>OJQW01000013.1_pt1 | contig 211494 bp, 182 predicted proteins | sample 1599041 | NCBI WGS metagenome assembly OJQW01 (sample SAMN03922518, study PRJEB24848) | human gut metagenome | isolation source: stool sample | host: Homo sapiens | place: Germany | collected 2010-02
TTGCTCAAAAGTTCCAGCGGAACTTTTGCTGCCATGGGCAGCCGCAAAACTGCTTTGCACCTCTGAAGCAGAAATTAGGGTTGCAGAGCAAGGAAAAGTGCCGCCATCCGCCTTCGGCGGGGTCTGCTTGCCTGCTGTAAGCAGGCATTTTACTTCGTAAAACCGCGCCTGCCTACGGCAGGGTCTGCTTACCTGCTGGAAGCAGGTATTTTACTTCGTAAAACCGCGCCTGCCTACGGCAGGGTCTGCTTGCCTGCTGTAAGCAGGCATTTTACTTCGTAAAACCGCAGAACCCTTTGTGGTTGTCAAGGTGTGCGGCAGCACACGGCATGGCTTTTCCCGCTTATGCGGGAAAATGCAGGCCGTGCTTCTGGCCTGCAAATGTCCTTGACGATGCTATGCGCCCGAATTTCTGTTTCAGAGGCAATGTTTTCTTGCGCCAACGCGCCTTTGTTAGGACGGTGGTTTTTTCAAAAGTCATGCCGCAGCGGAGGAGCTTGCCGGGCTGCTGCCCGAGGGGGCCGAAGAGGCCGTTTGGGCGGCCTGCGCCAGGTTCAGCGTGCTTTGCTGCGCTTCCGGCACAAAGGCAAGGTAGGTTTTGCCGGTGTTCACCCGCAGTGCCTGGCCGTTTTCATCAAACAGTTCCAGCGGGGCCTGTTCGCTTTCCTTCGCCCAGGTGACGGGCATCGATTTGCCGCCAAAGCAATACCAGCCCTGCCCGGTGCCAAACAGATAATCCACAGCGCCGGTGTCGTCCGGCTTCTCGCCTGTCTCGCTGAACAGCACCAGCACATTTTGGAAGGCAAGCTGCGTTTCGCCGTCCTTGTGCGCCTCGCCATACGCCTCTTTCAGGTAAACACTGCCCGCCTCGTCATACACCAGGCGCACCGGGCACTGCTCGGAAAACTGGAACGCCACTTCGGGCGCATCGCCGCCCGCCGGGGTAAAGGGCGCCTTGGCAAAGCGCAGGAAGGGCACATTGCTGCCCTTGCTTGCGTCCAGGCCCACCGTGCTCATGCCGGTGGAAAGGCCCTCTGCGTTCACATACCAGGAGAATTCGTTGCCGTAATCTCTGCGCTCTGTCATGAACACAAAGCTTTGCGTGCCCACATATTCTCCGTCCACGTCCTGATACGTTTTTGCGTTCAGCAGGTTTTCTGCATACACGCTTCCGCCAATGTGCACGCACACGGCGTCCACCGCCATGGCAAGCTGCAGGTGCTGGTCCCACAAGGGGCCCACAGGGCCCACCTGCGGCAGGGTTGCGGCGTTGGCATATAGCGCCATCAGCGCCGTCTGGCCCCCCTGCGTGGCCATCTCTACCAGGGCGTCGGCGCCTGCCAGGCCGCTTTGCGGCCAGCCGGCGCGCTCGGCCCGCACCATCACCGCCACGGGGCGCTGGCCCACTGCCATGCCCTCGGCCAGCGGCTGGCCGGTAATCAGGTTATAATCCGGCGTCTCCTCGCCCTCAAAGCCCGGGGCGTTCGCGCCGGAGGCCGTGGACGGCGCCGCATTCTCTCCGCACGCTGCAAGCCCCAGGCACAGCGCCGCGCAAAGCGCCAGCGCCATGCATTTTTTCATCCAAGCTCTCATGCTGTTTCCTCGCTGTGTGTGCGCATGCACACAAAATTATTGCGCAGCCGTGCTTTCCGAAACGGTGCTGCCCGCATCTGCCCCGCTGGCAGAGCTGGCAACCTCGCTCTCATCCGGCTCAAAGGTGAAGCCCTCTGCTTCCTCCAGGTCTACAACGGCAAGGTATGTCTTGCCGGTGTTGAACTGCACTTGCTCTTCCTCGCCAAAGGCATACAGAATGCGCAGGGCAGAATCCGGCGTGGGCTTCTCCCAGCACACCTTTTCGGCACGGCCGCCGCTGAAATAATAGCCATAGCCAGAGCCGTACGTCACTTTCTGCAAATCGTAGCCGGAATCGCCCGGGTCGGGCCACACGTCGAACTCTGTCATGATGACCAGCACATTGTCAAAGGCAAGCTGCTGGTCGTTGTTGCGGTCTACACTGGGCTCGATGGAACCGCTGGCGTGCGAATACTGGCTCATCATGTATTTGCCGGCAGCCTCATCCCAGTCGAAATATGTTTTATAGCGGTTGGAATGCGTCACCTGAATACGGGCGGCGCTGGGGCCCGTCAACACGCGGGCGGGCTCGTCATAGGGCACAAAATTGAAGAATGTGCTGTTATAGGTAATTTCTGTGTCTGTGCCAAGCTGTTCAATGGCGCTGGCCAGGTGTTCGGCATTTGTATATGCTTTGTGCTCCGATGCCACATTTCCGCGGCTCTGGTCCCGGCTAAAGCCGGTGTAATCGAAGTTGACGTCGAAATCTTCGTAATCGTAATTGTTTTTATACTGCGTCTGGATGACGCTTTCGCCGATGTGGATATACAGCGGATGGAAGGGGATGATCAGCTGGAAGAACTGGTCGCGGCCAGAGCGCACCGGCGCGATCTGCGGGATCTTCGTATAATCCTGATACATCGCCATGAAGCGCGTGATATTGCCCTCCACCTTAATCTCCACCAGAATATCCGCCTCAGACAGGCCGTCCTGCGGGCGGGCGTTCTGATAGGCGCTGTCAGAGATGTTGTTCACCATCACGCAGGCAAAGCGCTGGTTTGTGGGGTAATCTTCCCCCTGTTTCAGGCCGGTGAGCACCTCCGGCGTATAGGGCTCGGGCGTGGGGGTAGGCTCGGGTGTGGCTGCGGGCTGCGAAGCAGAGGCAGCCCCATCTGCGCTGCAGCCGGCCAGCAGTGTCAGCGCCAGAGCCAGGGCCAGAAGGCTGGAAAGAAGCTTCTTCATGGTTTCGTCTCCTCGGTTTTACGTTGCTTGCCGCCCTGCGGCCGCGCGCTGCACCGCGCGGCCGCAGGGCGGCAAACCAACTTGATTCTTTTTATCACTATACCGAAAATTTGCCTGTTTGTAAAGTGCGCCCGGCCAATTTCACCATTGTTTCCACCCGAAATGCAGGCTTGTGCCAAAATGTTCCGAAAAGTTTTGCCCGGCCGGGCAAACACAAAAGCGGCTGCCTGCGGCAGCCGCTTTTTCATCTTATTTTTTGAACATGCGGTTCAGCAGCGCAATTGCAAGGCTGAGCACGCTCATCACAATAAAGATGCCGCACATGCCAAGCAGCATCACGTTCAGCGACTGAAGCAGTTGTTCCATACAGCGTCTCCTTTCTTTCAGCGCGCAATCAGGTTCAAAATAAGGCCGCCCGCAATTACACTGGCAATCTGGCCGCCCACGTTTACGCCAGCGGCGTGCATCAGAAGGAAGTTCTGAGGGTCTTCCTTCAGGCCCATCTTATGGATGACGCGGCTGGACATGGGGAACGCCGAGATGCCGCAGGCACCAATCATGGGGTTGATTTTCTTTTTGACGAACAGGTTGATGAACTTGGCAAACAGCACGCCGCCCACGGTGTCGAACACAAAGGCAAACAGCCCCAGGGCAATAATCAGCAGCGTGCCGCCCGTCAGGAACTGGTCGGCCTGCATTTTGGTTGCAATGGTGATGCCAAGGAAGATGGTGATGAGGTTTGCCAGCACATTCTGCGCCGTCTCGGACAGGCTGTTCAGCACGCCGCATTCGCGCAGCAGGTTGCCAAACATCAAAAAACCCACCAATGCCACGCTGCGCGGGGCCACAAGGCCTGCAATTGCCGTCACCACAATGGGGAACAGAATGCGCACGGTGCGGCTAATCTCCTTCGCTTCATACGGCATGCGGATCATTCGCTCTTTCTTGGTGGTGATGGCGCGAATCACCGGCGGCTGGATGATGGGCACCAGCGCCATATAGCTGTAGGCTGCCACCACAATGGCGCCCAAGTATTTGGTGTCGAAATAGTTCGAGACAAAAATGGCCGTGGGGCCGTCTGCCGCACCAATAATGCCCACACAGGCGGCGTCCTGCAGGCTGAACATGCCCGGGAAAATCATATTGACCCCGCACGCCAGCGTCATGGTTACAAAAATGCCGAACTGTGCCGCCGCGCCGAACAAAAGCAACTTCGGGTTTGAAAGCAGGGGCCCGAAGTCAATCATGGCGCCGATGCCAATGAACAAAAGCAGCGGGAACAGCTCGTTGGCAATGCCTGCGCGGAACAGCACGTCAATGGCGCCCTCTTCCAACACGCCGTCATACACCTGGTCTACCGCGCCAGAGAGCGGCAGGTTTACCAGAATGGCGCCAAAGCCCATGGGCAAAAGAAGGCTTGGCTCCATATCCTTTTTGATGGCCAAATAAATCAGCACGCCGCCAATGGCCCACATCACCAGCATTTTGGCGATGTCCATCCCGCTCATGGAGAGCAGAGACCCTATCAGCGCGTCAACAAAATCCGCGAACATTCGTTTTCCTCCCTGATAGCCGCAGCCCATTGCCACGGCCTGATTTATAGTTCAATCTAGTTTCGCACAACACACCCCGGTTGTGCAAGCCCTAAGTGTGAATTCGATTGTAAATTTCATGTAAAATTCCGGCGCTGCCCCTGTGCCCTCGTCTTCCGGGCCACCGCGCCTCATGCACCGCAGCTGCCGTGCTGGCAGCCGTTTTCCCCACCGTGCGCACAGGTGTGGCCCTCTTCGTGGCCGCTGTGGTGGTGTGCGCAAACCGTATCCGGGTCATAGGCCAGGGTGCCGGCAAGCAGCGCCTGCACCGCCTCATCCGCCGGGCCCTGAACGCCGGGAAACAGGCGAATGCCCGCCTGCGCCAGCGCCTGGCGTGCCCCGGCGCCAATGCCGCCGCAAATCAGCGTGTCCACCCCCAGCCCGGCCAGAAAACCTGCCAGGGCCCCATGGCCGCTGCCCTGTGTGGGTGCCACCTGTGCCGCTTTTATTTCTCCATCCTGCACATCATACACCTTGAAAGCCTGGGCATGGCCAAAGTGCGGAAACACCATCCCGCTTTCATAGGTTACGGCAATTTTCATTTTCCTCTTCCTTTCCTGTTTTCGCCTGTGTGTGCACACAGAAACTTTCTTTATCATACCTCTATTTTTCTTTTCTGGCAATGTCCAAACACGGCCCCTTTGTGCAAAGCCGGCAGGCCGCCGCATAAGATGGCGCAGGAACAAACTTTTGCCCAAGGGATGGGCTTGGGCCCTATCTCCATTTCTCTCAGCGAGGTGTTTTATGAAACTGCAGCATTATGAAATCAACGCCGGCGTAGCCCTTTGCAGGGCAACGCACGGGGCGTTTCTGGTAGATGTGCGCACACCGGGTGAATTTCACAGCGGCCATATTCCCGGCAGTGTCAACCTGCCGCTTGAACGCCTGGAAACCGCGCCGCTTCCCGGCGGGCCGCTGTTCGTATACTGCCGCAGCGGCCAGCGCAGCCGCACAGCATGCCGCGTTTTAGCCTCCCGCGGGGTGGAGGCCGCGGACCTTGGCGGGCTTCTTGCATACCGCGGCAAACTTTGCCGCGATTAACTGCCCGCCATACAAATACAATTTTCAAAATCAGATGCCGAAATACACAGAACCCCTTCTTTTTGTGTCCTTATTTAAAAAACATTTTGGAATCTTTTCCCTGCCGGAATGGTGATTTTCCCCGTTTCGGCAGGCTTTTTTTGCAGGTTTCCACACAATTTGCTGAAAACAGAGTTTTCGGCTTGCCTTTTACGGTTTGCCTGTGCTAGGATTGCTTTCATACACTACTATTTTGAAGGAGGTCTGTGCCATGAAACAACAATTGCGCGGGAAGGAACTGTTTCTGGTAGGCGTAACGCTGTTCTCGATGTTTTTTGGTGCAGGCAACCTGATTTTTCCGCCTTTTGTGGGGTATCAGGCCGGGGCGGCCGCTTTGCCCGCGTTTCTTGGCATGGCCCTGACGGCAGTCTGCTTTCCGGTGCTGGGTGTGGTTGCCGTGGCCAAGGTGGGCGGCACCGACAAACTGTGCAGCAAAATACACCCTTACTTTGCCATTGTGTTTACCATTTTGGTGTATCTGTGCATTGGCCCCATGCTGGCCATTCCCCGCACGGCCAGCACATCGTATTCCATGTTCGCATTTCTTACTGCCAGGTTGGACGGCATGACGCTGGCGGGCATCCCCATAGACTGGGTGCTGCGCACTGTGTTTTCGCTGGCATTTTTTGCCGGCGCCTACCAGCTTGCCAAGCGCCCGGCCCATTTTAAAGACGTTCTGGGCAAATGGATGACGCCTGTTTTACTGGTGATGATTGCGGTGATGTTTGCCGCAGGCCTTTTTTATTTGAAAGACGCGCCCGCGGCCCCGCAGCAGGCATATGCAGACGGCGCTTTCATGAAGGGGTTTGTGGAAGGCTATAACACCATGGACACGCTGGCCGCCATTGTGTTCGGCATTGTCATTGCGCTGAACGTGCAGGCCTGCGGTGTAAGCGAGAAAAAGGCCGTGGCGCGCTCTATTATGAAAGCGGGCGTCATTGCCGGCGTGTTTTTGTTCACAGTGTATGGCCTGCTGGCCTGGCTGGGCGCGCGCGGCAGCGCTGTGCTGGCGCAGGCAGCAGACGGCACGGCTGTGTTATCCGGCTTATGCCTGCAGTTTTTTGGCCCGGTGGGCGCCTTGCTGCTGGCAGCCATCTTCTTTGTAGCATGCTTTAATGTGTGCACGGGGCTTTTATCCAGCTGTGCGGCCTTTTTCCATGAAAAATTCCCGCGCTTTTCTTTCATTCGCTGGCTGCAGGCGTTCACCGTGGTAAGCTTCCTTGTCTCCATTCTGGGCCTTGAATTGATTTTGAAAATTTCCGTGCCCATCCTCACGCTGCTGTATCCGGTGGCCATTGCCATTATTGTAATCAACCTGCTGCCCTTTGCCTGGGCGCAGAAACCCGTTGTGCACCGGGTTGTGACGGTGCTGGCGTTCGCTGTCAGCATCTGGTCGATGTTTTAAAGAGGTGAAGCCATGACGACGCAGGTGGTTGCCGCTTTGATTTGGCGCGGCGAACAATTTATGATATGCCAGCGCCCGGCCCATAAGGCGCGCGGCCTTTTGTGGGAATTTGCGGGCGGCAAGGTAGAGCCCGGCGAGACCAGGCAGCAGGCCCTGGTGCGCGAGTGCCGGGAAGAGCTGGGCGTGGAAATTGCGGTAGGCGACGTGTTCATGGAAGTGACGCACACATATCCGGACATTACCGTACACCTGACTCTGTTTCATGCGTCCATCACGCAGGGCGAGCCGCAGAGGCTGGAGCATCAGGACATCCGCTGGATTCGCCCTGAGGACATCCCTCAGTATGTGTTCTGCCCGGCCGACGAGGCCATTTTGCGAAAACTGCGCAGCGGCGCGGCACAAAAGGGGCCATGGTAGCGCCAGCTTACGGGCCGCTGTAAAAGCTTTCTTCTTTTTCAAACTCTCAAAAAGCCAAACCGCCCCGGCACGCCGCAGGTGTGCCGGGGCGGTTTTCGTGTTCTGTTTGGCTTCTGCCTTTTCCGGGCAGGCTCACAGGCTGTTCCTTCGGGGCCCTCTTTCCCAGCTGTGCCAGTGCGTCTGCCCGGCAGATGCAAAAGCAGCGCTTGCCCGCGGCGCCGTGCAGGCGGCGCATTTCGCCCCGGCACAGGCCGCCCCTTTGCGCGTGGGCCTGTGCTGCACAATTCACAGAAAAACAGTGCGGGAGGGGCCGCCCTCCCGCACTGTTTTGTAATAAGCTTTTTTCATTATGCCTTGTGCGGCGCAGCCTGCGCGCGCTCGTCTGTATGGTACGATGTCACCTGCACCTTCCGCCATTGGCGGCGCATCCAAAATGCCAGCGTGCCGCACAGAAGATAGCCGCCCATGGCCACAAGCTCCAGCGGCACAAAAACGCGCACCAGAAACAGCTGGCTGCCAATATGAAGCGCCAGCGCCACAGCCAGAAGCCCCATGGCAACAACAGTGCCGCCGCTTAGGGCCCGGTTGACTGCATGGTATTCCCATGCCGGGGCATCCTGCTTGGTGGTGAGAAAGCTCAGCGCATTATACACCACATAGGCTGCTGCCGCAAGGGCCAGAAATGCCGGAATCGTCACAAGGTTGGTGCCGTTGCTTGGCACAGGCAGGCACAGCACCCCCACCTGCACGGCCGCCCATATCAGGGACGGCACAAACAGCTCTGCCTTGAGCGCGCGAAATGCGTGCGCCGTCATGGCAAAGTGATACATCTGGCCATGGTACACATACACCACACGCCGGCCCTTGCGGTTATTGGCCGGCACTTCTGTACGCACATAGCTGCGAAACCCATCGCGGAAATCTTTTCCCATTTCATATCCTTTCTTCCGCGCGCAACCCGGCGCGCCCGAAGCACAACGTCAGTTTTCTGTTTTTTATCCTACCACATCTGCCCTGCATGCGCAATGCCCTGGCTTCTGGTACCCCGCCCGGGCCGCACTTCACGACAATTCAAACATGCCGTGGTACAGCTGGTAGTATTCGCCCTTCTGGGCCAGAAGCTCTTCATGGCAGCCGCGCTCTACAATCTGCCCGTGCTCCAGCACTATGATGGCGTCTGCATTGCGCACTGTGGAAAGGCGGTGCGCAATCACAAACACGGTGCGCCCCTGCATCAGGGTGTCCATGCCCTTTTCAATCAGCGCCTCGGTGCGGGTGTCGATGCTGGAAGTGGCCTCGTCCAGAATGAGCACAGGCGGATCTGCCACAGCGGCGCGCGCAATGGCAAGCAGCTGGCGCTGCCCCTGCGAGAGGTTTGCGCCGTCTGCGGTGATGCGCGTGTCATAACCATTCGGCAGGCGGCGGATAAAGGAATCCGCATTGGCCACTTGGGCCGCATGCTCAATCTCCTGCCGGGTGGCGTCCAGCTTGCCGAAGCGGATGTTGTCTGCAATGGTGCCGGTGAACAGATGCGTGTCCTGCAGCACCATACCCAGGCTGCGGCGCAGGGAATCTTTGCGGATGTCGCGAATGTCCAGCCCGTCGTAGGTAACCGTACCCTGCTGCACATCGTAAAAGCGGTTAATCAGGTTGGTGATGGTGGTTTTGCCCGCGCCCGTAGAGCCCACAAAAGCTATTTTCTGGCCGGGTTTTGCATAAAGGCTGATGTCCTTTAAAATGGTGTGCCCGGGCTCATAGCCAAAGCTTACGTGCTCAAAGCGCACATCCCCGCGCAGGGGCACAAGGGCGCCGTCCGCATTCTGCCAGGCCCAGCGGCCCGTTTTTTCCCGGCAGGCGGAAAGCGTGCCGTTCTCCTCGCGCACATTTACAAGGCGCACGGCACCCGCATCCTCTTCCGGCTGCTGTGCCATGGCGCTGAAAATGCGTTCGGCACCGGCCAGCGCCGCCAAAAGCAGGTTGCTTTGCTGGGTGAACTGGTTGATGGGCAGCGCCGCCTGCCGCACAAACACAAGGTAGCTTGCAAGGCTGCCGATGTCCGTCATGCCCCGCAGCGCCATCATGCCGCCCAGCACCGCAACCAGGGCATAGTTGATGTACGAGATGGTCACCACCGCAGGTATCATGGTGGCGGCATAGCTTTGCGCGCCCGTGCCCGCTTTGCGCAATGCATCATTTTTTTCACCGAAGATGCGCTGGTTTTCCGCCTCGTGGTTGAACACCTTTACCACTTTTTGCCCGCTTACCATCTCTTCCATATAGCCATCCAGCTCGCCCAGGCTGGCCTGCTGGCGTGTGAAATAGGCCTTGCTGCGCGCCCCGCTGTAGCGGATATACCAAAACATGGCCGCATAACCCACCACCACCAGCAGGGAAAGCCGCCAGTTCAGCACAAACAGCATGGCCAGTGTGCCCACAATTTGGATAAAGCTTTGGATGACCATGGCAAAGCTGTTGTTCAGCGCGTCAGAGACTGTGTCCACATCGTTGGTAAAATAGCTCATCACGTCGCCATGGCGCCGGGTATCGAAAAAGCGAAGGGGAAGCGTCTGGATATGCGCGAACAGGTCCCGCCGGATATCGAACAGCACCTTCTGTGCCATGTTCACCATCGTCTGTGTATAGCCGAAGGCCGACAGCACGCCTGCACCGTAAATAAGCGCCGTGGCCGCCACGCCGCGCACCAGGGCAGAAACGTCTGCACCGGCCAGGCTGTTTACCACAGGCCGTATCATATAGGTGCCCAACAGGTTGGCGCAGGCGCTTACCGTGACCAGCGCTGCCACTGTGAACAGCAGAAACCTGTGCCGCCCCATGTAGCCCAGCAGCTCGCTTACGGTAAAGCGAAGGTCTTTGGGGCGTTTAGCGCTCAACTGGCGTGCCATTGCCATCGCCTCCCTTCATTTGGGAATGGTAGATCTCCTGATAGATGGCGTCCGTTTGCAGCAGCTGCTCGTGCGTGCCGCACGCGTGCAGCCGCCCGTCATCCAGCACAACAATCTGGTCTGTTCCCATCACAGAGGTGATGCGCTGGGCAATGATAATTTTTGTCACGCCCGAAAGCCCGGCCAGCGCAGTGCGGATGCGCCCCTCGGTGGCGGTGTCCACCGCGCTGGTGGAATCGTCAAAAATCAGCACCTTGGGCTTTTTTAATAGTGTGCGCGCAATGCACAGCCGCTGTTTCTGCCCGCCAGAGACATTCACGCCGCCCTGGCCCAGGTCGGTGTCCAGCCCCTTGGGCATGCGGGCCAGAAATTCGTCTGCACAGGCCGCACGGCAGGCCTGCCACAGTTCTTCTTCGCTGGCCGAGGGGTTGCCCCACAGCAGGTTTTCGCGCACCGTGCCGGAAAACAGCACGTTTTTTTGCAGCACAATGCCCACGGCGTCGCGCAGGGCCGCAAGGTCGTATTCGCGCACATCACGGCCGCCCACGCGCACCTGCCCAATGCTTGCGTCGTACAGACGGGGAATCAACTGCACCAAAGTCGATTTGGCCGCGCCTGTGGCGCCCAAAATGCCAACCGTCTGCCCGGCCGGAATGTGCAGCTCAATGTCGGAAAGGGCATATTCGCGCGCCTCTGGCCGGTATTTGAACGAGACGCCGCAGAAATCGATGCTGCCGTCTGCAATTTCCTTCACAGCGCCCGGGGGTGAGGTGAGGGCCGGTGCCTCGTCCAGCACCTCGCCGATGCGCCTGGCGCTGGCCAGCGAACGCGTCAACAGAAGAAACACGTTCGAAATCATCATCAGCGAGTTCATCACCTGCATTACATAGCTCAGAAAGCCCGTCAGCTCACCCACCTGCAGCTGCCCGCGCAGAATCATGTTGCCGCCAAACCACAACAGCAGCACAGTAGAAGTGTACATCACCAGCTGAAAAGCGGGCAAATTCAGCACGGCATAGCGGAACGTGCGGCGGCTTGTGTCCATCAGTTCCCCGTTTACCCGGCTGAATTTTTCCGCTTCATATTCCCCGCGCACAAATGCCTTTACCGCGCGGATGGCAACAAGCCCCTCGCGCACTACGCCGTTCACATGGTCCACTGCGGCCTGCAGGCGGGCGTACATGGGCGCCACCTTGCGCATGATAAAAAACAGCGCCACGGCCAGAATGGGGATGCACACAAAAAACACCAGCGACAGCCGGGCGTTCATCCAGAACGAGAGCCCCACGCCCAGCACCAGCATCACCGGCCCGCGCACCACAGGGCGAAAGCCGCTGTTGATGGCGTTCTGCAGCACCGTGACGTCGGTGGTCAGGCGTGTGACCAGAGAGGACGTTTCAAAATGGTCCAGGTTGGAAAACGCATATTGCTGCACCTTAGCATATTCTGCCTCACGGATGCGCGCGCCCAGGCCATAAGACGCCCGCGCGGCAAAGCGGGCGTATAAAAGCCCTGTCAGCAGCGCCAGCAGGGCGCACATGCCCATTTGAATGCCTTTGCGCAAAATGTACGCCACATCGCCGTTGGCAACGCCCGTGTCGATGAGGCCTGCCATCAGCACCGGAATCACCATCTCAAAAGACGATTCCACCACCACAAGAAAGGCGCCGAGCGCAAGGTCCTTCCGGTAGGGGCCAAGGTAAGCGAAAATCCGTTGCAAATCCTTCATGCACAGCCCCCCTTATAAGTTTTTACCGCGTAAATTGTGGTATGCGCGGGCCAGATATTCAGAAAACTGCCTGGCTTCTTCCCCGGTAAACCCCTGCAGCATCTCCTGCTCCAGCGCGCGGCAGCACGCCTGCCATTCGGCACAGGCCGCGCGGCCCTTTGGCGTCAGGCTCACCTCGTCTGCCCTCCGGTCCGCCTGATGCGCGCTGCGCGCAACAAAGCCGCCCTTTTCCAAAGAATCCAGCATACGGCACACGGCGGCAGGGTCTATTTCAAAATAGTCGGCCAGTTCCCTCTGGCGGCAAGGCCCATGCCCGGCCAGGTACGAAAGAAGCTTTGGCTGGCCCGCGCCAAGCCCCAGCCGCGCCAAATGAGGGCGCAGGTAATTGCGCTGGGCGTGGAAAGCACGGTACAGCAGCATATGAAATGTCTTTTCCATTCAAAACCGCTTTCTTTGACACATCAACCATTGACATATCAACTGTTTTGATATGATGATAGCACGCCGGGCAAAATTGTCAAGGCATACGCCGCACATGCGGCCGGCAGCACATAAAAACGTGCATGCCGGGCCGGCATGCACGTTTTTTCTGTTCAAATCTGTTTTGCCATATACAGGGCGGCACCGTCCCGTACGGAAGGGTTTGACGCACGGGCTCCGCGCCTTTCTTTTGTGCAGGGGCCGCCTCGCCTTTCATCCCGAGATGCCCGTATGGCAGCGGCCTTTGGCCCAAACCGGCGTTTTCGCACGTTGCCCGGCATCACGGGCACAAAAAGCCGTTGCCCTCAAGCGGGTGTTCGGGCGCAGGGCTGTTCCCGCCTGTGTTTGGCACGCCGGTTTTCGGGTTCTTTTTCGCCCCTGCGGCGGCCGGCGCACTGGCGGGCGCCGTGCTGGCTGCCGGCGCGGGCACGGCCGGTTTCTTGCCAAGCACAAGGGCGGTGGGCTCTTGAAGCAAACTGCCCGGAATGACATCCATCACATTATTTTGGAAGCTTTGCGCATAGGGCTCTGCGCTTGAAATTGCTTTTTCTCCCGGCAGGCCATAGGCCCCGGGTGCCACAAGCCTTCGGCCGCGCGTTGCATAGGCCGCATCATAAAATTTCACCATATAGCGTTTGCTTGCAGGCACCGCCGCGTTCAGGGAAAGAACCGGAAGCGCTTTTTCATTTGCCGCATGCAGCACAATATCCCCCTTCAGTTCGGAATTTTGCGCATTCAGAAAAAATTTGGGAATCTCCTTTTCGCTGGGGGAAAAGATAAACACTGCATCGCCGCCGTTCTTCGCATTGGCTTTGTTGCCTGCAATCGTTGCCTGCTCCATCAAAATGCTGGAGATTCCTACCCCGTTCAGGCACAGGCCACCGCCAAGGGAGGTTGCCTCGTTTCCCCGGATGCCGGCCCTGCCCTTTACAATAAGCTGCCCCCTTGCGCCGTTCGCAATGCCGCCGCCCTGCACGGCGTGGTTTCCGCTTACTTCCGTGTTTCCGTCCAGGGCCAGTGTGCCGTTTGCAAACAGAATGCCTCCGCCTGCCCCCAACATGTTTTCCGCGGCCGGCAGGGCTTTATTGCCCCGTATGGCTGCATTGCTGATTTCGCCGCTGCACCGGTTCAGCCAGATGCCTCCGCCCTGCACGGCGCTGTTGTCACTAATTTCCCCGCCGGTAATACGAAGTTCAGAGCCCTGGGCATCGCCGCCCGTCATGCACAGGGCGCCGCCACAGCCAACTGTTTTGCGCACAGAGTCGTCATAGCCGGCTATGCGGTTCAGCGTCTTGTTCCCCGAAATGCGCCCGCCCTTCATGGTAAATTTGCAGCCGGTGTCCCACATCAGCACCCCGCCGCCAAACCTTTCGGCAACATTATCCACAATATTGCCGCCGGTTAAAACGATTTCGGCATCAAGCGCGGCAATTGCGCCGCCATCCGCCGCATAGCCCTGGCTCAGGGTTCCCCCTTCCATGAGAAACCGTCCGCCCGTCATCGTCAGATGGCCGCCGGACGCCCCTTCGCGCAGCGCACTGGAATACCGGCTTCTCTGGACGTCCAGCCAGCCCTGTCCCTCTGCGGAATGCCCTACATCTGAAACAATCCAGTTTCGCGCCATCGTGCCGTCTTTCATTTTAATCGTACAGCTCATTGCCTGAATGATGCCCGGGCAGATGATTCCTCGCCCATAGGCATTGCGGTAAAACGCCACGTCCGATTTCACTGCATTGTCCTTCAGAACGGCGCCATGGATGGTCACATCCGTATTTGCCAGGCTAAGCAGGCAAAGCTCTTCACTTCCGGACCAGCCGCCCAGAACAGGGTCTGTATCGATATTGTCCGCTGCGCGGTTTACATAAAAGTTTTGGATGACACACCCGCTTGACAAAACAAGCCGGCTTCCCGAACCGGGGTGCCCGCCCACCTGGGCTTGCGCATAAATAAGCGGCAGCGATGCCGCAGTGCCCTGTGCGGTGCGCTCGTACCACAGCCCGGAGGAGGCGTCTTTCCATTGTGCGTTTCCATCCAAAACAATGTTTTCCAGGGTCAGCTTCCCGCCCAGCAGTTTAAACACAAACCGGTGTGCCTCTTTTGTAATTCGAAAGGCAGCCCCGCCTTTGCTGGTGATGGTAATGTCAGCGCCCGCAGGAATCTCGATAATCTCGTTGCTTCGAATAAAAGCATCCTCCGTGACATAAACGGTCCCCGCCCGTGCCCCAACGGCTTTCACCGCATCGGATAATGCCGGGTAGGAAACACCGTTGTACTCATAAGGGCCGGCCGCCTTGGGCGCCGCCTGCCCGCCTTCGTTGTTCAAAGACGCATTCCCGTTCGCAGGCATGTTCCCCGGGTCGTCGTCTTCGTTGTTCAAAGGCGCGTTCCCGTTCGCAGGCATATTCCCCGGGTCGTCGTCCTGCAAAGGGCCTGCCCCACCGGGCAGCCCGGCTTATGCTGGGTGGCCTGGCACCCTTCGTTTTGGGTGCAGGCCGGGGCGGCCGCCAAGTTTTCCTGCGCAAAAACAGCCCCGGGCAATATCATGGCAAATGCGCAAAAAGCCAGGGCGCTGTATGAGCTGCTTTTTCATTTCGAAATTACCTCCATTTTTATATTTCACGTGTGCATCTTCATGTTTTGTGGCATTCTGCCTTTTCTATTTTTTGGCCGCAAAGCAGCTTTTTCCACTTGCCTATCAGACGGTATCACAATAGAGCCCCGCCCTTCCTTTGTCAACCGAAGCTTTTCATTTTACTTGAAACAAATTGCAAACTATTGTTTCCATTTTGGAAACCCTGCCCGCCGGAAAACCACTGGCGCAGCCCTTTTGGCTGTCAAAAAAAAGTGCGTGGCAAAAACCGGCCAAAAGGCCGAAATGCCACGAAAAACCGGGCCCTGCATGCGCACAAACGCTTGCAGAGCCCGGCTGAATGCGTGCCTGATAGAAATGAAACATGCCCCCTCCAGGCAAAACGGGGCGCGGCGGCCATGGTTTTACACGGTGCCGCCCTACAGGCAAAGGAGCTGCATGCCTTTTCGCGGCCGGGGCAGGCGTTCACCCTTGCGTCTCCTTTGCCGTTTTGGCGCCCTGCCGGCTCAAAAAAGCCGGGCACCCGGCCCGGCCTCTTTCTCAGCCCCCGACAGGAAACAGGGGAAGCTCTTCCAAAAAGATGATGTCGCTTCGCTTGGCGGCATCGCCCTCTGCCAAGATGGCAGCTTTGGCCACAATTTCGCCGCCGGCCTTTTCCACAAGGCGCTCGATGGCCTGCAGCGATTCCCCGGTGGAGATCACGTCATCCACGATGGCTACGTTCTTCCCGTTCAGCAGCAGCGCATCCTTGCCGTCCAGGCACAACGTCTGCGCCTTCTGCGTGGTGATGGACACCACCTCGTCCGTAAGCGGGTGGTCCATATACGGTTTGATGCTTTTGCGCGCCACGATATAGTACGGCAGCCCGCGCAGCCGGCACAACTCGTGCACAAGCGGAATGCCCTTTGCCTCCGCGGTGACGATGTAATCCACCTGCGGCAGCTTCTGTTCGATCAGCGGCGCGGCCTTTGTCACGATCTCGCAATCGCCCAGAATGACAAAGCTTGCAATGGCAAGCGCCTCCGAGACCTGTATGATAGGCAGCTGGCGGGTGACGCCGGCCACATTCAGCGTGTAATACTCCTGCATGTTAAACCATCCTTTCTGCCAGCCGCCCTGTTACAGCGCAAGGCCGGTGGCGCCAATGATCAGCTTCAGCACAAGGCCCGCCAGCATGCCGAAAAACGGGTCGAACACCGCCGTTACCGCCATGGTGACGGCGGCAATGACGGAACCGCCCGCCGCACCCGTGGCAAAGGCTGCGGCGCCGTCCCCCGGAATGGTGACGAACGCACCCAAAATAAACAGGAAGCCCGCAATGGACTGGCTGGGCACAAATTTGCCAATTTTGGGCAGCAGGCCAAAGAACAAAATGAGCGCCATGATTGCCATCATGATCACGCCGGACAACACCGCATGCGGCGCCGCACCCGTGGCCGAAATGATGGCCTCTACCGGGCCGCCGCCAAACAGCGAGCTCACCGCATCCGCCAGGCCGGAATACACGGTGAGGTGGTCTACATTCAACTCGGCTGTGCCCATCCCGCTGGTGATATTGCCAAAGGCGATGTTGGCGCCAATGGTGAGGCAGGCAAGGGAAAGCGCGCCGCGAATGACAGAAAGGTTCACCACAGGCTTTTCCAGCCTCAGGCGGCACATTTTTTCCGCCACGGTGTTTTCCCCCAACTTCTGCCCGGCCAGCTTGGCCGCCACGCTGGAGATGATAAGCGAGCCCACAATGGTATAGACAAGGGCATTGCCGGGGTCCAGCGCTTTGGTGATGAGATAAATGACAACGGCCGAGGCCACCGACACCCAGCCCACCATCTGGTTTTCTTTTACCATGTTGAACGCCGTGCGCACCAGCACAAAGCCAACGCCCGCCATCATGGCGTGCACAATGGCATCGCCCGCAAAGGCAGTGATGGCCGACAATGCACCCGTCAGGCCCAGCACCACCATAATAAGGCCGCCAAACATTACCATGGAAAGGCGGTCGCGCCTTGTTTTGCCCATGTTGCCGGCCATCACAATGGTTTCGGCCTGGAACGAAATGGGGGCCACCGAGTTCAGCACGCCGCACCCCACTGCGCCAATGGCAAAGCCCAGCGCCGTGGGCACGGAGGCAAACCCGTAGCTAAGCGCCAGCAGGCCCTGCGGGATGCCGTTCAGCACAACGCCAATGGCTGCCAGAATGTCTTGCAAGAATTCCAAAAGAAACACCCTTTCCTCAAAAATCGCGCTGCGCCCCAGGGCAGCGGGCAGCTATGCCGCAAAACGCCTTTGCTTTCCCGCATTCTGCGCAACGCACGCATAATTTATTATAATAAAGCATTCCTGTATGGAAATCAAGGGCGGCCGCCGCATTGCGGGCATTTTCCGCAGAAAGGCCCTTGCGCCCCGCAGGCGCTGCAACATGCCCGCGGGCATAAAACAAGGGCCCGCGCAACAGCGCAAGCCCTGCAATTCCTTTTCTGCGGCCCCGCAGGGGCGCATGGCGCAGGCCGTCTGCCCCGGCGGGCAGGGCGCTTGCGCCTGGTTACACCCCGGCTTTTCCGAATATGGCGCTGTCCAGCTTGCCCACTTGCTCCGGATACGCCGCCGAAAACGCCTCGTAGGCCGCGCGGCGCAGCGGGGCAAACTGCTCTTCCATGCCCAACCTTTCCGGAAGCTCATAGGCCACGCCGCAAATCTCGTTAACTATTTTATCCACAAGCTGTTCCGGCTTCAGGCGCACCATGCCCAAAAAGCGCGTGTTGTAACTGCCCTCTGTGCAGGTGGAAAGATACAGGCGCACCGCATGCACCAGTTCCCGGTACACCAGCTCCTGTTCCAGGCTGCTGGCCTGCGGGGCGTCGATGCCCAGCTGCTTCAGCATGCCGCTCAGCTCCTTCACCGCCGCGCGCACGCGGAAGCGGGAGGCCGTATCCCTTCGCCACAGGTTCATGGTAATCCACAGCCCGGCATAGCCGTCCGCAGGCGGCATGTTTTTTTTCGGCTGGCCATAGCGCAGCGCCCACAGTTTCTGGCGCACCGCATTCTCCTCCGGGGCACCTTCGCCGTTCTCTATGGCTTTGTCCAGCAAATCTTTCCGTTTGCGGGCGTCCAGTTCATCGTAATAGCACTGGGGCCAGGGCGCACGTTCTTTGCTCATGGTGCATCTCCTTTGTATCAGCTTCGGCACGGTTCGGGGCGGGCTTGCTAGGGGCCCGGCCTTTCCAGGGGGCGTTTGTTGCGCCAGGCGCTTTCTCTGCCACTGCACGGCCGCTTTCCGCGAAGGCACGCGGCAGCGGTCATCCTCAGGCCCTGCTTTGCCGCCCGCATTCGCAAAAGCGCAGCGGCCGCGCCCCTGCGCTTTCATTTTGCCTGCGGCCCAAATCCGCTTGGTAGGAACATTATACCATATCTGCCCTAAAAAGAAAGAGGGTGCCCCTTTCGGCCGCCAAAGACGGGTGAGGTTTAAAACTCTACGCCCTTTCTGGCCGCCACACCGCGTTCATAGGGGTGGCTGTGGCAACACATCTCGGTGCTGTAATCTGCCTCTTCCAGCATCCAGGCCGCAGGCTGGCGGCCGGTAAGCACCACCTCTACCCCCTGCGCCCGGCCGCATACAGCCTGCCGAAGCAGGGGTTCCTCCACCATATCAAGCTGGCAGGCCGCGCACGCCTCGTCCAGGATCAGCACATCGCAGGGTTCTTCCAGCGCGGCGCCCAGCAGGCGGGTATGCGCCGCACGGGCGGCAGCCCTTTCCTGCGGCGTCATCTTAGGCACAAACTTCATGCCCGGCGCGCCGGAATATACGTTTGCCCCCAGGTGCCGCAGCGGTTCCAGCTCTCCGCTGCGGCCGTCCTTCAAAAACTGCACCACCGTCACGCACAGCCCGCTGCCCAGTGCGCGCAGCGCAAGGCCCATGGCTGCCGTCGTTTTCCCTTTTCCATCGCCCCAATACAGATGGCAAAGCCCGGTGTGCCGCTTGGCGCTATTCATAGCCGCCGCCTCCTGTTTGCAGAAATTCATAACAGGGATGCCGGATGCTTTCCCTGCCCGCCGCGCACTTTTTTGCAAGCCGTCACGGCAAAAATGCAAGCGCATAAAACCGGCCTTATTATACCAGAACCGCCCTTCTTCCCACAAGGCCCCGCCGGCCATGCAACCGGCCAAGGCATGCAAGGCCCTGGCCGCACGCCAAAAGGGCTCTGTGTTTCGCCTGTATTGGCAAAGGCCGTGAAGGGCCCTGTAAATTTGCCGCAAAAAGCCGGCATCCGAAATTCGGATGCCGGCTGGCGGCAAGGGCTGTTACAGCAGTGCGTGGCCCTTTTCGCAAATTTGGTAAATCTCATCCTGCTTGGCTTCAATCATGGGCTGAATCTTCTTTGCCCGTTTGGCTGCAATATGCCGGTGCAAAAAATAGGGCAAGGCCCACCCAATGAACCCGGGAATGGCCAAAATGATGCACAGAAGAATCATTGGCGGCTCATGCGTTACGGCAAAAGTGGCCCCCGCCATAAAAGCGGTGCCAAGGATGCCAACAACAAGGGCCCACGCGGATGCAACAGAGGTTTTTGATTTTTCCAGCACTTCAATTTCTTTTGCGCAGGCCTCAAAATGGCGCTGAAGCCTTGTCAGCTCCATTTTATGAATCAGCTTTCTGTCCCGCTTCATGCGCAGCGTTGCGTGGCGCTTTCCGCTGAAAACCGGCACATTCCCGTCCATTTGCCAGCCAAAGTTCTCATAACAATCCAGATAAAAAGAAACCTGGCCTGCAGGCGCGGTGATTTCTTGATATTCATATCCTACAAAATCTTTCTGCGGGCTCACGAGGCCGCCCCCTCCCTTTGAACTGAAGCAGGCAGCTGCACCGTAAAAGTGCTGCCCTGCCCCACGCGGCTTTCCACGGTGACCGTGCCGTCGGAAAGCTGCAAAATGCGTTGCACCAGTGCAAGCCCCAGCCCGTTTCCTTCTGTGGAATGAGAGGTGTCGCCCTGGTAAAATTTATCGTAAATGTGCCGCATGGTTTCTTCGTCGATGCCGCAGCCGGTGTCAGAGACAGAAACCGTGACGTTCCCTTCCCCGGAAGCCTGCGTCAGCGTGATTGTGCCGCCCGCGGGCGTAAACTTGACGGCGTTGGAAAGCAAATTCGTCCAAACCAATTCCAAAAGCCCCGGGTCTGCCTGGATGACAGCGCGGTCCTCCAAATCTGCCACAAAATCAATGCCTTTTTTCTCCCAGGCATCTTCAAACTGCAATGCGCACTCACACAACTGCTGGCAAAGGTCATACGGCTCGGGCATCGGGCGAATTGTCTGTTTTTCCAGCTTGTTCAGCTTGAGGATATTGGTGATGAGGTTTGAGAGTTTTCTGGTGGACTGCAAAATAGCGTCTGTATACTCCTGACGCTTTTCTTCCTCCAGGCCTTCTTTCTGCAAAAGCTGCGCGCAGTTTTGAATTACCGAAAGCGGCGTCTTCATCTCGTGAGAGACATTGGAAAAGAAATCTGTTTTCAGTGTTTCAATGCTGCCAAGCTCTTCCACCATTTTGTTGAAATCCAAAATCATGACATCCAGGTAATCCAGCTTGTCAGCGGTGTGCAGGGGCGGCACATAAACGGAAAAATCGCCCTGCGCAACTTTTGCGGTAGCTTGTGCCAGGCGGTGCATTGGCTCTTCATACGTCTTTTTAATCTGCCAGCGGGCATACAAAGTAAGCCCCACCGCCACCAGCGCCCAATAAAGAGTGGGGATGGTCACTGCCACAATATCGTTCCATTCTTTCTCGTTAATCAGCGTAACCAGGCCCATGTGGATGCCCGACATAAGAAGCAGCGCCAAAAAATACACCACGCACAAAATGCCCGGAAAGTGCGATTGGCGCACAGCCGGCTTTGCTTTTCCAATTGCACCCGTCATTCCAGCACCGCCTTATACCCCAGCCCGCGAACGGTTACAATTTTAAACCCGCTGCAGGCCGAAAACTTATCCCGCAGCTTTGTCACATATACATCCACCGCCCGCAGGCTGGTGTTGCTTTCAATTCCCCAAAACTCATCCATCAGCTGTGCCCGCGAAAAGGTCTTTTTGGGGTAGGAGAGCAGCTTATAAAGAATATTGAATTCCCGGGTTGTCACCGGGACTTCTTTCCCGTCAATTGCCGCTGTAAGCCCATCGGCATCCAGCTCTAAATTGCCCACCACCAGCTTGCGCTCCATCTCGATGTTGGCCCGGCGAAGCAATGCCCGAACGCGCAGCAGAAGCTCGTCCAGCTCAATGGGTTTCACCATATAGTCGTCAATGCCCAGCTGAAACCCCTTTTGCTTGGAGGGCAGGTCGTCCTTTGCCGACATGAACAAAATGGGGACGTGTTTATTGACCCGCCGCACCGTTTCTGCAAACGCAAAACCGTCTGTTTCAGGCATCATAATGTCCGAGACAATCAGCTCGTAAAGGTTGTTATACATCTCTTCGTATGCATCGTTGGCGTTCAGGCAGCCCTTTGCCTGAAACCCGCTGTCATTCAGATAGGTGCAAACCGTCTGGTTCAGCTTTGCATCATCTTCCAAAACAAGAATGTTCACCATATTCCTTCCCACTCCCGTCAAACCTGCCAGGGTCCAAATGGACACGCCTGCCCAGCAGCGCGTTTTTTATATTATACCACAGCGCCCGTCTGCTGCGGGCTGCTGTTCCAGCCTTTTCAGGTTTTGTGTTGCGCGAACCATCATATATACGGCCATTCCCAGCACCACGCAGCATACGGCCCCGCCTGTAGCGGAATTCATCACGCGCCGGAACACGGGTGACTCTTCACTTCCAAACTGGGAAAGCATTGCAGTTTCCAAAGCAAGCATGGAAACCAGTGCAGAGGCCAGGTTGATGCCCTTGGCGGCAGAGAGCACCGGGCTGTTCTGCTTGCGGAATTTTACCACATTTCTTACCGCCGTAATAACGCTGTAAAACGCATAGGCGCCCATGGCATAAATCAGGTTGCCCGGGTAGCGATAGGTTTGGTTTTGGGTTACCACAAGAATCACCATGCCTGTCAGCGCCAAATTCAGCACCACCAAAACGGCGCCGCAAAGCCTGTATTTTTTATATTCGGCAACCTGATCCACCCCAAAAGCATTGCGATGTGCATGATGCAGCAGCATGAAGCGCATCACCGCAAGGCAAAAATAATAGACAGCGATGCTGCCAAACCAGAAAGAGCGGAAAAGAATGCCCGAAACAAATTTGGCAATGGCATAGATGACATTCACCGCCAAAGAAGTGTAAAGAGAAACGTGGGTGCGAAACAGCGCATCGTTCAAATAACGGTTCACATGCCGGTTTTTGCTTTTCACGGCGGCAATGCCTTTTTTGCCTTGCCGGTACCCTGCCAGGCACAGCACAACCAACGTGTATGCAGATAAAACGTAGGCGAAATAGGCCAGCGCATGGTCTTCATGGCCAAAGGCAAAAGCCCACGCCAACAACAGCGCGCTGGCAGGCGTCAGCAAAAGCATCGTGGCTTTGCCAGGAAAAAAGAGTTTCCGGCATCCTTTTTTCAAGCGCTCCATCGCCGCCCCTCCTCCATTTTCTCACAGCTGTTCCATCACACTTTGGATGCAGCTGGCCGCTATGGGGTAGCATAAAGCACGTTTGTTTTGGAAGCGTTTCAGAATTGTTTGAAAATTGTTAATGCATTCTTCGGGCGAACAAGAAAAGGGCAGCAAGCACATGCATGCGCGCTGCCCTTTTGAACGCTTCACTGCGCCCCTTCTGCGGCTTTCTCCCGGCTGGCGCTGTCTGTGCCCGGCGAGGCAGCCTCGGCCTTTTCCAAAAACGCATCTACAAAGGCGTTTTCTATTTTTTTATAGCCGCCAACCACCGAACCTTCTATTTTCTGGTAGCCGCCAACTACCGCATCTTCTACCTTTTGGTAGGCGGCTGTTACCTTCTCTGCCATGCCGCCTGTCTTCAAAGAGCCATCTTCATCCAGGAAGGTTGTCATAAACCGGTCTTCCACCTTTTGGTATCCATTCAAAATCTTTTCGCCAAGTTTTCCGGGTTTCATTTGATATTCGCTCACGGTCAAAACTCCTTTCTTACATTGTTTCATCCTATTCTGTTCTTGCGGCGAACAAAAGCGGTGACGGCAGCCGTAAGCCCCGCCAGGGCAGCGACGCCCGCCGCCGGCAGCAAAAAACGTTTCACGCGGGCCACCTCCTTGCAATTTCAAGCTTTTCTTTTTATTGAAGCCCTCTGCAAAGCGGAATCAGGCAAATCAGAAGGACGATGCCAACCACAATGCCCCACATCAGCATGTTCCAAACCATAACCATGCACATTCCAACGCCAAGCACCAGTGCACCCACAACCCCCAAAAGAACCGTGGCAACGGCTTTTCCATTCAGCCGGACGGCGGGCTTTCCTTCCATTTTGCGGCGCACAACAAGCATGGCCAGCAAAACCACTGCGCCAACGGCAGAGACAACAACGCCCTGGGTAAATGCGTTCCACTGCGGCAGCATGCACATGCACATGCCCAGCGCGAACAAAATTCCGCCAACCGTGCCCATAACCAACGAAACAAAATTTTTCTTCTTCATTCTTTTACAACCTCCAAACAGTTTTGTGATCTCTCACTGAATGCCTGTATGGTACCGTGCTTTCATTTAAAATTTGATTCAAAATTGTTTGAGAAACATTAATAAAATAGAAAAAGCCGGCAATCCTGAACGGATTGCCGGGCTTTTTGAATGCACCAGGCGCCAAAGTTGCCAGCGCAGAACCAGTGTTCTCTTACGTCAACGTGCCGAAAAGCCAACAAAGTTTTCGGCCTATGCCTTATCGGCCTGCAGCCTTTGAATCAGGGCAGACAGCTTTTTCTTTTCCTCTTTTCTGCACACAAAATGATAGACAGCAGATGCCTCTGGGTCCAGCACAGGAATCACCACACGTTTTTCCGGCTTGCCCATCCAGCGCATAGATAAATCGGAAACAAAGCATGGAAGCGCCGACGCCTGCACCAGCGCCTGAAAATCCTCCTGCTCTGTTTGAACAAGCGCATGGGTCAGCGGCATCTTATTCCGGCACACATCCCGCCAAAACCCTATTTGAGAAAACAGCAGAATGCTCTCCCCGTCAATATCCTTAAAATAGAGCCCCTGCGCGCCGGAAAGCGGGTGTGCGGGCGGCAGCGAAAAATAAAGCTTTTCTTTTTCAAAGGGAAAACAGCAGTATTCCGGCCCACCCCATTCGAAGGGAAGGACAATAAACTGATATGCGCCGCTTTTCAGCCCTTCCAGCAGCACATCGGTGTCTTTCATCTCGGAAGAGACCGTCATCTCTGGATACAGCTGAGAAACAAGGGGCACCAGCCGCCATAATGGCGCCGGCGCACAAGAGCCAATGGAAATGGTGTGCCGGCTGCGGTCTAACGCGCGCACCTGTTCCACCAGGTCCCGGGCCTGCTGCACCACCCGCCGCGCCTGCTGCACCGCAAGCTCTCCATTCTGGTTCAGGGCAATTTTATTTTTCTTTCTGTCAAACAGGGTTACCTGCAGCTCTTCTTCCAATTTCTGCATGGAGCGGCTTAAGGCCGGCTGAGAAAGATGCAGCTGCCCGGCAGCGCCGGACATTGTGCCGCATTCTGCAATGGCAATCAGCTGGGTTAGTTGATAGAGTTCGAGCAAATGGCTGCGCCCCTTTCTGTTTTACTATGCGTTTTGATTATACCATATTTCACAACCGGCATTGTACTTTTTTTCAAACCCGGCTTACAATAACGAATAGAAAATGAGAAACAAGCCATTGCGGCGGCAGCGCCCGGAAGAGACAAAGCGCCTTTTGAAAGGCTGCCTCTGCGCTGTATGGGCCCGGCCCGCGGGATAATTGTAGCTCGCAACAGGGCATCGGGGCCGGCTGTTCTGCCCAATCACTCCAACAGGCAACAAAAAAGGGAAAGGTGGCAACCATATGAGACAAAAGCGATGGAAGTGGAAGGCCCCGAAAGCCAGCGCCCTCTTTTTAACACTGCTGCTTTTTTCAGGGTGCGCGGCCGAAACAATATCCAGCGCCGCACCGTCAGGGGAAACCGCCATGCAATCTCAGCCCAGCCAGTCATCGTCAGAAACGGCGGCCCTGCCGCAGGAAAGCACGGAAATAAGAGACGGCACCCACGAGCGCACCCTGGCCACCCCGCCCGATTTTCCGGAAAGCTATAACTATGGCAGCGGCCGTTACACCGATTGGGGCTCAGGCAGCATGAACCGCCGCCTGCCCCTGCCGCAGGGAAATGCAACCGTGCTGAATACGGCCCCCGTTCTTACCGGGATTCAGGCGTTATACCTGTGGGAAGAGGGAAATTTTCCGGCACAAACCGAGATAACCACAGCCAACTTTGACCCCGTAGATTTCCGCCCCTATCTCACCGCCATCCCTGTGCGGGAGGGGACAGAGGTAAAAGGCGCCGTGGTGCTGCTGGCGGGCGGGGCCTTTCAGGTGCGCGGCAACTATACCGACACGCTGCCCACTGCCGCCCATCTGCGGGAGCTGGGATATCAAACCTTTATCGTCGATTACCGCCTGCGGCCCTACACCCAGGAAGAAGGCGCATTGGATGTGGCCCGGGCCGTACGGTTTATTCGCAAAAACGCCGGCATCTACGGAATTGACCCCAACGATATCGCCGTCATGGGCTATTCTGCCGGCGGCATTCAGGCCGGGGAATTTTTCCTTCACTATGACGAGGATGTTCTGCCAACCGCCCTGGACCCGGATTATATTCCCGATGAACTGGACGAAGTTTCTGCCCATGCCTCTGCCTGCGGAATGATTTATTCCTTCTACGGAAGGCTGAGCGTGGCTTCCATGGACGAAGAGGCGTTGCGGGCAGGGGCCCTGCCCCCCACGTTTTACTGCTATGGAACAGAGGACCCCTTTTACCGTCAGTTTGAGGCCCAATACAGCCTGATGCAGGATGTGGGCATTTCCACCAGGCGCATCGTGCTGCAGGATTGGCCGCACGGCTTTGGCGGGGATGGCGGCTGGGTAGAGGATTATGCTCAGTGGCTGGAACAGGTATTTTCGCTGAATTAACGGAAAGCACTTTACCGTGCCCGTTTTTCAAGGATAGACAGAAAAAACAGAAAGGAAGAAAAATGATGGAATTTGTCACATTAAACAATGGAGTAAAAATGCCGCTGGAAGGATTCGGCGTGTTTCAGGTGCCAGACCCCGCAGTTTGCGAGCAGGCAGTGCTGGATGCCATCGCCACCGGTTACCGTCTGGTTGACACAGCAGCCGCCTATATGAATGAACAGGCTGTGGGCGCCGCAATTCAAAAATGTGGCGTGCCGCGGGAAGAGCTGTTCATCACCACCAAGCTTTGGGTGCAGGATGCCAGCTACGAGGGTGCCAAACAGGCCATTGAAACCTCTTTGCGCAACCTTGGCCTGGATTATATCGACCTGTATCTCATCCATCAGCCCATGGGCGACTATATTGGCGCATACCGCGCTATGGAAGAGGCCTACCGGGAGGGCAAGCTGAAAGCCATTGGCGTGTGCAACTTCTACCCCAACCGTTTGGCCGACCTGTGTGAGACGGTAGAGGTAACCCCCGCCGTCAACCAGGTTGAGCTGCACCCCTTCTTCCAGCAGGAAAATGCCCTGACGCTGATGAAAGAGTACGGCGTGGTTCCGGAAGCCTGGGGGCCCTTTGCCGAGGGGAACCACGGCATCTTCACCCACCCTGTGCTGACAGAAATTGGCAAGCAATACGAAAAAACGGCCGCTCAGGTGGCCTTGCGCTGGAATGTGCAGCGGGGCGTCGTGGTAATTCCCAAGTCCATTCATAAGAACCGTATGGAACAGAACATCGACATTTGGGATTTCCAGCTCAGCGAGGAAGATATGGCGCAGATTGCCAAGCTGGACCTTGGCCACAGCGAAATTGTCGACCACAGCGCCCCCGGCTTTGTCAAGATGCTGCACAGCATGAAGGTTCATGACTAAGAAGAGGGCTGGCAAATAAAGTTCCGGCAGTTTTCCATTCATTCCGGGGCGCCGTAAAGCGTTTGGGCAAAGCTGCAAGGCAAAAAACACGGCCGCCGCCTGTGTTTCCATTGTAATTTCCCGCAGGCGGAAAAGAACTGGCCACACAGCGCCAGCAAACGAGAACTGGCGGCCGCCCGCTTTGCCGCACACACCCGGTAAGTATCATGTTACAAAAGCACAAAAGGCCGGTGAGGGGTTAGCGCCCGCCGGCCTTTTGTGCAGAAAGGAAGCCCTTTATGCAAAGTGTAACGCTTTCCAACGGCGTGAAAATGCCGGTGATTGGCTATGGCACCCTGCAAATTACAGACCCTGCACAGTGCAGGCAGTGCGTGGGCAATGCGCTGGCCTGCGGTTACCGCCTGGTTGACACAGCGGCCGCCTATGGGAACGAACGGGCTGTGGGCGATGCCATCAAAACATGCGGCGTGCCGCGGGAAGAGCTGTTTATCATCACCAAGCTTTGGGTGCAGGATGCAAGATATGACAACACGCTGAAGGCCTTTGAAACCTCACGAAAAAATTTAGGGCTGGATTATATCGATTTATATCTGATCCATCAGCCCTTTGGGGACTATTACGGGGCCTGGCGGGCCATGGAAAAACTGTATGCCAGCGGTGCGGTGCGTGCCATTGGGGTTAGCAACTTCTCTGCAGAGCGCCTGGTAGATTTGTGCATGAACCAGAAGGTAAAGCCCATGGTGAACCAAATTGAGCTTCACCCTTTCTATCAGCAGGCAGAGGCATTAAAAGTGATGGCGCTTTATGGCGTTGTGCCGCAGGCCTGGGGCCCGTTGGCGGAGGCACAGAAACATATCTTTGAACAGAAAACCCTGGTAAAAATTGCGGCCAGCCATGAAAAAACGGTTGCCCAGGTGGTTCTGCGCTGGCATTATCAGCGGGGAGTTCCCACCATCCCCAAAACCATCTGCCAAGAGAGAATGGCAGAAAATCTCGATATTTTTGGTTTTTCTCTGTGCGGAAAAGAGATGAACGCCATTGCCGCGCTGGACCTTGGCCACAGTGAAATTATTGACCACCGCTGCTTTTATACAGCCCGCCAGCTGAACAGTGTAAAGATCCATCAATAAGAAACAAACATATCCCACAGCGCAAGATGTCCAGGCCGCGCTGCGGGATATGCTTTTCCAACTAATATTTGACAAGGGAACTGCCGCAAGTAAAGGCAGGCCCGCCCCTGCTGCCTTCCGGCAGCGGCGCCGGCCGCAGGCCGTGGCCCCCGAAAGGCCTTCGAAATTTCAAATGCAAGGGTGCAGGGCAAAAAGGCCGCTCCCTCCCCCGGCTTTCCTTTTCAGCCTTTCTTTTATTTCGTGGCCGGGCAAGCTTCCTGCACGCATACGCGCTGTGTCTTCGCGCTATGAGGCACGGATGCACCTTGAAACAGAAAGCCGCGCGCTTTGAAATTTTTATTTTTCAACCTTTACCTTGCTGTTCTTTTCCCGTTTCCTGTTTTCATTCTTTTCTCTTTGCATCATCCGGTGTAAATGCAGGTTCTCTGCGCGACGTTTCAATTCCAATTCGTATTGCCGGTAAATCTCTTGCTCGCGCTTGCCGTCCAGCGCCATGACAAATTTTCCGTAAGAGAGATTGGCATTGTCCGCAGCCTGCACCATTGCCTGCAGCTTTTCCCGTTCTGTCATGCCCGATTTTTGCTTCTTTTTCATGTGTCCACACCATTCACCGGCCTGCACCGCATTCCATGGTATGCCCGCCGTTTCAAAACCTCTTTCCTCACAGGGCGGCTTTCTTTTGGGGGCATACCCGCAAGAACCGCGCCGCAGCACACACCTGCTGTTTTTGGCAACGCCTCAAAGCCGGACGCCCTTCCCGCGCTTTGAACATCTTCGGCACAGGCCTGTTTTTTGCCTGCCGTTACAGTTTGCATCGTCAGATATCTGCATGGCTGCTCTGGTCCATCCGCAAAATCCTGTCACGTTCTGCCTGGTTTCGCAGGTTGCTGAGAATCATGGGGACGGCCCCGATTGCCGTAAACACATAGGTAAGCGCCATGTTGCCCCAGTAGACGCGCGTATTCACCACTTCCTGCTCAAACAGCATCGGGATAAGGCGGTAAGCGTCGAAGAAATTCACCTCCAGCACTTGCATCACCTCAATGGCCAGGTCAATCTGGTTGGCGGCATATGTCATCACCAGCATCAGAACAGAACAAATCACAATGCCTTTTTTCGTCAGTTTCCGGCCCAGCTTCTCATATCCTATCAGCGTGCACACCGCCATCACAATGCCAGATATTACCGCAACATACCCCAGGCGGCTGAGAATTACAATACAGGCCACGCCAAGCAAAGACCCAGCCAGGGCCCCGACTGTGCCTGCCACCACATTTTCTGTGCGCGCCGCACGCTGCCCGTGCTGCACTTCCAACTGCCCGCGCAAGGCCTCGAAACATGTATCACACACAGACATGTATGCGCCCCCCACACTGGCGCCCACGGTTGGCACGTCTTTTCCGCAGTGCTGGCAGCCCCGCGTCATCCCGCTGTTTCGCAGTGCCTGGGCAGTTGCACCCAAAAGGGCGGCGGCATCCTGTGCATTTTTATACCGGAATGTCACGGTGATGCTGGTGGGGGCCACCGTTGCGCCCGTCAGCCCCTTGACAGATTTTTTCAGCTGTTTTCCCGCATCCTGGCCCATTGTTTCTCCGTTCTGGTTTGCGCCAAATACCGCTTGGAGATTTTTGGGATAACTTGCATTCGGGACGTAGAGCACAACGGGATATCCGTCCATTTCTCCCCAAAGGGCTGCGCTTTCCTCGCAAAAATGCAGCCCCGATTCCCGGGATAAGGTCATAAGCATTTCTTGAATTGCCTTGTTCATGGTCTTTCTCCTTTTTACGTATTAAAATGTGAAATTTCAATATCTACGCCTGGCTTCTTATAGCAATGTAATAAGGTGCCAGACAGACGGGCCCGCAAAGATTGCAATGTAAACCAGTGCAATTCACGGTTGAGCATGCACATAAAACGCCCTAAAAGGCATCCTCCACGGATGCTTAATCATTACCCGGCTCAACAAATCAAACACAACGCTTATGCCTTTCCATGCTGCGCCAGTCATAAGGGCCTCGGCCAAGGTTGGTTTCGAAAGGCCTTTCAAACAGCGCCAGCCGTGCAAGGCAAACGGCACGATGTTGTAAAGCGGATGCCAGGGTTTTGTTTTCCACCCCCTTCGCTGATACCGTTCTCATTCATCTCCAGCCAGGGCAAAAAGAAACAACAGCAGCGCAACCACGCTGCTCCCCAGCCCAAAAACCACATAGAACAGAAACTAGTACCCAATTTGCCTTTTTATAGCAGGTTGCTCCTTATACCCAATGCCTAAATTGACGCCCGCGTGACAAACCGATGCGGCCCGGCGCCACACCTGTTATGCGGCGCCGGGCTCATACCGCTCTGCGTTCTCCAGCCTTCCTATCACCAGCAGCCGCCCGGGCCCGGCTGTATACTCTGAACAGGTGGAAAGCGTGAGCAGCTGCTCTCCCCATGCGGCCGTCACACCGGTGTCGTAAACGGAATGCCTCTTGAGAAAGCCCACATAAGCGTTGAATTCCGCCTCGCTGGACATTCCCGAGCATTGATAATAAATATGTTCGTTTTCCGCGGTAATGTCGAACGGCACCACAGCCAGCACCCGATATGTGCGGCGCTCGCCCGGGGTGTCCAGCTGGATCATCGGGTGAGCTTTTCCATATTCCGCATCCAGATATCGCATCAAACCGGCAAACATATCGCCGGATTGCATATTGTGGCCGTACACAATAAGGTTGGCGCTTGTGTCCCAATCGCAGCCCGCATAGAGAAACGGCAGGCCCATCATGGAATAAGCCCCGTTAAAATTCTTGCGCAGGTATTTTTCCGGCTCGGCAGGCGTATGCATAACGGGGTAATCCACCCGGGTGCCATCAATGGCCAGCCAGCCGCCAAAATCCGGGTTGCGCTGGCGCAGGCTTTCATAAGCCTGCGCCAGCACATTTTCGCCGGAATATGTTATGGCGTTCGCCGCCTGCTCTACTGTATTTGCCAGTTCGGTGATTCCCCGGCGGTCCATCCAGCCAGAGATAAAATACCAACATATTCCCAAAAGGCACAGCCATGCCACAAATGCAAACAGGCCGGCCCATATTTTCGTGCGCGCCCTCATCGCTTGCCTTTGCTCTGATTTTTTTTGTGTTCAACAATCAGCAGCATGGCCAGTGCCGCGGCTGCCAGCACAAAACCGGCGGCCAGCAGCACCAACGGGAAGCTGTCGCCCGTTTGCACCCCAATGGGTGCAGGGGCGGAAGGAGCCGGTGCAGAGGGGGTGGGGGCTGGCTCTGGGGCCGGTTTCTCCGCCAGCGTCCAATTGATGTGGTATGTCACTGTCTGGCCGTTTGCATTGGAGTAAGTGGCCTCGACGGTATATTCTCCCGCCTTTGATTTATCGATGCCCGCAATGGCGTTTCCCGCCTTATCCAAAAATGCCACCTGCGGTTTTCCGGGCAGCACGCCGGCAAAATTCGCACGCACCCAGCTGTCAATCTCGTCCGCCGCCAGGCTGCCGCTGCTCACCTCGCCCGTATAGGCGCCATATACGTCCAAATGATTCGTGATGTCGGCAGCCGCATCGGCCCAATCCTGTGCCAGCACATAATTTTTGCTCACAGGGCTGCCCAGCAGTTCCACAACCACACGCACAGGTTTATTCAACCCGGTGTTTGCAGTGTCAAACTGTGCAGAGACAATGCGCCAATCCACATCGCGCGTCAGAGGTTCCCCTTCCAGCGTATTCGAGAAGCTCAGCGCCATCACAGTTGCATCTGCCGTGCCGTCGTACAGCTTATCGGCCACGGTGGCCGATGCAACCGTCAACGGACGCTTTGTAATGTTGGCCGACGCCCCCACCATGGCGGGCGAAAGGTAATAGTTTTGCGCCAGCGCGCTATCTGTCAGCGCCACGGTAACCGCAACAGGCTTTCCATCGGCCGCATCCTGGGGCGCTTCGGCACCCTTGCTGCCAAACTGCCCGGACACGGTATAATCTATCCCCTGATGCAGCTGTTCGCCCGCAATCCATCCGGAAAGGGAAACCGTCAGCGCATCGGCCGGGGCACTCACCACCCGGGCCGTGCCGTCATACGCCTTATCCGGCACATTTGTCACAGATGGTATCAGTGCTTTTTTCGCAATCTCTGCTTTTGCCGTCAGGTTGCCATTGGCCAACATATATTTTCCGGCAGCCGTACCTGCCAGCTCAATCGTCATGCTCACCGTGCGCTCACCGGCATTTTGATTGCTGAACATCGGGCCGGAGAGAACGCGGTAATCTGTGTTTTCCACCAGTGCCACAGCCTGGCCGTTTTCATCTGTGAAGGTAAGGGAATAACTGCCCGCCGGCACAGAAACCGTTCCATCGTACGGTTTTCCCCTGACATCCAGCACCACCGCCAATTCGGCCCGTGCATGGATGGCCGCCTGTGCGGGCTTCACTTCTTTCCATATGTAGTTGATGACAGCCGCGCCCTTCGGGGCCACCGTTGCCGTGACCCTATGTGTGCCCACCTGATCGGTAGGGGCCCCGCCTGCGTCCACAAACTGTACATTTTCCAAATTGAAATCTGTTTGATAAACAGGCGGCACCGGCAGGGCCGGGGGAAGCGCGGGCGCGCCAGGTTCCGGCTGGCTGGCCAGGCGGACGCTTACACTACCCGCCGTCACGGCTGCGGCTGAATTCCCGGCTTCATAATTCCGGTCATCCGCCCCAAAAGAGACAATCACCGGCAGAGGCCATATTTTTGCACTGCCTGCGGCCGTTAAAGCGTTCAGCGTATAGTTTTTTGCCAATGCGGTGTCGCCCCATGTAACCGGGGCACTTGCCGCAACCGATTCGGCCGCCTGCGCTGCTGTAAATTGCGCGTCGCCTACCGTATAATCGGTCCCGGCCGCCGGCACATACCCGCTGGGAATATTGCCCGGCAGCGTCAGGCCGGGTGCCGGCGCGGCACCAGCGTCCACCGCCAGGTTCACCCGCACCTGGGCGCTGGTGGTGCCATCGAAGTACTTATCTTCAACTGCAAGTGAGGCCGTCAGGGGAATGGGGTAAATAGCGGCCTCGGCGCGGAAGGGAAACGGCACGGCCAGTTCCGGGTGTGCGCTTGTCAACTCCCCGTTGGTAACGGTGACGGTACCCGTCACCGTTTGCGGCGTCACATTGGATGTGCCCGGCTCATAGGCCACATCGGCGCTTGCAAAGCTCGCCGTGACGGTATAGTCTTCGGGGGCCAGCGTCACCCCGGCGGGCAGGTTGCTCCACTGAACGCTTGAGGCCACAGCGTCCGCCGTTCCATCGTAATATTTGTGATTCACCGTCACCTGCGGCACAATCGCCGCTTTGGCACGGCAGGTTAAGTATACCGCGTCCTTTCTGGATGCCGCCGGGTGCGGCTGCACCACCGTCTCCATGCCGGTTTGGGTGTTTTCGTTGTATGCGTCGTAATCGCTGGCGAAAATGTTGGTAAAATTGGTGCCGACATTTCCGCTGCTGCTGGCATCCGGATTGTTTTCTGCCACCATATAGGCCTCACCCTCGCCCGGCCACTTGGTCATACTAACGCCGATCTTGCTGTTCTGGCTAAGGCCGCCGGCCCACTGATTATTCTGCACCGGCGTAAATGTTTGCGGATTTGCAGACAATGTGTTGTCAATCAGCAAATTGGCTTCGCGGGTCAGCGTCTGCCCGCCTTCCGCTTTGCTCACCGTGTTGCCGGTGATGGTCACGGTGCCGCTCAGGATCAGGCTGTTCGTATCCCCCTCGTACGGAGTCGCCGCACTGCAGTCCCCCACATAAACGCCACCGCAAGACTCTTCGCCCTGCTTCAGGTTGGTCGTGTGGTCTACACCGGTGTTGCCGGTGATTTCTGCAGCAAAGATATGAACTCTGTTTGGTGCAACGCCATTCGCCCCGCCAAGATACATTGCACCGCCCTGCGAATATGCGCCGGTTACGCTGTTCCCGCTAATCCGCACGGTGCTCTCTGTTCCGATTTTCAGCGTTGTAATTTCTGAAAGCCGGTTTGTTTTATACGGAATGTAAATTCCGCCGCCCTCGCTTACAGCTGTGTTGTTCAGCACACCGGTATTGGCCCCGGCACCCGCTTTCAGCTCCAGCGTACCGGTGGAAAGGTAAATTCCGCCGCCGTTCATCGCCGCGCGGTTTCCAATCACCTGAGTGACCGCCAGCGTCGTCGTGTTGCGATCGCTCGCCAGATATAAGCCGCCGCCATGATTGGCCTCGTTGTAACGGATGACTACGTTGCTCAAATTCACCGATGTAGGTCCATAGGTGCTGTTCACATGGACACGGATGCCGCCGCCATAGTTTCTGGCCTTATTCTTTTCAATGATGGCGCTGGTATCGCACCGCAAGGAGGTGCCTGACAAATAAATTCCGCCGCCCTCCCCGGATTCGTTATTGGCAACCGTCAGGCCTTCAATCGTATTGACGGTTCCATCAGCTGACGTACCGTACAGATATAGCCCGCCGCCATACAAACCGCCGTAATTGCCGCTCACTTGCGTATTCACGTTTTCAGATTGAAACGTTGCCCTGTACGCATACACACCACCACCGGCATGTCCTGCGTAGTTATTCCGGATGGCGCCGTTTATCAGTACAATTTTGGGGAACGGTGCATTCGAAGTGCTCAGGCCATTTGCATAAATACCTCCACCGGCATATTCAGCATAGTTGTTTTGGATAATGCCGCTTGTCAGCTTGATTGTTGGGGCCGCATTTCCTGTTCCATATGCATAAATGCCCCCGCCGGAACGCGATTCGCCTGTGCGGCAATTTTGGATGATGCTGTTGTTGGTCAGCTCCACCGTGCTTTGGTTATATGCGTACACACCGCCGCCGGCGGCTGTGCCGCCGCCAGTGTTGTGCGTATTCTGCACAATCGTCCCGTCCATCAGCAAATCGGCGGAATTCAAGCTAATCAGTGCGGATTCACGCTGGCCGCCGCTCCATTGAGCATCTTTCCCCGCGCCCGTCACGGTAGCGCCGCCATCCACCGTCACGTTCCGCAACGTAAGTTGCCCGCCGCCATTTATTACAAAAGCCGCTTCGCCCTCCGGGGCATAAAGCGTATAACGCTGGCCGTCTGTACTGGTTATGGTCACATTGGTATCGCTCTGCTGGGAAGCAAAATAGAATACAGCCGTCTGTTCAAGGGTTATGTCCTGCATCAGGGTGATGGTTGCGGCAAGAGCAGTTTGCGGCGTATCATCAGCGGCCTTTCCCACGGCTTCCAAGGCATCTTTGAAAGAACCTGTTTGCGGCGGGGCGCCGTTAATGCTGTAGCTGACATCGCCTGCCGTCAGAGGCGCGGGTTCGGAGGCCGGGCCCGGCGCGCCCGCAGCTGCCGGGGTATCCGATGTCATGGGTGCGGCATCCGCCCGCTCAGGCGCGGCTCCGGTTGTACCGGAACCGGCTGTTTCGCTCTCCGCCGTCCCCGGGGAGGCGGCAGGCACGCCGGGCCCGGCCGGGGCACTGCCTGCATCTTCGCCCGGCAGCGCGGCAAAGCCGCTTTCCGGCCCGGTTGGGCTGTTGCCGTTTTCGCTTTGTGCACCGTCGCCTGCCGGGGCTGTGCTTTGCACCGTGCCCCCCTGACCGGCCGTATCCGGCGGGGTGGGGCTTGTCGCCCCGGCAAGTGCCACATGGGGGAGTGCGCTGAGCATCAGTGCCGCCGTCAACAGGGCGGCAAGTAATTTCTTTCTCATGTACATTCTCCTCGTTCTCCCGGAGCTGCCGCTTTCCCGGCAGCGCCCAGGCGTGTTCAAATTCGGCGCAGGTGCGCAGGCGCGCCGGCAGCCTCAGCCATCGGGCCGAAAAGGCAAACACGGCATGCGCAAAGGCAGGGCCGTCACTCAATATGGAACCAGCAAATCACTTTGCCAATAATTTCCTCCTGTGATACCTGTCCAATCACACTCTGCCGGCTGTCAAGAGACACCGCACGGTTATCTCCCAACATAAAATACTCTCCATCGCCCACACGAATTGGAAAATTTACATCGCCGGGGGATTCTGCTGCCCCATACACAGCCGTAGTTTCGCTGTAGGGCTCGCCGTTCAGCAGCACACGCCCCTCATCGTCCACTTCCACAATGTCGCCGGGCAGGCCAATCACCCGCTTGGCCAAAATCTGCCCGTTGTATCCTTCCGGCCGGCTGAGCAGCACCTCGCCGCGCTCAATCTGGCCTGGAAACTTCCAATAAACTAAGAAATCATGTTCCGACAAAGAAGGGGTCATAGAGGCGCCGTCAATCACGGCAAAACCGATGAACTGAAAAAGAACCACGGCCGCCATCAGCGGCACCGCAAGCCACATTGTGGCTTTTCGCATCCGTTTCCATTTCCACGAATGCCCATCCCGGCGGCTGGGCCGGCCAGTTGTGCCCTGCGGTGTGCGCTTTTTTCGGGGCGGCAAAGGGTTTGGCATCCGTGCCCAAAGCTTCTTTTTATTCAATTCTGGTTGCGCCTGCACGCTGCCGGATTCTTCGGGCGAAATCGGGCCGTCACCGTTTGCAGCGCACCGGGGCGGGGCCTCGATGGCGTGGGAAGCCGCTTCAAGCTCCTGCATCTCTGCCAACAGGCTTGCCGCAGTGCTGCCCGCCGCAGGCACTTCGCCGTTTGCCGCAGCCTGTTTCAAGGCCTTTTTCTGCTTTTCTTCCGAGGCACCGGCTTTCTCCGGCCGCTCTTGTGCCACGCCCGGCCTATCCGGCATGCGAAGCAGAGGCCCCTCAACAGGCGATTGCTGCCCCCATTGTGTAAAATCAACCGGCGCGGAGGCGGGGCAAGCCGTTCCGAAGGTATCCTCTGCGGCATCGTCCTCATCGCTGTCATATTCATCATAACCGGCATTGTACTCCAGCAGGGAAGAAAATGATTTTCGATGTTTCTGCTGCTTCATACTGTCCAATTCCTGAAGCATCTGCTCTGCGGCAGACAGGCCGGGGCCGGCCTTTTGTTGTTGCGCCGCCCTGCCGTGGCCGCCCGGGATGGGAATTTCAATCTGCGGCCCCTCAGGCAGGGTGCTATCCGGCACTGCATGCCCTGTTTTCTGCTGCTCTTCCCAGGGCACCTGCTTTCCAATTCGCGGCGTGGGCACAGTGTCCCAACGAATGGGCGAAAGCTTTCCCCTCGGAACGGGCGGGCGGAATTCCGGCGGGTTGTGCAGAAAAGCGGTGTTGGGCAAATCTGTTTTCGCCGGGGCACCTGACGGGGCCGTAGAGCCCTGTGCAGGCGAAAAGGCCGGCAGCCGCCAGCGCTCTCCGCCCGAATTGTCAGCCGGCCCGCTTTGCTGCAAATTTCCGTTCATTTCATCTCTCGCCAATTCCATTCAGCTCCGTAGGGTTGTTGAGCGACCGGGTGCGCTCCGCCAGCGCATCCAGCATTTTCACCAGCGTATTCATGGTTTCCCTGTGATCCTCGCGGATCTGAATGATGTCGCTCGTGCTCATGGCCACAATCTTCTCGCGTTCTTTCTGTGCATCCTGCAGGGCCTGCGCATACTTCTCCTGCGCTTCGTCCGCCAGACGCTTGGCGTCCTGCTGTGCCCGCTCCACAATAGAACTGGCCAACTGATGCGCTTCTTCCTGCATTCGCCTGCAGGCGTCCTCGTTTTCCTGTTTGGTGCGTTCTGCAGCTGCCTGGGCAGACGAAATAATTTGACTGGCAGTGCTTTGCGCCTGGTCCCGCGTGCTTTTCGCCGCAACCTCGGCCTCGGCTATGATGTGCTCTGCCTCCCGGCGCGCCTTGTTCTCCGATTCCTGCAGTTCTTTTTCGCGCATGTAATACTGTTGCAGTTTTGCGTCCTGCTGCTTTGTATATGCGCTTTGCTGGTTCCACGCATCGGTAAGCGAGTGCACCCAGGAATCAAACTTTTCAAAAGAGTCCTGCGCGCTTTGCTGCTGGCTCATAACTTCCTGCATTTTGGCGCGTTCTTCCTCCCGCGCCTGCTCTACTGCGGCTTCTTTTTCCTGCACAGACTGTGTCAGAATCTCTCGCAGCAGCGTTTGTACCTGCATTTTGTCATAGCCGTTTCTCACTGTTTTCAAATCGCTCAGTTTCAATGTTTCTCCCATAATAAGATACCGCCTCTTTCTCTGTTTTTTGGGCTGTTGGCACAGCACAAGGCCTGCCTGTTCCATCTTTTCGAATTGCATCGCTGCACCAACCCGGACGGAGGGTTCTTTTTTTCATTACCAAACCCGCTGCCGGAACGGCCTTCCCTTTTGCCGGGCAGGTTGAAGCCAAACGCATAGCGCAGCTTTGTGGCCAGACGCCCGCGGACATCCGGCAAAAATTCTGCCTCGTCCCTTCCACGCTTCTGTGCGCCATGGGCATGGCCGCAGCAGAGATATTGGGGAAGGTGGATGCCCTGCTTCCTCATGCGCCCCGCCTCCTTTCCGTTGGGCTTTATTCTACCGTAATGTTAACCCCCGCTTCCAAGGTACCGATGAGCTCGCCTGTCTGTTCGTCAAGAATCTCAAACAGCGCCGTGGCCGGATAAGTTCCGGGTTTGCCACCAAAGGGCTCTGTGGCCAAATTTGCATAGGCCACACGCTCACCCGGGGCCAGCACATCTGTTCGGTACAGTTCCTCGCCTGTGGCATCAAGTATCAGCGTCACGCGGCAATCGCGCGTATTTTCCGGCGGGTTTCCCAACAGCACATTGGCCCGGCCCGTGGCGGCATCCGCCGTCACCCCGGCGTTCGCCATCATGGAAAACTCCTTTGCCTGCGGCAGCTTTGTGCCAGACTGCGCCGCCATGGAATAGCTGCCGCCGGATGCATGTTCATCAAAAGTGTAGCTGCCGCTGCAGCCCACCATCGCCAGCATTGCAGCTGCCAGGGCCGCGGCCATCTTACGGTTCCACAATTTCCACATATTCAATCACGATATCCTGTTTGGGTTTACGTGTCTGGGCATCCACCTTCGCCTGAGAGATGGCGTCCGCCACGTTCTGCCCCTCCACAATCTGGCCAATCAGGGGATACTGGTAATCCAGTCCCCACTGGCCGCCCACCCGGCTATACACTTCGTTGATGGGCCCGTACCGTTCCGCATATTCCTCCGGAATCACTCCGTCCGACAGCGCCTGAACCTCTTCGTTCAGCCGCGCCTCGAAAGCTGCCAGCTGAATGTCTGTAAAGGGCTGCTGCTGCGTCAAAGCATTCAGCTGCGCCAGGCGCTGGTTGATCAGCCTGCGCATATACAGGGTCACCGGCACCAGCCGCTCGTCTTCCGGTTTTGTCTGCTCTACCACAAAATGCAGCCGGTCGCCGCCATCTTCATTTTTTCGGGAAATGCCCACGGCGCCGTAGTAATGGTGCAGGTTATCGCTGTAATGCGCCCCCTGCACATTCTGCGGCAGGCTGGGCAGCTCTACTGCATCCAGTTCGTCTCGGGTGTAACTGGATGCAGCCTCACCGGACGCGCCGCCCGTTGCCCCGCTGGATGCCGTGCTGCCGGAAGCAGGGCCTGCCGCCTCCCCGCCCTCTGTTTTCTGCGCCGGTGCCGAGCCGCTTTCCTGCTCCTGGCCCGGCGGCGCGGTATTCTCCGCAGCACTTTGAACATCGGAAGAAGTTGTGCTCTGCGGCAAAAGGGTGTTTTCCGAGGTGCTTTTGCCCTCTGGCGCGGCGGCATCTTCCACTGCCACATTGTCGCTCTCAATCAGCCCATCGCGACGCACATACACAAATTGCTGGCCATCGTATGCGCCGGCCTTTGCCTGCTCAATAAAGCGCGCCACCTCGTCCGGAGATTCCTTTGGGTATAACATTACAGTAATATCACCAGCAGTAGTATGAAACACCGCATAGACATTGCTTTCCGGCGCCTGCTGGGGGTTCTCTTTTACCGGCTCGGCCTCAAATGGGAAGCTGTCCGCAATATCCTCGGTCACATCCACATAGTCCACACCCTCCCGGGCGCAGCCCGCCAGAAAAAAAGCGGCGCACAGCGCCAGCGCTGCAGCGCTGCGTATGGTTCGTCTCATTTTGGTTGCTCCTTTAAAATTCCGTATACGATATAGCGCGGTGCATTTTCACCCAGTGAAGAGCATGTCACAAGCGCCAGCAAACGCTGGCCCGGCTGCGGCTGTATTTCCCCGGAAATGTCCGACCGCGCAGCCAGCCGGGCCAGCCAGTGCGCAGCGTCTTCCGGCGTTTCAGCCGCACTGTAGGCCCACAGAAAGGCACTTTCGTTGCCGTCTGCCTCATGAGCCGCAAAAATTTCAACAGAATATGTTTTCTCTGGCGTGAGGTAGGTCATGACAGGGTGCCGGGCCAGAAATTCTTCACTGCGGTACTTCACCAGCGGGGAAAACATTTTTCCGCCGCCCACATGGTGCCCATATAAAATTGTCATCGGGTCTGTCAGCCGGGGGGCATTTGCCGCATCCATAAACACACTGCCCACTGCGTTATAGCTGCCGTCCGGCAGGTGGGTAAGGTAATAGCTGTTGTCTGCCCCCTGCATCACCGGGTAGTCGATGCCGGCATCCGGCGCGGAAAGCCAGCCTACAATGCCGGGGTATTGCCCCTGCAGGCCCGCCCAGTCCATTTCTTCCCCGCTGGTGCGGCCGGTTTGCCGCATGGCCTCATAGGCCGCTTCTGCCCGGGCCAGCGGCCTCCACTGAAACCATGCCATCAGCCCCAGCGCCGCCGCGCCCGTCAGGCACAGCACAAAGGCCAGCGCCAGAAACACACGTTTTGCGCTGCTGCGCCGCTCAGTTCTTGACAATGAGCTTCACCGCCACTTGAATCTGGCCAATATCCTCCAGCGTGTCCGGGTCTGTGATGATCTCGGTGGCCGTGCACTGGTATTCGCCAGCAGGCAGGTCTTGCTGCAGGGTGATTTTGTCGATGTATTGCCCGGGCTTGAGGCCCTGGCTCTCGTACAGCACGCTGCCGTCCGCATCGTTCGTCAGCACCACGCGCACATAATAATGGTTGGCCGCAATGTTCTCGATGCCGAGGCTGCCTTCGCTGCTGCCGTCCTCAAACACCACCACGGCGTTCATGCTCACGTTCACCATGCCCTCTTCCACCACTTGGTCCAGAATGCCCTGCATCTGTTCTCGGGTTTTGCCGGCAAGCGTGCCGTCCTCGGCAAATTTATCGAACCAGTACTGCGTGGTGGCGTCCATCCGCGGCCGTGTGAACCACCAGATGCCGAAGCCGATTCCGGCGGCAAAAAGTATGGCAAGAACGGCTGCCGCAAAAATGGCCAGCCGCTTTCTTTTTTGTTTTTTCACCACTGCCGGGCCGGAGGCAGGGGGAGGCTGCACCTTGCCGCCGTGCCTTTTGGGAGGCTTTTCCGCGCGGCCGCCTTCCGCCGCCGTGCCGGGAGAAGGCCCGGCTGTGTTTAGCTCCTCCAGCATATTTTCCAATGATTCCATAGCAAACGTCTCCTGTTATAACAGATTTTTGGCAAATGCCCCGGCCCCGGCCGCGGCATCATCCATGCAGTTCTTTCTTGCTTCGTTTGAAAGGCCCTTTTCGCCGGCTTGGGCCCCAGGGCCATCCCGCGGTGCGCGGGAGGCCCTGAGGGGGCCGGGTTAGAAGGAGGAATTGAAAAAAGGAATATCCTGTTGGGTATTGGGCTTGCACCGGTCAGCGCCGCGGCGCTGCCAGTTCGATGCGGTATGTCAGCTTGAATTGGCCCGCAGCGTGGTTCAGGGCGGTGCTGCCGGCCGCGTCCTCTGTGCGCATGTGCGCAATTCTCGCCGCAGCCGTCTCCAAAGAGCCCGAGGGGAAGCTTGCATCCATCCACCGGTCCATAAAGGCCGCGTTGGCTGCGCCCGCAAAGGCAAAGCTGCCGTGTTCGGCGGGCTTCAGGGTGCCAAGCTCTGCGTTGAGGCCCGTGCTTTTGTTGAGCACCGCACCCGCAAAACCGGCAAAGCGGTTGCCGGCCCCGGCGCTCTCGCCGGATTTTTCCAGTGCCAGGTACAAAAGCGGGTCTGCACCGGCGAGCTCGCTTGTACTTGCCGCCAGCTGAATGCTTTCGGCGTTCGCGTCAGAGCCCTGCCAGTCCTTTTGAATCAGGCCTGTCACCGTTACACGCACCTCATGCAGGCCGTTGTTGGTAATGGTGTATTCCGGCGTGCCATACCCGGCGCCGTCCACATCGGCGCGCGCCACTTTCGTGTATGCGCCAGCGCCATAAGGGGCCCCGGCATCACGGTTGTGGTATTCGTGCACCGCAAGGAAGATTTCTTCGGGCACGGACACATCCAGATACTGCCAATCCTGCAATTCCAGGACACTGGAGTTGTTCTCAGATTCCACCAGGAACAGCTCTGCCGGCACGGTGACGCCCAGCTTGTAACTGGCGTATTCCGCGTCCACTTCGCTGTCGCCGGGGTAGCTTACCACCTGGCGGCCGGCCGAAGCGTTGTCCATATCCACCTCATAGGTCAATTTTGCATCGCCGGCTTTTTCGTCTTCAATGCGCATGTCCATGGTGATGAAATGGTCGGCGGTAAAGCTGACGGCACCGCCGGAAGCGTTGGTGGTATAATTGCTGGCCAGGTAAATATCCTGGCCGGCCAGGCCCTGGGGATAAGCGCTGACAACTAGGTCTCCGGCCTGATAGATGCCATCGGCGCTGCCCACATTCTGCTGGCTGCCGGCGCTGTCACGGCCTGCTACGGGGGCCGCTTCGTTGCCCTTCAGGCTGCCGCCGTTCATCACAACGGTGCCCTTGTTGTAAATGGCGCCTCCTTCCATGCGTGCCTCACCACCCGAAAGGGCGGCGGTATTGTTGTTGTGAATCAGCTCGGGCCGGTGGCCTTCGCCGCATATACGCAGCTCCAGCCGGCCGCCCTGCTGCACTGCAACCAGAGGCGCCGTCACGGCCACGCCGTTTGACACCTTCTGGTCCGGCGGCACGTTTTCGCCCATCAGCGGCTGGCTGTGGCCATCGATGGTGACGTTGCCTTCAATGACAAGCTCGCCCAGGTCCTCCACACGGAACAGCGGGCCCGAGGTAAAGCTCTCTTTCAGGTACCACACTTTCTGGCCCAGGTCGTTATAATTATGGGCGCCTTCGTCCGGCTTCACATAGCGGCGGATATCCAGGTGCACCACGCTGCCTGCCAGGGCCACACTGCCCGAGGCATCGGTATAGTTCTGCGCACGGATAACCACGTTGGTGTCGATGGGGATGGGGTTCATCACATACAGCACTTTGGCCGAGAGCGAGCGCATGCGGTTGAACGCCGCCCGCAAGGTGGCCACCGCCTGCTCGGGGTGCATGCCGTCGTTATGATCGTTTCCGTTTTCAGGGTCGATATAAATCGCGGTGGGTACGCGCAGCCAAAGCGTGTCCTCCGCCTCGTTCAGGAACCAGTTTTCACCGGCCCCGGCTGCCACCACTTCCTCCTGCAGGTTGAAATAGCGCGACACCGCCTCGCTCAGCACATAATAGGCAATTTGGCTTTCGGGCACATTGTTGCCCGCCACCACAGGGTAGTTTACCATGCGGCGGTTGTGATAGGCATCGCGCACCTGCACTTCAAAGGCGCCGGCCACGGGGCTGCCGTGCTGGTATACATTGATCCAGCGGCTGGTTTGACGGGACCACCGGTCCGCATCGGTACTGCCGTCGCGGCCGTTGCCCTCCAGGAACACGCTGCCCTGGAAATAGACGTTGTTGCTGATGGTCATTTCGCCATTGGAGTATACGTCGCTGCCACCCACCAGGGCGTGCCCCTCTTCGGTGGTGCCCAGGCGAAGGTTTGTAAAGTTGGTGCCAAACATCACCAGCTTGCCGCGGGTTTCGCCGTCATAGCTGGTTTGCCCGCCAGTGGCGCCGGAAGAGCGGATTTCGATGCCGGCGCTGATGCCCTCCACCACGGGGGTTTCCAGCCCTTCGGTACCGGGCACAGTGTAGTCCCCGGCGGTTTTCACCCGCTTGTTGGTTGCGTTCGTCAGCAAAGTGTTTCCCGCAGAATAACTGCGCGTCACGCCATTCTCCAAATAGTTGTGAATCAGCTCGCCGGTAAGGAACTGGGCCGAACCGCCCGGGTTGATGGTGAGCAGCGGGGCGTTGGCCTCTACCCCAAGATAGGATTGGCCGGGCCGCGCGCTCTCTGCCGTGACGGAGCTGCCGTCCAGATACACACCGTTCAGCTGCAGCTGCCCATCCACAATGAACAGCTCGTTCAGGTTGGTGTCCCTGTCATAGCCTTCGGGAGGCGCGCCTGCCTCATCCACGATGTCGGAAGTGCGCACATAGCGCTTGAAAAAGATTTGGCTGTTGATTAGCAGTTCATCGCTCGTGTGGACGATGGTGTGGCTGCTGTCAAAATTGGGGTCGGCCGCCGTCTGGCTGAACACTGAGATATACCGTGGCGTGCCATTGGACAGCGTCAGGCTGCCATTGATAATGGTCATGCGCTCTCCATCCGGCACCTCGATGGGATTCATCACATACACCATCACGCCGGGCATCTGCACGTCCTCGCCCAGGTTTGCCTGCACGGCGTCCATAATGTCGTAAATGCGCTGCACAGACTGCACCGCCGTCTCCGGGGTACGCCCCACCGTGGTGCGCAGCTCCTCGCTGTCAGCGTTCAAATCGCTGCGGTCGTTGCCTCCCACCGGGTCCAGATACATGATATTGCGCATGTTCAGCACAATGCTGTTATTGGCGCTGCCGGTTTCCTGGTTCGGGTTGTTGCCCGGCTGCACTTCATACAGGGCGGTGATGCTGGTGGAAAAGCTGAAGCCGTCCACCATACCTTCGGTAACGTTGGTGCCGTCCGTCCAGGTAACCACGGGCCTGCCGTTGTAGTCCCCCTGGATTCCAATGGCGATGGACGCGGCGGAGGCAAGGCCCGCATCGGTGGTAATCAGGGTGTCATAGCCCTGGAAACCGCCCAAATACACCTCGCCGCCGATGACTACATTGCCGGTGACGTGCATGCGCGCGGGCTCGCGCCCAGGCGTGCTGTCAGAGCCGGCCAGGTAGATGCTGCCGCCGGTAACGGATGTGCAGGTATTGTCAATAGCAGCATTTCCCTGCATTCGCAGGCTGCCGCCGGCCTCCACCCGGATGGCGCCGCCGCGGGCATCCACAGGGGTCATCAGGCCGTCTTCGGTGGGTTTAGAGCCAGAGACATTGTTGCGTTCCAGCGCTGCGCCATCGCCTACGGTCAGGGCCACGCCGCTGTTCACCACCACCAGCGCCTCGCCATTGGCGTCGAGGTTGTCTGCCTCGCGCCGGCCGCGCATGGTTGTGTTGGTAATTGTCACATTGGTGGCGCCCGTGCCGGTCACATCGTTCAGTTCCAACAGCGAGCCATAATGGTGCCGGCCGTTTGTGTGCAGGCCATCGCCCATACAAATCTCCCAGCCAGTGTAGCGGGCCAGGTAACTGCAGCCGTCCATGACAAGGGCCCAGTCTGCCGCGCTGCCGCTTGGCGTGTAGGCAAAATTGTCGTTATTGGTGATGGACGCAAGCGTTGTCTCGTTATATACGGGGCCCGTGACATACACCACAAAATGGTCTGCATGGGCGGCGTGTACGCTTGGGCTCTCGCCGGAATAGCACAACGCGGCACCAATGGCCCGCGCTGCATCCAGGGTGCGCACGGCTTCGGCCGGGCTGTGCCCAACCGCCGGCGTGTAGGCGGAAAGGTCGATAGCTTCCGGGTCGGTGCCGGTGTCGCCATTCACAAACACAGCTTTCATCTGCACCAGGCAGTTTTGCTCGTTTTCATTGCCCAGCACCGTGGTTACCGTTTGGTTGCTGCGGCCGCGGTCCAGCACCATGCCGGCGGCATGCACATGAAAATTGCTCAGGTAGGGCGTGGCGTCCAGCACCACGTCACCGTCCGGAATCACCACCACGTTGCCCGCCTGCGAACTCTGGGTGTACACCTCGTACAGGCGGCTTGTCTGGCGCAACTGGTCGGTCAGGATAATTTGCCTGCCGGTGGCCAGGTAAATGGGGTCATCGATGACACAGCCACTGCCTGCCAGCTGCAGGTATGTATTGCGCGTGTTGCTCACATACACCGGGCTGTAGCTTGCCTGCCAGCCGGTGGGCGCACCGTTTGGCAGTTCGGCAACAGAGGCATTGTTCCGGATACTGCCGCCCGAAAGGGTGGCAGTGCCGGCATCCAGCATCAGTGCCGAGCCATAGCGGGCGGTATTGTTCATAATGTTGCCGCCCGTCATGGTAAAGCTGGGGGCATCCGACACGAGATAGGTGTAGCCCAGGCTGATGATGCCCATTTTGCTGAAATAGCTTACATTGCCGGCGGCAGTGCCATCGACACCAATGCGGTTTTCATTGCCGGAGATATTGCCGCCGGACAGTGACATTTTCGCTTTGGCACTGAGGGCAATGACGCCCACCGGGTGTGCATATATGCCAGTGTTGCTGCTGCCGTAGCCGGGGCTGCTCCACTTGTTGCCAGACAGCACGTTGCCCTCCACCGAACCGCCGGAGATATCAATTTGCGCGCCCTGGTTGGCAACCAGAATGCCCGTTGCGCCATCGGCATAGCCGTTGCCGGAGGCCGTGGGCCCGTAAAAACGGGCATAGGCCACGTCCAGGCTGTTGTTGCGGATGGCGCCGGCACTCATCTCAAGCCGTGCGTTGGCGCCCTGCAGCGAGAGAATGGCCGCGTGGTTGATATGGCCGGCGTTGCTTACACCTTTGTCCAGATAGAAGCCGTCCACGTGGAAATCCTGGATAACGCCGCCGGAAATGCGCAGCGTGCCATCGGCCACATGGGCCGCAAAGCCGGTCGTATACGTATAATAGGTGTAGGTGTCCCACCTGTTGCCGCCCATGTCGTATTCCAGATTTTGCAGCACGGCGCCCTCGCCCAGCTCTACAATGCGGCTGGCCGAGCCGGTGTTCACCAGCAGCAGAGAGGTGCGGTAATTGCCGCGCCCGCCGTTGGTGGTTCCCGTCAGGTCGTACAGGGCCTCGTTGCCGCCTGCGTCGATGGTGATATTGCGGAACACCACGGGCGCCGCGGCCTCTTCAGATGTGATGGATTGGCCGTAGCTGGGCGAGGTGCTGTAGGTGCCGCTGTTGATAACAATAATGGGCCTGTCGTAGATGATGCCCCCCTGGCGGCGCACCATCGGCTGCCAGGTCTCGTGCGTGGTCTGGTTGGTCAGCACACCGCCCTCGTCAAAGCTCCAGTCCTTGTCGTGGTTCTGGATGGTAACGGTATCTGCAATGATGATATCGCTGCCCTCGCCATAATTCTGGCCGGTGCGCAGAATTTCCCGCGCCCGGGCGAAGGTGCGAACGGCACGCTCGGGCGTAGAACCGTCGTTGGCGTCATTACCGTTGTTGCTCAGGTAGACATCCCACTGGCGGTCCAGCACGATGTACACACCCTGGGTGGCCAGGTTCACATCGGCGGCACCGCCCTTCCCGGCCTCTTTTGCAAAACAATCCAGATAGCCGCTGACATCCTGTACATGGGTGCCATCTGGCTGCACCACCACCTGGCCCATATGGCTCTCGCTCAGGTGCAGCCGGAAGTTGACCGCGCCGGGGTTTTGGGGGGCGCTGGTAAGGGTGATGCGCCCCGGGGCTGTGGCCCCGCCCAAATCGGCATAGGGCGTCTCATAACCCGTCAGCTGAATGGCCCCCTCTACCTTGGCGGTGCCGGCCAGCTCAATTTCATTGGCCAAAACGGAGACATTCTGGCCGTACTGAGTAATGCTGGCCGCCTGGTTGCCAGTGCCCGAAAGGCTGGCATTATCCCGCAGGGTCACCTTGCGGGCCGTCACCAGCGGGGAATCGGTATAGGTGTTGTGGGTGTATTCATGGGCCTCGATGCGGGCGTTGTCTTCGATTATAAAGTTGGAGAGCATGTGCACCGCATTCTTGTCCACCGCCACGTTTAACCCGCCGAAGGTCTCGTACACAGCGCCGAAATAGGTGCTGCCGCTGATACTGGCGTTGTCCCGCAGGGTGATTGTCTGATCTTCACCCAACAGGTAATGCTGTTCGATTTCTTCCTGACGCATACTGTTGGTGCTGCTCACATAAACGCGGATAGGGGAGAACCCCGTGCCGATGTTGTTGCCGACCTGGCTGTAAGTGCCTTCAAAGGCGATGGACGCGTTGCCTTCCAGCAGAATCTGGAAAGGCGTATCCTTGGCCCAGTCATGGCTGCGGGCACTATCCGGGCTGCTGTACAGGGTGGTCTGCAGGTCAACCACATATGTATTGGAGGTGCTGGTGCTGACAAGCTTGGCGTTGTCGCGCATCACCAGGCCGTAGCCTTCCGCGCGGCTGAGTGCATCCTGTTCTGCCAGGCCAACCCACGACAGGCTGCCCTCCAGGCGGGAATTTGCGTTCATCTCTACATACAGCTTGCCTTCCGGTTCCGTCAGCCTGAAATTGGAGGTGGCAGTGCCCAGCCGCAGCATAGGCGCGTCGTCACCGCCGGCTTCGCCCATTATGATGCGCACATCGCCGGTGAGAAGCTGGCCATAGCCTGTGCTGCCACGGCTCCACTGCCCGCCGGTGATTTTTGAATTGTCCAGCATGGTGAGGTGCAGGTTTGTGCGGTAAGAATCATAGGAGACGGACATATTGTAGATGAGGTAGGCGTTGGCCCCGGCAAAATCCAGGGTACTATCCCCCTTCATCTGGATGCTTACACTGCGCTGCACATCAATACGTGCATAGCGCAAGAAGTAAACGGTGGAGGTGCCCGGCAGCCAAATGGTGGCCTCGTCTGTCAGGTTGATGTTCAGCCAATCGTCGGTGGCAGACTTGCCTTCCAGATAGAAAATGTTGCCGGCCTGCACCCGGCTGCTGCCCTGCATGTTCAGTGTCACTTCCGCATCGCTGAGCAGAGTAAAAGCGTAAACACCGGTGGCCGGTGTGCCAGTGATGTCACCGGCGGCGTTGGTGTTGCCAATTAACGCGCTTCCGCTAAGGTTAACCACGTGGTTCTCGCCGGCCAGGGCAATACCATAGGGCACAGCGCTGCTTTGGCTGTAGGCGTTAATTTGCATGCCATACCGCTCGTCGCCCTCGTCATCAATATCTGTGGGCTCAAAGCTCTGGCTCACGTTCAGCCCGGCGGTGCCTGTCATGTAAACCGTATAGGAATAGGCATTGTAAATGCGCGCGCCGTCGCCCACGTTCAGCACGCCGGTGTCATGCACCAGAATATTGTAGGTTGTGGAATCGCCCTGTGTGATGGCGCCGCTGTTGCCGTCCACCTTCACCATCTGGAACGTGGCGCTGACGCCATCGCCCACCTCGAACATAGGCTGGCTGCTCATGCTGGCAAAGCGGCGCACGGCGGCCTGTTCCGGCGTGCGGCCGGCGGCCTGTTCATAGGCATCGTACTCGGCCGTGTTCACACTGGCCTGAGGCAGAGCCACCGTCTGGCCGTCGCTCAGCATGACAGTGCCGCACACCCAGATAATAGGCTGGAAGCCCGCGGTGGGCTCGCTCCAGTTTTCGCTGTTGTCTGCCGCCGTATACTGCTGCAGCTTCTTCACAGCTTCGTCCCAGCTCTTCACGGCTTCTGCCGGGGAAAGGCCCGTGTTGGCATCGCTGCCGTTCACGCCGTCCAAATACACGCCCTCACCCACCAGGGTCAGGTTGGTCAGGGTTTCGTCTTCGGTATCTGCCACGGCGCCCGCCTGGGTGCGCACGGGCTCACCGGTGAAGGTGAGGTAATTGCTCCAATTTTCCGAGGCAGTACTGCTGGCGCTGGCATCGGTAAGCGCCTGGGGCCAATTGCGCTGGCCCAGGGTTACCCGATAGCCGGTCAGGTTATTGGGCGCGGCGGCGCTAGCCGTCAGTTCGCCCACTGGCAGCGTTGTGGTATTGGCCGGGCGCACCAGCACATTGCCGGCGTCAAAATTGGCCGTATTCAGGGTGACGTGCACCGGTGTTGCGCTGCTGCCGGCCTGCATCAGCACCATGGTGGTGTTGGGGTGGTTCAAATAAATGGCCGAGCCGCCCGCCGTATCCGTTGTAAATTGAACCGTGTGCGGGTCCAGATAAATATGGCTGGCATTGTCTGCGCTGACGGTGCTGATGGGGGCGGCGTAGATGCTGTTATCCCCCGTGAAAGTGCCATCCAGCAGATACAAATTGCCTGCGTACAAGTTTGTGGCGTAGATATTGGTCCCCAGCTGCCCTGTGGTGGTGCTGGTGTTGGTGTTATCCCACACAGTGTCAGACAGCACATACAGGCTGCTGTCATAGCTGCTGCCCTGGATAAATACACCGCCGCCCTGGCTGGCCGTGTTGCCGGTCACCTGGGTGCTGCCTGTCAGGGCCAGATCCAGCGGGCAGGTATAGCTGTTGTTGTAGCCGCTGCCGGAATAGATGCCACCGCCATTTGCGGTAGCGGTGTTGCCGGTGATGGCGCAGTTTTCCAGCACCATGGGCCGGCTGGGGCTTTCCGGTTCATGGACATAAGCATACCGTATGCCGTTGCTTATATAGACGCCACCGCCCGAGGCGGCCTGGTTATTGGTAAAGGTGGTGTTGCGCACCCAGCCCACAGAGCCCGCCAGGCCTCCGCCGCTGCCATTGGTGCGGTTGCCTGTCACCGTGCAGCTGTCCAGTGCGATATAGCTGCCGCCGTAGACATACGGGCTAATGCTGCCGGTACCACCGATTTGGATACCGCCGCCATTGACATAGCTTGTGGTTCTGCTACGGCTGACGTTGTTTTGCACCGTCACATTTTTCAGCAGCACTGCAGTTTCGAGTTTCCGGGCAAGGTTTGTGCCGCCGCCATAGACATAAAGGCCGCCGCCGCAGCTATACCAAGCGGAACCTATACCATCGGGAGAGCTGGTCCCCGTTTCATAATCGAAGCCGTTTTCCTCCAGCGTAAGATTTTCCATCAGGACAGTGGGCGCATTCACATTGGCAGCGGAAGATATCTCTTGCAAATAAAGGCATATGCCGCCGCCGAACATCCGCCCGTAATAGCTGGAACTGAAGCTGCTTGGGAAATTCTCTACATAGTACAGGCCGTTCTGCCGGAAGACGCCGCCAGTGATGGATATTTTATCGTACTGCATGGCATACAGGTAAAGGCCGCCGCCGTACAAATTGACCCGATTGCGGTCCTTGCCGTCTGCATGCTCTTCCAGTTTGTCGTTGACGCCATTTCCCTGCACGGTGCCGCTGCGCATCACAAAGGAAGCGTTGCCATCAATCAGGTTGGAGGCTGCGCCGCCCTGCACGGACAGGTAGCCGCCGCCATAAACCGACACGCCCGCGCCGTAGCCCGTCACGCCGCTGATAACCGAGCCCGCACTGTTGGTATAGTTTTTGGCCAGGGTATTGTCAATAATTTGTACCGCGCTGTTGCCGCCGCCTGTGGTGCCAATTTCCACAAGGCCATACAACGAAAACACCGCGCCGCCGGCAATTCTGCTGCCGCTGCTGCTGGAAGCGCTGCCGGAGATAGAGTCGGTGAAATAATCGATGGCATAGCCGTCGATAACATTGCGGGAGATTGTGCCGCCCGTCATGGTGAATTTGGGGGCAATGTTGTTCAAACGCTGCGAGCCGCTTACCAGCACGGCTGCGCCGCCGGCAGCATAGTTGCCGGTGATGGTGCCGCCCGTCATGGTAAAGCTGGCCGAGCCCATCACGCTGACGCCACCGCCCACGGTGTCGTTGCGGTTGTTGGTGATGGTACCGCCGTTCATGGTGACAGCAGCCTCGTTGCCTGTGGCCAGCACGCCGCGGCCAAAGCCATGGATGCTGCCCGTCCAGTTTGCATCCAGCGTCACCGTGGCCGCCGAGACATCTGTAATGGCATATTGGTAGATAGAGGTTTTGTTGGAATTGCTGCTGTAGGGGATGCCCATCCGCTTGCCGGCCACAATGCCGATGCCCGGGTAGCTTCGCCATAACTGGCCGTCCTGAGCCTCCACCGTGCTCTCGCCGAACAGCTCGGCATTGCCAGTGAGGGTTAGGCTGCCGCCGTCCACCACGTTGACGGCATTGGTGCTGTTGCCGGATTTTTCGCCATCGGTCAGGTCCGCCTCGCTCACCGAGCGGCCCAGGCGCACGTTGTTGCCCAGCGTCAGGCTGGCGCCTGTGCCGGCCACCCGCACCAGAAAATCCGGCGAGGTGTGGCGGGCAACGCCGCCCTCGCTCAGGGCGCCCTGCTCATGGCCCAGCACCACAGGGCTAATCGAAGTGCCGTCGTAATCCTGCCAGGAATAGGCGCTCCAATCCCATGTGGCAGCGCCGGTAATTTCGTAAGTAGAGCAGAAATAGATGGTGCCCGGCAGGGGATAGATGGTGTTGATGTCCTCCGGGGCCGCCCCGCCCGTTGCCGCGGCCTCGCGTTGGGGCAGCACGGTGTCCATGGCCTCTTGCATCACTTCCAGGGCGCGCTCAATGGTTTGTACGGGAAATTCGCATGTGGTGCCCACATTGTCATCGCTGCCGTTTTCAAAATCCACAAAAATGGCAGAATAATCCATCGGGGCGGCCAGCACCAGGCGGTTTTGCTCGTTTTCCACTTCACTTTGCACCAGGCTCCAAATCAGGCTGTTTGTGCCGCCCTCAGTGCTAGGGGTGGTGTTTTGCGGCGCCAGGGAAAAATTGGGCGCCAGGGCTTTGCCGGCAGCCACCCTGTCGCCGCCGTAGCTGCCAGACACCAGTGCTTCCGAAGCCACCACCACGGACGCGCCAATAAAATGGGGCGCAGCCGAAATGCCGGAGATGTAAATAACGGCACCTGTGTTGGCGCTGTTGACGGTAATGGGTTCTGCGGCAGTGGTGCCCTTAAAGGTCAGCTGCACATAGCTGCCGTCCGGGCCGATGTGCGAGTTCTCGTTCATCACCACGGCCGAGCAGCGGCCGTCACCGCTGGGCGTCTGCCCCACGGTAACCAGCCGGCCCACGCGGTTGGTGGTCTGGCTTGTATAGCCCTGCAGCACAATATTCTGCAGGCTGAGGTTATAGCCATCGTCAATATTGATAATGGGCAGGCCATTGTCCCAGTTCATCACCACCGGCGCCTGGCCGGCAATCAGCGTGCCGTTCATCTGGATGGTTTGGCTGGCGGTGTCGAAGGGCAGATAATTTTCGCCCAGAACTTCAGCGGCTGTTTCCGTGTTCAGCTCGATGGTCTGCATGCAGACAATAAGGTTGGTGCTGTTGCGCTGCGCGGCAGAGATAGCCGCGGCCAGCGTTTTCAGGGGGGCCATAGGGCTCAGTCCATCGCGGCCTTCGTCCAGGCCAGCGGGGTAAGAGGTGCCCCCGTTGGGGGGTTCAATAGCCCCGCCCGGGTTCCAGTAGATTAAATCGCCCGCGGCGCGCACGGCGTACAACGAAGCAGACGCCGGGCTGTCCTGCCCGCCGTCTTGCCCGCTATTGGCCTGTGCCGCCCTGGCCATCCGGGGGCTGGGCGTAGCCTGTTCTTCAATTTGCGCTTGCTGCGCGTCCACTTCCAGGTTCCACAAAGTGGCTGTTTCCCCCACCAGTGTAAAGCTGCCGGAAATGGCCTCCAGCCCGGCCTGATCCAAATATGGTGCGCGAATCACCTCGCGCCGGGGCGCGGCGCTTTCATCACGCAAATATACGGAATAGCCCTGGCTGTCCGGGGCGAAATCGCGCCCCAGCTGCACCACGGGGTTGCCGGATTTTTCGGCCAGCAAGGCCGTCTCTGACGGCCAGGCCTTGGCGCCTTCCGTGCCCGTGTAATCCATGATAAAGCTGCCATAAACCGAAACGGCATCTTCCAGCACCACGGTGCCATCAAACACCTGCACCAGCGGTGCGGTAAGTTCGTCCAGGTTCTCAATCAGGCGCGGGGCCATCACCACACGCCGCAGTGTCAGCGTGCCGCCCCGCACATAGAACAGCACATCGCTGTCATAGCTGCGGCCGGCCCAGGGCTTCAGCACGGCCAGGCCGCCATTGGCCTCCAGTGCCTCGCCGTAGCCCAGCTCCTGCGGGTTCATGCTGTAGATGGTAATTTGCTCTACACCGGTGCCCAGCTGTGCCGCAAGTTCCCGGGCACGCTGCATGGCGGCGTCAAAAGTTTTTACCGGGGTAAGGGGGCTGCGCCCATCATTGGCATCGTCACCCGCCGGCACGCTGTCTGCCGCATGGGCGACGCTGAAAATGCTGTGGAAGAAATTGCCAAGCCAATCTGCAATGCGCGCAAAAAGGCCCTTCTCCTGCCCGGCCTCTTGCGGAAGAGTATCTGCGGCATGCGCCGTCTGCACAGGGTTGAGACTCTCGAGAATGCCAGGCTGCAAAGCCGCTTCCTGTGCAGATTCGCTGCTGCCCGCTTGAGGGGTGCTTTCGCCTGTAGGCGCGCTGCTGTCTTCGGGTGCACTGCTGCTGCCCGCGGGTGCACTACTGCTGTCTGCGGGCGCACTGCTGCTGCCCGCGGGTGCAATGCTACTGTCTGCGGGCGTGCTGCTGCCCGCGGGCGCACTGCTGCTGTCTGCGGGCGCACTGCTGCTGTCCGCGGGCGCACTGCTGTCTGCGGGCGCACTGCTGCTGTCCGCGGGCGTGCTGTTGTCTGCGGGTGTGCTGTTGGAAATGTCCGAACTGTCTTCCGGTAGGCTGATGGAACTGCTGTCAGACGCAGCTTCTTCCTTCTGTTTTTCTTCCAGGTAAGAAGGGTCCACCGAATAACCCGGGCCGGGGTTCCAATACACCGCCGGCAGGGGTGTGCTGTCCTCTTCAGGCACAGGCTCTTGCTCTGTCCCGTCTTCGCCGTCCACGGGAAGGGTCTCGTCCACGCGCGGTGTGCTCTCTGTTTCCATGGCCGAAGGGTCCTTCACAGGCAGCGTCTCATCCACACGCTCGTTGCTGCCACCGCTGGTAACCACCACAGGCAGGTCGGCATTAATGCGCTGGCCATCGCCCTCCTGGGTCGTTTCCGGCAGGGGTAGATCCAAATCAATGCGTTCGCTCTCGGGGGCAGACGCGCCGCTTTGCGGGGCACTGTCTGCCGCGGGCGTGCTTGCAGCGCCCTGCACCGTAATATTTCCGGGCAGGCCTGTGCCGCCGGCCAGGTCTTCTGCGGTTAACACTTGCTGCGTGCCGTCCTCGTTTATCACCACCACCTGTCCGGCCATATCCGGGGCCGCACCGGCAGTGTCTGCAAATGCCGAAAACGGCAACTGTGCTGCCAGCAATATCGTCAGCGTCATGGCTGTAAGCCGTGTGCGCAGTTTCATTCCTTTGAACCTCCCGTTACCTCTTTTTGACGGCGGTGCTTTTCCTCACGCAGCGCCTTATATGCAATCAGCGCGGCAATCAGCAGCAAAAGGCTGCCTGCCGCCAGGTACATCCAATCATTCTGTACGCCCGTTTGGGGCAAAGCGCCCCCACCGGGCGCGCCGGCGCCGCTGGCGCGCTTTAAATAAACACGCACGATGCCCGTGGCCTTGTTATTCAAATTTTCTACCGACACGCTGGCAAGGCCTTCTGCCGTTTCATAGCCGTCCTTGCTTATACGGTGGCGCAGCGCCCCCTCACCGGTGTACAGGCCCGTGGTATCCACCACGGTGGCACTGCCGGCCCGTTCAACGCCCTGGATATTGTGCATCCAATAGCTGGGCGGCACTTCCGTTTGCCAAAGACCGTTTGCGTCGGTGCGGCCCACAAACACATATTCGCTGGCGTTGTAATCGTAATGTTCGATAGACGCCCCTTCCAGCGGCTTTTTATCGGCCGCATCATACACCTCATAGCGCAGCGGAAACATGTAGTCCACAGCCACGCCTGCCCATACATCGGTGGTGCCGTCGCCGCTGGACGGCTGGTTGGTATGCCCACCCTGTGTGCCGCCTACAACACCGTTTTCCTGCCCGGCAGCCGATGGGTCCTCGGCAAAGGCCGTGCCTGCAGCCAATGCGAAAACAAGCAAAAAAGAGAGCACTGCTGCAACAGTTCTCCGAATGGTTTCTCTGCTCATAGTCACTCTCCTTTTCCTTTTGCGCGCTTATGTGTCCCGCACAATCAGCACTGCGCTTTGCGAGGCCTTTCCCGCCGGCCGCAAAGTAGCGGGGTCGTAAAATTCCCACACCACACGGCAGGGGTACCATCCTTCGCGCAGTTCGATATTCAAATTGATATATTCCACATAATATCCGGGGTCAATCAGGCCCGATTCGTATAACACTTCGCCCGTGGCGCTGCGCACAATCTGTACGCGGGCGCTGTTCCCGTTTTCGGGCTTGTTTTCAATGCGGGCACGGCAGCGGCCGCTGGCATCCGCCAGCATCTCATCTGCCACGCTCACGTTGGAAAGGCTGGCGTCCAGCACTTTGCCCACCTGCTCGTCTTCCAAAACAGTGGGCATGCGCCGGGCCTCCTGCTGTGCCTTCAGCAAAAGCTGCATACATCCGGCCCCCAGCAGAAATGCCGCGCCAAACAGCAGCGTCAGGGCCAGCGTCCACAGCCTGCGGTGGGCCTTGGCCCGCTGCACAGTGCGCGCGCCTTTTTTATGCCGCACGCGGTTTTCCGGCAGCGCTTCGGGCGCAGGCGCGGGCTTGTGCGCCTGCACCCGGGCTGCCTGGGAAGGGGGTATCTCCCGCGGCAGCCCAGGCCGGGCCGCCGCTTTCGGGAATGGGTTCTGGCGGTTACCGGTAGAACTGTCCATCTGTCACATGCAACGTCAGCTGTGTGCGAATCTGGGCAATGGGGTCCGGGCTTTCCGCCGGTGAATAGGTGGTAAACACCGCTGTGGCCGGGTAATCACCCGCGGCCAGTGTTTTGTTCAGTTCGATGTACTCGATATAATAGCCCGGGTCGATGAGGCCGGATTCATACAACACGTCGCCCGTGGCGTCTTCGGTAATGGTAACTTGGAAGGAGTACTGGTTGGCGGCATCGTTCTCAATGCCGATGCGCCCGCGCTGGCCGTTATACTCAAACACCGGTTCGGCCGCAATGCCCAGCAGAACCTGCCCCTGCTCCACCACGTCGTCCAGCGCATCGCCCCAATCCTCCTGGGGCAGGCCGGCCAGCAGGCCGCCCAGCGCGTCTTCTTCGTGGGCCAAAGGGCTTTTGGCGCTATACACCAGAAAATACCACAGCCCGCCACCAATCAGCCCCAACAGCAGCACCACCACCAGCACCAGCACGGCCACCGTTTTTTTATGGCCTTTCTCTTTCTTTTCGCGCCTTGGTTTTTCCGGCTTGAGGCGTTTGCCTCCCGGCGATTTCGTCTCTGCCTGCGCCGCACCCAGCTCTTCCAGCTGTGCGGCCAGGCTGTCCAATCCGCTCATGCACTCGTCTCCTTTTGCTTGTTCGCCGCTGTGCCGCTCAAGCGCCCGGCAGCGGGTATTCCAGCGGTAGGCCACGCACCGTCCAAACAATCTGCGCAGCCTTGGCAGAATTTTCCGCTGTGCTATACATGCCGCGCGCACCGCCCACCTCTATTTCCAGGGCCAATTCCTGCTCAAAGGGCTTGTTGCTCATGCCTCCGGCCGTCCAGCCAAATTCGTGAGCAGGGGGCGCACCCAGCGTAATTACCCCGTCCATGCGGTAAGTGTGGTTATCCACTTTTTCTGAAAAGGCATTGCCGTCCAGGCTGAGGCGGAATTTTTTAAAATCCTCTGCAGACGTGGTGGGGGCCGTTCCCGTCAGCGTCCAGTTCGCACGTTCAGCGGGGTCCACCGGGTCGCCGTTCTCGTCCTGCGCCGTTATCACCGTGGCGCCCAGCTCCACCTGGATGCCGTAACGCGGCAGGTTTTCATCATCGGCGTTTTCCTTTGGCACATTGGTGGAATAATTGCGCGCCACCAAGGTGGATTCGCCCACCGTCACCAGTTGGTAGCTGTCATCGCCATCATCTGCTTTCTCCACCTTCACATTGGGAATCAACAGGCTGCCGCCTTCCACTGAAATGGCATCGCTGTTGGCGCCATCGGCCGTGCCGCTCACCACAAACGCAATAACAGTGGGCAGGGTGACAGAGATGCGCTCCTGCGTAGGGCGCGGCACCACGGAAAGCCACACGTCCGTACCGGGCGTGGGCGTGGTTTCGGCAGCGCTGGCGCCTGCGGCCGGCACGCCCACCAGCGCCGCGGCCAGCGCAAGGCTTAGCGCCGCGCGTAGGGCCTTCAAACTTTTTCTGTTCAACGGGGCCGCCTCCTTAAAAGCTTGCATTTGCTTGGCCTGAAAACATATGGCCCGCGCGGGCATGCCGCCCGGCAGCAATTTTCAAACAGCTTATGGAAGGGGCGCAGCGGGGCGCGCCCTTTCCATAAGACGTTTGCGGGGCCCCTGCCCTCGTGCAGGCAAAAGGCCCAGGAAAAATGCGGGCCGGCCCTCCCCTGGGGACGGCCCGCAAAGCATGCTTGAAAAAGAATATGTTGCTGTTGTTTATCATCACCGCCGTGCATCACCGGCACGGCGCTTTCATTTGTGCAAATCAGCCGCCAGCGCCGGGAACCGTGGCCTGCGCGGACACGTTCCAGGAGATGGTGCCAATTTTGGCAGATTCTTCAATCTGGTCATAATCGCCGCGGGTGCCGCCCACATTCACGCCGAATGCAACTTCCTTCACCGCACCGGTATTGGCCAGGTTGGTGGTGGTGTTCAGGTTGCTGTAAGTAGTGCCGCTGCTCCAGCCGGTGTCAGGTGCAGTCAGCGCAACGGCTGTATTCATGCCGAAGCTGCCGTCCTGCTGAGACACAAACGGGTCGCCGTCCACCGTAAGCTGGTACTGCTTAACAGCCGTGGGCGTGGTGCCAACGTGCGTCCAGTTGTTGCGGGAAGCGGCGCTGCCCTCGTTGCGGATGCTGCCCGTCACATTGACAGCCAGGCCCACATAGTGGTCAGTGCTGTACTGGGTCGAGAAATTCTCAAACTTCAGGGTAGATTCGCCCACAGTGGTGATGTCATATTTGTCCCCAGCCGTGGCAGGGTCATTCGCGGGGTCCGGGTTGATGTTCGTAACTTTCACGTTGGGCAGCAGCAGGCCGCCGTCAGCTGTGCTGATGGGGTCGTCCGTATGATTGCTGTCGATTGTGCCATTCACCACAAAGGCAAACAGAGTGGGCACAGTGACCTTGATGCGCATGTCGGGAGCGTCCACCGCCACACCGGCCCACACCTGGGTGCCGTTATCCGCGGGAACCGTGCCGCCGATCTCGCCCGTGCCGTCGCCGGCAGTGCCGGGGGCGGCGAACGCAGTGGCACCCATGGACACTGTCAGCGCCAATGCAGCCAGAACGCTGAGGAACTTGACTTTCTTGTTCATGATTCGTTCTCCTTTTCTTCCCAATGGGAAATTCTTTTATTTTATATCATCCCTGTGGGGTGCAGGGCCGATATCTTTTTACAGGGCGCGGCCTTGTGCGGCCCCGTGGGGCCTTCCGCACTCCTTCGCCACAGGGCACAGGTGCCCACAGGCCTTTTCCCGGGGCCCGCCCGGCCTGCCGGCCAGCAGTTCGCTTGCGCTCATCACAGCCACGCTGTTCTGCGCCAGCACCTTGTCGAAGGTCATAGCGCGCATCGAGCGCGCAATCTCTTCCTGCAGCTGGTTCAAATAGATATGCACGCCGCAGCCGGGCAGCCCGTTGCGCGTGCAAATGCCGCCTGGCCCAAGGCAACGGTTGATGTGCAGTTCGCCCTCCACACAGCGCACTATGTCATATACGCTAATTTTTTCCGGCGGCAGCGCCAGGCGCACGCCGCCGCCCGGGCCCTGCTTCCCCTCCAAAATGCCGGCGGCACACAAACGGGTAATAACCTTGCGCGCCATCTGGCTGGGCACTTTAATTTCTCCCACCAGTTCGGCCGCGCGCACCCATTCCTGCCTTTCTTTCAGAGCCAGGCACAGTACGCACCGCAAGGCATAATCTGTTTCCCACTGTAATTTCATCTTTCCCTCGCTTTTCTTCCGCGCCAGCTTTGGCGAAACATAATACCGATTATGTTCACACGGGCACGTTTGGCCCTGCGCGCGGCGGCAAATTGCAAAACCGCCAAAAAGCCCCGCAAAAAAAGGCACAAAAAAGTTGGCATTTCATAAATCCCAAAAAAATGAAATGCCAATCTTAATCTTTCTTGTGCCCTAAATTGGGGACATTTGAAATAAATATGAAATTTTTGTTAGAAAATGTGGAATTATGTATTGACAACAGAAGTTTGCTCTCATTATAATTAACGAATAAAGAAATCGTTTTTTCATGGAATATTCATATCTTCCGCAGGAAAAGCGAGTTTGTTTCTGTTGTAAGCTGTTTTTCGAACATAATCGGTATTATGTTTCAACGCATTTGCCGTCGGTGCCTTTTAGAAAGGCACCGGCTTATTTTTTTGCCTGCCCGGAAGGGCGCGGCCTACGGCGTTACCAACCCCAAATCTGAAATTTGGCGGAAGCATTCACGGGCGCTGGTGAGGATATAAATGCGCGTGGTTTCAATGCTGCTGTGGCCCAAAAGGTCTGCCAGGCGTGCAATGTCATGCCGGGCCGCATAGAATGTGCGTGCAAACAGGTGGCGCAGGTTGTGCGGAAACACCTTGGCCGCTTTTACCCGCGCACAGGCGCACAGCCGTTTCATCATTCGCCACACTTTGGTGCGGTTGATAGGCATGTGCCCCTTTTCTGTGAACAGCGGGCCGCCGGCCAGCCCGTTTTTGCGAATATACCGCAGCAGCAACATCTGCAAGGGCTTTGGCAACAGAATAACCCTCTGCTTATTTTTGCATTCCACCACGGCACGCCCAGCCCGCACGGTTTGCACGGTGATATACGCCAGCTCGCTTACACGAATGCCCGTACCGCACAGGGTTTGCAAAATCAGACAACTTTTTTCATCGCCGCCGCTGCGCGCAGCCTGCAAAAGCCGCTGGTATTCCGCTTTATCCAGTGTTTCTCGGTCATCGCAGAAGATACGGCGCTGCACCCGGATGGCATCTACACAGCACTCCGGCCTTCGCAGAAATTTCAAAAAGCGGTTTGTAGCCGCCAGCATGGAGTTGACGCTTGTGGTTTTATACGCTGCGCGCAGCCTCTGTTTATATTCCAGCACCAGCCGTTTTTGCAGCGGGCGCCCGGCGCAAAACCGGATGAATTTCAGATTGTCGCGCCGGTACTTTTCCAGTGTGTGGCCGCTTTTTTCTTCCTGACGCAGCATTTTTAAAAATTTTTCCAGGTTTTTCTCGTCTGCCCTCTTTTTTTCCTTCATATTTCTGTAACTCCTTTCCTTTTCCATGCACAAACACATGGGGAAAATATAGTGCATCCTTTCGCGCCGTGCGGTATATAGCTGAATAAAAAATGCCGGCCTCTGGTTTTCCAGATGCCGGCACTATCGCTTTTTAAGGCCTTTCCCCTGGCCGTGCCGTCAATACGCGCCCAACAGGTTCTTTTTTTCGTACGGCACTTTGCCACCATTTACCCGGCCGCAGGCAACGCAAGCAACACGCACCGGGGTTGCTCTTAACAGCAATGTTTCCCTCTGTTCATGGATGTTATTCTATATCATCATATCATCAATTGGCCCGCTTTTCCAGCAAACGAAACCCTGCCGCACCCCTTTGTGCGCAAAGGGTACGCTTTTCCGCACAGCGCTTCACACAGCTTTCAAATTTTTCTGTAACTGCCGCCTTATTGTGACGCCGTCACGGTAAGAAGGGCCGTTTTTGCGGTATGCTATAATAGTAAAAAGCACTGCCGTGCACCGGCGGCAAAGGAGGCGGCCTATGGGGTTGTTCCGTTTTTGGAAGGGGCCTGACATCAACCAGGGCCTCAAACAGTTTGAAGAGACACCGGGGGCTGTGCTGCTGGACGTGCGCAGCCCGGGCGAATACAGGCAGGGGCGCCTGCCGGGCAGCCAAAACCTGCCCCTGCAGGCCATTGACCTCATTGGGCAGCTGGCCGCAGGCAAGGGCACTCCGCTGTTTGTTTATTGCCACAGCGGCGCCAGAAGCCGCCAGGCGGCCATGCGGCTGCGGCAGATGGGATATTCCGCCGTGTGGGACATTGGCGGGCTTCTTGGATATCGCGGAAAGGTGGTGCGGTAAATGAAAGTGATTGTTGTGGGCGGCGTGGCCGGCGGGGCCAGCGCCGCGGCCCGTATCCGCCGGCTGGATGAAGCGGCGGACGTGGTGGTGTACGAGCGCTCGGGCTATATTTCTTATGCCAACTGCGGCCTGCCCTATTATATCGGCGGGGCCATCACAGACCCGGCACAGCTTACCCTTCAAACGCCGGAAAGTTTCTGGCGGCGCTTTCGCATTCGGATGAAGGTGCACCACGAGGTGTTGGCAATTCACCCGCAGCGCAAGGCGGTGACTGTGCGCAACCTTGCCACCGGGGCCGTGTTTGAAGACACGTATGATAAGCTGCTGCTTTCCCCGGGCGCCCGCCCCGTGCGGCCCAACCTTCCGGGCATGGATGCCAAGCGGCTGTTCACGCTGCGCACTGTGGAGGATACCTTCCAAATTCACACATTCATCCGGCAGCACAGCCCGCGTTCTGCCGTGCTGGCCGGCGGCGGCTTCATTGGGCTGGAGCTGGCCGAAAACCTGCGCCAGCGCGGGCTGGAGGTAACGATTGTAGAGCAGATGCCCCAGGTGTTGGCGCCCTTGGATGAAGAAATGGCGGCATTTCTTCACGCAGAGCTGCGCCAACACGGGGTGCGCCTTCTGCTGGGGCACTCGGTGGCGGGTTTTCAGGCCTCAGACAGCGGCCTGCATGTTTTGCTGCAGGATGGGCAGGCCCTGCCCGCAGACCTCGCGGTGCTCGCCATTGGCGTTGCGCCGGACACACAGCTGGCGCGGGATGCCGGTCTGGCGCTGGGGCTGAAAGGAAGCATTCTGGTGAACGAACGGATGGAAACCTCCTGCCCCGATATTTACGCCGTGGGCGATGCAGTTCAGGTGCAAAATTTCGTCACCGGTCAGCCCGCCCTCATCTCCCTTGCCGGGCCTGCCAACCGCCAGGGCCGCATTGCAGCCGACAACATCTGCGGCGGCGACAGCCGCTACACCGGGTCGCAGGGCAGCTCTGTGCTCAAGCTGTTTGGCCTCACCGCCGCTGTCACCGGCATCAACGAACGGGCAGCGCGCCAGGCCGGGCTTGCCTGCAATAAAGTATACCTGGCCCCGGCCAGCCATGCGGGCTATTACCCCGGCGGCAAGGTGATGACGATGAAGGTGCTGTTTGAACGGGAAAGCGGCCGCATTCTGGGGGCGCAAATCGTCGGGCAGGACGGCGTGGATAAGCGCATTGACGTGCTGGCCACCGCAATTCGCGCCGGGATGACAGGGGAACAGCTGAAAGATCTGGACCTTGCTTATGCCCCGCCCTATTCCTCAGCCAAAGACCCGGTGAATATGGCGGGCTTCCTGATTGACAACCTCGCCAAGGGCAGGCTGCGCCAGTTTTTCCTGGAAGACCTGCCGCAATTGCCGCAGGACGGCAGCATTACGCGGCTGGACACCCGCACCCCTGCCGAATACGCTGCGGGGCATGTGGACGGGTTTTGCAATATCCCGCTGGATGAGCTGCGCCAGCGCCTGGGCGAGCTGGAAAAGGGCAAACCGGTGTATGTGATGTGCCAAAGCGGCCTGCGCAGTTACATCGCCTGCCGCATTCTGGAACAGCACGGCTTTACGTGCTATAATTTTTCCGGCGGGTACCGCATGGTGGAGGCCGTCCGGCTGGGCCGCTGCGCCGCCCCGGAGGCCTTCCCCTGCGGGCAGGAGAAAGCACAGAAAGTGTGACCGGCCAGGCCCCATTGCAGCACGCTGGGGCAAGAGCGGCTTGCCTTCAAGGCAGAAATTACGGCCTTGCAGCCTTCTCTTCCCTTCCCGCCGGGGCTTTGCCCGGCGGAGTCTTTCGCCTGCACAGCTTGGGCAAACGCGCTTTCAGGCTCTGCCGTGCCGGCGGGCGGCATGGCCCCTCAGCGCGGCCATGCGCTCTGAATTCAAAACCCCTCTCTTCCGCGCTCGATACATCCCATTCAAAAACCGGCAATCCATTCGGATTGCCGGTTTTTTCACGCAGGGCACTGTGGCAATATCCAGGCGCCGCCCGGCAGGCCTTAAAGGGCTTCCTGGCGGCCAGCGGCCCTTTTCATAAATTTCTGCCCGTGTGCCTCACACTGACAGGCCCGCCCATGGGCCGCACCCGCCCCAAAAGGTTTGGGCCCATGGTGCCATATCATTTTCCGCAGCCCTTATTGGTTTCCATCAAAGCAAGCGTTCATTTCAGTGGGAAGTTAAACATACCAATTGTCATTTTGTGCCCTTTGATGTAAAATTAAGGAAAAGGATTGGCTCAAATTACATTGCGGAAAGGGCTGTACCCTATGAAGAAATACGCTGCCGCGGGAAGAAAAATGATTCTCTTTTTTCTTCCGCTGATTTGCGGGATGGTGGGCCTTGTAGGCCTGTCGGACGAACATTTCCTGGATGCCCTGTACCGGTGTGTGGGAATGTACCTGATGAACTATGGGGATACCCCGCCCAACCTGCTAGTGGAAATTGCCCGCTGGACAGCACCTCTGGTCACCGCCAGCTGGGTGGTGCTGGCCGTTGGCACGCTTCGCAGGGTGCTGGGCAGCCGGGTGCGGTATCTTCGGGACGACAGTGTGGCGGTGTACGGCGCAGGCCCGGCCAAGCCCATTCTGCTGGAGCAATTGGGCCGCCGCGGCGTGAACGGCGAAAAAGAGCTGGCTCTTGCGCACCGGTATATTCTGGTGGGCCCGGAGGAGGAAAATTTCGCCTTCTACCAAGCGCACCGGCAAAAATTGTCTAAGCGCCCGGTGTACCTGCAATGCCGTTCTCTGTCCACCCAGGCTGTCAAAAGCCCGCTGCTGCATCTTTTCTGCCCGGAGGAAAACGCTGCCCGCCTGTTCTGGCGGCAGAAAGGCATGTTTGAGTTATCCCGCCGGCATGGGCACCGGCTGCGCATCGTTTTGCTCGGGTTTGGCAAGCTGGGCGAAGAAGTGCTGCTGCGTGGGCTGCAAAGCAACATATTCTCGCCTGGTCAAGCCATCGAATACCATATTTTCGGCACGGCAGACCGCTTTGCGGCAGTGCACCGCGGCATTGCGCAGATAGAAGACCCTGTGATATTCCACCGGGATGCCTGGTATACACAGCTTGCACTGCTGGAAACGGCCGATTTGCTGCTGGTTTTGGAACAGGCGCAACAGGCCGCATTGTTGGAAGACCTGTTGCTGGCTACCACCCGGCAAGACATCGATGTCTTTGCCGGGGCCGGCCTGGCAAGCAGCCCGCTGGCAGAGCAGAAACGGGTGCGCCTGTTCTTCTGGGAACAAGCCGCCTGTGATTTGAAAATTGTGTTGGATGACGCCCTTCTGGCCAGGGCCAAGGCCATCAACCTGCGCTACAGCCACCTGTATGCCGGTGTGGCAGAGACAGCGGAAAACAGGGAGGCAGAGTGGGCCAAGCTGGATGCCTTCACCCGTGGGTCTAACATCAGCGCCGCAGACTACCACCTGGTGCGCCTGGATATGCTGAAGGCTATGGGGCTGCCGGCGTCCGCAGAAAAGCTGCCCGGCGAAACTCTGGAACTGCTGGCCCAGCTGGAACACATGCGCTGGTGCCGGTATCACTACCTGAACAACTGGGCCTTCGGCCAGCCGGAAAACGGCAAGCGCAAAGACCCTCGCCTGCGGCTTCACGCCGACCTGGTGCCCTATGAAAACCTTACGGATGCAGAGCGCGAGAAAGACCGTGAAAATATCCGCATTCTTCTTTCCGTGGAAAACGGCCGTTCGTAAACGCCCTGTTTTTGCCCGGCGCCTTGGGAAAGACGCATCGCCCCGTCATTCGGTGCGGCGCTTTGCGCCCGCAAGGCAATGGGAAGACCGTCCGGCCTGATTTCAGTTCAAAGCGGGAGGTGCCCTGTGGAACATTCTGTATTCATCAGCTATCATCACGACTCTTCTGTGCAACTGGTAGAGCGCATCGTCCAGGCGCTGGAAAGCAGCGGAATCAAATGCTGGTATGCCCCCCGGGATGTGCAATCCAAATATGCGGGGGACATTGTGCGCGCCATTGAGGAGTGCAAGGTTTTTCTGCTGGTTATGAACCGGTACTCCACGCATTCAGAGCATGTGCTCAACGAAATTGACTGCGCCTTCAACCGGTTTCATCACAAGGAGGCCATCCGCCTGCTTCCGTTCCGCACCGACAAAGAGAACCTGCCCGACGACGTAAAATATTACCTTGGGCGCATCCACAGCCTGGACGGTTCCGAGCCCCCGGAAGAAGAGCGCATCTCTTCCCTGGTTTCCCGCATTGCCTACTGGCTTCAAAGCGAAGAGCCAGCCGGCGCCGGCCCGGCGCAGATGGGCAGCCCCGGGCCCGGGGCTGGCGAAATTCGAAGCACCGCCCTGGTTCACAACACCAACTTTGTGGGCCGGGAGGAAGAGCTGCAGGAGATGCACCGGCTGCTTCGGGGCGAGAACAACAAGCTTTTTCTTTTTGGCGCGGGCGGAATGGGAAAAAGCGAGCTGGCCCGGCAGTATCTGCGCAAATTTCAGGGAGAATATGCCACCCTGGTGTGGTTGACCTATAACACCGATATTCAGGAGATGCTCATTTCCGATCAGTTCCTTCTGATTCGCGGCCTGGAAAGCGAAAAGCAGGACCTGACCACCCCGCAGGCCAGAGAGGCCTATTACGAGAAAAAGCTGAACTATCTCAAAGAGCACTGCAATTCAGACACCTTGCTGGTGGTGGATAACCTGGACATGCAGGACCCCCGGCTTTCCCAGCTGTTAGAGGGGCGGTATTCCATGATCATCACCTCCCGCATCAGCCGGGAAAAGGAAGGGTATCAGGAGCTGGCCGTACAGCCCCTGAACCGCTGGGAAGACCAGCTGGCCCTGTTCAAAAAATTCTACAAAAGGCCCCTGCCGCCGCAGGAGGAACCGGCGCTGAGGGAGGTGTTTCAGCGCATTGGTTTTCACACCTACGGCATCCAGCTGTTGGCCAAGCAAATGCAGGCCTCTCATCTCTCCCCCACAGCCATGCTGGATTATCTGCGCGGTGCCGCCGGGGCGGCCCAGCGCCGTTCGCAGCTGGTGATGGCCCATGTGCTGGAGGTTATGGGGCAAATTTTCGATTTGAGCCATCTTTCTCCGCAGGAAGTTTCCATTTTGAAAAACATGGCGCTTCTTCCGGTGGAAGGGGTAGAAACCGAGCTGTTCTTTGACCTGACTGGCCTGGAAGACTTTATGCTGTTGGATCAGCTGATTGACAGCAGCTTCATCCAATACAACTGCATTTCCGACACAATCTCCCTTCACCCGCTGATGGTGGACACCATGGTGCAAAAATACCCCGGGTTTGCCCGGGATTGCCAGGTTTATGTGGAAAACCTCACCCAGCGGCTAAGCCGGTTTACTCACTGCAAATATCAGGAGAAACAGGTGCTTCTCTCCCTGGCGGAAACCTACTATCTCAAATGGTGCGACCCCTCCGTGCCCTTCAATGTGCCCTTTATGGAACGGCTTGGAGAGGCCTGCGCGGAATATTTTCTGCGGGATAAAAGCATTGCCATTTTCGAGCGGCTTATCACCCTTCACCCCACCCCTGTGCGGGAGAGCTGGTACCACTACTACATTGCCAACCAGCGGCGGTGCATGGAGCAGTACGCCCTTCTTTCTCAAGAGGCCGCCTGCGCGCTGGAAATCATCCAAACTGTTCCCCCTTCCCCAGAGAGAGACCAGCAGCTCTCTCTGTGCTATTCCATGATGGGATGGGCCAAATATCATGAGGAGCGTTTGGAAGAATCTGACCAGTATTTCCAGCAGGCCCTTCAGCTTCGGCGGAAGACCCTCCCGGACGAGAGCCCGCTCATTGCCTGGGCCTATTACAACAGGGCCGGCGTTCTGAAAAAAATGAACCGGCTGGCAGAGGCCATAGAGGGTTACGAAGAGGCCATCCGGCGGTTTGAAGCCATTGACGAAATTGGCATCTGCGTGCCCGCCTATCTCAGCGCAGCGGAGGCATACCTGGAGCTGAATGAGCTAAAAGAGGCCGAGCAGGCGCTTGCGCAGGCGTTCGCTTACGAATACGAGTATTATGGCGAGGAAAACTGCCGCAATGACTGGCTTTACGAGGTAAAGGCCAAGCTGCTGGCCCGGCAGGGAAGAGAAGAAGAAGCCCAAAAATATAGCCAGATGGCGCAGCTTGCACACCAGAAATACCTGGACAAAACATAAAAAGCGGTTGTAAAAAACGCACCTCATCCACCGCCATCAAGCCAAAAGCCGCAGGGTGCCCTGCGGCTTTTCGTTGTTTTTAAAAGAAAAAAGTTGACAGATTCCATTCGGAATCTGTCAACTGAAATGGCGTGTCGTTCCAAAAAAGATATTTGCCTGATTGAATGGTTTTATTGAGCGGCGGATAAGTTTTTATAGCTTCTCGGTTACAACAAGCTTCGACTTCTCTTGAAATCAACTAATTTGACAAAATTGCCATATTGTGATAGACCCATCCCAAAGTCAGAATAAATATCAGTGCCTCAGTGCCATTCTTGTTCTCAAGAATGGCACTTTTTTTGTGAAAGGGGGGGTACTATGATGAAAAATATGCGGTTTCGTTTTTGTTCGACGTTAAAGAAAAAAGTCTCCTACGTTGATGAGTACGAAGTCCTAACAAATGGCAATGGACCAGACAAAGCTATCGGAGAGGGAACCTGTAGCCACAATTGTCCTCTAAAAGAAACCTGTAAATTCGCTAAGCTTCCGATCAATCATTTTTTGTAATTTTGAGCGGCTTATTCTGACTTTTGTTGCGGAGGGATAACATTTTTGTTATCCCTCCGTATTGGTTATTACTGACCTTCTCTATAGAAAGGTTTTAAATCCAAAGCCATAGTGGCTAAGCTATTGAAAATCATTGCCACATCTTCTTGCCGAAAACTCAAACTCTCCATCATTTTTCCGGCGCCCTGTGAAACCGCTTGCAGGAATGCGTTACTTTCCAGCCTCTGTTCCAGCATAAGAATTGTATAATAAACTTCCGGCGAAAGAACATCTTTGTGCTGCAGAACAAGTTGAATTTGATTTCGCGCATGAGGCAATAAAACACCATTGATAAAATCTTCTGGCATTATCTGGATTTTTCGCGGCTCAAGGCTGCCGTTTGGATCAATAGTTATCCCCAAGATTGGTTTTTTCATAAAATACACATCTGCATTTTTATTGGGTACATCTTTGAACTCTTTTAGCTCGTCAAACGCAACAATCGTCGGATCTTCATTTGCCATGTACTGAACGGATTGCTTGAAGATGAATGAATACACATCCTGAACTACCGTTCGGATCAATGAATTTACCTTACGCTGAACAAAGGTTCGATAATATAGCTCTTTCTGTGCATCTGCTCGCTTTTTGGCTTCTTCGTCTGCTTTAATGATGGTTTGAATTTCCCCGATTTCTTTCAGCACCCGGCTTTCGGTTCGTTGAAGCTGGTTGGAAATTTCATATATCTGAATTGTGATTTGCGCCCGTTGCTTATAATACTGCGCAAGAATCAAAGCAAGCTGATTCCAGTCGATATCCTCGTCTGTCACGAAAGACTGCCGAACCACAGGCAGAAGATAATCTCTTAAAGCTTCTATGTCTTGCGAGGGGTCCAAAGCCTCTTCACTCAAAGAGGCAATTGTTTCAGGACAATTTACATAGACCAAGTTGCTGTATTCTGCATTGGCCAAAGCGTGCTCGGTGAAACATTCCAATGTTTTCTGCAACATCTTTTTCCTCTTGCTCTTTTGCAGAATATCATCAATCTCATCTTTGGATTTTTCAATCAATGCATCCAAAACTATATCAAATGCTTTTTCCACCGCAAAAGTCATGGCTGCTTTCCTTCTTCCTTTTCGCCGGGGGCGTCGGCTTCTTCCGGATTACGGTTTATTATTGCATAGATAGCAGGATTTACCTTTTCAAACAACTCCGGGCTGATGATCGCGGGGTGAGCAAACTGGTACAGATACCGCAGCTTCTCGCCCATATTCTTGCATTGTTTTCGACTAAATAAATCCTGCACATAGGTTTTCTGGAGTAACACACTCCCGATATATTTTTCATTCTGGAGCAGCTTCTTGATGGTTTCTCGGCTCCAACGCTCTTTTCCCCTTGGAGAGGGAACGCCTTGTTGATACAACCAGTCTGATATCGCACCGAGGCTGGCGCCGGCGGCCCGCATCTCAAACATCCGGCGCACGATGGAGGCGTTCGGCTCATCGGGACAAAGTGCACCATCCTGATCCCTTTTATATCCAAAGCAGGCAAACTCCGCATAGCCAGAGGTTCCGTCCATGAAGCTGTGCTCGATTCCCCAGCGGATGTTTCGGCTTGCGTTCTCGCTCTGCGTTTGCGCGAAGGCGCAGTAAATCGTGAGATAATACTGCACCTGACGATCCCTGCTGTGAATTCCTTCTTCCTCGAAAAAGACATCCACATCCAAGGCCTGCAATTCCCGGAGAATCTTGAACATTTCCAGGGAATCACGCCCGAACCGGCTCACGGATTTTACCAGGACCATATCGATCTCACCGTTCCGGCAACTATCGAGAAGTCTCTGAAATTCCTTGCGGCGCTTTATACTCAGCCCGGAGGCTTTTTCTGCAAAAACGCCGGCGTTTACCCATCCCGGAGTGCTTTCAATCCGCTGTGTATAGTATCGGACCTGAAGGTCCAGGCTGGTTTCCTGTTCCGGGCGTTCCGTACTGACGCGGCAATAAGCTGCTACCCGAAGGGGAGGCTTCTCTTTCTGTTTTTTCTTTGCACCGGGAGGGGTGATTCTTGTGATGATACGCAATCGAAACCACTCCCTCCATGTGTTTTCTCCATTGTAGCAAAAAGTTGTTCAGCTGACAATTTTTGCCCGGCTGGCTTTCATTTTCTGCACGTTCCAAAACAGTTCGTCCGAAATGATGGCCGCATGGGCGTTCTCATACAGATACTGCATTTCTTCGCCTTCGTTCTTCACCTGCACACTGCCAGTGCGGACCGTTTTCTGCAACAGAACACGGCCCGTATATTTTTCATTGGACAACAGCTTGTGGATAGCCTCCCGGCTCCATTTAGCTTTTCCTGTCGGAGAGGGAATTTGCTGTTTGGACAGTTCAGCGGCAATCGCTCCCAAACTCATGCCACTTTGGTACTGCGTAAAAATGTGGGTAACAATTTCGGCTTCCTCCGGATCAATAACCAGTTCACCGTTGGCACCAGGTTTATACCCATAGCATTTTCTCTTTGCCAGCTTTGACTCGCCCGACTGGAAACGCTTGCGGAGACCGGCTTTGATAGATTCACTTTTATTCATTAGGTATGACCTCCTTAAAAAGAAATCATATGGACCATTAAATTTCTTACGGATAAAGCAAAAAGCCGCAGGAAATCCCGCGGCTTTTCATTGTTTTTGGTATAAAAAAGTTGACAGATTCCATTCGGAATCTGTCAACTTATCATGGTTGCGGGGGCAGGATTTGAACCTACGACCTTCGGGTTATGAGCCCGACGAGCTACCGGACTGCTCCACCCCGCGATATCAGCACCCGTTTGGGTGCTTGATTATAATAGCACATTTGCAAAGCAATGTCAAGATATTTTCTTGCCACGGACGGGCAAGTGCGGCTGCTTTTGGGAAACCGGCCAACGCTCAGGCACAAAGCGCCCCGCCGGCCGCCACCCGCAGTGAATGGGCCGCGGGCTTCGGTCCGGCCTGGGCAGCACCGGAAACCATGGCCTGCAGGGCCTCGTTCTCGCACAAAAGCCGGGCGGCCTGCCCGGTCGCCCGCCGTTCCAGGCGCGCCAGCAGCACATAGTGCACCCCTTCCCCGCAGCAAAGGCTGTCGGTGAGAGCAAGCTGCGCCTCGGAGGTGGAATCGCTGTCTGCAAAAGGCGTGGCCTGCAGGGTAAGGCTTACCGGTATGTACTCTTCCCCCTCCCATGTGCCCTCTAAATAATCAATAACGGCCCGTTCACCGGCCGGTGCGGCATATTCCTGCACGGCCGTGCCGGCCAGGTTGCCGGCCTCGTCGTAATAACCGGCCTGCACCACAAGCGTGCTGGCAAGGCAGATTTTCGTGCGGTAGGCCACAATGACCGTTTTCCCCTCGGCCTGTGGCTGAGGCAGCCTCTCATAGCCGGTGCCCAATTCTTGCAGATGGTCCGGCGCGGCGGCCAGGGCCTGTGCGGCTGTTTCGGCCTGCGTGGTGAACGTCCAATCTGGCCAGCGGGTGCCGTTCACCGTATATTCCACCGTAAATTGCCCGCTTTCCCCCGGCGGTGCGGGCTCTGCCTGTGCTGTTGCGGCCGGCGCAGGGCCAAGGCACAGCGCCAGCGCCAGCACCACAGCGCACAACCCTTTTCTTTTTCTTCCTTGCAGCATCTCATTCCCTTCTTTCCATTCTACATCCCGGCGGCGGGGCACGCCCACTGCCACCTTTATTACAGCATCTGGGCCACAAGAAAAATGCCGCAAAACAGCCTGTGACACAAAGCCTGCAAAAGGCCGCCGGGCGGCCCGTTTTTTACAGCAGGCCCCCAAATGTTTCTATGGCCTGCCGAAAAGGCAAAAAAGCGCCGCATGCCAATTGGCATGCGGCGCTTCTTAAATAAGTTTTGTGCAAAGCTTACTTCTGCTTGGCTGCCAGGTCGGCCAAAGCATCCTTGCGGGAGAGGTTGATGCGGCCCTGCTGGTCAATCTCCGTCACTTTCACCAGCAACTCGTCGCCTACGGCAACCACGTCTTCCACCTTTTCCACACGCTTGGTGTCCAGCTTCGAGATGTGCACCAGGCCCTCTTTGCCCGGGGCAATCTCCACAAAGGCACCAAAGGTCATCAGGCGCGTCACACGGCCCTTGTAGATGGCGCCGATCTCCGGGTCTTCCACAATGGTCTTGATGGTGTGCAGGGCGCGCTCGCCATCCTCTACATTGATGGCGCTGATGAAGACGCTGCCGTCCTCTTCCACGTCAATCTTGCAGTTGCAGTTGGCACAGATCTCCTGAATCACCTTGCCACCCTTACCGATGACATCCTTGATTTTATCCACGTCAATTTTGATGGTAAGCATCTTCGGCGCATATTTCGAAAGCTCGGCGCGCGGCTCGGCAATGACGGGCTTCATAATCTCGTCCAGGATATACAGGCGGCCCTTGCGGCATTTTTCAAAAGCTTCTTCGATGATATCATACGTCAGGCCATCCACCTTGATGTCCATTTGAATGGCGGTGATGCCGTTGCGGGTGCCGCCCACTTTGAAATCCATGTCGCCGTGGAAATCTTCCACGCCCTGAATGTCCAGCATGGTCATCCAGCGGTCGCCCTCGGTGATGAGGCCGCAGGAGATGCCGGCCACAGGCGCCTTGATGGGGACGCCGGCGTCCATCAGTGCCAGCGTGGAACCACAGATGGATGCCTGGCTGGTAGAGCCGTTGGAGGACAGAACCTCAGACACAAGGCGCATGGCATACGGGAACTCTTCCACAGAGGGCAGCACAGGCAGCAGGGCGCGCTCGGCCAGGGCGCCGTGCCCAATTTCGCGGCGGCCGGGGCTGCGGGGCGCGCGGGCCTCGCCCACGGAATAGGGCGGGAAGTTGTAGTGATGCATATAGCGTTTGGTTTCATCGGTAGAGATGTCATCGATGATCTGCGCATCGCGCATGCCGGACAAAGTGGCCGCCGTCAGCACCTGCGTCTGGCCGCGGGTAAACATGCCGGAACCGTGCGCACGGGGCAGAAGGCCAACCTCGGCGGCCAGCGGGCGAATCTCGTTGATGCCGCGGCCGTCCACGCGCTTGCCTTCATCCAGCAGCCAGCGGCGCACCACGAACTTCTGCATTTTGTACATCAGTTCCTCAATGGTGCCCTCGCCCCACTGCTCGGCATATTTTTCGCTGATTTTATCGCGGATGGGCAGAAGGCGCGCGTCGCGCACCGTTTTATCGTCGGTATCCACGGCGGCCTTGAAGTCGTCCAGGAATTCATCCTTCACTGCCTCGAACAGGTCGTGATCCAGCTCCATAGACTGGAACTCAATTTTGGGCTTGCCAATTTCCGCCACAATGCCGTTGATGAACTCGATCATCTTTTTGATCTCGACATGGGCCTCTTTGATGGCGCGCAGCATGGTGTGCTCGTCCACCTCGTTGGCGCCCGCCTCAATCATCACAATCTTCTCCATGCTGGCGGCCACTGTCAGGTTCAAATCGCTCTTTTCACGCTGCTCCAGCGTGGGGTTCACCACCAGCTCGCCGTCCACAAGGCCCATGATAACGCCCGCAATAGGGCCCTTCCAGGGGATTTGGGAAATGGAAATGGCGATGGAGGTGCCAATCATGCCGGCAATCTCGGGGCTGCAGTCCTGGTCCACGCTCATCACCGTCATCACCACGGCCACATCGTTGCGCATATCTTTCGGGAACAGCGGGCGGATGGGGCGGTCGATGACGCGGGACGTGAGGATGGCCTTTTCCCCGGGGCGGCCCTCACGGCGCATAAAGCTGCCGGGAATGCGGCCCACAGAGTACAGTTTTTCTTCAAAATCTACACTGAGGGGGAAGAAGTCGATGCCCTCGCGGGGCTTTTCGCTCATGGTGACGTTGCACAAAACGCGCGTGTCGCCATAGCTCACCATGCAGCTGCCGGAAGACAGGGCGCACATTTTGCCCGTCTCCACCACAAACGGGCGGCCCGCCAGCGTGGTTTCAAATTTGCGGTAACGGGGGAACGTTTCTTTCTTGGATGCGAATTCCAATGCCATTGTCTTGCCTCCTTATACGTTTGGGCAACGCATGGCAGGTGTGCGGTTTTAGCAATAAATCCGAAGCTTTTTGCGGCAAAAGCCCCCGATTCATTGCTAACAACACGCGTGCCCGCCGTGCTTTGCCGGTTTACAATAATACACGGAAAGGCAGACGGCAAAAGCCGTCTGCCTTTTCATGCCATTACTTACGCAGGCCGAGCTTCGCAATCAGGGCGCGATAGCGCTCGATGTCCTTCTTCTGCAGGTAAGCCAGAAGGTTGCGGCGGCGGCCAACCATCTTCAGCAGGCCGCGGCGGCTGTGATGATCGTTCTTGTTGGCCTTCAGGTGCTCGGTGAGGTGGTTGATGCGCGCCGTCAGCAGCGCAACCTGCACCTCGGGGGAACCGGTGTCCGTGTCATGCACACGGGCGGAAGCGATGATATTCTGTTTGTTTTCCATGCTTGTTTTCTCCTCTTATGATGATGTGATATGCCCAAAACGAAGCGCCGGTAACCGTTCGAGGGATGCGCCAGACGCTGCGTACGGGTAGCGCGGCCCGCCATACGGGCAGCTTATATAGTATACCATGGCCAAAGGGCAAAATCAACCGGCCGGGCAAACTTTTCTTGCCGCGTTTGCCAACATCAGCTTTTGCACTGCACCGGGCGCGCGGTGCTCCAGCCGCCGTCCACCAAAAGCACATGCCCGCTGATGAAGTTGGAGGCGTCTGTGACAAGATATACCGCCGTGCCGAAGAAATCTTCCACGCGGGACATGCGGCCAAACTCGTGCATGGAATCTACTGCTTCGAAATATTCCGGCGGGCAGTCGTCCAGCATGGGGGTCATAATCCAGGTGGGGGCAATGGCGTTTACATTCACATTGTAGCGGCCCCAGGCGCAAGCCAGCGACTTCGTCATCTGATGGACGGCCGCCTTGGTGCATTCGTACGGCATAGATTCATAGGAATGGCACATCACGCCTGCAATAGAGCCAATGTTCACAATTTTGCCGTACTGCTGTGCAATCATCTGCCTGCCCACCGCCTGAGAGGTGAGCACGGCGGCGGTGAGGTTGATGTCAATCACCCGGCGCAGCTCATCCTCGGGGAATTCCTCGGCCGGGTGGCACGGTGCAATGGCCGCCGTGTTGATCAGCGCGTCGATGCGCCCCTCTGCTTTTACAATGTCCTGCACCACGGCTTCTGTGGCCGCCTTGTCCGTCTGGTCCAGCTGGTAACTGCGGCAGGCAAAGCCCTTTTCCTGCAGGCCCTGCGCCCTGCCGGGCACCACATCTGTCACCACCACGCGGGCGCCGTTTTCTGCAAAGCCCCTGGCCAGATACCCGCCAAGGCCCCCGGCACCCGTGATAAGCACCACCTTGCCCTGCACGCTGAACAGTTTTGCAATGTTTCTTTCCTCTACCACTGGTTTCACCGTCGGTCACTCCTTGCCATCTTATTGCGATAAGACGTATCGTAACATCATCATATCACGCCGCTCACGCTCCGGCAAGGTGGTGCCTGCAGGGGCACAGAGAATTTTTTGCGCAAAATTTGCCATAAGGCATAAAAAAGCACCGGCGGTTTTCCGCAGGTGCAAAGCGGCGGGCTTTCTGTTGGCGCGGCAGGCGCTCACTTTCTGCGCGCCGCCCAGCGCCCCCAGGCCCATGCTGCGGCCAGCGCCAGGCCAAGGCCCACCAGCATGCCGCAGCTGTCCAGCAGAATATCGGAAACCCGTGCAGCCCGCCCGGGCGCAAAAAGCTGAATGCCCTCATCTGCGGCCGCGCACAGGGCCGTAAACTCGGCAAAATGGGCGGCCTTGCGCAAAAGGTGTTCCGACACGCCGGGCAGGCCCCAGCTGCCCAGCACTTCGTTTACAAACGCCATCACGCCCCGGCTTTGTGCGCCGGACACCGGCGCGGGCTGGGCCGAATGGCTGAAAATAAACCACAACGTGCCCGCCAGGGCCAGAATGCACACGGCGCGCCAGATGGACAAAATTGCCCGCGCCCCATTTTCGCGCCGGGCCGGTTGACCCTTCATGCGCCCTGCCAGCTTTCCAGCGCTGCTGCGGCCGCCTGCTGCACCATCTGCCGCAGGCCGTCCACACTGTCAAATTTCCGCGTAGGCCATAAATAGCGGCACAGCACAAGGCGCGCCGCCTCGCCGTATACATCGCCCGAAAAGCCCGGCAGGAATGTCTCGCAGGTGACGTCCGCCGCATCGTCGTTTACCGTGGGGCGGCTGCCAAGGCCGGTGGCACCGGGGTGCACGGTGCCGTCCGCCAGCGTCACGCGCGAAATATAAACCCCCTCGCGCGGCACCAGAAGGCCGCCGGGGTAAACCTGGTTGATGGTGGGAAAGCCCCATTGCCGCCCATTTCCCCTGCCATGGCGCACAGGAAGCGAAACCGCATACGGCTGCGCCAGCATGGCGTTCACCGCCGGCATATCCCCCTGCGCCAATGCGGCGCGGATGCGGGTGGAGGAAACCACCTGCCCCTGCCAGCACGCCAAAGGCACCACGTGCACCTCTATGCCGCGCGCAGCGCACAGCTTCCTCAGCAAATGAGCATCCCCGGCGCGGCCGCTGCCAAAGGTAAAGTTGGGCCCGCAGAACACAGCCTTTGCCCCCAGCGCGCCGCACAGCACCTGCGCCACAAATGCCTCGCAGGAGAGCGCGCGAAATGCCTCAAACGGGGGGCACAGTACCACTTCCGCCCCGCAGGCAGAAAGGCGGCTGCGCTTTTCCTCGTCCTGTAAAATATGGGCGCCCTTCAGCGCCGCATGCGGCGGCAGGGTGAAGGTAAACACGGCCGTGGCCGCGCCATGCCCCTGCGCCCAGGCGCGGGCGGCAGACAACACGGCCCGGTGGCCCAGATGCACGCCGTCAAAGTAGCCCAGCGCCACAGCGCTTTGCGCGCACAGGCCGGGCCGTATCTGCGTTTCCCACTGCACGGGGCACGCCCCCTTTCTGAAAAAAGAATAAAGCCCTGCCGGCTTTTTCGGCAGGGCAAACCCGGCCCGCACAGGCCGGAAGGCATCGTCCGCAAGGCGCCCGGCCGGGTGCCGTCAGCGCTCTACAAACAGCTTTTCCGCCTTCAGTACGCCGCCCTGAACACAGCCCGTGCCCAAAAAGCCCTGCGGCCCATGCAGGCGCCAGCGCCCGTCCGCAGCCTTGCAGCGGTACACCGCCGCGCCGTTCAAAAGCCGCCGGGCCGCGGCTTCGTCCACAGTCAACTGCGGCAATGCACAAAACACGGTTTCTACGCTCAACATCAGCGAGGCAAGCGTTCCCTGTGCTTTGGCCTCTTCCACCTGGGCAAAATTTACGGCCTGGGCCTCGGTATAGCCTGCCGCAGCCGTGCGGCGCAGCGCCGCCATGGTGGCAGGCACACCCAGGGCCCGGCCAATATCCTCCAACAGCACGCGCACATAAGTGCCTTTGCCGCACACGATGCGCAGGCGAAAGTCCGTCTGGCTTTCACGCCCCAGCAGCTGCAGGGTGTGGATGACGATGGGCCGCGCCGGGCGCGCCACCGTTTTGCCCTTGCGCGCCAGCTTATACAGCGGCTGGCCGCCCACCTTTACCGCCGAATACATGGGAGGTGTCTGCATGCTGCGGCCCAGGAAGCGCCCCAGCACGGCACAAAGCGCCGTTTCATCCAGCCCCGCGGGCACGGGTGCTGTCTCCAGCACTTGTCCGGTGATGTCCCCCGTGTTGGTGCGCAGCCCCAGGCGCAGCGTGGCCTCGTAGGTTTTATCGGTATCGGGCAGCATATCCACAGCCTTGGCGGCACGCCCCACAAACACGGGCAGCACGCCCGTGGCCATAGGGTCCAGCGTTCCGGCATGGCCAATTTTGCGCGTGCCCAGAATGCCCCGCAGCTTCGCGTCCACATCAAAGGAAGTGAAACCTGCGGGCTTGTCCATCACTAAGATTCCCTGCATAGCGCCTTTTCCACTTCGCTCAGTAAAGCGGCCTTTGCGTTATCCGTGCTGCCCAGTATCTCGCAGCCTGCGGCCTGCTTGTGGCCGCCGCCGCCCAGGTGTGCGGCAATGGCAGAGGCGTCCACACCCACAACGGTGCGGATGCTGGCCTTGTAGCTGCCAGAGGGCTGCTGGCGCAGGGTGAGGCCCACCTCTACGCCCTCAATCATGCGGGGGATGGCGGTGATGCCCTCCAGCTCGCTTGGCTCTACCCCGCTGGCCTCAATTTGCTCGCGCGTGAGGCAAATCAGCGCGCAGCGCCCTTCAAAGTAGTACTCCAGGTTTTCCAGGGCAAAACGCTCCAGCTCGATGCGGCTGCGAGATTTGCTCTCGAACAGCAGGCTGTTCAGTTTCACCGTGTTTGCGCCGGCCTCCATCAGTTTTGCCGCCACAAGGTGCGTGCGCGCCGTGGTGTTGGTGAATTTAAAGCAGCCCGTGTCGGTGGAAAGGCCGGTGTACAGGCAATCTGCCACCAGCGGCGTGATGGGCGCACCCATTTCGCTGAACATGTCGTACATCAGCTCTGCCGTGGCGGCCGCCTCGCCGTCCAGCAGCAGCGAGGCCGCATAGCCGGAGTTGGAGGTATGGTGGTCGATGCACAAATCTACGCGCTGGGCATATTTCTGCACTGTTTCGCTGTCGCCGAACAGCTGGATGCCCGCCACGTCCACGGCCACCACAAAGTGCGGCTCGAAATCGCCTTCTTCAAACAGGCAAAGCTGCATATATGCATAGCGCGACGGGATGGGGTCTGCACAGAGAACGGCCGCCGTCTTGCCCAGGCTTTTCAGCACATGGCAAAGCGCCATGGCGCTGCCCACCGTGTCTCCGTCCGGGTTCTTGTGGCATAAAAGCAGGATATTATCCGCCTTCAGCAGGCGGCTGATTGCTTCTGCCAGCTGCAGAATCTCGCTCATATCTTCTCCTCATTTTCACACAATGCTTGGCGCCGTGCTTTGCGCGGCGCTGCCCCCGCACGGCAGCCGGCCGGGCCGGGCTGCGGGCCCAAAAAAGGGGGGTCACAGGCCCTCAATCAGCTCGTTGATATGCTGGGCATAGGCCGCGCCGCCGTCCGCCACAAAGCGGAACTCCGGCGTTTTGCGGATATGCATGCGCTTTGCCACCTCGCTGCGCACATGGCCGGCCGCGCGGTTCAGCGCGGCCACGGCCTGCTGCGGCGCATCGGGCTGCGTGCCCAGCACGCTGACGAACACCTTTGCGAAGGATAAATCGGGCGCCAGCTCTATGCGCATCACCGTCAGAAGGCCCGTTTTCAGCCGCGGGTCCTTCATTTGGCCGATGATGGCAATGAGCTCACGCTTCATGTCTTCGGAAAGGCGCGCAATGTTTTTCGATTGTGGCATACCTGCCTCCTTTCCCGCGCTCAGTCGCGGTACTCCTCCATGGTGAAGGCCTCGAAGATGTCGCCCTCTTTGATGTCAGAGAACTTGTCAAGGCCAATGCCGCACTCGTAGCCCTGGGCCACTTCTTTCACATCGTCCTTAAAGCGGCGCAAAGAGTCGATCTCGTCCTCGGTGATGACGATGCCGTCACGCACCAGGCGAATTTTCGCCGCGCGGCTCACCTTGCCCTCCAGCACATAGCAGCCGGCAATGGTGCCCGCAGAGGAAATTTTGAACACGTTGCGCACTTCGGCGCGGCCCAGTTCCACCTCGCGGTACTTCGGGGCCAGCATGCCCTTCATGGCGTCCGTCACATCGTTGATGGCGTCGTAGATCACGCGGTACATGCGCATTTCCACTTCCGCCTGGGCGGCCTCCTCTTTGGCGATGGGGTCCGGCCTTACGTTAAAGCCAATGATAATGGCGTTGCCCGCATTGGCAAGCATCACGTCCGATTTGTTGATGGCGCCCACGCCCGCATGAATGACGCGCACGCGCACCTCGTCGTTGGATATCTTCTCCAGGCTTTGCTTCACAGCCTCGGCCGAGCCCTGTACGTCCGCCTTCACAATGATGGCAAGCTCTTTGCGCTCGCCCTCGGCAATTTGGCTGAACAGGTTGTCAAGCGTCACCTTTTTATAGCTGGCAAACTGCTTTTCCTTGGCCTCGGCAGCGCGCTGGCCTGCCAGCTCGCGGGCCAGTTTCTCGTCTTCCACCGCGTCAAAAATATCGCCCGCCGCAGGCACCTCGGTGAGGCCGGTGATCTCCACCGGGGTAGAGGGGCCCGCCTCTTTCAGCGTGCGGCCCTGGTCGTCGCGCATCACGCGCACGCGGCCCACGGCCGTGCCCGCAATGACAATGTCGCCCTGATGCAGTGTGCCCTTCTGCACCAGGATGGTGGCCACAGGGCCCATGCCCTTGTCCAGCCGGGCCTCAATCACCACGCCCTTTGCGCGGCGGTTGGGGTTCGCCTTCAGCTCTTTCACCTCGGCCACAAGGTTGATGTTCTCCAGCAGGTCTTCAATGCCCTGGCCCGTCAGCGCAGACACGGGCACGCAGATGGTGTCGCCGCCCCATTCCTCCGGCACCAGCTCATACTGGGTCAGCTGTTCCATCACATGCGTGGGGTTGGCCGTGGGTTTATCCATTTTATTGATGGCCACGATGACGGTGACGCCCGCAGCTTTTGCATGGTTGATGGATTCCACCGTCTGCGGCATGATGCCATCGTCCGCCGCCACCACCAGCACGGCAATATCCGTCATTTCGGCGCCGCGCGCACGCATGGCCGTAAAGGCCTCGTGGCCCGGCGTATCCAGGAAGGTGATAACCTTTCCGTTCTTTTCCACCTGGTAAGCGCCGATGTGCTGGGTGATGCCGCCCGCCTCGCCCGCGGTGACGCGCGTTTTGCGAATGGCGTCCAGAATGGAGGTTTTGCCATGGTCCACATGGCCCATTACCACCACAACGGGCGGGCGCTCCACAAGGTCTTCGGCCTTGTCGTCATCCACTTCAAACAGGCGCTCTTCAATGGTGACGTGCACCTCGTGCTCCACCTTGGCGCCCAGCTCTTCCGCCACTAGGCTGGCGGTGTCGAAATCGATCACTTCGCTGATAGAGGCCATTACGCCAAGGCCCATCAGCTTTTTGATAACCTGCGCCACGTTCACCTTCAGGCGCGTGGCAAGTTCGCCCACCGTAATCTCATCCGGAATTGAGACCTTCAGCTGGGCCTTGCGGGCCTTTTCCAGCTGGATGCGCTGCAGGCGCTCGGCCTCTGTCTCGCGCTTTTTGCCCTGCGGGCCGCGGCCGCCAAAGCGGTTTTTGCCGCCCGAGAACTTCTGCTTGTTGCCGGCAGGCATGGGCTTGCGGCGGTTCTCCACGTTCTTGGTGGCGGCAAGCGAGGTGTATTTTTCGTTGAATTTGTCGAGGTTTACATCTACGCTGCGCGTGTCCACCGTGACGGTGACCATCTCTTTTTTGGGCGCCTCGGCGTGGGCGGGCTTTTCGGCCGGCTTTTCTTTGTGCTTCACCGGCATCTCCACAATGGTACCGTCCGCCTTTTTCAGCGGGCCCGCATTGGCAGAGACCGTCAGCTTTTCTTTCGGGCGCTGTTTTTTCTCTTCCTTTTTCTTCGCAGCGGCGGCCATGGCAAAATATGCGTTGAAATTTTCCTCCTGCGCATTGTTTGTCATTTGCTCCAAAACGAGGTTCAGCTCGTTTTCCGCCAGGGGCGTTGTGTGCTTCTTGGCCTCGCCCTTTTCCAGGGCGCTCAGCATTTCAATAATATCCTTGCTGGCTGCGCCAAGGTCTTTGGCGAGGTCGCCAAGCTTATATTTAATCTCGATCGACATGGGCACTCCTCCTTAGTGGTGGCTGGGCGCTGTGCCGGCGGCCGAGGCGCACAGCTTTGCAAGCTCTGCGTTTTGTACGGCCAGCACCGCGGTGTTTTTTTTCGTAACGGCGGCAAGCTGCGCCTGGGTGCAGGGAAGCGTAAGCACCTGGCACAGCCCCTCGCAGAAGCGCCTCACCCGGGCCTGCGTGCCCTCCGAGGCGTCCTGCGCGCACAGCACCAGCGCCGCCTTGCCTTGATATACGCTCTCTTTTACCGCGTCAAAGCCTGTGACAAGGGCACCGGCCTTGCGGCACAGCGAAAGCGCGAACACTGCTTTATGTTGCTGCATCTGCTTCCTCCGCGCGGGCAATTTCGCCCTGCATGGCGTCGTATACTTCGGGGGGAATGGCCACCTCCAGCGCGCGCTCGATGCGCTTTGCCTTGCGCGCCTTGGCCAGGCACGCCGCCTTTGGGCACACATAGGCCCCGCGGCCCGGCTTTTTGCCCACAAGGTCCAGCGAGACGGTGCCGTCCGGCGCGCGCACCACGCGCACCAGCTCTTTCTTCGGCTTCGATTCCCCGCAGCCGGCGCACTTGCGCAGCGGCACTTTCCGCTCTTTCACGGGCGGTTCCCCCTTTCTGTCATTCCTGCGTTTTCTTCACAGGCGGCTCTTCGCCGTAATAGCCGCTCTCGGGCCGGATGTCGATGCTGTAGCCCGTGAGGCGCGCGGTAAGGCGTGCGTTCTGCCCGCGGTTGCCAATGGCCAGGCTGAGCTGGTGGTCCGGCACGGTCACCCTGGCGGCGCGGTTCTCGCCTTCCAGCAGTTCCACATCCACCACCTTGGCGGGGCTGAGCGCCTCGCTGATAAAGGCGGCCGGGTCTTCACTCCAGCGGACGATGTCAATTTTCTCGCCGCCCAGCTCATCCACAATCTTCGCCACACGCGCGCCGCGCGGGCCAATGCAGGCGCCCACCGGGTCTACGTTTTCGTCCTTGGACCACACCGCCATCTTCGTGCGGGCGCCGGCCTCACGGCTGATGGCCTTAATCTCCACCGTGCCGTCATAAATTTCCGGCACTTCCATCTCGAACATGCGCTTCACAAGGCCGGGGTGGGTGCGGCTAATCATCATGCGCGGGCCGCGCTCTGTCTCGCGCACATCCACCACATACACCTGCAGGTGCTGGCCCTCATAGTATTCCTCGCCGGGCACCTGTTCGTTGCGCGGCAGCGTGGCCACGCCGCCCTTCGAAAGCTCCAGCGTCACAATGCCGCGCGCCATATCCAGGTTTGTCACCGTGGCCGAGACAATCTCGTGCGTGTTGCCCTGCATCTCGGCGTACATCTGGCTGCGCTCGGCCTCTTTCAGGCCCTGGCGAATGACGTGCTTTGCCGTCTGCGCGGCAATGCGGCCGAAATCCTTCGTTTTCAGGGGAATGACAAAATCTGTGCCCAGCTTTGAAGTTTTCTTCTTGGCCTGTGCGTCCTCCAGGCTGATCTCGGTGTTCGGGTTTTCTACCTCTTCCACGATATGCTTCAGAAGGTTTACGTTGAACTTGCCCGTCTCGGGGTCGATCTCCACCGCAACGTTGTCATCTTCCACGTCGTAATCTTTTTTTACGGCAATGACAATGGCGTTTTTGATTTTTTCCAGCAGGTATTCTGCCGAAAGGCCGCGCTCGGCCTCCAACATGGCAAGCGCTTCAAAAAATTCCGCATTCATTTTTCCAGATCATCTTCCTTCTTATTCTAAACTTTTATGGATTTCACAGCGTCTGCCGGGCTCGCCCGCCGCACGGCGGGCAGCGGCTCAGAACAAGTCTTCATCGTCGCACAGGCGAAAAGCGCTTACAAGCTTTGTGTCCAGCACGGCCTCGGTGCCATCCTCTAAGGCAAGGCGCACAGCCGTGCCATCCTTGCCCAGCAGCACGCCGGCCACCTCGCGGCGGCCTGCCTCGTCTGCCCGAATCAGGTGTGCACGCACCTTTTCGCCGCGCTTTGCCGCAAAGTGTTCATCCCGCGTCAGGCGCCGGCCAAGGCCAGGGCTGCCCACCTCAAGGTAATAGCTTTGGCTGATGGGGTCTGCCTCATCCAGCACCGGGTTGATGGCCCGCGTGGCGGCCTCGCACAGTTCCATATCCAGCGGGCGGCCGTTGCCGTCCAGGTAAATGCGCAAAAACCAATCTGGCCCCTCTTTCTCAAAGCGCACGTCCCATAGGCGAAGGCCCATAGCCTCCACTACGGGTTTTACCAGCGCCTCCACCGCCTGCGCGGTGCCGCCCGCGCCCTTCCTGTTTGCCATGCAAAAACTCCTTAACAAACGGGAAAGAGCGGACCGCAAGGCCCACTCTTTCCATAACACAGTATCGTACATATCACACTATAGCACACAATTTTGGGAATTGCAAGCGCTTTTGGCAGCTTTTCCGCCCCCTGTGCACAGGCCCGGCGTTTACACCACCTGAAACAGGTAGAACTTCAGGTAATCTGTCTCGGGCACGTTCCACAAAATGGGGTGATCCGGCGCCTGCTGGCGCGCGGCAATCTGCCGCAGCTGCACCCCGGCGTCCGCTGCCGCGGCGGCCAGCATTTTGCAGAATTCTTCCTGCGTGGCAAAGTGGCTGCAGCTGCAGGTGGCCAGGTAGCCCCCGCGCGGCAAAAGGCGCATGGCGCGGGTGTTGATTTCTTTATAGCCGCGCAGGGCATTGCGCAGCGTTTTGCGTGCTTTTGTAAAGGCGGGCGGGTCCAAAATAATAAAATCGTAGCTGCCTTTGGAAAGCGTGGGCAGCAGCTCGAACACGTCGGCGGCCACGCACTGCATCACGCCGGAAAGGCCGTTCTCTTCGGCGTTGCGGCGCGCCATGGCGCAGGCCGCCTCGCTCACGTCCACCGCCGTCACCTTCACGGCGCCGCCTTTTGCCGCGTTCAGTGCAAACGAGCCCGTGTGGGTAAAGCAATCCAGCACCGTGCGCCCCCTGGCAAGGGCGGCCACCGCGCGGCGGTTGTATTTCTGGTCCAGAAAAAAGCCTGTTTTCTGGCCGTTCTCCACATCCACCGTGTAGTGGATGCCGTTTTCGCAAATATGCGCCAGCGGCGTCTCGGGCAGCGGCAGGCCCAGGGCCGAAAGGTCATACCATCCCTTGTACTGGGCAAGGCCCTCTTTTTCGCGCAGGGCCACGTCGTTGCGCTCGTACAGCCCGCGGATATCCTGCCCGTCGGCGCGCAGCATCTGCACCAGCGCCGGGAACAGCGTGTGTTTCAGCCGCTCCATGCCCACGCTCAGCACCTGGGCCGACAAAAGCGTGCCGTACCGGTCCACCGTCAGGCCGGGAAACTGGTCTGCCTCGCCGAAAATGATGCGGCAGTTTGACACATCCGGCCCCATCACCGCCTTGCGGTATTCCCACGCATAGCGCAGGCGGCGGTGCCAGAAGCTTTCGTCGAACACGTCGTTTGCGTTGCGCGAAAGCACGCGCACGCGTATTTTGCTTTGCAGGCTGACAAGCCCTGTGCCAAGCCAGCTTCCCTTCTGGCTGAACACATCGGCCAATGCACCGTTTTCACACGGCTGGGCGTCCAGCACCTCTTCGGCATACACCCACGGGTGCCCGGCGGCCAGGCTTCGGGCCGCCTTGGGTGTCACGGTGAACACGGGAAATTCACGCGCCTGTTTCATCATAAAACTTCCTTTTCTGTACAGACTTTCTGTATTATAATGGATGCAGGCGGCATGTTACAAGGGGCGCGGGCCAAAAAGCGCTTTTTGCCGCCCCAACAGGAGGGTTCGCAGATGGAGATCGAACGCAAATGGCTGATTGAGGGGTTCCCGGCCGGGCTGCCCCTTGTGGCGCAGGCCGCCATGCGCCAGGGCTACATTGCCACGGCGCCGGCCGTGCGCATCCGCGAGAGCACAAACGAAGCCGGCACACAATATATCCTATGCTTCAAGGGCAAGGGCACCCTTGCCCGCGAGGAAATCGAAACACCCATTGACAAGGCGCTGTTTCAAAGGCTGGAGGCCTTCATTGGCAAGCCGCTGGTGACAAAGGCCTTTCGCGCATACGCCCTGCCCGGCGGCGAAACGCTGGAGGTAAGCCTTGTGGACGAGGGCCTTCCCACCCAGTTTTTCTATGCAGAGGTAGAATTTCCCACCGTGGAGGCAGCCCGCGCCTTCACCCCGCCGCAGGGCATTGGCCTTGGCCGGGAAATGACGGAGGACGAGGGCTTTTCCATGAGCCGTTATTGGCGCAAAACGCGCCTGGGGGAATAGGGCGTGCACACCGGGCGGCTGTTTGAAATTTTATATTACCTGCAGGCGCATGGCAGCGCCACAGCGCGCCAGCTGGCACAGCGCTTTGAAGTGAGCGAGCGCACCATCCGCCGCGATATTGACGCCCTCAGCGCGGCGGGCGTGCCGGTGTACACCCGCCCGGGGCGTACGGGCGGCGTTGCGCTGCTGGAGGGCTACCGGCTGGACACCGCCCTGCTCAGCGAGGCCGAGCAGACAGAAGTTCTGGCCGGGCTGCGCGGCATGGCAGGGCTGGGCGGCGAAAGCGCCGCCACCGCGCTGGGCAAGCTTTCTGGCGCGCTGGCCCATCCCGGCGACTGGCTGGAGGTGGATTTTCTGCCCTGGGGCCTGGAGGCCGCGCAAAAGCCCTTATTCCAAACGCTAAAGGCCGCCATTCTCGGCCGCAGGCGCCTGGCCTTTACCTATTTTGGCGCAAGCGGCGAAAAAACGCAGCGCGTGGCCGAGCCTGCCAAACTGTGCTATAAAAGCAGCGCGTGGTATCTGCAGGCCTTTTGCCTTGCGCGCGGCGAGTGGCGCACGTTTAAATTGTGCCGTATGCTGGGCGCCCGCATGCTGGAACAGGGCTTCGAGCCCGGCGCGCACGGCGCGCCGCCGCCGCTTGACAGCGAGGAAGAGCCGCCATGTATGCTGCAGATGGAGCTGATGTTTCTGCCCTGCGCGGCACACCGCGTGTACGACCTGTTCTGCCCGCAGGATGTCACCCCGCTGCCGGACGGGCGCTTTTTCGTCTCCGCGCGCTGGCCGCGTGGCGGGTTTCTGGTGTCCATGTTGCTGAGCTTTGGGCCATCCGTGGCTGTGCTTGGCCCGCCTGAGCTGCAAAAGGCTGTGGCGGACGAGGCATTGCACATTCTGCAATTATACCGGCAGGGCACACCGGCAGAAAAGCCATAAGCAGGCCGGGCTGAAAATTTTCCGGCCATACAAAAAAGCGGACACACCGTGTCCGCTTTTTTCTTTTATACTGGCAACACCGGCGAAGGGGCCATTGCCGCCCTTCTGCCGGAAGCTGTGCACAGCGGCATTGCGGCGGGGCTGCGCACCCTGCCGCACCCATTCCCATTGTAGAGAAAGGAGAAAAGAATGGAACACACAAAATTTTGCCAAAGCTGCGGCATGCCGCTTCGCACCCCCAAGGTGCACGGCACCTGTGCCGCAGGCGAAAAAAGCGAGGATTACTGTATCTATTGCTACCAAAACGGCGCCTTTACCTGGAACCGCACCATGGACGAAATGATAGAGTTCTGCCTGCGCCTTGCGCTGCAGCACACCCCTTCGCTGGACAAAGCCGCCGCCCGCGCGCAGATGCAGCAGTGGTTTCCCACGCTGAAGCGCTGGCAGGCGCAGCAGGGCATGTGAAAGGGGGTGGGCGCCGTGGAAGAACTGCATGCGTTTCGCCTCACCCCGCAAAACCTGCCAGCACTGGCCGCCTTTATGGCAAAGGCGTGCCCTCAGTGGTGGGATGAAGCGGGCGCCGCAGGCCAGCTTTCGGGCACGGGGCTCACCATTGGCACCGTGGGCTGGCTTCTTGGCAAAGATGAAACCCATCTCTCTGGCTGGCTGTTATGCCGCGAGCTGTTTTTATATCACTGCCTGGAAGTGGAATGCTGCGGCTTTTTCCAGCAGGGCCGCTTTTTTCTGGAACATCGCCTGGGCGCGCTGTTTTGCGAGGCAGAGCGCTATGCGCGCCAAAAAGGCTGCACCGCCCTGCGCACCGCCATGGGCTCGGAGGGGTTTTCCCTTCACGGGCGGCCTCTGGGGAATATTGGGCAGGAACTTCAGGCACTTTCCGCCCCCGGCAGGCAGGACTTTCACTGGCTGCTTTCCCGGGGGGTTTCGCCCGGTGGGCATCCAGCCGCACGCATTGGGCCGCAATTTCCACTGCGTGCTTCTCACCAAAGAGCTTTGACGCCTCACTGCACAAAGCAGCGCGCGGCATCCGCCCACTGTGGATGCCGCGCGCCGCTTTCTCTCTCAAGGGCATCTGTGCGGTTCGCTTTGCAGGGCGTCAAACCGGCTTTCTCCTTTGCCTTTCTGTTCTTTGCGCGCAAGGACCCCCTTGCGCCTTTCCGGCATATTTCTGCAAGCCGGCGGCATGCGCCGCCGGCTTTTTTCATTTTTCCGCCCCACGCGAAAGCTGCTGCCCGGCGGCAGAAACAATCGCTTTCACTTCCGCAATCGTCCTGCCCTCTGCGCGCAGGCGCCGCAGCAGGCGGATGCGCTCTACACTTTGGGCCCGGCGGTAGCGCCGGGTGAGGTTTTCCTCTGCCTGTTCAAAGGGCAGCAGGCCCTGCTCTGTGTAAAACTTCAGCGTGCTGTAGCGCACGTCCGTCAGCCGCACCAGTTCCCCAATGGTCACATACTCCGCGCGCGCTATCGTCTCCATGCTGCGCTGCCTGGACATGGCCGGCCGCCCCCCTATCAACTATGCGCAGTGACAAGCACCGTCACAATCGCGATCATGTTCTCCACATAGTCTACCATATTTTTCACCAGTTTTCCATTGGGGGAATTCAGCAGCGCTTTCAGGCGCGCGCGCATCTCCTTTTGTTCAAACTGGGAGAAATATGGTTTCAGGCAGCCGCCGCGCTCCAGCAGAATGACAAGCGCGGCAATGTCTTCGGTTACCTCGCCGTCCTCCAGCAGTTCGGCGCGCACCATGTCCGTCACGCCATGAATGGCCTCTGTTGTGGGCACATAGCTGACAGTGCCGAACACCCCGCCTGCCGCCTGCCGGGCAAGGCCCATGGCCACAAGCTCTTTCCCAATTGATGCCATCAGCTCCTTGAGGTATCGGTCTGTAAAAGAATATACATACGCCTCCAGCACCTTTTCCATCTTTACAGGGCGCGGCTTATCCAAAAAAGCGTACAGCGGCATCAGGTACTGTTTTTCAGCGGACAGCGGGGCTGTGACGGCCACCTGTTTTTTGTCGATGCAAATGCAGCCCTCCATCTGCAATTCCAGCAGGCCGGCAGCCACCAGGCACACCTGTTTTTCCGTGCTGAAGCCCGATATCTTCCCCTTGCCGTTAACCGCGCAGATGAAGTATTCCTGGGTGAGCGTCATATCTTTCATGATGGTAACCTCCCAATGATTTAGGTTCAAAGCACCGAGGCAGGCGCCGCCTCATTCGCTTATTACTTATTACTTACTACTTACGATTTAATATAGCACAATTCCCGCTGTTGTCAAGAGGCAACTGCGCCGCGCCCGGCAGAAGGCAGGCAGGGCGTTGTGCCCCTCCTGCGGGCAAAGGCGCCCCGCCGGAAAGAAAGGGCACGCGCGGCGAAGCCCCGCCGCGCGTGCCCTTTGCGTGTTATTTGCCAAAATGGCACAGCCACCATGTTTTCAGTGCGCCGTAGCCGTTCTGTTTATCGGTTTTGCGCTGTTCGCACAGGGCCCACCGGTATGGCTTGCCGTCAAACACCAGGCCGCCTGCCCCCGCGCCCGTCAGAACCTTCGGCGCCTGCTGTGCCCCGGAATAGGCGCATGCGCTGTAATCCCACTGAATGCGCCCCGCTTCGTCCGCCCCGCCGGGCGCCCACAGCGCGCACACGCGGCCGGCAGCCTCGCCTGCACAGAAGCGTTCGAACAGCAGCCTGCCGTCACAGTAGACGGTGACCACATCGCGGAACCCGGCCGCAGGCTTTTCCTGTGCATAGGAAAACCCCGCACAGCGCTGCTGCCTCACCTGTTTTTGAATATTGTCAAATTTCATGGTTTTCTCCCCTGCGCTTCTATTTGCGCGCGCTCGCGCTGCAGCTCTTCCAAAAGTGTCGGCAAGGTCCACATGCGGTTTGTGGGCGTCAGTGTAGCCTTGTAGTCAAAGCCAAGCTGCGCCGTGCGCAGCGCGGCAAGGGCTTTGTCCAGCAGGGCGTCGGCAAAATAGGCAAACACCAGCACGCTGTGCTGCGGCGCCGGGGCGCCCGCCCCGCCCGCTGGCCCTGCCTCACCCGCCAGCACGCCAAGGCGCGTGCCGCAGTCTTCCGGCTGCAGCACGCGCACCTGCACGCCCATTGCGGCAAAAACCTCTCTCAGTTTTTCCTCATTCACACAGCCATATGCCAGCGCCAGCGGCGCGCGGCGCACCACCCTTGCTTTCACGGGCCCCGCCTCTCTTTCTTTGCAGCAAAACGCGGCCGGCCAGCGCACACATGCCCCGGCCGCTGTTTCTTTCATGATAGCCGCTTTCCGCCGGGCCGTCAACCGGTTTGCACAATAGTTTTGAGCGTTTTATCCATAGAGAACAACAAAAATTCATGCAGGATGCGAATGGACATCTGCACACAGTTTGCATATAATAAAATCAGAAAAAGGAAAGGGGTTGAAGCCCATGTACCAGGCAGAAGAACCCGTGCAGCCTGTGCAGGGCGCATGACTCAGGACGAACGGCTGTTATCTCAGTTCGATTAGGACTCTAGGCCAAATAAGCCCGGTGTTGCGAAGGCGGAAGGCCCGCAGGAAATGTGGCGATGGCCAAAGGCTCACAGCAAAGCGTCGTCCCAAACGAGCATCGCGTCTTGCACAAGGTGAGCACACATAGATGCCCGGCCTTGTAAAGAAAGGGCCGTGGTGAAATGATTGTAAAGAAAGTCATTTCAACGTTCGAAAGGGTTTGCCCGGCGGGGTGGTAAAACACCTTGAAAGGGCAAAGGGGGCCTTTCAGGAACGGGATGAATTTCCCCGTAATGTTTCCAAACTAAAATTGGCAAAGCCAAAGAAAGGGAACGAACGCCAATGTACCGGTAATTGCCCCTGAAATGCGGTAAGAAAGTAGCGTTTCTCGAAGAGAAAAGGGAAAGGTGAAAGGGGCCGCAACGGGGTGGCACACTTTTTGAGAAGTTGTTTGTAAGCAATGCTGAAAAGGGATACGCCGATGCACTAGGCAATGAAAGCGGCAAAAGCCGCAGCAAGAAACTGAATATCGCAAGTTTTAACTATCGTTTTCAGAAAAGAACCTTAAAACTTGGAGTAAGAACGTTGCCCGGCCGCGAGCGTTTCGCGGCCGGGTTCTTATTTTCCGCGCGGTGGTGCGGGTGCCGCGCCTGCTGTGCGGCGGGCCTGGCGGGGCGGGTTTCTTGACATTATGCCATTTGCGCATATAATGAAAAGTATTGATTTTATCCCTTTCTGCGCTTTTGCGCCGCCGCACGCCTTTCTGCGGGCAGCCCTGCCCGCGGCCGCAGCAAGGGGCCGGAAATGAGGTTTTAGCCGTGAGTTCGCCTTCCATCCTTCCCGTGCTTATTGGCGCGGATATGAACTGCTATTCCGTGGCGCGCGCCTTTCACGAGGCGTATGGCATAGAAAGCTATGCGTTCGGCCGCTGGCCCATGGGCGACACCATGTATTCGAAAATTGTGCATTGCACCTATATTGAAAATGTGGACGAGCCAGCTGTGCTTTTGCAGACCGTGACGGATTTTGCCAACGCCCACGCAGAGAAAACCTGTGTGGTGCTGGGCTGCACGGATGATTATGCCAGCCTTTTGATGGAAATAAAAGAAAAGCTGCCCCAAAACTGCATAGCGCCGTACATTTCGCCCGCTTTGCGCGACAAGCTTGTTTCAAAAGCAGATTTTTACGCACTGTGCGACGAATATGCCATCCCCTACCCCAAAACTGTTTGCGTGGACGGGCCAAAAGTCGCCGGGGCGCTTTCCCCGCAGGCGCTGGGCTTTGCTTACCCCATTATTGTTAAGCCCTCTTCCAGCATTCAATACTGGAAATACCCGTTCGATGGCATGAAAAAGGTGTACACGGCCCAAACTGCTGAAGAGGCGGCCGCAATTCTGGCCCAAATTTACGGCGCGGGCTACCCGGATAAAGTAATTTTACAGGATATGATTCCGGGCGACGACAGCTTCATGCATGTGCTGACAGCCTATGTGGACCAAAACCATGCCGTAAAAATGATGTGCCTGGGCCATGTGGGCCTGGAAGAACACACGCCCAAGGCGCTGGGCAACCATGCCGCCATCATCACCGAATACAACGGCCCGCTGATGGAAAAACTGAAGGCATTTCTGGAGGCCATTGGGTACACCGGCTTTGCCAATTTCGACATCAAGTACGACACGCGCGACGGCTCGTACCGCGTGTTTGAAATCAACCTGCGCCAGGGCCGTTCCAACTACTATGTCACGGGCGCGGGCTATAACATTGCCCGCTATGTGGTAGAAGACCGCGTGCTGGGCCACGACCTTGGGCCCTGTGTGATGAATAAGAAAGAGGCGTTCTGGCATTCAGTGCCGCGCGCCGTGGTGTACCGCTATGTGAAGGACAAGGCCTTTGTGGAAAAGGCCAAGCGCCTTGTGAAAGAGGGCAAAGAAACCACCAGCTTTGGCTATGCGAAAGACCTTGCCATGAACCCCAAGCGCTTTGCCTATTACCTTGTGCATATGCAGCGCTATTTCAAAAAATTCAAGACATACTGCCGGTGAGGCCGCGCCTTCCGGCGGCGGGAAAGGAGGCGCGGGCCCATTGAGCAAAACACCGCGCGTGCTGGGCATTCTGGGCGGGCTTGGCCCCATGGCCAGCGTATATTTTTACGAGCTTCTCACAAGGCACACCAAGGCCGCATGCGACCAGGACCATATTGACGTCATCATCAATTCCCGCGCCACCACGCCGGACCGCACTGCCTACATTCTTGGGCAAAGCACAGAAAACCCCTTTGACATTATGGAGGCGGATGCGCACCGCCTTGTTACCTTTGGCGCAGATGTGCTGGCCATTCCCTGCAACACGGCCCATTATTTTTACGACAAGCTGGAACAGACAGCGGGCGTGCCCATTTTGAACATGGTGGAAGAAACCGTGCTGCACGTAAAAAAGCGCGGCGTAAAAAAGCCCGCCCTGCTGGCCACCACCGGCACAGTGGCGGCCAAAACCTACCAGCGCATGTTTGAAAAGCACGGCATGCAGTTCGCCGTGCCGGACGAGGCGCACCAGGCCATGGTGATGCAGCTGATTTACGGCGACATCAAGCAGGGAAAGCGCGCCGACATGGCCGTTTTTGAGGCCGTGGCCGCCCATATGCGCGCACAGGGCTGCGACGGCGCCATTCTGGGCTGCACCGAGCTTTCGCTTATCAAGCGCGACGAACATCTTGGCGCGTTTTTTACAGATTCCATGGAGGTGCTTTGCCGCTGCGCCATCGAGACGTTTGGCAAAACACCCACCGGCTTTGAGGAGGATTAACCCCATGTGTGGATTCATCGGCTTTTCCGGCCAATTGGCAGAAAAAGAGGCCGTTTTGCAGCGCATGATGGCGCGCATTGTGCACCGCGGGCCCGACATGGGCGGCGCTTATGTCGATGAGGACGTGGCTCTTGGGTTTCGGCGCCTGTCTATTTTAGACCTTTCCGAGGCCGGCGCACAGCCCATGAAAAGCAGCGATGGCAATGTGGTCGTCACGTTCAACGGCGAAATTTATAATTTTATGGAGCTCCGGCGAGAGCTGGAAGAAAAGGGCCATCATTTCCACTGCCATGCCGACACCGAAGTGCTGGTGCACGGCTATGAAGAGTGGGGCACCCAGCTTGTATACCGCCTGCGCGGGATGTACGGCTTTGTGATATGGGATAAAGCGAACCGCCGCCTGTTTGGCGCACGGGATATGTTTGGCATCAAACCCTTTTACTATTCCCCCCTTCCGGACGGAAAAGGGCTTTTGTTCGGCAGCGAGATCAAAGGCTTTTTAGAGCACCCGCTGTTTCAAAAGGCCGTGAATGAAAATGCGCTGCTGCCCTATTTGACGCTGCAGTATTCCGCCACGGAAGAGACGTTCTTCAAAGGCGTCTATAAGCTGCCCGCCGCGCACTATTTCACCTATGAAAACGGCAAGATGGAAATTCAGCGCTATTGGGATTGCAAGTTTGCCCCCAAAGAGCAAAGCTTTGACGCCTGCGCAGACGAGCTGGATAAAACCGTGCATGAATCTGTGGCCGCGCACCGCATTGCCGATGTGAAGGTTGGCTCGTTTCTTTCGGGCGGCGTAGATTCCAGTTATATCACCGCCTGCCTGATGCCGGACAACACATTCAGCGTCGGGTTTGATTACAATAAGTTTAATGAGACGAATTATGCCGCAGAGTTATCGGAAAAGCTGGGCGTAAAAAACTACCGCAAGCTCATCACGGCCGAAGAGTGTTTCGAAGCCTTCCCGGATATTCAGTACCACATGGACGAGCCGCAGTCGAACCCGTCCAGCGTGCCGCTGTATTTTCTGGCAAAGCTTGCGCGCGAGCACGTGACGGTGGTGCTTTCCGGCGAAGGGGCAGATGAAATTTTTGCCGGGTACGAGTGGTATGCCGACACCCCGGCCATGCAGAAGTTCAAAAAGCTGCCCCGCGCGCTGCGCCGCGCGGCGGCGGCCGCGGCAAAGCCGCTGCCGTATTTTAAGGGCAAAAATTTCCTGATGAAATGTGCCGAAAAGCCGGAGGATTCCTTCCTTGGGCAGGCGCTGGTGTTCCCGGAAAAAGAGGCCGCGGCGCTGGTGAAGCCCGCCTACCGCGGCGGCGAAAAGCCGCACAACCTGGCCGCCAAATTTTACGCACGCGTAAAAGGCCAGGACGAAGTGACAAAAAAGCAATATCTGGATATGAACATGTGGCTGCCCGGCGATATTCTGCTGAAAGCAGATAAAATGTGCATGGCCCACAGCCTGGAACTGCGCGTGCCGTTTTTGGATAAAAAGGTGATGGCCTTTGCGGAAACAGTGCCTACGCGCTACCGCATCCGCGGCACCGAGGTAAAGGCCGTGCTGCGTCACGCGGCCAACAAAACGCTGCCGGACGAATGGGCCAACCGGCCGAAGAAAGGCTTCCCGGTGCCCATCCGCTATTGGCTGCGGGAAGAAAAGTGGTATGCGCTTGTGAAGGAATATTTCACCGCCGCATACGCTGCCGAATTTTTCGACACAGACGCCCTGATGAAGCTGCTGGATGACCACTACCATGGCAAAGCGAACAACCAGCGCAAAATATGGACGGTGTTCACCTTCCTCACCTGGTACAAACGCTTTTTTGTGGACGAGGCCGCGTAAATACAAAAATACGGGGGAAAGGCTTTTGCAAAAGCCTTTCCCCCGTGCTTTTTTGCCGCCGGGCCAAGGTTTATTTTTATGCGCGGGCCGGCCTGACGGGCTTGCCGCCGCAGAGTTGGCGGGCCCTCGCGCCCCGCTTCAGGCAGCGGCCGTTCCCGCGCTATCTGCGCCCGCCTGCGCTTCGCTGCGGGCCGCGCCCCAGGTAAGCCATGCCGCCAACCAGGCCATGGCCAGCAGCGTCACGGCCGCGCCGCCCTCCGGCCCCTGTGCGCCGCCGTTCCACATGCCTGCAGCCGTGTATTGCGCCTGCCACAGCCCCGGCGCGCGCAGGCCGCCCGCTGCAAAGCCCAGCACAGGGCCCCACACCACGTTCCAAAGCCAGTGCGCCCCCACAGTCATCCAAATGTCGCCGGTGTACAGGGCCATGGCCGCAAACGCGCCGCCCAGCAAAAGGTTGTTTGCGTGCCACCAAAGTGACGCGCTGCCCGGCGCCTGCCCCAACGCATACAGCAGCGCCGCCAGGGCCACGGCGCCCCAGGTGCCCCACACGCCATGCAGGCGTTTTGCCGCACACAGGCAAAAGCCCTGGTAGAAAAGCCCATGTGCCAGGGCCACAGCGCCATAGAACAGCGCACGCTCTATTGCAGTGGCACGCAGGGCAGGCGCCAGCACCTCTACTTTCACCAGGCCCACCGCCGCCAGCGCTCCAAACACGGCCAGCGCCCCGGCCGCGCCCTGCGCCGCGCCCAGGCCAAACCGCCGCGCACAGCCCCGGCCCACGCCAAGGCCCATTTCTGAAAGCGGGCGCTTGGTAAAGAAATGCCAGCTCATCAGCGCGCCTGCGCCCATGGCCGCACAGCCGGCCCAGCGCGCAGCGGCCTGCGTGGTGTTTGCCAGCAGCGTCACGCCCATACCGCCGGCTGCCAGCGGCAAGGCAAAGGCCCCGGCCACAAGGGCAGCGGCGCTTTCCGCCGCATCACGCAGCCCTGCTGTCACCAAAAGGCCCAGGGCCAACAGCCAGCCGCAGCGCAGCGTGCCATCCTGTGTGCGGAATATTTTTTTCAAATATTCTTTCAACCTTTTCATATGCCAAACAGCCTTTTTGCATTTTCGTTTGTGGCGCGCAGCACCTCTTGCACAGACAGGCCCTTTATCTGCCCCAGCACTTCGGCCACATGGATGATAAGCGAAGAATCGTTGCGCTGGCCGCGGTGCGGCTCGGGGGCCATGTAGGGGCAGTCTGTCTCCAGCACAATGGCCTCCATAGGCAGCGCCGCTGCGGCCTCGCGCGTTTTGCGCGCATTTTTAAACGTCAGTGTGCCGCCAAACCCAATATACATGCCCTGCCGCGCCAGCCACACAGCATCCTCTGCCGAACCGGAATAACAGTGCAAAATACCCTTTGGCTTATACTTTTTCAAAAGGGCATATACGTCTGCGTGGGCCTCGCGGTCGTGCACAAGAATGGGTTTTTCCAGCTCCAGTGCACAGCGAATCTCTTCTTCAAACAGGGCCTGCTGTTCCTCCTTGGGAATGGGCCAGTGATAGTCCAGCCCGCACTCGCCCACGGCCACGGCCTTCGGGTGTTCATACAGGGGGCGGATGGCCCTCAGCTCGGCGCGCCAGTCGCCGCCAAACACAAGGCGCGTGGAGGTGTCCTCTTCGATGATGCTCTCCGGGTGAATGCCCAGCGCCGCATATACGAACGGATACTGCCCGGCCAGCGCCAGCTCTTCGCGCGCGGTGGCAAAGTCCACCGCGCAGTCCACCACACCGGCCACGCCTTTCTGGGGCAGGCTTTGCAACAGGGCATGCCGGTCGCTGTCAAAGCGGTGTGAGGTGTAATGTGCATGTGTGTCAAATATCATAAGCTTTGCTTCCTTCCGTTTGTTTCAGTATAGCGGAAACCGGCAAAAAAATACAGCGTTTTCTTTTGCGGGGCCAGAAGGGTGCCCGCGCTTTCCGCACAAAAAGGGGAAAGCCCCTGCGGCAGCCTTTGGCTTGCCGCAGGGGCTTTTTGTTTAAAGGCACCATTTGCCGGGCAAAGTGTTTTCCCCTTTCCCGGTGCGCAATATGCCTCTTACACCGAAGTTTTGGGGTTGCCCTTTTCCCCGCTGCCACCGGGCGCAGGCGGCGTGGTGCCCGCCATGACCGTTGAGGCTTGTGACCATGCCGAACGGGACGGGCGCCGCAATAGCAACGCCCTTGAACGTGATGTTCGCATACGCCACGCCGCCACCTGCCGGCCGCAGCCTTTCTTCCACGTGCCTGTCCCTGCAACCGCACGCTCAGGTTGCAACTCACGCACAAAAGGCTGGGGCACAAGGCAGCATCGAGTGAAAACGCGGGCAGGCGCTTTGCGCCTGCCCGTGTTCCATATCCTTTGTTAGCAAATAGCTGCGCCGGGCTTTACATCGTCCGGGTAGATGGTCACCTTGGCGCCGCCGTCCGGCATATCGGCAGAAAGAATCATGCCCTCGCTGACATATTTGCCCTTCATCATGGGGCGCGGGGCCAGGTTGGCCACAATGGCCACATTCTTGCCAATCAACTCTTCCGGCTCGTACCATTTGGCAATGCCGGAAAGGATGGTGCGCTCGCGTTCGCCGTCAAACAGGGTAAATTTCAAAAGTTTTTTGCTTTCGGGCAGCTTTTCACAGGTAAGCACCCTGGCCACACGCAGCTCCACCTTGCTGAAATCGTCAAAGGTGATTTCGGGCAGGTGCTCGATGGGCTCGCCCTCTTCGGCAACCGGCGCAGGCGCAGGGGCTGCAGCAGCGGCCGCGGCAGCCCTGTTTTTCTCTTCTTCCATCCTCAGTTCCTCCAGTTCCTTTTCCGCGTCGATGCGCGGGAACAGCGCCTCGCCCTTATGCACGGTGTAGGTGGCGTGGCTGCCAAAGGCGCCCAGCGCGTCATAGGTGAGCTCGCTGGCGTCCAGCCCAAGCTGGGCGGCCATTTTCGGCGCCGTCTGCGGCATAAACGGCTGCAGCAGCGTGGCCGCAAAGCGCAGCGTTTCGCACAGGTTATACAGCACGGCGGCCAGGCGCGGACGGTTTGCCTCGTCCTTCGCCAGCACCCACGGGGCCGTTTCGTCAATATATTTGTTGGCGCGCTGGATGCCCTTGAAAATCTCGGCCAGCGCCTGCGGAAGCTGCAGGCTGTCCATGCACTTTGTCACAGCGGCGGGCATGGCGTTTACAAGCTGTGCCAGCTCGCCGTCAAACTCCCCGGCCTGGCGCGCCTCGGGCAGCGTGCCGCCGAAGTATTTTTCCACCATGGCCACCGTGCGGGACAAAAGGTTGCCAAGGTCGTTTGCCAAATCAGAGTTGATGCGCGCAATCAGCGCCTCGTTCGAGAACACGCCGTCGTTGCCGAAGGGAATCTCGCGCAGAAGGAAATAGCGGATGGCATCTGTGCCATAACGGCCGCACAGCACCACCGGGTCCACCACATTGCCCTTCGATTTGGACATTTTTCCGCCTTCCAGCAGCAGCCAGCCGTGGCCAAACACCCGTTTCGGCAAAGGCAGGCCCAGCGCCATCAGCATGGCAGGCCACAAAATGGTGTGAAAGCGCAGAATTTCCTTGCCCACCATGTGGATATCTGCGGGCCAGAATTTCTCGTAATCGTCATACGCCTCGTTGCCGTAACCCAGCGCGGAAATGTAGTTGGAAAGCGCGTCCACCCACACATACATGGTGTGCTTGGGGTCAAACGGCACGGGGATGCCCCAGGGCACTGTGGTGCGGGACACACAGGTGTCCTGCAGGCCCTGTTTGATGAAGGCAATCATCTCGTTTTTGCGCGTTTCGGGCTGAATGAAATCCGGCACGTCCTCGTACAGTTTCAAAAGACGGTCGGCATATTTGCTGGTTTTGAAGAAATAGGCCTCTTCCTCGGCCTCGTACACTTCGCGCCCGCAATCCGGGCATTTGCCGTCCACAAGCTGGCTGTCCGTCCAGAAGCTTTCGCAGGGCTTGCAATAGTGGCCTTTGTAACAGCCCTTGTAGATATCGCCCTGCTCGTAAAGCTGGGTGAAAATTTTCTGGCAGCTCTGTACATGGTAGGCGTCTGTTGTGCGCACAAAGCGGTCGTTCGAAATATTCATCAGCTTCCACAGGTCCTTAATGCCCGCCACAATATCGTCCACATACTGCTGCGGCGTCACGCCTTTGGCTGCGGCCTTATCCTGTATTTTCTGGCCGTGCTCGTCTGTCCCGGTGAGGAACATCACATCGTAACCCTGCATGCGTTTATAGCGCGCCAGGGCGTCACACGCCACCGTGGTGTAGCTGTGGCCAATGTGTAGCTTGTCGCTGGGGTAATAGATGGGGGTGGTGATATAATATGTTTTTTTCTTCATAAAGCTCCTGCTTTCTTTGGCCGGGCATATGAAACCCGGCGGTTTTATGGCTTTGCCAAAACGGCCCTGCACCTTGCCCGCACAGCGGGGCAGCGCGCCGGGGCTTTCCCCGGCGCGCTGTTGGCCGCTGTGGCAACAAAGGCCGCTTTCTGCGCGTTACGCAGCGGGCAGCACGCTGCCCTCATAGTTCGAAGCAATCCATTCCTTCATCTCATCGCTTTTCAGCACATTCACCAGCGTCTGAATGTCCTCGCGCGTCTCGTCCCCGGCACGCACCGCAATGATGTTGGCAAACACGCTGGCCGCCTCACCCTCGGCGTCCTCATTCGCCAAAAGCTGGTCGGAAATACCGGCCGGAAGGGCATAGTTGCCGTTGATGACGGCAAAATCCAGGTCTGGCAGGGCAGCGGGCAGCATATCGGCCACCAGCGCCTCTATTTTCACATTGTGCGGGTTTTCGGCAATGCCGTCGTATTCGGTGAAGTTGATGGCCTCGGCATTTGCCTCGGCATCGCGGAACGTATCAATGCTGATGCCGTCCTTCAGGGTAAGCACGCCGCACTCCTGCAAAAGCAGCAGCGCGCGGCCGCCGTTGGTGGCATCGGCCGGAATGCCGATGACCGCACCGTCCGGCACATTGGCAAGGTCATTGGATTTGCCCGCATACACGCCCAGCGGCTCGTAATGGATGGCCCCGGCAGACACAAGGTCGGTGCCGTTTTCGGCGTTGAAGTTCAGCAGGTACGGCTCGTGCTGGAAATAGTTTGCGTCCAGCGAGCCCTCCTGCAGGGCGGTGTTGGGCATCACATAATCGTCAAATTCCACAATATCCAGCGTGATGCCCTCGGCGGCCAGCAGCTCGGCCGCATGCTCCAGAATTTCGGCGTGCGGCGAAGGCGAGGCGCCCACTTTCAGGGTGACGGCCCCTTCCGTGCCGGAAGCGGCGGCCCCGGAAGCAGCTGCGCTGCCCGAGGCGGCAGAGGACGCCGGCGTGCCGCCGCAGGCGGCAAGCACCAGCGCAAGGCACAAAACAAGGCAAAGTGCAGTGAACTTTTTCATGGTAAACTCTCCTTTTCCCACTCTATTCCAAACGGCTGTGTGCTTAGCGGTTTCGTTTATCCGCTTTGCGGGCCGCAAGGTCGAAGATAATTTGAATGGCGCACACCAGCAAAATAAGAAGAAGGATGCACACATACATTACGTCCTTCTGATAGCGCTGGTAGCCAAAGCGGTAGGCCAGGTTGCCAAGGCCCCCGGCGCCGAACGCACCGGTGATGGCGGTGTAGCCCAAAATGGTGATAACGCTGATGGAAAGCCCGCGCAGCAGGCTGGGCACGCTTTCTACCAACAGCACGCGCGTGACAATTTGCCATTTGGTTGCGCCCATGCATTCGGCGGCCTCCACCACGCCCGCGTCTATTTCTTCCAGGCTTTGCTCCACCATACGGGCGATGAACGGGGAGGCCGAGATGGTAAGCGGCACAAGCGCCGCCGTGGGGCCGATGCTGGTGCCTGCCACAAGGCGCGTGAAGGGAATGACAAAAAACATCAAAATCAGGAACGGCAGGCTGCGCAGAATGTTTACCACCCAGCCGAACACCGCGTGAAAACGCGGCGCGGCTGCAATGCCGCCGCGCTTGGTCACCGTCAGCAGCACACCCATGGGCAGGCCCAGCACATAGGCCAGCGCCGTGGTGGCCAGCGTCATATACACGCTTTCCCACACGCCCTCGGCCAAAAGCGGGCCGTATTGCGAAAAGAACTGTGCCATGGTTTAGCCCTCCCTTCCCAAAAGCCGTTTTGTCTCGGCAGAGCGCGGCGAGGTGAACACCTGCGCCACTTCGCCAATTTCGGCCACGCGGCCGTCGGATATCACGGCCACGCGGCTGCAAATGGCCTGCACCACAGCAAGCTCATGCGTAATAATGAGAATGGTGACGCCCAACTTGCGGTTGATATCCTGCAAAAGTGCCAGCATGGCCTTGGTGGTAAGAGGGTCCAGCGCGCTGGTGGGCTCGTCGCACAAAAGCATCTCGGGGCTTGTGGCCAGGGCCCGGGCAATGGCTACACGCTGTTTCTGCCCGCCGGAAAGCTGCGCCGGGTAGGCCCCGGCCTTATCGGCAAGGCCCACAAGGTTCAAAAGCTCCTGCACGCGCGCGGCCACGGCCTGTTTGTGGTACCCCTTTTCCAATTTCAAGGGAAAGGCCACGTTCTCGGCCACTGTTTTCTGCATCAACAGGTTATAGCCCTGAAACACAACGCCCATTTTGCGCCTTGCACGGCGCAGCGCCTCGCCCGACAGGGCGGCAAGGTCTTCCCCGTCCAGCAGCACGCGGCCCTGTGTGGGTTTTTCCAGCACAGATAAACAGCGCAGCAGGGTGGATTTGCCTGCGCCGGACATGCCGATGATGCCAAACACCTCGCCGTTTTCTACGCGCAGGCTCACATCATCCAGCGCCACCACACGGGCACTGCCGTCGGCAAACACTTTTGTGAGGCTTTGAATATCAATCAACGCTTTTCCCGTTCCTTTCCGCCTGGGCAAACAAAAACGCCCTTGAAGCTTTCGCTTCAAGGGCGATCAATCAACCGCGGTACCACCTTGAGTTCACATGCCCCTCACAGGGCACGCCTCTGCCACTGCGCTTTGCAAATGAAACAAAGTTACAGCGCGGCACGGTAACGGGTGCACCCGTCGCAGGCTTGCCAGCCGGTTTGCCTGCGCGACTCAGAGGCCATGTTCGGCTTTCGTCCCTTTACCCCTTTTCACCAACCGGGGCTCTCTTGAAAAGTTCGTGAAAGCGTACTCTTCTCTTCACAGTCTTTTGCTGTTTGGCTATTATTATACAAGCTTTTTACGGCTTGTCAAGCCCTTTTTCCCGGCCCCTGCACAGGCTTTGGGCGGTAAAACATCTCGTGCACAGTATACACCGTTACAAAGGCGTCCGGGTCTGCCTGCGCCAGAAAGCCCATCAGCTTTGCATATTCGGCCTTGTTCACAATCACCGCAAGCTCGCGCTGCCGGGCATAATCGTACGCGCCAATGGCCTCGTACAGCGTGGCGCCGCTGTGCAGCTGCTCCAGCACAAAGCGGCGTATCTCATCAACATGGCTCGATAAGATGCAAACCTTTTTCTTGGTGTTCATGCCAAAGATGAAATGGTCCAGCACAATGCCGCCCAGATAGGTGCCGATGACACTGAGCACGACGGTTTTGGCGTCGTACACAAACGCCGAAGAAAGCGCTACCACCATGCCGGCCGCCGCCAGTGCCGCGCCCAGTTCCATGTGAAAATAGCGGTTCAATATCTTGGCGGCAATGTCCAGCCCCCCGGACGAGGCGTTGCGCACGAACAGCAGCGCAAGGCCAAGGCTCACCAGCATGGTATAGCACAGCATATCCAGAAACTGGTCGCCCATAATGGAGCCGTTGTTTGGAAACAGCCTTTCCAGCGCACCCAGCACAAGCGGCAGCAAAATGGAGGTATACACTGTTTTGGCGCCAAATTCGCCGCCAATCAGCAGAAAGCCCAGCACCAGAAACAGCACGTTCAGCGCCATGGTGATGGCCGACACGGGCAGAGGAATCACATTGGCCAACACAATGGCAAGGCCGGACACACTGCCCACCGACAGTTTGCTGGGCACAAGGAAAAAGAACACCGCTGCGGCCACAATGGCCGTGCCCAGTGTGATGATGCCCCATTCGGCCAACACGGCCCGCAGATGCGTGCGTGGTTTCTGTTTCATGGTATTCCTCCTGTTTCAAATAGCCCCGCGCCTTTGGCGCCCCACCGCAGCCGGCACGCCCGTAAACAGCTGCGCTTCATACGCCCTGTTTTCCATACAGGAGCCGTTTTGCCGCCCCTGCCGCCAGCTGCATTCCCTGCGCCGCGCACAAAGCCAGCATGGGAAGATAATTTACAATATAGCGGGCGTTTGTCTCCCACAGGCACAAAAACATGGCAAGCCCCAGAATACACAGCGGCGGCACCAGCGCGCGGTAATCCACCTGTTTTTTCACACACAGAGCTGCGCTGCCCAAAAGCGAAAGCAGGAATAAGCCCAGCTCCACACCGTTGCACAAATGGCGGTAATTGTTATACTCCACCTTTTCAGGACAAAGAAATTTCTGCAAAACTGTCATTTGCTGTGGGTTATCACCCAAAAAAACACCCAGATCATAAGTACCATTGCAAAAGCACTTTTCCATCTTCCGGCGAAACAGCGCCAGGGCATCTACACCATCCATAGCCTGAAGGCGTTGGCGCAGGCGGGCTGCCACCTGCTGTCGTTTTTCCACAGGGCCGTCAAAGCTTTGGGTAAAGCCATCGTCCTCTGCGTTCCAGCCCCCATCGCCCTGCAGGCCCATCATCACCCAGTGCAGCATGGGGGTGTTCACTCGCTGTGCTGTCTGCCGGTTCAGCTGGGCGGGATATACGGCTTTATCAAGCACAATCTGAAACATGCCTACACACAATACGGTGCACAGCGCAAACACAGCCGCCTGTTTGGGTTTGCACCGCAAGAATGCAATCAGTGTGGCCGCAATTGCCACAATTCCCACGGTAGGTTTTACCATCGCGCCAAGGCCTATGGACAGCCCGGCAAGCAAATACCACCCCGCGCTTTTCCACAGCACGTTCCGTTCCAGCCCGCACAGGAACAGCCAAAACGCCAGCACCGGAAACAGAAGCGTGAGAAAATCGGTGTAAAACACCGCAGCTGAAAACCACATGGGCGGCGTGCACAACAGGCAGAGGCCAGCCACAATGCCCACGGTTTCCCCACCCAGCTTGCGCCCCGCATATGCGGTGATAAAGATGCACAGTGCGGCCAGAAACGCATTCAAACAGGATGCAGCCAGAAACAGATCTGTGCCGCCCAAGGCATGCACCAGCTTGAAATAGATGGCGAGAAATGCCGCCCCGCCCAGGTTATTATGCCAGCGGTAAAAATAGTTTGGGTCGAATGTATGTGAGGTAAAACGCATCAATTCGCCGTATATCCCCCACCCCTCGCCGCCGCGATAAATGGCCTCCAAGTCATAAATAGGCTCAAAACGCAGCATGGTGGCAAACACAACGGCCGCCGCAAAAAACACAAGCACAGCGCCACCCACCAGCAGGGAAAAATGCTTTGCCACAAAGGTGGCAAAATGCCGGCACAGCCAGGCCGCGCCAGCCAGCAGGCAGATAAGTGCCGCTGCCCAGGCCAGCCGGTACCCGGCCGGGCCCTGATCACTGAGCAAAAAAACAAGGATGAAAAAGGCAAACATCAGTGCACATGCAGCGCACACACAGCGCCGCAGAAAGCGCTGTGCCCTGGTTTCTTCCACCCACATAGGGAGTCCCTCCTCTGGATGCGGCCGCAGGGCACCCCGCCCCTTGCAGCACACGCCGCATGACACTTTGCCCGCTTCTTTTTATGTTTCCCGAAGTGTGCGGCCCACCGCAAAGGGCCGCCTCAGGCATGCTTTACAGGGCAAAATATGCCACGCCGCCCTCGAACAGGCGCTGGTCCTTATTGCCGTCCACATTCTTGTAAAGGCCATCGCCAAAGCGCTCGGAATGGCCCATTTTCCCCAGAACACGGCCGTCGGGGCTTGTGATGCCCTCAATGGCCCATACGCTGCCGTTGGGGTTATAGCGCATATCCAGTGTGGGCGCCCCGTCAAGGTCTACATACTGGGTGGCAATCTGCCCGTTTTCGCGCAATTTTGCCAGCACCTCATCGCTGGCCACAAAGCGGCCCTCGCCGTGGCTGATGGCAATGGTGTGCACATCGCCCGGCTGCGAGAACTGCAGCCACGGCGATTTGTTCGAGGCCACGCGGGTGCGCACCAGCATGGACTGATGCCGCCCAATTTCGTTGAACGTAAGCGTGGGGCACGAAGCGTCTGTTTTTACAATTTCGCCAAAGGGCACAAGGCCCAGCTTCACCAGCGCCTGGAAGCCGTTGCAGATGCCCAGCATCAGGCCGTCGCGCTGGCGCAGCAGCGTATGCACCGCCTCGGTGATGGCCGGGTTGCGGAAGAAAGCCGCAATGAACTTGGCGCTGCCCTCCGGCTCGTCGCCGCCGGAAAACCCGCCCGGCAAAAAGACCATCTGGCTTTCGCCAATGCGCTTCGCAAGCTCTTTTGCGCTTTCGGCCACATGCGCAGGCGTGAGGTTGTTGATGACGAATACATCGGGCTGTGCACCTGCGCGCTCCATGGCGCGGGCGGAATCGTATTCGCAGTTCGTGCCCGGGAACACGGGAATGAGCACCCGCGGCTTCGCGATGCCCACCTTCGGGGCAACGCGCGTTTCGGCCGCATAAGTAACGCAGGGCACTTCTTCCTGCCGGGCCGGGGCATGGTAGGGGAAGATGGGCTCCAGCTTGCCCTCCCAGGCCTGCAAAAGCTCTTCCATTGGCACCGCTTCGCCGCCTGCCTCGAACACGCCCGTGTTCGCCGTCTCGCCCAGCAGGGTGCCCACATCGGCGTCCCCGGCCAGTTCCAGCACAAAGCTGCCATAGGCGTAATCGAACAGGCTGTCCACATCCACGCCAGGCGCCAGACGGAAGCCAAGGCCATTGCCAATGCACATTTTGAACAGCGCTTCGGCCACACCGCCCATGCCGGGCGTATAGGCCGCCAGCACCTTGCCCTCGCGCATCAGCGCGTGCACCTGTGCCCACACGGCTTTCTGGCTTTCCGGCTCGGGGCGCAGCGCATCGGCCATGGCCGGGCGCAGCAACACCACCTTCGAGCCAGGCAGCTTGCATTCCGGGCTGACAATCTCCTGCGTCTTGCCCGCCGCCACAGCAAAGCTGACCAGGGTGGGCGGCACGTCGATGTTTTCAAACGTGCCGGACATGGAATCTTTGCCACCGATGGCGGCCACGCCAAGATCGGCCTGCGCGTCCAGCGCGCCCAGCAGCGCTGCCACAGGCTGGCCCCAACGGGCTGCGTCTGTGCCAAGGCGCTGGAAATATTCCTGGAAGGTGAGGTAGGCCTTTCCGGCGCACAGGCCGGTGGCCACCAGTTTGGAGACACTTTCCGTCACAGCCAGGTATGCGCCGTGGTAAGGGCTTTTTTCGCTGATAAGCGGGTTGTATCCCCACGCCATGCCAGCGCAGGTGCGCGTCTCGCCGTGCAGCACGGGAATCTTATCCACCATGGCCTGGATGGGTGTGAGCTGGCGGCGCCCGCCAAAGGGCATCAGCACAGTGCCCGCGCCGATGGTGGAATCGAACCGTTCTGAAAGGCCCTTTTTCGAACACACGTTCAGGTCTGCCACCAGGTTGCGCATTTTTTCGCCGAATGTTTCGCCCGCAACCTGTGCCTTTGCCAGCTGCGGGGCAGCCAGCACGGCCCGCGCATGCTTTTCTGCACCGTTGGAATTCAAAAATTCGCGCGCGATATCGCACACCACATGGCCCTTCCAGCGCATGACAAGGCGCGGCTCGGCCGTGACAACGGCCACCCTGGTGGCCTCGAGGTTCTCGTTGTTTGCTGCCGCAATAAAGGCGTCTGCGTCCTTTGCCTCCACCACCACGGCCATGCGCTCCTGGCTTTCCGAAATGGCCAGCTCTGTGCCATCCAGGCCATCGTACTTTTTGGGCACGGCGTCCAAATCGATGGAAAGGCCGTCCGCCAGCTCGCCAATGGCCACAGAGACGCCGCCTGCGCCGAAATCGTTGCAGCGCTTTATCATCAGCGTGGCCTCTTTGGTGCGGAACAGGCGCTGCAGCTTGCGCTCTATGGGCGCGTTGCCCTTCTGCACCTCGGCGCCGCATGTTTCCAGGCTCTCCAGCTTGTGCGCTTTGGAAGAGCCCGTGGCGCCGCCGCAGCCGTCGCGGCCCGTGCGCCCGCCCAGAAGAATAACCACGTCGCCCGGCGCGGGCTGCTCGCGCCGCACATTTTCTTCCGGCACGGCGCCCAGCACAGCGCCAATTTCCATGCGCTTTGCCACATAACCGGGGTGGTACAGCTCATCCACAATGCCGGTGGCAAGGCCAATTTGGTTGCCATAGCTGGAATAACCGGCAGCCGCCGTCTGCACCAGCTTGCGCTGCGGCAGCTTGCCGGGCATAGTTTCGCTCACCGGCTTCAGCGGGTCTGCCGCACCGGTGACGCGCATGGCCCCAAACACATAGCCGCGGTTTGCAAGAGGGTCGCGGATGGCGCCGCCAATGCAGGTGGCCGCGCCGCCAAAGGGTTCTATTTCTGTGGGATGGTTGTGTGTTTCGTTTTTGAACAAAAGCAGCCAAGGCTCTTGTGTTCCGTTGTTGTCCACCTCAATTTTCACGCTGCAGGCGTTGATCTCGTCCGATTCATCCAGGCCCTTCAAAACGCCTTTCTTTTTGAGGTATTTGCCGCCCATGGTGCCCATATCCATCAGGCACATGGGTTTTTCCTGTTTGCCCTCATACACCTCTTTGCGCATGGCAAGATACCGCGCATACGCCTTTTCCAGTGTCTCGCTGCCGGGCACCACCTCGTCCAGAATGGTGCCGAACGTGGTGTGGCGGCAGTGGTCGGACCAATAGGTGTCTATCATGCGCAGCTCGGTGATGGTGGGGTCGCGCCCTTCCTTGCGGAAATAGGCCTGACAGAAAGCGACATCGTCTGCGTCCATGGCAAGGCCGTACTGCTGCACCATGGCCGCCAGAGCAGGTTTTTCCAGCTCAATGAAGCCCGTCAGTGTGGCAACGCGATCGGGGGCCGGGTATTCCGCGGCCAGCGTCGCCTTCTCTTCCAGCGAGGCCTCGCGCGCCTCCACCGGGTTGATGACATATTTTTTGATGGCCGCAAGCTCGGCTTCGCTGACACTGCCCGAAAGCAGGAACACGCGTGCCGTGGCCACGGCCGGGCGCTCGCCGCCAAACAGAAGGCCCACGCACTCTGCCGCCGAGGCAGCGCGCTGGTCGAACTGGCCCGGCAGGTATTCGGTGGCAAACACGGTAAATTCGCCCTGCGGGATGGCCGGGTACACCTCGTCCAGCTGCGGCTCGGAAAACACCACAGGCACCGCCTGGCGGAACTGTTCGGGCGCCATGCCCTCCACATCATAACGGTTCAAAATGCGCAGGCCGGTAAGGCCCTTCACGCCCAAAAGGCCGCGAAACTCGGCCAGAAGGCCTTTTGCCTCCACCGCATGCTCGGGCCGTTTTTCCACATAGATACGCTGTACTGCCATGGTTCAATTTCCTCCCTGTGCGGCGTGCAGTGCGCGCGCGCCAATGTCGCTGCGCTTGTGCATGCCCTCAAAATGGATATGGTCTGCCGCGGCATAGGCGTCTTTCACCGCCGCCAGCAGCGTCTCTGCCACGGCCGTCACGCCCAGCACACGGCCGCCGGCGGTAACCAGCTCGCCCCCCTCCAGCCTGGTGCCCGCGTGGAACACCGTGGCCTCACCGCCAGGCAGCTGGCCCTCCACAAGGCCGGTGATGCGCTTGCCGCTCTCGTATGTTTGCGGGTAACCGCCCGAGGCCAGCACCACGCAGGCGGCATAGGCGTCCTTCCATTTCACCGGCACACCGGCCAGCGTGCCGTTTGTGGTGGCCTGCATAATTTCCAGCAAATCGCCCTCCAGCAGCGGCAGCACCACCTGTGTTTCCGGGTCGCCAAAGCGGCAGTTATACTCAATCACCTTCGGGCCGTCCGGCGTAAGCATCAGCCCAAAGTACAGGCACCCCTGGAACGGGCAGCCCTCGGAGCGCATGGCCTCGATGGTGGGCAGGAAGATGGTGCGCATGCACACCTGCGCAATTTCCGGCGTGTAATAGGGGTTGGGGGCAATGGTGCCCATGCCGCCTGTGTTCAGGCCCTCATCGCCGTCCAGCGCACGCTTATGGTCCATGCTGGACACCATGGGCACCACTGTCTGCCCATCGGTAAAGCTCAGTACAGACACCTCCGGCCCGGTGAGAAATTCCTCTACCACCACCCGGCTGCCAGAGGCGCCGAACGCGCCGTCCTCCATCATGCTTTTCACAGCGGCCATGGCGGCCGCCTCATCTTTGCAAATAAGCACACCCTTTCCAAGGGCCAGGCCGTCCGCCTTCACCACCACCGGGTATTTGTCCTGTGCGCGGATATAGGCGCGCGCGCTTTCCGCATCGCTAAACGTCTCATAGCGTGCGGTGGGGATGCCGTACTTTTTCATCAGATTCTTGGAAAACACCTTGCTGGCCTCGATGCGTGCAGCGGCCTTATTGGGGCCAAACGCAGGAATGCCCTTTTCTGCCAGCGCGTCCACCATGCCCAGGGCAAGGGGGTCGTCCGGCGCCACCACCACATAATCTATGGCGTTCTGCACCGCCCATTCCACCATGGCCTGCACGTCCGTGGCCTTGATGGGCACACATTCGGCGTCCGCCGCAATGCCCCCGTTGCCCGGCGCGCAGTAAAGCTTTGGCGCCGCCTTGGCCTCTTTCAGTTTGCGAATGATGGCGTGCTCGCGCCCGCCGCCGCCTACGACCAGTACTTTCATGGTTTTTCCTCCATCATTCTATTACTTTGAACACTGTCACATCGCTGTTTTCATAAACCGCCTCGAACCCGCCGGGCGCCGCGCCGCCTGCAAAGATGCCGGGCTGCGTCTGCTCGGTAATATCCCAGCCATAGCGCGCAGCCTGTGCGGAATATACCACATAGTCAATGCCCTTTTCCCGGCAGAAAGCCGCTGCCTCAGCCGCTTCGGTCTCAGGGCCGAACAGAGCTTTCATCTCATCTACCCGCCGGGCGGCCTCTTCTTCCGGCACGCCAAGGTTCGATTTTGCATATTTAAAGCTCTCCATGTAAAAGCGCCGCCCGCTCAGGCCGGAATACACGTTCGAAAGCCCTTCCAGCGCCTGGCCTGTGTGCGTGCGGTTGGTGGCCAGCAGGGCCGTTTCGGGCACATTTTGCCTCACCCATTCCATGGCCTGCTGTTCCGCAGCCGTCAGGGGAAGGTCCCAAGAATCATCTGCCGCTGTGCGCGTCATCACGGGCACTGTCTCGCGCACCATCTGCGCCATGGTGCACACACCTGTCACAAGGCCCACCAGCGCCAACGCGGCAACCACACCCCGGCAAGCCAGCGAAACCGCCTTTTTTCTTCGCGCGCAGAACGCCGCAAAGCCGGGCAGGTTCTGCACCGCCAGGGCGTCTGCGCACAAAAGGCCCAAAAAGGCAAAATACATCTGGCTCATGGCTTCGTGGTCGAACAGGAAAAATGCGGCAAACCCGCCCAAAAGCCCCGCGTACAGCATCAGCTTTTCGCCCGGCAGGCGGAAGATGCGCAGCGCATCGCGCACACCGCCCAAAAGCGCAAGCGGCATGGCGGCCGGCGCATAGCAAACCGCCTGCGCCAGCATGAACACCGGCGCCGCCGCGCCCAGCAGCACCGGCCACTTGGCCCGGATGAGGGCAATGAAATTGGTAAAATAAGATTTTTCCAGCGTGCCGAACACGCTGAAATGGATGCTGGTGCCCGCGCCTGCCGAGAAAAACGTCAGGTACAGCGCGCCAAACCCGGCCAGCAGCACCAGCGCCCAGGCCATTGTGCAGGCCCGCGGGCGCATGCCGCCGCGCCCCGCGCCCGGCAGCCGTACCAGTGCGGCACAGCAAAACGCCAGCACCGCCACACCGGCCACCGGCCCCTTGGCAAAGCACAAAAGCACAAAGGCAGAGGCATGCAGCGCCCACAGCCACGCAGGCCGCGCCGCCCCCTCGCGCCGGAACAACACCGTGCCGGTGGCAAAAAAGGCTGCCAGCAGGCCCAGGCCAAAGCCCATGCCATTGATGTTCGTAAGCACATGATAGACGCTGAGGTTCCAGAACGGGCAGCGGCCGTATTCAAACACCTTCCACAGCCCCGCGCCGCCGCACAGAAACACAAGGCCCAAAAGCAGGCCCGTCTTTTTGACACTGCCATTGTACAGAATGCGGCCAAAGTCCCACAGCATGGCAACTGTGAACAAAATGCCCGCCAGCGGAAGCAGCGCAGCCTCGATATCATAGCACGAAGCACCGGTGGCCATGGAAAGGCCGGCTGCTAACAGCTCGGAAAGATAATGATACGTCAGGGTGTAGCCGGAAAAGCGAAGGTCCTGCGGGGGGAACCCCAAAAGGAAGCTTTGCGCGTTGCCTACATTCCAGAAAAAATCCTGCTGAGGCACCACGGCGCCGCCTGCCGCCGCGGGCAGGGCAAAGCGAAGCGAGCCGCCCACACAGTACAGCGCCAGCAGGCACAGCACGGCCGCGCACAGCCAGCTGTCGCCGGGCTTATCCGGCGCACGCAGGGCTGCAAGCAGCGGCCTGCGCTTTGCCCACAGCCCAAAAAGCCCCGCGGCAACCAAAAGCCACGGCAACCAGAAGGCGCCGCTGGCGCTGGCCAGCACACTGCACGCCGCAAACGCCAGCATGCCGAACGCGAACGAGGCCGTCTGCAAAAGGCCGAACCGCTTTGCGCCCGCAATTTCGGCCAGCACCCGCCCGGGCAGCCAGATACCCAGCACGCACAGAACAAGCGCCAGCGGGGGAATAAACAGCCCGCCGAAGGCGTTCATACAGGCGCCGGCCACAATGAACACCGCCATGCCCGCCAGGATGGGCCAGCGCTTTTTCATGCTTTGCAGGTAAGCCATGGGGCTATGCCTCCTTGTTGCGGCAAGCCGCAAGGATATGGGCAGGGCAGGCGCCCTGCGCCCGGGCGCACAGGCAATGGTGGCGCAGCAAAGCGCCGCCTGGGCTTAGTGGTGGAACAGGCGCAGGCCGTTGAATGCCATTACAATGCCGTATTTGTCACACGTCTCAATCACCTGTTCATCGCGAATAGAGCCGCCCGGCTCTACAATGGCCGTCACGCCAGAGCGGCGCGCGCGCTCGATGTTATCGCCAAAGGGGAAGAACGCATCCGAGCCAAGGCACACGCCGGTGAAGCGGTCCAGCCATTCTTTCTTTTCCGCAGGTGTCAGCGGTTCGGGGCGCTGTGTGAACGTCTGCGCCCACACGTCCTCGCCGATGACGTCCTCGTATTCATCGGAAATATACACATCGATGGCGTTATCGCGGTTTGGGCGCGATACGTCTGCGCGGAAGGGCAGGCCCAGCACCTTCGGGTGCTGGCGCAGGTGCCAGATATCCGCTTTGTTGCCCGCCAGGCGCGTGCAGTGGATGCGGCTTTGCTGGCCGGCGCCCACGCCGATGATCTGCCCGCCCTCGGCATAGCACACAGAGTTGGACTGTGTGTATTTCAGGGTGATGAGGCACAAAATCAAATCGCGCTTTTGCTCTTCGGTGAGCGTTTTGTTTTTGGTGACAATGTTCGAGAACGTCTCGGGGCCAAATTTTGCCTCGTTGCGGCCCTGTTCAAAGGTGATGCCGAACACGTCCTTGTGTTCAATGGGCGCGGGGGTATAGGCCGGGTCTATCTGCACAATATTATAGCCGCCCTTGCGCTTTGTTTTCAAAATGGCCAGCGCGGCCTCGGAATAACCCGGAGCAATGATGCCGTCCGTCACCTCGTGCTGAATCACCTTTGCCGTGGCCTCGTCGCACTCATCGGAAAGGGCAATCCAATCGCCGAAGGAGGACATCCTGTCTGCTCCGCGGGCGCGCGCATACGCACAGGCCAGAGGGCTGAGCTGCAGCCCCTCCACAAAATACATCTTTTTCATGGCGTCCGTCAAAGGCAGGCCCAGCGCGGCGCCTGCGGGCGACACATGCTTGAACGAGGCCGCCGCTGGCAGGCCCGTGGCCTCTTTCAGCTCTTTGACAAGCTGCCAGGAATTCAGCGCGTCCAGAAAGTTGATATAACCGGGCTTTCCGTTCAGCACCTGCACGGGCAGCTCGCCCTGCGCCATGAAGATGCGCGCGGGCTTCTGGTTGGGGTTGCAGCCATATTTCAATTCCAGTTCTTTCATCTCAAAGCTCCTCTCTGCCCGAACGGCGGTTACACTTTCTCGTATTTGTTCACAATGCGCGTGGCGCACTTGCCTGTTTTCAGCTCAATCTCCCGCACGAACAGCGACACTTTGTTGTCTTCGTTCAGGCTGTTCCACAGCATATTGGTAAAGGTGTCGATGTCCCCCGAGAGCCTCACCTTTTCCGGCTCGCCGGAAAACGAGGGAATGGGGTTGCCGTCACAGCGGTAAGTGTGCAGGAAGCGGCCCTCGCCCGGCACGGGCTGGGGATATTCGAAGAAGAAGCGCTCTACCGAGCCGCCGTTGCCCTCATCCGAGCGCAGGATCGACATCTTATAGCTCATTTTCCCCTTTTTGCTCACCTTCACAACGCCAGAGATGCGCGGGGTAAAATTGGGGGCATCCGGCTCAAAAGTGCGCGTGCGCAGGGCCTTTGCAAAGCCGCGGCCCTTTTCGTATGCTTCAAAAATGGTGTCTGTCTGGTCGCCGTTTGTGACAATGGTGCGGTTGCCGAACACGCGCACAGGCGCATAGATGATAAGGCTGGGGTCCTCCAGCTTGGACGGGTCGGCCGCCTGAGTGATGATGCCGCCGTCTTTTTCTGTAAACACGCGGTTGCGGCTGTTGGCCGAACGGCCCATGATGAAATAGGCAATCACAGCGCGCAAACCGTCGTCTGAACGGCCAATGACGATGCCACGCCCAGGGTATGAATTTACGGCCAGCTCTGCCGCAAGGCTCAGATGTTCCATAACGCTTCCCTCCGCTTTTCTGTTTGCCGTGCACAGCGCACGGCATAGTTCCTGTGCGCGCCGCCCCAAAGGCGGGGCGCGTTTTTGGGCACAGTGCCTGTCAGCCCTGCTCCAGCTGCTGCGCCAGGCGCTCGGCCGCCTGCGGAAGAATGACCCATTCCGCCTGCTCCATCACGCGGCGCTGCAGCGTTTCGGGCGTATCTCCCTCGCACACCTCTACGGCCTTCTGCGCCAGGATGCGCCCTTCGTCATAATGCTCGTTCACAAGGTGCACGGTGGCGCCCGTCACTTTTACACCCTTTGCAAGCGCGGCCTCGTGCACGCGAAGGCCGTAATAGCCCGCGCCGCAGAACGAGGGGATGAGGCTGGGGTGAATATTGAGAATTTTATCCGGGTAGGCCGCCAGCACCCGGGGGCCTATCATGGAGAGATACCCCGCCAGCACCACCATGTCAATGCCATGGCCTTGCAAAAGGCCGCAAAGCGCCGCATCGTGCGCGCTGGCGCTTTCATATGCCTTTCTGGCGCATACAACCGCCTCTACGCCCGCTTTGGCCGCGCGCTGCAGCGCATAGGCCTGCGGGTTTGAGGCAACCACCAGCGCAATGCGCACATGGGGCATGCGCCCGGTCGCCTGGGCATCCAGCAGGGCCTGCAGGTTTGTGCCGCCGCCAGAGACGAGCACTGCCGCGTTTACCATAGCTCTACGCCCTTCTCGGCGCCTTCGGCCACTTCGCCCATGAAATAGGCATCCTCGCCGTTTTCTCTCAGCACGGCCAGCGCCGCATTGGCGTGTTCCGCGGGCACAACAACGGCCATGCCCACGCCCATGTTGAAGGTGTTGTACATATCGTGTTCGGAAATATTGCCCGTTTTGCGGATGAGCTCGAAAATGGCAGGCGTGCGCAGCTTAGCCTTTTCAATGCGTGCCACACAGCCGTCGGCCAGCGCACGGGGCAGGTTTTCATAGAAGCCGCCGCCCGTGATGTGGCAGATGGCGTACACCGGCACCTTTTCCAAAAGGGCCAGAACGGGCTTTACATAGATGCGCGTGGGCACAAGCAGCGCCTCGCCAAGGCTTTTGCCAAGGTCCGCCTCATAGTGCCACACCGTTTTTTCGTTGATGTCAAACACCCTGCGCACCAGCGAGAAGCCGTTGGAATGCACGCCCGAGGACGGCAGCGCAATGATGGCGTCGCCCGGGCGCATCTGTGTGTTGTCAATAATTTTCGATTTTTCCACAACGCCAACGGCAAAGCCTGCAAGGTCATATTCGTTTTCCGGGTAAAAACCCGGCATTTCGGCCGTTTCGCCGCCCACCAGGGCCGCGCCCGCCTGCACGCAGCCCTCGGCCACGCCGGACACAATGGCCGCAACCTTCTCCGGCATCACCTTTCCGCAGGCGATATAATCCAGGAATATCAGAGGCTTTGCCCCGCAGGTGATGATGTCGTTCACGCACATGGCAACACCGTCAATGCCCACCGTGTTGTGCTTATCCATCAGAATGGCCAGCTTCAGCTTGGTGCCCACGCCGTCTGTGCCAGACACCAGCACCGGGTGCTCAAGGCCGGTCATGTCCAGCTCGAACAAACCGCCAAAGCCGCCCAGCCCGCCAATGGCGCCGGGCGTCATGGTGCGCGCCACATGCTGTTTCATCAATTCCACAGCAGCGTAGCCGGCCGTGATATCCACACCGGCTGCCTTATAGCTTTCCGAAAAACTCTTTTCCATTTTTTCTTCCTTTCTGCCCGGCGGCGTTCAGTCGCCTGCGGCGCCTATTTTGTGTTCAAATTTGGATTTCTGCGGCACCTTCGGCGGCGCAGAGGGATATTCGCCGGTAAAGCATCCGGCGCAGAAATCGCAGTGGCAGTTTTCGGCAATTTGCTTCACACTCTCCACGCTCAAAAAGCCCAGGCTGTCCACCCCAATCATCTCGGCAATCTCCTGTGTGGAATAATTGGCCGCAATCAAATTCTCCCGGCTGTCGATATCTGTGCCGAAATAGCAGGGATACAGGAACTTCGGCGCCGAAGAGCGGAAGTGCACCTCCTTTGCCCCCGCCTCGCGCAGAAGCTGCACAATTTGTTTGGAGGTGGTGCCGCGCACAATGGAATCATCCACCAGCACCACGCGTTTGCCCGCCACGGTGTCTGCAATGGGGTTCAGCTTGATGCGCACGGTGTTTTCCCGCAGCTTCTGGGAGGGCTGAATGAACGTGCGCCCAATGTATTTGTTTTTCAAAAAGCCGATGCCGTAGGGGATGCCGCTTTGCTGGGAGTAGCCCAGCGCGGCGTCCAGGCCGGAATCTGGCACGCCAACCACCACGTCCGCCTGCACCGGGTGTTCCAGCGCCAGAAAAGCGCCGGCACGGCGGCGTGCGCGGTGCACGCTGGCACCGTCTATGACAGAATCCGGCCGGGCAAAATAGACGAATTCAAACACGCACAGGCCCGTTTTTCCGCCGCAGTGCGTTTTGATGCTGTGCATGCCCTCTTCGTCGAACATCACAATCTCGCCCGGCTCCACATCGCGCACAAACTCGCCGCCCGCCGCCAGAATGGCGCAGCTTTCGCTGGCAATGACATCGCTGCCGCCAATTTTGCCAATGCACAGCGGCCGGTAGCCATAGGGGTCGCGCGCGGCAATCAGCTTGCGCGGGCTCATCACCACCAGAGAATATGCGCCCTGCAGTTTATCCATTGCGCGCTCTACCGCCTGCTCGATGCTGCCGGCGCTCAGCCGCTCTTTGGTGATGGTATAGGCAATGACCTCTGTATCGGAGGTGGATTGGAAGATGCCGCCCGCCAGCTCGAACTCTTCGCGCAATTCGGCAGAGTTTGTGAGGTTCCCGTTGTGGGCAATGGCCATGGGCCCCTTTACATGGCGAATGACAAACGGCTGCGCATTGGCGCGCAGGCGCGTGCCCGTGGTGGCATAGCGGCAGTGGCCGATGCACATCTGCCCGCGGGGCATGGCGTCCAGCACGTCCTTTGTGAACACTTCGTTCACAAGGCCCAGCTCGCGGCGCTTATAGATGACGCCGCCATCGTTTACGGCAATGCCACAGCTCTCTTGCCCGCGGTGCTGCAGGGCATACAGCGCATAATACGCCGTGGCCACCACGTCGTGGCCGTCCCGGTCATACATGCCGAACACGCCGCATTCCTCATGCAACTTTTCGTCCAGATATTCCTTCATATCAGTTCCCTTTCCGTTTTCTAGCTTGTTTCAGCCCAGCAGGCGGGCCATTACTTCGGCATAGGCTTCCTCTTCGCCGCCCAAATCTCGGCGGAACAGGTCCTTATCCAAATGTGCGTTCGTCTTTGCGTCCCAAAGGCGGCAGGTGTCCGGGCTGATTTCATCGGCCAGCACAATAGCGCCGCCGGCAAGGCGGCCGAACTCCAGCTTGAAATCGATAAGGCGGATGCCGTGCCCCAGCAGGTATTCTTGCAGGATGCCGTTCACCTGAAACGCCAGGCGGATGATGGTGTCTATCTCGTCAAAAGTGGTGATGCCCAGCGCCACGGCGTGATACCGGTTGATAAGCGGGTCGTGCAAGGCGTCGTTTTTATAGCTGAATTCGATGGTGGGGCATTGCAGCACCGTGCCCTCCGGCACACCCAGGCGCTTGGAAAAGCTGCCCGCGGCCACATTGCGCACAATCACTTCCAAAGGCACAATCTTTACTTTCTTCACCAGGGTTTCGCGCTCAGAAAGCTCCTGCACAAAATGCGTGGGCACGCCTTTTTCTTCCAGCAGTTTCATCATGTGGTTGGAAAGACGATTGTTTACCACGCCTTTGCCACGGATTGTGCCGCGCTTTGCGCCGTCGCCGGCCGTGGCGTCATCTTTATAATCTACAATCACCAGGGCCGGGTCATCGGTGGCAAACACCTTTTTGGCCTTTCCCTCGTACAACTGTTCCCTTTTTTCCATTGTGGTCCCCCTCTTTGCCGGCCGCCCGTTACAGGCTGGCAATTTCGTTCTGCAAGGCCTCGTCCTTTTTGGCAATGGTTTCTGCCATAGCTTCGCGCTCGGCCTTCAATGCGGCGGCAAGCTGCGGCTCGCCCAAAGCCAAAATCTGCGCGGCCAGCACAGCCGCATTTTTGGCCCCGTTCAGCGCCACCGTGGCCACCGGAATGCCTGTGGGCATCTGCACAGTGGCAAGCAAAGCATCTAACCCGTCGGCCGCGCCGCCCTTTACCGGGACGCCAATCACCGGCAGCGTGGTGTTGGCGGCAAGGGCCCCGGCCAGGTGTGCGGCCATGCCGGCCGCGGCAATCAGCACGCCGAAGCCGTTTTCCTGCGCCGCGCGCGCAAAGCTGGCCGCCTCGGCCGGGGTGCGGTGCGCGCTGAGCACATGCGCTTCGAAGGGGATGCCATAGCCCTTCAGCACCTGAGCTGCGCCTTTCACAACGGGCCAGTCAGAGTCTGACCCCATGATGATGGCAACTTTTTTCATGATAACGCTTCCTTTCCATGCTGCCCGGCAGCTTCCGCCACGCGCCGTGGGAAATGAAAAAAGCCACGGTGCAGGTACACCATGGCCTTTGTGTTTACACTTCGCCCGTACGCTGGATGCCCGCGCGCGTGCAACGCCGCCGCACACACTTCGGCCTGCAATGCCCCTGTGCCCAAAAGCGAACGCTCTGCATCGCGCAAACCTCCCGCCGGTTCGTACTTCTCTTTTATACTAGCCCTTTTTTCGCGCGAAATCAATGCCTTTTGCGCACGTTTGGAAAACGGCACAAGAAACCGCCCGTGCCCGCGGGCTTTTTCGGTGTTTTTATAAAGGGGTTCCCGCCGGTTCAGCCCTGCGTAAGAAGCGCAAACTTTGCGCCGCACAGCCCGGCCAGCGCCTGTGGCGCCGCCTGCACCTGCAGCCCCGGGCGCCCCGCGCTGACGCAAACCGTGCCCTGCGCCTGCGCCGAGATGTCAAACACCGTGGGGTACGCCTTTTTCATGCCCAGCGGGCTGCACCCACCGCGGATATAGCCCGTAACCTTCTGGATTTCTGCCACGGGCAAAAGCTCTACCCGCTTTTCCCCTACTGCGGCTGCGGCCTTCTTCAGGTCCAGCTGGGCGGCCACAGGCACCACGAACACATAGTGCCCGCCCGGGCCGCGCGCCACCAGCGTTTTGAACACCATCTGCGGCAAAATGCCCACTTTGTGCGCCACCTCCAGGCCCAGCTCGCCCCGGGGCGCATGCGCTGCGTCCACCTGATATTCATGCAGTTCATACGGCACGCCCGCTTTGTCCAGCAGGCGCACGGCGTTCGTTTTCCCCTGCGCCATCTTGGTTTTCCCACCTTTGCCTTTGCCGCGCACACCCGCATAAGCGGAAAAGTGCGGCGGCAGATATTCGCCGAAAGTATAGCAGAAAAAGTTTTTTTGCTCAAGGCCTTGCACAAAACCCGAAAGGCGGGTATCATATCACTGTACGCAGAGTAGAGGCCTGCGCGTGAAGTGCCGCCCTGACGGGGAGTTGCAGGGCGGACGAAAAGCACCTGCTTGCGGTGCAGGCTTCGCATCCCGCTGCTGCATGAACAAGAACGCGCGACCGGGGCCGCGCCGGGCTGCCCGGCCCGGCGGCCCTTGCCTTTCGGGCCTTCTTTTTGTGCGGCAACACGCGCAAAAAGGAGGTTTTTTCTATGCAAAATTCCGTTCGTGCATTCTTTGCCCGCATGCAGGCGGCGGCCCGCGAGGTGCGGCGCACTGCCAGCATGGCGGGCGCCGCCATGCTGGCGGCCCTGGCCGTAGTGCTGGACAGATTCACCTGGCAGGTAGGCCCCATGCTGGAAATTGGCATTTCTTTTCTTGCGGTGGGCGTTTCCGGCTTTTTATACGGGCCGTGGCTGGCCGGGCTGGCAGGTGTTGTCATTGATATTCTTGGGTATTTTCTGCGCCCCAATGGCGATTTCTTTTTCGGCTTTGTGCTGAATGAATTTCTGCTGGGCTTCATCTACGGCTGCTGGTTCTACCGCCGCAAGGTGACGCTGGCGCGCACATTCTGCGCCTGCCTGACGGCAGTGCTGGTGCTGAATTTGTGCCTGACGCCGCTTTGGCTGCACATCATGTACGGCAACGCCTTTGTGCTTTCCGCCGCGCGGCTTTTGAAAAACGCCATCAAACTGCCGGTGGACACCGCGCTGCTGTATGCGCTTTTGCGCCTGGTGGAAACGCGCCTTGTGCCACAGCTTCGCCGCCGGTGATGTTATTCCGCATTCCGGTACAGCTGCATGCCCCCTTCCCCGGGTTTTAGGCGCGGTGAGGCAAGAAAGCACCGGTTTTGAATTGACAATTTTACGCCTGGCGCATTCAAAAAGCCCGGCAATCCTGACGGATTGCCGGGCTTTTTTCTCGCTGCTGTTCACGCAAAATTGCCGGGCCGGCCCTTGGCGGCAAAAAGCGCTGCCGCCATCGCTTTGCAAACGGGCAGGTTGCTCAAAAGTTCCGCCGGAACTTTTTCTGCCAAGGGCAACCCGCTTCGCTGGGGTTGTGGCAAAAAGCGGCCTGTTTTCCGCGCTGTTTTTCCCTTTTGCCGCAGGCCGGGGCATTTTGGCGCACGGGTTACACCGTGCGCCGGGCTGCGGCATACCATGGGGCAAAGGAGGCATGCAGCATGCTTACAAATGATTCTTTTGAAACCTTAACTGTCAGCCCGGCCTACCCCGGGCACCTGCTTACCATTGGCTCGAACAGCAGCGAAGTGGCGCGCATTCAAACCTACCTGAACGCCCTGCGCGTGGATGACCCCAACATCCCCACCCTGACGGTGGACGGGAAATTCGGCCAGAACACCAAAATTGCCGTGCAGGTGTTTCAGTACACCCACAGCCTTGCGGCAGATGGAATTGTGGGCGGCGCCACCTGGAACGCAATTATCGCCGCCTACAACGCCCGTTTTTCCGGCAGCGCAGATACCTTCCCCGGCATCACGCTTCGCCCGGGCGCACGCAGCCAGGACGTGGGCCACATGCAGACGTATCTGAACGCCCTTTCCGGTTTGTACACCGCCATCAACAACCAAACCGTAGATTCCGCCTATGGCCAGAACATGTCCGCCGCTGCGCGCCTGTTCCAGCGGCAGTTCAGCGTTGCAGCAGACGGCCTGGTGGGCAAAAACACCTGGGCAAAAATTGTGGATGTGCACAATGCCATGCAACAGGGCGCACCCACGCGCGTGTCGCCCGCCTATGCGGGCACGGCCCTGCGCACGGGCTCTTCCGGTGACGATGTGCGCATTGCACAAAGCTACCTGAACAAAGCGCTGGGCGCCGGCCTTACGGTGGACGGCCGGTTCGGCGCCAGCACGCGCCAGGCCACCGAGGCCTTCCAGGCAAGGGAGGGGCTCTCCATCGACGGCGTCATCGGCCGCACCACTTGGGAAAGGCTTGTGCTTGCTTTCAACGCCGCACTGTAACCTTTCACGCAAAACAGGCAGCCATCTGTGAAGCACACAGATGGCTGCCTGTTTTTTCGCATTTCCGGTCCGGGCGGCGCCTTACTCTGCCAGCAGGGCTGCCTTGCAGGCGGCCAGGTTGGCTTTGTCTTTTTCTGGCAGCTCTGGATATTCGGGCGCGCACGCCTCCAGCGTCTGCAGCACCACTTCGCTGACAAGATATCGCGTGTACCACTTGCGGTCTGCCGGAAGCACAAACCACGGGCTGTGCGGCGTGGCGGTGGCGTTGATGGCCTTTTCATACAGTTTCTGGTATTCGTCCCAGTGCTCGCGCTCTTTCAAATCGCCGGCTGAAAACTTCCAGTTTTTCGCCTCGTCGTCAATGCGCTCCAGAAAGCGCTTTTTCTGCTCTTTTTTCGAAACATTCAGAAAAATTTTCACCACGCGGTAGCTGTTTTCATACAGATATTCTTCAAAGTTGCGAATCTGCTCATACCGTTTTTCAAAGAAATGCCCATCGTGCAGGCAGCGCTTTGCAATGCGGTAAGTGTTTTGCAGCTCGTGCACCTGCACCACCAGCACGTCCTCGTAATGCGAGCGGTTAAAAATGGCAATTTTTCCACGCGGCGGCAGGGCACGGGCGGCACGCCACAAGTAATCGTGCGCCAGCTCTTCCTGAGAAGGCTGTTTAAAACTTACCACGTCCACGCCCTGCGGGTTCAGGCTGGCCATGGCGTGCTTAATGGTGCTGTCCTTTCCCGCCGCGTCCATGGCCTGCAGCACAAACACCACGCCCTCGCGGCCATCTGCATACAGTTTCTCCTGCCATTGCGCTATTTTGGCCAGGTTTTCCCGCGTTTTGGCCAAAATGGCCGGTTTATCGGCCTTGTGCACGCCATCGGCCTTGCCATCGGTAGACATCTCTTTCAGCCGCAGGGGCCTCTTGCCTGTGAACTCATACTGCGAAACGGCCATGCCGCCGCCCCCTTTTTCTGTTTTTTTCAGTATAGCACACATGCGGGCAAAAAACACCGGCCGGGCATTTTTAAAAGTCAGGCCATGCAAAGCAAATACGGGAAACTGCCGCTGCATACTGTGCACAATTTCAAAAAGCCCCCAGTTTCACACTGGGGACTTTTTACTTTATGCCTTATGCCGCAAATGGGGCTTGCGCTCACAGCGCGGGCTCCAGTTTTGCTTCTACGGTGCCCTCTGCACCGTACAGCGGCTGAGGCTGTGCGGCGGCCGGGGCCTGCAGACGCTCTTTGGCCACGCTGAGCATCAGGCGGATGCGGTTTTCCTGGTTCACGCGCGTGGCGCTTGGGTCATAGTCGATGGGCGTGATGTTGGCCGAGGGGTACAGGGCGCGTATTTTGTTGATCATGCCCTTGCCGCTGATGTGGTTCGGCAGGCAGCCAAAGGGCTGGGTGCACACAATGTTTTCAAAGCCGGAATGCACCAGCTCTACCATTTCGGCTGTTAAAAGCCAGCCCTCGCCCATTTTTACGCCGTAGCTGATAATGCCCTGGGCCATTTTTTTCATTTTGGCAAAGGGCATGGGGGCATGGAACTGCGGGTACTTTGCAATGGCCGCCAGCATCATTTCTTCGCGCGTGTCCAGAAAATCCTGAACAATGCTTGCCGCACGGGCCAGCCAGGTGTCGCCGCCGTACAGCTTTGAGGTCTCGCGCATATTTTCCACGCAGTACTGCACAAAGCCCATCAGGCCGGGCACGTTTACCTCGCACCCCTCACTGGCCAGAAAGGCCTCCAGCCCATTGTTGCCAAGGGCGGAGTATTTCACATAGATTTCGCCCACGACACCCACCTTCACACGCGGGCACCAGTGCACGGGCACAGCGGCAAAATCGGCCGCAATGGCCGCAAAGTTGCGGCGCATATCCCGCTTTGTAATGCCGCGCTTGCCGTCATACTGGGCTGCCAGCACACGCAGCCAGCGCGCCACCACGGCGTCGGCTGCGCCGGGCGTTTGCTCGTAGGGGCGCACCTGGTTGGCCAGGCACATCAGCTCGTCGCCGTAAAACACGGCAGACACCACCTTGCGCAGCAGCGGCACCGTGAGGGAAAAACCGCTGTCCTTTTCAAGGCCGGAAAAGTTCAGGCTGGCCACCGGCACATTGCCAAAGCCCGCCTTTACCAGAGCCTTGCGCAGCAGGTGGATATAGTTGGAAGCGCGGCATCCGCCGCCCGTCTGTGTAATCAGCAGGGCGGTGTGCTGCAAATCGTATTTGCCGCTTTTCAGCGCGCAAATAAACTGCCCAATCACCAGAAGCGCAGGGTAGCAGGTGTCGTTGTGCACATATTTCAGGCCCTCCTGCGCAATTTCAGGGCCAGTGGTGGTAAGCACCTCGGCGTCATAGCCCTCATCCTCAAGGGCATCTCGCAGCAGCGTCCAGTGGATGGGCAGCATGTTGGGGATGAGAATTTTATGGGTGTACTTCATCTCTTTGGTGAATTTGGGGTAAACCGGAAGCTGTTGTTCCATAAAGGGGTACCTCCTTGGGTGCTGTGCCTTACTGCTCCAGCGCGGCGAACAGGCTGCGCAGGCGGATATTCACAGTGCCTAAGTTCGTAATCTCGTCGATTTTGATTTGGGTGTACAGCTTGCCCTCGCGCTGCAAAATCTCGCGCGTTTCATCGGTGGTAATCGCGTCTACGCCGCACCCAAAGCTCACCAGCTGCACAAGGTCCATGTCCGGCTGGTCTGCAATATACTTTGCCGCAGCGTACAGGCGGGCGTGGTAGGTCCACTGGTTCAAAACACGCGTATCAAATTTCTGCACAAGGTGCGAAATGCTGTCCTCGGTCACCACGGCGGCCCCGTGCGAGCAGATGAGCTTATCAATGCCGTGGTTGATCTCCGGGTCCACATGATAGGGGCGGCCTGCCAGCACGATGATGCGCCGCCCCGCCTTGCGGGCCTCGGCAATAATCTCGGCGCCGCGTTTGCGCACAGCGGCCATATGCGCCGCATATTCGTCATAGGCCGCGGCCGCTGCGGCCTCCACTTCAGCCAGCGTGATGTCCGGCCAGTGTTTTTGCAGCACAGCCGTCATCTTTTTGGGGAACGCCCTGCGGTTGTGCGGGCCCACAAAATCATAGATAAACGCCTTGCCCTCCAGCTCGGGGCAGTTTGCGGCCAGCACCTCGGGGTAATAGGCCACCACCGGGCAGTTATAGTGGTTGTCGCCCAGGCCCTCGTCAAAGTTATAGCTCATGCAGGGGTAAAAAATAGCGTCTATGTCTGGCATTTCGGCCAGTTCTTTCACATGGCCGTGCGCCAGCTTTGCAGGGTAGCACACGGTGTCGGAGGGGATGGTTCCCTGCCCGGCCAGATAGGTGGCACGGGTGGAAAATGCGCTGCGGCGCACCCGGAAGCCCAGCTTTGTGAACAGCGTATGCCAGAAGGGGAACAGCTCGTAAAAGCTGAGGCACATGGGCATGCCCACAATGCCGCGCGTGCCTGTGCCCTCGCCGTACTGCGCCAGCAGCGAAAGCTTGTAGGCATACAGGTTCAACGGGTCATCGCCGGTGCGGTGCGTGATGGGCCTGTCGCAGCGGTTGCCGGAAATAAACCGGCGCCCGCCCGGGAAGGTGTTTACCGTTAGCTGGCAGTGGTTGCCGCACAGCCCACACTTCACACTTTTGGCCTGCTGGGTGAATGTCTCCAGCGCCTGAGCCGAAAGCAGCGTGCTCTCTTTGCGGGCATGGGCGCGGCCGTACAGCGCCGCGCCGAAAGCGCCCATCAGCCCGGCAATGGAGGGCCGAATGACGTTCACGCCCATCTCCTGCTCAAAGGCGCGCAGCACGGCCTCGTTGTAGAATGTGCCGCCCTGCACCACAATGTTGCGGCCCAGCTCGTCCGGGCTGCCCGCACGAATCACTTTGTACAGCGCGTTTTTCACCACGCTGATGGAAAGGCCTGCCGAGATATTTTCAATAGACGCGCCGTCCTTTTGGGCCTGCTTCACGCTGGAGTTCATAAACACCGTGCAGCGGCTGCCAAGGTCCACCGGTTTGTCGGCAAACAGGCCCAGCTTTGCAAATTCCGGCACAGAATAGCCCAGCGCCTCGGCAAATGTCTGCAAAAAGCTGCCGCAGCCGGAAGAACACGCCTCGTTCAGGAAAATGTCGCTGATGGCGCCGTTTTCCGCCTTGAAGCATTTCATATCCTGCCCGCCAATGTCAATGACAAAATCCACCTCGGGCATAAAATGGCGCGCAGCGGCAAAGTGCGCCACCGTCTCCACCACGCCGAAATCGGCGCCGAACGCCGTTTTCACAAGCTCTTCGCCATAGCCGGTGGCCGTGGCGCTTGCCACGCGGGCGCCGGGGCAGCTGGCGTAAATCTCCTGCAAAAAGCGGCGGATGATGGGCACCGGGTTGCCGGAGTTGGGCTCGTAGCTGGTGTATACGATATTGGCCCTCTCGTCAATGGCAACGGCCTTTACCGTGGTGCTGCCCGCGTCGATGCCAATGTGGATGTCGCCGCACTCTGGCGTATATTCAATATGCGGCACATCTGCCAGGGCGTGCCGGGCACGGAAATCTTCATACTCGCGCCGGTTTTTAAACAGCGGCGCATGGAAGGCATACTTTGCCGTTGCGGAATATTCGCGCAAACGGGCCGTCACATCCGCCAGCTTTTCCTCGCCCTGCGCATACAGCGCAGCGCCCAGCGCCACATAATACAGGCTGTTTTCCGGGCAGGTGCCCTGCGCGCCAAGGGCTTTGTCAAAGCTGCGGCGCAGCTCGGATAAAAACGTCAGCGGGCCGCCCAAATACAGCACCTTGCCGCGGATGGGCCTCCCCTGGGCCAGGCCGGCGATGGTCTGGTTCACCACGGCGCCGAAAATGCTCAGCGCCACGTCATTTTTGCTGGCGCCCTGGTTCAACAGCGGCTGCACGTCACTTTTGGCAAACACGCCGCAGCGGCTGGCGATGGTATAGGTTTTTTGCGCCGTTTTGGCCGCCTCGTTCATCTCGGCGGGCGTCATGTGCAGAAGGGTGGCCATCTGGTCGATAAACGCGCCCGTGCCGCCTGCGCACGAGCCGTTCATGCGCACCTCGGTGCCGTTTGTGAGAAACAGAATTTTCGCGTCCTCGCCGCCCAGCTCAATCACAACATCCGTGCCGGGCATATAGCGGTTGGCCGCAATGCGGGTGGCATATACCTCCTGCACAAAGGGGATGCCGCAGCTTTCGGCAAAGCCCATGCCCGCCGAGCCGGACAGCGCAAGGCGTGCCGCAGCCCCTTTCACGAATGCCTCATCCGCCTGGGCCAGCACCTCGGCGGCCTTTTCCACAATGTGGGAATAGTGACGCTCATAAGTATGGTACAGCAGGTTCTGCTGTTCATCCAGCACCACGCATTTGATGGTGGTGCTGCCAATGTCGAGACCGATGTGATACAAAAAGTTCTCTCCTTCAAAAACTGAGAAGGCCTGCCCCGGCTTTCGGGCGCACTGCCCTGCGCCGGTTTGATGGCGAGGCCTGTCGTGAAAACGCAAATATACGAATAGTATAATCGCTTTGTTTGTAAAAATCAATGTTTTTGCCCGCCCGCCGGGCGCTGCGGGCGGCCGACAAATACCGCGGCCTGCACGCGCATACATCTGAAAGCAGGAAGGGAGGCACCAGCATTTGGAAGTGATAAAACACGGCGCCCTGAAGCGCCTGGCCGCCCCCGCCTGCATGCTGGCGCTGGCGGCCGGCACCGTTGTGTGCGGCGCAGCGGCCTACGGCCCGGGCTTTTGGCCCGGCGCGGCCGTTTGGGCAGGCGGGTTTGCCGCTTCGCCCGGCGCAGGCATGAAAGCGGCACAGGCTCTGGCAGGTGCCGCACAGGAAGCGCAGCCCACACAGGGCACAGCGCAGGAAAAACCTTCTTCCCCGGGGCCGGCGCAAAGCGGCACTTCGGCCGGGGCCGGCCAGCAGGCCGAAACGCAGGCGGGCACGCAGCCCGCAGAAGACACGGAAGGCAACGCGCAAAGCGGCCCCCAGCTGGCGGTGGACGAGTTCGACGTGCCGCAGGGCGACATTCCCGAGGGCATGTTGCCGCTTATTTACAAGTTTTACCCGCAGGGCTCTGGCAACGGGTATATCCCCTGCGGGAACGCCACCATTCGCAATGCCACCCAGCTGCCGGACAGTGAAGTGGCTGCGGAAGTGAACGGGCCCCTGCCCTTTTCCATCGAGCTGAACAGCGCCGAGCCGCAGGTGCTTATTATGCACACGCATGCCACCGAAACGTATGAGCTGGCGGAAAAGAACTGGTGCGACCCGAATTTCACCGCCCGCAGCACCGACAACTCCCGCAATATGATTGCTGTAGGGGCCGAAATAGCCCGCGTGCTGAACGAGGCGGGCATCTGCACCATTCAGGACACCACACTGCACGATTACCCCAGCTATAACGGCTCGTATGAAAAAAGCAATGCCACTGTGCGCAACTATCTTGCGCAATACCCCTCCATCAAAGTGGTGCTGGATGTGCACCGGGACGCCATTCAAACGCAGGATGGCACGCGCTATGCCCCGGCGGCGAACATCAACGGCATGCGTGCGGCGCAGGTTATGATTATCTGCGGGGCCGATGTGGACGGCAATTTGCCGAATTTCAAGCAGAACCTGCGCTTTGCCGCGCGCTGGCAGGCCAAAATGGCGCAGCTTTACCCCGGCCTTGCCCGCCCCGTGCTGTTCGATTACCGCTATTATAACCAGGACCTCACCACCGGCAGCCTGCTGATTGAGATGGGCGGCCACGCCAACACGCTGGAGGAGGCCAAATATTCCGCACGCCTTGTGGGCGATGCGCTGGCAAAACTGTTTCAGGAAGGGTGATAAACACATCCCCCATGGCGAAACGCCATGGGGGATGTGTTTTGTGCTGCCCTGCGGGGAACCGGCACACAGGCCTAACCCTTGTGCGCCGGGGCCCCGGCGCCTGTGCGCCTGCCCGCGCAGGCTGCGCCCTGCACAGCACGGTACAGGCCACATGCCGGTGCAAACCAGAGGCATGCCCCCAGCGCCGCGCTCAGCGCCACAGCGGGCAAGTAGGCCAAAAGGGCCGCCGTGTATGCATCGGGGCGCTGCGCCGCGTTTTTCATTTGAAAAAATTCTACAATGCGCCCGCTGTAAGGGGTTTGCATATCACTGACAAGATGCTTCACGCGCCAAGCCCAAACCAGGTTTGGAATTTGGGCACATAGCCCATCACAAAAATAATCAGAATGAGCGCGGGCAGCACATAGGTGAGGTAGCCGCGCGCCCATTTGGGGAACTTCAGGCCCTGGCCCGCGTCCGCCTCTGCAATAAAGTTTTTCCAGCCCCAGCCGCCTTTGGACACGCAGAACACAAGATACAAAAGCGAGCCAAGCGGCAACAGGTTGTTCGAGACAATAAAGTCTTCCAGGTCTTGGATATTCCCAATGCCGGGCACAGAAAAACCGCTCCACACATTAAAGCCCAGCGCACACGGAAGGGAAAGCAGAATAACAGCCACGCCGTTTACCGCCACGGCCTTTTTGCGCGCCCAGCCCCAGTTATCCATACAGAAGCTGATGAGGTTTTCAAACACGGCAATGATGGTGGAAAGCGCCGTAAAACTCATAAACAAAAAGAACAACGCGCCCCACACACGGCTGCCGGGCATCTGCTCGAACACGCCGGGCAAGGTGATGAACACCAGCCGCGGGCCTTCGCCCGGGTCTACCCCAAAGGCAAAACAGGCCGGGAAGATGATAAGCCCCGTAAGCAGTGCCACCGTTGTATCCAGCACGCCAATGTTCACGGCTTCGCCCATCAGGCTGCGCTCTTTGCCGATATACGAGCCGAAAATGGCCATGGCGCTGATGCCAAGGCTGAGCGTGAAGAAGGCCTGCCCCATGGCGGCGTACACCGCCTCGCCAAAGCTGGCCCAGCGCTCGGCCGTTGTGCAGCCCTGGAACATCCGGCTGAAATCTGGCACCAGGTAAAATTCAAACCCGGCGCCAGCGCCCGGAAGCGTGACGCTGCGCACACACAGCACCACCAAAATTACAAACAGGCAGGCCATCATCACTTTTGTGATGCGCTCTACCCCTTTCTGCAGCCCCATGCTGCACACAAAAAAGCATAATACCACCACAACCAGCATCCAGCCAATCATTTCGGCCGGGTTGGCCAGCATGGCGTCAAACACACCGGCAACGGCGCCGGCATCCAGCCCGGTAAATGTGCCGCTTGCACTTTTTACCATATAAGAGAGCATCCAGCCGCCCACCGTGGTGTAAAACATCATCAGCACATAGCACCCAATGAAGCCCCACCACTTGAAATGCCGCCATTTTGTGCCCGGTGCCAGCACCTCAAAGCTTTTGGCACAGCTTTTCTGGCTGGCGCGGCCCACGGCAAACTCCATTACCATAACAGGCAGGCCCAAAATGACAAGAAACGTCAGATACACCAGCACAAATGCCGCGCCGCCGTATTTCCCCGTGATGTAGGGAAAGCGCCACACGTTTCCAAGCCCGATGGCGCACCCCGCACTGATGAGCAGAAAGCCCAGGCGCGAGGCAAATTTTTCACGTTGCTGCACAAAGATACTCCCCGAACGCCCCTGCAAAGCCGCATGCGGGGCGCCGCCCTTATTTGCGCACAGAAAAGCCGCAGCTTTTCCTGTGTGCATATGTCATCATGTTAACATAGCAAAAACCGGGCGGCGCGTCAACCTGGCCGCCCGGGGCGCAAGGCCTTTCAGCCCCCCGTCAGGTGCTCAATCAGAATTTTAACCCCAATGGCCACCAAAATGGCCCCGCCGCAAAGCTGCGCCCGCGCACCCAGCAAAAGCCCAAAGCGGCGGCCCAGCGCATGCCCCACCAGGCAGCAGGCAAAGGTGATGCAGCAAATAAAGCCGGCGGCCAGCCAGATATTTACGCTGAGCGCCGCAAAGCTGACGCCCACGGCCAGGGCATCAATGCTGGTGGCCAGCGCCTGCACCAGCATCATTTTCAGGCCAAACTGCCGCCCGGCCGGGCAGGCGGCGCCCTCTTTTTTGGTGCGGCGTATATCCTGCACGGCCTCCCACAGCATGCTGCCGCCAATCAAGCCCAGCAGCGCAAAGGCCACCCAGTGGTCCACCGCGCCGATCCACTGGGCGAACACGCGGCCCAGAAAATAGCCTGCCAGCGGCATCAGGCCCTGAAAAAGGCCAAAACAGGCGCTGGTTGCCACCGCCTGCCTGCGCGTGAACTGCGCAAAGCACATGCTGTTTGTCACAGAAACCGCAAAGGCGTCCATAGAAAGGCCCAGCGCCAGCAAAAACAACGTCCAGATGGTCATGGTCTCCTCCTCCAGGCAAGGCGGGCCGCAGTGCGCGGCGCGCCCAAATAAAAACCGCGGGCAGCCCAAAAGCTGCCCGCGGGTCTTGTCACATCAAGCAAAGCCAGGCGCACGGCGCCAGTATGTTGACTTTGCACACCGGCTTGCGCCGGCGCGGACTACTCCCCCACAGGAGTATATGCATCAGTGTAGCAGGCGCATCAGCGGTTAGTCAACAATAACCTTTTAAAGAGCCCCCATCCCTCACAGGGCGCGGAACCCCTTGCCAATAGTTTCGGAAGAGTTCACGATGGTGATAAAGGCCTTGGGGTCTGCCCGGCGGATAAAATTGCGCAGCAAAACGGCTTCGCGCCGCTTCAGCACGGTGGTGATGACGTGCTCTTCCCTGCCCGTATAGGCGCCGCGCGCGTCATAGATGGTGGCGCCGCGGTGCAGGCTGTCGCGGATGAACGCGGTGATGCGCTCTGGCGAGGACGAGACGATGGTCACCTTTTTGCGCACATTGATGCTTTCAATGACGCCGTCCACCACAAACGCCTTTGCCAGAAGGCCCAGCACGCAGTAAAGGCCCGTGCGCACGCCGTACAGCCCGCCTGCAAACACAGCGATGAAAAAATCTGACGCAAACAGCGCCTTGCCTATCTCCAGGCTTGTCTTTTTGGCAAGAATCATGGCCAGAATATCCGTCCCGCCGCTGGACGCGCCGATGTTAAACACAATGGCGCTGCCTGCCGCGGGCAGCAGCACGGCATAGCACAGTTCGAGAAACGTGTCGCTTGTAAAGGGCGCGGGCATGGGGTACACACGCTCCAGAATCCATACATAAAAAGAGAGTGCAAACGAAGAATAGATGGTGGCGCCCATGGTTTTTATGCCCAGAAACACAAGCCCCAGCGCCACCAGCACGGCGTTGATGATGAACATGAACGTGCCCACATCCATATGAGGCAGCAAGGTGGCCGCCAGAATGGAGATGCCCGAGGTGCCTCCCATGGCAAAATGGTTGGGCGATTTGAAAAAATGAATGCCTGCGGCCAGCAGCAGGAGCCCTGCGTTCAAAAGCAGAAAATAGGCGAGGTATTCTTTGGTGAGAAACTTTTTGCACTGTTTCATCTTGGGCTTTCCCTCATTCTGTGCTATACTGTTTTCAGGCAAAATTTTGAAAACGCGCACTGCGGCTTAGATTGTAACACAATGCCGGCGAAAAGGGAACCCGCGTTTTCACCGGAACAGGAAGGTTTCATGCAATTCAGGGAACTGGGGCTTTGCGCCCCTATTTTACGTGCCGCCGCCGAGGCCGGTTATACGCAGCCGTCGCCCATTCAGGAAAAGGCCATTGGCCCGGTGCTTGCCGGGCGCGATGTGCTGGGCTGCGCACAGACGGGCACGGGCAAAACGGCGGCTTTTGCCATGCCCATTTTGCACAGGCTGGCCCAAGGCGGCGCCAGGGGGTATATTCGTGCACTGGTGCTTACGCCCACGCGCGAGCTGGCTTTGCAGATAGATGAAAGCTTTGCCGCCTATGGCCGTCATCTGCCGCTGCGCCACCTGGTGGTTTTTGGCGGCGTGGGCCAGGGCCCGCAGGTGGCCGCACTGCAAAAGGGCGTGGATATTCTTACCGCCACGCCCGGCCGCCTGAACGACCTTGCCGGCCAGGGGTATATCGACCTTTCCCGGCTGGAGGTATTTGTGCTGGACGAGGCCGACCGCATGCTGGACATGGGCTTTGTGCACGATGTAAAACGTGTGGTGGCGCGCCTGCCGCAGAAAAGGCAGACGCTTTTGTTCAGCGCCACCATGCCGGCCGAGATCCGCACGCTGGCGCAAAGCCTTCTGCGCAGCCCGGTGTACGCACAGGCCGCGCCGCCCGCCACCACGGTGGAGGCCATTGACCAGTGTGTATGTTTTGTGGACAAAGGCAACAAAAAACATTTGCTGGCCCGGCTTTTGCGCGCGCCGCAGGTGGAAAGCGCGCTTGTGTTCACCCGCACAAAGCACGGCGCAAACCGCGTGGTGAAAGAGCTTGCCGCCGCCGGAATAGAGGCCATGGCCATCCATGGCAACAAAAGCCAGACAGCGCGCCAGCAGGCGCTGGGGCGCTTCAAAGCAGGCGAGCTGCGTGTGCTGGTGGCCACAGACATCGCCGCGCGCGGCATTGACGTCAGCGGGCTTTCCCACGTGTTCAACTACGACCTTCCCAACGTGCCGGAAACGTATGTGCACCGCATTGGGCGCACAGGGCGCGCGGGGAAAAGCGGCTGTGCGGTAAGCTTTTGCTGCGAGGACGAGCTGCCGTATCTTGCCGGCATTGAAAAACTGATTAAACGCGCCATTCCTGTGCGCGCCCACGCCTGGCCCGCACAGTTTGACACGCCCGCGCGCGGCAGGCAGGCCGCGCCGCAGGGCGGGCAAAAAACAGAACAGGAGAAAACAGCCATGGAAGAAAAGGAAAAAGTGCTGCCGGGCGCCCCGCAAAGCGAGGGCCCGGCCAAGCGCCGGCGCCGCCGCGGCGGGCGCCGGCATAACCGCAGCAAAAAGGCCGGCACAGCGCAGGCCGCAGCGCCGGTGAAACCCGCCGCCCCTGCGGCGCCAAAGCCCGGCGCCGCCAGGGCCGAAAAGAAAAAAGAAGCCAAGCCCCAGCCCCGCACACGGCGTGAAGAGGCAGCGCGCCGCCCGGGCGCCGCACCGGAGGTGGATGACAGCATCCAGCTTATCAGCCGCCGGCCGCCGGCGCAAAAATTTTCCAGCTTTGAAGAGTATATGAAAGCCCATGGCGCCACCGGGCCGGACGACGGGGAGGATGACCCCGCCCTTCAGCCGTAAGGGGCTTTTCCCCGCCGTTTTTTGGCAAAACGTCTTGCCAGCAGAAAAATTTTCGTGTATAACTGATTACGAATCGCAATTGATACTTTTTCCACAAAGGAGGGCTGGGCGCTATGGGCGCGCTTTTGGCAAAAGAAAACATCTGGTATGTGGGCACGCAAGACCCGAACCTGCGCGTGTTCGACATCATCATGCATTCCGACTGGGGCACCAGCTACAACGCATATCTTGTAAAGGGCAGCGAAAAAACCGCCCTTTTTGAAACCAGCAAGCTGGAATTTTTCGACGAATTTCTGGCAAATGTGCGCGAAGTGTGCGACCCGGCCAGCATCGATTACATTGTGGTGGACCACACCGAACCCGACCACAGCGGCAGCCTGGAAAAACTGCTGGCGCTGGCGCCAAACGCCACTGTGCTGGGCAGCGCCACGGCGCTGAACTTTTTGAAGCAGATTGTGAACCACGAGTTTGCCTGCCGCGCCGTGACGGAAAAGGATACGGTAGACCTTGGCGGCATGACGCTGCATTTCCTCAGCGTGCCGTTTCTGCACTGGCCGGACAGCATGTACACCTATATTCCCGAAGCCAAGGCGTTGTTCACCTGTGACAGTTTCGGCTGCCACTATGCCGACAGCCGTGTGTTCAACGATTTGATTGAGGGAGATTTCACCCCGGCCTACAAATATTATTTCGACTGCATCATCGGGCCCTTTAAGCGCCCGTATATGGTGAATGCGCTGGAAAAAATCAAGGGGCTGGACATCGAGTTTGTGGGCAACGGCCACGGGCCCGTGCTGCGCAGCAACGTGCAGAAATATTTTGATTTGTATGCACAGTGGTGCCAGGTGCCCGTGCGCGAAACCAAGCGCATTGCCATTGCCTATGTGTCGGCCTATGGCTATACGCGCATGCTGGCGCAGGCCATTGCACAGGGCGCGGGCAGCGAGGGCTGCGAAGTGCAGCTGTTCGACCTTGTCACAGACGACAAGGCTGCCGCGGCCGCCGCGGTGGAAGACGCAGACGGCTTTTTGCTGGGCAGCCCCACGCTGGTGGGCGACGCGCTGCCCCCCATTTACGAAATGCTGCTGGGGCTGAACCCCATCATCCACAAAGGGAAGTTTGCGGGGGCGTTCGGCTCTTACGGGTGGAGCGGCGAGGCCGTGCCCAACCTTGTGGCCCGCATGCAGCAGCTGAAGCTTGCGCTGCCCGCCGAGGGCCTGCGCGTGCGCTTTAAGCCCACCGGGCAAGACCTTGCCGCCGCCAAAGAGTATGGCGCCGCGTTTGCAAAGGCCGTAAAAGGGGAAACCTGACAATATGGTACCGGCGCGCACAGGATGTTCTATGCGCTTTGACAGGCCCGGCCCCGGGCCAGAACACACCGGAACAGAAAGGAGAGACCATCATGGCGAAATGGGTATGCACCATCTGCGGTTACGAATGTGAGGGCGACACGCCCGAAGTGCCGTGCCCCGTGTGCGGTGCGGGCGAAGAGGCCTACGAAAAGGTAGAAGAGTAACCGGCTGAAAAGCCAGGGCCGGGCGCCTGCGGGCGCCCGGCCCTGTTTTTTGCCGGGACACCTAGACAAGCGCCCTCTGTGCGGCACACCCTACAAAAATGTAAGAAATTTTTTTGAAATGAAAGCCGAAAGCATGGCGTACCGCCGCCCTCCTGTGGTAGTATCAGGGTACAGAAAACCCCATTGTTCGACGCGGCCGCGCCTTCGGGCGCGGCGCACGGCAGGCAGAAAGGCGGCCGAAGCTATGAAAGTTGTAAAAAGAATATTGGCATGGCTGTGCCTTGCCATTCTGGTGGCCGGGGTGGCCGTGACGGGCGCCATTGGCGTGCAGGGCTATTGGATGTACCGCGACGCGCTGAGCCAGACGCCGCTGGAAGAAAAGGTAGAGGCTGTGCGTGCGCAGGAAGATTATGTGCCGTTAAGCGGCCTGCCGCCCATTTATGCGCAGGCGGTGGTGGCCGCAGAGGACAGGCGCTTTTACGAGCACGGCGGCTTTGACGTCATCAGCACCGCGCGCGCCGCACTGGCCAACCTGCGCACCGGCACGCTGGCCGAGGGCGGCTCTACCCTGACGCAGCAGCTGGCCAAAAATTTGTACTTCACACAGGAGAAAAAGTTCACCCGCAAGGTGGCCGAGCTGTTCACGGCCTGGGCCCTGGAAGCAAATTATACCAAAGACGAGATTTTAGAGCTGTACATCAATGTCATTTATTATGGCGACGGCTGCACGGGCATCACCGCCGCAGCACAGCATTATTTCGGCAAAGCCCCTTCCGAGCTGACAGACTATGAGTGCACCCTGCTGGCGGGCGTGCCCAACGCGCCCAGCATCTATGCCCCCACGGCAAACCCCGAGCTGTGCGCCCAGCGCCAGCGCCATGTGCTGGACAGCATGGTGGAAGCCGGGTACCTGACGCAGGCCCAGGCGGACGCCGTGCTGGAAGAGGGCGGGGCCATGGCGGCCTGAATGCTGCACCACACAGACAAAAAAGGCCCCTGCCGCCGGTTCATCCCTGCGGCAGGGGCCTTTTGTTCAGGACGTGAGGAACGAAAGCTCGCCCACGCTGAAAGCGGGCTGCAGCGCCTTGTTTATGGCAAGGGAAAGCAGGTTGGCGGCGCGGCGGATGATGGCGTCAATGTCCTTGGGCGTCACCACCAGTGCGCGGGCGCCGTTATCCACCTCCATCACGGTGGGCACGCCCAGCGCCACCACCTGCGCGCCCAGGCTTTGCCGGGTGAGGGCGGGGGCGTTGTTCGGCGTCAGCCCTGCCGTGGAAATCTGCACACTGGCGCCCAGCCTGCGGGAAGATGCCGTGCACAGACTGTCCACGCAAAGCACGGCCACGGGCTTCAGCTTGGCGGTAAGGCTTTGCAGAAGCTCTGCGGTGGCAAGGCCGGTGGTGGCCTCTACGCCGGGTGCAAAGGCCGCCACCGGGCGCATGCGAAGGTCCTGCGCGCCGGCGCCCTCGCACAGATGCCGCGTGACAAACACTTTATCTGCCGTTTCCGGGCCCAGCGCGTCCGCCGTCACGGCGCGGTTGCCAATGCCGGCCACCAGCACAAGCCCCTCTTTGGGCAGCACAGAGCGCAGCTGGCTTGCCACAGCCCACACATAGGCCTCATTTTTATCGTCTATGGCGGAAAAGCGCGGCATGTCCAGCGTGATATAACGCCCCTTTGCGCGCCGCAGGCCCTCGCGTTCAATGTCCACACGCACCAGCCCTATGCCGCTGGCTGTGGCGGTGTGCACCCGCACGCCGCGGGGCACCTCGCCCTTTTGCGGCGGGTACAGTTCTGCCGCAATATCTGTATAAATTGCCATTTCAAACCGGCTCCTTTCTCTGAAACCATTTTGTGCACGGCCGCCCTCTGCGCAGGAAATGGGCGTTTTTCTTTGCTGCACAGCAAAAAAATCCCGCCCTTTTTCGAAAAAGCCCTTGCAAGCGCGCCAAAAAGATGCTATTATAAAGTGCACTGTTATGGGTATTAAGGAGGTGGTACGATGCCTAACATCAAGTCTCAGAAAGACCGTGTCGTGCAGGCCAAGAAAGAGGCGATGCACAACAAAGCGATCAAGTCCAACCTGAAAACAGTCGTCAAGAAGGCAGACGCCGCCATTTCCGCCGGCGCCGCCGACAAGGACGAAAAGCTGAAAGCTGCCGTTGTCGCCATCGACAAGGCCGCCGCGAAGGGCGTTCTGCACAAGAACACCGCTTCCCGCAAGGTTGCACGCCTCGCCAAGGCCGCCAGCAAAGCTGCGAAATAAAAATGGCCCGACAAAGCCGCTGCCCGCAATGGGCGGCGGCTTTTCTGTTTTTCTTTCCCGGGGCAGCCCCGGGCGGCCCTTTGTCAGCTCTGGTCGTGGCTTTTGCCCGCAAGGCTCATCAAAAAGCCGGCCGTCAGGCTGGCCGTCACGCCGCCCGCCGCCGCGCAGAACCCGCCTGTCAGCGCGCCCAGCAGGCCGCTTTCTGCCACAGCATCTTCCACGCCCTGTGCAAGCAGGTGCCCAAAGCCCAGCAGGGGCACGGTGGCCCCGGCGCCCGCAAATTCCGCCAGAGGGTCGTACAAATCAAGCGCGCTCAGCACCACGCCGGCCACCACAAAGCACACCAGCACACGCGCCGGCGTCAGTTTGGTAAAATCAATCAGCAGCTGGCCCAGCACACAAAAGCCGCCGCCTATTACAAACGCCCACACATACTGCATCACGCTTCCTCCTTTGCACGGCGCAGCTCGAAAAGGTGTGCCACGCCGGGGATGCTTTCGCCCTGTAAAAAGGTGGTCTGGCTCATCAGCGCGCCGGTGGAGAGGAACAGCACGCGCCGCAGCTTGCCCACTTCCAGCCGGGGCAGCACATGGCAGCACAGCACACTGGCCGAGCACCCTGCGCCCGAGCCGCCCGCCTGCACGTCCTGCGTTTTGCGGTTGAACACCAGTAGGCCGCAATCCTGATGGTTGTGCAGCACCAGGCCTTCCTTTTCCAAAAGCTGTGCCAGCAGCTGGCTGCCCACGGCGCCAAGGTCGCCCGTGTATACAGCGTCAAAGGCGGCGGGCGCCTCGCCCGTATCGGAAAAATACCGGCAAATCGTCTCGGCCGCAGCGGGCGCCATGGCGGCGCCCATGTTGTTGATGTCTTTCACTTCCAGGTCACGCACGCGCCCGAACGTCACGGCGGGCACCTGCACGCTGCCCCGCCCGCTCAGAACCACCGCCCCCGCGCCCGTCACCGTCCACTGGGCGGTGGGCGTGCGCTTGCCGCCGTAATCCAGCGGGGTGCGAAATTGCCGCTCGGCCGCACAAAAGTGGCTGGAAGAAAGCGCGGCCGCCGTGTGCATCATGCCGCCCGCCACCATGCAGGCCGCCAGGCCCAGGCCCTCGGCCATGGTGCTGCATGCACCGTACAAGCCAAGGTACGGCGCGTCCACATCGCGCATCAAATAGGCCGAAGCCGTGCACTGGCACTGCAGGTCTCCCGCAAACACGGCGCACAGGTCTGCCGCGCTTACCCCTGCACGGCGCAGCGCCGTTTCCAGCGCCGTGCGCGCAAAGGTGCTCTCGGCCTTTTCCCACGTTTTCTCCCCGCACTGGGTCTCGGTGATGAGGGTGTCAAATTCCTTTGCCAGCGGGCCCCGCGCCTCGCGCCGGCCGCCCACACTGCCATAACCCGCCACGCGCGGCGGCGTTTCAAACAGGATGGTATCGCCCTTTCTCATTGCTTCAGCCTCCCAGCAGCGGGCGGATGGCCCAATAGATGACGCCCCATACCACGCTGGCCAGCATACCGTATACAATGACGGGCCCCGCTATGATGAACATTTTGGCGCCCACGCCTGTGACAAGGCCCTCGCTGCGGAATTCGATGGCGGGCGACACCACGGCATTGGCAAAGCCTGTGATGGGCACCAGCGTGCCCGCGCCCGCTTTGGACGCCAGCTTTTGATACCACCCCAGCGCGGTGGTGACGGCGCTGAGCGCCACCAGCGTGACGCTGGTGAGGGTGCCTGCGTCCGCCAGGGTATACCCCGCTTTTAAATAAGTTTGGCGCAGCACCTCACCCAGCAGGCAAATGGCCCCACCCACAAAAAATGCCCACAGGCAGTCTTTCACAAAGCGCGAGGGTGGCGAGGCCTTTTGCGTCATCCGCCCGTATGTTTTGCTGTCCATCTTCATGTGTATTTCCCCTTTGCAGGCGCACGGGGCGCCGGGCGGCCCATGTGCGCCGGTTTTCCCACAGTGTTGGCAAAAAACGCGCAAAATATGTGCGCCCGCCCTTCCAAAACGGCAAAAAGCCCCGCCGGGCAGGCATGCGCCATACCCGGCGGGGCACAAAAGACCGTCTTATTCTTTTACAAAGGAAAAGGTGTCCACATCAAACAGACCGCGGTCTGTCAGGCGAAGCGAGGGGATGACGGGCAGCGCCATAAACGAGAGGCTGATGAACGGGTCGACATGATACGGAATGCCCATCTTTGCCGCCTGCTTCAAAATGGCGTTCGTCTCGTCGCGCGTTTGCTCCCACGGGGCTTCGCTCATCAGGCCGCCCACCGGCAGGGCCAGTGCGCCCAGAATGCGCCCGCCCGCCGCCAGGGCATAGCCGCCGCCCGTCTTTTGCAGGTGGTTCACAGCCAGGGCAATGTCCCCGTCGTTGTCGCCTGCTGCAATGATGTTGTGGCTGTCGTGCGCCACACTGGTGGCAATGGCCCCGCCGGTGATGCCGTACCCCTTCAGCGGGCACACGGCAATGTTGCCGCCGCGGCCGTGGCGCTCTACCACACACAGCTTTGAATATGTTTTGTTCGGCCGGAACAGGCCGTTTTCGCTGGGCACGGGCTCCACCGCATGCCTTGTCACAATCTGATAAGGCACCATCTCAATCACATGGGCCTTCCCCTGCACCGGCAGCGCCAGCTGCTGCGGCGTAACGGGGGCAAAATGCATGGTATGGGTCAGCGCGGCGGGCGCGGGCACACGGCGCGCGGCCGCTATCTTCTGTTCCACCGGCACGCCGTCCTTGTACACGGCGTGCACATGTACCTGTTTCCAGTCATCCAGAAGCACGATATCCGCCCGGTAGCCCGGCGCAATGGCCCCCACGCCCTTCAGGCCATACACCCGCGCGGCATTATAGCTTGCCATGCAAATGGCGTCCACCACCGGCATGCCAAGTTGCACGGCCTGGTGCACGTTCCAGCGGATATGCCCCTCGCGGGCAATGTCGTCCAGGTGCTTGTCATCGGTGCAGAACAAAAAACGATCCGTGGGCAGGCCCTCTTTCAGCAGGCCCTCCACAATGGCCGTGAGGTTTTTGGCGGCGCTGCCCTCGCGCACCAGAATGGCCAGCCCTGCGGCCAGCTTTTCCTTTGCCTCGGCAAAGCTGGTGCACTCGTGCTCTGTCTCAATGCCGGCGGCCGCATAGGCTGCCAGAGCCTTGCCGGAAAGCCCCGGCGCGTGCCCGTCGATATGCTTGTGGGCAAATAGGGCCAGCTTGCCGTAAATTTCGCCTGTGCCGGCCACCACATCCGGATAACACATCACTTCCCCCAGCCCCGCCACGCGCGGCCCCATCTGTGCAAAGGGCGCCATCTCCTGCGCGGTGAAGGGCGCGCCGTTCGTCTCAAAGGGCGTGGCAGGCACACTGGAGGGCATCATCCAGTAAATATCCACCGGCAGGGCCTCGCTGGCCTTCAGCAGCCATTCCACCGCCGGGGCGCCGCACACATTTACAATTTCGTGCGGGTCTGCCACCACGGTGGTGGTGCCAGACATCGCCACCGCGCGCGCAAATTCATACGGCACCGCCATGGTAGATTCCACATGAATGTGCGCATCTACAAAGCCGGGGCACAGGTACAAACCCGTGCAGTCCACCTCTTCTTCCCCGCTGTACTGCCCCACGCCCGCAATCACGCCGGCCTCTACGGCCACGTCTGCCTGTTCCACCTGCTTTGTGAACACGTTCACCACCTGCGCATTTTTGAACACAAGCTTTGCCTTTTTGCGCCCGGCCGCCGCTTCAATCACACACCTCTCCATGGTGCACCCGCCTTTCTCTGCCCAATATTCCGGCTTCACGCCCTGCCCACAGCAGGGCATGCATGGCGCCGCTTTCTGCGCGCCGCCCTGATATTGCAACCAGTATAACACCGCACCTGCACCTTTGGCGAGAAAAATTTTTGTATTTTTTGTGTTGCCTCTTGACAAGATAAAAAAGTGTTGTAGAATAAACTTAGCACTCAAGATATAAGAGTGCTAAAAAGTTCGTTTGGTTCGAAGGGAGGCACGGCAATGGATGAGCGCAAACGCAAAGTGCTGCGCGCCGTTGTAGCCCTGTACGGGCTGGATGGCGAGCCGGTGGGTTCCGGCCTGCTGGCCGAACATTTCGGCCGCGCCGTGTCTTCCGCCACCCTGCGCAACGAGATGGCGGCGCTGACAAAGCTTGGCCTGCTGGAACAGCCCCACACCTCGGCCGGGCGCGTGCCCTCTGCAAAGGGCTACCGTTATTATATCGACAATTTGATGGATGCGCCCGCCCAGCTTTCCGCGCAGGATAAAAAGCAGGCGCAGGCCATGTTCCGCGAAATGGACTTTGACCCCGAGCGCCTTGCCCAAAGCGCCGCGCGCGCATTGAGCGATTGGACGGGTTACGCGGTGGTGGCCACCACGCCGAAAAGCGATGATATTTACATTGCCCACTTTGAGGTAATGCAGGTGGGCCGCTCTACGGCGGCGGTGCTGGCCGTCACCAGCGCAGGCGGCGTGCGCACGCGCACCGCAAAGCTGGATTTTGCACTGGAGGCCGGTGAATGCGCCGCCATGGCTACGGCACTGAACGAAAACCTGGCTTTCCGCAGCGCGGCGGACGTGGGCCAGGCCCAGATGCGCGCAGCGGCGGCAGCCCTTGGGGAAAACGGCGCCACGTTCTACCCGGTGCTCAGCGCCGCCTACAAGCTTCTGAAAGAGGCCGGGCGTGCCAGCGTCTATCTGGAGGGGCAGGAAAACCTGCTGAATTACCCCGAGGCAGAGCGCAGTTTCCGCACGCTGCTGGAGTTTTTTGCAGATGACGCGGCGGTAAAGCGTTGCATCAGCCCCAAAACAGAGCGCACCACCGTGCTGCTGGGCGACGACCTGCCCGAATACACCATGCCAGGGCTGTGCATCATGTCCAAGCGGTACCTGGCAGGCGGCGGCGCCACGGGCGCCATTGGCATTGTGGGCCCCTCGCGTATGCCGTACCGGGAGATGATTCCCCGGCTTGAATACTTTGCACTGCTTCTGGGCGAATGCATGTCCGGCGCAGCCGGGCAGCAGGGCCCCGCAGAATAGAAAGGAAGGACACCGGCAAAATGGCGGAAGAACAGAAAATGCCTGAGACCCAGGCCGGCACACAGCCCAACGGCCAGCAGCCTGCACAGGAAGCGCCGCAACCCGCGGCGGATGCACCGCACAGCTGCCCGGAAGAAGGGCCCGGGCAAGAAACCACAAAAGAGCACAAAGAGCATAAACCGGGCAAGGAAGCCCTGCACGCGCAGCTGGCTGCTGCGCAGCAAAAAGCGGAAGACCTTTCCGCACAGCTGGCACAGGCGAAAGACACGCTGATGCGCACGGCGGCGGAATATGACAACTTCCGCAAGCGTTCGGCGCGCGAAAAGGACGCCGCGTTTGGCGACGGCGTGGCCTTTGCCGTAGAAAAGCTGCTTGGCGTGCTGGATACGCTGAGCCTTGCGGCCAACACCCCCACGCAGGATGAAAATTATAAAAAAGGCGTTATGATGACGCTGGAGCAGTGTGCAAAGGCGTTTGAGGCCATTGGCGTGGAAGAGATCGAGGCCGAGGGCAAGCCCTTTGACCCGCAGCTTTGCGCCGCTGTGATGCAGCAGGCCGCGCCGGAGGGCACGGAAAGCGGCACCGTAACGCAGGTGCTGCAAAAGGGTTACACCTACAAGGGCAAGGTGGTGCGCCACGCCAGTGTGGCTGTGGCGGAATAGGCCGCCCCACCAGGCTGTAACCAGTCAATCGAAAATTTTTCTATCCTCTTTAGCAGGAAGTTTATCATTTCCACACAAACCGATTTGAGAAAAAGGGAGTAATGAATTATGAGTAAGATCATTGGTATCGACCTTGGCACTACAAACAGCTGCGTTGCCGTGATGGAGGGCGGCGAGCCCGTGGTGATCGCCAACGCCGAAGGCGCGCGCACCACGCCGAGCGTGGTGGGCTTTACCAAGACGGGCGAGCGCCTGGTGGGCCAGGTGGCAAAACGCCAGGCCATCACAAACCCGGACCGCACCATCTCCTCCATCAAGCGCCAGATGGGCACCGACCACAAGGTAGAGATTGACGGCAAGAAATACACCCCGCAGGAAATCAGCGCCATGATCCTTTCCAAGCTGAAAGCGGACGCCGAAAGCTACCTGGGCGAAAAGGTGACACAGGCTGTCATCACGGTGCCGGCCTATTTCAACGATTCCCAGCGCCAGGCCACGAAGGATGCCGGCGCCATTGCGGGCCTGGATGTAAAGCGCATCATCAACGAGCCCACGGCCGCAGCCCTTGCCTATGGCGTGGATAAGGAAGACGACCAGAAAATCATGGTGTACGACCTGGGCGGCGGCACGTTCGACGTTTCCATCATCGAGATGGGCGACGGCGTGACGGAAGTGCTGGCCACTGCGGGCGACACGCACCTGGGCGGCGACGATTTTGACCAGCGCATCATCGACTGGATGGCCGATGAATTCAAAAAAGAGAACGGCGTAGACCTGCGCAGCGATAAAATGGCGGCCCAGCGCCTGAAAGAGGCGGCCGAAAAGGCGAAGATCGAGCTTTCCGGCGTGGCCAGCACGGCCATCAACCTGCCGTTCATCACGGCGGACGCCACCGGCCCGAAGCACCTGGATATGACGCTGACGCGCGCCAAATTCAACGAGCTGACGGCAGACCTGGTAGAGCGCACCATGGGCCCTGTGCGCCAGGCGCTGAATGACGCGGGCCTGCAGCCGGGCGATTTGCACAAAGTGCTGCTGGTGGGCGGCTCTACCCGTATTCCGGCCGTGCAGGAGGCTGTGAAGAATTATATGAAGACCGAGCCCTCGAAGGGCATCAACCCGGACGAGTGCGTGGCCATTGGCGCAGCCATTCAGGGCGGCGTGCTGGGCGGCGACGTAAAGGGCCTGCTGCTTTTGGACGTGACGCCGCTGAGCCTCGGCATTGAGACCATGGGCGGTGTATGCACCAAGATCATTGAGCGCAACACCACCATCCCCACCAAGAAGAGCCAGATTTTCTCCACCGCGGCTGACAACCAGCCCAGTGTGGAAGTGAACGTGCTGCAGGGCGAGCGCGAGTTTGCGCGGGATAATAAATCTCTGGGCATGTTCCATTTGGATGGCATTGCCCCGGCGCCCCGCGGCGTGCCGCAGATTGAAGTGACGTTCGACATCGATGCCAACGGCATTGTGAACGTGTCCGCAAAAGACCTGGGCACCGGCAAAGAGCAGCACATCACCATCACCTCTTCCACAAATATGAGCAAAGAAGACGTGGAAAAGGCTGTGAAAGAGGCCGAGCAGTATGCGGCCGAAGATAAGAAAAAGCGCGAAGAGGTGGATGTGAAGAACGCCGCCGACCAGATGGTGTTCACCACAGAAAAAGCCCTGGGCGAGCTGGGCGACAAGGTGTCCGCCAGTGAAAAGGCTGACATCGAGGCCAAGCTGAGCGCTTTGAAAGAAGCCATCAAGGGCGGCAGTGTAGACGACATCAAGGCCAAACAGGACGAATTGCAGAAGGCCTTCTATGCAGTAAGCGAGAAGGTGTACAAAGAGGCCGCGGCAAACGCGCAGGCGGCCCAGAACGGCCCGGCGCAGGACGCTGGCAGCGCCTCTGGCAACAGCGGCAACGGCACGGGCGGCGACAATGTGGTTGACGCCGACTACAAAGAAGTGTAAGCTTGTGGCAGCAAGGGCGGGGGCGGCCCGGGGCGCGCATGGGTGCGCCCCGGGCCCGGCCCTCGCCCGTTGCCCGTTTTGAAAACGGGCGCACCCTAGAGACATAAGGTGGGAATATGGCAGAAAAACGTGATTATTATGAAGTGCTGGGCGTGCCCAGAACTGCCTCGGAGGACGAGATCAAAAAAGCCTACCGCAAGCTTGCCAAAAAATACCACCCGGACCTGAATCCGGGTGATAAACAGGCAGAAGAGCGCTTCAAGGAAGTGAATGAGGCATACGAGATCCTCTCAGATAAAGATAAAAAGGCCCGTTATGACCAGTTTGGCCACGCCGGCGTAGACCCCAACTACGGCGCAGGCGCCGGGGCGGGCGGCTTTGGCGGCGGGTTCGGCGGCGGCATTGACCTGGATGACATCCTGGGCTCTGTCTTTGGCGGCGGGTTCGGCGGCTTTGGCGGGTTTGGCGGCAGCACTCGCCGCGCAAACCCCAATGCGCCGCGGCGCGGCGCAGATATCCGCGTCAGCCTGGTGCTCAGCTTTATGGAGGCCGTGCACGGCTGTAAAAAGACGGTGAGCGTCTCCCGGCAGGACACCTGCCCCGAATGCCACGGCACCGGCGCTGCGCCGGGTACCAGCCCCGAGACCTGCCCGGATTGCGGCGGCCGCGGCACGGTTACCGTGCAGCAGCGCACGCCTTTTGGCGTGATGCAGTCGTCCCGGCCGTGTTCGCGCTGCGGCGGCAAGGGCCAAATTATCAAAAAGCCGTGCCAAAAATGCCACGGCACAGGCCATGTGACAAACAACAAGCGCGTGGAAGTGAACATTCCGGCCGGCATTGACGACGACCAGAGCCTGCGCCTGGCGGGCCTGGGCGATGCGGGCGCAAACGGCGGGCCTGCGGGCGACCTGATTGTTCTGGTGAGCGTGCGGCCCGACACCCTGTTCGAGCGCGACGGCTACGATGTGCATGTGACGGTGCCCATCACCTACAGCCAGGCGGTGACAGGCGCGGACGTGGTGGTGCCCACCATTGACGGCAAGGTGCAGTACACAGTGCCGGAGGGAACCCAGAGCGGCACCGTGTTCCGCCTGCGCGGCAAGGGCATTCAGTATGTGAACGGCCGCGGCCATGGCGACCAGTATGTCAAAGTGGTGGTGGAAATTCCGAAAAAGCTTACCAAAACGCAGCGCGAGGCACTGCGCGCTTTTGAGGACACGCTGAAAGACGACAATTATGAACAGCGCAAGGGTTTTTTCAAGCACCTGCGCGAGAAATTCGAGGGGAAATAACCCTCTTTCCGGCTTCGGCCTTGGATGGATTAAAAGCGCAAATGCTGCGGTATTTGCGCTTTTTCTTTTCCACGGCTGCACAGCCTGTGGCAACACAAAGAGGGGCCTTGCCGCAGCAAGGCCCCTTTTGAAAAGGAAACTCAATACAGTTTCTCGCGCTTTACATACGAGGTGTGCAGAATATGATGCGCCTTTTCGCCGCCGGGCTGGCCCAGATATTCGGCGTAAATCTTCTTAAGCAGCGGGTTCTCGTGGCTTTTGCGCACGGCTTTCGCTTCATCTTCCGAATACAGCGCTTTGGCGCGCAGGCTCTTCAGGTCTACAAAATTGCGCACGCTGGCCGGCTGAGTGGGCTGGCCGCCGCCGTTTACGCAGCCGCCGGGGCAGGCCATGAATTCGATGAAATCATAATGTTTTTCACCGCTCTGCACAGCCTTCAGCACTTTGTCGGCATTAGAAAGGCCGGACGCCACACACACGTTCAGCTTCATGCCGCCCAGCTCATAGGTGGCCTCCTTGATGCCCTGTGTGCCGCGCACCTCGGTGTAATCCACTTCCGGGGCCACTTCGCCTGTCACCAGCTCCACTGCGGTGCGCAGCGCAGCCTCCATAACGCCGCCTGTGGCGCCGAAGATAACGGCAGCGCCCGTGCTTTCGCCCAGGGCGGGGTCAAAGTCTTCGTCCGGCAGCTCGTTGAACACAATGCCTGCGCGCTGGATCATACGCGCCAGCTCGCGCGTGGTGATGGAGATATCCATGTCTGGAATGCCCTCGCCCGCGGCGCACATGTCGTCGCGCCCCACTTCAAATTTCTTTGCCGTGCAGGGCATGACGGAAACCGAGACGATGTTCCTCGGGTCCAGCCCCATCTTTTCGGCATAATAGGTTTTGGTCAGCGCGCCGAACATGCCCTGCGGCGATTTGCAGCTGGAGAGGTTCGGAATCATATCCGGGTAATACGTCTCACAGAATTTTACCCAGCCCGGGCTGCAGGAGGTAATCATGGGCAGCACGCCGCCGTTTTTCACACGGTGCACAAACTCGGTGGCCTCTTCCATAATGGTAAAGTCGGCCGCGGTGTCGGTGTCGAACACGGCGTTGAAGCCAAGGCGGCGCAAGGCGGCTACCATCTTGCCCTCCACATTGGTGCCAATGGGCAGGCCAAAGCACTCGCCCAGTGTGGCGCGCACGCTGGGCGCCGTCTGCACCACCACATACTTTTCGGGGTCGTGCAGGGCGGCCCACACCTTGCCGGTGTCGTCCTTCTCGGTCAGCGCGCCTGTGGGGCACACCGTGATGCACTGCCCGCAGGAAATGCAGGGGCTTTCGCCCAGCTTGGCCTCAAAGGCGCATGCAATGTGCGTCTGGAAGCCGCGCTCGGTGGGGCCAATGACGCCCACGGCCTGGTTTTCGCGGCAGGCAGCCACGCAGCGGCGGCACAGGATGCACTTGTTGTTGTCGCGAATCATGTGCGGGGCCGAATCGTCCAGCGCATACCGCTCGCGCGTGCCAACAAAGCGCTGGCCGTTCACGCCGTAGTCGCGGCACAGCCGCTGCAGCTCGCAATCGGTAGAGCGCACGCAGGACAGGCAGTTCTGGTCGTGCGTGGAAAGCAGCAGCTCCAGGTTCGTCTTACGCGACGCCATTACCTTTTCGCTGTTGGTTACCACTTCCATGCCCTCGCTCACAGGGTACACACACGCTGTGACAAGGCTTTTGGCGCCCTTTACCTCCACCACGCAGATGCGGCAGGCGCCGATGGCGTTGATTTCTTTCAAATAGCACAGGGTGGGAATTTCGATGCCCACGCTGTGCGCGGCCTCCAAAATCGTGGAGCCTGCGGCCACCTCATAGGATGTGCCGTTGATTTTGATATGTACGGTTTCCATTGTTGCCGCTACCTCCTCAACCTTTCGAAATGGCGCCGAATTTGCATTTTTCCATACAGGCGCCGCACTTCACGCACTTGGCAGTGTCAATGACATGCGGCTGGCGCACAGTGCCGGTGATGGCCCCCGCCGGGCAGGTGCGGGCGCACAGGGTGCAGCCCTTGCACTTGACGGGGTCTATCTTATAGTTCAGCAGCGCCTTGCACACGCCCGCCGGGCAGCGCTTGTTTTTGATGTGCTCTACATATTCGTCGCGGAAATAGCGCAGGGTGGAAAGCACCGGGTTCGGCGCCGTCTGCCCCAGGCCGCACAGGCTGTTGGCCTTGATAAACTCTGCCAGCTCGGTGATTTTATCCAGGTCTTCCATGGTGCCCTTGCCGTCGGTAATCTTCGTCAAAAGCTCCAGCAGGCGCTTTGTGCCCACGCGGCAGGGGGTGCACTTGCCGCAGCTTTCGTCCACCGTGAACTCCAAAAAGAACTTGGCAATATCCACCATGCAGGTGTCCTCATCCATCACAATGAGGCCGCCAGAGCCCATCATGCTGCCAATGGCAATGAGGTTGTCATAGTCGATGGGCGTGTCGATGAGGCTGGCGGGAATGCAGCCGCCCGAGGGGCCGCCCGTCTGCGCGGCCTTGAACTTTTTGCCGCCGGGGATGCCGCCGCCAATCTCTTCCACAATGGTGCGCAAAGTGGTGCCCATGGGGATTTCGACCAGGCCTGTGTTGTTGATTTTGCCGCCCAGCGCAAACACCTTGGTGCCCTTGGATTTTTCCGTCCCCATGGAGGCGAACCAATCTGCACCCTTCAGAATAATTTGCGGCACGTTGGCGTACGTCTCTACGTTGTTCAAAATGGTGGGCTTGGCAAACAGGCCCTTCACTGCCGGGAACGGCGGGCGCGGGCGCGGCTCGCCGCGCTTGCCCTCGATGCTGGTCATCAGGGCCGTTTCCTCACCGCACACAAAGGCGCCGGCGCCCAGCTTGATATCCACATCAAAGCAGAAATCTGTGCCGAAGATATTTTTGCCAAGAAGGCCGTATTCACGCGCCTGGTTGATGGCGATGGACAGGCGCTGCACCGCAATGGGGTATTCCGCACGAATGTACACATACCCCTGCGAGGCGCCAATGGCATAGGCCGCAATGGCCATGGCCTCAATCACCACATGCGGGTCGCCTTCCAGAATCGAGCGGTCCATAAAGGCGCCGGGGTCGCCCTCGTCTGCGTTGCAGCACACATATTTCTGGTCCGCCTGGTTGCCGGCGGCAAATTTCCACTTCAGCCCTGTGGGGAAGCCAGCGCCGCCGCGGCCGCGCAGGCCGGAATCCAGCACGGTCTGAATGACCTGCTCGGGCGTCATCTCTGTCAGCACCTTGCCCAGCGCCGCATAGCCGTCGAAGGCGATGTACTCGTCGATATTCTCCGGGTTGATGACGCCGCAGTTGCGCAGCGCAATGCGCAGCTGCTTTTTGTAAAAGGCCGTTTCGTCCAGGCTTTTGATGGTGTTGTCTTCGGCAACCGTCTCATCGTAAAGAAGGCGCGTGACGGGGCGGCCCTTCAACAGGTGCTCGTCCACAATCTCTTTCACGTTCTCTTCCTTTACCATGCTGTAAAAGCTGCCCTCGGGGTAAATTACCACAATGGGGCCCAGCGCGCACAGGCCAAAGCAGCCCGTGCGGATGACCTTCACCTCATCCTGCAGGCCGGTGGCCTGTATCTCGGCTTCAAACGCCTGCGCAATTTTATCGCTGTTGGAAGATGTGCAGCCCGTGCCGCCGCACACCATAACATGGCTTCTGTACATGTGCCTCTCCCCCTTCCTCAGCGCGCGGCCGCACCGATGGTGAACTCGGTGACGGGCTTGCCGCCGATGATGTGCTCCGCCACCACGCGGCTCACCTTCTCGGGGGTCATTTTCACATAGGTAACCTTCTCCTGGCCGGGCATGGTAACCTCTACAATGGGTTCATACTGGCACAGGCCAATGCAGCCCGTCTGCGTCACCAGCACGCCCGCAAGGTCCCGGCGGGCAATTTCTTCCGTAAAGGCGTTCAGCACAGGGCGCGCGCCGGCGGCAATGCCGCAGGTGGCCATGCCCACCACAACACGCGTGGTGTCATGGGCGGCCTCTCTCGTATTGACCGTCTGTTTCATCCTGTCGCGGATCGCGGCAAGCTCCTGTAAACTCTTCATATCATATTACTCCTTCTAAGATCGGCTGTGTGTTCTCCTCGATAAACTCCCTGATCCACTGCGCCACGCTGGGCTCTGACAGCGGCACGCCGCCCAGCACGGCACGCATCTCGCGCGTGTCGGCACAAAACTCGCCGCCCGCCGCGCGCACGGTATACACGAAATCGATGTCCGGGCTGCACTGGATAAGGCCCGCAATGGTGGACGCCATATCCCCTATGGGGGCGCGGTCGATATGATGCAGGCCAAACTGTGCGCACACGCGCGTTCCACAACCGGGCTGCGATTGAATGGAAAGGCCGCCGCCTGTCATTTCGGCAGCCATTTTCAAAAAGGGCAGCCCCAGCCCTACCTTCCTCGTGGTGCGTGTGGTGTAAAACGGGTCTACTGCGCGCTGCGCCGCCTCGGGCGTCATTCCCCGGCCGTCATCTTCAATGACAAGCGATAAAATACCGCGCGCCTGGTCTGCCTCCAGCGTAATCTGCACCAGCTTTGCGCCCGCGGCCACAGAATTCTGTGCCACGTCCAGCACGTTCATCGAAAGTTCCTGCATAGCTCAATACTTCGCCAGGATGCCGTCCAGCTCATCACCTGTCAGGCGCCCATACACATCGTCGTTGATGGTCATGACGGGGGCAAGGCCGCATGCACCGATGCAGCGGCATGCATCCAGGCTGAACTTGCCGTCTGCCGTGCACTCCCCGCCGGTGATGCCAAGTTTTTTCTGCAGCTCGTCATAGATTTTGCCCGAGCCCTTTACATAGCATGCTGTGCCAAGGCACACGCTGATTTTGTACTCGCCCTTCGGGCACAGGCTGAACTGCGAGTAGAATGTGGAGATGCCGTAGATCTCTGCCAGGGGTTTGCCCAGCACATCGGCCACGATGCGCTGCACCTCGATGGGCAGATAACCGTAGATCTCCTGAGCCTTCTGCAGCGCCGGCATGGCCACGCCCGGCGTTGCCTTGTGCTCTTCGAGCCAGGCGCGCAGCTGCGCCTCCTGCTCTTTCGTGCCCTTGAAGGGCACTGTGGAAAAGCGCCTCATAGTGATATTGACCCTCCCATTATAGAAATCAAAGTGGGCAAAGCGGCAAACTTCGCCCGGATACCCATATATTATAGCATATACCTTGTTAAAAAAGCGACAAAGAAAAACCTGTTTTTTTAACATTTGCGTACAAATATTCACAAAAAAACTGTGCAACTCGCTCAAGTGCTTTTTTGCAGGGGATGCTTTATAATAATAACTAGTGTATAGCAGGCGGCCGGCGCGTGCAAGGCGGCGGCAGAAATTTCCGGCGCGCCCCGGGCAGAGGGCCCGCGCCGGCACTGCGGAGGAGTTGACACAACATGACAATATCCCGTATCATCGACATTCTCGAAGCCCGGCTTTTGACAAAAGGGGCAGACTGCACCCGTGAGGTGCACACCGCCTGCGGCAGCGACATGATGAGCGACGTGCTGGCCTATGTGAAAGACCAGGCTGTGCTGCTGACGGGGCTGAACAACCCCCAGGTGGTGCGCACGGCCGACATGATGGATATGATCTGTATTGTATTTGTGCGCGGCAAAGCTCCCGACGAAATGCTGCTGGCCCTGGCGGAAGAGCGCGGCATTGCCGTGATGGCCACCGATAAAACGATGTTCACCGCGTGCGGCCTGCTTTACAGCGAAGGGCTGCGGGGAGGTGTGGGCTGATATGGCAGAAAGCATCTGCCTGCACTACACCGTACCGGGGGACGATTTTACGCGCGCAGGCGAGGCCAGCGCAGACCTGAAGCAGCGGCTGAAAAAGCTTGGCATTCCGCCGGGCGCCGTGCGCAAGGTGTCAATTGCGCTGTATGAGGGCGAGATCAACCTGGCCATCCACGCGCATGGCGGGGACATTGACGTAGAGGTGGACGATGACGCGGTGCGCATGACACTTTCCGACACGGGCCCCGGCATTGCCGACATTGCCCTGGCCATGAGCGAGGGCTATTCCACCGCGCCGGACGAAGTGCGCAGCCTTGGCTTTGGCGCGGGCATGGGGCTGCCCAATATGAAGAAATATTCCGATGAATTCGACATTCAATCTGCCGTCGGCGTGGGCACGACGGTGAAAATGGCCGTGCGCATCGATTGACACCGCCGCGCCCGGCGCCAGGAAAGGAGGCGGCCCCGTTGGAGCAATTTACCCATTCTGTCATGCTGGACAAAGAGCTTTGCATGGGCTGCATCAACTGCATCAAGCGCTGCCCCACCGAGGCGATTCGCGTGCGCGATGGCAAAGCGCATATTTTGAAAGAGCGCTGCATCGACTGCGGCGAATGCATCCGCATTTGCCCGCACCACGCCAAAAAGGCCATTACAGACCCCATTTCTATTTTGGAAAACTTTCAGTATACCATTGCCCTTCCTCCGCCAAGCTTATACGGGCAGTATAATAATTTGGAGGAGCAGGACCTTCTGCTGGAGGCCCTGCTGGGCATGGGGTTCGACAGCGTGTTCGAGGTGGCAAAAGCGGCCGAGCTGGTGAGCGACGCCACGCGCAGGCTGCTGCAAACGGGCAGCATGAAGCGGCCCGTCATCAGTTCTGCCTGCCCGGCCGTCACGCGGCTTATCCGCGTGCGCTTTCCCGAACTGATCGACCATGTGCTGCCTCTGGTGGCCCCCATCGAGCTGGCCGCGCGCATGGCAAAAAAGGACGCCGTGCGCAAAACGGGCCTGCCCAAAGAGGCCATTGGCTGCATCTTTCTGACGCCGTGCCCCGCCAAGGTGACGGCCACGCGCTCGCCCGTGGGCTCTGCGCACAGCGAGGTGGACGGCGCCGTTGCCATCAAAGACATCTACCCGCGCCTTCTCGCCTCGATGAAGCGCATCCAGCAGGTGGATTATCTGGCCAGCGCCGGGCGCATTGGCCTGGGCTGGGCCGAAAGCGGCGGCGAGGCCGCAGGGCTTGTGTCCACCGACAGCTACCTTGCGGCGGATGGCATTGAAAACGTCATTCGCGTGCTGGAGGACCTGGAGGACGAAAAATATCAAAACCTGGATTTTGTAGAGCTGAACGCCTGTGCGGGCGGCTGTGTGGGCGGCGTGCTGCAGGTGGAAAACCCCTATATTGCCAAAGCGAAAATCAAGCGCATGCGCCGCTATGCGCCCGTGAGCAAGAATCATCTTTCGGGCAGCATCCCGCGCGAAATGCTGTGGGATACAGACCTCACCTATCAGCCCGTGCTGGAATTGGGCAGCACACGCAGCGAGCGCTTTGCGCGGTACAGCCGCATGGAAGAGATTTTGCACCAGCTGCCGGGCCTGGACTGCGGCAGCTGCGGCGCGCCCACCTGCGCGGCATTGGCCGAAGACGTAGTGCGCGGGCAGGCCAGCGTAGACGACTGCACCGTGCTGATGCGCCGCCGCATGGAGGCGGTGCTTCGCGCACTGGGAAAGGATGAGTGAGATGAACAGCACAGAATTGGCCGCCGCATGCGGGTTTGCCCCCGCAGCAGGCGAGGGCGCCCGGCAGGTGCAGGGCATTTTTGCAGGGGACCTTCTCTCCTGGGCCATGGGCCGCGCCAAGGAGGGCGACGCCTGGTTCACTGTAATGGGAAATGTGAACACGGTGGCTGTGGCCGCCCTGACAGACTGTGCCTGCGTGGTGCTGTGCCATGGCGCCGGGTGGGACGCCGGCGCGCTGCAAAGGGCCGGCGAGCAGGGCGTGGCGCTGTACACCTGCCCCCTGCCCGAATTTGAGGCGGCCTATCTGGCGGCGGCAAAGCTGGGCCTGCCGCTGCCGCAGGCATGAGCGCGCTGCGGGGCGACCTTCACGTCCACACCTGCCTTTCCCCCTGCGCAGACGATGCCCTTACCCCCGCCATGGCCGCGGGCATGGCCAAGCTGGCCGGGGCAGATGTGATAGCCGTGACCGACCACAATTCCGCCCGCAACCTGCCCGCAGCACAGGCCGCGTGCCAGGCATACGGCCTGCGCCTTTTGCCGGGCGTTGAAGTGAACACCGCAGAAGAGATTCACCTGTTGTGCTATTTTTCCCGTGTAAAAACGGCTTTGCAGTTTGGCGCCATATTGTACGAGGCCCTGCCGGCATTCCCTTATGACCCAGCAATATGGGGCCGTCAGCTTGTGGTGGACGAAGAGGACCATGTTCTGGACGAGGTGGAAAAACTGCTAACCGGCGCCGTGCGCCTGACGCTTGCCGAGGCGGCAGCTCTGTGCCGCCGCATGGGCGGCGTGCCCGTGCCTGCCCATGCGGATGCAGACAGCTATTCCGTCTTCTCGGTGCTGGGCGGCTGGCCCATGGATGTGGATTTTGAGCTGTTGGAAGTGAAATTCCCCGAGCGGGCTGAAAAATTGATGGCAGCCGGGCTTTTGCCCGCAGACAGGCCCGTGCTCACTTCTTCGGACGCGCATTGTATCGAGGCCGTTGCCAGCCGCATGAGCACCCTGGAAGAGGGCTCACCTCTGTACCGTCTGCTGGGGTAGGGCCCGTTCACACCTTCTCTGCAATAGAAAAAGCCCCCGTATGTATGGCATGCGGGGGTTTTCTGTTTTGTTTTAAGCGGGAAATGATTCATTCCGTCTGCACCCAGTAGCGCTGAATGACAAATCCGTCCGCGCCTGGGCGCTCGTCCTCCAGAACGCCGCCGCAGGCAAGGATGGTGTGCGCAGAGGCGATATTATCTTTCGCACAGGTCACCAGTGCGCGGGGGATGCCCAGCGCGCGGCACACCTCCAGCGCCTGCCGCAAAATCTGCTTTGCGTAGCCTTTGCGCCGCTCAGAGGGGCGCACGCTGTAGCCAATGTGCCCGCCGCGCTCTGCCAGCGCGCGGTTCAGCCGGTGGCGCACATTGGCAAACCCCACCACGCGCCCGTCTGCCGGGCGCAGGGCGCACAGCGTGGTGGCCGGCACATGCCCGGGGCGCACCGTCTCTTCCCGTGCGCCCGCCTGCACGGCGGCCAAGTATTCTGAAAAGGTCTGGGCGCTGGCCAGCCCGCCGGTGCCGTCCATGGCGCTTTTGGCCGCAATGCATTCGGCCCGGTACGAGACAATCTCTTCCTTCAGGGCCATGCTGGGCGGCACAAGGCGCAAATGGTCCCGCGCAGCGGGGTGCGGGTCTGGCGCCAGGGCGGCCAGCTTTTGCGCCGGGCGGTAGCGCCCACCGGGCAGGTGTTCGGCATAGCCAAGGTCTACCAGGCAGGCCAGCAGGCGGTGCACTGTGCTTTTGGAAAGCCCCAGCGCAGCGCTGAGCTCTTGCAGGGCAACAGGCCGTTTTGCCCGCGCCAGCGCCTCTAAAATATGAAATGCGCGCGCCACGCTTTGCACGCCGGGCTCTGGCATGCCTTGCACCTCCCTCTCCGCATGTTTCGGGCAGCAGCCGTTCAGGGAAAGCTCTGCCCGTCAGCGTCCGTGTCCGCCTCTGCCTGCCGCTGTTCCCGCTGGTGCTGCGTGATGGAAAACACCTTTTCCATCACAGGCCAAAGCAGAAAATCCGCCCACAACACAATCAGCATGGGCGCGCCGGCACACAGCAGCAAAAGGCTGAACCAGGGCTGAAGCACCAGCACCATCACCGCCCAGGCGCCCGCCAGCAGCAGGCCGGCCGGCAGCGAGCGCCACACATGGCCAAACACCAGCAGCACGCTGTTTTGCAAGGCGGCCCGGGTGGGCAGCGTGAGAAACAGCACCTGCATGGTAAAAAAGTGCCAAACCAGAAACACCAGCAAAAGCCCCAGGATAACCCCCGCATACAGCAGGGCCGAGGCCTGCACGGCCCCATATAGCACAAGCCGGGCACACAGGGTCTCTATCAGCAGCAGAAAGCTCAGCACCATACCCGGGGCACGCGTCTGGCGCCGGTTTTCCCGGCAGGCGGTTTTGAAATCGTGCCAAACATAGCCGGGTTCGTCGCGCACCGTTTTCAGCACCACAAAATGCAGGCCCGCCATGGCGGGCCCCGCCGGCACCGAGGCCAGCACATACCCGGCCAGCGCTGCCACAAACACGGCCGGGTGCCCACCCAGCAGCATCAGCACGGCCGCACAGACGGCCATGGGCAGGCAGCAAAGGCAGAACAGGGCCCCCGCCTTCCAAAGGGTGCCCGCGTCCCGCAGCAAAATTTCAAAGTAACGGGCCGGGCCTTTTTTGGGCGGTGCGTCTTTTTCCACACCGGGGCCCGGGGCCACCCAGGACGGTTTAAACAAAGGAACCCCTCTCTTTCTTCTTTTGAAACGGATGGGCCGCGTCCACCTGCGCGCGGCCCGGGTACAGCCTGCGGTAGGGGTTCTGCACGCGCTGTGCAGGCGAAGGGGTGCGCAGCTTCGGCCTCAAAAGCGCGGCCAGGCGCGCGCGGGGCTTCACACTTCCCCCTTTGCCGCGGCAATGGCCTGCGCCACCTGTGCCGCCAGCTCGTGCTGTGCCGTGCGCCCCAGCCCCGCCGTCTCTACGGGCGGCAGAATTGTGATGTTGACATGCGCAGGCTTCATCAAATTGTGATTGGCCTCCATAATCTTGTAGCTGCCATCAATGGCCACCGGCACCACGGGCGCCCCGGCCTTGCATGCAATGCGGAAAGCCCCGGCCTTGAACTCGCCCATGGCGTCCCCCTTCGAGCGCGTGCCCTCCGGAAACACCACCACGCTTTCCCCGGCCTGCACAAGCGCCTGCGCCTGCCGCATAGCCTCCATAGAGTGGCGGGGGCTTTTGCGGTCGATGAACACACAATCCAGCAGCTTCATCCAGGTGCGCACCAGCGGGATCTTCTTTGTCTCAATCTTGGCCACCAGCGCGTGCGGCTCGTCCAGATACATCAGCATCAGGGGGATGTCATAATCGCCCTGGTGGTTCGGCGTAAACACCACGGCGCGCCCTTTCGGGATATTTTCCTGCCCTTTTACCGTGACAGTAACGCCCGCAATGCGCAGCAGCGTGCCCGCCCACATGCGCACATAGCGGTGGATATAGGCCTTTGCGCCGGGGGCCCCGGCCGCTTTTTTGCGCTGTGCGCAAATCATCTGCGGCACAAGGGCCACCAGCGCCCCAAAGAAATATAAAAACCAAACGATTGTTCGAAGCAAAGCCATGCGGGGCCCTCCGGTTCCATTCATTCTGCCCGGCAGCACCAAAACAGGGCGAACTGCCCAAGCATAGAATTTATCATACCGCAAAACACGGCGTTTGTATAGCAAGCGCGCCAAAACATTTGAAAAAACAGCGTAAAATTACAGATTTTACACAAAAGCTATGGTATAATAATTCTGTTTATAAGCCTTTTGCGGGTTTGTGCACAAGCCCTGACTATTTTCGTCTGAGGGAGGCGAAACGATGGGAACTGTAACACTTCGCTTTGCAGAAAAAAGGGACGCCGGGATGATGATGGCCATTTATGCGCCCTTTGTGCTGGAGACGACAGCCACATGGGAGACCGCCGTGCCGCCCCGCCCGGAATTTGAGGCGCGGATGGAGCAGTGCAGCGCGGACGGCCTGCCGTGGATTGTGGTGGAAGAGGACGGCGCGCTGCTGGGGTATGCCTATGGCGCACGTTTCGGCCGCCGCGCCGGGTATGCCTGGGATGTAGAGGTTTCGGTATACCTCTCGGAAGATGCGCACGGCCGCCACATCGGCACAGCTCTGTACGGCGCGCTGCTGGCGCTGCTCAAACGGCAGGGATATCTCAATTGTTACGCGCTCATCACGGAAGGGAATTTTGCCAGCGAAGAATTTCATAAAGCGCTGGGTTTTGAGCCGGCGGCCCGGCTGGAACGCTGCGGGTATAAAATGGGGCAATGGCTGAGCCTGTGCTGTTATCACCTTGCCCTGGCCGCGCGGCCGCAGGCCCCGGCAAGGCCCGTGCCGCTTTCCGCCGTGCCGGCAGAGCAGGCGGCCTCTGTTCTGCGGCGGGCCGCCATGCTGGTGAAAGGGGCGGGCGGGCATTGAGCGCGCCCCCCGTGGGGCGCTTTGCGCCCAGCCCCTCCGGGCGCATGCATCTGGGCAATGCCCTGACGGCGCTTTTGGCGTGGCTTTCGGTAAAAAGCCGCGGCGGGCGCTTTGTGCTGCGCATTGAAGACCTGGACCCCGCCCGCTGCCGCCCGGAATATGCCCGTCAGCTGATGGACGATTTGTGCTGGCTGGGCCTTACCTGGGACGAAGGCCCGGGCGCATGCGAGGCAAACGCCCCTTATTTTCAAAGCCAGTGCACCCCATATTATGAGGCGGCGCTGGCCCGGCTGCGCTGTGCCGGGCCCGTATACCCCTGTTATTGCTCGCGGGCAGACCTTCACGCTGCCAGCGCACCGCATCTTGCCGACGGCACAGCCCTGTACGCGGGCACATGCCGCGGCCTTTCCCCCGCACAGCGGGCCGAAAAAGAGGCCGCCGGCCGCCGGGGCGCGCTGCGCGTTGCCGTGCCGCAGCGGGAAGTGAGTTTTTCAGACGGGCTGTGCGGCACCGTGCGGCAGGAGCTTTCTACCCAGTGCGGAGATTTTATTGTGCGCCGCTCGGACGGGGTGTTCGCCTACCAGCTGGCCGTGGTGGTGGATGACGCGCGCATGGGCGTCACCGAAGTGGTGCGCGGGCGCGACCTGCTGGCCTCTACCCCGCGCCAGATCTTTCTGCAGCAGGCACTGGGCCTGGCCACCCCGCACTATTTTCACACGCCCCTGCTGGTAAACGGGCAGGGCGCGCGCCTTTCCAAACGGGACGGCGCACTGGACCTTGGCGTGCTGCGCCAAAAATTTACGCCCCGGCAGCTGCTGGGGCGCCTGGCTGCGCTGGCCGGGCTGTTGCCCGCGCCGGAAAGTGTAAGCCTGCAGACGCTCGCGGCCCATTTTTCCTGGCAAGCGGTGCACAGCGCCGACATTACGGTGCCGGAAGGTTGGTTTTCCTGAGGCAGGGCGCCGGCAGCACCGCAGCAATCGCCCCGGAAAGGAGAGAGAGCTATATGGCGCGCATCGAGGGCCAAAAACTGAAAATTCTGGTTCTGGCCGATATTCTGGCACGCGAAACAGACAGCGCCCACGGGCTTACCGTGCCGCAGCTGATTGCGGCGCTGGCGGCGCGCGGCATCCCGGCCGAGCGCAAAAGCATCTACACAGACCTTCGTGCGCTGGAGGATTTCGGCCTGGACGTGATTTGCCTGCGCGAGGGGCACATCTGCCGCTGGGCGCTGGCCTCACGCACCTTTGAAGTGGCAGAACTGAAGCTATTGGTGGACGCGGTGCAGTCCTCCAAATTCCTTTCCGAAAAAAAGAGCCGCGCGCTCATCAAAAAGCTGGAGAGCCTTTGTTCCCGCCACGAGGCAAAGGCGCTGCAGCGCCAGGTGTTTGTGACCAACCGGCCCAAAAGCATGAACGAGAGCATCTACTACACCATCGACCTTCTGCACACCGCTATCTCCACCGACGAGCAGGTGCGCTTTCAAATTGCCGAGTGGACGCCGGAAAAAACCGTGCGCTACCGCCGCGGCGGCAAGCTGTATACCGTTTCGCCGTACGCCCTGATTTGGGAAGATGAAAACTATTACCTGCTTGCCTATGACCCCGAGGCCGGGGCCATGCGCCATTACCGCGCGGACAGGCTGGCCCATCTTGCCCTGGCCGGCGGGCCGCGGGTTGGGAAAGAGGTGTTTGCCCGGCTGGATATGGCCGCCTACACCAAGCGCACTTTCGGCATGTTCGGCGGCGAGGAGACCGGTGTGACGCTGGAATTTGCCGCCCATCTGGCCGGGGTGGTGATAGACCGTTTTGGCAAAGACGTGACGTTTTTTCCCGCAGGGGACGGACGGTTTCGCGCCTATGTGCATGTGGTGCCCAGTGTGCAGTTCATGGGCTGGCTGGCCGGCCTTGGCGCCGAAGCCAGGCTTATCTCCCCGCCCGAGGTGCAAAAGGCTTTCTGTGCACATTGCCGCCAGGTGTTGCAGCAATACGGCGCGGCCAAATAAAGTCCTGTTTATAGGACATGTTTTCGCCTATACTGAAAGCACAAAAACAAAACAGCCTGCACGGCAAGCGGCAGGCACGGGCGAAAGGATGTGCTTTTGTATGGTGAAAATGGCAGCGATAGCCCCGAAGGGCGTGTTTGAAGACGAAGAAGTGATGACCGTTTCGTGCCGGGAAGAGCCGTACGAGCGCCATTATGACGATTTTTCCCGCAACTGGGAAGAGGCGGCCTGACGCCGCACACGGCGCCGGCGCGCACGGGCAGCCCTGCAAAACACAAAACAGCCCCATGGCGGCCTTTGGGCTTTGCCATGGGGCTTTTGCGCGGCAGGGGTTCCCGCGCTAGATCATCTCTGCCTGCACACACCCCAGCTTTTGCAAAAAGCGCGCCAGCGCGGCGTGGCCCTGCGGCGTCTGTTTGAACACGCCCGCGTGTTCCAGGCAGGCCTCAAATTTTGCGCCAATCTCGCGCCGCACAGCCGCCTGGGCCTTCTCCGCCGTCATGGCCGTGCCATAGGTTTTTACCAGGTAATCCAGCCAGGGCGCATGCTCCGGCGCGGCGGCTTTCACAGCGTCCGCCCCTTGCCTGCCCGCCAGAACACCCGCAATCATGGCGCTCTGCTTTTCCAGCCGCCCGGGCAAAATGGCAAGGCCCATCACCTCGATAAGGCCAATGTTCTCTTTTTTGATGTGATGGATCTCCTGATGCGGGTGAAAGATGCCGTCCGGGTATTCGGGCGTGGTGCGGTTGTTGCGCAGCACAAGGTCGAACACAAACTGTTTTTCATCTGCGTCATAGCGCAAAATAGGCGTGATGGTGTTGTGCGGCACCGCGTGCCCGGCCCCCTGCGAATAGGCCAGCACACCCACGCTTTCATCGGAATAACCGCGCCAAAGGCCCAGCGCCTCCTGCGCAAAGGCCAGCATCTGCGCCTTGTCGGCCCCCTTTACCCGCAGCGTGGTGACGGGCCAGGCAATGCTTTGCACCGTAATGTCGGGGTATTTTTCACACCGATACACGGCCAGCGTTTTGGCCCGCTGCATGGGAAAGCTGTAGCGGCCGCCCTGAAAATGCATATGGCTGAGGATGCTGCCGCCCACAATGGGAAGGTCTGCGTTCGAGCCGCAGGTGTAATGCGGGAACTGGCTGACGAAATCGAACAGCTGGGCAAAGGCGCGCGGGGTGATGCACATGGGCTCGTGCTTTTCACTGAACACGATGCAGTGCTCGTTGTAATAGACATAGGGGCTGTATTGAAGGTACCACCGCTCGCCGCACAGGCTGACGGGCACCACGCGGTGGTTCTGGCGCGCAGGGAAATTCACGCGCCCTGCATAGCCGATATTCTCGATGCACAGCATGCACTTGGGGTAGCTGGACGAAGGCTGCAGCCGCTCCAGCGCGATGGTTTTGGGGTCTTTTTCCGGCTTTGTGAGGTTGATGGTCACTTCCAGCGTGCCATACTTCCCCTCGTAATTCCATTGGATGTTTCGGGCAATCTGCGCAGTGCGGATATAGTTGGACGCAATGCACAGCCCATAGAAATAATCGGTGGCGGCGCGGGCACCCTCTTTTTCCCACAGGGCCCGGAAAGTTTCGCACACCTCGCTCTCGCGCGGCATTACGGCGCCCATGATGCGCGCTTCAAAATTCACACGCAGGGCGGGCACGCTGGCGTCAAACAGGCCCCGGGCCGCCGCGGCATCCAGCAGGCCGTCCAAGATGGCGGTGGGCGCCGGCTCTGTCTGGGCGGGCACCGGCCCTTCCCATGGCTCGGCCAGGCCAAACAGGTCCAAAAGCGTGTTGCGGCTGACATATACATCCAGCGAGGAAACCAGGCCGTGCCGGCGGGCAAAATCCAGCAGGCATTCCACCAGCAATGCAGTGTTGTTCATGTTGCATGTTCTCCTCTCGCACCAGCCGCACAGGCGGCCTTATTTCCCTTTTATTATAAGGTTTGGCAAGCCCTGGCCGCAAGATTCCAATAATGCAAAATTGTTGCACATAAATTACATTTTGCGCTGTGCCTTGGCACTTGTGCCCAGTTTTGCCCCGGGCCATTGTTCATCTTGTATGTTGGCCTTGAAAAAGCATGCCACCGCTTGACAGGCACCTTTTCAGACGCTAAAATGAATAAGACAGGCACAGACGGAGAAAAGTACAGCAGAACGCTTTGCCAAAGCGAGCGGGGGACGGTGCAAGCCCCGCGCACAGCCCTGCCCGAAGAACACTCCCGAGCCGCAAGCTGAACCCCGCCTTTGCGGGCAGTAGGTGCGCCGTGGGCAGCGCGTTAAGCTGCAAGCGCATACGGGCCTTTGCCCCGTGCGGAAAAGGGGCCGCGCAAGCGGCAAGTTAGGTGGCACCGCGGATCCGGCAGCGATTCGTCCTAAACTGTTAGGGCGATGCAGGCTGCCGGATTTTTATTTTCAGGAGGAAAAGATATGAAACGAACAGAGATCGCGGCCCTGTTCCGCCAAACGCCGCCGGACGGCACGCCGGTGACCGTGTGCGGCTGGGCCAAAACCGTGCGAGATTCGAAAAACATCGGGTTTCTCTCCCTTTCGGACGGCTCGTGCTTCAAGCCTGTACAAGTGGTGTTCGAAGCCGCCAAGCTGGCAAACTATAAAGAGATTGCCAAAGCCGGCGTGGGCACCTCGCTGAAGGTGGAGGGGACGCTGGTGCACACGCCCGGCGCAAAACAGCCCTTTGAGGTAAACGCCAGCGCCATCGCCATTCTGGGCGCGTGCGGGCCAGAATATCCCTTGCAGAAAAAGCGGCACACGGTGGAGTTTCTGCGCACCATGCCGCACCTGCGCGCACGCACCAACACGTTTTCCGCCGCTTTCCGCGTGCGCAGCGCCGCCGCCTTTGCCATCCACAAATTTCTGCAGGAACAGGGCTTTGTGTATGTGCACACGCCGCTCATCACGGGGTCTGACTGCGAGGGCGCCGGCGAGATGTTCCGCGTGACCACGCTGGACCTGAACAACCTGCCGCTTGGCGAGGACGGCAAAGTGGATTGCTCGAAAGATTTCTTCGGCCGCGCCACAAACCTCACCGTGTCCGGCCAGCTGGAGGGCGAAGCCATGGCCACGGCCTTTGGCAAAATTTACACGTTCGGCCCCACCTTCCGCGCTGAAAACTCCAACACGCCGCGCCATGCGGCCGAGTTCTGGATGATAGAGCCGGAGATTGCCTTTGCCGACCTTTCGGACGAAATGGACCTCTCGGAGGCCATGGTGAAAAGCGTCATCCGCTATGTGATGGACACCTGCCCGGACGAAATAGACTTTTTCACTCAGTTTTTTGACAAAGAGCTGCGCGCCCGGCTGGAGCATGTGGCCGCCAGCGAATTTGCCCGCATTTCTTACACCGAGGCCGTGAAACTGCTGGCGGAAAAGAACAGCACGTTCCAATACAAAGTGGAATGGGGCACCGATTTGCAGACCGAGCACGAGCGCTACCTCACCGAGCAGGTGTTTCAAAAGCCTGTGTTCGTCACAGATTACCCCAAAGAGATCAAATCGTTCTATATGCGCCTGAACGACGACGGAAAAACCGTGGCCGCGGCAGACCTTCTGGTGCCCGGCATTGGCGAGCTGTGCGGCGGCAGCCAGCGCGAAGAGCGCCTGGACGTGCTGGAGCGCATGATGGAAGAAAAAGGCCTTTCGCGGCAGGACTATGAGTGGTATTTGGACCTGCGGCGCTTCGGCACGGTGGAGCACGCCGGCTTCGGCATTGGCTTCGAGCGCCTGGTGATGTATCTCACCGCCATCCCCAACATTCGTGACGTGCTGCCCTTCCCCCGCACGGCGGGCGGTTTTTAAGCAAAGCGCCCCGGCAGCACGCAGAACAGCAGCGCCAGAAAAACATACGGAAAGCTGCGTTCCTGCAAGAAGGCATTGTCTTCAGCACACAGTTTTGCCTTCAGATGCATTAAAACGCCCGGCAATCCATCAGGATTGCCGGGCGTTTTGGTTCTGTGCAAAAATCTTGCCGGAAAACGGCCGTTCCCTTTAATATTCCAGCTTCCACATATAGCGCCGCATGGTAAGCGGGTGGCAGCGCACAAGCGCCAGCTGCTCGGCATAAACGCGCAGCACCGCGCTGAGCACCATGGGGTTGAAATATTCCACCACCGGCGCCGGAATGACAGAAGAGATTCCGTAATCTTTTCCGTCCACCAGCGTCACCTTGGCCTGGAAGCGCTCGAGGAAGGTGAGGGCACGCGCGTCCATCGGGCGGGTGGGCCCGTCGTTCATCAGCAGCAGGAAGGGCACGTCCTTATCCACAATTTCAAAGGGGCCATGGAAAAACTCGCCGTCGTGGAAATTGCCGGAATTGATCCACTGCATCTCCATCATCAAACACAGCGAAAAGGTGTAGGCCACCGCCTGCGTGGCGCCGGAGCTCATGACATACAGAACGGGCACATCTTTATATTCCTGGGCAAATTTCTTTGCCGCCGGCAGCACATAGGGCACCGTGTTTTCAATGAGGTCGTAAATGTTGGCAAAGGCCGTCTGCATCTCTGCGTAATGGGCATAGCCCTCATATGTGTTCAAAAGCTCTACCGCCAGGGCCAGCACGCCCGTCATCTTCTCCAGCTTGGCTGCATAGTTTTTTTCAAACCCGTGCACCAGAACATAATGGGCGTTCTTTGCCAGGGGAGATTCACCGTCATGCGTAACGGCCACCACGGCCGCGCCCAGCTCCATAGCCTTTTTCGAGGCAGCCACCGTCTCTGGCGTGGTGCCGCCCAAAGAACAGGTAATCACCACCGCCTGGTCATTTACCCCTGCGGGCGTGGCATAGCAGAACTCATTGGCCGTATAATGCCCTGCGCGCAGCTGTTTTGCGTTTTTCTCCAGAAAGTATTTGCCGGGGTACAGCTCTGCCTTCGAGGCGCCGCACCCCACAAAATATACCGATTTAATTTGCGGGCGCGTTTTTTTAATCTCTGCAACAATGCTCTTCGGGTCCATGTTCTGTTTCAACCTCCTGCCGGTTTGTTTAATACAATTATATTACATCTTAATACATCTTGTCAATGCATTTTGTATTTTCTTTGCAGCAAACCCAGGCCGGAAGCTTTTGTCATGCCTGCATGGTGACCGTGCAGGTGTACCGGTCGGCATTGATAACGCTTTTGCTGCGGTAAACGGCCTGCCCATTCTCGTCATAGCTCACGTCGCGCTGCAGCAGCAGCGCCGCGCCCTCGCCCACGCCCAGCAGCGAGCTTTCCTCTTTGGTGGCATAGCCGATGTTGATATTTTTTACGCCCTTCACCACTTTGACGCCGTTTTCCGCCAGAAGCTTGTGCAGCGAGCCGGTGAGGTCCTCCCCCAGAAGATAGGCGAAAGAGCGCTGCATGCGCACCTCTTCCACCATCACCGGCACGCCATCGCAAAAGCGCAGCCGGCGCAGGCTGAGCACGGCCTCGCCCTCTTTGACACCCAGCAGCTCAACGTCCGCAGGGCGCGCATCGTTCAGCCCGGCAAACAGCAGCCGGCTGGTGGCCTTCTGCCCGTTTGCCTCACAGGTTTGGGTAAAGCCCATCATCACATTCATGCTGCGCACCAGCTTTTTGCCGGTGACGAAGGCGCCCACGCCCTGGCGCTTGCTGAGAATATCTTCCTCCACCAGCAATTCCAGAGCTTTGCGCACCGTGATGCGGCTTACGCCGAAGGTACGGCTCAGCTCCATCTCCGTCATCAGCTGTTCATTCTGACGCAATTCTCCTGAAGCGATCTGGGCTTTGATCTCGTTTGCAAGCTGCTGATACAGCGGCAGCTGGGCATCGCGTTTCAATGTCATCGGTCTTTCTCTCCCGGTCTTGTTTTCTGCGCCGCGCGGGCCGCCCTGCGGCGCTGCTGCTTTTATCATACAGCCTGCGGCCGGAATAGTCAAAGCAAAAGCGCTTTGTTTTCCGCTTTGGCCCGTTCCCGGGCGGCCGGGCCCGCAGCCCGGTTTTTTACACCCCCTACGCCGGCAGGGCGTGCAATATGTCGTCCAGTTCGATGATGCCCAGCGCATAAATTCGCACCGCGTCCATCAGGCAGCCGATGTGCTGGCTCTCATCCGGCTGGTGCGCGTCGCCGCGGCCCGGGCCATATGGCATCATCCCCGGTTCTTTCGCGTTGCCCGGGCCAAACGCCACCGAGTTTGGCACCTTGCTGGCATAAGTGCCGCCCGCAAGTACATAGGGTTGCTTTTCTTCCCCCGCCACGGCATTAAACACCTGTGTCAGGCGTTGGGCCACGGGGTGGTCCTTCGGGATATAGTGGGAATCCGTGGCCTCCTGCACTTCAAACTTCCAGCCCGCCTTTTCCACGCTGGATACGATCAGCGGCAACACGCGTGCCTTTTTATCCGTCACGCTGTAACGGCAGTCCAGCGTCACGCGCAGCTGCCCGTCCTCCGTGCGCACCATGCCGGGGATCAATGTGGTTTTGCCGGAGGCCTCGTCTTCATACTGCACCCCAAAGCTTTCGCCATAGTAAGGCGCAAAGGCCTGCCGGATATATTCCACCGCTTTGGCCTCGGCGCCATCCAGCAGCTTTGCCTCGGACAAAAATGCCGCCAGGCGCCAGATGGCATTCACCGCCTTGAACGGCTCTGAGGCATGTGCCGACACGCCCTGCGCCATGATGACGATGTCATCTTCCTTTGCATCGGCATGGATACCTTCAAAACTTTCCGCCAGCTTGCGCACCCCGGCCAGCTGCCCCGCGCGGCGCGGCAGCACGGCAGCACACGTATTCGGAATGATATTGGGCGCCTGCCCGCCTTCCATGCGCAGCTTTTCCGGGTCTATCTGCATGACCACATCCCCGCACACGCGGCCCTTTTCGCCATGCGCCACAGGGAAGTAACAATCCGTCACAATGGAGAAATCCGGCATCTTGTGATTCTTCACCATGTAGACCATGTCGGACATGCCGCATTCCTCATCGCTTCCCATCAGGATGCGCAGGGAAGACCGCAGCGGAATGCCCAGTTCCCGCACACAATTCACCGCCATCAGCGCCGCGGCAAACCCCGCCTTGTTATCGCGCGAGCCGCGGCCCACCACAAAGCCGTCCCGCTCCACGCCCACAAACGGGTCCGAGCTCCAACCTTCCCCCACGGGGACCACATCCAGATGCGCGATAAACCCGATCTGCTTGTCGCCGTTTCCACACTGAGCGCCGGCCGCATAGTTTTCATAGCATTCGGTATCCATCCCGTAACGCCGGCAGATCTCCATTCCTTTTTCCAGCGCTTTGGCGCAGTTTTCGCCAAACGGCATGCCCGGCAAAGCAGGGCTTTTCACGCTGGGCACGGCGATCATTTCAATTAGAATATCCACCAGTTCCTGCCGGTGCTGCTGCACGTATCGTTCGATCTGCGCCGCATATTGTTGTGAGATCGGCATCGTACAAAACCTCCTGTTCTGTTTCCGCTTGCCGCGCCGTGGGCCGGCGCGGCTTATTCCGCTTTCTTTTCCCCGCCTGCCACAAGCGGAAAATGGCAGCACACATAATGGCCCGGCGTCACTTCAGCCAGTTCCGGCTCTTTCTGCGCACACACCTGCTGCGCATATTTGCAGCGCGAACAGAACCGGCAGCCCTCCGGCAGATGCAGCGGGCTGGGCAGATCCCCCTCCAAAATGGGTTTGTCTTCCTCGTCCCTCTTTGTGGGGTCTCCCACCGGAATGGCGTCCAGCAGCCCTTCGGTATATGGATGCATGGTATGTTCGAACAACTCGTGTTCGGGCGCCAGCTCCATGATCTTTCCCAGATACATCACGGCAATTCGGTCGCTGATGTACTGCACGGTGGGCAGGCCATGCGCAATAAAGATATAGGTCAGCTGCAACTCTTCCTGCAGGTCTTTCAAAAGGTTCAAGATCTGCGCCTGGATAGACACGTCCAGCGCCGACACCGGCTCGTCGCAGATCACCAGCTTAGGCCTCAGCGCCAGGGCGCGGGCGATGCCGATGCGCTGGCGCTGCCCGCCGGAAAATTCATGCGGATACCGGTTTTGATAGCTTTTGTCCAGCCCCACCAGCTCCATCATGTATTCCACGTTCTTGCGGATCTCCGCGGGGCTCATCTTTGTCTGGATATGATAGGGTTCTGCAATGATGTCAAACACCTTTTTCCTTGGGTTCAGCGAGGAGAACGGGTCCTGAAACACCATCTGCATCTCTTTCCGAAGCGGCTTGAACTGCCGGGCGTTCATGGCTGTGATATCGTGGCCGTCGAACAGGATGCGCCCTTCCGTCTCCTTCAGCAGCCGGACAATCAGGTTTCCCACGGTGGATTTTCCGCATCCGCTTTCCCCTACGATGCCCAGCGTCTCACCGGCGCGAAGTGAAAAGCTCACCCCGTCCACCGCGTGAACATACCGCCTGTTCTTGCCCAGAATGCTGCCGCCAGTGGGAAAGAGCATTTTCAGCCCCTGCACTTCCAGCAGGCAGGGCTCTTTTTGCAAACACGCCTCGCTCATACGTGCACACCGCCTTCCTGCTTTTGTTCCTGCGCATACCGTATGCAGCGCACCATGCGCCCCTCCGCCTCGATCACAGGCGGCGCGCTTTCCCGGCACGCCGGCGTGGCGTACGGGCAGCGCGGATGAAACCTGCACCCTGCGACCATTTTGGAGATTGGCGGCACCGTTCCCGCGATGGTGGGCAGGCGCCTGCGCCCATCGCCCAAGCGGATGGTGCTGTTGATAAGCCCCTCCGTATATGGGTGCAGCGGCTTTTGGAACAAATCGTACACACTAGCCTGTTCCACGATCTGCCCCGCATACATCACGGCAACGCGGTCCGCCATTTCCGCCACCACGCCAAGATCATGTGTGATAAAAATGATGGACGTACCCAGCTCCCGGCGAAGATCCTTCATCAGCTTTAAGATCTGTTTTTGGATCGTTACGTCCAGCGCGGTGGTGGGCTCGTCTGCAATCAGCAACTTCGGCCTGCAGGAAAGAGCCATGGCGATCATCACACGCTGGCGCATGCCGCCGCTCAGAGCAGCCGGATATCTTTTATACACATCTTCCGGGTCCGGGATGCCCACGAACCGCAGCATGTCCACGCTCATCTGTTTTGCCTTGGCGCGGCTTGCCTTCTGGTGCAACCGAAACACTTCGTCCATCTGGTTGCCCACCGTGAACAGCGGATTCAGCGAGGTGAGCGGTTCCTGAAATATCATGGACATTTTATTGCCGCGCAGTTCCCGCAGCTTTTCCTCTTTGAGATGGCTGATGTCCTGGCCGTCCAGAATGATGGCGTCTGCCTCAACGATACCGGGCTTTTCCACAAGGCCCATGATGGACAGGCTCGTCAGGCTTTTGCCGCACCCGCTTTCGCCCACCAGGCAAAACACCTCGCCCTGCGCCACGTCGAACGAAACACCCTGAACGGCAGTTTGCATGCCCTCCAGCGTTTTGAACTTCACTTCCAGATTTTCCACTTTCAACAGTGTCTGTTCCATGCCGATCCCCCTCCTTTACAAGCCTTTATTGTGGGGGTCCAGCACGTCCCGCAGCCAGTTGCCGAGGAACGTGATGCCCAGGATGGCAACCGTGATCATAATGCCGGGGAACGTGGCTACCCACCAGTGGGTGGCCAGCAGCACACGCCCGTCGCTAAGCATGCCGCCCCAGGAGATCAGCGGTGCCTGGATGCCCACGCCAAGAAAGCTGAGAGACGCCTCGGTGATGATGCTACCCGCCACGCTCATGGTGGACACCACGATAAAAGAGGGCCACACATTGGGCAGGATATGATGAAAAATGATATATCCGGACGATGCGCCCAGTGTCTTGGATGCTTTTACAAATTCTTTTCCTTTCAGGCGCAGCACTTCCGAGCGGATCAGGCGCGCATACTGCACCCATGAGATGGCCGCGATCACCAGCACCAGGGTCACGATGCCGGAACTTTTGAACACCATCAGCGTCACCAGCGCCAGCAAAATGCCCGGGATGGCATAAAATGCGTCGGCGATGCGCATGATGACGTGATCCGTCACACCGCCGTAATACCCCGACACAAGGCCCAGCACCATGCCGACCGCACCGCTGGTCAGCGTGGCCAGAATGCCCACCACCAGCGAGATCTGCGAGCCGTACAGCATGCGTGACAAAATATCCCGCCCCAGGTTATCAGTGCCAAGAACATGGCTCCAGTCGCCACCCTCCATCCATGCGGGAGGTTTTGTCATATTTGTCAGGTCCATGGCATTGGGGTCGTACGGGGCCAGCTGGCTGGCAAAAATCGCGCACAGGCAGATCAGGATGACGATCACCATGCCCGCCGTGCCCGTGCTGCTGCGAAACAGCAGCTTGAAAAAGCGTCTGATTTTTTTCATTCCGGTCCCCCCTTATTGATACCGGATCGTGGGGTCGATCAGGCAATAGGCAATATCGGAAAGCAGGTTCGCCACGATCGTGATCAAAGCCACTGCCATTACACCGGCCTGCACCACTGTCATATCCAGATTTGCCACACCGCGATAGATCAGCATGCCAAGGCCGGGCCAGGCAAAAATGGTTTCGGTGATCAGCGCGCCGCCGATCAGCGTGGGCAGCTGCATGGCAATGATGGTGATCACGGGCACAAGCGTGTTCTTGAACGCGTGTTTGAACACCACGGTGCTGCTGCGCAGGCCTTTGCTGCGCGCTGTGCGGATATAATCCTGCTGCATCACTTCGATCATATTCGAGCGCACCAGCGGAATGATCTTTGCCGACGTCACTAAAGTGAGGGTGGCCGCCGGCAGCACCAGGTTCTGCCACGTGCCGGAACCGGACACCGGCAGCAGTTGCAGCTTTACCGCAAACAGCAAGATCAGCATGATGGCCACCCAGAATCCCGGCAGCGCCTGGCCCAGCGCCGCAAATCCATTCACCAGAAGGTCGAACGGGCTGTTGCGGAAGTGCGCCGCGGCAACCCCCAGCACGATACCCACTACCACAGAGCATGCAAGCGACACGCCGGCCAGCTGCAGCGAATACGGCATGCGCTCCAACACCAGGCTGAGCGCATCCTGATTATATTGATACGAGGTGCCAAAATCGCCCCTCAGCAGATTTCCTATGTAGATGAAGAACTGCTCATAAAAAGGCTTGTCCAGCCCCAAAGCTTCCCTGAGAGCAGCTTTGGCCTGCTCGCCCGCCTCCGGCGGCAGCATCAGGGCAACAGGGTCGCCCGCCACATATACCAGGCAGAAAATAATCAACGTCAGGATCAAAAGCACGGGAATGATCTGCACGATCCGTTTCAGCAAATATCTACCCATGGAAAAATCTCCTTTTATTCAGAAAGGAGACGCACCGGCATAGCCCGATGCGCCTCCTTTTGCGGTTGCGTTGCAGACGCCGCTATTTCAGCGTGATGCGGTCTACGTAGAACATTTCATCGATGCGGGGCGTAAAGTTGATATCAGAGCTGATGCCATAGGGCACTTTCAGATGAATGAACGGGGCCTGTACGCACTCGTCCACAAAGATCATCTGCTGCATCTCCACAAGCTGTTCGGCACGGCTGTCCGGATCCATGTTGCTCAAGGCTTCCAGATACAGCTCATCGTATTCGGTGGAGCTGTAGCAGCTGATGGGCGTGCAGTTCTCCGTGCGGTATTCATTCATGCCGTAAGAAGCGTCAAAGAAGTCGTCGCCATAGGCGATCAGCGCCATGCCGTTGAATTCACCGGCATTGAATTTATTGATATAGGCGCTCCACTCCAGCACGTTCACCTTCACATTCAGGCCAACCTGCTGCAGCATGCCGGCCACCACGTTGCCCACGTCGGCATCCATCAGATAACGGCCGGTGGGCACCAGCAGCTCGATCTCTTCCCCATTGTAACCAGAGGAAGCCACCAGTTCTTTTGCCTTTTCCACATCGTATTTGTCAATGCCATACAGGCTTTCGTCCTGGCCGAACACGCCCGGGGCAATACGCGTGTAGCACGGGGTGCCCGCGCCTTTCAGCACGGTGTCGATAATGGTCTGCGCATCCAGCGCATAGGCCACCGCCTCACGCACCTGCTGGTTCTGTGTGGGCGTGCTGTCCCACTTCATGATGACATTGTAGATGCGCGTGCCGTTGCCCAGCACCATCTCAGTGCCTTCATTTTCATCGATGCGGTCCCACTCGTTGGTGGGCACGTTCACGATGATATCCACATTGCCGGTAAGCAGTTCCGCCACGCGGGTGGATGCTTCGGGGATAGAGCGGAAACGCACTTCATCCCAATAGGGCGTGCCGCCGAAATAATCGTCATACCGCTCCAGCACCACCACATCGTCCTTCACCCACTCTTTAAACTTATAGGGGCCGCAGCCGATGGGGTTTTCCAGATAGTAATCCAGACCGTTTTCCTCAATATACTTGGAAGGCATCATCTGGCTGCCGTTTTTCGACAGCAGTGAAAGCATGGTGGGATACGGGCCATCGGTAATGATGCGCACGGTGTAGTCGTCCACGATCTGCACTTCTTTGATTACAGAGAAGATGTGGTTTTCGGCCAGGGACTCGTCCGTAGCCACGCGCTCCAGCGTCCACTTGACATCTTCTGCCGTAAACGGGTCGCCGTTATGCCAGGTGACATCGTCGCGCAGCTTGAATTCCCAGGTGGAATCGTCAATGGTCTCATAGCTTTCAGCCAGCACGCACACCCAGGCGTTGTCCTCATCGGCGCGCTCGATCAGGCCGTGGCTGAAATTGCCCAGCACCGCGCCGGTGACACCGTTGTTGTGGTTTTGCATATCAAACGTGGTGATGTCGCCGCCCTGCGCAATCGTCAGCACTTTTTCGCCGCTTTCCGCCGTGGACGCAGAAGAAGGCGTGCTTCCCGCTGGCTGAGAGCTGCTGGGCGAACTGCATCCGGCCAGAGACGCCGCCAGCATTGCAATGGCCAGCAGCGCGGCTGCAAGTTTCTTTTTCATCAGTTGTATTCCTCCTTATCTTGTCGGGGGGTGCCCCGAAAAATTGATTGCGGGCAATTCTTTCTTCTTTTTATTATGAATTTAAGACATCTTAATAACAACATTTGTTTTTTTGTATCATACAACACAATTTTATGTATGTCAACAGTTATTTTTTTGTTTCCTTTGACCGCCACGCCTTTTCCCTGCATTTGGAGAAAAACCGTGATTTTGCACGATTTTTGCTGCATAATTTGAAATTGACCGCGGTTGGCCGCGCAGCTCTTCATTTTCGCCTTTTTCCCGCAGTTTTTGTTGGGTTTCCTGGAAAAGCACACCAGAAATGTAATTTTTCTATTGACAACGGCCTCCTGTCCCGCTATCTTATATTTAAGATGTCTTTATAACAACTTGTTCTGCTCAAACTTGTCCGATCCTAATTTTATATAAAGCAAAAGGTGGTACCCATGGTTATTGACGTACATGTGCATCCCGCATTTTACGGCCCTGTTTGTGAAGACCCCCAGCGCGTGGCCGCGCGTAAAAAAGCAATGGGATATGATTTGATGAGCCCCTTTCCCCTGGAACTTGTGGAAAAGCAAATGGCTTTTGCCGGAGTGGACAAACTGGTTCTGCTGGGGGAAGATTGTGCTGCAGAAGGCGGCGCGGTGCTTTCAAATGAGGAAATTGCCAAAATCGTCTCGCTGGCCCCCGGCCGCTTTATCGGCTTTGCCAGCGTAGACCCCGGCCGCCCCGATGCGCTGGATCTTCTGCACTACGCTTTCGGCACGCTGAAGCTGCGCGGGCTGAAGCTGCACCCCTCCAAGCAGCAGTTCTACCCCAACGACCCAAAGCTGTTCCCCATTTACGAGCTGTGCCTTTCTTACAATGTGCCCATCACATTCCACTGCGGCATGTCCTGGCAGCCAAACACTTATTTGAAATACGCCCACCCCTATCTGTTTGAAGACATTGCCGTGCGCTACCCCGAGCTGCGCATCAACCTGGCGCACTTTGGTTTTCCCTGGGTGCTGGAGACGGCGGCCCTCATTTTGAAATACCCCAATGTGTACGCCGACACTTCGTGCTGTTATATGGATTGCCCCGAACAGTTCTTTGAGCAGTTGTTTTTCAAGCTGATGGGCCCGCTTTGGGTAGAGCACAACCTTGCCGATAAGATTTTGTTCGGCTCCAACAACCCGCGCTTCCGCCCGGCGCGCATCAAGCGCGGGCTGGAATATCAGCCCTTCTCGCCAGAGACGCTGGCCAAAATTCTGGGCGGGAACGCCGTAAGATTCCTTGGTTTGGAGGTTGAGAACCATGGTTGAATTTGCAAAGGTAAAAAAGTGCTCTTCCAAAGAGTTTGAACTAATCAAAATCACCGATGATGTGCGCCGGTTTGCGGCGCAGTCCAAAATCAAAAACGGCGTGGTATATGTCATTTTGGCCCACACCACGGCCGGCATCATGGTAAACGAAAGCCTGCCCTGCCTGGAAAAGGATATTGAGGCCACGCTGGAAGATCTGGTTCCCCTGCACAAAAACTACGCGCATTCTCACTTTCTTCCCAGCTATGGCGCCATTGGCGGGAACGCGCCGGGGCACCTGAAATCCATGCTGGTGGGCAACCACTGCGTCATCCCCCTCATAGACGGCGAGCTGGTGATGGGCATGGCGCAGGATGTGTACCTGGCCGAGTTTGACGGCGTGCAGCAGCGCACCTTTTTTATTGAGATTATTGGCGAATAAAAAACAAGGCGTGCCCGCACAGGGCCGCCTTCCCTCCTTCTTTTGGCAGGGCCGGGAATCCCGTGCAGCATGGCGGGCATTCCCGGCCCTGCTTTTTGTGAAACCTGCCCGCCTGCGCCCGAAAACTTTGAAATATCGCCCTCAATCTGATATACTAAACAAATAACGGAACACGGCTCCAGACAGGTGCAGTGAAAGGCCGTAAATTTTTCGCGCCGGCGGGTAACCCGCCATTTGCGGTGCATACTGTTCTGGAACCCATCTTTTTTGGAGAATCACCGCCATGAGACGATGCCTTGCCTGTGTAATGATTGTGCTGCTTGTGTTTGTGGCGCCGGCCTTTCCGGCGGGCGCCGCAGGCTTTGAGCTGCCGGAGGGCACCCAGCTTTCTGCACAGAGCGTGTATATCGTAAACCTGGACACCGGCCTGTGCGTCTACGAGCAGAACGCCGATGAAAAGCGCAGCGTGGCCAGCCTTACCAAGCTGATGACGGCCCTTTTGCTGATAGAAAATGTGGAAAATCTGGAGGGCACCTATATCTCGGGCGGCACGGCGCTGTACACCGAAGAGATTACAGACCCGCAGGCCTCCAACGCAGACATTCTGCCCAACGAGGAAGTGCGCGCCATTGACCTTCTGTATGCCATGATGCTGCCCAGTGCCAACGAGGCAGCCAAAAATGTGGGCTACTTTCTTGGAAACGGAGATTTGAACAATTTCTATGCCCTGATGAACGCCCGCGCGGCCGAACTGGGCTGCACAAACACCAATTTCACCAGCGCCAACGGCCTTGCCGATATGGATGAGGGCAACTATTCCACCGCGCGCGATATTTTTCTGATTGCGCAGGAGTGCTGGAAGCACGAGATATTCCGCACTGTCGTGGGCACCCCCCTGTACTGGATGCCCCTGACCAACAAGCATACCACGGCGGAATTTCCCGAGCAGAACCCGGACGCCGCCTATTTTATCACCAATTCCAACGCCATGATCAAAGAGGCATCCGGCGATATGTACCGCTCTTACATCAAGGGCATCAAAACGGGCTCTACCTATGACGCGGGGCGCAACTTTGTGTCTGCCGCGGTGAACGAGGCGGGTGAAAGCTTTATTGGCGTGGTGCTTGGCTGCCCGTGGGACCCCGCAGAGGACGGCTATGCCCTGTCGTTTCACGACACCGCCACGCTGTACGACTGGATTTTTTCTTCTTTTTCCGTGCGGCCCACGCTTTCCACCGACACCCCCATTCACGAAGTGGCGGTGACGCATTCCGCTGAGACCGACACGCTTGCCCTTGTGCCGGCAGATAACCTTGCCACCATTTTGCCCAACGACAGCGACGATGCGCTGCAGCAGACGTTTGACGTGCCGGAAAGCGTGGAGGCCCCCATTCAAAAAGGGGATAAAATTGGCACGGTGACGGTGTCGCTTTCCGGCGAAGTAATTGGCACGGTAGACCTTCTGGCCGCACAGGATGTGGCGCTGAACCCCGTGTTGTATGCCTTTTCGCGCCTGAAGGCCTTTTTCACCAGCACCTATATGTGCGTGGTGTATGTGCTGACGGCCCTGTTCGCCCTGTTTTATGCCGGGCTTTACGCATGGCTTCTGCACGATGCAAAAAAGCGCAAAGCGCGGCGCGCACGGCAAAACAGTGCCGGCGCGCGGCCAAACGGCGGCAGTGCGCCCCGGCCGCAGGGCCGCCCGCCGCGCACCCCGCCCGAAGGGCGCTGACACGCCGTTATCCCGCCCGGCGCCGCGCGCCGGAGATTTGTGCCCGGCGACCGCGCCGGGTTTGCTTAGAGGAGGACCACAATGAAAGATATCAGCGAAGCACGCAACCTGACACTTTTGATGGATTTTTACGAGCTCACCATGGCGCGCGGCTATTTCGACAGCGGCTATGAGGACAAAGTGGGCGTGTTTGACATGTTCTTCCGCAAAATACCGGATGACGGCGGCTTTGCCATTGCGGCTGGGCTGGCGCAGTTCTGCGAAGTGATTGACAACCTTCACTTCGACGAGGGCGACCTTTGCTACCTGCGCTCGAAGGGCTGCTTTTCCGAGGGCTTTTTGGAATATCTGCGCAACTTTCAGTTCCACTGCAACATCTGGGCCGTGCCGGAGGGCACGCCTATTTTCCCCGGCGAGCCCATTGTCATTGTAGAGGGGCCCGCCATTGAGGCGCAGCTGATTGAAACGCTGCTGCTGGTTACGTTCAACCATCAAAGCCTCATTTGCACCAAAACCAACCGCATTGTGCGCGCCAGCGAGGGCCGTGCGGTGATGGAGTTTGGCTCGCGCCGGGCGCAGGGCTATGACGCCGCCGTGCTGGGCGCGCGCGCAGCCTATATTGGCGGCGTGGCCGGCACTGCCTGCGTGATGGCAGACCGTGTCTACGGCATTCCCGCGCTGGGCACCATGGCTCACTCGTGGGTGCAGATGTTCCCCTCCGAGTATGAGGCGTTCCGCCGCTATGCCGAGCTGTACCCCGATAACTGCACCCTGCTGGTGGATACTTACAGCGTGACAAAAAGCGGCATTCCCAACGCCATCCGCGTATTCGACGAGGTGCTCAAGCCCCGCGGCATCCGCCCGAAGGGCGTGCGCATCGATTCCGGCGACATCGCCTATCTTTCCAAAAAAGCGCGCAAAATGCTGGACGCCGCGGGCTATGAAGATTGCAGCATCTGTGCGTCCAACTCGCTGGACGAATACATTGTGCGCGATTTGATTTTGCAGGGGGCCAAAGTGGATTCCTTCGGCATTGGCGAAAACCTCATCACGTCCAAAAGTGCGCCCGTCTTCGGCGGCGTGTACAAACTGGCTGCGGTGAAAGAGGGCGAGACATACGTGCCCAAAATCAAAATCAGCGAAACGGCCGAGAAAATCACCACCCCGCATTTGAAAAATTTGTACCGCATATACGACAAAGAAACCGGGAAAGCCATGGCAGACTACATCACCATGTGGGACGAGACAGTGGACACCGAGCACGGCCTGACATTGTTTGACCCCGTGCAAACCTGGAAAAAACGCACGTTTGAAAACATCTGCCTGCGCAAGCTGAATGTGCCCATCTATGTGGGCGGGCGGCGCGTGTATGAAAACCCGCCGCTGAAAGAAATTCGCGCTTATTGCCGCCAGCAGGTGGACACCCTGTGGGACGAAGTGAAGCGCTTTGAAAACCCGCACCGCTATTATGTGGACCTCTCACAGAAGCTTTGGGACGAACGCCACCGCCTGCTGGATGAATACGGCCAAAGCTGATTTTTAGAAAAACGGGGCATCTCTTATGGAACAAAACCTTCCCTCGCAGCAGAAAACGTCGCTTTTGCGGCGTTTTCTGCCTTATCTGCTGCGCTACAAGGGCATTTTGGTGTTTGACCTTGTGTGCGCCGGGCTCACCACACTGTGCGAATTGGTGCTGCCGCTGATGCTGCGCGCCATCACCAACCGCGCCGCTGAAAACCTTGCGTCGCTTACGCTGGGCTTTATTTTGCAGGTGGGCGCCGTATACCTTGTGCTGCGCGTTTTGGACGCGGCCGCCAACTACTTTATGCAAAGCACCGGCCATGTGATGGGCGCGCACATTGAAACCGACATGCGCCGCGACGCCTTTGCCCACCTGCAGCGCCTTTCCGACGCCTATTTTGCCAGCACCAAGGTGGGGCAGATTATGGGCAGGCTGACGAACGACCTGTTTGACGTGACAGAATTTGCCCATCACTGCCCGGAAGAATTTTTCATTGCCATTTTGAAGGGCACGGCCGCATTCATCATTCTGCTGCGCACAAACGTGCCTCTCACACTGCTTATTTTTGCCTGCCTGCCGGTGATGCTGGTGTGCTGCACGCGCTTTAACCACATGGTGCGCGTCACCTTCCGCCGCCAGCGCAGGCAAATTGGCGAGCTGAACGCCCGCATTGAAGACAGCCTGCTGGGCGAGCGCGTGGTGAAGGCCTTTTCCGGTGAAGAGGCGGAAAAAGAAAAGTTCGAGCGCGACAACGCCTCGTTTCTTTCCATCAAAAAGGATATGTATCACTGGATGGCCGCTTTCAACACCACCACGCGCCTGTTTGACGGGCTGATGTACCTGGTGGTGCTGGTGGCGGGCGGCATTTTTATGATGCGCGGCGCCATCGACCCCGGCGATATGGTGGCCTATGTGATGTACGTCACCACCCTGCTGGTCACCATCCGGCGCATCATTGAATTTGCCGAGCAGTTCCAGCGCGGCGTCACCGGCATCGAGCGCTTTTGCGAGATTATGGACGCGGAAATCGATATTCTGGACGAGCCCGGCGCCAAACCTTTGCATGATGTGAAGGGCGAAATTGTGTTTGACCATGTCTCGTTCGAATACCCCGACGACCACAACAAGGTGCTGCGCGATATCTGCCTTACGGTAAAGGCGGGCGAAAAGCTGGCGCTGGTGGGCCCCTCCGGCGGCGGAAAAACCACACTGACGAATCTCATTCCCCGCTTTTACGACGCCACCAGCGGGCACATCTTTCTGGACGGGCAGGATATCCGCACTGTCACCCTGAAAAGCCTGCGCAGCGCCATTGGTATTGTGCAGCAGGATGTGTACTTATTCTCCGGCACAGTGGCGGAAAACATCGCCTATGGGCGCCCGGGCGCAAGCCGCGCAGACATCGAGCAGGCCGCGCGCCTTGCCGGCGCCCACGAGTTCATTGAAAAGCTGCAAAACGGCTATGACACCTATGTGGGCGAGCGCGGGGTAAAACTCTCTGGCGGGCAGAAGCAGCGCGTGTCCATTGCGCGGGTGTTTTTGAAAAACCCGCCCGTGCTGATTCTGGACGAGGCCACCAGCGCGCTGGACAACGAAAGCGAATACCTGGTAGGGCAAAGCCTGGCGCGCCTTGCCAAAGGGCGCACCACGCTTACCATTGCCCACCGCCTCACCACCATCCGCAATGCAGACCGCATTTTGGTGCTGGACGGCGAGCGCATTGCCGAAGAGGGCACCCACGAACAGCTTCTGGCCCAAAAGGGCGAGTATTGGCGCCTGTGGATGGGCGCCCAGAAGCTGCATGAAGAAACCATATAGCAAAAAGCGCGCGCCCAAGGCGGCACGCCACTTTGGAAAGGAAGCGCATAGATGAACGGGCCTCTTGTCTCCATCATCATCCCCGTGTACAATGCCGCCGTGGGGCTGGCAAAATGCATCGAGACCGCCCGCCGGCAGACGTATGAAAACATTGAACTGCTGCTGGTGAACGACGGCAGCGCCGACTCTTCGCCGCACATCTGCCGTATGTACGCCCGGGTGGACGCACGCATCCGCGTAATTGACAAAGAAAACGCCGGTGTTTCCGCAGCGCGCAACGACGCGCTGCGCGCCGCGCGGGGCGATTATATCCAGTTTGTCGATTCCGACGATTACCTGGCTCCAAACGCCACCGAGCAGCTGGTGCGCACGGCCGAAAGCCTGCGGTGCGACCTTGTGATAGCCGATTATTTCCGCGTAGCCCCCTCTGGCATCACACGGCATGGCTTTTTAAAAAGCGGCAGCGTGCTGGACCAAACACAGTTTGCTCTGGGCCTGATGGACGAACCCGCCAGCTTTTATTACGGTGTGCTGTGGAACAAACTGTACCGGGCCGATATTATCCGCGCCCACGGCATACGCTGCAACACAGCCCTCTCGTGGAGCGAGGACTTTTTGTTCAACCTGGAATACATCCGCTATGCCCAGCGCTTTTTCGCTCTGGATGCGGCGGTGTATTACTATGTGAAAAACCCGGCCAGCATCACCCACACCCAGATGGACTTGATCAATGTGGTAAAAACCAAGGCCACCCTGTTTACCTATTATAAAGAACTGTATGAAAAACTGGGTTTATACGAGCAGTATAAACCCCAAATCTTCAAATACCTCATTGCCACGGCCGAACACGGCTGAGCGGCAGGCATGCCCGGCATGGTGCGCGGTGCAAAGGCACATGCCTTTTACTCCGCCGCAGCCGGGCTTTTTCTTGCATCTGTCCGGGTGCGGGGGTATAATAACAGGCGTATGGGCCCCGCGCAAACAGCGCACATTTTGCCCATTTTTCATCAAAGGAGAACCCGTATGACGCAAATGGAATATCTGAAACAGCAGCTGCTGGCCGTGCTGGCCATCGACAGCCCCACCGGCCACACCGCAGCCGCAGCGCAGTATGTGCTGGGGCAATACCGGGCGCAGGGCTTTTCGCCCGTGCTGACAAACAAGGGCGGCGTGCTGGTGTGTGTAAACGAGGGGGATTCCAGCGGCGAGGGGGGCCTGCTTTTAGAGGCGCACCTGGATACGCTGGGCGCCATGGTGGCCGAGATAAAGCCGAACGGCCGCCTGCGCCTGACGCCGCTGGGCGGGCTGAACGCCAACAACACCGAGGCCGAAAACGTGCGCCTTGCCACGCGCAGCGGCAAGGTGTTCTCCGGCACGTTCCAGCTGAAGAACGCCTCGGTGCATGTGAATGGCGAATATTCGAACGAAAAACGCACGTTCGATTCCATGGAACTTGTGCTGGACGAAGACGTTGCCTCCAAAGAAGATGTGCTGGCGCTGGGCATCCGCACGGGCGACATTGCCTGTTTTGACGCGCGCACCACCATCACCGAAAGCGGTTACGTCAAAAGCCGTTTTCTGGATGACAAGCTTAGCGTGGCCATTCTGCTGGCACATGCCAAGGGCCTTGCCGGGGGTGCCAAAAAACCGGCGCGCGCCGTTTGGCATCATATCACTGTGTTTGAAGAGGTGGGCCACGGCGGCAGCGCCAGCGTGCCGCAGGGCGTCACCGAGGCCATCAGCGTCGATATGGGCTGCGTAGGCGATGGGCTTAGCTGCACAGAAAAGCAGGTGTCCATCTGTGCGAAAGATTCCGGCGGCCCGTACCACGAGGCCGTGGTAAACGGGCTTGTGGCCGCGGCACAGGCCGCGGGCGTAGATTTTGCCGTGGATGTGTACCCGCACTATGGCTCGGACGTAGAGGGCACCCTGCGCGCGGGCTATGATGTGCGCCACGGCCTGATTGGCGCAGGCGTTTATGCCTCGCATGGGTACGAGCGCAGCCACCTTGCGGGCGCAGAGAACACCCTACGCCTGCTGGAGGCCTACCTGGGTCAAAGCACATATGAGTGAGCGGGGTATGAAAGCCGGGCTGCCCGGCAGGCAGGCGCCCACCGCCCCGAAGCAGGGCCCTGTGACGCTTCGGGCCGTGACGCCGGAGGACGCCCCGCTGTATTGCCGCTGGATGAAGGATGCTTTTGTGACGGAAAACTACGGCGGAGCCGATGTGGATTTCACAGAAGAGATGGCGCGCGGCTTTTTTGCCTCACGGCAGGGCAAGCCGTCCTTTCTCATCCTTGCCCGGCCCGGCGACCGGCCCGTGGGGTTCTGCGAGCTGACAGGGCTGGACGAGACGGTGCGCAGCGCCACCCTGGGCATGTTCATCGGGGAGGCAGCAGTCCGCGGGCGCGGGCTTGGCGCCGCCGCGCTGGATGCCCTGCTGGAGTATGGGTTCGGCACGCTGAGGCTTCACAGCATTTGGCTGAGCGTCTGGGCGGGCAATGTCCCTGCCCTGTCACTGTACCGCCGTGCAGGCTTTCGGGAGGCCGGCCGCCGCCGGGACGCCTGGCGCTGGCGCGGAAAGCTGTACCCCCTTGTCTATATGGACCTTCTGGCAGAGGAATTTTTCGCCCGGCAAAAAGCAGAGGGTGCAGAAGGGGTGCAGGCGGCGCGCCGCCCCGGCTGAGGCGGCACTGCCTTTGGAACAGAAAAATAAAGCACATAAAAAGAAGGAGCTAGCATGACAAAAATCACAATTTTTTCCGGGTTTTTGGGCGCGGGCAAAACCACGCTCATCAAAAAGCTCATTGCCGATGGATATGCCGGGGAGAAGCTGGTGCTGATTGAAAACGAATTTGGTGAGATTGGCATTGACGGCGGCTTTCTGAAAGAAGCCGGCATCCAAATTACAGAGATGAACTCCGGCTGCATCTGCTGCAGCCTGGTGGGCGATTTTGGCCGGGCCCTGCAGAAGGTGCTGGACGAATATGCGCCGGACCGCATTCTGATTGAGCCCTCGGGCGTGGGCAAGCTTTCAGACGTGATTGCCGCCGTGCAGGCCCTGCACGCAGACGTAGAGCTGGCCGGCTTTGTCACCGTGGCCGATGCGGGCAAGGTGAAGCTGTACATGAAAAACTTTGGCGAGTTCTATAACAACCAAATTGAGCACGCCAGTGCCATCATCCTCAGCCGCACCCAGAATCTCAGCGAAGAAAAGCTGGCTGCCGCTGTGGCCCTGTTGCGCGAAAAGAACGCCCAGGCGCCCATTGTCACCACCCCGTGGGACGAGCTCTCTGGCGCACAGCTGCTGGACGCGATGGAGCGCCGCGGCACCCTGATGGCCCAGCTGGCCGAAGAAGTGGCCCATGAGCACGCCCACGAACACCACCACGAAGAGGGCTGCACCTGCGAGGCCTGCCGGCACGGGCACGAAGAAGAGCATGCCCACGGGCACGGGCATGAACATGAACATCACGAGCACGGCGACGCCTGCGGCTGCGGGCACCACCACGGCCACGAGGGCCACCACCATGCAGACGAGGTATTTCAAAGCTTTGGCGGCGAAACGCCGCGCGTGTACACCGAGGCCGAGCTGAACGACGCCTTTGCCGCGCTGGATTCCGGCGAATACGGCGCGGTGCTGCGCGCCAAGGGCATTGTGGCCGGGCCGCAGGGCTGGCTGCATTTCGACTATGTACCCGGTGAGGGCAACGTGCGTGCCGGCGCGCCGGATTACACCGGCCGCATCTGCGTGATTGGCACCGGCCTTCCCGAACAAGCCCTGCGCGAGTTGTTCCATTTGTAACAGTTTAGAAAAAGGAGGGCGGCGCATGGCTGTTCCGCTTTATGTATTCCTTGGCTTTCTGGAGGCGGGCAAAACCAGCTTTATTCAGGAAACCCTGGAGGACCCGGATTTCAACACCGGGGAAAAAACGCTGCTTGTGCTTTGCGAGGACGGCGAAGTAGAATACGAGCCGCAGAAATTTGCAGGCGGCAACGTGGCCGTGCTGCCGGTAGAAAGCCAGCAGGCCCTGACGCAGCAGCTTTTGGAAGACTACACCAAAAAGCACCGCGTAGACAGGGTGTTGGTAGAATACAACGGCATGTGGCCCGTGCAGGTGTTGTATGACGCACTGCCCAAGGGCTGGGAGATTTTTCAGATGATGACGGTGGCCGATTCCACCACTTTCCCCTCCTACCTTGCCAATATGCGCCAGCTTGCCGTGGAGAAAATGCAGGAGCCGGACGTGGTCATTTTCAACCGCGTGACACAGGCCACCGATAAAGCTACCCTGCACCGCGCGGTGCGCATGGTGAACCGCCGCGCGCAGATTTTGTTCGAGACAGTGGACGGCGAAGTAGAGCCCGACACCATTGTGGACGAGCTGCCCTTTGACATGGATGCAGACGTGGTGGAGATAGGCGATGAGGATTACGGCCTGTTCTATATCGACATTTTTGACAATGTAAAAAAATATCTGGGCAAAACCATCCGCTTCAAGGCCTATGTGTGCCAGACAAAGCGCGTGCCGGAGGGCTGCTTTGTGGCCGGGCGCTTTGGCATGACCTGCTGTGCAGAGGACATCACATTCATCGGGCTTATTTGCGAGGCGGAGCAGGCAAAACAGCTCAAGCACCGCACCTGGGTGACGGTGACAGCCAAGGTGACGGTGAAAAAGCACGCCATTTATCAGGGCCCCGGCCCCTGGCTGGTGGCCGAAAGCGTGACACCGGCCCAGCCGCCGGAAGACGAGCTTGTCTATTTCGTATAACCCAAAATGACGGGCTGCGCGGCCCGGCACAAAGGCAGCTTTGTAAAAACAGGCGTGCCGGAAGAACCCTTCCGGCGCGCCTGTCTTCTTTTTGCCCGGCTTTGTATGTAAAATTTCTGCGCTGCAGCCCCGCAAGGCCCCTGCAAATAGTGCCCCTGTGTAAGGGCCGTGCCATAGGCGCCTGCCCATGGGGCATCAGGCGGCCCCCTCTTGCCGAATTACGCCGGACAGCAGCATGTCTAAAATCTCTTCCGAAGTGGCCAGCATGGCATGCAGGTCTGACAGGCCGCCCGGCATCTGGTACAAGCGCAGCATGGAGGGCAGCAAAGTACCCACGCATTCGATGTACTGCAACACCTGGTCATTGCGCAGCCCGCCGCGCAACTGCATCTTTAGCACAATTCCTTTCAAGAAGGTTTGATTCATCTCGAATAAAGGCTGGTGCAGGCGGCTGATTTCTTCCTGCAAATGCTTGGGTGTACGCAGCAGTGCATTTTCAAAGATATTCTTTTCTTTTGGGTGCCGCTGAAAATAGCATTCCCGAATGGCAAAATAATTTTTTATGGTTTCAAAGACAGCCTGTTTTCCCAATGCAGCTGCATCGTGCCGGACATGCTTCAGCAAAGATTGAAAAACATGCCCCACACAGGCAAGAAACAGCTCGTCTTTACCGGTGTAATAATGATACATCATGCCTTTTGAGATGCCGTGGCCGGCACAAATGGCCTCCATGGTCACGGCATCAAAATCTCGCGCGCCAAATTCATCCATAGCGGCTTCCAAAATTTTTCTGCGGCTTTGGCTCTGGCGTTCTGCCTGTGTCATGCGGGCACGCCCCCCTTCTTTTTTCTGTGGCCGTCTTCCGGAAGTTCTCCGGCCCATTCAAAGCCTTTTTTCGCCATGTACACGGCGATAATCTCGTTGATGACTGCGGCTGCGGCAATTGTGCCCTGAATGATAGAGGCACATTCCGGCGCGGCATCGCCCAGCACAGAAACAGCTACGCCCGTAAACACCAGAGACACGCCGGAATGGGGCAGCAGCGTAAAGCCCAGAAAATTGCGCACCGTTTTAGGGGCATGTGTGATGGCCGCGCCGAAATAGGCCCCGCTGTATTTGCCAATGGCGCGGGAGACGATATAAACGGCAGTGTAAAGCCCGGCGCCGAAAATCAGGTGATAATCCAGCGGGGCACCCAGATTGAGAATGGCAACAATCAGCGCGAAACCGATCACCGGGTTCATCACCTTCATGATGCCATCCAGCTTTTCTTGCGATATCATGTTGGCAAACACGGTGGAAAAAGCCATGCCAATCAGCATAAAGTTCAGCACCGGCGTGGACAGCATGCTGTTGATGGCAAACCCAATGCCGGCAGAAACCAACAGCATCAGGAGCATCACAGCCAGGGCGCCGCGCGCTGTTTTTGCCTTTTGCATCAGTTTGCCGGCAAGGAAACCCGTGGCAATGCCAATGAACACCGGCAGAAATACCAGGAAAATCACCACGCCCACCGGGACGCCGGCCGTGGAGACATGGGCAGATACAAAAGCAATTACCATAAAAAATACAAAGGCGCCCACAAGGTCATCCAGCGCTGCCATGGGAATCAGCGTGCGGGTAACCGGGCCGGAGGTTCGCATCTGGCTTACAATAGACAGCGATGGCGCGGGCGCGGTGGCCAGCGCAATGCCGCCGAAAATAAAGGCCAGATAAATGGGGGCGCCTGTGGCCCAGAATATGGCGCCGAACACCAGGCTTACCACAAGAAAAGTTCCCAGAGATTCCGTGATAGTGGTTACAACAATCTGCGCACCCGCCTTTTTCATTTGGTGCCACAAAAGCTCGGTGCCAATCATCAGGCCCACCGTGCATTCCAGCAGGCTTTCTGTCACATCGAACCAGGCAGAGCCCAAAACGGAATCGCTTAACAGGTTCCACGCATGCGGCCCCAAAATCATACCGGTAATCAGCCAGCCCAAAATGGAAGGCAGGTTTAATTTGGCAACCAGTTTTCCGGCCACAAAGGCCAACGCAATGGCCGCAAGAAGGCGAACGACATCCAACAACACCATGGCAAAGCGCGCTCCTCAACCCTGAAATAAAAGAGACGAATCCGTCTACAAGTGCATTATAGCACTTATAGACGGTTCCGTCTGAAAAATTTTTGTGAAATTCAAAGCGGAAAACACTCGCGGCAAAGGGCACGGCGGGAAGGGGGCGTTTGCCCCAGGGCCAGGGAATCAAACAGCGCAGAGGGCTCCCCTCTTTTTTGTGGACGTCCATTGGCCCTATTGTCCCTCACACTGCGGTTTCTCCCCCTTGGGCGGCGCCGAAGCCCGGGGCCGAGGCCTTGGCACAAAGCGCATTTTTAATACTTCAAGGTAATGTGGTGTCGGAACTTACGGGCCGGCGATACGCCTTTTGAAAACTCCACCACACGCGCCTCCCCTTCCAGAGAGATGCGCTCTACCAACATGCCAAGGGCGTTTTCTTCGGTCTTAAGCATTTGCGCCTCGAGCGGGCGCAGCAAAATGGGTTCAAACGTTTCCTCGGCGGCCGTAAGCTTCAACCCATAGCGGGAAGAAAGCAAATGATGGAGCGGGCCTTTTTCCAGCTCTTTCTGCTGAATTCCGGGAAAGCGCTGATAGGAGAGGTAGGTTGTCTCCAGCAGCATGGGCACACCATCCGCCAGGCGCAGCCGTATCATTCGGTATACGGGGCTGCCCTCCGGCAAAGAGAACACGGAGGCCAGCCCGCCGCTTGCAGCCTGCACCACAAAATCAACCATGTGCGTTTCCGGCCGCTTTCCCTGTCGCCGCATTTCCTCGTGAAAGTTGTAAACAGAATGCAGCTCTTGCAGAAGCTGCGGGTGTGAAACGACCATGCCCTTTCCACGGACGCTATCCACATAGCCACGCTGTGCAAGAAGGTGCAGCGCCTGCCGGATGGTGGTGCGGCTAACCTGATATTGTTCGCACAGCGCGCGCTCGGAAGGCAGCAGCTTGCCATACATATGGCCGTTGATTTGTGCGATTAATGCGTCAGCAACTTGAGAATAAAGACAATTGGTTTTTTTAGGCATAACGTGCCGCTCCCTCCTGATGCTTGCCTTTATATTATCCGCTTTTTCAGGGCATTGTCAATATGGCACTGGAAAAGCGGCTGCAAACGGCAGAAGCACCTGTCAATGTGCGCTTTTTACAAGAAAAAGAGGATTGATGCCCGTCTGCACTCCCTGCAGGGGAGGGCGCGGAAAGAAAACAAATCTGCCATATTTTTTAACATCTATTGAAAACACCATTGGTATTTTATATAATCAATATGGCCTTTAAAACAAGACCACTTCCCATCTTTTTTACGAACAATGGTCTTTAAACGTCCAAAACGCCTGTAGCGCCGGGCGGCGCGGAAGGAGGATAGTGCATGGAAAAGTGGGCCGCACTGCTTCTGCTTGCCGGCATAGTGGGCGGTATAAGCATTTGTTGCCCGGGGTGGGGCAAGGCCCCGGCTTCGATTCTGCGCGCACCGGCGCCTGCGCCGGATGCACAAGCCGCTTTGAATTCAAGCGGGGCAAATGCCGCTATGGCGGGCAGCGCAGTGCGCGAGGCAGATCTTCTGCCCTTCACCGGCGCTGCCCCGGCCGCGCCGGCGGAATACCGCCCATTGCCGGAAAGCGGCGGGCCGCAGGCCGAATTCCCGGCAGCAGAGGACGGAAGGGCGGAACAGGTGATGGTTGCAGGGCGTCCATTCACCCGGATATGGGCGGCCCATGGGGCAACTGCCGCGGCTCATGACCGTATGGACGGTTCCGTGCACGGAGATTTGACAGGCATTTTTGTAGCATCCTGTGAAGCATCGAAAAAACAGACAAGATAAAGGAACGGCGAATATGACACAGCGCAAAAAAAGAAAATTTATGCTGTTGGCCGCCATTTTGGGTGCGCTGCTGGTGGCGCTGGGGACAGTGCTGTTCAACCGGGTGAGCGCAGAGTATCGCTCTTTAAACGATGCCGACCAGCAGCTTTTACGGGAATTCAGCCAATATTGTGAGCAAACGCAACGGGCGGATATCTGGAATGGGTTTAACCTCTCACACCGAACCGTCTTGGCGATAGGCGGGTTGTTTCAGCCCTCTTATCTTATCAACCCCTCTGCCGAGGTGCGCAGCCCGTTTGCCGTCAAACTGAAGATGCCGGAAGATATTCCCCTGGAGGTTTACCGCCTGAGCTGGCTGACGCCTCAGGTGATGAAATGGAAACTTTCCATAGGAAACTTTAACGAAATTGGGCAAACTTACCGGCTTTGGGGAAATGAGCTTTATTATATGCGGTATGACGCAAAGACTTCGCTGCAAACGCAGGGTACTTCCCGCCATTTCATTGCTTTTCTGGCGCATGAGGCGTTCCACTATTATATGCAGAACAACTGGCCGGCCGGGGGCAGGTTTATGGAAGATCTGAGCAAAACCGACATTGATTGGATGGAAAAGCAGTATTCGATTTTGGCCCAGGTGCAAAAGGAGCTGGCAGGCGAAAGCGGCTCGCAGGAAAGCCTGCGTGCCCTTGCCCGGAAATACATAGACGTTATGGAACAAAGGCTGCAGGCCAACCCGGCCTACCTGCAGGCAGAGCTTTCTATGGAGACGGCGGAGGGAACGGCCTCCTATGCCGCCATTCAGGCAGCGCGGGCAGTGGGGTATGATTTGGGGGTTATGTATTTTGACAACCAGAAAAATGTCTCGTTCACAGAAGTGATTCCCATGCTGCGGGCAGGCAAAATTGATGCATCGTTTCTGGCCGACCGTATGCCGTACGAAACCGGGGCGCAACTGTGCCTCTGGCTGGATGCCATGGGCGTCCCAGACTGGCAGCAGGCTTTGAACAAACAGACGCTTGATGCGCCGGTGACGCTGTATGATATTCTAAAGGGCTTTGTAGAGGAAAACGGCACGCCCGGCGCATGATTATGCGGCCGCGCACACAAAGCCGGGTGCCCGGTTTCCCCTTCGCCGTGGGCAATACGCACCGTTCGGCGGCGAATGGTGTTTCGATAAAACGGCACGGAGCGGCTGGAGAAGAGGAGGAAGCATGAAGAAAAAGAAATGGAAACTGACACAAAGGGTAGCTTCCAACATTATTGTAGTGTTTGCCGGGGTGGCTTTTTACCTGGCGCTTTCCAATTTTGATGCCGTAAGGGCACAGCTGGCCGCCTGGGTGCGCATTATTGCACCTTTCATTTGGGGCCTGGCCCTGGCCTATCTGCTGGATGGGCCCGTGCGCTTTTTCGAAAAAAAGTTTCACTGCCGCCGCGGGCTTTCCATCGCCTTAACCTGCGTGCTGACGGTGCTTGTGGTTGCGTTTCTCATTCGCATGGTGGTGCCGCAGGTGGTGGACAGCCTGATGATACTGATTAACCGCGTGCCTGGCTATATGGAAAACCTGAACCACGCCATCCAAGAGGCCGATCTCAGCCTGAACGGAGTGGAAGACCTGATTGGCTCGTATCAACAGCTGCTTACACGCGCCACAGGCCTTGTCAGCGCCATGCTGCCCAAGGTGGTGGGCTATGGCGTGGCCATTGGCAGCGGGCTTGTCAGCGCCATCACGGCGGTGATTTCCTCTATTTATATGCTGATGAGCAAGGATAAGCTGCTGCGTCAGCTGAAAAAGGTGGTGTTGGCCGTGTTCCCTCTGCCCAGGGCGCAGCGCGTGCTGGCGGAAAGCCACCATGCAAACCAGGTGTTCAGCGGCTTTATCAACGGCAAGCTGATTGACAGCACCATCATCGGCATTCTCTGTTTTGTGGGCATGTCCCTGTTCCGCATGCCGTTTGCAGTGCTCATCAGCGTGATTGTGGGCGTGACGAATATTATCCCCTTTTTTGGCCCGTTCATTGGCGCCATCCCCAGCATTCTGATTTTGCTCATCATCAACCCGTGGGACGCATTGGGCTTTGCCGTGTTTGTGCTGGCGCTGCAGCAGTTTGACGGAAATATTCTTGGGCCCAAAATTTTGGGAGATTCCACGGGCCTGTCTGCCTTCTGGGTTTTGGTGGCCATTATTGTGGGCGGCGGCCTGTTCGGCTTTGTAGGCATGGTGGTGGGCGTGCCCGCGTTTGCGGTGCTGTATTCACTCACCAGCGATATCCTGGCCCGGCGCCTGGCAGAAAAGGGCATTGACGCGCAGGGCAACCCTGTGCAGAAAGCCGGTGTGCCGCCGGCCGAAAGCGCGCCTGCGGCGCAGCCGGAGGCAGAGCCATAAAACCGAAATACCATGTGCGGGCGGCCGGTTCCCTTCCAAGGAAGGGCGGCAATTTCAAGGGAATTTAAAATCCACTGGTGAATATAGAAAAAGGGTATGCCCGCTGGAGGGGGCATACCCTTGGTTTTTACTGATTTTATCTGATATCAGAAAACTTTTTATAGCGGAAAGCTTCCCTCATGCGTACTTTTTCCGGAATAAAGCGACGGACAGTGCGTAAGACAGGATGAAAAGAACAATGACGCTGATAAAGCCGATTGCCATGCTCAAGTCAAAGTTTTCTACAATAAACCCCATGATTGCGTTGTTTGTCACTTTAGACCAGATTCCAAGCACAACCAGAAGGATAACCAGAATGAACATCACCGCAAAGCCTGTAGGTTTGTCAAACATATTGGACGGCGAACTGGGAAGGAGTGCAGAACATCAAGTCTAATTTTGAAAAGGGCGGTTGCCGGAAATGCTTGACAAAGCGGCAGCCTGCCGCTATAATATGATTTGCATCTGAAATATTCCTCCTTAGCTCAGTCGGTAGAGCATGCGGCTGTTAACCGCAGGGTCGTCTGTTCGAGCCAGACAGGGGGAGCCAAAAAAGAGCACCGGTATCCGGTGCTCTTTTTCTTTGCTTTTGGCTGCGGGCCGCAGCCCGCTTTACCGCCTGCGCGCTTTTACCAGCAGCATCATGGGGCGGCGCAGCTCATCGCGCATGCCGGGCAGATCCAGCATCGTTTCGGGCGGCGCGGGCTCTCGCACGCTGCACACCTCAAACCCGTTTTCCCACAGAGCCTGCAGGTAAGTGGTGAGGGTGCGGTGATATTTCGTCACGGTTTCCCCAAGGAATGTGGCGGTGCGCGGCCCCTCTTCATAATAGTGGTCTACGGGAAAATGCAGGATGCTGCCATCTGTGTCATACACCCATTCCTGCGAGCCCTCTGCCGTGAACACGGGGTGCTCGGTGCTGAACACAAACCAGCCGCCCGGGCACAGCCAGTGGGAAATGTTCTGCACCAGGCCGGGCCAGTCCTGCACATAATGAAAGGCCAGAGAAGACAGCACAATGTCAAAACTGGCGTTTGGAAAGCGGGCGTCTTCCATGGCGCAGCGCTGGTATGTGATGGCGCGCGGGCCGCGCTTTTGCTGTGCCACGGCCAGCATTTTTTCCGAAATATCCACCCCAAGCACACTGGCGGCACCATGGTCTGCCGCATACATGCAGTGCCAGCCATATCCGCAGCCAAGGTCCAGCACGCGGCGGCCCTCAAACTGCGGCAGCATGGGCTGCAGCGTGGGCCATTCGCCCGCGCCCGCAAGGCCAAGCTGCGAGCGGGGCATCTGGCTGTATTTTTCAAAAAAGACGGGGTTATCGTAAGCGTTTTCCTTCATGCTTTGCATCCTTTCCGCATCTGTTGCCGCCAATTACTCTGCATTTTTTAGTGTTTTTGTTTTTTAGATGATGCCAAAAACAAGAAAAAACCGCACTGTTAAGCCGTTTTTGGCCTGGCAATGCGGTTTTCTCGATGGTAGGGCCTCCGGGACTTGAACCCGGGACCAACGGCTTATAAGGCCGCTGCTCTAACCGACTGAGCTAAGGCCCCAAAACATTCCGCTGCCCTGCACGGCAAGCGGCGCTTTCTATTATACTCAAATTTTCAGCGTTTGAAAAGCCCTGTGTGAAAAAAGCTGCGGGCGGGGCGGGCGGAGCTGCGTTTTCCGGCGCCTTGGAAAAAGAGCTTGCAACGGCCCGCCTTTATGCGGGCACGCCATGACGGGCCGCTGCATCTGCACGCTACCAGCCTTGACAGGGCGTGGACAGGCAGATATACTGATACCTGATTATTAAAACAACTTTAATAAGTGGCAAAAAGGGGGAACCGCCATGCAGGCAGATAAGCAGCCGCGCACGGGCGCGGCTGTGCGCGTGCTGCGCGCCCTGAAAGGTATGGGCCGTGCCACCAAGCAGCAGCTTGCGCAGGCCACAGGCCTCAGTGTGATGGCTGTGGGCACCGCGGTGGACCAGCTGCTGGCAAAAGGGCGCATTTTGTGCCAGGGGCGGGCCGCCGGCACCGGCGGGCGCCCGGCCGCGGAATATGGTTACCATGCGGGGTATGCGCATGCGCTGATTCTGTGCGCATGGGAGCAGCATGGCCGCGACAGCCTGCACCTGCGCACGGTGGACCTGATGGGGAACTGTGTGCACAGCGCCACACACCCGCTGGAACATGTGCAGCTGGGCGCCTTTGTGCCGGAGATTGAGGCAGTGCTGGAACAGGACAAAGCCGTGGCGGCCCTGGGCTTTGGCCTGCCGGGCACACAGCGGCTGGGGCGCTTAGTGACAAGCGACTATGCGGGCCTGCTGGGCACAGAGTTTGCCGCATATTACAGGCAGCGCTTTTCCATGCCGGTGGTGCTGGAAAACGATGTCAATGCAGCCGCGCTGGGCTATTGCTCCCTGCGGGGGAAGCCGGACGCCACGGTGTGTTACCTGTATTTTCCGCGCCATTATGGCCCGGGGGCCGGCCTTGTGCTGGCGGGTCGGCGCTTTTGCGGCGCGCGCGGCCTTGCCGGGGAGATTGGCCGCCTTTTGCCCGGCACAGATTGGCAGGCGTTTTCCTGGGATGCCTTTTTGCCCGCCTGCCGCGCTGTGGCGGCATGCGCCGGGGCGGCTGCCGCTTTTTGGGACCCGGAGGAAATTGTGCTGTGCGGGGAAGCGTTGGGCCCCGCCCACCTGGAACAGGTGCGCCGCCAATGCGCGAAAATGCTGGCGGGCTCGCCGCCCAGGTTTACACTGGCGGAAAATTTTCTGGAAGATTACACAGCCGGCGTGGCCAGCCAGACGCTGGAGGCGCTGGAATGTGCGCTGGAAACAGAGCTTTGAGGGGGAGCATTCAAATGGCAACACTTTTTTTGGCAATGATATACAGTGCCTTCGTCAGCCTTGGCCTGCCAGATTCCATGCTGGGTGCGGCCTGGCCCGAGATGGTGGCAGGCTTTGCCGTGCCGGTGGAAAGCGCGGGCACGGCGGCCATGGTTACCAGCTTGTGCACAGTCATCTCCAGCCTGTTTACAAACCGGCTGGTGGCAAGGTTTGGCACAGGCCGCACCACACTGTTCAGCGTGATGCTGACGGCCGCCGCCCTTACGGGCATTGCCCTTGCGCCCTCGTTTTTATGGCTGTGTGTGCTGGCCGTGCCCCTGGGCCTTGGCGCAGGCGCAGTGGACGCCGCGCTGAACAATTTTGTGGCCCTGCACTATGCGGCGCGCCATATGAGCTGGCTGCACTGCTGCTGGGGCCTTGGCGCCACGCTGGGGCCGGTGATTCTATCGGTGTTTCTGGGCGGGCACAATGGTTGGCGCTTTGGCTATGGCGCCGTGGCTGCGCTGCAGTGGTGCCTGGTGCTGGCGCTGGCTGCTACGCTTCGGCTGTGGGGCCGCTACGAGCCGCGGCAGCCCGGCGAGCCCGGGCAGGCCCGGGCGGGCACACAGCTTTCGCTTATCTCCACCGCCCGTCAAACCGGCGTATGGGCGGCCATGCTCAGCTATTTCTGCTATTGCGCGGTGGAAAATACAACCCTTTTGTGGGGCGCCAGCTATTTTGTCTCTGCGCGCGGCTTTTCCACCGTGGCGGCGGCACAGGCGGCCTCTGTGTTCGTGCTGGGCATCACGGTCGGGCGCTTTTTGTGCGGCTTTGCCTCTGCCCGCTTGTCCTCTTCGGCGCTTATTTTGGGCGGCGGTGCGCTGGCGGCGCTGGGGGCTGCAGGCATGGCCCTGCTGCCCGCAAGCCTGGGCCCGGCGGCGCTTTGCGTGGTGGGGCTGGGGTTTGCGCCCGCCTACCCCTGCATGATGCACGAAACGCCGCGCCGTTTTGGCGCAACGCGTTCGCAGGGTGTCATCAGCCTGCAGATGGCGGCAGCCTATGTGGGCAATGTATGCATGCCGCCGCTGTTCGGCCTGCTGGCGGCGCAGGTGGGCATGTGGCTGCTGCCGGTGTTTTTGCTGTGCGGTGTTGCGGGTTACGCCGCCTGCACGGCGTATTTGGCCCGCTGGGTGCGCACCCGCCCAGAGGCGCCGCAGTGACGGCCGCAGTGGAAACCGGACAACGCGCCTTAGGCGTGTTGGCGCAAGAAAACATCGGTTTTGGGCTGACAATTTTGCTGCCTAGCGCATTCAAAAAGCCCGGTAATCCGTCAGGATTACCAGGCTTTTTTCACGCTACTATTCACCCAAAATTGCCGGGCCAAAACTGCTTCGCACTTCTGAAGCAGAAATTAGGGTTGCAGAGCAAGGAAAAGCGCCGCAGGCACCCTTTGTGGTTGTCAAGGCGCTTTGACGATGCTATGCGCCCGAATTTCTGTTTCAGAGGCAATGTTTTCTTACGTCAACGCGCCTTTGGGCGCGTTGTTTTAGGAAAGCAGAGAGGGACGGCATCCGTCGTCCCTCAAAAAATTTCTTGTTTCACCGCCCGTTTCCCCGGGCGGCTTTTTATTTACAGGGGCTGCGGCGGCGCGCCGCGTTACCCGGCGCAGGCGCCGTTGGGCACCGGGCGCTCGGGCTGGGCCAGCACGGGAAGGATGCCGTTGGCATAGCCGATGTCGAACAGCATGCCCTCCGACACAATGCCCGCCATCTTCCGGGGCGCAAGGTTCACAACAAACAGTGCCTGGCGGCCCTCGATCTCGCGCGGGTTTTCCCGCTCGGCTTTCATTCCCACCAGAATGGTGCGCTGGAACTCGCCAAAATCAACACAGAGTTTCACAAGCTTATTGGAATTTTCCACACCCTCCACGCGAAGGATGGTGCCCACGCGGATATCCAGCGCATCCAAAGCAGAAAGATCCACCACAGGTTTTACAGGCAGGTGTTTCATTCAGAATCCACTTCTTTCGTCCGGGCCAAAACCGGCCGGCGGCTTTGTATTTCTTTTTTCAGGTGAGGCTACAGGTCTTTCAAATCGTACGGGGTAGCCTGGTATACATAATAATTCAGCCAGTTGGAAAACAGCAGGTGAGCATGGCTGCGCCAGCGGAAAATAGCCGGCTGCGCAGGGTCATCATGAAGGAAATAATGCTTGGGCGGCGCAATGGAAAGGCCGCGCGCCACGTCGCGCTCATATTCAGCGCGCAGCGTGTCGCGGTCGTATTCCATATGGCCCAAAATAAAGATGCGCCGGCCGGAATCGGTGCTTAAAAGGTGCAGGCCGGCCTCTTCACTCTCGGCCAGGATGCGCAGCGCGGGCTGCTTTTCCACATCGGCCCGCCGCACCTCGGTGTGGCGGGAATGCGGCGCCCAGAACACCTCGTCAAACCCGCGCACCAGCGGGTTCGCAGGGCGCAGCACCCGGTGGGGAAACACGCCGAACATCTTTTCCTTCAGTTCGTATTTTGGAATGCCGTAATGGTAATACAGCGCCGCCTGGGCGCCCCAGCACACATGCAGCGAGGAGTATACGTTGGTTTTGCTGAACTCGAACACGCGGCACAGCTCGGGCCAGTAATCCACCTGTTCAAAGGCAAGCGTTTCCACCGGCGCGCCTGTCACAATCATGCCGTCGAAGCGCTGGCTTTTCACCTCGTCGAATGTGCGGTAAAAGGTTTGCAAATGCGAAGGGGGCACATGGGTGGAGGAATGGCTGCCCATGTGCACCAGCGAAAGCTCTACCTGCAGGGGGCTGTTGGCCAACAGGCGTGCAAGCTGCGTCTCGGTGGCAATTTTGGTAGGCATCAGGTTTACAAGCAGAATGCGCAGCGGGCGGATATCCTGGCTCATGGCGCGTGCGCGGCGCATAACAAAAATATTTTCCCCTTCCAGCGCCTGATAGGCGGGAAGCTCCTGCGGGATGATGAGCGGCATGGCGCGCCCTCCGTTCCGTGCAAAATGCGCCTGCGCTGCGCAGGCGTAAATTTATTATATCATGTGCGCCAGTGCCGTACAAGCGCCGAAAGTGTTTGCAATGCGCCTGCGTGCGTGGTATTCTAGAACAAGTTGAAACACCGCCCCGTGCGCCCTGGCGCGCGGCATTTGGAAAGGAAGAAGAACATGTTGACCGTTACCGACGTAAGCCTGCAGTTTTCCACAGGGACGCTGTATAAGCATGTGGATTTGAAATTTACCCCGGGCAACTGCTATGGCATCATCGGCGCGAACGGCGCGGGGAAATCTACCTTCCTGCGCATTTTGTCCGGCGAGCTGGAGCCCACCACGGGCAGCGTTTCCCTTGGGCCGGACGACCGCATGAGCGTGCTGGAGCAGGACCATTTCCGCTATGAAAATGACAGTGTGATGGATGTGGTGCTGCGCGGCAACCCGAAGCTGTATGCCATTATGAAAGAAAAAGATGCGCTGTATGCCAAGCCGGATTTTTCCGAGGCGGACGGAGAGCGTGCGGCCGAACTGGAGGGCGAATTCGCCGAGCTGGACGGCTGGGAGGCCGAAAGCCAGGCAGACCAGCTTTTGAACGGGCTGGGCATCCCCATGGAGCAGCACACCGTGCAGATGAACACACTTTCCGAGCGCCAGAAGGTAAAGGTTCTGCTGGCAAAGGCGCTGTTCGGCTCGCCCAGCATCATCCTGCTGGACGAGCCCACCAACGGCCTGGACATCGACAGCATCGAATGGCTGGAAGAATTCCTCATTGATTACGACGGCACCATTCTGGTGGTAAGCCACGACCGCCACTTTTTGAACGCCGTGTGCACGCATATTGTGGACATTGACTACAACAAGGTGCAGATGTATGCGGGCAACTACGATTTCTGGTATGAATCCAGCCAGCTTATTCAGCAGCTTATCCGCAACCAGAACAAGAAAAAGGAAGAGAAGATACGCGAGCTGCAAAGTTTCATCCAGCGGTTTTCTGCCAACAAATCGAAATCCCGGCAGGCCACCAGCCGCAAGAAAATTCTGGATTCCATCACGCTGGAAGAGATGCCGGCATCCAGCCGCAAATACCCCTTTGTGGGCTTTTCGCCCGAGCGGGAGGCAGGCAAGGACATCCTGTTCGTAGAGGGGCTTTCAAAAACGGTGGACGGCGTGAAGGTGCTGGACAACGTAAGCTTTGTCATGAACCGCAACGACAAAATAGCCCTGGTGGGCGATAACGAGGCCGGCCAGACGGCGCTGATGCAGATATTGGCCGGGGAGATGCAGCCGGACGAAGGCAGCTTTAAATGGGGCGTTTCCACCTCGCAAAGCTTTTTCCCAAAAGATAACAGCGCGTTTTTTGAAGGGTTTGAAGGCAACCTGATTGACTGGCTGCGCCAGTACAGCGAAGACCCGGCTGAGACCTTTCTGCGCGGCTTTTTGGGGCGCATGCTGTTTTCGGGCGACGAAGTGTATAAGCCCGCCAGTGTGCTTTCGGGCGGCGAGAAGGTGCGCTGCATGCTCAGCCGCATGATGATGACGCACGCCAATGTGCTGGTGCTGGACCAGCCCACCCGCCATTTGGACCTCGAGAGCATCCAGGCGCTGGCAAACGGCCTGGCGGCGTTCCGGGGCAATGTCATTGTGGCATGCCATGACCACCAGTTTATCGACGAGGTGGCCAACCGCATCATCGAGCTGCCCCTTGGCCGCCCCGGCTGCATCGACCGCGAGGGCACGCTGGACGAATTTATTGCCTATAAGCGCGAGCGCGGGCTGTAAGGCCCGCTGCAAAGAAAGGAAGAGAGAAGGCATGGTTCGGTTTGCTGTAATTGGCACAAGCGCCATCACCACCCGCTTTCTGGAGGCGCTGGCGGCGGCCGGGCAGGGCACCGTGCTGCAAGCGGTGTATTCCCGCACAAAGCAGCGCGCGCAGGCGTTCGGCGCGCAGTATGGCGCCAAGGCGTATTACGACAGCCTGCAGGCGCTGGCCGCAGATAAAAATGTGGACGCCGTGTATATCGCCAGCCCAAACAGCCTGCACTGTGCGCAGGCGCTGTGCATGCTGCGCGCGGGCAAGCATGTGCTGTGCGAAAAGCCCATGGCAGCCACGGCGCAACAGGCGCGGCAGATGTTTCGGGCCGCCGAGGAAAACGGCGTGGTGCTGATGGAGGCCATGCGCTCGCTGTACACCCCCGGTTTTGCCCGGCTGTGCGGGCTGGTGCAGGCCGTGGGCCCGGTGCGCAGCGCGCGCATCCCATATGCCAAATACTCTTCGCGTTACGGCCTTGTGCGCCAGGGCAGGCCCACAAATATTTTCAGCACAGAGTTTGCCACCGGCGCGCTGATGGACCTTGGCGTATACTGCGTAAACCTTGCGCTGGGCTTGTTCGGCGCGCCGAAGGGCATCCAGGCGTCCGCTGTGAAGCTGCCGAACGGCGCAGACGGCGCGGGCGCCATTCTGGCCCGGTATGACGATAAGCTGGTGGAGCTGGCCTATTCCAAAATAACCGATGGCCGCCTGCCTGGCGAAGTACAGGGCGAGCAGGGCACTGTCCTTGTTCACCACCCGGACGAGATTACGCGTTTAGAGGTGCTTTGGCGCGATGGGCGGCGTGAGGATATTACAGTTCAAAACCCGCCGAACAACCTGTGCGGCGAAGTGCAGCAGTTTCTGCGCCTGCTGGGCGGGGCACAGGGCTATGAGGCGGCAAAGGGCCAGACCCTTGCGGCGCTGGCGCTGATGGACGAAGCGCGGCGGCAGGCAGGCCTGCATTTTGCCGCGGATGAGGCATAAACACACCGGTGCAGAACAGGCGGCAGAGAAAGGATGAGCGGCAGATTGGAAAACAGCAAAGCGAGAAACATCCGCCTTGTGGGGCTGGATTTGGACGGCACGGTATTCACCGATGAAAAAACCATCACCCCGGCCACAAAGGACGCCATTGCGCGCGCTGTGCGCGCGGGTGTGGCGGTGCTGCCGGTGACGGGCCGCCCGCGCAGCGGCCTGCCGGAAGAGGTGCTGGCCATCCCCGGCGTGCGCTATGCCATCACCTCGAACGGCGCCATGTGCGAGGACCTTGCCGAAGGCAGCGTACTGGTGCGCCTTGCCATGGACGAAGAGACGGCGCTGCGCGCACTGCATATTGCCGAAAAGTATGATGTGGTCATTGACATCTACATTGACGGGCAGGCCTACACGGCCGCCGAGAGCATGCAGCTTGTGCAGACGCATGTGCCCGAAAGTTTCCGCCCGTACTTTCTTAAAACGCGCAGGCTGGTGGAAAACCGTGAACAGCTTTTGCGCCGGAAGGGCCGCGGGGCGGAGAAATTCACCATTTTGTTCCGCGATATGGCCCAGCGGGCGGCGGCCTGGCAGGAGTTTGAGCAAACCGGCCTGTTCGAGCTTTCCGGCGGCATTCCGGAAAATATTGAGGTGAACGCCAAAGGCGTGGACAAGGGCCGTGCTTTGCTTGCGCTGGCCGGGCGGCTGGGCTTTTCGCGCGGGCAGACCATGGCCTGCGGCGATGCTTCGAACGATATTGCCATGCTGCGCGCAGCGGGGCTGGGTGTTGCCATGGGCAACGCCACGCCCGAGGCCGTGGCAGCGGCGGATGTGCAGACGGACACAAACAACAACGACGGCGTGGCAAAGGCCATCCGGCGCTGGGTGCTGGGCGAAGAGGTGTAAGCGCGAGCGTTGGGCGCCGGGCACTGCCCGGTGCCTGTGTTCCCCAGCTGTGGGCTGCGGAATATGCGAAAAAACGATATTTCCGGCGCCTTCATGCGGCAAAAGCGCTGCCCTGCGCACATTGCTGGCCACCCGCGTGCGTGTGTTCTTCCCTGTATTAGGCGCACTGTCGAAAGAGCATTGCCCCTGAAACAGAAAATGGGGGCGCAGCATCGTCAAAGACATTTGCAGGCCAAAGGCATGGCCTGCATTTTCCCGTTGTGCATACATTGGAACCTTAAGTGGAATTGTGAACAGAAAAGCCCGTGGGACATGGCGCCCATGGGCTTTTTTATTCCGTCTGCACAGGCCCCTTCCCAAAAAGCTTTCCCCCTTCAAGCGTGCGGCGCCGGGCAAAGAAGCGTTCGCTTGTTCGGGCTGCGGCGGCCGGCCCTGCGCGGCCGGGCGGGGCCGGGCTTTGTTGCCGCACGGCAAAAAGGCAGAAAGAGAATTGGGGAAAGTGGGGCAGCTTTCAAGGGAAACGAGAAAACATTTCGAAGAATATGTAAAATATTTGCCCCAAATATTGTCAATTTTACCAATACAATATTGAAATAGTTAATGTTATCATATATTTGTGCCTAAAAAATATATATTTTATGTAATGAAACAGTAAAATTATAGTAAAATCAGGCACAGGCAAGTTTAAAAAAGGAGGAACCCTGTCTTATGAAAAAGTTGCTTAGTGTATGTTTAGTGTTAAGCATGCTGCTGGCCCTGGTGGCCTGTGGCGGCGACACGCCGGCCTCTACGGCTTCCGGTGCGTCCCCGGCATCCGGCTCGGGCACTTCGGCAGAGCCCAGCGGCAAGCTGGTCATCTATTCCCCCAATTCGGATACGCAGGTAGCCAGCAGCCTTACCAACGGCTTTATGGTGAAATACCCCAACATTGAAGTGGAACTGCAATCCATGGGCACAGGTGATGTGCTGGCCCGTATCGAGGCCGAAAAAGAAAACCCGCAGGCCGATATCAACTGGGGCGCCATCAACTACAACTTCTATCATCAGCACCCCGACCTGTGGGAGCCGTATGTTTCGCCCAATGAGGAAAACCTGGACGAAAACTACCGCAACGACACAGACGGCAATGTCACCTACTGCAACCTGTCTGGCAGCGGCTGCTTTATTCTGAACAACACCCTGCTGAAAGAACTGGGCGTGGAAGTGAACGGCTATGCCGATTTGCTGCAGCCCGAGCTGAAGGGAAAGATTGCAATGGGCGACCCCACTGCATCTTCCAGTGCATTTGCAGAGCTGACCAACATGCTGCTGGTGATGGGCGAGGGCGAAACGCCTGCCGAATGCTATCAGAGCGATGCCGCCTGGGACTATGTGGATAAATTTATTGATAACCTGGACGGAATCATCCTCTCCAGTTCTTCCCAGGTGTACAAGGGCGTCATTGACGGCGAGTATGCTGTGGGCGTCTCTTATGAAGACCCTGTTGTGCAGGCCATTATTGACAATGCCGAGAACCCCGACGCAGACCTTTCGCTGGTTTATCCGGAAGAGGGCGCTGTGTGGCTGCCCGCCGGCGTGGCCATTGTGAAAAACGCCCCCAATATGGAAAATGCCAAACTGTTCATTGATTATCTGTTGAGCGAAGAGTGCCAGACGGCCCTGGCCGAAACCACAATCCGCGGCACCATGACATCCATCCCCCAGACGAACGAGGCAATGAAGCCCTTTGATGAGATCAATGTGGTATACGAAGATCAAAAGGCGGTTGCCGAGCAGCAGACCAGCATGCTGGAGCGCTGGACAGACCTGCTCACAGGTTGACGGCAGCCTGGAAACCATCACAAGGGGATTTTGATATGAGTGTTTGTATTCGCATCAAAGATGCTGTAAAAAAATATGGCGATAATACGATCATCTCAGATCTGTCTCTGGATATCAAGGAGGGTGAATTTTTCACCCTCCTTGGTCCATCCGGGTGCGGAAAAACAACGCTTCTGAGAATGATAGCAGGCTTTAACAGTATTGAAGGCGGAGATTTCTATTTCAATGACAAGCGCATCAACGATATAGACCCGGCCCGCAGAAACATCGGCATGGTGTTTCAGAACTATGCCATCTTTCCGCACATGACAGTGCGCGATAACGTGGCCTTCGGCCTGAAAAACAGAAAAGAATCGAAAGAGACCATCCAGGCCGAAACAGACCGGTTTATGGAGCTGATGCACATCAAAGAATATGCCGACCGCATGCCAGACCGGCTTTCGGGCGGCCAGCAGCAGCGTGTGGCGCTGGCGCGTGCGCTGGTTATCAAGCCGGACGTGCTGCTGATGGACGAACCGCTGAGCAACCTGGACGCCAAGCTTCGCGTTGAGATGCGCACGGTGATCAAAGAGATACAGCACACGGTGGGCATTACCAACGTATATGTCACCCACGACCAGGAAGAGGCCATGGCCGTGTCGGACCGCATTGCCGTTATGAACCAGGGTGTCATCCAGCAGGTGGGCACCCCAAAGGCAATTTATCAGCGTCCGGCCAACCTGTTCGTGGCCACATTCATCGGGCGCTCGAACATTCTGCCTGGCGAGCTGAAACCGGAAGGCGGCAAATGCATGCTGAGCTTTGACGGCGGCTTCTCGGTGCCGATGGAAAACGTGCTGCCCGAACAGCAGAAGCCGCAGCGTGTTCAGGTTTCTGTAAGGCCGGAAGAGTTTGTGTTGAACACGGCCGAGCAGGCCAGCGGCCTGAAGGCCACAGTGGACAGCAGCGTGTTTCTGGGGCTAAACACCCACTATTTTGCCCATACAGACACAGGCGAGCGCATCGAGATTGTTCAGGAATCGCAGATAGACAACGTCATTCCTGACGGCACGGTGATCCGCCTTGGGGTAAAAACCGAGAAAATCAACATCTTTGCGGAAGATGGAACGCGCAACCTGCTGGAAGGCGTGCACGACGACAACGCAGTTTGACAGGCGGGGGGCGGTGCTATGAAAAAGACAAAGAGGCTTGACCCGTGGGTTGTTGTCACGCTGGTCATTCTGTTCTGCTATCTGCTGTTCCTTATTTACCCAATGTTCAACCTGCTGCGGCAATCGGTGTTCAGCGGCGAAACAGGCGCGTTTACCCTGGAATATTTCCAGAAATTTTTCGGCAAAACCTATTACCTCTCCACACTGTGGAATTCCTTTAAAGTGTCGGTGGCCGCCACGGTTATCACACTGGTTATAGGGGTGCCGCTGGCCTATGTATATAACATGTATTACATAAAAGGCCGGGGCTTCTTGCAAATTATCATCATTCTGTGCAGCATGTCGGCGCCCTTCATTGGTGCCTATTCGTGGATTTTGCTTTTGGGCAATTCAGGCATCATCCGCAAGGCAATCAAATCTCTGCTGGGCATCACATTGCCCAGCATCTACGGCTTCAACGGCATTTTGCTGGTGCTGTCGCTTCAGCTGTTTCCTCTGGTGTTTTTGTATGTCTCCGGCGCTATGAAAAACATTGACAACTCTTTGCTGGAGGCATCTGAAAACATGGGCTGCAAGGGCGTAATGCGCTTTTTTAAAGTAATCTTGCCCCTGTGCATGCCCACCATCCTGGCCGCTACGCTGCTGGTGTTCATGCGCGCCTTTGCCGATTTTGGCACGCCGCTGCTGATTGGGCAGGGCTACCGCACCTTCCCGGTAGAGATATACAATGCTTTCTTTTCCGAGACGGCGGGCGGCGATTACGGCTTTGCCTGTGCCACCGCCGTAATCGCCATTCTCATCACCACAGTGGTGTTTCTTGTACAAAAGCGCACATCCAACCGATTTTCCTTCACCATGAACGCCCTTCATCCCATCGAACGCAAAAAGGCAAAAGGGCCGTTCAGCGTTCTTATCCACATCTTTGCTTATGGCGTAGTAGGTGTTGCGTTCCTGCCGCAAATTTATATCCTGTATGAGTCTTTCCGAAAAACTTCCGGCAAGGCATTTGTGCCAGGCTATTCCCTGGAAAGCTACCGTTCTGCCTTCCAGGTGGCAGGCAGCGCCATCAAAAACACCTTTGTGATTGGCCTGAGCGCCCTGGCCGTCATCATCCTGCTGGCGGTTCTGGTGGCCTATTTGGTGGTGCGGCGCAGAAGCACGGCCAACAATGTTATCGACATCATGAGCATGCTGCCCTACATCATTCCGGGCAGCGTGGTGGGCATTGCGCTTATTATGGCTTTCAACCAGAAACCGCTCATTCTCACGGGCACCATGATTATCATGGTGATTGCTTTGGTGATACGCCGCCTGCCGTACACAATACGCAGTTCGGTGGCCACCCTGCAGCAGATTCCCATTACGGTGGAGGAGGCCGCTATCTCGCTTGGCGCCTCAAAAGCCAAAACCTTTTTCCTTGTTACGGTGCCCATGATGGCAAACGGCATCATTTCCGGTGCCATCTTAAGCTGGGTAACCATCATCACCGAACTCTCTACGGCAATCTGCCTGTACACAGTGCGCACACAAACGCTGACGCTGGCCATCTATGTGTATGTGTCCCGCGGCAACGATGGTATTGCTGCGGCTTTGGCCACCATCCTGTCTTTGACCACGGTGGTATCTTTGTGCATTTTCATGAAGGTGTCCAAATCCAAAGATGTAACACTTTGACGGGAGGTGCGGTATGAAACCTGTGGTAGAAAGGCTGATGGGCAAAACCATCATCAGCGTGCAGGCCTATGAAGACACACCGCTGTACGGCCCGCAGAACATGCGCATCATGGCGCAAAGCGTACTAATGGGCGGGGCCGAAGGTCTGCGCGCATGCTGGCCCCAAGATATCCGGGCCATCCGGGCCATCACCAGCAAACCCATCGTAGGCATTTATAAAGATTTCCCCGAAGGGCAAGACCCCCTCGACGCAATTTATATCACCCCCACGCTGGAGCGTGCGAAAGAGGTGATAGAAGCGGGGGCAGATGTGCTGGGCCTGGATTGCACGCTGCGCCCCCAGCGAGGGCTTGAGGCGCTGAAGGCGCTGCTGGGCGAAGTGCACCGGCTTTGGCCGCACATTGCCGTTATGGCAGATTTATCCACCCTGGAAGAAGGCGTGGCCGTGGCCGAAACGGGCCTTGTAGACATCATCTCTACCACCCTCAGCGGCTACACGCGCAGCAGTCTGGGCGGAAAGGGCGAAAAGCCGGATGTGCAGCTGATACGCGAGTTGAAAAAGGCCATACAGCTTCCGGTAAACGGCGAGGGCCATATTTGGGAATTGGCCGACCTTGAGGCGGTTTTGGATGCCGGAGCAGATATGGTGACCATCGGTTCGGCTGTCACACGGCCGCATCTCATCACCGAACGCTTTGTGGCATGCCAGCACCGCTGGCGCGCCCAAAAACAAACGAAAAAAGCAGAAAAATAAAATGGCAGGGCCCCGGCAAAAGCCGGGGCCCCTGGCTTTGTTAAGCAGTGTGTGCCGAAAAAGCACGGTGCAGGCCGGCTTTAACCAAGCGGCAGGCACAGCTCGGCGCAGGCGCCGCCCTGCGGGCGGTTGGAAAGTGACAGCCGGCCCCCATGCAGCTGTGCGGCTTCGCTGGCAATGGTAAGGCCAAGGCCCATATGGCCGGCGGCCGGGCTGCGCGCGGCGTCACCGGAATAAAAGGCCTGTGTGCCAAGGCGCAGCGCCTCGGGGGAAAAGCCGGGGCCCTCGTCCAGCACGCGCAGGCACAAAAAGTTGCCGCTGCACTCGGCCTGCAGGCTTACAAGGCCGCCCTGCGGTGAGGCAGAGACGGCGTTTTCCACCAGGTTCAACACGGCGCGGCACAACAGGTTTTTGGCACAGAACAACGCAGCCGGGCCGCCCTGCGGCACAGCTGATTCAAAGCGCAGCCCGGCTTTTGTGCAAAGCGCCTGCGCGTCTTTGCACAGGGCGGCCAAAAGCGGGGCGGCAGGCGTTTCGGCCCGTTCTTCCTTCTGTGCTTCCAGCGCGGCCACAGCGCGCAGGGAATCGACATACTGCTGCGCGCGCAGGGCGTTTCGCACAATGCCCTGTGCCAGTGCCTGCTGCGGCGCGGGCAGGCCGTCTTCGCACAGAAGTTCGGCGTTGCCGCTGATGACGGTGAGTGGTGTTTTCAAATCGTGCGTCAGGGCGGCAAGCTGCCTGCGGCGCAGGGCCTCGGCCTTCCACTGGCTGTTCAGCGCAGAGGCAAGCTGCTGGCGCAGGCTGTCCATGGTGGCCAATGCACAGGCAAACTCCCGCACATGGGCCTTGCCCTGCGGCCAGCTTTCCAGCGTGCCCGAGGCAATGGCGCTGCCGGCTTCGGCCAACAGGCGGGCATCTGTCTGCAGGCGCCTGGAGACGGCGCGCGTCACGGCCACCACACCGCCCAGGCAGGCCAGCGCGGTGGCAGCAAGGAACATGGCCTGAAAATCGGGCAGTTTGCCGCGCAAAGAGGGGTTCGCATAGGGCACAGCATAGTCGTATTGAAAATAGGCCACAGCGCCGTCGGCCAGGGGCACAACCGTATGATATTGTGTATAGCCCAAGTTGCCGCTGCCGCCGCGCTGGGCATTCCGGGCCTTTTCCAGGTGCCAGGCATCCATGTTGGTGCACAGCACCGCCGCATCTGCCTGCGGCGAAGAAAATACGGCCCAGCGGCATAACTCTGGCAGCTCACCGGCGGGAAAACTGGCCGCCGTGTGCCCGGCCGCCAGGGCCGCCCCCTGCGCCGCCGCCTCGCTGCCGGCCGAGGCGGGCAAAATAAAGCCGCAGTTCATCAGAAGCTGAAAACTGAACAGCGCCGCAAAGCACACCGCAATGCACAGGGCGCCTGCGGCCAGCAGGTAACCCCACAGCAGCCCCGCAAGCGAATGCGCTTTCACTCGCTTTTCCATTTATACCCTACCCCCCACACTGTCTCGATGGGCGAAAGGCCAAAGGCCTTTAGCTTTGCACGGATGTTCTTCACATGCTCGGCCACGGCGGAATCGTCTGCCGTGCCCTCAAAGCCAAACACGGCCTCATAAATCTGCTCTTTGGAAAACGTCTGCCCCGCGTGCAGGGCCAGAAATTCACAGATGGCATATTCCCCTTTGGTAAGGCGAATGGGCACATCGTTGCAAAAGGCCGCCTTGCCGGGCATGTCGAACGAGACGCCGCCCCGGCGCAGGTAGGCGCAGGGGGCGCGCCGCTCGCGCCGCAGGTGCGCGACCACGCGGGCACGCAGCTCTGCAATGCGAAAGGGCTTGGCAAGGTAATCGTCCCCGCCCAGGCCCAGCCCGGTGAGCACATCCGCCTCCTGTGTTTTGGCGGTGAGAAACAGGATGGGGCAGGCCGCAAGGGCGCGGATGCGCGCACAGGTGGCAAAACCGTCCTCTCCGGGCATCATCACATCTAGCAAAATGCAGTCTGCCCAGCGGCATGCTTCGGGCGTCACCGCAGCCCCGCTGGCCAGCGTTTTCACCGTGTGTCCGTCGCGCGCCAGCGCTGCTTGCAAAAGCGCGCGCACGTCTTCTTCATCGTCCACGGCAAGGATATTGGCCATCCCATTCACCTCTCATCACGTTAAAACAGGGTATAGCGCACACGAAAGGGCGTACAGCACATACACATGCGCGGGGTAAAACGCATAGAAAAACCGCCCAAGGGCGCGCCCGCCGCGCCCGCGCGCACCATTGTATGCCAGGAACAAAAGGGCAGCAAAAGCGCTCATCCATTCATACCCCATGGTAAACAGCGCCGAAAGGGGCAGCCCCGTCATGCGGATGCCAAGCAGCACAGTGCCGCCTTCGGTCAGCAGCGTCCAGCCAAACCAGGCCCCGGCCTGCACGCTGCGGCGGCCGCGCAGGGCATACAGCAGCACACCGCCCAGCATGAAATACAGGCTGCCGTCAATGATGACGCTGGTGGAGGGCAGCACAGTATAAAACAGCAGCCCCAGAATGCCCTGATAATCGCCCAGCAGCGGCGCCAGCAGGTATATGGCAAAATAGGGCCAGGCAATGGGCGCGGCCAGCAGCAGGGCGCCGCGCAGAAATTTGCGGCTGCGCACAAAATCGACGCCCCACAGCATCACCAAAATGAGGGTAAATGTAGAGAGCATGGCGTTCTGCGGAAAAAAGCCGTCCGCACGCTGAAGGCCGGGCATCAGAATACAGGCATACTGCACAGCGCCCATGCCTGCCCCCAGCAGCCAGATGCGCAGGAAATAGCGCGTTTTGCTGCGGGTATGGGCCCAGCCCTCCACCAGGCTGAACAGAAACAGCGGCGCGGAAAGGCGCCCCAGCCAGGTGAACACCAGGGGAATGGCGCCGGTAAAGCCGAAAAAGTAATAGATATGGTCCAGCAGCATCAGGCTGAGGGCCAGCAGTTTCAGCCCGTTCTGTGTGATGCCCTGCCGGGCAGCGGCAGGGGAAAGCGTTGCGGTTTGCATAATAAAAAACACTCCTTTTTCTGTGGGCGCAGGCGCGCCCAAGGCGGCTGTGTGCCCTCTGAAAAGAAGTGTACCTGCCATTTATCAGGAATTTATAAGGGGCGCGAAATCTATTTCGCACCCCTTTGCACGTTGAAACAGCTCAAAGCCCCTGCAAAAGCGGGCGTATCTCACAGGCGTTCCGGCGAATGAATGTGTCCATGCCCTCTTTGGTAAGCCAGCGGTAGGTATGGCCCTGCGGGGCGGCGCCCGTGCGGTAATATTCCACAATGTTCTTCATCTGTGCCGCCAGTGCGTCCGGCCCGTAATAGGGCAGGTATTCGTTGGGGAAATTGCCGGCGCCTGCCAGCACCCGCAGGGGCTCGAAGTCGGGGTTTTCGGAAAAAAACTGCATGTCCAGGCCATACCAATCTTTTTTCTGCTCCAGCGTCAGGGCAATGTCTTCCGGCGTGCCAAACGCCGTGCCCGCCGCCGCACGCACGGGCTCTACAATCTCACGTACCCAGGCGCAATCGGTCAGCAGATGGATATAATAGGCGGTGTAAAAGGCGCGCGCCTCCGGCGAGAGAGCTTTGCCCTCCAAATAAGCGGCACGAAAAGCAGGGGCATCGCAGTTGCGCTTGTAGCCATCCGGCGCCCAATGCGTCACCTGCGTGGGCGGGTCAAACACATTTTCGGCAATATAGGCGCCGCAATCTGGCCCCACCGCCCCCACATAATAGGCCGTGGCCTCCTGCGGTGTGCCGGTGAACGGCGCGCCCAGGGCCTGCGCCACACGAAGATGTACCATCCAGGATGCCATACCGCGTCCTCCCTTTCCCTTCTTCACCATCCAACCCACAGAAACGCACCGAAAGAGTCATCTGCCGGGCCATTCTCATGCAGAACTGTGCAACCTCATATTTCTATTCCTTTTCTAATTGGCACAATTTTGTCTTACTGCCTCTGAAGCGTATGTTCCGGCCACATATTTGCAATAGGACACCGGTGTAAGTGGGTTATGTCACAGCTCTATTGCCATAAATGACTCTTGTTCAACTTTACAGCCATGTCTTTTCATGAAATCAAATATCTCTTGATATGCGCACAGCAAAGGTGAGCACATAATTTTCCGGTCTTTCGCAGACAGCGAAGGATAATGCCCTGCTTGAAAACAGGCTTGCAGTGTGGAAAGAGGCATTTGAGTTGGGGGTAACCGGAATTCCGCTAAATAAAGATAGGCCGGGTTCTTCCGAAGATTATAATATTCCATAAAAAACGGCCGTCAAGGCTGTTTTTCCATTGCCGATAGGCAGAAGCAAGAAGCGCCAACCGCTCTTACCCGGTTTCACCCGCCAGCTTGCCTTTCCGCCCATAGTTTCAGCGGGCAAACAAGATTCTTGTATCGGGAAAAAGAAAAGCCGGCCAAGAGACCGGCTTTTGTGGTGCACTTCCAGGGACTCGAACCCTGGGCCCGCTGATTAAGAGTCAGCTGCTCTACCAACTGAG
>OJQW01000014.1_pt1 | contig 208533 bp, 151 predicted proteins | sample 1599041 | NCBI WGS metagenome assembly OJQW01 (sample SAMN03922518, study PRJEB24848) | human gut metagenome | isolation source: stool sample | host: Homo sapiens | place: Germany | collected 2010-02
CCTAGATCATTAGTAAGTATGATGAAACCATTACAGTATATGTATATTGTACTGTGGTATAGGTTAGAGTTAGCAATGGCTAGAGACAAGGGTAAAGTAGTAAATATGGATATTACTCAGATACCTAAGTCTATGAATATTGATGTTGCTAAGTGGATGCACTACCTGTCTGCACTAGGAGTTAACTTTATTAACCCTTATGAAGAAGGTTGGGATATACCTGGTAGAGAAGGTGGTAAACCATCATAGTTCAACCAAATTACAGCTTTAGACCTTACTATGGCTAATACTATAGATCAATACATCAAGTTGATGGATAAGATTGAATCTATGCTAGCTGAGATTACTGGTGTATCTAAACAGAGAGAAGGAGCCATTTCATCTAATGAATTAGTAGGTAATGTAGAGAGATCTGTAATACAATCTGCTCATATTACTGAACCATGGTTCTGGACTCATAACCAAGTAAAGAGAGAGACATTAGTAATGTTACTCAATACTGCTAGATACGCTTGGAAGGATACTAAGACATCGTTACAGTATGTATTTGATGATGCAACTAGAGCATTCATAACACTGTCAGATCAGTTGTTCTATGAGGATTTAGACGTATTTGTAGAAGATACTACTAAGAATCAACAGAACCTTGAAGCATTGAAGAACATGATGCAACCTGCTATGCAGAATGGTGCTAGTCTACTTGATATAGCTGAGATTATTACTTTGGATAATGTCAATATGATTAAGAATAGATTAGAGGAAATCGAGCAGAAACGTATGGAACAGCAACAAGCTATGGAACAAGCTCAAGCTGAACGCGAACAGCAGTTAGCTCAATTACAGAATGAGACTAGAGAAGAAGAACTGATGATCGAAGAAGCTAAGTTAGATCTTGAGAAATACAAGATTGATTCAGATAATGCTACTAAGATCACTGTAGCTCAACTCAATGCATACAGAGGTGCAGAAAATATGGATCAAGATGGTAATGGTATACCTGATCCTATTGAAATAGCATCGCAAGCATTAGAAGAGAGAAAACAGATGTCAGATGAAGCTTCTAAACAGCTTGATATTAGAGCTAAGATGCGAGAACAGGATCTTAAGAGAGATATCGAGAATAAGAAGATAGAACTCGAAAAACAGAAGTTACAAGCTCAGAAAGATATTCAGAAACAGAAAGATGATTCTGCGATGGAACGTGAAAGACTAAAGGCTCGTACAGCACTACGCAACAAAGTATCAGGTGAGAAATGAAAAACCCGACTAAAATTTTAAAAGGAAAAGTATTATATTTCTGTAATACCTGTAAGAGATGGTTGCCAGAAACTAAGTTTAATAGAGACAATACCAACTTACACAATAACAGAGGCGGATTGTGTACTCAATGTAAAGATTGTTAGAGAGCTAGATATTACAAAGAGAGACAGAAGATTTTATAGAACGATTATTTAGCTTTAAAATATAAATTGAATGCTGCATTGAAGGGTTCGCGCCGAAGGAGTAAAGATAAGAACATGTTTAATGATCTTAACCTAGAGTATCTATTATATCTTTGGAGTAAGTAGGATGGGAAATGTGCACTTACAGGTATTCCAATGACTTATAAGTTTTACGAAGGAAGAGTAAATACAAATCTATCCATAGACAGAATAGATTCTTCCAAAGGATACACGAAAGATAATGTCCAACTAGTTACGATGGTTGCTAATTAGATGAAAAACGACTTGAGTGTAGAGGAGTTAGTAGAAATATGTAAGAAATTGTTAGAAACTATAAAAAGTAATGAAAGTAATACAGAATAAATTGATACCATTTAAAGGTTACTCATACATTAACCTGTTTGGTTTGATATTTACTAGAGATAAAAGTAAGATATCAGCTAAGTCCTACAATCATGAAAAGATTCATCTTAAGTAGATGTAGGAAATGTTATGGATACCATTCTATTTATGGTATGGTATTGAGTATGTTCTTATAAGATTATGTAGACTCTTCTCTAAACAAAATACTGTTTATCATGATGTATCTTTTGAAGAAGAAGCATATAATAACTAGGATAATTACGAGTATCCTGAAACTAGGAAGCATTACTCTTGGTTAAAGTATCTTAAAATCGGTAGCTTTAAGGAAAGATGGACAGAAACGCATTTAAACAAAGAATGAAAGCATTTAAGACTTATCGGGAGTAGAATCCCGGTAAGACTTATTTTGACTTCAAAGCCTATGCAGATGGAGGAAGTACTGACCAGAGAACAGATCATCCCATAAGTAAGCCAAGTTACCCAGTACCAAAAACGATTATTTAGGATCGTTTAATAGATCTCGGGGGATCTCCTTCAGAAGACATTACATACGAGGAACGTTATAAACGTGGTAAGAAAGAACGCACTCTCCAAGATTGGAAATCTTTACTGCACGGTATTAATAGTACATTCGGAACTGCAGCGTCATTAGCTAGTCTTATCTATGGTGGCGGATGGTCACTAACGAGGTTACTAAACGGAAACAAGAGTAGCACAATTGGTCAAACATTATCTAAATATGTACTACCAAGTAACACTATAGACACAGCAGCTGACATTGCTGCGTTTGTTGAAGAGCCTAATACTGAAACTGGCGCAGAAATTATTGGAGGTATACTTTTAGGTAAGGAAAGAGATTTTTCGAAGACTACGCGTCAAGTTGCTGAACTTGCACAATAGGTGTAGAACGCAAATAATACATTTGCAGATGGAGGAGAAATACCACCTAATAACAAACCAATAATTCCTGAAGAGCCTCAACCATATAAGGGTAAATTATATAAGGATAGGTATGGTCGTAAGTATACTGAAAGTCAGTTGGATGATTATTATGACAATAGTACTGATGAAATTGATAGATTCACTGGGAAACCATTCGTCAGAGGATTGAAACCTGTAGGTGATATTGAAGATGCTGCTAATATGACTCCAGTTGGAGATGCAATATCAGCATATGATATATACAGTTCTATTAAGTAGTCAGACTGGGAAGGTGCTGGATTAGCTGCAATGGGGTTGATACCATTTATGCCTATGACTGTTAAGCAGTTTAGAAGTAAATATCAAGGTATAACACCTAAGTAGAAACCAGCTCGTGTTAAACAAAATAGTTATAATACAACTGTAAATAAAAACTATACTCAGAACCGAATAAACGAAGCAATCAATCGTGATGCAGCGAATAGAAGAAAGGTTAGTGAAGCTAGAAATCAAACCTTCAATGTTGCTGAAAGATTGATGGACGATCCGGAGTATATGGCTAGAGCTAATCAAGTAAAACAGTAGTTTGGCGATGATTATACCTCTGTATACGCAGATATCATAAATGACTATAATGAAAATCCTTCGCGTCTTCCTAAAGTAGAGACATTTGATGGAGGCAAGAGTAGAGCTCAAATAAGCTGGTTAGGAAATGGAATGTATAGTTATAGGATAGATCCTTCGGCTAACCTTGGTATGCCTGTAACTGAACATGAATTAAGTCATTACGTAGACTATAAAAGAAATATGAACAGACCCGATCCTCATGGTGATAGCAATATGTTCTATCAAATGAGCAAGGATCTGAACGGCAAGGTTGATAGTTGGGATTGGTACTACTCTAAACCAACTGAGCAAAAAGCTCACATGAATCAACTTAGAGAATACATGTTCCGCAATGGAATGATTAGCACCAGAGGTGAAACGGTTGATGCTAAAATGATGAAGAAAGTTTTAGACTAGATGTCTAGAACTGACTCTATGAAAGAGGTAGCTAGAGCTAGTAAATAGTTCGGTAACATTAATAAGTACACGAAATGGTTCAACTCTATACCTCTACTAGGAGTAGGTGCAGCCGCTGTGTACGCAAATGATTAGGAATGAAAATAACTACGGAAGATATACACAGTTTAGACTTCTAGTATTATATGGAGGCTGTACTAAAGCAATACAAGTATTAGGAAGGCTTTGCGGAAGCTACTTACTACTTTTCAACTGACTTATGTGAACCAAGTGATAAACCATTATTTGATTCAAGTAAACATCCAGAATTATATCCAGAGATAGGTAAGTATCAAAAAATGATGCTAGAAGCTATTGAAGAACTTCCTAAAGATAAACTAATCAATATAATAAACACTCTCATTATTGAGAATTATCAAATAGTAGAACAATATGAGCGACCTGATAGACACAGCACTGATACTACCTCAGTATCCGATACCTAGTTATAAGGATGGTGGTATACATATCAAAAAGAAGAACAGAGGTAAGTTCAATGCTTTAAAGAAGAGAACAGGTAAGAGTACCGAAGAACTTACTCATAGTAAGAATCCATTGACACGCAAACGTGCTATCTTTGCACAGAATGCTAAGAAATGGAAACACAAAGGAAGAAAGAAAAAATAATCTAATTATATATAATTATGGACGAAATTACATTAAACGGTTTTGAAGTATTTGAAGACTTCCTGCCAGGAGCTAATGTACCTAAGAAAGAAACACAGCCCGCTGGCAATGATGATAACAATGAAGATATCCTAGATGGTGTAGGTGAATCAATGACAGACGAGGAGCTGGAAGCATTGCGTAATCCTAAGAAAGAAGAGGATACAAAGGATGATAAACAGGAAGAAGTAGTTGAAGAACCTGTTAAAGAGCCTAAAAAAGAAAGTAAAAAAGAGGATAAGAAACCAGAATCTGAAGAAGAGATCGAAGAAGAAGTAGTTGAAGAACCTACTAATGAACCAGATAGTAATGCAGTGAGTGCATTCTTTGGTGTAATGGCAGAGAAATTCGGATGGGAAATGGGTGACGATGATGAAGTACCTAGTACACCTGAAGAGTTGGTAGACTATTTCCAAGCAGTAATTGAAGAGAATTCAGTACCACAGTATGCTAGTGAAGAAGTAGAAGCACTGGATAATTTCGTAAAGAATGGCGGTAACTTGAGAGATTACTTTGAGATTGATGGTGAACTTGATCTAGAAGACTTTAGCATTGAAGACAATGAAGTAAACCAGAAGATCATACTTAAAGAGTTCCTTAAAGAAAAAGGTTATAGTAATAAGCAGATTGATAAGAAACTTACTAAGTATGAAGATGCTGGATTACTTGAAGATGAAGCAGAAGATGCTTTAGAAGCTCTGAAAGAGATCAGAGAGAATAAGAAACAACAGCTATTGAAAGATCAAGAAAACCAAGCTAAGGAAGCTGCTAGACGTCAACAGGAGTATTTTAATAGCGTTGTCAACGAAATAAAAGGTATGCAAGATATACGCGGTATCAAAATTCCGGAAAAGGATAAGAAACAACTGTTAGAGTATATCTTTAAACCCGACGCTGATGGTAAGACACAGTACCAGAAAGACTGGTCCAAGAGCGTAAAGAATTTACTCGAGTCTGCTTACTTTACAATGAAAGGCGATACACTACTTAAAGCTGCAAAGAACGAAGGTTCTAGTGACGCTATCAGTAAGTTCAAAAATAGTTTGAATAAAACTGGAGTAAGTAGAAAGACGAAGAAAACGGACAACACTAGCGATATAGATATGTGGAAGTCTTTTGCGCAGCAGTTGCGTGTAAATTAATAATAAACTAAATAAATTAAAATTACTAGTATTTTATGGATAATAATATTCTAAATAACTTAGTTTTATACAAAGGTAAATGGTTTTCAGACTTGATTGACACTGCCAAAATCAGTGCAGCTTCGCAATAGAACCCATATCAGGTTGCTACCGTATTGTCTTATGTATTCGGAACTAAGGATAGCGGTTACAACACTTCCTTGGATATGTTGACAGGTGGTCTTGGTAACGTTATGACGATTGACCAACCGAGTTGGGAGTGGAGTGTAATGATTGATGCTGATAGAGCAGTTACAATTAGAGATGCAAAATGGAATGGTGCTGCTATTACTTCTGATTCTACTCCGGGTCTGGGTAATACTCCTATCCAATTGTGGCTTGAAGATAACTGGTTCGGTCCTACAGCTATCTTGGAATTCGACGATAAAGAATACCAAGTACGTGTAGCTGGTGCTCCTTACCAAGATGGTAACCTTTGGGTTTACACTTGCTTCGTAGCAGACGGACAACCTTCATCTTATATCCCTGCTGACTTGCTGACTCCGGGTAGCCAAGTATCACGTCTTGCTTCTGCTGTAGAAGAATACAGTGAAGAAGGTGATATCCTGAACTATAATACTCATTTCAAAATGCGTAATTATCTGACGACAATTCGTATTAACTATGATATTACTGGTTCAGCTTATTCTACAGTTATGGCTATCGCCCTGAAAGATCCTAAAACAGGTAAATCTTCTTACTTGTGGGCAGACTATCAGGAATGGGTTGCTATGCGTGAGTGGTATAAGAGATGTGAAAGAATGTTGGTTTACATGAAAAACAATGTAAACAAAGATGGTTCTTGTAACCTGAAAGGTACTAACGGTCGTCCAGTATTTATTGGTGCTGGTTTGCTGGAACAAATTGCTCCATCAAATAGACGTTATTACACTGAATTGACAGCAGAACTGTTGGAAGATTTCTTGTTCGATCTTTCTTACAATGTACTGGGTACTAACGAACGTAAGTTTGTTGGTTTGACTGGTGAAATGGGTATGAGAGAATTCGACAGAATCTTGAAAGAAAAAGTTGTTAACATGAACTTGATTGATACAGTATTCGTAACTGGTTCTGGTGATAACTTGACTTTCGGTGGTCAATTCAAGACTTACAAGATGACCAATGGAATCGAATTGACTCTGAAATATTTCCCACTTTATGATGACTTGACTTACAATCGTAAGTTACATCCGGTTACTAAGAAACCTCTGGAATCTTATCGTATAACATTCCTGGATCTTGGTAGACGTGATGGTGAAGCTAACATCGTAAAAGTAGTTCGTAAAGGTCGTGAGTTCGTAACTTGGTATACTGGTGGTGCTGTTGCTCCGTCTGGTTATGCTAACTCTAAGAATACTCTGAGATCTAATGGTAAGGACGGTTATACCGTATACTTCCTTGGTGAAATGGGTATTATGTTGAGAGATCCAAGAGCTTGCGGTGAACTTATCATGGAAGCAGAATAAGAGTTAATCTCTCTGTGAACAAAGGGGCCTTCGGGCCCCAAACCCTTATAACTGGATATTCTAATATTTATATTATGGAAGTAATCGTTAAAATTATTAAAAGTAATCCTTGGACTGGTATTACTAAATGGCCTACGTGTTTTGATTGGGTTGGATCTTATTGGACAAGATCAGGTAACCGTTACACAGGTCTTACAGAAGAAGACGCTAGACGTCTAGAAAAAGAAATTGGTTATGCAGAAGGACAGCTGTCATCAACTAGTGAGTTTTGGAAAACTTTCGGTTGCAAGATAGGTAGAGACGGTATTATACTGCATACAGAAAACCCTTATGATGAACTTCAATATCTGTTCCTGAAGAGTCATAAAAGAGTAGCAGATGGTATTAATAAGATTAAACCTTCTACTGATTATGTGATGACTAACAGTGACAATGAGGCAGAAGAAACCAACAGAATCAACAAAGCTAAACGTGAAGCATATAGAGAAATGGATAAGATGTCTATTGAAGATATGCGTAAGTGTTTGAGACTCTATGGTATTAAATCTGATACTATGTCTAATGAGCTTGTAGAAGCTAAGATGGCAGAGAAGATTGAAGAGTCACCTAAGAACTTCATGTTGAAGTGGGTTGATAATCCTAATAAAGAAATTAACTTCGTAATTGAAGAAGCTATCTCTAAAAACATTATCAGAAAGAACAGAGCTAATTATTACTTTGGTACTGACTTGATTGGTAATGGTCTTGAAGATGTTATTGCTTACTTGAAAGACAAGAAGAACAGTGACATTAAGATGGCGATACTTAATGAAATTAAGTCTAAATAATGAATAACCGTACTGCACATATTTAGTTTAAAGTTATCCTAGATAAGAATGCTTAGGGAGTTGCCTTCGGTGGTGCTCCTGCATTCCTACCTTAGGAAACAGACTTATTTCTTAATCAAGCTTAGATTGAGATCTTAAGTAATAAGATAAGCGGCAACAATATACTTAAGATAGGCTTTGAAGGATCTCAATAGAGAATCTCAGAACTAGATGCTTTAGTACGTACAGATAAGAATATATCTGCTACTAATACAGAGTATAATGAATTCTTATTAGAGAATGTGCATAATAACGGAGAGAGATTCACTATATGGGGTATTCAATTGAAGTATGGTAATTACCCTACTAATTGCTTACTAGTGGATCATAATACAGCTGGTTTATTTAAGTAGACCTATAATAATATACCATGGGTGGAATTCCCAGTTGCCGTGTTAGAAGATAATGATTTACTCATATATGTAGATCCTATCATGATGCAAGAGAATCAGTATAAACCTACTGATGGTAAATATGCAGTTGATATTACTTATATCAAGAAACCTACACCATTTGATTATACTAAGCCTGATAGTGAATTAGACTTACCAGATGATGTAATGAATGAGATAATTAACAGAGCTGTAGTGTTAGCATTAGAGAATATTGAGTCTCAAAGAACATCAACCAAACTATAGTTGAACCAATTATCTGAATAATTATGACCGAAAGACAATTCCAAATAGCATTCGAGAGATAGTTGTAGAGTATAGTTCCGGGATATAATACTACTATTAAGCTTACTTCAGATATGATATTCCATTATATCAACAGAGGTAAAGACGAATATGTTAAGTCATTATATAGAGTTTTTCAACAGAACCAAGAGATAACAGATAAACTACGTACTTTAGTAAGTAAGAAGATATACACTAAGTCTGACTTTAGTACAGAAGATAATAGATGGTTAATAGACTACCCTGAAGATTATGTGTTTACAGTAGGTGAAGAAGTTTATATTGATATTTATTCTAATGCTTGCCCACTCTTAGTAGTTAGGACAAGAGACGTATTAGAAGCTACCATAGAAACAGTAGATAGAATTCTAGAAAACAGTCTGTCAGAATACCACTTGCACCATAATCAAGCCAGACCTGTTCGCTTATATACGGAGAACAAAATAGTCTTGATAACCGATGGTAAGTATGGTATTACTAAGTATATTGTAACTTACTTAAGAAATCCTAAAGATTTAGGTAGTAATCTGAAAGAAGAATACACAGAGTTACCTGAAGTAACTCACCAAGAAATTGTTGATGCTGCGGTTAGACTATATCTATCAGAAGCTGCTTCAACTAAACAGTCAGACAATTCTGACAATTAATTTTTAATTTTAGCGTTCGTTTGACGTGGAAATCTGAAATAAGGAAAGTAGAAAAACGAATATGTTAGACGGCGCGCAAATTGTCTAATATGTATTATGTATACGCATAAGAAGAGAATAGAAACTTCTAAAGAAAATTCATTAGAATACGTTATGAAAGCTAGATTAAATGACGCAAAATAGAGATCTAGAAAACATAATGTATATTTTGATTTAACATATTAGGATATGTTAAATATGTGGTCTAGACAAAATGGTCTATGTGCGTTATCAGGTATACCAATGACACATTAGATCTACTCTGGAAAAGTTAGTACAAATCTAAGTATTGATCGAATAGATCCTAATAAAGGTTATACTAAAGAAAACACATAGTTAGTATGTTCCTGCGTCAATATGATGAAAGGTATGTTAACTATAGAGGAATTGATTCAATTCTGTCAAGCAATACTTAATACGCAAAAAACTTTAATACAATGATTCAACACGTAGATTATATTCTAATCGGTAAAAACCTGCCTGCATCATATACCACAGCTGATGCTCTTTCAGCAGGTGATGTTGCTTTGTTCGACCAGAATAGAGCTATCATTAAAACAGCTGCTGATGCAGTAAACGCTACTTCTTTGTATGTAGGTGTAGCTCAGAATAAGATCAATGTAACTATGCCGGATGGTACAGTTGCACAGAAAGCTAACATTAAATTCGGTAATGAAATCCAGAAGGCTTCTAAACCATCTGCTGTAATTGGCGAATATGTAGCTCCTGTTCAAGATAAAATTGTTATCACTCTTACTGATGCTGAGATCGTTGCTGGTCACAGATATGTACTGAGAATGGTATACAAAGATATCTATGAAGCACCGGGTCAGTTTACTCATACTTATGAAGTATACGCTAACTCTGCTGATGCTGAGGATTTAGCTGCTGCTATCGTTAAGAAAATCAACAAACACAAAAATCGTAGAATCCAGGCTCAAGCTGCTGCTGCTGTTATTACTTTGACTGCAATGGAAAAAGATGATAACGAAGGCGTTTACTCTTTGAGTGAATACTCAGTAGTTAGCATGGAAGCTACTCTTTATACTACTATTCCTGGTGCTCTGTTGAGCAATCAGCCGATGGCTATTCCGGGTGCTACTATTGTTAAAACTCCTGGTACACCGGGTAAAGGTTACTGGAAACAAGTACGTGACGCTGAAGTACGCTTCATGGGTTACCAAGGTCATGTATTTACTGGTGCATATCCTGAAGTAGAACAGGCTAGAATGGTAGAAGAAGGTGCTACTTACGATTACATTACTATCGAAAACGATAACCTGTACTTAAGTAATGATAACCAGTATATCAAAACTACTCCGCTTACTACTGAATTGTACGTTAAGCATTCAAGTGGTTTTGCTAATTCTATCGTTGCTAAAGGTATCGAAGCATTTATTTCTGGTAAAGCAGCCTAATAATAAATTACTGTAATAACGAAGTGGGGCGGGTTGGATTATTCCTTCCCACTCCACTTTTTTTATTTTGATAATATGAATAAAATAGTAAACGCAAATATAAAAGACGATATACTTAAGTTCGAAGTAGTATCAGATGTATCTATCGTTGGAGATTAGATAGATCATACTATTTATGTAAACGAATGTAGTAACATCGACAATTTGTATAGTGACGATCCTGAGCTCCAAGACTACGTGTTTGACAGCACTAATAGTACTATTACAGTAAGATAGATAGTTAAAGAAGGCGAGCCAGAATTGGTAACTACTGTATATAACTATGAAATTAGTATTACATCTAATAAGATTAGTAGCTTCGATGGTAACATGAAGTATATCAAGATGTATTGTACTACCGAGAATTATGTAAGTGATTACATAGACGGAATCGTATACGATCCTAATACGTTATATAATGCTGAGATAAAGATGTTACATTGTTACTGTAACACTTGCTTAGATGATAAGTAGATGTAGAAAATAATGATATTAGTGTTCAAAAGACAACTGTTAGAATAGGCTATTGCTACTTCTCATAATAAAGAAGCAATGCAGTATTATTTAGATTTGACACGTCTAATGGGCGTTAATGTTAGTAAAACAAACGAAGGTAATGGATGCTAGAAATGTATTAACGGGGTGTGCTCGTTGTAAATGTTGCAAGCGTAACAATGAATGTATCCGTCCTCTAGATCAATTCTTTTTCGTTACTGTAGACTATAAAGGTAATTTAGTATTGATATCCGATTATGTTGATTACCCTACTGTAGAAGTAGATATGACAGATCAATAGATTACCTTTCATGATGATAATGTAACAGACTTCAATAAACCTGATACTAAACTATTCTACAATGGAGTACACAAAATTACTTGGTAAAGTAACCTTAACAGCAGATGGATTACACGATAGTGCTAGATCCTACGATAGACTATGCTTAGTATACGACTCAGCATACAGATCTTTTATATCTATTAAGGACGTACCTGCTAATGTTAGTATTGATAATAGATCATATTGGCAGCCTTTAAGTATAATTACAGCTGATAATGAGGACTTAATGGTTGATGAAAATCTGCGTATTAAGTTCGCTGATAAGGAGTATGAACCACTAGAGAATAGTGGCATGGGTTATAAGATACTGCGCAAGAGAAAGAATAATGTACTTACTCAAGATGATTTCGAAGCTCATACATTGTATGTAGTTGAATATGACTTCTACTTGGGAGGTGAAACTATAATTATGCCAGAGGACTGTGCAATATACTTCAAAGGTGGTACTATTAATGGAGGTACATTAACTGGTACAGATACTATTGCATATGGTACTGTTACGCGTAAAGGTGATGCTACCTTTGATGGTACATGGTTAGAATCTGGTTCTGGCAGTGGGGATCTATCAGAGTTAGAAGCTAGAGTAGATAGACTAGAACAAGCTATGTTCCCATATAAGTTAACTGTAACAGGAGGTGGAGTATACAAAGAAGGTACGACTACTTCAGTAACAGTTAAGTGGACATTTACTCAAGGATCTACTGAAGATACTCCTGATGATATTAAGATCAATGGCGAGTCTATTGCTACTAATTAGACTAGTAAGACGTACTTAGATGTATCTACAGACACTACTTATACTGTAGTAGTTACTAAAGCTGGAGTAGAATATACTGGTACAGCAAAGGCAGTATTTGTTAATCCTTCATACTTTGGTGTAGTAATAAGTAACTTTACACCTACAGAAGATGCTATTAAAAACCTGTCTAGTGGTGATATCATTAAAGATACTAAGACTTATACTACTCCTGCATTTACACAGAATGCTCAGAAGAACTGTTACGCATACCCTAAATCATTTGGTATATTAACTAATATTAGGGATTATAACAATCAGAATCTTAATGATTCCTATGAACATACTGAAGTAGCTGTAAACAATGAGATGTACTATGTATATGTACTTAAGACTCCATCTACTGTAACTAACTACAAGATAACATTTAATTAAAGATATATGATACAGATTATAGATAATTTTGATCACAGAAGTAAATTGCCTAATTTCGCAAGAGATTCATTTGCTACGCTGCAAAAGATGAGATCTTGTCCAGATAGTGATATAGATGAAGGACATATATCTTATTGTGTTGCAACTAATAAACACTACAAATTTAACTCTAGTAACTCAGCAGATGAGACTCTAGGTAAATGGCGTGAGTGGAAAGGCGAAAAAGGTGACAAGGGAGATAAAGGTGATAAAGGAGATGCTGGACAAAGTATATCAGCTAACTTTACCGCATTTATATTTACATCTAGTGAAATAACTCCTACTACTCCTACAGGAGGTAGCTGGGATCCAGATAACAATGTATTTACACCACCTACTGGTTGGTATACTACAGACTCTAATCTAGTAGGTACTATATGGATGTCGTGGGCACAATTCCTACCAACAGGTTCAATTAATGGTGTATGGGCTCCCCCAGTAAGACTAACTGGAGAAGATGGGGAGAATGGTAAAGATGGTAAATCTATAGAGTTCATATATTGTACTTCTAACAGGCAACCTAATGAAGCTGATAAACCTACTAGTCCTAATGTAGATGGAGATGTACCAGCTGGTTGGACAGATCATCCATCAGGTATTAGTTCTACTATGCAATACGAATGGATGTGTGTTAGAACTAAGACAGATGATATCTGGTCAGATTGGAGTACTCCAACAATATGGGCTAAATGGGGATCAGATGGTAGAGACGGTGATGGTGTAGAGTATATTTATAAGAGAACTATTACTAATCAAGCACCTGATAGACCTACCGATGTATCACAGGAAGATGATTTTGTACCAAGCGGATGGACTGATAATCCTAGTGGAGTAAATGCAGATAATATGTATGAATGGGTATGTCAGAGAAAGTACCAAAACAATACATGGGGTGAATTTAGTACTCCTGCTTTATGGGCTAAATGGGGAGAGAAAGGAGAACCCGGTAAGGATGGTGCTGATGGTACTTCTATCAATATTAAAGGTAGTGTATCTTCAGTAGAAGAACTTCCTGAATCAGCTAACATAGGTGATGCATATGTAGTAAATGGAGATCTATACGTATGGGATGGATTAACATGGAACAATGTAGGTGGTATCAAAGGTCCTGCTGGAGATTCAGCTTATGTACATATAGCATTCGCAGATGGAGTAGTTACTAATGAATCTGGTGAAGTAACAGAAGTAATAGGATTTACAGTATCTGGTTCTGTCAATAAAGCTTATATAGGTACTTGTGCAGACCATAATGTAGCTGACCCTCAAGATCCATTAGTATACAAATGGTAGAAGAATAAAGGAGACAAAGGCGATACGGGTGATACTGGTAAACAAGGACCACAAGGAGTTAAAGGTGATCCAGGTGAAGATGGTAGAACTTACTATACTTGGATTAGATATGCTGATACTGCTAGTGGTGGTGGTATAAGTAACTTCCCAGATGGTAAAGACTATATCGGTTTAGCGTACAATAAAGATACAGCTATAGAGTCTAATGATCCTGATGATTATACTTGGTCTAAGATAAAAGGCGAAGAAGGTGTAGCTGGTCCAAAGGGTGACGATGGTGAAACATTGTATACATGGATTAAGTATGCTGATACTCTGCCTACTTCATCTAGTAGTACTATATATGACATACCTAATGATAATACTAAGTATATAGGTATATCAGTGAATAATAGTACAGCTACTGAAAGTACAGATCCTATGGTATACACATGGAGTTTATTCAGAGGAAAGGATGGTATTGACGGATCTGACGGTACTAATGGTAAAGACGGTAGAGATGGTAGAATAGTATACCCAGCGGGTATATATGATGCTACTGTAACTTATACAGCTACAGATACTAAAGCTCCATACGTATTACATGGAGAAGGTTACTGGGTAATGAATAAGACTACTAGTTGGTTAGGTACTGCAAATGAGAATAAAACTCCTTAGGATAACTATGAAGAATTTGGAGACAATGCTACTTGGATACCTATGGAACAATTTGATGCAGTATATGCTAAGATTCTCATAGCTGATAATGGTACTCTAGGTAAATTCGTATTCAAAGGGGACTATATGTTTAGTCAACAGGGTAAAACTAGTTCTGGAAGTTCTTCTAATAACTACGAAGATTTTAATCCTTCTAAACCAGATACCGGATCATTCATACCTAATTTCTATGTAAATGGACTCACTGGTAGACTTGTGGCTGGAAACGCTTATATGACTGGATCTTATAAGGAACAAGTTAAACTTGTAGACGATAGCGAATATGCATATCTTTCTCTTGGAGGAGGTATTATAAGTGTGAATAGAAGTGTAGACGATGTGATGGGTGCTGGTACGGCTCAGGCTATTGGAGTAGGTGGAGGATGGATATATGATACACTTAGTCCTGAGAAGTATTGGACTAGATATGTTATTACTAATGTAGCTGACACTAAATGTGTAGTATCTAATTATTTTTCCGGATGTTTTAGAGCTTTTTGTTATAATGACTAGTTATACTATGGAGTAATACTTAGTTCTAAATATAGTTCTGTTACTCTAACTAAAATTAAAGTACCAGACATGGCAGTAGATTTTGATGGTATTTCTGCGGGAGGATATGTAACAGAGTTAGTACTAATAAGTCCTAATACTAACAAAATAGGTCAAGCTGTAGATTGGAAAGTTGGTAATGTAACTTATAAAATGATGTAGTTCTAATGATTACTAAAGTAGATAAACAATTAAGATACTCTGTTAAAATAAACTACAGAGATGTTCTAGCATCTATCTGCATCAATGAACTAACAAGTCTACTAGATAAGGTAGACTTTGTTCAAGATAGGTAGATGTTAAAGGCAATGATATGTCATTGCTAGAGATAGATAGGTACTGATATACCTCTAGGTTTAGCTACTGTTTGCAATCTATTTACTCCATATACAGAACCTGAATGTTATACTGGTAGAGTTATCTACAATATATATCAGCAAGGTGGTGGTATAGAAGAAGCACCTATTGATGGTAAACAATACGCTAGACAGAATGCTCAATGGAGCGAAGTTAAAGGCGGAGGTGGTGGTGAGATGGAAACTAACTTACCATTAGTTAAACCAACTCTCATAGCTACATGGATCAATACTAGAACAGGTAACAGTAGTAACTCATTATCTATAACTAGTGAGATAGGTGATAAATATAAATGGAGTGGTAGTTATATGTGGACATCTAAAGAGGATTATAAGAACCCAGAAGAGATTGAAAGTAACGTATTTAGTGAGTTAACTGATGATGGAGAATTGTCTCCGCTAGTAGAAATGGAAACATTAACTAATGCAAATTACTATATTACTCTTAAAGCTCCTAAGACTGGCTATGAAGTAATTGATGGTTCATTAGTACCTGCAACAGGTGATGATGAAGAAACTACTACAAGTAGTATTACTTTCTTATATCCAGCTTATTATGGAGTAGAAGGCAACATGAAGAAACAGTTAGTATCTAGTTAGAATATAACTATAAGTAATGTTACTACTGATGGAGATGAATACTTTGTATATAAGTATCCTAGTAACTTCCCTAAACTAACTACTATTACTTAGAATGATGCGTATAATGTTACACAAGCTTTCAACTATAGCGAGGAAGAATTTGTAACAGATACTGGACTTAAACTAACAATGAGAGTATATACTTCTGATAACCCAGGAGCATTTACTAGTGCTAAACTGAACTTTAAATGACAGAGAGTATAATCACATTCCCGTCGAAGATTGGTAGTAATAACCCTAAAGCCTATGGAGCAGTTAATGCGACATAGGTTTCTGGGCATAGACAAGTACCTACTACGAATGATCTATTCTCTATTGCTGATGCTATACTTAGTGAAAGTAAAGATAACAGTAATAATGATGCTATAGGTTAGGAATGGTACGTACAAGATAAGTAGGCTTATTACCGATTAACTAGTTGGGAAAACAGAAATAATAACAGAGGTTGGTCAATAGTACAAGGTGGGAGTGGTGATAGTGGTACGAACATTGTTATATCAGATACTCCACCTTTAGATACTAATGACATATGGGCAGATGATTCAGAGAAATCTATACCAGAGTATGTAAATGAAGATTTACAGAGTCTTATACAAGCTGTTAATGCTATTCAAAAGACTATAAAGAAGTATGAATATGCATTCAATAACTAGTTAAGTTCTGGTGACTTTACTAATAATGCAGCTGACGAGATTACTAAAGTAACTCCAGAATAGCCTGTAGAGTATTAGGAATCTAATCTAAAGTATATAGGAACTAATACAGCTAGAGATCCAGAGTATCCAGCATACTCAGAGGAGATGATACCTAACCTTAAACACTTATGTATTAAGGCTGGTAAGTATACGGATCTATTAGAGAACCAAGATAAATTTTTAAATAATGAACTATTGTGGTGTACCGATACCCAAAGACTTTATATCAAGAGTGAAGGAAGTCTAGTCTGGATTAATAAATCTGGTGGTGGTGGAGGTGAAGACCCAGACCCAGGAGAAGAAGGCATGACTAAAGACGATTTAGATAAACTAGACTACATTGGATTTGTAGCACCTAGTGGACAAACTTACCGTGTTAAAGTAAGTAATGACGGTAAGCTTATTATATACATGAAAGAACTTGATACACCACAAGCAGAACCAACAGGGGGACAGACTGATCCTTCTACAGGTTGGGTGTATGTAACTTCTTTGTATTTACAGAAATTATATATCAATAGTTTATACTGTGGAGGACTAACTGCAGATGAACATAGTTATAATTACTGTTCACATAATTTTGTAGAATTATCCAATCTAACTGATGCGGATATTAATCTAAATGGACTATCGTTATAGTACTCTAGTGGTGGTACTAATTGGGAAGTTCTTCCCCTTGAAGGGCTAATTAAAAAAGGAGAAACATTTCTTATTAGAGGAGCGCAATGCTCAGTAATGGATGCAAATACTACTCGTATCAAAGTAAACAGTTATGATATGGAATGGTATGCTAAAGACGGACAGTTAATTAAGTTTGATAATACTAAAGCAAAGTTTTATCTTACTTGGGGTGATACTCCTTCTAGTGTAGCATCTCCATATAGTAATGTTGGAGGAAGTTATAAAGTAAGTAAAGGATATATAGATTTAGTGGGATTAAATAAAGAAAATGCCGGTGATGCAGATACTATTGATGCTAAAGAAAATAATCCATATGCTTATCTTAATTCCAACAGATTATTTACTAAGTATTATAGTATGGACCCAGTAAGTCAAGCTACTAAATCGTTGGATAAGAGAAATAATGCTAATGATTGGTATTTCGTAGATTTGACTAAAGATATTATTCCTATGATAGAATCTTATACTCCTAAGGCTACTTATGAGCATAAAAATATATTCTATAATAAAACCAAACTAGATACTACTAAACCGAACTATATTACATGTACTTTTGGTATTCAGGCAACTGCTCCTAATGCTACTAGATGTTTTAATTGGATATCTACTGAGTATCATGACGAATTCTTATGGTATAAGAAGCAAGGAGAATCAGAATGGAACAAAGTAGAATCATTCAAAAATGAATCTGGTATTAGAAAGTATTATAATAGAATTAGATCTGAGTTTACCGATGGTACAGCATTCACTACTCATAAAGTAATAATCAAAAATCTAAGTGCTGGAGTATATGATTACAAGGTAGTTAGAGATGAGAATTACGAAAGTGAAGTATTACATTTTACTGTACGTGAAGGATCAGATGAATTCACCTTTGTTCAAGTATCAGACCAATAGGGATTTAGATGGGATGAATATCAGATATGGAAATCATCTGCTGAATACATCAAAGACAATGTAGCTGATATGGAGTTCACAGTAAATACTGGCGATATGACTCAAAATGGTAATCGTGTTAACGAATGGATTGACTACTATACAGGTAGACAAGCTATGAAGGATTTCGAGGAAATGCCAGTAATTGGAAATAATGACCTGTGTCCTGCCAACATTTATCAGTTAGGTAATGGAGGTGACAGTTCAAAGATTAATCCTAAGAACTTATCATTCTTCTATACTTTTGAAATGGATGAAGAGAATCCTCCTATTTTCAACATTGAGGGTAAGGAAGTATTCATTGATTCTCTATATTCATTCAATTATGGCAATGTACACTTCATGGCTATCAATTCTGAGATTACAGATGGTACTGAGAAGAATGTATATGGACTAAGTACAAACGGTTTAGTATACTCTAATATGAAGACATGGTGTCAGAACGATATTAATAAGAATTCTGATAAGACATGGAAGATAGCATTTACTCATGAGTTACCATTTACTATTATTACCCAGAATGTGATCAGTAAGTTCTATTGGGATAATACAGAAAACAGTAAGATTGAAAGATCTGGTAGTCACTTGAACTATAATACTACAGCTGATAATAAGTACTGGTTTAGTAAATTCTGTCAGGAGAATGACATTAGATTAGCTATAGGTGGACACAAACATACATATGCTGCTACATTCCCCTTAAAAGAAAATCCAGCTAGCACTATGAAACCTATTATTCAAGTAACAGCAGAGATGCTACAAGAATCATTTGGTACTACTACTCTTGCTGCCGATAATTCAGATCCACAACTAGAAGGTCAATTATTCCCATCTACATGGATTGGTAATGATGCATATAAGACTTAGAAGCACTTGTGTACATTTGAGTTAGTAGAAAAGATAACAGCGCCTGTATATATTACTAATCAAGCTACAGGTTATAAACACACTTCTAATAAAGAGTTACCATCTCCATATACTCCTTGGGATCACTACTTCTTCCCAGCTACTATTACTCAAACTAGTCAAACAGATATTACAGCTAAAGTAAATGCTGGGCAAAGATATCCTTTCTATACTATTTATAAAGTAACAGCTAGTAATATTCAGTGTATTACTAAAAAGATTAATTACTTATTTACCTCTGCTGGTAAATATAATGTTAATATTCCTAGTAGCAGTAATCCCCCTGCAGCAATTGGTGGAAACGGAGAAATTAATAGTGGTAATGACATAATTGTTATAACAAAATGAATTTAAAAAAGTATAATGAATCTACCGGCACTTGGGATATAATTTCTTCAGGTAATGCTTCTGGTATCATGGTTACTGACCCTCACTTTTTAGAAGAGGGTCAGACCTTTAAATCCGTTAATCAGGTATTAGTGGATATGGACGATAAAGTAGAAGAGACTAAAAGAAATCTAAGTTGGGTCGTATTAAATGGTACTATTGGTGGTGGAGGAGGCGGTGGTGGAACTACTGCTTCTATCAAGCTTACTGACGGCAGTATTGTTACTACTGAAGGCGTACATTATCTCTATTCTACTTCTACTAAGTTAACACTACATTATCTTATTAGTTCTACTAAACCTAATGAGAAGTATAACATATCTGTATCACTAGATGGTAATACTATTATAAGTAATCAAGTAGGTTATTCTTCAGTATAGGGTACATTAGAAATTCCTAATATTGCTGAATTTTCTAGTTCAGCTAGTCACAGTATTGTTGTTACTGCTGAGAATACAGAAGGTATCTCAGTAAGCCCTTACTTGCTTACTGTAGTAGAATCATCTATCAGTCTAGAATCTTCCGTAACTTCTGTAACTGCCACTATAGGTTTACCATACAATATTACTTATAAAATAACTAATAAGGTATTAGGTTCTGAAACTTCTCTTATAGTTACTAATACAACTAATGGTATATCTAAGAGCTATTCTGTAGGAAAATTTACTTCAGTAGAACCTAAGTTATTAGATGTAAACTTCTTTGACTTATTCAATGGTGCTACTCCTACTGCTGGTAGTTCATATACTATATCTGCGCAAGCTACTACTTCTGTAGATACTTAGGTAATTCAATCAGATACTGTTACTAATAAAGTAGTAGTAGAAGATGGACAAACACTAGTAGTATTGGTAGATGGAATCACTACACAAGCTGATATAGAAGCAGGAACAGAACCAACAGAGTTCGCATAGTCTGGTAATATATCATTCTCATTTACTCCGTACTTGGCAGGAGTATCAATTATATATTATGCTATTAGAATACAAAGAGGTACTATCACAACTGATATAGGTAACTTCGACGCTGATAGTAGTAATTTCAATTCTAATAGTTATGTCTTAAGAGGTAAAGCTCAAGTATTTAGTTGGTCTATTCCACAAGAAGAATCATACTTGGGAGACTATGTTATTACTTTAAGATGTTGGTCTGAAAAAGGTAGTCCTATAACTGATACTATCCTTAGATGTAATGTCATAGCTGCAGATCAAAGTTTGATTCCTACATAGAATCCAAACAATACTATGTACGCATAGTGGAATATAAAACAAGCTACATTCCCTCAAGAAACATCTGCTAAAATCTGGCCTAGTGTTGTACCTAACTTTATTATGCCAGGTTAGCAAGAAGAACAATCTGTAACTACCAATTTAAATGTATATGATACTAATGGTATACTATCAGGTTTCTTGAATGAAAATGGATAGAGTAAATTGAGATTAGCTGGAGAAGCATACGGAGTAGTAGATTTACAACCATTCGCTGCGTCTACTGCAGATAATACTAACTGGTCTAGACTAGGTTTTACTATATCTACTACGTTTAAAACAGATTTACATCCGTACAATGACAGAACTGTATTCTTTATAGGAGACTATTCATCAGACAATAGCTTTCAAGAAGGTATTATAGTAAGTCTAGAAGATGTAATATGGAAGTACACAGATGGAGCTATTAAGGAAAGTATATCATGTAAAATATAGCAAAACACTGTAAATACTCTTGATTTTGTAGTAGACCAAAGTAATAAAGAAGTTAAGATATTTGTTAATGGTGTATTGAATGTAGCTAGAGAGATTAAAGATAACTTCACTTGGAGTACATCAAGTAAGATATATCTAGGATGTACTTACTAGAATGGCAAACCTAGTAACTTCAGCGATGTAGAGTTCTATGAAATGAACTTGTTTAGATCTCCTCTTAATGATAAACAGATAGTTATTAATGCACTTAATGCTAGAGTAAGAGCTACATTAACTAGTACAGGTTCTGTAGATTTTACAGAGTATAACAACTTAAAGTTAAAGAACTTCTTTAGTATAACAGAGAATAGTAGTTCTTCAACTCTTTGGGATGACTCTACTGGTACATATGCTAAATTGAATTTTAACAGTCTTATTGGTGATGTCAATAGAAAACCACCTCTTCCAGTAGTATTAATAAACTGTTCCAATTCTGGGTTTACTAAAGCTGTGTATGAAGCTATTGGACCTAATTCAACTATGTACAATGGTTGTACACTTAGTTACTTTGATCCAGATTCAACTAGTGGATCTGCTGTATCTACTACAGATGTATCTGTATAGATTCAAGGTACATCTTCTACTGGTTACAGAAGTAAGAACTTAGAGATCGCTCTCAATAAAATACTTACAGATGATGAAGGTAAATCTATTGGACCAGAGTTATTTCAACCAAAAGCTAGTTGGATGCCTGAGAATCAATTCACATTGAAGGCTGACGTTGTAGATAGTGCTCATGCTAATAATGCTTCTATTGGTAAGTGGATTAATGACAATGCAGATGTACTATTTGATAAGACACCTCCAATGTAGGAATTGGAATCTAGACGTCCTGTGGATTCTATAACCCCTAGTGAAGTACATAATGAGGTAACTATCAAACATACTTTGGAAGGTTTCCCTATCATCCTACTTATACAATTTGATGGTACTAGTACTCAAGAGATGTTGGGTATATATTCTTTCAACTTAGGACGTGCTGCTTATTACAACATGGGTATGAAGTTCTTAAAGAACTTTACTACTAAGATTAAAAATGTAACTGGAGAATATGTAGATCAACCATTGCCTGCTTTCATTACTAAGTATGAAGCATATAAAGTAAATGAGAACTTTGGTAGTATCAATCAATAGTAGGTTTACTCATATGAATTTGGAGATAACGCTAACATTATTGAGACTCCAGAAGGTATATAGCATACTGCTCTATTCATGCAGGATGACTTAACTGTATTATAGCATGTAGGAGAATTTAAATATAATGGAGCTACTCAAGATGCTACTTCTGTAACTGATAATAATATATGGTAGAGACTGTAGTTACTGTTTACTACATTAGCCGGTATGACTGGTGAAGAGATAAGTAAATACAGATGGAATACTATAACTAAAGGATATGAAAAAACAGGAGCTACGTATCCTGCACAGCAATCCTGGTCTGCTCTTGCTGATGATCTTACTTTAAGACTAAGTATTAGAAATGCATATTCATACTTTATGATATGTGTAGTATTCGGTCTTGTGGACTCATTAGGAAAGAATATGGTGTTAAGATCATGGAATGTAGGAGGATCCACTACAGATTAGAATATGAATAAGTGGTACCCATGTTTCTATGATATGGATACTGCAAATGGAGTAAGTAATACTGGTGAAGAAAATGTGGCTAAGACAGCTTATATAGATGGTTTCAGCAATGCGGATACTACTACAGGTGTAAACTCTCTTATAATCAAATAGAATGATCCTAATAACGGATATGATGAATATTCAAGTAGATTGTGGGATGTTCTAAGAGATAGTAGATTTATAAGCACCGGAGTGTATTCAGGAAGTGATTATAATGGATTATGGGATCTATGGAGAACCAATAGTTCATTATTAACTAGTTCTTCTATGTTTGTTGAAAACTACTTTAGTGCTTAGACAAAGAACTGTGGAGAACTATTATACAACTATGACTACCGAGTTAAGTATCTTACGAAATATTAGAAAGATGAAGATAGCCCTGCGTCATATGCTAATGTGGAATTCTTGCATGGTACACGTAATGACTTTGTAAGAGATTGGCTAAAGAAGAGATTGACATTTATGGATGGAGTATTCTTATTTGCTAATAATAATATTATCTATCCGTACAATGAAAAAGGTTCTTTCAAGTGTGGTGGTGCTTAGAACAACAACTCTAAGTTAACTATTAAGATGAATAGTCCTGCTATACTTACTGTGAATATAGGTAATGCAGCAGGTAGTGAAACTAGATATTACATAGAAGAGAATGTGGATACAGATATATATCTGCCATCTTTATCTTCATTTAATACTCAGATTACAGTAAACAATATGTCTGAGATAAGTAATATGAAAGGACTGGACGAGATTAGATTTCAAGGTTTCATGACATCAATGTCGCTACCTAGTATGTCCGAAATAGATATACAAAATACTAGTACATTATCATCGAACCCTATAGACTTTGCTACTATATTCGTTAAGAGATAGGATGGCAAGAGTGTTTCAGATATTAGACATATTAATTTGTCTAACACTAGTTTTTGGTCAGGGAACAGTGGCGTTAACTCATTTCCAGTAGATGTATAGAACTATAACAAACTAAAGACAATAGATATATCAAATGGATGTGTAACTTCATTAGCACTACCTAATGCCGCATTATCTGCTCTTACTTTAACAAATTCTGCGATAGAAAGAGTAACTCTAGCTGATCAACCTTTTATTAGTAAAATTGATTTTACAGGATGTAATAAACTACAATCCGTAGAAGTAAGTAATTGTAACTAGATAATAGAATTAGACTTACGTAATTTGAGTGACTTAACTAGTATCAATATTATTGGTTGTGCTAAGCTCGAAAGAATTTATACACCTAACTGTAATAAGTTAGCCACATTTAATGTGTCAAATGCTAATGCACTCAAGTCTGTAACCCTATCTAATTGTAATAATGCTAACTTAAGTATTAGTTTAGTAGGAGCTCCTAATCTTGAAGAATTGAATTTAGATAATACAAATACTACCGATGTAATTGAATTTGCACCAGGATTCAATAAATTGAAAACATTAAATATTTCTTCAAGTAACATTAATGCATTTCAATTTGGAAATGATCCTGTAGCTACTACATCTACAGGTGAAAGAATACTAGATCTTAGTCCATTTACTTTTACTAATCTGTATATGCACTATAATAGTTCTAAGTATGTAAAATTTAAGAATAGTAAAACAAATCCTTTCGCAGTTAATAGTTCTACTTTTAATAACTGTTCTAGTTTAACTAGAGTATTCGGACACATAAAACTAACATCAGGAAGTGTATTCAATACTTGCCCTAACTTCTTTATACACGATGTACTAGAAGACGTGACTATTAAACCAACTAGAGGACAATGGTACGGTCCAGATACAGATACTACAGAAGGTTAGGAATAGTGGGATAACAATCAAGGATTAGAGACTAATATATCCATAGGTACTACTAATTTAAGTAGCTGCTTTGTAGGAACTAAAGTAAACATATATGATGTATATTATATATTGAACATGTGTGATGATGTCGAAAACATTGTTTCTATATTTCATTCTTGTTCAAATGTAATTACAGATTTTAGTAATCCTCTAAGTAGAGACACATTTAAATATTGTGGTAATGTTACTAATGCTTAGCATGCCTTCTATGCTACTAGACTGACAGGTCCTATGTATAGTCCTACTCATACTGGAGATACAATTACTGAATACAATGGTTTATTAAGCCCTTTGAAGAAGTTAGTATCCTGCAGCAGTATGTTCGAAACTGCTGCTGGCAATTTCTACATAGATGATTTATTCTTTGCATAGATAGGTGCTAATCAATATTTACAATTGGCACATCTGTCTAGCATGTTCAATTACGGTGGTAGTAATATAATATTTGTAGATAACTGTGATGAAACTTTAACTTCAGCGGAAGTAGCAGAGGGACGAAGAGCATATGCTAGAGCATCTAAATTATTAAGAGATCTTCCCAATCTAGATACTATAGCTAATATGTTCAATGGTTGTTGGTTTAATTTCGATACAGAAAGTACCGACGATAGTGTAACATATAGTCCGTTGTTTGCTTATAATAACAAACTAAGAGTAGTTATTTGGAGTTTCAGAAATATCAAAGCTAAAGGTTCATTGATTAATCTATTTGGTGGTAATTCAGTATTTGATAGTAGTAATTTATTCTCTAGGCAAATAACTAAATTATTAGGATGTTTCTATATAACTTCTAATGATGGAGACAAGGTGTATTTCCCTATACACAATAGTATGTTTAGATAGATTAAACTTACTTTACAATACATAGGTAATACAGAAGATACTAATCAGATTCCGGATTAGGCTGCTACATGTTTTCATGGTGCTGGTATAAACAGAGTATTTGTTAGAGAGTCTGATGAAACATATCCTTATGATGTGTTTAAAGGAGTTGTCAATCTAATTGCGTGCCCATGTTTCTTTGCTAACATAACTATTCCTAATTCCAGTGGTGTAGTATATGAACTACCAGGAAACATTTTCTAGGACTGTTCAAATCTAGTACAGATAACAGGTTGTTTTAGAAATCAATCAGTAAAGTATAAGTTAACGGGTAAGGGATTTACTAATTGTAAACTTACAAATGTTGCGTATGCATTCTATGAAGATTCAAACAGTTATACAAAAGAAGGAGGAGTTCCATATGGTTTGTTTTATATGGAAAGAGATGTAGTAAGATCTTCTACTGGTTGGAGTCATGCAGATGCACTTAGACTAGGAATAACTGAAAACTTTGGTATAACTGAAGAAGGAGAACATGATCCTGGTGCAGTACTTCCACAAACTATTGATTACAGTGAAACAATAAAAGCTGTTAGAAGTAGTATAACTGATATGCGGTATGTATTAGCAAATTTCTCTAGCCCTAATGCGGAAGGATACATCAGAAAGCAAGTAGAATTAAATACTGTTGAAGACGCAGGAGATTTGATAATAACTAATGAGAATTACAATGTTTCAGAATTCATAGTAAATACTGCGTATGACCCGAGAGATCAAATACCTAATCCAGTGTATGATCCTAATAATCCTGGTTCTACTCCAGAATATATTGATAATCCCAATAAGGATATACATAGAGTAATAAAGAATCCAAACTATAGTCCTTACAAGAAAATATGGAATATTGATTACTATGATGGCGTATATGGTCTAGGGGATCTGATATAGAACAGCACTTTGTATCAGAATATACAATCTGGTGTTATAACAGATATTGATCCTAATATACCATCAGAATTCTTCAATGAAGACGATATGCGATATCCTCTTAGTCCTGCTGGATAGAATAGATTAGATAGTATGAATTACATAGTTCCATCAGATCTATTTAAGTATTGCGTCAATAATACTAATATTAATATATCAGATGTTCTCACAGGCAGTGGTAGAAAAACTGATAAGGGAGTACAAAGATATAATTATGGTATATATGGTAGAATACCAAATAGAATATTCAAAACTCTCACTAACATATCCAGTTTAACTAATGTGTTTGCGTATTGTTGTTGCATTAATCCATATACTTGGAATGACGATAGTAATAATGGACAGATGTTCCCTTCTGATATGTTATCTAACAATACTGCATTAAAAAGCGTTTCAGGACTATTCCGTGGAATATATATACCTGCAAAAGTAGTTATACCTTCTACTTTACTTAGTAAGAACTTAGCTCTTACAGATATATCTTATTTATTCTATGATGCTACATTCCAAGGCTCTGCTGATGATGTTCAACAGTTAAGTGATACTACATTCTAGTATAATTATATATTACAGAATATATCATATGCATTAGCTAGTACCAGTTCTACTGGAGGATGGATGGGACAAGGACCTAAGAAGATAGGATCAAATCTGTTTACTCAATCTAAACATAAGAATCTTACGAATGTAACAGGTTTATTCTATGGAGATACTTCCACAACAGGTTCTGTGCCAGAATTCTGGACATGGCTAAATAATCTTACTAATACGAATAAACAAAATGTATTTGCTTACATGAGTAAGAGTCTTATTACTAATAGTAGTAGTATACCAGAACAATGGGCAACTAACATGAGGGATTAATATGGATGTGAAGTTATTAACTGATAGAGAGTTATTAGAAGGCATATATACTATGTTGTAGTATGTATTAGTCAAGGTAAACGAAATAGATAATGACGATAAACAATTTGGCATGAACTTAGCTGCTGACTTACTCGGCAGCATAGTTTATGACGCTCAACCTAGAACTACAAGATATGCAAATTAAATGGTTAAAAGAAAGTAATAGAATGAAGCACTTGAAGTACGCAATTGTACCGGGTGCTCTGTTCACCATACTATTCGTAGCTGGTCTAGCATCAGGTATGGAGTTTAAAGATAAGACGTATGGTGGTAAATGGGATTGGTTAGACTGGATAGCTACTATAATTGGTGGTACGATAGGTCAAGCAATTCAAGTAGGTATAATATTATTATTGAAGTTATGCATATAATATCAGAAAGAATAGCTAAAAAGAGTACATATACTATAAGTAATATGTATATAGATGGTGTTAAGTTCTGCAATGTTCTTGAAGATGTAGACAGAGGACTTACACAAGATATGCCGTTAGAGGATATATAGAAAGCTAAAGTATATGGTAAGACTGCTATACCTACTGGTACATATAAAGTTACTTTAGATGTTGTATCTCCTAAATTTAGTAAGTACAAACAGTATGAATTCTGCGATGGAAAGCTACCCAGATTGTTAGATGTACCTGGTTTCAATGGTATTCTAATCCACATAGGTAATACAGAGGGGGATACAGATGGGTGCCTGTTAGTAGGAAAAAATAATGTAGTTGGTAAAGTAACAGAGAGTACTGCAACATTTAAAGCATTATATACTAAGATGCAAGAAGCAGTAGAAAATGGAGAAGAAATTACTATTACTATTAAGTAATACAGAGGGGGATACAGATGAAAACAATTTTATATAATCCTATATTCATTAATCCTTAGGCATACTATGTATTTCCAAGGTTAACTAGGTATCTGCAGCCAGACAATGAGTCTACTGCAGAACCAGCTAACTATATAGGTACAATTGAAGTAAAGGTAATAGCATATGGAGATACTACTTTAAAAAGAACCTATACTAATACAGATTCTATAGACCTAAGTGAATTTAAGAATACGTGGATACGTATTAGTCTATTCACTAAAGTAGGTTCATGTGTCTTAGGAGAGTGGAAGATTGGCAATATGGAATCAGATCTTCCTTATATAGATCCAGAAGTATTAGCTTCTCTTAAAGCTGTAGTTATAGTTGGTAATAAGACTAATAATGATTCTGATAGAGCCGTAGTTAAAAATCTAGTTGATGCTAGTAACCCGTTCATCATTAGCAACGCAGCGTATAAGCTGAATAGTGGGTATGGGAAATATGAAGTCGACTTCACCACATGGTCTAAAAGAAATGTAGTGACTAGTAACAATGATAATTCTTTTAGTTTCGAATCAAAAGTATCTAGTAGTCTACTATATTATAGTACCACTATTGGCGTAGATACTCCTTCTTTTAAAATAAAAGCAAATATCAGTAATTGTCTTGTTTACTATTATTATATAAATGACAAAGGAACTCTTAGTAGTATATCTATTCTTGAGAGTGGAGAGTTTGAACTCCCCATTAGTCATAATACCTTATATAATGGTAATATAGGTATTGGATTTGAAATAGGTAGAATTAATGGAACTGGCACTGGAACTATCACTCAAATTCCTTCTTATCAAGGTGCCTTCGTCACCGACGGAATCGACGACCTGATTACTTCCACCAAGACCGTACAAGAGATGGGTATTACTGATGAGGTTACTGTTGTTAGTATGATTCATCAGATAGATTTAAATTCTACATATACCATAGCAACTACTAATTATATAGAAAATAGTAATTCCAGAGAACACGTTAGAAGCGATGTTTATAATTACGGTAAAACTGGGATATACGGTTATAGTGCGTCATTAATTAATAATACTAAATCTGATATAAAAAACATATTAGGAGATGAAGCAGATTATTATGTTAAGTCAACTAATAGTTTACAAACAATATTTGATGCTAAATTCAGTGTTGTAGGAAGAATTAGTGAATTAACCGAAGCAAGTCAAGTCGCTTGGTACTGGACAATCATCGCCAACAAGGTACTGACTACCGACCAAATCAACCAGGTAATAGCCTACTTCAACTTGGATAAGACGCTTAAACCTGATATGCTTTGTAACATAACTAAACAAGGTATTACTAATGATAATCATGCTGACTTTAATGATAAACTTATTGATTATAGTGGTAATGGAAGAGATATTCAAATGAATAATCTGGCTTGGAAAGGTGGTAGTGGTGTTGCAGCTAAACAATATGAAACATTTAAAGATTGGACTAATACTCCTTATCAAACTTCGACAGTAACAGAAATAGATGAGTTTACTAGAGTAGTAGATTCTACTTCTAATGCTTATTGGGTAAGTATGATTAATAGAACTTCTGATTTTGATAAAGTTCATGATTCTATTAATATAGTTCTATACCAAGATGATATGCTATTAATTCATGAATGTAAATATAAGATAGACGAGAATGTTACAACTAAGGCATTATACGAAACTTTAAAATCGGGTGTAAATACAATAACATTAGCAACTATTGATAAGTTTACAGATATACCGGAAGATGCAGAAATAATGAGTCTTGGCGAATGGGTTAATCCTAAAAGTAACAAAGGTTCTGTTAAGATAACTCTATTACCTAGTTACAAAGGAGGATTGTTGCTTGACGGAGTAAATGACTTCGGTAAGGTGACAGGGATGCCGATTTACAAGGATTATACTTTCATTATAGACTATGAACGTATAAGTTATGCTTCATCTGAAAGATGGGTAGCTGGTGTTGTATCTAAATCTCATGTAGCTAATCAAGGAGCTTTTATTTTAATGACAGCTAATACAGAAGTTGAACCGGGTAAACAGGCTTATTCTTTTGGAGGAGTTACTTCGTTTAATAGAGATGATTTTACAAGAGCTTTGTTATATCAAAGTAAATATAAATGTGGAGATGTTGATTTAACAGTAGGCGAAGGAGTTGATAGTGATACTCTTTGGCTAGGAACATTTAGAAGCAATGACCAAAGATTCTTTAACGGAGCTATCTACTCTCTCATGTCCTTCCCCTATAGTATGTCAGAATTCTTAATCGAAAGACAACTAAAGAAACATAAGTTAGGCACACTATACCCTAATATGGTTGAATTTAGACCTGTTATTACAAGTAATGTAGAATATGTTAGGTTAGATTTTTATTTAAATAATTATCAAAAGAGAATTAATATAGGCGACTATATACCCAAAGATGCTTATCTTAGAGCCAATTTTTATCTAAAAAATAATGTTGATGAACTTACAGTATTTACATTTAACGGAGTAAATATTGGTTATAGAAGAAGTTCCGTTGATGATACGGCTTTTAATATTAACCAAATATATAATTATGATTCTCCGCAAGAAGTAAACATCACTATTGATGAGTACATCAGATATGAGGACATTGTGCAGCCGTATCCAGTTCTATTGAGATTCAACGATGAAAACGGTAATGAAGTATCTTGGGGAGGTAAGTTTAGAGTAGGCTCTACTATTACTATAATAGGTTCTGCCGCTGATTCTAATCTACTTCCTAATATATATAATATATTTGGATTATTATTGAATGACAATCAAGTAACTAGTTCTAAAGTTATTGTTGAAAAAACAATGGTATTTAAGGCTAAAAGTGCTTATATATTTGATAATAATGAACCTAACTGTATTCTTTCTCCTAGACTATTGAGAATACCTAACTCTAGCTATAAGATTCTAGGTTACATTCCCGATATATCCGGTCATGGTAATCATGGAGTTATTCATAACTCGGCTTATGCAGAAGGAAGTGGAGTTAATGAAGATGGTTCATACCAATTTGATGGCGTAGACGACTTTGTTACTATTCCTACTGTTACTGGTGGTAAACAGGTGTTGATGAAAGTTAATTGGGATAGTTCTAATTCTGCTTTACTATATGACCAAAGAGGTTATAATAATGAGTTTGCTATCTATAACGGTTCGGCAGATAGTGATGGCAATCCTATTCCGGCTTATAGTGGAAGAAACAATGGACAAACATACATTGATGGAATCTTGAATAGTAATATTAAGGCTTCGGAATTGAGGGCTATTACCCATAACATAACTATTACAAATGAGTTAAGTGCAGGGGTAAATAAATTTTCTCCTGTTATTGGTTCAAACAGAGTACACAATGCTTACTTTACTAATATGGCATTGTACGACTTCATGCTCTTCGACAACATCTCAACAGACGACAAGATTAAAGAGCTGAATGAGTATGTAGGAATAGAAGGCAATACAGAATGGAGAAAGACGAAATAATTGATTTAACTAACCCAATATTTATACAAGAATGAAATATATTGTTGTACCAGCCGAAGTGCTGATTAATATAACACAAGATACACTAGACGAAATGCATTTAGTATTTCGTTATAGTGTAGATGGAACTGAAGTAATCATGAAAGTTGCTAACTATGAATTACTATTCCCATCAGCAATGACATTACCTTTAACAGAAGAAGATGAAACTCCGGAAGTAGTATATCCGTATCCTACTTATGAAGGAGAAGAATTACAGAAATTGTTAAGCAGTGATAAATGGACTAATAAAGAAGAACAACTATGAGAGAAACTATAAATTTCGTACCTAGTAAGTCAACTCCCAATCACAAAGAAGTACAGTATTGGATAGACTTACAAACTGATCCATATGGTAGATGTATTAAAGCATGGACTGGATCTGAATGGAGTACTATTACTGATAATGATCTAATTGAATCTATTAACAAAGAACTAGCCAATAAAGCAAATAAAGCTACTACTCTGTCTGGTTATGGCATTTAGGATGCATATACTAAGGAACAAGTAGATGCTAAAGTAGCATCTGTATATAGAGTGAAAGGTTCTGTAGCTAATTTCGAAGCACTACCTGCTACAGCTGTAGTTGGAGACGTATATAATCTAACAGATACTGGTGCTAACTATGTATGTATTGTAGCTAGTCCTGCTGAATGGGATAAGTTATCTGAAACAGTAGACTTGAGTCACTGTGTAACATCTGATGAAGTATCTACTATAGTATCTATGACTTAGACAGAATATGACACTTTGTCTGTTAAAGATTCTAAAACACTATATTTAATTCACGAATAATATGAAATTAGGAGATAAAAATATTGTAGCTGCATATCTTGGCGATGTTAATGTATTTACTAACTACTACGGAGTTAGCTTTCCCATAGAACCACAGAATACGTTAATGACTAGAACTGGTTACATGCCTTGGCATAAAGAACTTCCTATACATTCTAAGATGAAGTCTTGCACGATTACTTCTGATGGAACAGTTAAATATCTTAATGCTACAGATAGAACCAAGTATGAAGATGGTACTGATAGAGACATGACATTAAATACTATGGTAGAAATACCAGAGTTCTGGTATAAATGTATGAGAGATGATACTACTGTATATTTGAACTTATATCCAGCAAATCCTCATATTCCAGAAGCTGAACATGTGGAGAAGTTCTATATTTCTGCATATGAAGCATCTAATGTAGATAATGTGTTAAAATCTATTAACAATGGATCTATTACTCCAGTAGTAAACATTAATAGAACTACTATGCAATCTAGAGCTAGGGCTAATAACTCCAGTACTACGAATTGGAACATGTATACTTACAGAGCTCATAGAATACTTACTGTGCTTTACTTAGTTGAATATGCATGTACCAACAGTTAGAAAGCTTTCAATGCCGAATTAACTGCAGAAGGATATCATCAAGGAGGCTTAGGAGATGGAGTTACTACAGGTAATATTAAAGTAAATGGAGTAGATACTTGGAGTTGTGTACCTTGCGGAAGTACAGACGAACATGGTAACTTTACTGGAATAACTCCCGTTACAGTTACTAGTACTGATGCAGAAGGTACTACTACTCAAAAGACTTATAGTGTTCCTACTTATAGAGGTATTGAGAATCCATTTGGTCATGTATGGAAAAATTGTATAGACACACTTGTACATTTTAATGCGCAAACTAATAAAAATGACGTTTATATAAATACCGACTTAAGTACATTTGGATCTACTAATATATCAGATTATGACTATCAATGTAGTACTACTATTACTGAAGGTTATAAGAAGAAGTTAGTATACAATGCAGCATTTGATATATTGCCTCCAATAGATGAAACATTCGGTGGTAATACTACAACTTATTGGTGTGACTACAATTGGACTAACAATAGTACAACTGATAGGTTAATATTAATAGGCGGTCATGCTGGTAATGGCGCGGCTGCTGGGTTGCTCGGTGTTTATTCTAGCTATGGGCTTAGCACTGCTTCTGCTACTGTCGGTACTCGATTAATCTATATACCGTAATTTAATTAAAAATATAGATAGGTTGTTCCTCATCATTAAGCAGTAATGCTAGTAATAGCACGAATGCTAGGTTACTCAATGTTAATTCTAACAATGAGCTTAGCAATGCTAATGCTAATGTCAGTACACTGAATCCGTAATTAAACAAATAAAGAAATTAAGAGACTGTAGAGGAAGACCTTACCCCTTGGTAAAAGATAACATACTAATTAACTGTGTTAGTAACTTTTTTTCGTGAAAACTCGGTAATGGATTACAGATGAAAAGATATAATAATTTATTTGACAAAATAGTAACTTTAGACAATTTATATCTAGCAGATAAAAGAGCTAGAAAACAAAAACAACATAGACCTGAAATAATTAATTTTGATAAGAATAGAGAAAAATTACTTTTAGATCTACAGAAGAAATTAATAAATGGTGAATATAAGACTTCTGAATATTATATATTCAAGATATATGAACCTAAAGAAAGAGAAATATTCAAGCTTCCATACTATCCAGATAGAATAGTACATCATGCTATTATGAATATTATGGAACCTATTTGGGTATCATCTTTCATTAAAGGAACTTATAGTTGTATAAAGAATCGTGGTATACATAAAGCGTTGAAAGATGTTAAGTTCGCACTGAAAGATGAAGCCAATACAAAATACTGTCTTAAGTTAGATGTCAGAAAATTTTATCCTTCAATAGATCATGATATATTAAAATAGCTAATAAGAAGAAAAGTAAAAGATAAGAAATTATTAATTATATTAGATGAAATAATAGATTCTGCATAGGGAGTACCAATTGGTAATTACTTATCACAATTCTTTGCTAATCTATATTTAACATATCTAGATCACTGGATCAAAGAAGAAAAACATATAAAATACTATTTCAGATACGCAGATGATATTGTAATACTTCATGGAGACAAAGACTATTTAAGATAGTTATTTAAGGATATGAAGTAGTACTTAGAAGAAAGACTTAATATTAACTTTAAAGACAACTGGCAAATATTTAAAGTTGACGATAGAGGAATAGATTTCGTAGGGTACAAGATATTTCATACACACGTTCTTCTAAGAAAAAGTATTAAGAAAAACTTTTGTAAGAAAATCAGTAAATTAAATAAAAAAGATAATCTAAGTTAGAACGAATACAAATAGAAAATCTGTAGCTATATAGGTTGGATTAAATATTGCAATGGTAAGAATCTATTAAATAAGATGACAAAGTATAAAGAGCTATTGGAATACATTAATACAAACAAACGCAATAGAACCTAATATATATTATTACGTTTTATAAATAGTTTTCAGATTCATTATCATATCCTAGTTCATCAGTTTGTTCTAGGATTTTTAATATATTTCAAATGTTTATAGAGTTTTTACCACAGATACTTACAGGAATAGCTTCTATCGCAGCACTCTGGTTTACTTATAATCAGTATACTAAGAATAAAATGACTGACTATAAGATTGAAAAATGGAGAAAAGAAGAACATCAAAACAATATAAAGAAGGCAGGTAGTATTGCTACTATATATGGTGAATTGTGGGAGTTGTTATACTTCCTCAAGGCAGATAGAGTATACCTAATTCAACCGCATCCTTTGTATAGAGAGACGTTTATCTCTGCTACGCTTGAAGTAAAAAAATATGGAGTATCATCAGTAAGGGAATCTCTATGTGATATTAAGATTGAATCAGTAGCTAATTTCGTATCAGAGTTAGCAAACCAGGATTATTTATTCATAGAAGATATTGAATCATCTAATCTGGATAACAAGATTAAATCTATAATGACAAGCAACGGTTGTCATACTACTGCTATACGAAAATTATCAGATGAAAAGAATAATTGGATTGGAAGTATAGTAATAGGCTACATTCATGATTTCAAATAGAATGAAATAGATGTAGAACTAGTAGAAAAAATGTCTAGATCTAGTGCGCTAGCAATCTAGTATATATTACCAGAGTTTAAAACAGAATAACATGTTATCAGAGATTAAGAGTTATCTCAGTAAATTGGCAGTCATTATCATAATTGGTTTGACTGCCTTTTGTTTTTATTAGAGTAAGAAGATATAGGTTTTAGATGAACGTCTAGGACAAGTAACAAATAATTACGAATATTACCAGAGTTTGACAAGTAGATTAAGAGACGATAATAGAACGCTTCAGTTAAAAGTAACAGATCTAAATAGTTCTAATGATAGTCTACTTTAGACTGCCAAGGAAGTGTAGAAAGAATTAAAGATCAAAGACAAGAACCTCTAGTAGGTACAAGTAATCAATACAGAAATGAAGGATACTATTACTAAAATAATAACTAAAGAAGTAGACTTTAAAGAAGACTTAAAGCTAAATCCTTTAACTACTATCACAGTAGAAAGAAAAGACTCAATCTTAACCGCCATACTAGATTTAAGGAACTCTCAAGTATTGTTCGTAGAAGAGAAAAAAGAATATCGTAATAAGTATAAGAATGGCTTCTAGAGGTTCTTACACTTTGATTGGAAGAAAGATCGTATCAGAAAGTATCAGATATATAACAGCAATGACTTAATTAAAGTAACAGATACTAGGATAGTTGAAGTTACGGAATAATCAAACAAAACATTAAAATTAATCAATAATAATATGCATAGAATAATCCGTACAAAAGCTTATGAAGCTAAGCATGGTCCTCATTTTGATGACGAGCATGCACGTAAAGCTGTAAGTAAAATGGAGAACGAGGATGGCTCTAGAGGTCAACACTGGTCAATAGAGGAGACTTCGGCCTTAGCTAATCAGTATGGAATTCGTTTTGATGACAAGTTCAACAAATACGATTGGTATGTTGCATTGAATATGGTTTACTCTGATTACTATAGAGTGATAGTTAACATGACTGGCTCTAACAACGCTAAGTACTTTGTAGAACTAGCTAAAGCTTGGTTATGTGACAAAGATATCGACGAAGGTAAGATGTGGTATTACTATGTTTATATCATGTGTGACAAGATTAGAGAAGCTGAAGATGAACTCTTCGACAGAAACTACAGCAGATATGAAGATGATGACGATGATGAAGCCTACGGTAACTTTCGTAGAGGCGGAAGAATGGGAAGATCTTCATATGGTAGACGTAGAGAATATGACAGAGAATACGACGAGAGGGACTATGAGAAGGAGAAAATGTTTCCCTACGAAGATGAACTCAAACGTGGTCGTTCTGTGCGCTACATTAGATATTAATCAAATAAAATCAATCCTAAATAAAATCAACAATTATGTTAGAAGATAAAATTATCCTTCAAGACCGCGGTTTTGACGCTGGTCTGGCTGCTTTAATGCAAAACGCAAACAAAGGTATGGACCCTGCTGCTTTGATGGCTATGATGAATAATAATGGCGGATTCGGCGGTAACGGCGGATGGTGGTGGATCTGGATCATCCTGATCTTCTTCTGCTGGGGTGGCTGGGGAGGCAACGGCTTCGGTAACAGAGGCGGTGAAGCTTCTCAACTTGCTTCTCAGTTGAATACTGACGCTAATACTAACCTGTTGATGCAAGCTATCAATGGTAATAAGGAAGCTATCAGTACTTTGTCAAATACTCTGAACTGTGATATCAATTCAGTACAGAACGCTTTAAATACAATCAACACTAGTGTTAGTCAGATTGCTTGTGATACTAAACTGACTGGTTGTCAAGTTATCAATGCAATTACTTCTGGTAATGCACAATTGGCTTCACAACTGGCAAGTTGCTGCTGCGATGTAAGAGAATCTATCGCAGGTGTAAATAATAACATTACTAAGATGGGTTATGAAAACCAGTTAGCTAACTGCAACCAAACTAATACATTGCAGAATGCTATCACATCTGGATTCAACAGCTTGATGTCTGATAACGCATCTAAGTTCAATATAATCGGAGCAAAAATAGACGCTCAGACGTAGATAATCAATGATAAATTCTGTCAGCTTGAAATGCGTGAAATGCAGAACAAGATTGATAGCTTACGTGAAGACAAGGCTGCATTGCAGTTGTCCGCTTCACAACAGGCTCAGACAGCTAATATCGTTAATCAGATTAGACCTTGTCCGGTTCCTGCATATTTAACATGCAACCCTTATGGCTGCAACGGTGGTTTCACTGGTTACGGTTTTAATGGTTACGGCTATAACGACGGTTGTGGCTGTGGATATTAAGAAAGGAGGTAATTATGTTTTTTACCTTTAATCCATATCCATTTAGTAGAAGCAATGTAAGAACGATTGATAATTTTGGTATACCGTCATTAAGAACAATCTATGTTACTACTGATACTACCAATAATACTGTTACTTACGGTATCTGTCCTAGAATATGGAGACAGCTTCCTTGTGAAGGAATGTTCCTATTAAATATAGTAAACACTCCAGCTACTACAGTAACAGCAGCTTCTCTAGTAAGTATTGATACTACTAGAACAGCCAATCAGGTAAATCCTACTACAACTACTTCTACAGGAGCAAGAGCTCTAATCAACGGCTCAGGTGATCAGATGGTTACAGAAGAAATTTCTACAGGTAATAGATATTTAATCTATTATAACAAAGCTAATGGAATATTTCAAACTGTAAATCACATCGTATTACCAGCTGCTGCAAATGCTTAATTTTAACAAGGGCTCTTAGGAGCCCTTAAACAAATACTTATTATGATAACATTCTCACAACTAAGTATAGGTGACCCTATATACGTATTAGAAATTATAGGTACATTCAAGAAGAGTACTAATTACTTTGCTGGTAATATAGTAAGTGTATCTAAAGTATATGATGAACCGCTACCACCTTAGTAGTTTCCAATGCCTAATCAGAGTAGAAAAAGATTAGTTGACATAGTTATAAGTTGTGGTGGTGAACAGAAGAAGCTAACAGTAGAAGAAGGTAAATCATTGATTAATGATACTCAATTAGGTCTTACTGTAGCTACAGATAAACAACATATAGTCAACATGGTTAAGTCTAGTTACAATGAATACAAAGCAAAGAAAGAAGCTGTTGCTAAGTATGATGAAGAAATGACAAAATGTGAGGCTATACTTAAGTAGTTAGACTATACAGAGAAAGAACCTGAAAAGGAAGATCCTAGAATATAGGAACTACAAGATTAGGTTAAAGAACTTAAAGATTTAATAAAGCAGGCAAGTAATATGGTTCCACCTTAGATGAAACAGATGTTACCATAGAATATACAGAATGCAATGAATGAGGCTAGTTAATACTAGCCTTTTTTTTAAGCCTTTTAGACAAACGCTATTATATTACTTGACCAATTGTACTACTACACCTATAAAATGGCTTAGAACGCATCTAAATACGTTATAAAGATATTTAATAAATAATGCATTATGAAATTAAATACACTGAATACTATTATTGATGATATTCTACTTGAATTGCGCAATAGTTCTGTAGCGGAATCAGAACATATAAGTAGGATATAGATCGAACAATGGATAGCCAATTATCGAGCTGTACTCATAAAGCAAGATATAGATAAAGGTAGAGATATTAATCCAATGTACATCCAGACTATGCCATGTATACACTTAGATAAAGTAGATACTGTGGCTGGTAAGATAGAGTACAAGAGTAATATAGAACTGCCTAAACTGATAGACTTCCATTTCAGGACTGGTTTAGTATATGTTAAAGACATGTACGGTAACCTTATTCAGCTAGGTCATGAAACTAAAATGAAATATCAAAGATACAGAAAGTATACCTGTGGTGATTACATAGCTTATATTAAGAACAACAGGTTATATATCGAAGGTAGTGACAATCAACTAGAATGGGTAGAGATAGGAATCATAGCAGAGAATCCAGCAGACTTAAATGAGTGCTTTGATCCTGATAGTGAATACCCTGTACCTGCACATATGATACCGGTTATTAAAGATATGATCTTTAGTAAAGAGTTAAATATCATGCATCAGATGCCTAGTGATGAAACTAATAACTCTAGAGATGATATGTAGAACATTAATGTTAGATAGCAATGAAGAAATCGTATACTATAACAGACTTCTATGAGTTCTACTTATCTTAGATCGAAAGAGATACTGTATATGATGTTGACTACAAAACATACAGGCATATAGTTGAAGATTACTTTAAGTATATAGTAGAGGAAGTTATGGATAACAGCAGAGAGTTTAAACTTCCATGTAGACTGGGTAATCTAAGTATAGTTAAGAGATAGCCTAAGAACTTTGATAACAAGAGCTTAAGAATAGATTATCACGAAAGTAAGATACAAGGTAAACCTATTTACTTTATTAATGAACACAGTAATTACTATAAATTTAGATTCCTGTGGAGTAAGAAGGATTGTTTACTTACTAATAAGACAAAGTATTAGTTCGTAGCTTCAAGAGCTAATAAGAGAAGGCTAGCATAGATAATTAAGAATAGAGAACACGATTATGTTGAAATTCGATAATATATTTGAATTCAAGTAGGACGGATAGTACCAATTTGATGACGTATCTGGGGTATACGCTATAGTTAATCTATTGAACAATAAAAAATATATTGGATCTAGCAGCTCTATAAGAAGAAGATACCGTTAGCATTTCAATGAACTATGTAATAATAAACATTCTAATACTATATTATAGCGCGCTTTCAATAAATATGGATAGAAACATTTCGGTTTTTTGATATTAGAAACTTGCGAAGACGTGAAGGATACTTTGCTATTTATCGAATAGAAATATATAGATGAACTGGGTGACTACAATATATGTAAGGTTGCAGGAAAAACCACTGGAATACACAATAGTGGACACGCTATATCAGAGGCTCATAAGTAGATAATTGCTAATAGTAATAAAAACAGACAGTGGAGCGAGTCAAGTCTATAGAAAAAATCAGAATGGATGAAAACCAGTGCCCTTGTTGCATCACAGAGAAAAAAGATAGATATGTACTCATTAGATAATACTTATATGTGCACATATGATTCTATAGCAGACGCTGCAAAACATATGGGCAATATTAACAAAAGAGTATCTATAAAAAGATGTTGTTAGGGAAAATACAAATCAGCGTACGGATTTAAATGGAAATATCACAAAGATAATAATTATGATAAATAATAATATGGTATCATCCAAAGCAGTTATTGCTAAGATTATAGCTGATTTGGATTTAAAAGAAGACGATATTAAAATAACGGACATACGAGAGTGGATATCTGAAGCCATGGAAAAGATTGGAGCTGTTCAATAGTTAGAACACAAAGTAGCCAATCTGAAGATATGTGACTATCAAGCCAAACTACCGTGTGATCTGTATAGATTAAATCAAGTTGCGTTCTCGTTTGAGAATAGTTGTGGTTGGTTACCAATGAGAAAGGTTACTAACTCTTTTGGTATATATAAGAAGTGTAGTGGGTGCAATCCCAAAATGCTAGTACAAGATAGCGCCTTGATTCCATTGGTTAAGAATATCTTTAATCTAGATGATGATAAGGAAGCTTTAGAGATACTTAATAGTGATAAGAATATTAAACAAACCTTAGATGCTTTAGTAAATCAATATACTGTACCTAGTAATAACGGAAGACTGATAATAGGTAATCCGGCTACTTTTAATACCAGTCTACAGTACTCTACTAAACCTGGTTACATTACTGTTAATGTACCGTGTGGTTGGGTTAAAATATCTTATCACGCCATACCTACTGATGAAGATAGTATGCCCATGATACCAGATATACCCTCATACTTTGAAGCTATATTTTGGTATGTAGCAATGAAGATGTCTTATCCTAAATACTTGAAAGGATAGTTGAACTAGAATATATACTATGATATGAGAAACTCATGGAACTTCTACCGTAAACAAGCATACGCAGAAGCCATGATGCCTACTGTAGATGAATTAGAAACTATCAAGAACGTATGGCATAAACCATATACTGAATTCAGAGATCATGATACTTTCTTTGAAACTACAGGAGATGAACAAATATTATATAACTGGAATAGACCATGAGTAATACATTACAAACAAACACATTTACAGGAGGTCTTAACCTAGATACTGACATTACTATGGTTCCTGATAACCAATATCGTTATGCAGAGAATGTTCGTGTTATAACTGATACTGATGGAAGTACCGGTGTATTGTAGAATATACAAGATGTAAAATTAGTAGAAGGAGGAGACTTTCTGTTCTATGATGAGAAAGTATTAGCTACTACTACCATAGATAAATATGGTATTATCATTACTGTAGATGATGCTCATGTAAATAGAATCTATAGAGTAGATAACTATAACAACCCTCCGCTGAAACATACTATAGTGGTAAAAGGTAAACTTGGTTATACGGAAGACTCTAATATTAAGATAGTAGCTAATTATGAATCTGAAGGCATTATAAAGCTGTACATAGCTTGTCCAGAGTAGATAATAAAGACTCTTAATATAATGGATGATAAGTATGTATACACATCTGGTAAAGATAACTCGTATCTAGATAGTGCAGGTAATTTAAAAAATCCTAGCTTACTAGATATACAAATATCCGCTTTACTTACTCAACCTGAAGTAACTTCACTAGGAGGTGGATAGTTAAAAACCGGAGTTGTACAATACGCATACCAATTGTTTAATGCTCGTGGTTCTAGTACTAATTTCTCTCCAGTAAGTAATGCCATACACTTAACCACTAGTAATGTATCAACAGGTTAGCAGTAGTACATGGGGGCTAATAAAGATATTAACTCTGGTAAGAGTGTTAACTTTACTGTTAAACTTAATGATATTCCCGAAGGATTATTTGATAGTATTAGACTTATACGTATACATTACACAGACTATACAGAAGATCCTATTATCGAAGTATTTCAAGAAGCTACTATATCTACTTCTGTTAGAGAGTATAGCTTTACAGATGTAGGCGGTTCTGCTATCAATACTCTAACTATAGAGGAGTTTAACAAGACATAGGAATCATCATTTGCAGCCGCGACCATAGAAGCTAAAGATAATATTCTATTTGCAGCTAATATAACTGAAGCTACATGGAAGCCTGATTATGATGCAAGAGCTTATCGTTTTACTTCTAATGGCAGATTGATACTTAAAGGAGCTAGTTCTGATTAGGATATAGATGTCACTCTATCTAGTTCTACTCTAAACTCTTATCTAAAAAACATACCAGAGGATCACGATTGTATAAATCCGTATAACTTGACAGACTATGCAATGAGCGCTGCTAACGTAACCAAATATAAATTTGGTAGCAATACTCTTGGTGGTACTGGTCTTAATATAGATTATGAATTTATTACTACGGATATTACATTAGACGAGTAGTACCAGAATACTCTATCTATAACTACTAATGTTACTAAGGATAATACGATCAACATAAGTAAGCTAGATGGTTCTCTAATAGAAACTGTTACTTTAGGTAGCGCATCTGACAGTAGATTTAAAAACTACGCGGATCCATACTTTGCTTCTAAATATAGAAGTCATCATAGAGATGAAATATACAGATACGGTATAGTATTCTTTAATGATAAAAACATTGCAACTCCTGTGTATTGGATAGGGGATATTAAGTTTCCACATTGCTATGAAGCGTGTCCTTGGTATGTAGACAATTAGTCATTGAAAGGAAAACCAATAGGTATTAGATTCAATGTTAGGAATTACCCAGATGGTGCACATACTTATCAGATAGTAAGATGCAAGAGAACTAAGGAAGATAGAACAGTATTAACACAAGCAATAGTATCAGCTACTGTCTCATACCCGTATCACTCAGTTAGAGATGCTGAGTATGATATAGCATCTGAAAACACTAGACGTCCTTATACTTTCTTAGGCAACTCATATTAGAAGAATGGTTTCTGGGCTACCTTTACTGGTTTCTATTATAAGTGGTTGCTAGGAGAAAGAGTAGATAGTAGTATCGTAACTCTGATAAGTCCAGAGATAGATATGAATAAAGATGATATGGCTGCTAATATCAAAGGATGTAGAGGTGATTTGTGCATGTACTTAGATCCTAGAACTAGTAGAATGACAAGTAGAGACAACGAGAAATATTATGGAGCATATATATCTTCTGACAGAACTCAATTGATCGTAGAACATACTCAAGTAAGTGGAGAAATGAAATCTCAGAAGAATGATATGTACCCGTTTAGAGCTGGAGACTTAGTACAAAGCTCAAACGACTTTAATAATATGTTCATAATATCTGTTGATAATGGTACTAATCAAATAGGACATCAGTTCAATGGTATATCTAATATGATTGGCAAGCGTTACGTCGCTCATTATACAGGTTTAAGTAATAACGTGAGAGGTAGTTTTGACATAATTGAAGTTACCAATCCTATTATTATGCAAACTTTGGAATGGAACGACGCAGTGTCTAAACACTCATCTATAGCAGGAAAAACATACCTAAATGCATCCGTGTCACATAATTAGGATTAGAACAATGGAACTAATGCTAATAAGACAGGTTACTTTGGTAATTGCTTAGTTATAAACAGAAGTAATAATAATATAGGAGTACCTAATACTATTAGTACAGATATGTCTACTTCTAATAATCTATCTACTAAAGCTAACTCTGGAGTAGCTTCTGCTATATAGCAATTTAATTATACTCCATTTACTACACCTGTAGTGAATATTAAAACTACTAACATACCATACGGTGGCAATACCTATAATGCACGTAGTAATTCCACATATATAAGTACATATAGTAACCACATAATAGAAAATGAATCTAGTAGTTACGTTAATGTATTTGGAGGAGATACTTACTTAGGCATACTTGATAATAAGACTGTTATTTATATTCCGTAGCTTACTGGAGACAAACAGTCACCAGATACTTACTGTGGAATATCTATATCTGACTATATTCCTTTTGAAACTACTATCAACATGGCTCTAATGTATGGTCAATCGGCATCCAGAGTAGCAAGTGGTGGTTTAGATTACGTTGATCCATATTTAGGGTTAACAGCTGCTGGAGGATCATACGGTGGTCATAGTCAAGAAAAACCTTATTATGCATATAATGACGCTTATAGTGTTCAACCAGATGCTCAGATGTATGCTGTAGATTCTACTTATTCCATAAGTAATCTTAAGTCAGGTAATAGAATTAGATATTCTGGTACTAAGACAGCTAACGAAATAACAGATAGCTGGACTAGTTTTAAGGTTGCTGATTACTTAGATGTAGATTCATCTCATGGAGATATAACTAATCTAAAGAACTTCAATGATCAGTTATTATTCTGGCAGAAGGATGCTGTAGGTATAGCTGCTGTTAGAGATAGATCTTTGATTACGGATAATGATCAAGCATCACTAGTATTAGGTACTGGTGGAGTACTAGATAGATATGATTATGTAACTACTTCTAATGGTTCTGATACACCTAATGATAAGAGTATTATTGGTACTCCTAGTGGTTTGTATTGGTATGATGATAGTAAGAATGAAGTATGTTCATATACTAATCAAGTATAGAAATTATCTAAGGCTAAGAGTGTGCAATCATGGTTTAATGATAATAGTAGGAAAGCAAAAGTAAGTATATATGATCCTAAATTCAATGAAGTACAAATGGGATTTGAAGGAAAGGATTTAGTTTATAATGAGTAGCTGCAATAGTTCTCATCATTTTATACTTTTAATCCTGACAATTGCTTATCTTTTCCGGATAGACTCTTGTATATCAAGAACTAGATGATACAAGAAAACGCAGATTTTCCGTTAAATAAAATGCGTTCTAAGTTATAGATTATAATTAATAAGGATCCATTACTTACTAAAACTTATGATAATGTATTCTTTAGTGGAGAGTTTGATGATGTTCAAGAGATGATGTAGGATATTAAATTTACTACTAAGACTCAAGAAGGAACCATATTTAGAGATAATACTGAGGTAAGTAATCCAATAGAACAAAGAGAAGATACATATAGATTTGCTGTGGGTAGAGAGAAAGAAAGTAAAGATGATATGTCATTACCTGGTAGAATGAAAGGTAAATACATGATATGTGATTACTTAATTAACTGTGACAATCAGCGTAACTTCAAACTCCCTAATATTAACACAACATATAGATATTCATTAGTATGAGAAAAGTAAATAAAAAGAATTGTTTTTCAGGAGGTGGTACTTCTTATAACCCACAGACACTACAATCCCCGTATCTATAGACGGATTTCAGTAAGCAGTTACCTACACAATTAACAGCTCCAACATCTGTATAGCAATATGCACCTGGTAACTATAATCCGGGTAGTTCTGCTAATCCATTGTTTGGTTCTAAAGTATAGAACTTGTTTGGTGGAGCTAGTGCAGGTAGTCAAGGAATAGGAGGTATAGGTCAAGCTGGAGATGCTATTAACTCTATGATAGGTAATGTAACTGCTCCTGCTACAGCTACTACTAAAGGAGAAGCTAATATGCAAACTGTAACTAATACAATCGGTGGAGCAGCTAAGGGAGCAGCAGCTGGGTTTGCAGTTGGTGGACCAGTAGGAGCAATAGTTGGTGGAGTTGCTGGTTTAGCATCTGGTATAACAGGTAATAAAGGTAAAGTAAATCTACAATCTAACCCATACGATGATAATATTACTGTTAATTACGGTACTGGCATCAGAGGTGGAAAAAAGAATAGAAGAAAGATAGAGAGACAAAGAGACCAAGCTATAGCTAATGCTAGAAGTAATCAGGCTAGTTTGGCTATGGGTTATTAGAATGAATAGGAATTCTATCAAGACTACGATACAGATATACAGACAATGGCTTACGGAGGTACAGCTAGTAGTTTGGCGTATGTAGATGATGGAGAGGTACTCAATACTCCACAAGGAAATATAGTTAATGTACCAGAAGAAGGTAAACCAACAGATAGTAATTTGGTTAACTTACCAGAAGGTACTAGAATACTTAGTGATAAGAGAAAAGTACCGGGAAGTAAAGAAACGTTTGCACAGATGGGTAAAAGATTAATGTCTAAGAAAACAAGTAAGTCTAAAGATAAGTATGCAGAGAATGCAGCTATGTTAAACTAGATGCATGACTAGATGATATACGATAGACTGTTTGCTATACAAGAGGGAACTAAAAAGAGTAATAGCAAGGTATAGAAGTTCGATGGTGGAGGTATAGTTACCGCTAATAATAAAGGAAGAATGGTATAGGTTGCAGATAGATTATACAGACCTTGGAACTATTGGGAAGATGTATATGAAAGTAACCAATATGTACCAGGAGCTACGCAACAACCAGCATCTAAAACTCAACCGAGTGTACCAGCATCAACTTATGCCGAAACTCCTAACACTAGTAATTCTAATGATCCTTATGCAAAATAGGACTACTACTTCTCTATGAAGGATATAGTTAGAGTGGCAGATGATGCAGTGAACTCAGGAAATTGGCGTAAAGGCGGCTTACCGTACTGGTTGTTATCTGCTACAGGTCCTTCTACTGTACAACCTACTAACACTAGAACCGTAGTGCCTGCCGCTAAACCGACTACTACTGCCAGTAGTCAAGGTACTAAACAACGTAGCAAAGCATCTGTTGCTAGTAGACCTACTACTAACACTAGAACAATAGAACCAGTGTAGAACACATTGGACCTTAGTGGAGAAACACAAGCAAGAGTACCGTATGAAACAGCTCCGTACATATCTTCTACCTCTAGTACTTCTACTCCTGCTACATCTAATCCTATAGTCACTAGTACTCCTAGTAATGATTGGGGTTCTGGGATAGTGAATCTATTCACAGATGTTGCAGCTTTAGCCCCTACTATATCTAATATGTATGCAAAACCTGAGTCTTTCAATGCAGTATATAATCCATACGAAGCACAGATAAATTAGACAATGGCTAATCGTAGATTCGACATTAGTCCAGCTAAGAGAGCTATTCGTGAGAACAGAGCGATCAGTAACTACAATGCGGCTAATTACAATCCTAATACTGGAGCTAATCTAGCGTACAGAATTCAGAGTCAGGTTGCAGCTAACAAAGCTATATCCGATTTATATTCTACAGCTAGCAATGTTAATAATCAGTATAAAGCAGATTATGCTAGTACTTTGAATAGTTTAGGACAGCAGAGAGTTAATGCTACTAATATGGCAGTAGATATGAATGCTAGAAGCAGAGCTGCTGCTAGAAACATTCAAAGAACAGCTTTGAGTCAATTGAGTCAGTACGCACAGAACAAACAACTTATGAAGAATCAGAAGTCTAGAGATATGGCTATGTTAGAAATGTATGGACCATTCTTGGAAGCTGGTTATAAAGCAAGTGATTTCGCATCATTCATGAAAAAATTTAAGAAAGGATAATATGGCAGCAAATATGTACGATCAAGCCGCATAGGCTTAGTTTATTAATACTTATGTGCCTATCAATTTTGGTGAGTTATACAGAATAGGTGCGGCACAAAAACAAGCAGTAGATCAAGCAGCAGAACAATTTACTACACAGTTACAGAAGTTTGGAGAATTTAGATCACCTTCCAGAGTAGATACAGAAAATTATTATAATATGACTATTGGCAGAGAAGACTTTCAGAATGCCATTAATCAAATGGTATCTAATCCTGACTATATGAAGGACGCTAGTAATAGAGCTCAACTACAATCATTAATAAATAGTGTAGATTATGCTGCTCTGTCTCAGTTAAAGGAAAGCGCAGACTATTAGAGAATGGGTCTACAGACGAGAGCTAAGATGAAAGCAGAAGGTAGACTCAAAGACAGCTGGGACAAGTCAGATATAGCTAACTATGATACTCTAGGTACTGGTAAAATATTTGATGATATTACTCCAGTAGCTTATATGAATCTGAATGAACTCAGTACTCCTTACTTTAATGATCTGAAACCGGGTTTCTTAGGTACGGATTATGTGAATGGTACTAGATATGTAGTAACTGGTAATAATATGGAAGATCTTATGGCAGTAGCTACAGCTAAGTTCAATGATTTAATTGATACTCCACAAGGTCAGAAGTACTTTGAAGAGTATTTAGCTATGAATAACGGTGATGCAAATGCTGCCAAATCTCAATTCATTAATGCAGTAGCTCAATCACAAATTGATAGAACTCGTAGACCTAAGTATGATGTAGATCCTGCTTTCATAGAACAGTTGAGATATAGTTTAAAGGCAAAGGCTGCTGGAGCTTCAGAAGCAAGTCAAGTATTGCCAGACTTATCTAGAATACTGGCTACTACTACTGTACAAAATAACTTAGCTACTCTTGGAGGTTTAACTCCTGAAGAGAGATCCGCAGTTGCTAGTGGACAAGCTAATTCTGAAGTATATCAGAAAGCAAGTAGAAATATGAGCAACAATCTCAAGACAGCATGGAATAGCTTGAGTAAAGCTTCTGGAATAAACAGTGCTTCTAGAAAACTATTAGACATGATCAGTCAGCCTTTATCTAAAGAAGTAGACACTAGCCTACTTGTAGAAGGTGGTGGAGAAGCTCTGGGTAAAGATGCAAAGCTTACTAATAGTACAGCTAATATGACACTTGGCGCAGATATGACGTTTGGATTACTTGGATATGAGAATGGAGCTCTAGGTTATGCAATGAGTAATATGCAGAATGCTTCAGATGAAAAACAAAAAAAAGCATGGAAAGATAGATCTGTGGCAATGGCTACTATTCAACAAGCTTGGTACAACGATCAATTCAGAGATGTTATTGTTAAAGGATCTGGTCAAGTACTTAGTGATAATAATGAAGTATATCACAAACGTAAAGTATATATACCTATAGATCAGTTAAGAAACATTGGTTTCGAATCAATTAGTAAAGGAGACTTCTCTAAGTTAATAGGTAGTAAAGTAGTATCTCTGGGAGATATTATAGATAAACAATAGATAGAGATCACACAAGAATATGATCCAAAAACTGGAGAGGTACTAAAAGGAGAAACTACTAAGAAGTTAACTAGAAAGAAACTAGATGATTCCGATCTGTATGTAGAGTTTGATGCTACTTATCCTCTACAGATAGGTAATAATGAAGCTACTATTACCAGAAATGCCAATTACGAACGACAAGTCAGAACACTTGGAACTAAAGAAAAATATTCATAGGCAGAAGATTCAGCTAACAGATATCTAAGATAATATGGAAGATAACAAATTCATGGTAGGCGCTCCCAAAATGAACGCCATGACTTATGGTTCTATGGATACCGTACAAAATATACCTACTACTTCTGAGAGGAAATAGTAGGTATAGGAGTATGATTATGATATACCTTCTAACTTAGCAGATATATATACTAGAAAAGGCAGTACTGAGACTCCAGAAGAGAAAAGCAACGACTATAACTGGTCTAAGATACTTAACGTTGCTACAGGTATTGCCTTTACTCCTAATGCGGGTATTGCAATAAAAGGAGGTTACGATATATATAATAGCCAGTTAGGTCAATCTGTTGTAGAGAAAGCAGTAGAAACAAATATCAGATCCTTAGAAGGTGATTTAGCCAGAAAAGAACTACGTACTATGCAAAGTATAGAGTTCTTGAAAGACTATGAAGAGAAACTACAAAGATTAAATCAGATACAAAGTACAGGAGAAGGTGATCCATAGGAAGCAACTCAGTTATAGACGTATTTGGATCAGAATGCTTAGACTTATGAGTTACTGATAAGAGGTAACAGTAAGTTAGCTCCTCTGTACTACGATGGATTTGAAACAAACAGTATTACTGGAGAGAAAACAACTTCCATAGGATTGCAAGTAGATCCTAAGAAAGTACCATTATGGGATAGACTTATGCTTAGTATATCTACTATGTTTGATAACAAAGCTGAGGCATACGAGGAGTACGTTAAAACTGGTTATGGTGATGCTGTATTAAATATCAAGCCTAAAGAAAGTGTATGGAATAATCCTGATAGAACTGGTATTATAAACAGTTTGTAGAAGTTATATGATGATAGTATAACATCTCAAGAACTTAAGGTACAAAAGATTAAAGACAGACAAGGTATCTTAAAAGAAGGTAGCTGGTTCTTTGATCCTAATCAAATATCTCCAGAGTTTAGAGAAAGAGTAAACAATAATGAGTTTGCTTGGGGAGATCTAGAATCTTATCCTTACGCAATACCGCAGTTAGGTTCTTCTTTAGGAGAAATTGCTTCTACTGTAGAAACTGCTACTCTTGGTAGACTAGTAAGTATGGCTGCAAAAACTGCCGCTAAGAGAGGAAATCCCTATTCAGCTGCTTTGTTAGCTATCGGGGAGTTTGGTTTAAATGCAGCTAACAGTTATTATCAGCGTACTCAAGAAACCAATGCTGAAGTATTTGATGCTTACTTGAATAACATAGTAAATCAAATGGATTCAGGTAATCTGGATGTAGATAGAATATTAGATCAAGGTATCGAGAAACTACAGGCTAGAGGGATTAATACAGATGAAATGACCATGCCATAGATTCTTGAAGATATGCTTCTGTACAATATCAAAACAGATGATCCTAACTTTGAGAATATAAAACTTAGTGCATACAATGGTCTGGATAATATCTTTACTTCTAACATGGCTTTAGGAGTATGGGATGCCATGGATATGGCTTTATACTCTTATGGAGGTAAGCTTGCTGTGAAATCAGCAAAAGAGTTACTCAAGCAGGGAGGTAAAGGTTTAGCTAAAGCCACTGGACTTACTAAGGTTGCGGATATAGCCGATAAGTTTATAGATAACAGAATAAACAAAGCTCTATACAGAATGGCTTCTAAAGACGTATTTAAAGCCAATAAGTATAGAGATGTACTTAATACTGTGGTAGGTTTAGGTACTAAACTTGGAGTAACCGCATTCGGAGAGGGTACAGAAGAAGGACAGCAGTACTTAATTCAAAGAGATTACGAATTAAGTTCTAAGTATGATCCTAAGAAGATGACATTGCTGGATGCATTCTTTAAGAACTTCCAATATGGTGCAGAAGCCAACATGGCTCTGATGGGTTTACATCCTGATGAAGCTTTGAACAATGACAAAGAACTAGAGCAGAACATGAAAGTTGGTGCTCTTATAGGTTTGTTAATGGGTGGTGCTGGTACTACTATATCTGATGGTCATCAACTTATTAGAGATGTGAAATCTAATAAGATGTTACGTAACATGGCTGCTTATGACATTAGTAATAAAGAAGAAGATATTAAAGTAGACAGATGGTATAATGCAGTAAAGAAGGGTTATACCCAAGATGTGATTCAGAATCTTCAAGACATTAGAGATAGATTTACTCCAGAAGGTCTTACTCAAGAAGATATAGATGAAGATATTAAAAAAGCTAGACAGTTAGAGAGTATATACTATAATCCTAATGTATCTGAGAACTTAGAACAATTAGGAATTAAAGTAGGCAGTGAGGAGCATAAGACGTTTGCTAAGAATGCAATGAAAGCGTATGACTTAGAACGCGTGTTTAACTCTCAAGCTAAGGAAGCCAACAAGAAACTTGCTGAAAAAGTAAATCAAATATATAGTTCTGATGAGTTTAGAAACTCAGTGGATGAGTATTGGGATAATTTGTCTGATGCAGAAAGAGAAGCATGGGGAGTTAAAGAGAACCTAATTAGTATAGTAAGAGATGCTCAGTAGACATTCACTACTCTTAATGTTCTGAATAAGCTGAAGAGACAGCTCAAAGACATGCAATCCTTTATTGCTCAAGCAAAGAAGAACGGTCTGGATGTTAGTGACGAGAATATAGCTTCTGTAGTATATCACATTAATCGTAAACAGAAATAGTTAGAAGATGCTACTAAGAAGGATAAGAAGATGTTCAAATAGCTTAAAGATATATTTGGAATCAATACTGATCCAGAACTAGAGCAATTAATAGCAGATGAAAATATACTTGTTGGATTACTTAGTAAGGCTGTAAACCGACGTGCTGCATATTAGAACGGAGTAGTACTCAGAACTGATATGAACAGACGTGCTGACTTCAACATTCGTAACTGGTCACAATTATCAGAACAAGAACAACAAGAAGTACGTGATAGATATACAAAAGAAGCACAAGACAACGGTCAAGAAGCTCCTAGCGATAGATCTATAATTGCTAGATACAATAGAGATGTACAGCAAAATGATATTATAGACGAGTCTGTAAATGCTGCTAGAAAGTATGCTAATGATATTATTAAGGCAGATCTTGATAGATATACTTAGAATGACAGATCTTATAGTGAAGTAAGCGAAATAGAAGATGCTCAGAATGAGGATACACAAGATACTCAGATGATATCAGAAGAAGAGCCTGACTTTACTCCAACTGGAGAAGGAGATAACTCTGGATCTCAAATAGCATCAACTGACTTAGATGTTAAGCAGAGAGAAGAAGAAACTAGTCTGGTAGAGGATGTATACACTGAATCTGAAGAAGATAAGTTAATTGCTAAGGATGAAGAGACTGGAGACATAGAAGAGATGGATATAAGTGATCTAGTTACTGTAGCAGATGATGCTGAAGATGTATCAAACGAAAGAACTGTTGATGATATAACTGAAGAGGAGATAACTAGAGATACTAAAGACGATACACAAGATAAGATAGATATGGAAAATCTTATGGATGCATCTAACTTTAGAGATCCTGACGATGACTTTGGTTTAACATCTGATGATAATCCTTTCTTAGATCCTCAAACAGAACCCGAGATTCCAGATGCTATAAAAGCTACTATGATAGAAGATCAACCAGAAGAACTTCCTTTCATTGATCCTGTAGCTCTAGAAAGATCAGCAAATAAAGCATTTCCTGATGCAGAGGACTACTTTATAGATAATCAAGGTAGAATGTTCTTGAATGGTAAAGAGGTTACTAAAGAACAGATTGAGAAAGAGAATCTAGCTGAACAATACTCTGATGATTCTACTAAGACCCTATCGGAAAAAGCTAATGAACAGGAGAAGGAAAAGGGTATAGTACCGGGTCTTTCGTCTTCTACTAGCATAATGAATAGTTGGTTAGTAGGAAGAACATTATTTTATAGACCAGATGCTACTAAGCCTATGGATCTTCCATTCAAAGTAAAAGGAGCAAAGAATATACACTCAGGAAAAGAGTTAGGAGAGGCTATGGGTGATCCTAATTTCTTATCTGATGCTAAGGTATACTTTGTTCCGGGACCTACTATGTCCTCAAATGAAGCTGCTTTTGATCCTAATGATCCGACTACATATAGAAATGCAGCTGTCTACATGATTATAGACAAGAATGGAGAGATATATGCTGCGGCATATAGAAGCAACGCTAAAGCTGCAATCGACTATCAACACAGACTAGGTAGTGTACCTAAAGAATCTAAAGCTGCTGAAGACTTAAATACTCTTGCTGCTCAAAAAGAAAAAATAGTATCTTTCTACTTAGAGAAATGTAAGAAGGACAAGAATGGAAAATACATACTACCAGAGGAAGGGCTTACTCATGTAGTACCTACTCAAGTAAATGTATCTAATGGTACATTTAATAACCAAAAAGATGGTAATAAACCTATCTTCAGAAAGTTATCTGAATGTAAAACATTCCAGATTCCTTTGGATCCTAATAAGATACTGACTGAATGTACATTTGGTTATGGAGTTGGTGGTATTCAAGTAGGTTATAAGGCGGATCCGTTTGCTATCAAACAGTTAGGTACTGATGAAGTATTAGCTAGTAGTGGAGGATTTGCTGGCAAGATGGTTATATTTCCAAAGCCTTCTGCTACTCCAAGAGGTAGATATACTGTTCCAGTATACTTGAGTGAAAAATTCTTTAGAGACGAAAGTATTAAGAAACCTTCTGACATTAAGTTGAGAAGTCACGATGAAGCTGGAAATCCTACTCCTAATGGATCATATTCTAACTTTATGGAATATGTACTTGATTTGATTACAGATGGTGATCCGTATGGAGTACTACCGTTGATAGTTAACCAAGGTGAGAAAACACGTCTATCAGCTAAAAAACAGGAAGAAGTACAGTTCCTAGCTAAAAAGCAATTAGGCTTTGATCCCGAAACAGAATTGTTCTACTTTGCTAGTCCTAGAAGTGATAGAAATGGTCTATACTTTAGAACTGATGTACCATTAAGCGAAGTAAAGACTAACCCAATGGCTAGGAAGGCTATCTTGTGGTATATGATGTAGAACTATCACTGGAACATGGATAAGAATGTTCTTAGTCAATCTTTACCAGAAAGACTTAGAGATCTTGCAATTCGCGTACTTGAACCGGGAGATGAAAAATTAGTGCTGTATCCCGGAGAGCTTGAATTTACTTTAGCTGAATTAGGTATTTCAGAGAAAGAAGGCAAACTAGTAAAAGACAAAGTTGCTCCACCGGCAATAGCTTGGGCGGTTAATAGTGGTAAATTGTTAACCGATATGGGAGACTATGCCTTTAGAGACGGTTTTATATACGCAGAAGACATAACTGTGAATGAAGCTCAAACTCCAGTATCAGTATCTACTGAACCGATTAGTGTAGCACAACCTGTTGAGACTAAACCAGAGCCAGTAAAAGAACCAGAAGTACAGCCTGAGAAACCAGTAGAGGAAAAGGTAGAAGAACAACCTAAAGTAAAACCTACTTCTGAAAATCGTCAAAGTAGAAGAGCTAAGGCTCAAGAGCTAGTAAAATCTCTTAACCAACCTGATGCTAGTGCACCTAAAGTAGCTAGATATATGACTAGTGAGGAACGTGAACAATTTGCTGCTTCTCTTGGTTAGAAGGTATCTAAGGAAAACTTCGTATATCTATATGATTTGGATGGTAAACCTCAGATGTTCATAAAATCTATGTTAGAAAAGGTATTCAAAGAAGTTGGGTTAGAACCTACTTTCTATGTTACTGGTATGTATTCTACTGAGGAAAATGAAGTAAATAGAATATCTCAAGACTTACGTGAAGCTAAATCTTGGTTGATGGATAAACTAGGTCTATCTGTAGACCAAGTAATGGTATTCAACGGAGTAATGAGATCTGCTTCTAATGGTCCTAGAGTATATGGTGTTACTAGATTAGCTGCTAACGGAATAGGTAATATTATCCTTGGACAAGGTGCTGGGAAAGGTATTCAGTATCATGAAGCTTGGCATTATATAAACCTACTTGTACATTCTCCTAGAGAAAGACAGATCGTATACGATGATTATGTAAAACATCATCCTGAATATAAGAATGCTTCTATAAATGAAGTAGAGGAAGCTATGGCAGAAGACTTCCGTAGCTGGGCTATTGTTCAGAATGCTAAGTGGTATAATCTTGGTTACTAGACTATTAAGCTATTTAGAGCCATAAAAGACTTTGTTAAGTCTATGTTCAATATATCTGATAGTCTCTATACTACTATATATAAAGGTATAAACAAGGGAAGATATTCTCAATATGAACTGAACTCTGTATCTATGGAGGAATTCCATAAGGCATTTACAGACAATGGTACATTCTTCTCTATACCGGGAGTACCTCAAGACAGATTGAAGAACATGCCTTCTATCATTAATCCAGATGTATTTTATAATGTATTAGACTCACTTACTAGTACATTGTTATCTGTGTTTAATGTTAGACAAGCATCTGATATATCTAAGTTAACAGAGAATCTAGATTATATTCCTTCTATTATAGAGGGAAATATGATGGCTGGTCTTACTCCTGAAGAGAATGAACAACTTATTGAAGAAGTACTTGATAACTGGGATATCTTCAGAAAAGAAATGGCAGAGCAACTATCTACTCTGAATATCAAAGCTGAGGAAGTAGAGGTAGATAAAAATGGTGATACAGAAGGACAGAATAATAATGAGAGATATGATAGAGTTGCTTTTGAATTCTCAAAGAAGCTCAATATGTCTTTCAACGCTAAGCTATTCTTTTACTCTATTCCTAAAATGGAATATGATAAGAATAAAGAACTAGTGCCTGTAGTAGATCCTATCTTTGGACTCAATATGACTGAATCCTTTGATGTGTCTTGGAATAAAATAATGGAAAACCTATGGGATATCGAAAGATGGGAAGATCTAGAATCTAGATGTTTAAGACTTGGTAATGCCGATCCTTTCTTTAAATCTCTATATAACTACATTAGTGGAGATAATAAACCAGATGAAAACACTTGTACTCAAATACTTACTACTATTAAAAGTGCTAAAAACGAGATGACTTCTATAGAATTTAAGGAAGCGTTCGAAAAAGCAAACAGTAGAATACAAGATGAGGATTTAGTATTGGATGTAAAAACATCAATGAGAGCTAAAGCTGGTAAATGGCGAATCCTGGATTCCTCTTTACTTAGATTATAGAATAAATATCCTAGACAATGGGGTAAACTATTCTATGTGTCCGGTATGATAGACAAGAGTAATCCTAATAAGTTTGAAATAGACTAGGACAAACTTGAGGATTTGAATGTCGACTTTATGCTAATAAAAGAGAAGATAGACGAAATAGCTGCTCCATTTACTTCTAAGAGACCCAAAGCCATTACATTCACAGAAGATGATATCCGCAAGGCTAGTGTTACAGCAAAAGAGGAATTAGTGAACTGGTTGAACGGAATAGGTATAGACATAGATATTAAGTCTATAGACTACTTATTATACGGTATGAAGTCAATGAATCCTAAACTACCTACTATTGAAGGATTCGATAAAATGTACACTTTACTTAATGACTCTAGTAAAGGAAATATTCGTAACCAGATATTAGGCAACTTAGATACATTATCTAAGGGAGAAACAAAACTATTAAAGCTAAATAATCCATTCCCGGTAACAGAAGACAGTTTTATATAGAAACTGGCTATTGCTCATGGTAAGTCTCACCCAAATCCATCAGAATTTAGTGTAACTGGTCCTAATAATACTACAGTATACCCAATAACCTAGAATAACTATATGTCTGATAGAATTAGATGGTTTAATACAGATCCTTCAGAAGTATCAAAAACTAGGAAGGCTGTGTATAATCGTCACTCTATACTGTTGCAGGCACTAGAAGACGGATCTAAATTAAGTTTAAGTACCTTTATTGCAGTTCGTAACGAAGATAATAGAACTAGTAGAGATTACTTCTAGATATCTCCAGTAGAGGACTATATATCTAAAATGGTGCTTGCTCATAACGATAGAATACTATTACCTACTATGGCAGATAAGAAGACATGGTATTCTATTAGTGGAGTTAAACTGTTCCACGATATGTTGTCTAAATCTAGATTAACTGAAAGACAGACAGATACGGGTATACAGGTTCAATATGTTGATGATCAGATGTATCATTATTCTGATGATACACTACAGACATTTGCAGATTATTTCCTTGATGAATTTAATGCTATAGAACAGTATTACGCAGATAAATCACAAGTAGAATAGAATCCTAATCTTGCTATTGATAATTACCACGGTAAAATAAAGAATGGTAAGATGGATAATATGGGTAATGGAGGGTATTTCAGATACTTCTCTTCCATCAGAATGAGAGGAGAAGATGGAAACTATAAATACATGCCTTTGAACCAGATGATTTATGCTTGGTCAAAATTTGATTATGATAATAATCAAAATCAAATGCCAACCAGACTTAAACAACTTAAAAATACTTTGTTTAGTAATAGAGAAGTATTATTTGATATGATAAATGCAACTCTACAAGATAAGGTATAGGAAGAACTTGATTTCTTAGTGGATAAAGGTATAATCAAAAAGTATGCCAATGGTGAATATGAGAACTTGTTAATACCATCTAACATGCTAGACGATTATCATGAACGTTCTCGTTCACTTCCTAATGGAGATTCTTCTAAGAGAAGTAAGCCTGCTGCACTTTATTCATTAATTGCAAACCATGTAGCTAACTAGATGGTTTCTATTATAGAAGTAGAGAAAGCATTTGTTGGGGATCCAGCTTACTATAAATGGAAACGCGATAAGAAACAACCATGGATAATAGTAGAAAGATCTGTAGACAAAATTAAACGTCTTGGTTCTGTATTGTCTACTGGAGATAACCTTAGAACTTATTGGGGAGACGGAGATCCTAGAAATAACTCTAAGTTTACAGTATTACATATGAGTGATAATGAGGTAGGATCTATCAAGTTTGACGAGTACAAAAAGATGTTTACCGCTGCTGAAGTGATGAAACATATTCAAAGAACTAACCCAAATATAGACCAGAAACGACTGGTTAATATGGTTAGTAAAGAGAATATTAACAACACTATGAAAACTCTTAATGCTAAAGTAAAGAAAGCTATAGAGGATTCAGTAGCTAGACAGATTGCTGCATATGGTATTGATGAAAACGGTAGGGGTAGGATAAACCAAGCCGATGCTGCTGTGTACATTAGACCTGCATTGTATAAGAGAATTGTCCAAGCAGTAGGAGAATGGTCACCAGAAGTAGAAAGAGCGTTTGATCTATTAGAGAGTCCTGATGAATCATGGTTGTCAGATCCTAAACTATACGCACAAGCTATAGAGACTCTTATCAAACCATTAAAGATGGTATACTTTGGTAATCATGAACTCACTAAGTTAGGATTGAATGTACCGGTATTTGACAAGATGGCTATCTTCCCGATGTTCAGAGTGATGGCAAAAGCAGATAACTATCATCTGTACAATCGTATGAACAATGAAGAACTAGGTGCTATTGATATGCTTACTTTTGAATCTGCGGTTAAAGTAGGTGGTAGAAAGAAATTCAAACCATATAAAGATGCATAGAACAGTAGATTTAACTTAGAAGATCTGAATAAACCGTCCACTTCTATAGTAAATGGTGAGACTAACTTCGAAGGTTTAGATTCTGACAATTCTAAATTGCCTACGTATATTCAAGATTTGCGTAATCTTAGATTACAGATGAATACAGATCCACACGAACATACTGATAGATCGTTAGGTACTCAGTTTGCTAAAGTAGCACTAAGTAACTTGGTTAAGAGTAGACCGTATGGATTAAATAAAGGAGTAGAATATACTGGTAGATAGATTATAGATAATGTATTTAATTCTATTAATAGACTATCTGATCTAGGAGCACAGAAAATTTATGATGAATTTACTGATGATGGAACATTATCTACTAGAAAGTTGTCTAACTTCTTAATACGTCAAGCTAAAGATAGTGGATTATCCAGAGATGTAATATCTTCCTTTGAGATAGATGAATCTACTGGTCAAATGCGTGTTCCTCTGTCAGCACAGAGTAATAGAAGATTTATCGAAAGTAGAATTATATCACAAGTAGGAAAGAGAGCTATTGATATTAATACTCCGGGTGGTTCTGCTATCCAACACGCGTTCTTTGGATTTAAGAATACAACTATAACAGATCAAGAATCTGTGGGTAGAGCATTCAACGATGGTAAAGATCTGAGTCCTTTGAATGAAGATGGTAGTATGGACTGTATGCTTAGCACTAACTTCTTCAGACATGTAGTACCTGCTTCAGTAAGAAAACAGGGTTATACAGCTATCAGAGAATGGTTAATAGAGAAGAATATAATTGGTCAGAATGCTAAGCCATATGCATTAGGTTATCGTATTCCAACGCAGGGTTTATCATCTACTGCATCTCTTAAAGTAACAGATGTACTTCCAGAGTCTATGGGTGATGTTATTGTAGTTCCTAATGACTTTACTGCAATGACTGGTTCTGACTTTGATATTGACAAGTTGTATATAGTTACTGGTTACTATGATAAAGATGGTAATTACTTAGAATGTAATTGGGATGATATAGATAGTAACTCTGAACAGCAATTAGTAAACGGATTAATTGATATGTATCGTATTGCTATATCTGACGATACTAACATAGATCAAACTAAAGCTCCTCTCGATAATCTTACTGAAAAAGTAAAATCAAACATTCTTCCACTAGTAATGGGTACTGCCAAGAATGAAGCTAAACCAATGTACGAGTTACTTCCTTCTTATCAGTTATTTAAAAAGTTTGAATATACTGGTGGTAAAGACGGTATTGCTCCGTTTGCTCTAGCTTCTACTAATCATGCACTTACTCAAGCACTGAATCTTAGAATGGATTTAGGTGAAGTAGCCGATTTATACGACTTAGGTAATATAAATGATATAACTTCTCAGGATGGTGAAAGAATACTTGACTGGCTATCTGCCATGATTAACGCTCACGTAGACGTTGCTAAAGATCCTTACATCATTAACTTGAATGTTAACTCTGTTACTTACAGTATGACTGAATTCTTGCTTAGAACAGGTAAGGGAGAAGCTACATTCTACTTCTTATCACAGCCTATTTTGAAAGATTTTGCTAACATGATTATCAAATTGAACGGTCAATATGGTGTAGATCCTCAAGACGTTTCTTATAGCCAGTTAATAGATGATACGTTATCTGGTTTAAAGAGACAGTATATGAGAGAGTTTGCCAACTTTGTTGACTCACAATCTGATGAAAATGTTAAAAAGAAATTAAATCAAGAATGGGCAGGTCTGTTAGATTTTGAAAATAGTCCAGATACTCCTAGACGAGCAGTAGATGTAGAGTTACTTAAAAAAGCACTTACTTCTAATATAGAGGGAAATAGAGATTTAAACTTCTATCTACAACAAGTATTAGTTGCTACAGCCTATCAAGACATGTTACCATATGCAGAAAGACTAACAAAATTAGTTAGATTATCGCAAATTGATACTAAGAAATATGGTAATACTCTAGCTCAGTAGGCTAACTATAGTAAATCAGTATTTGATTTTATAAGGAATGATGGTGAATTATTCTATCAAACTGATGATAAAGGTGTGAAAATAGAAGATGAAAATCAAAACGCTCTGCTTAACTATTACTCTAATAGCTTCTTGATGAAGAAACTAAAAAATGCGGTAGATATTCCTAGATTCATATTACATCAAGATTTTATTCAAGCTACTGATATGTATGGTGGTTTGTTCAATAATATGATAAACTCTATGATAGGAGAACGAAGTGGAATAAACAAACAATTAGCTATGAAGTTGGATTCTATTGTAGATAGTGTAATTAGAGCTAGAATCGCTAACAGTACTCCAACTATGCATCTAGAATAGGGAGAATTAAAGGAAATGGTAATGGGTAATAGAACTGTTCCTAAGAGATTGCATCAACTTAAGTATGCTATATATAGAAATATAAATGGTAGATACGATAACTTGCTTAATGGAGATGGATCAATAAGTAATGCTTTCTTAAATTACCTAATTCCAACTCTAGCTACAGACAGTACAGAAGGTGGTATTGACGCAATGTCTTTACTTAATAGTTCTATGGCTAACAGCTCTAATTTTGAGAATAGATTAATTGCATACTTTAGTGACTTGATGTCCAGTGAAGATGCAGCTGTAAGACAATTTGCAAATAGATTAGCATTGTATGCTTACTATACATCTTATGACAATAAGGCTCCAAATACGTTCTCACATTTGATATCTAGTCAGTTTAGAGTTGATTCAGGTTATGCAGATAATATAAGACAAGCTATAGGTGATATGAATACTGGACAATGGTTAGGAAATGTGTTTAATGAAACTATAGACGAACCTACGTTAAGCTCATACCCTTCTATCGCATTAAATATTGCTAGAAACAATGCTCAGGATTCTGAAGTAGTTAAGAATGTAGTTAAACCTAAATCTAATAGATATAATAGTAAGTCGTTTATATACGCTCCATCTCCATGGACTGATGGTACAGGTACATATCTTATGTCATTCAGTACTAAACCTAGAAAAGATGAAAGAGATTTCTTATCTATTGATTATCCCGTTTACGGAAAGAGAAATACTGTATTATATGTTAAAATAGGTAGACTTGAAGTATACGACAAGGAGAAAGGTAAAAAACTAGGATAGGCTGGACAGACAATATATGCTGCTGTACCAAGATTAGGAATACAGTCCGGATCAAATACAGTAAATGAGTATTATAAAGACGCTTATTCTCTATCTGACTTTGATGAAAATAATATAAGTGTGTTATCCTACAAGTATTTAAATGACTTCTTTAATGATCAATCTAAGTATAAGATGTGGGTTAAAGGAGTAGACAGCAAAAATATAGATATATCACTTATACCAAGCCAATATTTCAACGAACAGTTCAATGCTCATGGATTAGACAGATTAACAGAAGATGTAGATCTATCAGAGAATTCTGCTGATAACACTATCAGTCAAGAAGTAAATGACGAGAAGCCTACTCAACAGAGTGAGAAACCTAAATCTAAAGCAATGGAAACTAAAGAGTTAGATAGAGATATAGCAGCAGAAGCAGGTTTGTTAGATAAAGGTAATTTAATGACTAAAGTAAATCAACAATTACTAATGACAGAAGCAATGATGGAAGCAGTTCCTTATGAAGATCCTAATGCTGGAGTAGAATCATCTGGTGAAGATATATCAGATATGTTTACTTCTGAAGATGATCTTAATGAGGATAATTTCTCAGACGATGCTTATAATAACTGTAAAGGTAAATAATTATGGCAAAAGGAATATGCCCAAACTTAAGTGATCCGCAGATTAAAGCGGAGTTTGATGAAATGGTAGCTGCTCTTGGAGAAAAACAAGCATATGCTATCTGGGACATGAATAATGGTTATAGTTTAGATAAGGCTCCGAATGGGGAGCCTTCTGTACTATTCGCTAGACTATTAGAATATAATAATGATAATAGACAAGCTGCAATACAAGATAAGGCTAAAATATACACCAATTCATTTATAGAGAGATATGGTAATTGGATAGAAGGAGAGAAGTCTGACAAATTCTCTTATGTAGAAGGAGAACCTATTGTTAGTAAGGAATCCTTAAACATATTTGATAAACAAGACTCTCCGCTCCAACAACAGTCTATGTCTCAAATAGATGAAGCTATGAAGAGGTTTAGAGCCGAACGCTACGATTTTGATAAGACATTAGATACGTTAAGACAACTAATAACTAATGCTGTACAAGCACGTATTAAGTCTATTTAGAATCGTAAGATAGCTAATAAGACTGCTTTACTGGTTCCATTAGAGCAATAGCTATCTGCCCTTAAGAATCCAAATATTGATTCATTACAGACCATAGTATACTGTTTATCAGATATAAAGAGAACTATGACTCGTCCGGTTAATGCCATACTTACTGCTCAAAAGAATCTTAGAGAAGGTAGGGATAGTGGATTTAGTAATCTAGCATTAATACAGCTTCAATAGGATTACTTCGGTATGTATAATAATGTACTAGAGGAAATTGCTAGAAACGTATTTGATTCTGATATTTATAAAGACATACTTGGAGCATAGAGTTTCGATCAGATGAAAACTATGATATCCAATATGCGTACTCAATTTGCAGCAGCTAGACAAGGACTTATCGAACTTACTACGGATTTAGCATAGAAGACTATGTTAAAGTATGGTATTAAGGATGAACAAAGTAGAACAGAATTGGAATAGTATGTAGGAGAGGATCTTATTACTACTGAAAATGATGTTAGTTCTCTAATGAGATGGATAGGGTCTGGAGATAAGATGAATGATAAGGCTGCTAGAGTTATGTTCGATATGATAGCAAACACTAATAATAAGACTCGTTTCGCTACTCATAAGTTCGGTAATAAACTATTACGTTTACAGAAACAGATATCTCTGGGAGATCAAATGAAATTGTTCGAGTATGATTCGGATGGTAAAAAGACTGGTTACTTCATTAGAGATAGAAAGTATGGAGAGTTTCTTAATAATCTTGAAAAAGAACGTAAACGCTTAAAGACTAAGTATAATGTTCCAGAAGGATAGAATATGCCTTTGGAGAAAGAAGCTAGAACTGCTTTCAATAAGGAGATGAATGACTGGTTGAGTAAACATTGCGAACGTAGATATACTAAGAAATATTATGATGCATTTAATTCACTTAGTCAGGAAGCTAGAGATGCTCGAGACGCAATACAATTTAAGATATACAAACTACTAGATGATGTAAGAGATAGTAGAGGAAAAGTACATCTTGAGAATCTAGACGCTAAACAATGGGCACAGTATGAGAACTATAACATATAGAAGAAGCAGTTGATGTCCATGTACTATGAAGACGGTACTCCTAAAACTGATTTAGATAAGCAGATAGCAGAAGAACTTACTGAATTAAACAAGATGCTTCATGAGGGAATGCATTATGTTACCAATGAATAGAAGTTCAATGAAGCTAAACGCGAAGCAAAGGAAAACCTTACTCCAGAACAGTATGAAGCTTGGAAAAAGAGATATACCAGAGTATAGATCAGTGATGAATTCTATAAACAACTATCTTAGATAGAAAAGAAAGAATACGGGGATAGGTACATTGAGTTAAAGAAAATAAGAGAAGAACTTACTAAACCGTATAGAAACGAGTATACTGGAGGGATTGATGTCCAGTATATGTCATCTACTCTACTGCATACTTTAAATAGTTTGGATAGAGAAATGCGTAAAGAGAGAAAGAACGCTCGTAAATCCAAATCTAAGAAAGAAGAATAGTCTGTAGAAGGACTTAAATTCGAAGATATTGCGGAATCAGTGCCTACTGAACAATATAAAAGAGATAAGTAGGCAGCTATAAACAGAGGTATAGAGTTCTATGAACTATGGGAGAATCAACACCATATTAAGTACTATATAGGTGAGAAAGAAGTGATAGTTCCGAAATGGTATTATACTAAGATAGTTCCAAAGGACGAGAGACTTATAAACTACGAAGCACCTACTAGAGAATTTAGCGAAATAGACCCTAATTCAGAGTACTTCAATAGTAAGTTTGATGTAAATATTGACGAGTATTATCAACCTAAAGAATCTCTTTACAAAAATAAGGAGTACGATAATTTATTTAAAGTAAAGAAGGATAAGAATGGCAATGAAGTGGCTACTAGAAACATACCTCTGTGGAACTTATATAAAGAGTTACTCAATGGTATGGAAACATCTAATGATAAGCTTACCTTCTTGACCAGAAATAACCCATATAAGCTACCACAAATGAGTGGTAGTATGTATCAATATGCTAAAGGTGATGGTGTTATAAAAGGATTCTTACAGTATACCAGACAAGGTATAGTAAAAGATGTGGATGATGTAGGTTATGTTGATGCTCCTACAAGTAGACCAGATGGATCTGCTTAGAGAATGATTCCTACTTATTATATAAACAAGTTAGACGATCCTAATAAGATTACAAATGATTTAGTTGGTTCTGTTATAGCTTACTTCAAGATGGCTGAAAACTTCAAGAATAAGACAGAGATACAACCAGATCTAGAAGTAATAAAGATGCAGATGGCTAATCGTGCATATACTGGAAAGCCTATAGGATTAGATGCTCTTAAAAGAAAGATATTTAAACAGAGCGATAAGAAGGTTGGTGCAGATACCAATACTTATAAGTTCATAAGTAGGTTTATGGATATGCAACTGTATGGGGAAGAATCCAAATCCATACTTAAGAAGTTTGCAGAAGATAGCAAGATAGGTAAGTTCTTCGGATTAGCAGGCAAGGAAGTAAACTTCTCTAAAGTAATCCATAGCATTAAGAACTATGGTCAATTACTTGGATTGGGTCTCAACTTAGCTGTTGGAGCTACAGGTATGGCTACAGCTTTTCTGGCTCAGCTAGGTATGGCTGCTAATGGTAGATATTTTGATTTTTCTTCTTTTTCCAAGGCATATTTCAATATGGTGAGTAACTTATTTGGTATAGTATAGTATGCAAAGGATACTACCACTAACAATAAGTACGTAGCATTAATGTAGAGATTCGAAATAGGTACAGAATTCCAGAATGCATTTAGAAATTCTAATAGAGTGGGTATAATAAATACTATAAGTAGAAACTGGGCATTTGGACTTTTTTCGTTTTCTGATTTTGTAATAAAGGGTACTATACTAAATTCGATTATGAATAACTATAGATACTACAATGGAAGATTCTATAATAGTCAATAGTTCAATTAGTTATTCTCTAACAAAGAAGATGCAAAAAACATCTGGAGAACTCTGTAGAGTACTTATGATATAATTGAAATAGAAAATGGAAATATTGTAATTAGAGATAAAGCATAGGCTAAAGCTTTTGCTGAAGTATAGAATGAAATTAGTAATAGTGCTAGATCTCTTTCTGCTACAGCTGATGGGCAATTAACAGAAGAACAGAAAGCACAATTTGCTTCTAACGCTTTTGGTTCTCTTATAATGATGTTTCGTAATTATATACCGAATATTATTAGTGAAAGAATCACTATGAAAAAATAGTATGATTATAACTTAGGTATGGAACGTGAAGCTTTATTAAGAACAATAAGTAGAGTAGTACCTATGTTAATAAAGGATTGGAATAGCCGCAAACAACTAGATGCATCTGATATAGGTAATATTAGACAATTTAGTTATGAAATGACTATGATTGCTCTATTATCATTTGTAGTTAAACCTCTATTAGTTGAAGCTGCTGATGATGATAAAGACAGTTGGGTTAAAAATTTCTTAGCTCTTCTAGTTACTAGAACTGGATTTGAGTATGGTAATCAATATAACCCTCTAGACTTACTTAATACTATTACTTCAGTAAGTTCTATATTTGATATAATGAATCCATTCACTAATCTTATATCGTTTAGTGAAATGTGGGAAGTTTTAGTTAATAATAAAAAGATTAAGTATGGAGCTTATAAGGGCGACACAAAATTAGAAAGATGGTTATGGAAAATGACTCCATTTAAGAATGTCAAAGAAATTCAAGATCCTGCAATCAAACGAAAATATTACGAACAATTATACAAATAAAAATAAAGGCTACTATTTCTAGTAGCCTTTATCATTTGAAGTGCCTTGGAGGTTAGCACTCTTCTGGCATGTCTTCGAAGGGATCTTCGATAACATCACCAAAAGGTATGACGGATTTTACTTCATGAAATTCATTAGTAAACAGCACATTTGGTAGGTTAGTATGAATACCATTGAATAACTCAAGTGTTTTACTCATTTCAGATTTACTTAGTTCTGCAGGTCCACCGCTGATTAGTATATCTCTACGAGTTTTAATTTCTTTAGGTAAAGTAAATACAGCTATTTCATACCATTGGTCATTTATTCGAATCTGACGTAGACTATGAAAATACTTATTCTTTCTTAGCTCGTATTGAAGATTCAACAATGCTTTTATTGTTGTTTCTCTATACATTACAAATAAGTTATCACAGAAATAAGGTTCATCTGGATAATCTGTATATACATTTACAAGATTTTCGTTTACTAACTTCTTATTGTCTATCACTAAGTGCAACAAACAAGCTGTTGCTTCATTTAAGTTCTTCAGTTCCATTATTCTCGTAATATTCACGAGTATGGTCCCAATTTCCTGTCTGATAATGATATGATATTTCTGTCAACGCTTCTGATATTAGGTCTTTACGGGCCAATAACTCTTGTTCGTTTAACATGTTAAATACGCGTATCTCATTATTACCATTACTTTGGATAGCAATGATATACGCTTCAAGATCATAGTCTTCTATATCGTAACCTTCCTCTTTCATATACCAAGTAAGAGCAAGTATATAGAAGGCTATTTGTCTATAATAATCATACTCTTCTACAGAGTGTTTGAAGTTATAGACATCAGCAGTTGTTTTCAGGTCAATGAGTACAATTTTACGTTCTGCATGATCAATTTTAACTCTATCTAGCAGTGATTTACACATGACCTGTTGTTTCTCGGCTTCCCAGTTGATATGAAATTCATTATGGCATTCAATACCAGGCTGGTTTTCAAGCAACTCTTTTGCTTTAATGTGATTATATATATTCTCTTTAATGCGTTTTAGCATTGTAAGATCTGCGAATGATATAATCTTATACGTTTGATTCTTATTTAAGAACTCAATGTATTCAGCAAATTTGAGCTGTAATTCTTTTGCTTTTTTTAACATAGCATCTTTTGACATATTATTGCCAGAGTAAGATGCTTTGTACGCATTTATAAGTTTATCTTCTTCTAGTATTTCAGTAGAATTGAAGTAAGCTTCACAGAAAGCTAACTGTTGAGTTGTCTTGGGTTTCTCATAATCAATTATCATATAATTCTCCCAAAACTCTTCAGGTTGAAGTAGGTACATGTGAATCATAGTTCCTTTATCAAGATACTTACCACTAATACCTTCTTCTTTACCATCAAGCATATCCTTGAGGTATCGCGGTCCTTTCTTTAAGAACCACCCGATTGCTGAATTTGATATTCGCGTGTTATCTTCATAATACGGAATTTCTATTTTCATGCTGCTAAATATAAATCGGTTTCAACTTCCATGTTTGTATTCCATGGGATCTCGTCTTCTATATCCTGACGGATATGTTTAGACATCTTGTATATGACTATCATTAGAAATAAAATCATGATTTAGAATATAGATTCATTTGTAACGAATTCAGAATCATCTTCTTCATCGTTATCGGTATATTCTTCATCCTCATCAGATATCTGTATTTCGTTAGATACTGATCCGGTATCTTGAAAGGATACTTTGTTTTCCTCTTTTATTTCCTTAGTAGAAATATTCATATCTTTAGCTATTTGAGTTAAAGGCATGTCTTCAAAGAGAACAACTTCATCTAAGAATGCAGAAATATTATCAAATGATTTTACTTTCATATATTCGTTAATGAAGTTCACAACTTCATCTATATTCTTAACTCCTTTATCTTCTGCCATATAGCGTACAAATACAGAGTTAGAATTAGCTTCATACTGTTTGAAATAACGAACACGTGAGCATCTGTCAAAGAAGTTTTCATCTATCTTTTCTGCTCTATTACAAGTCATTAATACAAGTTTCTTTGCTGTTGACTCTACTCCATCCAAGAATCCTAATAGATCCTTAGTTTCCCACCAATAATCGTTCTTCTCAATTTCGTCAAACATAATTGCTACAGGAGTAGTAAAGTTTTTGAAGAATGCATTTAGTTTATCAGCAGGATAGTCAGTTGCAACAACAATAATAGGTAGATTACTTTCTAAGGCAATACGTTTAGAGAGCATTGTTTTGCCTGTACCTTTAGTACCAGCAAGTAATACACCTGTTGTTTGGTTAGAACTTTCAGAATTGAAATAAGTAAGCACACGGTTGATAAAGTTATTATCCTCATCTAGCTTATACAGTTTCTTTGGCATATTCAAATCACCATTTTCTACTAGATAAGATTTTCCTTCCATACGATTGAATTTCAAATCGTATACTTTACCTTTAATAAGTTCATATGCTAATCCTTCTAACTTCGGTTTAACTGTGATCTCATTACCTACTTTAATAAATTCTGCCATAACTTCTGTTTTTATGTTTTTAGTTTGTCGATTAACTCATCGACTTGTTTCTACGTGTGTACAACATAGAACGCTGTTTTAGGTTCATGTGTGTACAAATAATAGTTAAACAACTTTTCACGCAAAGGCCAGGCTTCATTTGGAAAGCCTTTGCATTCAATTACGAAACCTTTACCGACAAAGTCTGGTAAATAGGTCATTGGTCTGTATCTTTTGTTTCCAAAAGTAAAAGCTGGAAGAAGTTCGTATCTGTGCTGCTCATAGTCTGCCTAGATCTTTGCTTCTTTCAGCTTTTTATATGTATAAGTTTCTAATTTACTTCGGAATTTTATTCCGTCGTATTCATTAGGAGTTGCATTCCTTACTCGTCCCTATTTCTTCTTTCTCTGAATCATCGTATTCAAATTCGTTAATTGAATTAATTTTCAAAGTTACATCATATACTCCTAGTAACCGGTCAATACCTATACATATTGCTCCACTAAGTATGATAATACATGTAAACGGGAACTGTAAAAAGTTTGAGATGCTTCTCTTTATTTTCTTACTCATAGTTGTTTTGTTAACCAGTTCTTTACCTTTTCAAATCCATTAGCTTTAATAGCATCGGATATATCTTTTGCTTTAAATCTTTTGTGGACTAACATACCTTCTAAGCCTGTTTTTTGGCTTATTTTACGGAGATATTTCACTCCAGCTTCATCTCTATCAAACATTATAATAATACGTTTAAAACGCTTCTTTAAGTGCTCTAAGACGTCATTCGGAATAAATGTTGATTCAGATGAAGGCGAAATGGCAGGTATTCCCATTTCATATAGACACATGACATCCTTCATACTCTTAGTAATTATTAGGATATCACCTTTCTTTGGTAGTTGCTTATAACCTTGAATATCATATTCAGTAAGGTTATTACGCCACTTTGTATATTTATCTGCTAAAGGCTTATATATCTTAAAGTGATTATAAACTTTATAAGCATACATTGGATTATCTTCTTTGTAAATGCTTTTTACTATGCCATTACATAGGTAGTACTTTATACTACTTACTCCGAATTTCTTTAGAGTTTCTACCGATATATTAAACTGCTTCCAGTAATTGATGTCAGTTTCAGTGAATTCCTGACGTACAACACCAATTACTGTTTCAGTTGACGGTATGTATTGCTTAGAGCTAACCAATTGCGTATCATTAGTAATCTTAAGTCTACTTACTATATCTTTAAGTATATCTGAATAGTTAGTAATGCCTGTGTAAAGCTCTATAAACTTTATTACATTACCACATTCTCCAGTGCCATGATCCTTGAAGAGTAATTGCTTAGTCTTTCTACTATAAAAACAACCAAATGATGGTGTTTTATCTTTCCTTAAAGGAGAGTTATAGATCATGCCTACTTTAAAATTACCTATATACGCAGCATATATATCATATTCTGTTACTCTAGCTAATATCCATTCTAGAGTAATACCAAAATTGTCTTTTACTTTACTTGTATCGTAAACCATGATATATATATTATTTAGCGGCAGTGTAGAGATTCGAACTCTACATTAACTAAAAGATGTATCCTTCTTCTAATTAAACCATATCCCTGATACTCCGGGACTGCCATATAAAACGTAGGTTGCATACTATTTCGAATCACTCATTTTTCATAATGCGGTATGCTAACCTACGTATTCCTAGCTTACGCCCTAGGTGGCAGCTGTTTTAAGTACGATTAGAATGGCAGATCGTCTGCTGGATCATTACCTACAGACAGTTCATCTACTTTAGTCTCTTTATCGGCAATTACTGGTTTAGTAAACATGTCGATAGAGAGTTTTGTAATCATACTTTTATTTTCTGGATTTGTCTCTTTATCATAGAACCCTTCTGGAATATCCATAGGTTCAATTACTGCATAAGAAACATATGAAGGCAAGGTTGTGTAACCTTTATCATTATAAGTAACCTTCAATTTCAACAAGATATTCTTATTAGCAGCATTTAGCATAGCAATAGCCCAATCGGAGAACTCCTTATAGCTACTACCATTGAAGTTAATCAATTCTTTTGGATAGAAACATTTCAGTACACGCATAATACGTGTTACTTGATTAGTAATCTTACTCTGACTTTGTTCTTCAGTCTCTTCAGGTTTAATGTTTGGTTCCCATTCAGTATGTAACAATTCTTTCCCGTCTTTTTCAAAACGGAGCTCCATAAAGTTCTTACCAGTAGGAGAGGTTGCTGCTCTCGCACCAGTAAATTTCACATTATCGTGTATACCAGCTTCGAGAAACTTGCTATTCTTGTTACTATCTGTTATTACTATCTTGCTTGCTAATTCTGTACTGTAAATCATAATTTCTTTGTTTTGTATGTTATTCTTCAGGTAAGAAAATACGATCCATATGGAACGTAATATTATTATTTTCATCACTTTCTGCAACGACAATATTCTTACCTCTTAGATGTGGTGCTCTTGCTTCTCTTACTATGTTACTACCACCTTCAAATGAAATGATAGTTTCGTTTTTCTTACGATAAACATATCCAATAGCATCTGCTTCACCACAGATAATGTCTCCTAATCTACCAGTAAGGTCAAGTGTCATTTCTGACATTTCTTGTCCTTCTACATTTATCTGTTTATCTCTCGTATGAGCAATCAATATAAGATGATCACTTAGATCTCTGAACAAGTCGATTACCTTTTTCACAGCCATTCTAAGCCACATATAGCCACTACCATTAGGTAGAGTACGAATGTCTGTTCCTTGATAATTTTTTCCTTGATTCGTGCTTTTATAAAGCTGTATAGCATAACCCATACATATCTCCTCTAGTCGAGTTGCATTATCTATAGTAATATACTTATACGGCTTCTTACCCGTACGACTAATCTCTTCTTTAATTGCTGTAACAATATCTCCAAAATCCTTTACAGATCTTGCTTGAATAACTAAAGCAGATAAAGCCTGGTAACCGTTTTCCAGGTCGATAATCAGATTGTTCTCTAGGGCTGCCATAAGACAGGATTTACCTGCCTTAGGCTTTCCATAGAAAACGGCAAACTTAGGATTACATACCTTTGCTTCGGTTTTTTCTTTTGGTAATACAATCATAAAGCTAATTTATTTCTTGTATTCCGTGTTTTCTGGTAAACTCTGACAAATTCTGATAAGTACGGAATCTTAATATCTTATTTAGAACAAACCACTATTTTTCAACTTAATTGTGATGTCGATAATGGTTTTCTTTGTTTTCGGTTTTAGGTGATTCAGAGAACCTGGTGTAATAGGAATTACATCGTAGCCAATCTGAACAAAATTATCGAAGATACGAATCGGAGTACCGAACTCGTCTTCAAAGTCATAGTCCTTAGCTGTTGTACTAAGAGCACTCATGAATTTAAAGAACTCATCCTCTAAGTCGCTAATATTAAACGGACATTTTGTTCCAGCAGGGCAAGAAATTGTATCCAGATAATAGTAATCAAAGATTTCTTTGTCTTCTTTCTTTTTACCCAGCCAAGGATAAGCGTTCAATATTTTATCAGCAAGAATATTCTTGTTGTTAAAAGCACTAGTATTGTTTTTCTTCGGTAATGTAAATGAATATTTTGTAATCATAATTTTCAGCCTTTAATTGTTATTACTAAAACGAAATCTTCTTTGCAGGTTCCGTATTCTTTAGCGTTTCAATTAAATTATTGTATTTTAAATCATTGTCAAACTCTAGAATTGCGCACTCTCCAGCATCTCTATTCTTTAAGATGTGGAGATATACTTTATTCTTAACTAGTAGACGATTTGGTCCATATTGCTGTATATTGAGCAATTCCGGTCTGTGAATACAGATAACGTAATCTGACGCATGAAATATAGTATCCGCAGAAGAAATATCACTACGCATTGGATAATGCATAGATGGATTGTTAATCCTATCAGGAGCCTCAATGTTTCGGTTCATCTGTGATAACTGGATTATAGTAGTATTAGGGTATTTTTTAACCCTAATAAACAGTTTCTGTAAATCCGAAATCACTTTCAGTGCAGATTCTTGACCTTCTACAAGTAAGGTATGGTCTAGGATAATAATGAATTTCTTATCCTTAGCATAATTCTCATAGAAATAATCAATAGTAGAAGCTATTTCTCCAACCGTCCCAGGTGTATCTACATAATATATCTGGTATGATTTTATTTGTTGAGATGCTTCCTCAACTTCTGCTAATGTTTCATCTGCAAGATCCTCATTAGCACTGTATAGCTGTGCAGTAGTTTGCCTTAACTTACTACTTAATTTTCTACCTACCTGCCTTGAACTTAACATCTCAAACGAGAAATTAAGTACGACGACATCCTGATCTGGATTTAGGTCTATTAAATCAGTTTCTAACGTATTAACAAACGATGATTTACCACTACCTGATATACCTACTATAGTATATATCGTATTTGGTTCAATACCACCCATACAATGTGTATTGAACTTATTCCATCTTGTCTTAAGAGATTGAATCTGATGATTCTTTCTCTCTCTGATATACTCTACTGCTTCATTAGCAGCAGTAGAGATATGACGGAAAGTAAGTGTATTAGTAGAGTTCTGTTCCATAACTATTACTAATTACAGGTTCCTCTACTTTCATTTGCTCCTCGTAAGTTTCCCACTCGTGCTGAGTGAGCCATTTCCACATAGTCTTCATATAACCTATTTTACCGGTTAGCATTTTATTATCTATCTCAAAAGATAAGCAATTCATTATATGCTGATGCATAGCTCTGCTTTTACCGACTATTCGATTATATTCCTTCCTACATTTGTTCACATTAGCCCTCAAGAAACCTTTAGTTCCATCAGGTCTTATAACATAAACTGGAAATAGGTCATAGAATTCATCAAACATAGATTTATCTTCTTTTAGAAGTTCTTCTAGTTTTGCTGTCTTCTTTATGACTGTGGTATCGTCTACAGTGCTGGTAGCGATTAAACCACGAGATTCTAACTCTTGTATCTCTTCTTCATTAACTAGGCTGAGAAGTTTCTGAATGTCTTGATTGATGTTTTTGAAATCACTCAATACAAGTGTTAGGAATACTAGCTGATTAATAGATAAATTTTCAATCCTGTCAAGGATTGAGGTGTCTATTTCTAAAATCATAGTCTCATATATTATATGAGCTTACGGTTTCTGAAATTATCTGATAAAGCCTCTGTTAATCCCATAGGCTCATTTGTAACGGTTTAAGTTCTCTGATTATCTTATAGGCTTCCATAATGTAATACCTATAATTAATCTTTCTCTCTTCTATTGGTTTATCATCTAAGTAATTTAATAAAGTAACACCAGATGCAGTAAGCATATTCTGATACTGCCTTTCTTTGGCTGTATATCTTTGTGTGCCTACATAAGGTACATCGTATTCAACGATTTCACCCTCTTTATAACCTGTTGGTTTCCATTTCCATAAGTAAGCACCATTAGTACTTGCATAGAAACGATTAGTTCTCTGTTGTTCTTTATTATTATACTCAACATGCCATTGTTTACCAGTCTTTTCAGACATTAGAAAGTCTCTAATATCTTGGCAACCTTTTATAGTTTCCTCTACTGGCACTCCGTTCTTAAAAAAGTTTATTACTGCTTTCGGTATGATCTTCGGAGTTAGACCTTTTCCTAATTTTACAGTAGTAATAAACATACCTTTCTCTTTTACTGAATCATCTTCAGCAATAGCGAAATAGTCATTTATAGCATATTGATACATGGCTTTGAAACGTTCTTCCTCAAGTGTTAGCTTAGTAAGTTGTTCCCAATCACGACAAACTTTGTTTACTTTAGAATATACATCTTTCTTAAGTAAGACGAATAAACCATCAGTATTTGCCTGGACGATTCGACATCCTAGTTGGGTAAGTTTCTCTGCTAGCATTAGTAATAGTAACTGTCCATTTATTCTAATTTGCATTACAGCAAATGGACTATAACAGAAATTATGTTCATTCTGTAAGTTACCTGATAAACCATTAAGAGCTAGCTTTAAGGTTTCATTCTTAACCTTATTGCCATTGTGTTTTGCTTCGATACGCTCATCTTTAATCTGCTTATATACTTCTAGGAATTCAGGACCTAAGTGTTTAGGATAGAATTCATATTCTATTAGCATACTTGGATATAGAGATGCAACATCTATATCAATGAGCAACTCGTCTTCTTTCGGAATTATTATTTCTGGCTTATTCACTGAATGAATGCCACCAACTCCTACAGAATACTGTAATCCTTCAAATACGAATTTGTTTTCATATCCTTTTCTTCCAGGAGATACTATCTGACTTTTCATATCAGCTAGTACTTTTTGAAGTACAGGACTATCGTACTTAATAAATGGTAATATAACAGCATTTAACGGTATTACAGACATAGGAGATCTTAAATCTTTAATATCCCACCATGTTTGTCCTGTCTTTTCCAGATACTTCTGGGTTAGGATCTTCATACCAATGTTTACACCATCTTTACTAAGTACTCTTACTCCGTATTCGTCTTCGATAGCGATCCTAAGATCAATATCTTTTTTGCATCTATTGAGTAACTCTTCAGTAGAATTAACATCATTAATATTATACTCAATCATTGAGTCTATTTGACTTTCAGGCAAATCAGCCTGCCAGTCTGTAACAAATTCCTGTACATTTTTGTACTGCATTGTTACTTGAATCTCTTTCAAACCTACTCTTAACTTATTACTATATAACATAGTAAGTAAATCAAAAGAATCGAAACAAACCATATATTTCCACTTCTTCCAAGCGTTGATATCATCTTCACTTGAATCAGTGATTACTTTACTTAGGTTAAATATAGACCTACATATAGTTCTATAACCTTTGTATTTCATAGTATTATAATAATCTATTATATAGTTTATAATAGCATTATCATAATGAAGATTATTATATCCACAGAATAGTTTATCAGTATTAAACTGAATATCTGTAGTATAAAGATCTCCGAATGTATGATTTGTATTTATAGTATGAAAGAACTCTACGAGCTCATCTAATTGATTGCTTCTGCAAGATATTTCAAATTTATGTAACTCACCTGTTTCTGTATTTTTTACAGTACAATGAAAGACATTGGGGAATACCTCAATATCATATACATAAACAATCTTATCTCGTATAATCATAGTTAATGGTGTTAAGTTTGTTCCCCTGGTCGGACTCGAACCGACATTTAGGAATTTTAGCCATTTAAACTACAGGGGTTCCAGCGTATTACCGCATGATTACATTTTTTTAATTATGAAAAATTTAATTCGCAGGCAAAGTTTAGGCGGCCTGCTTAGCCTGTTTCATTGAATAGATTTTTGCTGTGCTATTGCGTGCAAAACCTCTATTCTTCTTGTGACGCCCAGTTCCTTTTTCAGGACATCTAGTGTTTCCTACCTTGTATGTACGAACATACTTGGTCTTAAACTCTACAAGGGAAGCTTTATACTTAGCCTTGTCTTCTTTACTCTGTTTTCTAGCTATTGCTCTGTCAAGCTTAGCTGTAAGCACAATAGTATGCTTAATAGCATCTATGTCTTTATGCTTTAATCCATGCTTAATTGCTTTAGTAAGCATAGCTTCTTTCGCTTTGAGTATGAGAGCCTTTCTATGAGCTTTCTTTGCTTTTCTGCGTTCTTTCAGCTCATCACAGTAAAAGTCTTTAGGTTGAAAGTCAATCTTTGCAGATCGCTCACGAGCTTCACGAATTCTAGCATTTCTTTCTTCTTTCCATTTCTTAGGAACGATAGGTTTCTTTCCTGCTTTTTCGCGAGCTTCAGCTTCTTCAGCAGATATTAACATCTTGCATCCTTGCAAACTTCTTCTGTCGGCTTTCCAGATGTTTCTTAACTCAATTCTCTTTTTGCTACGAGCTATTTTATATTGCTTATTATTCTTGTCCATCATATCTTGATAATATTAATAGTTAATAACTATGCTGCAAGCAGCTTTGACCTAGTATAATAAGTTATACTATTGTCTCCTTCCATATCATAAACGGTAACACCAGTAAAAGAGGAATCCTTTTCAAATTTCTTAGCTTCTTTTACTGCTAATTTGAAAGCGTCTTCTTTAGAAGTAGCTTCAAAATAGTCGGTCTTGAAATCGTATACTCTGTGATCTTCTATAGTTTGTACTACTGCTGGTACAATCTTTTCAGATCTCTTTCGTTGAATTACGTATTTAAATTTACGTTTATTCACTTCCTCTTCGGAAGGAATTACAACTTCTTTCTTAGCAAATAGATTCTTTTTTACAGTACGAGTGAATTTCTTCTTCTCTTTTCTTGTATACTTAATAGTAGGATCGAAGCCAGCACTAGCTAAGATCTGTTTAATACGATCTTTCTTAGCTTGTTTAGCTGTTTTATTCTCTTGTCTTGCATTTTTACCTATATCTGTTGTGTAGCTCTTCTGGCTAACTTTTCCAACGATATTAGTAATACTGACTTTCCCATCTTCTCCTTTAGTAATAAAGGGTGACGGACCCGGACTTCTAAATACTACTTCTGTCTTCTTTGAACGGCGTAGTTTAGAACGGTTAGTTCTGGATAATTTTACTCCAGTTCTCTTATGTTGTACTTTCTGCTTTTTCATCTTGATAATGTTTTAATGGTTATTTACTTGTAAATCCTATTTTAGGACTTACTTTAGTTTCTTCAATATAACAGACATATACAGATCTATTACCAACAATAAGTCTAGTAATCTCACTGTTATCTAAGTCTGATATAGTAGCGAGAGCCGTATTTACTCGGCTCTCATAATGCTTATTTGATTCGAATAAGCGTTGCTTTAGGTAGCATGTTCTTGTTTTTCTATTTTCCATACTTTACGCTGCTAAGCAAATTGGTGCAGACTCTATATCTAGCTCTGCTTTTTCGTTAAAATCTTCTAGGTCTTTTGTCAGTTTATTGATCTCTAACTGAAGCTTATTCTTTAACGTACCAATGAAAGCAGAAGTAAGTTCTTCTGTATTGTTAAGCGCTTTCTTACCTTTAGCACGTTTAAGCTTCGGATCAATAGTTTTAATTCGATTTAAATGATTCAATCGTTCTTGTTTCTCTGAAAGTGAAAATATCGTAATGTAATTATTATCATTAGATAATTCTGAAAACTTCTTATACCCCATATTAATACACTGGAGATATAATTTCATAAGGAAACGTTCTTCTGCCATTTCTTCGATCTTAGTAAGTAATACCTTAAGATCGTAGTTTCGCTTTGCTTCCTTAGAAATAACGTTTTCATTCTGTATTATGTGCCAATACTTAGTTATATCTTTACTAAGATTGTAAATACGTTCTTTTGCATATTTAGATGTAATTGATTTCATATTCAAGTGATTTGTTTTTTAAGTTAATACTCAACCAAATTACGTCTACTAGTTAGTCATGCATGAGAGAATCAAACTCCCGTCTCTCTAAAGAGCGCTCTAATCACTAAGCTAATGCATGGGATTGAAACTGCCCAATTCAGCAGTCTCCATTTTGTGTAGTACCCCATTCAGTACTATAACAAAGAGATTAATTGACAAGTGTCCAATTCAACACTTATTCGTCAATTATAACTGTTTTACCGAGATAACACGGCAATACCCGTCCATCTTCTAGTCTTATACCTATAAAGCCGCGAGGACCTTCGGTCATCTTAACTTTTCGGTTGTGCCCTTTCTCGTCTGCATATTTCTGTAAATACTTCTCATTGATATATTTAGAGTGTAACTCCCCGTTCGGACTACACCGTAAATTATCAAACAAGATGTCTACTATACAGTCGAGATCATTATTATCTTCAGCTTCCTTAAGTATAGCTTTCATCATACCATAGAAAGCCTCTTCGTTTTTTGCTTCTCCAGAGCCAGACATTATGCTTGCTGCTTTGATTGCGATATCTGTAATACTCACCGATCCATGAGTATTAAAGAATCGTTGCAACCATTTCGGACCTGAACCATAATACAAGATAACCTGTCCATTATCTAATATATCTACCTTTTTCGGCTGCTCTTCAAGTCTCCCATTCAATACCTTTACTTTAGCCAAAATAGATGGTTCATATATGATTAGCATACGTAAGAAGTCAACCCGAGAAGGTGACAATCTTCCTATCATAATGTTTATTCGCTCTTTTCAATGTGAACGTTTACCTCAAGTTCTGCACTGCTGATACCGCATTCGCGCATATAGTTAGTGTAGATCCGTCGGTTGTTTTCTGAATATCCACGAACAGTCTTAGCGAGCATCATACACTTACGAGCCATTTCCTCGTACGTATTGATACTACCGTTGTTCGCGATCTCTACGAGCTTGTCAAGGTTCGGCAAGTCTTCAGCAGAGAAGAACATCGGTTTGCTACCTGGCTTACTAAGCCGGTCGATAGCTTCAGTGACTGTTTCACGAGTTGCTTTACTGAAATCCGGTTCAGCGATTTCGAACATCATCGGTTCTACGCCGGGAATACCAACATTGATACCGATCTTCGGCCGTTGATCCAAATCTTTTTCAATAATACTGATACTCATAATGTCAATAGCTTTGACAATATAAGCCTTAATTTCGTTGCGGAAATCATTGATTCCGTTCATAGTGTTTTCCTTCCATTTCGGATCAGGACAAACAGCTACGATAGTAAACACTTGCTTACCGAACAAAGGTCCGTAATACTTCTGAGCGATTTGCCGGTTCTGGGCAAGAATCTGTGCAGCCATAGTTCCAACTACGGGGTTGCCGTTCTGATTAATATTGTCCATAAAAATGTTTCCCTTCTTGATTCCGTACTTGATATACCATACGGATCATTTTAATGTTTTTTTAAGTTAATATTCGTTTTAATGCTCTCTACCGTTCGATTATTTCTTAGCACTACAGTAATGGTAGTGGTGAATTCAATCACATAATCTACTAAGCTTTTAGAATAAATGTCAATTTATTTGAAAATATCATCTGATAAAATCTCTGATAAAATATGACAAAGATTGATAAATGTTTATCGTCCCGTGTCGACGGCTAAGATTCAACTCTTTCGATGCTTAGCGCACCTATCACCGTAATCCTATATCGCGATTGGATGCAATATAGAAAACTAAGTCAATGGCATCTTTTCAGCCTATTAGTATTTCCGGAAATTACGACAATCTATGCGATTGAAGGTCGTTTTATCTAAACATTACTAAAACTCACAAGCCCATTGCTTGAAGCATGGCCCACTTGTACCTCTCGGATTTGTTGTTTATACTGCGCGAATACTGGGATTTCCACCCTTTATCGTTTCCTTACTGCCCAATTGCTCTTGCTATTGGGTCAAAATGTACTTAGCCCTTTAATCTACCGAGACAGGGTGATTGGCTGTAGGTTATTAACGATTCAGCGTTCTCTTTACACATTTATTTGCTGTAAATGTTTTAGGAGTGTCTAATGTCAGCGTAACGGTTGGCAGTCTAAGGGTGACTCGTACTCCATGCGGTCTATCTTACAACTGATAATTTGCCACTTCTGTACTATCATTGAACTTCCTTAATTACATGTGACCATAGCCTTCCTTCACTATGCGTCGATTAATAATATATTAACTATCTCTTAGAACAGATTTAACTAGGCCGGTTCTATTCGGCATTAACTTTCAGATGCAGTAGAGTAACATCATCTGTTCACAATCTTACCTCTCTGGTTCCAGGGTTCTAAGCTGGAGCAGCTTGGCTCTTACTTGTTAACTTATTGTTTTTGACTACTACTAATATCTCCTACTCTGGAATGAGTGTGATAATCTAATAGTACACCTTTTCATATCTTGAAAGGTATAAGCTCTGCTGTTTTTTAATAGGAGTACCAAGACTCTCCTTGCTTATTATTTTATGCCATATCATACTTGCTAAAGGTATGTGACAACTAGAATCAGGGTTATAGCGCCCTCAAACCGCCTGAACACTCTGGGTTCAGTCATTCCTCATTCATTTATACTCACACGAACGACTAAGCACGTGAGTCACTTTAGACTTGAAAGAATGCTATCAATCTCATATAGCTTCATCCCTCATACGTAAGTTCTTTTGCAGCACACTATTTACGATAATGCACAGGATTGGCTCCTGCTCCACGATAATCAATCAGAGTAAAACTACACGTAGTTCTACAATCTGGATCATTGCGTTTCCAGCTTTCATATCCTTACTTTGCATAAGTATGTACCATAACACGGTTATCCTTCATTAGTATCAGTATTTACTTCCCTTCATATAACGGCTATCTACAAGCTTTTACGAGTAGACGAGACAGATTCTCTCCATTAGAACACTAGAAGTTAGCACCCGTATTTTCTCTTTCTGAACGCATACTTGCGCTTTTGTTAAGCGAGTTTGGAGCCCGCTGGAGGACGTTCGTCAGTCCTTAATATAAATATATGTTTCGACGTTCCTTTCCAAAGGGATTAGTCCAAGAGCCGTATTGCCCTTGTTTCAGCATCGTGTTTATACTCCTTTTTGAATCACATCTTGATAGTGCATACGAGCATTAGGATTTCGTTCCTATTTTGGAGATTATGGATATTGTTACTAAGTAGTTTTATTTGTTTATTCTACCAACTATATCTCTCCGATTTGAATTAATTTATGACTAGGGTATCTTCTTGTAGCTCCTAAATCAAGGGTTCTTCACATTTAATATCGCCAGCCGGTTCTCATATTATTTGCGTGGGCTATTCACCCTCTCCCACTTTCCCTACCTTTTTCACCAGTATGGGCTATTATCCTACCTTTTGAGTATCTCACCGTTGTTGCGGCTATGGAGCATCTCATAACTACTCCTGACATATTCTCGGATTCTGTATCTTTTCGGGCTATGTGTTAATGGACACAAACTCCCTGACGCGGTAGTACTTGAAAACTTCCTACTGTGACCGCCGGAGTGATTCACGCTTTGGTTTTACTCCTCTCGAACCATAGTATAATTATAGTATTTGTATAGCGGCTATTACTATTAACTTTTTTCCGCTGAGGATTTATCTTCTCCTGCAATTTCTTGTTCTGGTCTTGCCGGAACAATCTCTCCTGATGGTAGAAATATTGTAGCTACAACTTTCTTGCCACGGCATAGATCAACTACGCCATCTTTTATATCACTACTACTGATATAATCGACAGGATCCATTCTTCCTGGATCAAATCCATCCAAACTAGCACAAATCTTACTTACAGACGAGCGTAAGTACTGTTCTACGAATAAGGTATTACTGATACTAGCTTTCGCTTGTACCTGTATGAGATTAGAATTCTCTCCAGCTACTATAAAGTAGTTGGTTTGGTCTATCACTGAATCTAAATTACGCCTTGCATCTTTGCAACTACGAATGATACGTGATAGCCGTACCATCGTAGTAAGCATAATAAGATTCTTCTTATTCATTTGAGATATCTTTAGTAAAAGGCGCAAGTGGTTTTACATCCTCTGGCATATTCGCGATACTGCGTACCTTTGGAAATCCTGTGTTGACTTCTTTTACTTTAGTTCTCCACTTAACAACCGGTTTAAGTTCACCAGTCGTTGTAACGTTCACAATTGCGTCTGCTGTTCCTTTTACGGATACTTCCTGAGTATTAACGTCATAAGACACAGTAATAGTGTCTACTTTACTCACAGACTGCTTCTCTTCTTTATTAGAGTTCATCATAGACATTAACTCTAAATATGAAGGAACTACAGGTTGTTGTGCCTGCACGGGTTCGACAGTACTGATTAAATTATAACCAACTAATAAGCTGATTGCAAAGAAACCAATTGTCGATAGAATTCTACTATTCATATTGATTATGAGTTAGTGAACAGTTTCTTAAGGTAGTATACGATATTCCACTTAGACGGCGCTGTTAGCTTTTTTTTTCTTCAGCCGGCTTGTCTTCAGTCTTTGGAGTTTCCGGATATTCTCCAACGAGAGTAGGCAGAGGGCCTTCGAATTCAGCTATCTGATCCATTGGTTGACGATATACATTGATGATCTTACCGATTGCGAAACGAATTTGTTCGTTAGTCGGTTCAACCTTGCCTGGATAATAGTTAGCACGTACAAGACTGATAATCTTGCGAGCAGCAGCACGGGATTCCTTGATTTCCATTAACTGCTCATCTGTAGCATTTTCAGGTACAGGGCGAGTATAATCAGCCATCAATTTGTCAACATATTCCAATCCAACACTACCAACTACAGATTGAATAGCCTTATCCTCTGTAGGTTTCGGCTTTTCGGTTTTGATAACATTGCCGTTTGCGTCAATCTTATCTTCCAAGCTATAGCGATAGTTTTCCTGAATCAGTACTTTCAGCAGACTGACAATGTCTTCTTCACTCCAGTTAGGCAATTTGCCATGCAGAATACTGTGAGCAGATACTGGAGAACCTTGCTGTTTCGTATAAAGATATACGGAACGTCCAAGACCCTTCATCAATCCTGCAATTGGAATGAGATGGAAGATTTCGTCAATCCATTCGTTAAGTGGTTTAGCATCGAGTGCAAGCTTAGCATTAGCAGAACTTGCGTTGTTCATACACAACCCACGATACCATTCTAAGGTTTTGTCAATACAAACCGTAATATCACGGTTCTGGTGCATCAAATAGTCCAAAGCTGCACAAATCTTTTCGTGATCTGTACCAACTTTGCCATAGTCGAGATCAGGTACAGTTTGTACCGGAGCTTTCTTATCATTCAATTCTTCGGGAACAACAGTATCCGGTGAAGTGAAATCAATAGCAAGCTGTTTTTCACCTTGCGGGCCTACAATTGCTTTTGGTGCAGCAAGAGTAATACCCAGCATTTCTGCTACTTCGTTCAAAGGCATCAGCTGATCTTCAGGTATCTTCGCAACAATCTGACCACCTGATTTCAGAGCAGCCACTTCATTACGAATATCAACCATAGCAAGCAACCACACAACATCACATACCTGTGCAGTGTGTTTCCAAGCTTCAGGACACTTATCTTTGAACTCTTCATTGTTGATAAAGCGGTTGTAACCATAGGTTACCAACTGTGCTTTAGCATCAGTAGAAGAACGTTTGATTGCGTCCATACCTGTGTTAGATAATGGAACACCAATCTTATTGCCCAGAGCGGTAGTTTCGTCTACCTCTTCAGCAATAACTACCGGAGTCTTGTCTTTCTTCGGCTTCGGCTGTGTGTCAGCCACTTTCTGGGCGGGCTGCTTTTCAGTCTTAGCTTCAGTTTTCTTCTCCTCTTTTTTCTTAGGTTGAGGAGCCGGAGCTGCTGCTGGAGTTTCTGCTTTCGCAGTACCTTTGTTCTCTTTCTCTGTTGTTGCTTTTGTAGTATTATCTACTTTAGCTGTTTCTGCTGGTTTTGCAGCAGTTGCAGCTGCTTGAGCTGCTTGTTTCTTTTTAGATGACATTTTGATAATGTTTTAAATTGTTAATAAAATAGGTGAATTTAGATAGATTGTTTAATGAGGTTCAACTATCATCCTCAAACTCTGGTGAGTCTCTGCCCTTAGTAGTATGATTACCAACTAATGCGTCTGACAATGGTTCAACAAGGTCTATTGTGTAACCTGTTACTCCATGTGTAGCTCCTTCTGTCACTGTGACTACCGGTAACATGCACAATAGATCTACATTGTCTACGGTGTTAGTTAGTGGAGCAATAGAGGCTGTAACTTCTTTCTTTACGAAATGATTTACAGTCTCTTTGCTCAACATACCTACTAATAAGCCAGTCATAATAGTGAATAAGAATATCCACCACATTTTAGTAGAACGCATAATACGTGCACTAATTGCTGCTACAACAAGCAGCACTAAAATCATAGATGCTGACATAATTAGTAAATTTAATCTGTTAATAATTCTTTTAACTTTTCACGTGCTTTATTAAGCCGTGATTTAACTTGAGACTCTGAGAGCCCAAGTTGTTCAGAAATCTGTTTGTAAGACAGATTCTGGATTGAGCGTAGCTCAATTATATTCCTATACTTCCAACGAAGTCGCGACAAGGCATTTTCTAAATTTACACTTTTCTCTGCGAAGATATAATCTTCTTCAGGTGAATAACCGGCCGAGTCATTCAACTGTAGAGAGTTGGCATTATCGTCAATCCAATAGTTCGCTCTTTCCTTTTTAGTATGTCGAATATAGTCTATACTACTGTTGATAGCTATTGTCTTTAACCACATCTCGAAAGATATATTATTAACATAACTATCTAGCTTACTAAAAGCCTTAGTAAATGTAACAGATAATAAATCATCTGCTGCATCTTTGTTATTCACAATATAATAAATAGTATTGTAAATAACTCTATTAAAGCGATTATAAAGCTTTGTGAAGGCAGATTGTTTGCCTTCTTTCGCCTGTTTGATCAGATCGAAAACTTGTTGTTTTTCTTCATCTGTCATATGTACGGGCATTGTGCTGAACTGATAATCATAAGAGTACAGGACGCAAATTTATGTATTATTGAAGTAACTCTTATTTGACCCGTTCAACGGTTAGTGAGTATAGGGCCGATCAAAGCCCTATACCCTTAAAATGGTAATCCTAGTTCGTATCTACAATGATACTCAATGTAATCTTTTGAGAACTTTTGATAAGCATCCCAAATACACTCCATAAACTCTCTTTTCATCTCCATAGATATCTTTGCAGGATTGAGTTTATTAATCATTCCGCATACTATTCTAATGCGGACATTTAGAGTAAAATTAGAATCTCTTCCTATTCTCTGGAGTATATTAGTATCAAACCAATATAATATGTGGTTTACCGGTTTATCAGCCTTAAAAGGTAATGTTTTCCTCTCTCTTTCTGCAAGACTAATATATACCCACCATGATGCTCTCCAGTGAAATAGATTATATCTTTTACCCCATGGAGTATATGCCCTATTTGTAATACTGTATATTACCATTTTCTTTCTTTACTTCTTTGGCTAGTTTGCAAATAACTAGTTGTGCTTGTGCAGCTGACCAACCAGTTCTATCCATAATATACATCTTAGTACTCATAGTTCCTCTTCCAGGAATAGATGTATCATTGATGTATCTACGTTTAAATTCGTTATACTCATCATCTGTTGTGATGGGCATCTTACTGCCACGCATTGATCTTCTTTCAATGGGTAGCTGACATACTTCTGATCCTTCGTATGGATAACATACATAGCTATCTGGATGATTATATATACTCTGGATCTCATAGGATTCTTCCTTTACTTCTCTGAATTTTGCATTCTGAAATGCTTCATTCATGATAATTGCAGATGTTATCCTCAAATAAGGAGCTTCACCAACAACTACTGCTAATAGTTCTATATTACTTCCGACAATTTGATATACGCCGGGTCCATTTAATCTCATGACTTATTAATTTCTTTTTTAAAGTTATCTACTATACCAGAAGCCTGATCAAGAGTTAAGTTTGGATATTTATCCAACACTTTATCTATTGCTTCAATATCTGATTTTGAAGAGTTTAACATTTGTTTGAACTCTCTTTCTTCCTGTTTGGAATCAAACCAAACCCACCATGGTACTACTCGCATTGATATTCGATTTCTTTAATTTTGTTAGTAAGTTTTTCCCATTTTACTAAGTCGATATCTGACGCTTCAACGTAGTAAACTAGCTTATCAGCCGATATGTTAAATACAGACCTAATATAACGCATTCCTTCTTTGTAATGATATCTATTTTTATAGATACGAGGAACATTAGCATGAAGTCGAGTTATTAACTCACTCTTCATTTTCATTTCAGTTGCGGCTTTCTCCCATGACTCTGGAAGATTCTGCCTAATAAAGTTAATTAATCCCATTTCAAATTAATTTATTGATTAAACTTAATTTAATTGTAGTAAGTGGGGATTTGAACCCCTACAGTCCCGAGTCACTTACTTCCGCTTTTTACGACATTAGCTTAGCCGTTCAGACTCATCACGCTACTAAGCGTGTGTAGTCTGTTACATAACTTGTATTGCCAGTTATTCGCATTATTGACCTATTCTATCTCTCGTTGTCGCAGTCAAAACCATAATGCCCCATTAGTTTCTTTTTTGCCCTGTACAAGGAAAGAAATTTAGAACCTAATGTCATGCGTGACTTGTGGAGCATAAGGGAGTCGAACCCTTGTCCTAACGACTGATTAATAGACCTAACAGTCAATTGTGAGTATGTAGGCGACCAAACCTACATACTCTTGGTCTTTTATTTTATGTAACAACGTTTTGATAACTTAAACTTGGAAGTATAAGATACCTTGCGGCCCCTATACGGCATGATGTCTAGCATCGCACGATTCCAAAATGTGCTGATTTGATATCATAAGAATGCTATTGCATAATATACTCATCGAGTATAGAATCTGTATTTATATATTGCGCAATTTATAATTACATCCTCACGATCTTAGGCACATGATCAGTGGCACGTTGTCATACTGTCCTGCTCCGGCATCGGTCGTATTGCTACGCCTTACACTTGTTTGCATGTGTGTTAATTCACACTAGAGTTGCTTATATGAAGATCCAATCCTAAACGATGATCCAAGATTTGCTACTTTCTCTAATCTAGACTATGTAGTCAGTATTTCTACTGCTAGAGTACTATGATTTTGGACGATGCGTGGAAATTACATGGACATACTACTGTATTTCCAATCATAGCGGGCACTCGGATACTGATTATACAGTTTCTTCAACTGTTCATCATACCATTGACCGACTTCACGAATCAGTTTGTTAGCCTCTTTATAGAGTTCTTGACAATCCTTTTCGTAGTCTTCAATAGCGATACCGCCGTTTCGTAATTTGTCATCCTTTTCGGAGAACTTCTTCAGATAGTTGAGCTTGATTTCACGCTCTTTGTCTGTTTTCTTCATACTCAAGTAAGTAGACTTACGAGTATATTCACTACGTAGAGTAGTTTCAACCAGACGTTCTGTCAGTTCTTCTTTACGCTTCTTCGCAATCTGTTCAGCTGCTTCTTTAGCTGCTTCTTCAGTTACTGTAGAACCGGTGTTGATGACTTCTTCAATGTTTTCTACTGAAATTTTGGTAACATCTGCTACCGTTGTTTCTTTTCCTGCCATTTTTTGATAATGTTTAGAAGTTGAACTTATGTTAATAATCTCTGAGTTATTTACTTTTCATTGCAAGTCTACGTTCTTTGTTTAAACGTCTCTTGCGCTGTCTGTAAGACTCACGTGTACCAGCTTTTATTGCTGTACGATTTTCGTAAGATTGTTCTCTTCGCAATTTATTCTCTTGAATAATCTGCAAATAGATAGCTTCTTTAGCTAGATTAGTTTTTACTCTAGCTTCATAAGCTGCGATACGTTCTCTTGCCTTTTCTTTTCCGTATCGTTTGTAAAGATTTTCTCTAATTCTTGCTTGTCCCATATTTTTGATAAATTGGTTACTAATTAAAAAGAACTGCTCTGTGTATTCATATCTCTTATTTCACAGATAACCCCTATCCTTCTCTCCCTTTATCTATAGATATATAGATTGCCGTTGAATAGCCGTTACATTTAACATGTATTAGGGTTTTGGTATATTTGCAGTTCTTTGGGTTGATTGGAATCCACCATACTAACAATTTAAGTTAGAAATATATAACAGCGGGTAGAGGCTCTGGCGGAACCTCTTCTTTGTTATTCGTTGCCATTCTGAGTTTACACTCAAGATCACATTCACTACAGTTGATAATATTATCTTGTGTAGGACAGTCGTTAGAAATTGAATTTGAAGTTTTCATGATCATCTCGACCAAATAAGTGTTTGACAATCAATGGTTTGCATAACTTTGCAAATTCTTGTACTGTTTCTTCGTCTTTGAGTTCCAGGCACGAGCCGACATCAGCATAAGCACCGCCAAGCCCACCGATAGAATAAACACCGAGCAACCCAGCAGGTTTTCTGTTATCTGTGTAATTCCATCCCCATACGCAATATCGTATTTCTTTGGGATCCATTACTTTGGGTTTCCAGTCTCCGTTCAAAGCTTTTGCAACAGTTTCTAACTTGATGAAATTCCTAGTTTCATCTGACAATTTGTAGCTCTTATAATTAGCTACAGGACGGATGCCAAGTAATTTACAAGCATCTTCATACGGATGTTCTTTACTTATTTCCATGACTTTTTGCGATTGTAAGGTTCCATTTTCTTATGCTTAGGACGTTTCTTATAGTCCTGCTTTACTTCTTTCTCCTTATTTGCCATAATCAAAAGAATTTACAGATACCGTTGATTTCTCTTAAGTAAAGAGGAATGTTCGATAAATGATACGAATCAAGGATTTTAGAATGAGCCGGCTTGAGCTTTCCAGTACTGATCAAATACTTTAATACTTCTGTATTGTGCTGTCTAAGGTCGGCATCATTGAGGAATCTCTTAATGAATTCTACCTTAAATGTGCTTTCATTACTGAAGTTCACAGGATCACCTATTGTTGCTGTGATGTCATTGCATAATTTAAGTATGCCATCATCAATAGGATTTACTTTGGATCTGTTCAATGTACCAGCTATTAAAGCTTTAGCGATACTGTCTTCATCAAGACATAAAATGTCTAATGAACAATCTACATCTCCAGTGGTATACTTAGAGATAGTTTTAGCTATCTCTTCTACAGCTTTAGATTCGCTGTTTGGATCAAAATCTCTGCTTAATAGAATTACAATTGCTTTCATAATTATTGATTAATTACTTTTATTTCGATCTCATACTCTTCTAATTCCTTCTTAATCTCATCAGTAGAGAGATTAGAATTAATTTCTAAGTATGGAACGAATTGAATTTCTTCACTTGGTTTACTTCTAGCTAGCCGTTTAGCATCACTAAATGTTATACCTAATATCTTAGTTAACGCTAGGATATTAGCATAGAGATGACCAGTATGTAATATCATACTAGTTATGTGCCTTTTGGATTCCTGTTTTTTAGTTTTCATTTCTACATATACTTAAAATTTTATTGTTAGTAATTTGACGACGTGCCTACAGTGCTATAGGCAAATTTGTTAACGGAGAAAAGATATACAGCACTATATATCCTGACTAATACTACATATTAATCTTATTAATCTCATTTTCAACGAGGTTATTAAAAGAAATCAATTATAGCAATCACTAAGTTTTAAGTATTGGTGAGAGCAATACTAGGGAATAGCAGAAATAGCGGCTAAGCTAATCTTATCAACCCACCTGATTTTTACGTCCGCACGATCATAACATTCTTTTTCTGCTACTTACATCTATAACTGAAGCAGAATGGGTTATAGATATGGAATGTTACTTACGCCCCACAGGCTTGTCATTTACTGAAGACTAGCCTACTTTCACAAGCAAGCTAACCAAATCTGTTTTTCTTCAAATACTATTCGATTATTATGCAAAACGCTGATCTCTAACGCCTTAGAGAGTCTCTTGGATTCTTCACAGAATCTACGGTAAGAATGTTTTTCTGGATATCTGCGCCAGTTTTTATATCTTTGAAATGCTCTTTGTTCGATTCGTATATATAAACTATGTCGCTATTAGACAAAGATGTCCCATGCGTCATAAGAATATCAACAAGAATCGCTTCAGGCATTGCTAAAAATATACTATCTATGCGCATACCTTCTTTCACATCCTCTCTAAATTTGAGAACTTCCTGTATTGTTAGTACAGGCTCACTAGCTTTTGCAGTGTCAATGCAAACTGATTCGTCTTCCGACGTAACAATTTTAGCAATAGGTTCATGACACAGAAACACTATTACTCCAGTAGCGACTACTAATGCAATGACTACTAATATCGTCCAAAAGCATCCATTAGACGATTTTTTTACTACAGGATATTGATTATCTTCCATACTCAATCCTCCAGTTCATCTAGTAGTTTAGATACTACGGACGGAGTCTCGATGATATCGAACTTCTCACCGCATATTGATACTAAACTTCCGTCACTATTTCCACAGCAGTAATCTAATGATACTGATGTGAATGTTAACTCTTCTCCGTCCACTGTATGGACTGTAGCAGATCTTTTTTTTTCCATTTTGATAATGTTTTTAAAATTAATAATTATTTAATAGTATCACCTACAAAGTATACATTCATATATAAATAATCTGTAATATATGCTTTGTATTCATTTCCAGTAACAGGATTTACTAAACGTATTACATATGTATCTTCATCTTCTTGATATTTATCAGATACTACATAATGTTTAAACCTCATTTGCAAATCCACAAAACCATATGGATCTTTAGGCTCCCAGTCTTTTAGCATATGTACTATAACAATAATTGTTATTGACAATACTAATAACTTGCTTATTCCATTTAGAATATTACTACTTTTAATTCTAACTGTCATATTACTTGTTGATTTCCTTCCACAATTCAATTCCTTCGTGTATTATTAGGAAAACAACAACAATTGCTCCTATAAATAGAAGTAAATTGAAAAATGTTGTCATTGTTATTTAATTTGTTAATACTGTTAAATAATTCAAATACATTAGCTTCACATGCAAACTAGGAAGGTTTGTTTTTAACATGTTACTAGACTCTATCACCACGATGAGGTTGTATTTATTGATAGAGAATACTACTACAATACCTTATTAGACTCGGATTTTACATGTAGTAGTTAGGATACGTGACATCCTTATATAGTTTTCAATTAGTAGTCAAATAGAAATAAAGTAAGCGCATTATATTCGCCCTCATGATTTGCAGTCATGCGCAATAATAACTATGCTATTCTCTTACTTTAAATAATACTTATTGTCAGTTAGTATTATACTGTCAAGCACCATGTTGCTACTCCTTATGGTTAAGAATGTTTCTCCCTACTTGCTTAGGATTGGTTGCTCATTATAAGGGTTGCACATCACAGTGAACCTAACTGTGACCCCTTTCCACGTGGATTATTTAACTATTAAATATCAATAATTTACTGTGCATATAAATTAAAGATAAATAATAATTAATTACTTTGACTCTGCATTGTCCACCGACTTGTCACGGCCTTCATTGGTTGCATTAAAGTAATAATACATGTGAAATTACACTATCTTCACAGACCGTGTAATTAAATCAAAAATAATATTATGAAAGATCTCTCGCTAGAGATGCATTTTACACCTAAAACTCTATAAGCGGCAACTCACATCTAATAGATAGTTTGCGTGCATTTTATAATAGAGAAACTGGTGCCCTCAATGTCTTGGGATTGTTACACAACTCCGTAGCTTACGCTACTCCGAAGTTATTGAGTTTTTTAAAAATGCCGGGAATAGATTCTCACTCAGCTATGAGCCTTTTCTCTAACGCTCTTTGAATTGAACGGAGCAATTACGTCGCATTTTATATTTCAATACCCGAAACGCGAAAAGCACAAGAACGGTCTTTCCCGTCTGTCAACCGTCTAAAACTTATAAGGATGAGCCAATGGTGCTATTAACCGTAACCGGCATTTCCATCTTAGACTTATTATAAGAAACTGGTGTTGCAAGACGTCCTATCCTAAGAAGAACCAGACTGTCTTATAGTTTTTTAGTGTTTGTTATTATACTTAAGTTTGAATAAACAAAAGAAAGCTAGTCCGAAGACTAGCCAACTAGAGTGAATATGCCTCTTTATTTTTCGTCTGCATTTTTCATTAATATTAGTATGATATACCAAATGGATATCATCAACGAGAAGATCAGTAAATATTTACCGAAAGTTCCGATTTTGTGATTACTTGCAATTAGATTTGCAGTAATACCGGCACAGAAAAAGTTATAAACCATGCCAACATAGAGTATAATTCTATTCATTTTATAATAAATTATTGATTAATGTTATTACTTATCATGCTTTATTAAGCAACTACGCAGATAGTACATGACGTGAGCTCGGTTCGGCTCGTAATTATGTATTTATCTGCGCATACATAATATTGCCACGATGTCCTTTTAGGGCGCGGACTAGCCTGCCAATATGGAGTTTCAAATGAAATGCAAATTAAGCCTTTTAAAGTCTTGCTTAGGACTACTAGGTAAAGTTTTTTTATAAGATAAACTTATGAAGATCGTTGTCTTCTACATTAATAGGTCTACCAAATATAAATAGATCAGTTTGATCTATAAGTGTCCAGCTAGTAAAAGTCTGTCTACCTATGTAATCTAATCTTGCTCTACCTTCAACGGTGTTAACTATTTCGTTCACTTTAATAGTTTTTCCATTAACTTCTATTTCTTTCATACTTGATATATATTATGGTTAAAAATTCGACTATCTTAATCTATTGCTTCCAATGTTAAGGTCGGAATGAGGGATTTCTCCCTCATAACCTTAGACGTCTACGACGTGGTTGAGTTTGTTCTTCGAACTCATTAGTTAACAACGCATCTCCTCCGGTTTGGTCATTCTCTTTAGGTGCATTTGCGGCGGCTTTCTTAGCTTCAAGTTTCAGTTGCATTGCACACGGCACTATCATTTTACCGCTACCTGCTTGAGTTTCTAGCCCGTTTGTGTAGGCTCTAGCCGCTTTGCGCACTACATTTTCCGTAGGCGTGTCCACTCCGTTTGCATCTGTTTTGCATATAGATGTCACCCAGATTGAACGGAAAACCTTACGTTTAATAGGGTCGCTAGGAAAAGTTTCATCACCTGCTTGCGCTATAATCCAATCCCCCTCCTTAACTCCGTCACCGTCTTTTGTATAACGTCTAAAATACGGCTCGGGCGTTTCTTGTTCAAACCTATTAAGGTTAATAGTAGGAAAAATAGGTTTTTCTCCTTTCTTTTCCCTTTCTTCGTTTGTATACAACAAAGATAAAAAAGCGTTACAAATTTGCGAAGTGTTTGGAAACAAAATAGTCCTAAAGGGCGATATATTAGATTTATTAGCAATATCACTAATATCACCACCCTCAAGAATTAGTTTGTTTAGTTCCTCCTCACTCATTGCATTACTTTCCGTATCAATAGGATTTGCAGTTATTAAAAAACAGTATTCAACATCGTTAAAACCGTCTTTAATTTCGTACTCCGTCATTGATGTAATTTGACACTTCATTTTTGATATTTTAGATACCGAAAACACAGCCGTACCAACGTGGCACGTGTGGGGGTATCTCCTCCGTATCCATATATCGGGGAGTGATTTGGGTGCAGCTTCACACACGCAACCCCTCTCTCAAAATTTTACCTCCCCTAAAAATTTTTATATAATTTTTTGTTAAATAATGTTAAATAATCACTGTTAAATAGCTCTAAACATTGTTAATAATTGTTAACAAATAGGTAACCAAACACAGGTATTAGACGTTTATATGGGGGTAAGGGGGTTACTAAGTAAGTAGTATATAGTTAGTTTAACATACAACTACTCTTACTTTAGATTATTACTTTAAAGTATAACTATATGGAAGATAAAGATTATTTGCTTTCTAGAGTAGAAGAATTAGAAAGTAAATTAAATAAGTTAGAAACACGTTTCAATGATTTCTATAGATATGTGATTACTATAGTAACAAAGAAACCATGGTATAAATTCTGGTAATATGCATAAGATAAATAACAATACAGCTTACTCTGGTAAGTATATAGATTATGATAATAAGAAGTATTTCTTAGCACCTGAGAGAAGTACTTTAGGTTGTAGTGGTTGTTCCTTAGTAGGCAAAGGTAAATGTACTAAGAAAGTAACCGATTACTGTACTCAGGGTTACATATTAGTAGAAGTAAAATGACACTGAAAGAACTATTAGAATTGTGTAGTAAGTATCACATGGATGATGATACAGAAATAATGATTTATGACAATAATCTATTCTGGGAAGTAAATGATGACTTTGTAATAGACGCCAAGGATAGAATAGTTTTAGAGAAGAAAGATTATGACAATATACGATCCAGAACTAGCAGAGATAATTAAAGAGCGTACTCCAGTTGATATAGCTGGAACATCTTACTACATAGAACCGGCTAGAGGGGGTTCTTGTGATGGTTGTGAGTTTAATGGTAAGAAGTGCCCTTAGAGAGCTATTACTTTTTGCACTTCTAATGGTGGAAATATACTGATTAAAGCGGAACCACAGAGTAAATAATACGTTATAAGGGAATAAACTAAGTTAAAATATTATGGAAGATAAAGTACTAGAAACAGTAGTTGACGGCATTAAGTGGAATATGTTAAAGGATGTGTTGGTTAAACCACTGCCTGCAATTATGGTTACTAAGGAGTTTACAGAACAAGTACCTAACGGTAAAGTAGATGAAGAAGGATTTAACGAGTATGATACTAAGACAGAGATAAAAGAGGTAGAATCTGATTGGGCTACTGGTATCGTACTAAAGATTCCTTCACATCTAAAGGATGTTGAGTTCAAAGTAGGTGATACAGTTGCTTATAATAAGAAATTTGCAATGTATTTTGACCTAGTAAAAGATACTCAGTTAGTGAAACCTTATGATCTTATTGCCGTTAAGTAATATGTCTATTAAATATGTTTAACATATTGAGAGAGCTCGACGAAAGTCGGGCTTTCTTTTTATATATTAATTAATTGTTAACAAATGTTAAAAGCTATTAACAATTTTAACATTCTAGCGTTTATTAGGCATATGGAAAAATTAATAGTTGTGGGTCTCTGCTTTTCCATGATATGGCTTGCCATATGGGGACTCGGTAATAAAAATAGAGATTAATATGAAGTACACTTTTAATAGAGATTTTGGCTTTTTCAAAGCAAACGATAGCCTTACTTGGGATGAAGAACTCGGCGCTTTTACTATGGATGTAAAAGACGAGAATGGTTTTAGATCTGCAATGCTCGATGAAAGAACAGCTGAAGACATGTACAGTGAAGGTATTTTGTCAGTTGGTATCGAACCAAGAGATAATAAGATTGATAAAACTGTTGAGTTTATCGACACTCTTCTTGATACTTATGCTAAGGACTACGAAGAGATGAAGAAAAAGGCTGATAAAGGTGAAGTTCAACCGTGTGTTAAGGTTGAAGCTGAAACCGTTTATTATAATCTTACTAAGGTATTAACTAGAATCAAAGACGAATTGACCAATGAATAAATTAGTAAAAGCGGTATCTAAATCCGAATTACTAATGGAATTCTTAAAAAGTCTTAATGGTATACTTGACTTAACTAATAGGGAAATGGAGTTGTTAGCCTGCTTAATAGAGTTAGATGTTAACACTCCTAGACTCCCTAACATTGATAGGAATGTAATATCTACTGAGAATAGAAAGTATGTTAATCGTACTTTAGGCATTACTCCGGATAATTTAAGTAGGTACATAGCTAAGTTTAAGGCTTAGGGTATACTACAGAAAGGTAGAGGAGAGAATGAAGTACATGTTAATAAAGCTTTGATTCCAGAGATAATCGGAGATAGAGTACAAGTAACAATAATACTAAAAGTAAAGAAAGATGAAGATGAGATCACTGCTAATTGATGCAGGTTCAATCATACTTTGGAAAGACTATAACATACTAAACAGATTATGGCACAAATTAAGGGGTAAAGCATTGGCATTCAACAGGTTCTCTGTAGTAGGGCAGAGAACCGAGCTCCTTACTTCAGATGCACTTACTGATGTTATAGTATATGAACCCATCAAAAAGTATAGTAAATCAGAGAGTAACAAACTAAGATGTATATCATATAATTTAGCTTCTACTAAGGATTGGAATGAAGTAGTTACTGTGATTAACCTGATTAGACCAAATACTCTAAATATTGACAGTAGTGTTGAGAAATGTAAATACTACAAGAAAGTTGACTGGAATGAGAAACTAGACGAGTATATATACTAAATTAAGTAATAAGTATAATATACCATATCAAGTAATAGAAGTAATATGCAACAGTCCATTTAAGTTCGCGAATCAATCTATAAGTAATTTAGACCCTAAACCCGTCATGTTTGCTTACTTAGGTAAAATAAAGATAAAGAAACGTTATGAAGAAGATGCCAAAAGTAGATACGTATGACCCAGTAATATATCCTAGAATGTTATGGGTAGCTGGACAAGTAGAAGGACTAGATAAGATGTTCATCTTTAATAAGACGGAAGATACTTCAGAAGAGGATCCAGATGGTTATAAGAGCTTACTCTACGAATCAGATCATGGAACAGGAGTATTAGTTACAGTTCCAGTTACTAAGAAATCTGACAGAACTAAAGGAGCTCTAGTAATAATACTAGATTGGGATGCATTACAAGGTGGAGATGAAGCACACGAGGCTGTACATGCAGCAGATTATATATTTGATGAATTAGGCATGTATACACAGTCTTTCGCTAATCACAATGAGCAATACGCTTACTTAGTTGGATGGATAGCTGGTTGCATTAGTAAAACAATAATAAAATTAAAACAATATGACACACGAAGAGAGTCTGATGATGTGGAAGATAGAGCTTGACAACTTTAATAAGTTAGGTACGGACAAAGCTTCCAAAGATATTAAGAAACTATATGAAGTACTTGATAAGGTAATTACAGCTGGTACTATTACTTACGAGGATTTTACTAAGGATATGATAGATGAATTGACTACTTTAATGGTTGAGGCTGGTAAAGAGGGAAAAGAGCTTGATAGAGCTACTGAAGTTGATACTATTTGCAAACGTTTAACTGAGAAGTATGAAGCGAAATATAACGAGGGAGAGTTTGTAGAAGGAGATCCGGAACTTTCAACAGATAATTCACAGATACAGGACGAATCGGGAGTATGTGAATCCGAATGTGCCTCTGAAGAGAGCAGAGGAGATACTCCAGAGATTGGTTAAGGAAGATTATTTAGGTTATAGAATATAATAACATGGAAAAGATAATTATAAGCAAATCAGGTTTTATAGTATTTGATACTGAAACCAACGTAGTAAGAAGACCCATTGACCTTTACTTTACTAATAGAGTAGCGAGAGTAGTTAAAGGAGGGCAAGTAATCACTGATGATGAAATAATTGATGTAGAATCTAACAGTTATGTGACCGTATTTAATGCATATGACGAAGCAGGGTATACTAGAAGTAAAGTAGTTGTTATTAGTGATCCAGCCACAGTTCATGATCTAGACGAGTTCTACACTGAAACTAGAGAAAGCGTCAGAGATTTTAAGAAAGTCACATGTGATAATGACCTTAAATGTGATCCAGCATAAATAAGAAAGTAAATGAAGCTGTTTGATATACTTGGTGGTAAAGTAATAATTCATTCAGACGCCTTAGGTATCCCATGTTTTAAAAAGATATGGGATGCCGATAAGGCAGACAAAGAGCACGCTACTAAAGTAATCAGTTACATAGTATTGAAGAACAAATGGGATAGTCCATATGTACTTAGTATGAACTCTGATTCTATAGAGACTAAGCTCAAAGAAGAATTATTCAACGACGTCAACTACAGTCTTACTGATGATGAACTGCTCTGTGAAGAGCAATATAAGCAATTCTGCGATACTAACCTACTTAAGATGTTACGTAATATGCGTCGTAAACTAGACAGTTTTAGCGATTACTATGAACAATCTTTAGGTGAGGAACTAGATGAAAAGAAGATCGAGAAGTACTTAGCTGGATTCGAGAAGGTAAAAGGATCTTATATTACTTTAGATTTCTTGGAGAAAGCGGTTAAGACAGAAGAGCTTACAACATCTAAGGTTAAAGGTGATTCTAAGATCAATCCTTATGAGTTGGCAAAATAATACAGTAAAAAATAACCAGAATTAAACAACACGTTATAGGTGTTATAAATAGAACTAAATATGAAAAAGCAATTGATTATTACAATAGACGCTACGCAGGGTTCAGAAAAAGCTTGGGCGGATATTAATGAAGCACATGAAGCAATAATGAAGGCAAGTAAGCCTTCATTGTGGCAAAGAATTAAATCTTGGTTCTAATAACCAAAAGGTCCGACGGGGACGGACAATAAGTATTCCCCGGCACATATTGCCCTATAGTATAATGGTTATTATTCTCGGCTCTAACCCGAGGGATGTCCGTTCGAATCGAGACTAGGGCGACCAATTTTTAAGAAGACATGACAGTAGATTTCGAGAAATAGATCAAAAATAGTGACAAGTTTAGAGGCCCAGCGCTATAGTATTTAGCTACTGGGCATTATTGTTAGTACCCAGAAGGAACTTCAGAGTTTTTTGCGTACTGGGATGAATAGATGGATAGATGTAAGTATGGTTATACTGCTGATGATGGAGACTTTATCAGTGGGTATAACTATTTTTATTTAAACTTCTGTCCTATTCAGAGAATTATCTATAACACTATTACTAATTCAGATGGTTCTACTACGATAAAGAAAACACGTGATCTACAGTTCCCTGACTTCTATGACTATGACTATTACTTCTTCTAGGCAGTAGAACAAGCTGAAACAGAAGGTAAACACTTATGTGCGTTAAAGAGTAGACGTAAAGGTTACTCATACAAGAATGCAGCTATGGCATGTCGTAATTACTATCTGTTTGCAGGTAGTAAGACATATATCTATGCTAGTAATAAGCAGTACCTTACTGAGGATGGTATACTTACTAAGGCTTGGGACTATATGGACTTTATAGACAAGAATACAGCTTGGGGTAAGAAGAGATCTGTGAATACTTAGATGCGTAAACGTGCTGGTTTCTATACTAAGGACGAGTATGGTAATGAGGTTGAATTAGGTTTCAAATCAGAGATTATTGGTGTTACTTTGAAAGATAATCCAGACGTAGTACGTGGTAAAGCAGGTAAGCTTATTATATTCGAAGAGGCTGGTTCTTTCTCTGAATTAGGTGCAGCATGGCAGATTGCTAGACCGTCTGTAGAACAGGATGGTATGGCGTTTGGTACTATGATTGCATTCGGTACTGGTGGTGATGAAGACAGCCATTTTGAGACTCTTAAAGACATGTTCTATAACCCAGATGGTTACAACTGTCTAGGCTTTGATAACATATGGGATGAGACTCCATCTGATAAGAAATGTGGATTCTTTATACCACAGTATACTAATATGGACTTCCGTGATGATAAAGGTAACCGTCTATATATGGATGTAGATGGTAACACATTACGTAAGAAATCTCTAGAGTATATACTAACAGATCGTAGAAAAGTAATAGAAAATGCTACTAACTCTGTAGCAGTAGATAGATACGTCGCAGAGCACTGTATAACGCCTTAGGAGGCATGTTTGGAGTTCGGAGGTAATATCTTCCCTAAGAAGGAGTTACAAGAGCAATTAGCCAAGATTAGGATCAATAAACACCTAAGTAATCATAAGTAGGTAGGTGACTTGGTATGGAATACAGATGGGTCCCTTAAATGGGTTATTAAGAAGTTAGGAGATATAACTCATTACCCATTGAAGAGAGACGATGACCCAACTGGTTCTATAGTAATATGGGAACACCCAGTACCAGATGCCCCTATAGGTTTATACATACTTGGGGTAGACCCGTATGACCATGACTAGTCAGGTACTAATTCATTGGGCTCTACGTTCGTTTACAAGCGATTCTAGAGCTTTGAGAATTATTATGATATAATAGTCGCTGAATACACTGGAAGGCCTTAGACGGCAGAAGAATACTACGAGAACCTGCGTAAACTAGCAATATACTACAATGGTAGAATAATGTATGAGAATGAGCGTAAAGGTCTATTCCCATACTTCACAGCTAAGCATTGTGACTACTTACTTGCTGATCAACCAGATATCATATCAGATATAGTTGGTAATTCCAAAGTATAGAGAAAAAAGGGTTGTCACATGAACAAACAGCTTAAGCAATGGGGTGAAGGCTTAATCAAAGACTGGTTAGATGAAGAACAAGCACCCGGTAAGAAGAACTTACACAACATACTATCAGAGCCGCTATTAGAAGAACTTATAAGCTATAATGACACAGGAAACTTCGATAGGGTCATGGCGTTGATGCAAGTAATGATCTATAGAGAACAGCTCTATAATCTCAAGGTTAAAGAAAAGAAAAAAGAGAATAAGAATAGGGTGCTGTTTGAAGGACCTATCTTTACTCAAGCGTGGTTTCATGACGATGAAGTCACAGATAATTTAGAAGCATATATGTTTTAACTATGAAGAATATTAATCAGTTCCCTATTTAGAAGTTACCCATGTCTAAGAAGACTCAAGCTTGGAGAGAGTCTTGTATAGACTACATAGTAGGAAAGAGTATGGGTGGCTCTAGAAATGGTAATAACAGAACTCGCAAGGAAGAGATGTAGACATACTATGATCTGTATAATAGTATATACAATGAGAAGGATCTAAAGTATGTTACAAACCCATTCAAGCAAGAAGATGGATTCCCTGCAATGGCTTAGGATTATAATATAATCAAGCCTAAAATTGACCTATTACTTGGTGAGGAGACTAAGAGACCGTTTAACTTTAAAGTGGTACGTACTAGTGATATAGCTACCAGCGAGATGCAAGACAAAGCTAAGTAGATGCTAATAGACTATATACAAGCTAGTATCATGAGTAAGTTAGGACCAGAAGAGTAGGCAAGATATCAGCAAGCTTTACAGTCTGGTGAGATTATGCCTCCTGAACAGATACAGAAATACATGAGTAAAGACTATAAAGATATAGCAGAGATTACTGCTTATCATAGTCTTAACTACTTGAAAAATAAGCTGAACATTACTCATGAGTTCTATAAAGGTTGGAAGGATGCATTAATCGGTGGTGAAGAGATATACTATGTTGGTATACAGAATGGTAATCCATGCCTTGAACGTATCAATCCTCTTTACTTTGATTATGATACTGATACATCTGATCTAGAGTTCATTCATGATGCACAATGGTGTGTATATGAGATGAAACTATCAGCTACAGATATCTATGATAGATACTATGATAAACTGTCTGAGAAGCAGTTAAATCAGCTGTTAGACATGATGGAAGATGGTGCTAAAGGTGGTATTAACCCTGAAGTAAGAAAGACGTCTATGGACTTCCCACACTTCAAGATGCACAACATTAACGGTTTCACTACTAACCCATTTGATTCATCTAGTAGTATAAGTGTATGGCACTGTTGCTGGCAGTCATTTAGAAAGATAGCATTTGTAACCATAGCTGACCCTGAAACAGGGGAACCAGTAGAATATATTGTAGACGAGTCATACAATGAGACTGGTATGGAAGTTAGTGTAGAATGGAAATGGATTATTGAAACATGGGAAGGATATAGAGCAGGTGAAGACTTATACTTTGGTATAGAACCTCTTGAATATCAACATGTATCAGCTGATAATCCTAATGCACAAAGACTCCCTTATACTGGTGTAGTATATAACAATACTAACAGTAGACCTAGATCATTAGTAAGTATGATGAAACCATTACAGTATATGTATATTGTACTGTGGTATAGGTTAGAGTTAGCAATGGCTAGAGACAAGGGTAAAGTAGTAAATATGGATATTACTCAGATACCTAAGTCTATGAATATTGATGTTGCTAAGTGGATGCACTACCTGTCTGCACTAGGAGTTAACTTTATTAACCCTTATGAAGAAGGTTGGGATATACCTGGTAGAGAAGGTGGTAAACCATCATAGTTCAACCAAATTACAGCTTTAGACCTTACTATGGCTAATACTATAGATCAATACATCAAGTTGATGGATAAGATTGAATCTATGCTAGCTGAGATTACTGGTGTATCTAAACAGAGAGAAGGAGCCATTTCATCTAATGAATTAGTAGGTAATGTAGAGAGATCTGTAATACAATCTGCTCATATTACTGAACCATGGTTCTGGACTCATAACCAAGTAAAGAGAGAGACATTAGTAATGTTACTCAATACTGCTAGATACGCTTGGAAGGATACTAAGACATCGTTACAGTATGTATTTGATGATGCAACTAGAGCATTCATAACACTGTCAGATCAGTTGTTCTATGAGGATTTAGACGTATTTGTAGAAGATACTACTAAGAATCAACAGAACCTTGAAGCATTGAAGAACATGATGCAACCTGCTATGCAGAATGGTGCTAGTCTACTTGATATAGCTGAGATTATTACTTTGGATAATGTCAATATGATTAAGAATAGATTAGAGGAAATCGAGCAGAAACGTATGGAACAGCAACAAGCTATGGAACAAGCTCAAGCTGAACGCGAACAGCAGTTAGCTCAATTACAGAATGAGACTAGAGAAGAAGAACTGATGATCGAAGAAGCTAAGTTAGATCTTGAGAAATACAAGATTGATTCAGATAATGCTACTAAGATCACTGTAGCTCAACTCAATGCATACAGAGGTGCAGAAAATATGGATCAAGATGGTAATGGTATACCTGATCCTATTGAAATAGCATCGCAAGCATTAGAAGAGAGAAAACAGATGTCAGATGAAGCTTCTAAACAGCTTGATATTAGAGCTAAGATGCGAGAACAGGATCTTAAGAGAGATATCGAGAATAAGAAGATAGAACTCGAAAAACAGAAGTTACAAGCTCAGAAAGATATTCAGAAACAGAAAGATGATTCTGCGATGGAACGTGAAAGACTAAAGGCTCGTACAGCACTACGCAACAAAGTATCAGGTGAGAAATGAAAAACCCGACTAAAATTTTAAAAGGAAAAGTATTATATTTCTGTAATACCTGTAAGAGATGGTTGCCAGAAACTAAGTTTAATAGAGACAATACCAACTTACACAATAACAGAGGCGGATTGTGTACTCAATGTAAAGATTGTTAGAGAGCTAGATATTACAAAGAGAGACAGAAGATTTTATAGAACGATTATTTAGCTTTAAAATATAAATTGAATGCTGCATTGAAGGGTTCGCGCCGAAGGAGTAAAGATAAGAACATGTTTAATGATCTTAACCTAGAGTATCTATTATATCTTTGGAGTAAGTAGGATGGGAAATGTGCACTTACAGGTATTCCAATGACTTATAAGTTTTACGAAGGAAGAGTAAATACAAATCTATCCATAGACAGAATAGATTCTTCCAAAGGATACACGAAAGATAATGTCCAACTAGTTACGATGGTTGCTAATTAGATGAAAAACGACTTGAGTGTAGAGGAGTTAGTAGAAATATGTAAGAAATTGTTAGAAACTATAAAAAGTAATGAAAGTAATACAGAATAAATTGATACCATTTAAAGGTTACTCATACATTAACCTGTTTGGTTTGATATTTACTAGAGATAAAAGTAAGATATCAGCTAAGTCCTACAATCATGAAAAGATTCATCTTAAGTAGATGTAGGAAATGTTATGGATACCATTCTATTTATGGTATGGTATTGAGTATGTTCTTATAAGATTATGTAGACTCTTCTCTAAACAAAATACTGTTTATCATGATGTATCTTTTGAAGAAGAAGCATATAATAACTAGGATAATTACGAGTATCCTGAAACTAGGAAGCATTACTCTTGGTTAAAGTATCTTAAAATCGGTAGCTTTAAGGAAAGATGGACAGAAACGCATTTAAACAAAGAATGAAAGCATTTAAGACTTATCGGGAGTAGAATCCCGGTAAGACTTATTTTGACTTCAAAGCCTATGCAGATGGAGGAAGTACTGACCAGAGAACAGATCATCCCATAAGTAAGCCAAGTTACCCAGTACCAAAAACGATTATTTAGGATCGTTTAATAGATCTCGGGGGATCTCCTTCAGAAGACATTACATACGAGGAACGTTATAAACGTGGTAAGAAAGAACGCACTCTCCAAGATTGGAAATCTTTACTGCACGGTATTAATAGTACATTCGGAACTGCAGCGTCATTAGCTAGTCTTATCTATGGTGGCGGATGGTCACTAACGAGGTTACTAAACGGAAACAAGAGTAGCACAATTGGTCAAACATTATCTAAATATGTACTACCAAGTAACACTATAGACACAGCAGCTGACATTGCTGCGTTTGTTGAAGAGCCTAATACTGAAACTGGCGCAGAAATTATTGGAGGTATACTTTTAGGTAAGGAAAGAGATTTTTCGAAGACTACGCGTCAAGTTGCTGAACTTGCACAATAGGTGTAGAACGCAAATAATACATTTGCAGATGGAGGAGAAATACCACCTAATAACAAACCAATAATTCCTGAAGAGCCTCAACCATATAAGGGTAAATTATATAAGGATAGGTATGGTCGTAAGTATACTGAAAGTCAGTTGGATGATTATTATGACAATAGTACTGATGAAATTGATAGATTCACTGGGAAACCATTCGTCAGAGGATTGAAACCTGTAGGTGATATTGAAGATGCTGCTAATATGACTCCAGTTGGAGATGCAATATCAGCATATGATATATACAGTTCTATTAAGTAGTCAGACTGGGAAGGTGCTGGATTAGCTGCAATGGGGTTGATACCATTTATGCCTATGACTGTTAAGCAGTTTAGAAGTAAATATCAAGGTATAACACCTAAGTAGAAACCAGCTCGTGTTAAACAAAATAGTTATAATACAACTGTAAATAAAAACTATACTCAGAACCGAATAAACGAAGCAATCAATCGTGATGCAGCGAATAGAAGAAAGGTTAGTGAAGCTAGAAATCAAACCTTCAATGTTGCTGAAAGATTGATGGACGATCCGGAGTATATGGCTAGAGCTAATCAAGTAAAACAGTAGTTTGGCGATGATTATACCTCTGTATACGCAGATATCATAAATGACTATAATGAAAATCCTTCGCGTCTTCCTAAAGTAGAGACATTTGATGGAGGCAAGAGTAGAGCTCAAATAAGCTGGTTAGGAAATGGAATGTATAGTTATAGGATAGATCCTTCGGCTAACCTTGGTATGCCTGTAACTGAACATGAATTAAGTCATTACGTAGACTATAAAAGAAATATGAACAGACCCGATCCTCATGGTGATAGCAATATGTTCTATCAAATGAGCAAGGATCTGAACGGCAAGGTTGATAGTTGGGATTGGTACTACTCTAAACCAACTGAGCAAAAAGCTCACATGAATCAACTTAGAGAATACATGTTCCGCAATGGAATGATTAGCACCAGAGGTGAAACGGTTGATGCTAAAATGATGAAGAAAGTTTTAGACTAGATGTCTAGAACTGACTCTATGAAAGAGGTAGCTAGAGCTAGTAAATAGTTCGGTAACATTAATAAGTACACGAAATGGTTCAACTCTATACCTCTACTAGGAGTAGGTGCAGCCGCTGTGTACGCAAATGATTAGGAATGAAAATAACTACGGAAGATATACACAGTTTAGACTTCTAGTATTATATGGAGGCTGTACTAAAGCAATACAAGTATTAGGAAGGCTTTGCGGAAGCTACTTACTACTTTTCAACTGACTTATGTGAACCAAGTGATAAACCATTATTTGATTCAAGTAAACATCCAGAATTATATCCAGAGATAGGTAAGTATCAAAAAATGATGCTAGAAGCTATTGAAGAACTTCCTAAAGATAAACTAATCAATATAATAAACACTCTCATTATTGAGAATTATCAAATAGTAGAACAATATGAGCGACCTGATAGACACAGCACTGATACTACCTCAGTATCCGATACCTAGTTATAAGGATGGTGGTATACATATCAAAAAGAAGAACAGAGGTAAGTTCAATGCTTTAAAGAAGAGAACAGGTAAGAGTACCGAAGAACTTACTCATAGTAAGAATCCATTGACACGCAAACGTGCTATCTTTGCACAGAATGCTAAGAAATGGAAACACAAAGGAAGAAAGAAAAAATAATCTAATTATATATAATTATGGACGAAATTACATTAAACGGTTTTGAAGTATTTGAAGACTTCCTGCCAGGAGCTAATGTACCTAAGAAAGAAACACAGCCCGCTGGCAATGATGATAACAATGAAGATATCCTAGATGGTGTAGGTGAATCAATGACAGACGAGGAGCTGGAAGCATTGCGTAATCCTAAGAAAGAAGAGGATACAAAGGATGATAAACAGGAAGAAGTAGTTGAAGAACCTGTTAAAGAGCCTAAAAAAGAAAGTAAAAAAGAGGATAAGAAACCAGAATCTGAAGAAGAGATCGAAGAAGAAGTAGTTGAAGAACCTACTAATGAACCAGATAGTAATGCAGTGAGTGCATTCTTTGGTGTAATGGCAGAGAAATTCGGATGGGAAATGGGTGACGATGATGAAGTACCTAGTACACCTGAAGAGTTGGTAGACTATTTCCAAGCAGTAATTGAAGAGAATTCAGTACCACAGTATGCTAGTGAAGAAGTAGAAGCACTGGATAATTTCGTAAAGAATGGCGGTAACTTGAGAGATTACTTTGAGATTGATGGTGAACTTGATCTAGAAGACTTTAGCATTGAAGACAATGAAGTAAACCAGAAGATCATACTTAAAGAGTTCCTTAAAGAAAAAGGTTATAGTAATAAGCAGATTGATAAGAAACTTACTAAGTATGAAGATGCTGGATTACTTGAAGATGAAGCAGAAGATGCTTTAGAAGCTCTGAAAGAGATCAGAGAGAATAAGAAACAACAGCTATTGAAAGATCAAGAAAACCAAGCTAAGGAAGCTGCTAGACGTCAACAGGAGTATTTTAATAGCGTTGTCAACGAAATAAAAGGTATGCAAGATATACGCGGTATCAAAATTCCGGAAAAGGATAAGAAACAACTGTTAGAGTATATCTTTAAACCCGACGCTGATGGTAAGACACAGTACCAGAAAGACTGGTCCAAGAGCGTAAAGAATTTACTCGAGTCTGCTTACTTTACAATGAAAGGCGATACACTACTTAAAGCTGCAAAGAACGAAGGTTCTAGTGACGCTATCAGTAAGTTCAAAAATAGTTTGAATAAAACTGGAGTAAGTAGAAAGACGAAGAAAACGGACAACACTAGCGATATAGATATGTGGAAGTCTTTTGCGCAGCAGTTGCGTGTAAATTAATAATAAACTAAATAAATTAAAATTACTAGTATTTTATGGATAATAATATTCTAAATAACTTAGTTTTATACAAAGGTAAATGGTTTTCAGACTTGATTGACACTGCCAAAATCAGTGCAGCTTCGCAATAGAACCCATATCAGGTTGCTACCGTATTGTCTTATGTATTCGGAACTAAGGATAGCGGTTACAACACTTCCTTGGATATGTTGACAGGTGGTCTTGGTAACGTTATGACGATTGACCAACCGAGTTGGGAGTGGAGTGTAATGATTGATGCTGATAGAGCAGTTACAATTAGAGATGCAAAATGGAATGGTGCTGCTATTACTTCTGATTCTACTCCGGGTCTGGGTAATACTCCTATCCAATTGTGGCTTGAAGATAACTGGTTCGGTCCTACAGCTATCTTGGAATTCGACGATAAAGAATACCAAGTACGTGTAGCTGGTGCTCCTTACCAAGATGGTAACCTTTGGGTTTACACTTGCTTCGTAGCAGACGGACAACCTTCATCTTATATCCCTGCTGACTTGCTGACTCCGGGTAGCCAAGTATCACGTCTTGCTTCTGCTGTAGAAGAATACAGTGAAGAAGGTGATATCCTGAACTATAATACTCATTTCAAAATGCGTAATTATCTGACGACAATTCGTATTAACTATGATATTACTGGTTCAGCTTATTCTACAGTTATGGCTATCGCCCTGAAAGATCCTAAAACAGGTAAATCTTCTTACTTGTGGGCAGACTATCAGGAATGGGTTGCTATGCGTGAGTGGTATAAGAGATGTGAAAGAATGTTGGTTTACATGAAAAACAATGTAAACAAAGATGGTTCTTGTAACCTGAAAGGTACTAACGGTCGTCCAGTATTTATTGGTGCTGGTTTGCTGGAACAAATTGCTCCATCAAATAGACGTTATTACACTGAATTGACAGCAGAACTGTTGGAAGATTTCTTGTTCGATCTTTCTTACAATGTACTGGGTACTAACGAACGTAAGTTTGTTGGTTTGACTGGTGAAATGGGTATGAGAGAATTCGACAGAATCTTGAAAGAAAAAGTTGTTAACATGAACTTGATTGATACAGTATTCGTAACTGGTTCTGGTGATAACTTGACTTTCGGTGGTCAATTCAAGACTTACAAGATGACCAATGGAATCGAATTGACTCTGAAATATTTCCCACTTTATGATGACTTGACTTACAATCGTAAGTTACATCCGGTTACTAAGAAACCTCTGGAATCTTATCGTATAACATTCCTGGATCTTGGTAGACGTGATGGTGAAGCTAACATCGTAAAAGTAGTTCGTAAAGGTCGTGAGTTCGTAACTTGGTATACTGGTGGTGCTGTTGCTCCGTCTGGTTATGCTAACTCTAAGAATACTCTGAGATCTAATGGTAAGGACGGTTATACCGTATACTTCCTTGGTGAAATGGGTATTATGTTGAGAGATCCAAGAGCTTGCGGTGAACTTATCATGGAAGCAGAATAAGAGTTAATCTCTCTGTGAACAAAGGGGCCTTCGGGCCCCAAACCCTTATAACTGGATATTCTAATATTTATATTATGGAAGTAATCGTTAAAATTATTAAAAGTAATCCTTGGACTGGTATTACTAAATGGCCTACGTGTTTTGATTGGGTTGGATCTTATTGGACAAGATCAGGTAACCGTTACACAGGTCTTACAGAAGAAGACGCTAGACGTCTAGAAAAAGAAATTGGTTATGCAGAAGGACAGCTGTCATCAACTAGTGAGTTTTGGAAAACTTTCGGTTGCAAGATAGGTAGAGACGGTATTATACTGCATACAGAAAACCCTTATGATGAACTTCAATATCTGTTCCTGAAGAGTCATAAAAGAGTAGCAGATGGTATTAATAAGATTAAACCTTCTACTGATTATGTGATGACTAACAGTGACAATGAGGCAGAAGAAACCAACAGAATCAACAAAGCTAAACGTGAAGCATATAGAGAAATGGATAAGATGTCTATTGAAGATATGCGTAAGTGTTTGAGACTCTATGGTATTAAATCTGATACTATGTCTAATGAGCTTGTAGAAGCTAAGATGGCAGAGAAGATTGAAGAGTCACCTAAGAACTTCATGTTGAAGTGGGTTGATAATCCTAATAAAGAAATTAACTTCGTAATTGAAGAAGCTATCTCTAAAAACATTATCAGAAAGAACAGAGCTAATTATTACTTTGGTACTGACTTGATTGGTAATGGTCTTGAAGATGTTATTGCTTACTTGAAAGACAAGAAGAACAGTGACATTAAGATGGCGATACTTAATGAAATTAAGTCTAAATAATGAATAACCGTACTGCACATATTTAGTTTAAAGTTATCCTAGATAAGAATGCTTAGGGAGTTGCCTTCGGTGGTGCTCCTGCATTCCTACCTTAGGAAACAGACTTATTTCTTAATCAAGCTTAGATTGAGATCTTAAGTAATAAGATAAGCGGCAACAATATACTTAAGATAGGCTTTGAAGGATCTCAATAGAGAATCTCAGAACTAGATGCTTTAGTACGTACAGATAAGAATATATCTGCTACTAATACAGAGTATAATGAATTCTTATTAGAGAATGTGCATAATAACGGAGAGAGATTCACTATATGGGGTATTCAATTGAAGTATGGTAATTACCCTACTAATTGCTTACTAGTGGATCATAATACAGCTGGTTTATTTAAGTAGACCTATAATAATATACCATGGGTGGAATTCCCAGTTGCCGTGTTAGAAGATAATGATTTACTCATATATGTAGATCCTATCATGATGCAAGAGAATCAGTATAAACCTACTGATGGTAAATATGCAGTTGATATTACTTATATCAAGAAACCTACACCATTTGATTATACTAAGCCTGATAGTGAATTAGACTTACCAGATGATGTAATGAATGAGATAATTAACAGAGCTGTAGTGTTAGCATTAGAGAATATTGAGTCTCAAAGAACATCAACCAAACTATAGTTGAACCAATTATCTGAATAATTATGACCGAAAGACAATTCCAAATAGCATTCGAGAGATAGTTGTAGAGTATAGTTCCGGGATATAATACTACTATTAAGCTTACTTCAGATATGATATTCCATTATATCAACAGAGGTAAAGACGAATATGTTAAGTCATTATATAGAGTTTTTCAACAGAACCAAGAGATAACAGATAAACTACGTACTTTAGTAAGTAAGAAGATATACACTAAGTCTGACTTTAGTACAGAAGATAATAGATGGTTAATAGACTACCCTGAAGATTATGTGTTTACAGTAGGTGAAGAAGTTTATATTGATATTTATTCTAATGCTTGCCCACTCTTAGTAGTTAGGACAAGAGACGTATTAGAAGCTACCATAGAAACAGTAGATAGAATTCTAGAAAACAGTCTGTCAGAATACCACTTGCACCATAATCAAGCCAGACCTGTTCGCTTATATACGGAGAACAAAATAGTCTTGATAACCGATGGTAAGTATGGTATTACTAAGTATATTGTAACTTACTTAAGAAATCCTAAAGATTTAGGTAGTAATCTGAAAGAAGAATACACAGAGTTACCTGAAGTAACTCACCAAGAAATTGTTGATGCTGCGGTTAGACTATATCTATCAGAAGCTGCTTCAACTAAACAGTCAGACAATTCTGACAATTAATTTTTAATTTTAGCGTTCGTTTGACGTGGAAATCTGAAATAAGGAAAGTAGAAAAACGAATATGTTAGACGGCGCGCAAATTGTCTAATATGTATTATGTATACGCATAAGAAGAGAATAGAAACTTCTAAAGAAAATTCATTAGAATACGTTATGAAAGCTAGATTAAATGACGCAAAATAGAGATCTAGAAAACATAATGTATATTTTGATTTAACATATTAGGATATGTTAAATATGTGGTCTAGACAAAATGGTCTATGTGCGTTATCAGGTATACCAATGACACATTAGATCTACTCTGGAAAAGTTAGTACAAATCTAAGTATTGATCGAATAGATCCTAATAAAGGTTATACTAAAGAAAACACATAGTTAGTATGTTCCTGCGTCAATATGATGAAAGGTATGTTAACTATAGAGGAATTGATTCAATTCTGTCAAGCAATACTTAATACGCAAAAAACTTTAATACAATGATTCAACACGTAGATTATATTCTAATCGGTAAAAACCTGCCTGCATCATATACCACAGCTGATGCTCTTTCAGCAGGTGATGTTGCTTTGTTCGACCAGAATAGAGCTATCATTAAAACAGCTGCTGATGCAGTAAACGCTACTTCTTTGTATGTAGGTGTAGCTCAGAATAAGATCAATGTAACTATGCCGGATGGTACAGTTGCACAGAAAGCTAACATTAAATTCGGTAATGAAATCCAGAAGGCTTCTAAACCATCTGCTGTAATTGGCGAATATGTAGCTCCTGTTCAAGATAAAATTGTTATCACTCTTACTGATGCTGAGATCGTTGCTGGTCACAGATATGTACTGAGAATGGTATACAAAGATATCTATGAAGCACCGGGTCAGTTTACTCATACTTATGAAGTATACGCTAACTCTGCTGATGCTGAGGATTTAGCTGCTGCTATCGTTAAGAAAATCAACAAACACAAAAATCGTAGAATCCAGGCTCAAGCTGCTGCTGCTGTTATTACTTTGACTGCAATGGAAAAAGATGATAACGAAGGCGTTTACTCTTTGAGTGAATACTCAGTAGTTAGCATGGAAGCTACTCTTTATACTACTATTCCTGGTGCTCTGTTGAGCAATCAGCCGATGGCTATTCCGGGTGCTACTATTGTTAAAACTCCTGGTACACCGGGTAAAGGTTACTGGAAACAAGTACGTGACGCTGAAGTACGCTTCATGGGTTACCAAGGTCATGTATTTACTGGTGCATATCCTGAAGTAGAACAGGCTAGAATGGTAGAAGAAGGTGCTACTTACGATTACATTACTATCGAAAACGATAACCTGTACTTAAGTAATGATAACCAGTATATCAAAACTACTCCGCTTACTACTGAATTGTACGTTAAGCATTCAAGTGGTTTTGCTAATTCTATCGTTGCTAAAGGTATCGAAGCATTTATTTCTGGTAAAGCAGCCTAATAATAAATTACTGTAATAACGAAGTGGGGCGGGTTGGATTATTCCTTCCCACTCCACTTTTTTTATTTTGATAATATGAATAAAATAGTAAACGCAAATATAAAAGACGATATACTTAAGTTCGAAGTAGTATCAGATGTATCTATCGTTGGAGATTAGATAGATCATACTATTTATGTAAACGAATGTAGTAACATCGACAATTTGTATAGTGACGATCCTGAGCTCCAAGACTACGTGTTTGACAGCACTAATAGTACTATTACAGTAAGATAGATAGTTAAAGAAGGCGAGCCAGAATTGGTAACTACTGTATATAACTATGAAATTAGTATTACATCTAATAAGATTAGTAGCTTCGATGGTAACATGAAGTATATCAAGATGTATTGTACTACCGAGAATTATGTAAGTGATTACATAGACGGAATCGTATACGATCCTAATACGTTATATAATGCTGAGATAAAGATGTTACATTGTTACTGTAACACTTGCTTAGATGATAAGTAGATGTAGAAAATAATGATATTAGTGTTCAAAAGACAACTGTTAGAATAGGCTATTGCTACTTCTCATAATAAAGAAGCAATGCAGTATTATTTAGATTTGACACGTCTAATGGGCGTTAATGTTAGTAAAACAAACGAAGGTAATGGATGCTAGAAATGTATTAACGGGGTGTGCTCGTTGTAAATGTTGCAAGCGTAACAATGAATGTATCCGTCCTCTAGATCAATTCTTTTTCGTTACTGTAGACTATAAAGGTAATTTAGTATTGATATCCGATTATGTTGATTACCCTACTGTAGAAGTAGATATGACAGATCAATAGATTACCTTTCATGATGATAATGTAACAGACTTCAATAAACCTGATACTAAACTATTCTACAATGGAGTACACAAAATTACTTGGTAAAGTAACCTTAACAGCAGATGGATTACACGATAGTGCTAGATCCTACGATAGACTATGCTTAGTATACGACTCAGCATACAGATCTTTTATATCTATTAAGGACGTACCTGCTAATGTTAGTATTGATAATAGATCATATTGGCAGCCTTTAAGTATAATTACAGCTGATAATGAGGACTTAATGGTTGATGAAAATCTGCGTATTAAGTTCGCTGATAAGGAGTATGAACCACTAGAGAATAGTGGCATGGGTTATAAGATACTGCGCAAGAGAAAGAATAATGTACTTACTCAAGATGATTTCGAAGCTCATACATTGTATGTAGTTGAATATGACTTCTACTTGGGAGGTGAAACTATAATTATGCCAGAGGACTGTGCAATATACTTCAAAGGTGGTACTATTAATGGAGGTACATTAACTGGTACAGATACTATTGCATATGGTACTGTTACGCGTAAAGGTGATGCTACCTTTGATGGTACATGGTTAGAATCTGGTTCTGGCAGTGGGGATCTATCAGAGTTAGAAGCTAGAGTAGATAGACTAGAACAAGCTATGTTCCCATATAAGTTAACTGTAACAGGAGGTGGAGTATACAAAGAAGGTACGACTACTTCAGTAACAGTTAAGTGGACATTTACTCAAGGATCTACTGAAGATACTCCTGATGATATTAAGATCAATGGCGAGTCTATTGCTACTAATTAGACTAGTAAGACGTACTTAGATGTATCTACAGACACTACTTATACTGTAGTAGTTACTAAAGCTGGAGTAGAATATACTGGTACAGCAAAGGCAGTATTTGTTAATCCTTCATACTTTGGTGTAGTAATAAGTAACTTTACACCTACAGAAGATGCTATTAAAAACCTGTCTAGTGGTGATATCATTAAAGATACTAAGACTTATACTACTCCTGCATTTACACAGAATGCTCAGAAGAACTGTTACGCATACCCTAAATCATTTGGTATATTAACTAATATTAGGGATTATAACAATCAGAATCTTAATGATTCCTATGAACATACTGAAGTAGCTGTAAACAATGAGATGTACTATGTATATGTACTTAAGACTCCATCTACTGTAACTAACTACAAGATAACATTTAATTAAAGATATATGATACAGATTATAGATAATTTTGATCACAGAAGTAAATTGCCTAATTTCGCAAGAGATTCATTTGCTACGCTGCAAAAGATGAGATCTTGTCCAGATAGTGATATAGATGAAGGACATATATCTTATTGTGTTGCAACTAATAAACACTACAAATTTAACTCTAGTAACTCAGCAGATGAGACTCTAGGTAAATGGCGTGAGTGGAAAGGCGAAAAAGGTGACAAGGGAGATAAAGGTGATAAAGGAGATGCTGGACAAAGTATATCAGCTAACTTTACCGCATTTATATTTACATCTAGTGAAATAACTCCTACTACTCCTACAGGAGGTAGCTGGGATCCAGATAACAATGTATTTACACCACCTACTGGTTGGTATACTACAGACTCTAATCTAGTAGGTACTATATGGATGTCGTGGGCACAATTCCTACCAACAGGTTCAATTAATGGTGTATGGGCTCCCCCAGTAAGACTAACTGGAGAAGATGGGGAGAATGGTAAAGATGGTAAATCTATAGAGTTCATATATTGTACTTCTAACAGGCAACCTAATGAAGCTGATAAACCTACTAGTCCTAATGTAGATGGAGATGTACCAGCTGGTTGGACAGATCATCCATCAGGTATTAGTTCTACTATGCAATACGAATGGATGTGTGTTAGAACTAAGACAGATGATATCTGGTCAGATTGGAGTACTCCAACAATATGGGCTAAATGGGGATCAGATGGTAGAGACGGTGATGGTGTAGAGTATATTTATAAGAGAACTATTACTAATCAAGCACCTGATAGACCTACCGATGTATCACAGGAAGATGATTTTGTACCAAGCGGATGGACTGATAATCCTAGTGGAGTAAATGCAGATAATATGTATGAATGGGTATGTCAGAGAAAGTACCAAAACAATACATGGGGTGAATTTAGTACTCCTGCTTTATGGGCTAAATGGGGAGAGAAAGGAGAACCCGGTAAGGATGGTGCTGATGGTACTTCTATCAATATTAAAGGTAGTGTATCTTCAGTAGAAGAACTTCCTGAATCAGCTAACATAGGTGATGCATATGTAGTAAATGGAGATCTATACGTATGGGATGGATTAACATGGAACAATGTAGGTGGTATCAAAGGTCCTGCTGGAGATTCAGCTTATGTACATATAGCATTCGCAGATGGAGTAGTTACTAATGAATCTGGTGAAGTAACAGAAGTAATAGGATTTACAGTATCTGGTTCTGTCAATAAAGCTTATATAGGTACTTGTGCAGACCATAATGTAGCTGACCCTCAAGATCCATTAGTATACAAATGGTAGAAGAATAAAGGAGACAAAGGCGATACGGGTGATACTGGTAAACAAGGACCACAAGGAGTTAAAGGTGATCCAGGTGAAGATGGTAGAACTTACTATACTTGGATTAGATATGCTGATACTGCTAGTGGTGGTGGTATAAGTAACTTCCCAGATGGTAAAGACTATATCGGTTTAGCGTACAATAAAGATACAGCTATAGAGTCTAATGATCCTGATGATTATACTTGGTCTAAGATAAAAGGCGAAGAAGGTGTAGCTGGTCCAAAGGGTGACGATGGTGAAACATTGTATACATGGATTAAGTATGCTGATACTCTGCCTACTTCATCTAGTAGTACTATATATGACATACCTAATGATAATACTAAGTATATAGGTATATCAGTGAATAATAGTACAGCTACTGAAAGTACAGATCCTATGGTATACACATGGAGTTTATTCAGAGGAAAGGATGGTATTGACGGATCTGACGGTACTAATGGTAAAGACGGTAGAGATGGTAGAATAGTATACCCAGCGGGTATATATGATGCTACTGTAACTTATACAGCTACAGATACTAAAGCTCCATACGTATTACATGGAGAAGGTTACTGGGTAATGAATAAGACTACTAGTTGGTTAGGTACTGCAAATGAGAATAAAACTCCTTAGGATAACTATGAAGAATTTGGAGACAATGCTACTTGGATACCTATGGAACAATTTGATGCAGTATATGCTAAGATTCTCATAGCTGATAATGGTACTCTAGGTAAATTCGTATTCAAAGGGGACTATATGTTTAGTCAACAGGGTAAAACTAGTTCTGGAAGTTCTTCTAATAACTACGAAGATTTTAATCCTTCTAAACCAGATACCGGATCATTCATACCTAATTTCTATGTAAATGGACTCACTGGTAGACTTGTGGCTGGAAACGCTTATATGACTGGATCTTATAAGGAACAAGTTAAACTTGTAGACGATAGCGAATATGCATATCTTTCTCTTGGAGGAGGTATTATAAGTGTGAATAGAAGTGTAGACGATGTGATGGGTGCTGGTACGGCTCAGGCTATTGGAGTAGGTGGAGGATGGATATATGATACACTTAGTCCTGAGAAGTATTGGACTAGATATGTTATTACTAATGTAGCTGACACTAAATGTGTAGTATCTAATTATTTTTCCGGATGTTTTAGAGCTTTTTGTTATAATGACTAGTTATACTATGGAGTAATACTTAGTTCTAAATATAGTTCTGTTACTCTAACTAAAATTAAAGTACCAGACATGGCAGTAGATTTTGATGGTATTTCTGCGGGAGGATATGTAACAGAGTTAGTACTAATAAGTCCTAATACTAACAAAATAGGTCAAGCTGTAGATTGGAAAGTTGGTAATGTAACTTATAAAATGATGTAGTTCTAATGATTACTAAAGTAGATAAACAATTAAGATACTCTGTTAAAATAAACTACAGAGATGTTCTAGCATCTATCTGCATCAATGAACTAACAAGTCTACTAGATAAGGTAGACTTTGTTCAAGATAGGTAGATGTTAAAGGCAATGATATGTCATTGCTAGAGATAGATAGGTACTGATATACCTCTAGGTTTAGCTACTGTTTGCAATCTATTTACTCCATATACAGAACCTGAATGTTATACTGGTAGAGTTATCTACAATATATATCAGCAAGGTGGTGGTATAGAAGAAGCACCTATTGATGGTAAACAATACGCTAGACAGAATGCTCAATGGAGCGAAGTTAAAGGCGGAGGTGGTGGTGAGATGGAAACTAACTTACCATTAGTTAAACCAACTCTCATAGCTACATGGATCAATACTAGAACAGGTAACAGTAGTAACTCATTATCTATAACTAGTGAGATAGGTGATAAATATAAATGGAGTGGTAGTTATATGTGGACATCTAAAGAGGATTATAAGAACCCAGAAGAGATTGAAAGTAACGTATTTAGTGAGTTAACTGATGATGGAGAATTGTCTCCGCTAGTAGAAATGGAAACATTAACTAATGCAAATTACTATATTACTCTTAAAGCTCCTAAGACTGGCTATGAAGTAATTGATGGTTCATTAGTACCTGCAACAGGTGATGATGAAGAAACTACTACAAGTAGTATTACTTTCTTATATCCAGCTTATTATGGAGTAGAAGGCAACATGAAGAAACAGTTAGTATCTAGTTAGAATATAACTATAAGTAATGTTACTACTGATGGAGATGAATACTTTGTATATAAGTATCCTAGTAACTTCCCTAAACTAACTACTATTACTTAGAATGATGCGTATAATGTTACACAAGCTTTCAACTATAGCGAGGAAGAATTTGTAACAGATACTGGACTTAAACTAACAATGAGAGTATATACTTCTGATAACCCAGGAGCATTTACTAGTGCTAAACTGAACTTTAAATGACAGAGAGTATAATCACATTCCCGTCGAAGATTGGTAGTAATAACCCTAAAGCCTATGGAGCAGTTAATGCGACATAGGTTTCTGGGCATAGACAAGTACCTACTACGAATGATCTATTCTCTATTGCTGATGCTATACTTAGTGAAAGTAAAGATAACAGTAATAATGATGCTATAGGTTAGGAATGGTACGTACAAGATAAGTAGGCTTATTACCGATTAACTAGTTGGGAAAACAGAAATAATAACAGAGGTTGGTCAATAGTACAAGGTGGGAGTGGTGATAGTGGTACGAACATTGTTATATCAGATACTCCACCTTTAGATACTAATGACATATGGGCAGATGATTCAGAGAAATCTATACCAGAGTATGTAAATGAAGATTTACAGAGTCTTATACAAGCTGTTAATGCTATTCAAAAGACTATAAAGAAGTATGAATATGCATTCAATAACTAGTTAAGTTCTGGTGACTTTACTAATAATGCAGCTGACGAGATTACTAAAGTAACTCCAGAATAGCCTGTAGAGTATTAGGAATCTAATCTAAAGTATATAGGAACTAATACAGCTAGAGATCCAGAGTATCCAGCATACTCAGAGGAGATGATACCTAACCTTAAACACTTATGTATTAAGGCTGGTAAGTATACGGATCTATTAGAGAACCAAGATAAATTTTTAAATAATGAACTATTGTGGTGTACCGATACCCAAAGACTTTATATCAAGAGTGAAGGAAGTCTAGTCTGGATTAATAAATCTGGTGGTGGTGGAGGTGAAGACCCAGACCCAGGAGAAGAAGGCATGACTAAAGACGATTTAGATAAACTAGACTACATTGGATTTGTAGCACCTAGTGGACAAACTTACCGTGTTAAAGTAAGTAATGACGGTAAGCTTATTATATACATGAAAGAACTTGATACACCACAAGCAGAACCAACAGGGGGACAGACTGATCCTTCTACAGGTTGGGTGTATGTAACTTCTTTGTATTTACAGAAATTATATATCAATAGTTTATACTGTGGAGGACTAACTGCAGATGAACATAGTTATAATTACTGTTCACATAATTTTGTAGAATTATCCAATCTAACTGATGCGGATATTAATCTAAATGGACTATCGTTATAGTACTCTAGTGGTGGTACTAATTGGGAAGTTCTTCCCCTTGAAGGGCTAATTAAAAAAGGAGAAACATTTCTTATTAGAGGAGCGCAATGCTCAGTAATGGATGCAAATACTACTCGTATCAAAGTAAACAGTTATGATATGGAATGGTATGCTAAAGACGGACAGTTAATTAAGTTTGATAATACTAAAGCAAAGTTTTATCTTACTTGGGGTGATACTCCTTCTAGTGTAGCATCTCCATATAGTAATGTTGGAGGAAGTTATAAAGTAAGTAAAGGATATATAGATTTAGTGGGATTAAATAAAGAAAATGCCGGTGATGCAGATACTATTGATGCTAAAGAAAATAATCCATATGCTTATCTTAATTCCAACAGATTATTTACTAAGTATTATAGTATGGACCCAGTAAGTCAAGCTACTAAATCGTTGGATAAGAGAAATAATGCTAATGATTGGTATTTCGTAGATTTGACTAAAGATATTATTCCTATGATAGAATCTTATACTCCTAAGGCTACTTATGAGCATAAAAATATATTCTATAATAAAACCAAACTAGATACTACTAAACCGAACTATATTACATGTACTTTTGGTATTCAGGCAACTGCTCCTAATGCTACTAGATGTTTTAATTGGATATCTACTGAGTATCATGACGAATTCTTATGGTATAAGAAGCAAGGAGAATCAGAATGGAACAAAGTAGAATCATTCAAAAATGAATCTGGTATTAGAAAGTATTATAATAGAATTAGATCTGAGTTTACCGATGGTACAGCATTCACTACTCATAAAGTAATAATCAAAAATCTAAGTGCTGGAGTATATGATTACAAGGTAGTTAGAGATGAGAATTACGAAAGTGAAGTATTACATTTTACTGTACGTGAAGGATCAGATGAATTCACCTTTGTTCAAGTATCAGACCAATAGGGATTTAGATGGGATGAATATCAGATATGGAAATCATCTGCTGAATACATCAAAGACAATGTAGCTGATATGGAGTTCACAGTAAATACTGGCGATATGACTCAAAATGGTAATCGTGTTAACGAATGGATTGACTACTATACAGGTAGACAAGCTATGAAGGATTTCGAGGAAATGCCAGTAATTGGAAATAATGACCTGTGTCCTGCCAACATTTATCAGTTAGGTAATGGAGGTGACAGTTCAAAGATTAATCCTAAGAACTTATCATTCTTCTATACTTTTGAAATGGATGAAGAGAATCCTCCTATTTTCAACATTGAGGGTAAGGAAGTATTCATTGATTCTCTATATTCATTCAATTATGGCAATGTACACTTCATGGCTATCAATTCTGAGATTACAGATGGTACTGAGAAGAATGTATATGGACTAAGTACAAACGGTTTAGTATACTCTAATATGAAGACATGGTGTCAGAACGATATTAATAAGAATTCTGATAAGACATGGAAGATAGCATTTACTCATGAGTTACCATTTACTATTATTACCCAGAATGTGATCAGTAAGTTCTATTGGGATAATACAGAAAACAGTAAGATTGAAAGATCTGGTAGTCACTTGAACTATAATACTACAGCTGATAATAAGTACTGGTTTAGTAAATTCTGTCAGGAGAATGACATTAGATTAGCTATAGGTGGACACAAACATACATATGCTGCTACATTCCCCTTAAAAGAAAATCCAGCTAGCACTATGAAACCTATTATTCAAGTAACAGCAGAGATGCTACAAGAATCATTTGGTACTACTACTCTTGCTGCCGATAATTCAGATCCACAACTAGAAGGTCAATTATTCCCATCTACATGGATTGGTAATGATGCATATAAGACTTAGAAGCACTTGTGTACATTTGAGTTAGTAGAAAAGATAACAGCGCCTGTATATATTACTAATCAAGCTACAGGTTATAAACACACTTCTAATAAAGAGTTACCATCTCCATATACTCCTTGGGATCACTACTTCTTCCCAGCTACTATTACTCAAACTAGTCAAACAGATATTACAGCTAAAGTAAATGCTGGGCAAAGATATCCTTTCTATACTATTTATAAAGTAACAGCTAGTAATATTCAGTGTATTACTAAAAAGATTAATTACTTATTTACCTCTGCTGGTAAATATAATGTTAATATTCCTAGTAGCAGTAATCCCCCTGCAGCAATTGGTGGAAACGGAGAAATTAATAGTGGTAATGACATAATTGTTATAACAAAATGAATTTAAAAAAGTATAATGAATCTACCGGCACTTGGGATATAATTTCTTCAGGTAATGCTTCTGGTATCATGGTTACTGACCCTCACTTTTTAGAAGAGGGTCAGACCTTTAAATCCGTTAATCAGGTATTAGTGGATATGGACGATAAAGTAGAAGAGACTAAAAGAAATCTAAGTTGGGTCGTATTAAATGGTACTATTGGTGGTGGAGGAGGCGGTGGTGGAACTACTGCTTCTATCAAGCTTACTGACGGCAGTATTGTTACTACTGAAGGCGTACATTATCTCTATTCTACTTCTACTAAGTTAACACTACATTATCTTATTAGTTCTACTAAACCTAATGAGAAGTATAACATATCTGTATCACTAGATGGTAATACTATTATAAGTAATCAAGTAGGTTATTCTTCAGTATAGGGTACATTAGAAATTCCTAATATTGCTGAATTTTCTAGTTCAGCTAGTCACAGTATTGTTGTTACTGCTGAGAATACAGAAGGTATCTCAGTAAGCCCTTACTTGCTTACTGTAGTAGAATCATCTATCAGTCTAGAATCTTCCGTAACTTCTGTAACTGCCACTATAGGTTTACCATACAATATTACTTATAAAATAACTAATAAGGTATTAGGTTCTGAAACTTCTCTTATAGTTACTAATACAACTAATGGTATATCTAAGAGCTATTCTGTAGGAAAATTTACTTCAGTAGAACCTAAGTTATTAGATGTAAACTTCTTTGACTTATTCAATGGTGCTACTCCTACTGCTGGTAGTTCATATACTATATCTGCGCAAGCTACTACTTCTGTAGATACTTAGGTAATTCAATCAGATACTGTTACTAATAAAGTAGTAGTAGAAGATGGACAAACACTAGTAGTATTGGTAGATGGAATCACTACACAAGCTGATATAGAAGCAGGAACAGAACCAACAGAGTTCGCATAGTCTGGTAATATATCATTCTCATTTACTCCGTACTTGGCAGGAGTATCAATTATATATTATGCTATTAGAATACAAAGAGGTACTATCACAACTGATATAGGTAACTTCGACGCTGATAGTAGTAATTTCAATTCTAATAGTTATGTCTTAAGAGGTAAAGCTCAAGTATTTAGTTGGTCTATTCCACAAGAAGAATCATACTTGGGAGACTATGTTATTACTTTAAGATGTTGGTCTGAAAAAGGTAGTCCTATAACTGATACTATCCTTAGATGTAATGTCATAGCTGCAGATCAAAGTTTGATTCCTACATAGAATCCAAACAATACTATGTACGCATAGTGGAATATAAAACAAGCTACATTCCCTCAAGAAACATCTGCTAAAATCTGGCCTAGTGTTGTACCTAACTTTATTATGCCAGGTTAGCAAGAAGAACAATCTGTAACTACCAATTTAAATGTATATGATACTAATGGTATACTATCAGGTTTCTTGAATGAAAATGGATAGAGTAAATTGAGATTAGCTGGAGAAGCATACGGAGTAGTAGATTTACAACCATTCGCTGCGTCTACTGCAGATAATACTAACTGGTCTAGACTAGGTTTTACTATATCTACTACGTTTAAAACAGATTTACATCCGTACAATGACAGAACTGTATTCTTTATAGGAGACTATTCATCAGACAATAGCTTTCAAGAAGGTATTATAGTAAGTCTAGAAGATGTAATATGGAAGTACACAGATGGAGCTATTAAGGAAAGTATATCATGTAAAATATAGCAAAACACTGTAAATACTCTTGATTTTGTAGTAGACCAAAGTAATAAAGAAGTTAAGATATTTGTTAATGGTGTATTGAATGTAGCTAGAGAGATTAAAGATAACTTCACTTGGAGTACATCAAGTAAGATATATCTAGGATGTACTTACTAGAATGGCAAACCTAGTAACTTCAGCGATGTAGAGTTCTATGAAATGAACTTGTTTAGATCTCCTCTTAATGATAAACAGATAGTTATTAATGCACTTAATGCTAGAGTAAGAGCTACATTAACTAGTACAGGTTCTGTAGATTTTACAGAGTATAACAACTTAAAGTTAAAGAACTTCTTTAGTATAACAGAGAATAGTAGTTCTTCAACTCTTTGGGATGACTCTACTGGTACATATGCTAAATTGAATTTTAACAGTCTTATTGGTGATGTCAATAGAAAACCACCTCTTCCAGTAGTATTAATAAACTGTTCCAATTCTGGGTTTACTAAAGCTGTGTATGAAGCTATTGGACCTAATTCAACTATGTACAATGGTTGTACACTTAGTTACTTTGATCCAGATTCAACTAGTGGATCTGCTGTATCTACTACAGATGTATCTGTATAGATTCAAGGTACATCTTCTACTGGTTACAGAAGTAAGAACTTAGAGATCGCTCTCAATAAAATACTTACAGATGATGAAGGTAAATCTATTGGACCAGAGTTATTTCAACCAAAAGCTAGTTGGATGCCTGAGAATCAATTCACATTGAAGGCTGACGTTGTAGATAGTGCTCATGCTAATAATGCTTCTATTGGTAAGTGGATTAATGACAATGCAGATGTACTATTTGATAAGACACCTCCAATGTAGGAATTGGAATCTAGACGTCCTGTGGATTCTATAACCCCTAGTGAAGTACATAATGAGGTAACTATCAAACATACTTTGGAAGGTTTCCCTATCATCCTACTTATACAATTTGATGGTACTAGTACTCAAGAGATGTTGGGTATATATTCTTTCAACTTAGGACGTGCTGCTTATTACAACATGGGTATGAAGTTCTTAAAGAACTTTACTACTAAGATTAAAAATGTAACTGGAGAATATGTAGATCAACCATTGCCTGCTTTCATTACTAAGTATGAAGCATATAAAGTAAATGAGAACTTTGGTAGTATCAATCAATAGTAGGTTTACTCATATGAATTTGGAGATAACGCTAACATTATTGAGACTCCAGAAGGTATATAGCATACTGCTCTATTCATGCAGGATGACTTAACTGTATTATAGCATGTAGGAGAATTTAAATATAATGGAGCTACTCAAGATGCTACTTCTGTAACTGATAATAATATATGGTAGAGACTGTAGTTACTGTTTACTACATTAGCCGGTATGACTGGTGAAGAGATAAGTAAATACAGATGGAATACTATAACTAAAGGATATGAAAAAACAGGAGCTACGTATCCTGCACAGCAATCCTGGTCTGCTCTTGCTGATGATCTTACTTTAAGACTAAGTATTAGAAATGCATATTCATACTTTATGATATGTGTAGTATTCGGTCTTGTGGACTCATTAGGAAAGAATATGGTGTTAAGATCATGGAATGTAGGAGGATCCACTACAGATTAGAATATGAATAAGTGGTACCCATGTTTCTATGATATGGATACTGCAAATGGAGTAAGTAATACTGGTGAAGAAAATGTGGCTAAGACAGCTTATATAGATGGTTTCAGCAATGCGGATACTACTACAGGTGTAAACTCTCTTATAATCAAATAGAATGATCCTAATAACGGATATGATGAATATTCAAGTAGATTGTGGGATGTTCTAAGAGATAGTAGATTTATAAGCACCGGAGTGTATTCAGGAAGTGATTATAATGGATTATGGGATCTATGGAGAACCAATAGTTCATTATTAACTAGTTCTTCTATGTTTGTTGAAAACTACTTTAGTGCTTAGACAAAGAACTGTGGAGAACTATTATACAACTATGACTACCGAGTTAAGTATCTTACGAAATATTAGAAAGATGAAGATAGCCCTGCGTCATATGCTAATGTGGAATTCTTGCATGGTACACGTAATGACTTTGTAAGAGATTGGCTAAAGAAGAGATTGACATTTATGGATGGAGTATTCTTATTTGCTAATAATAATATTATCTATCCGTACAATGAAAAAGGTTCTTTCAAGTGTGGTGGTGCTTAGAACAACAACTCTAAGTTAACTATTAAGATGAATAGTCCTGCTATACTTACTGTGAATATAGGTAATGCAGCAGGTAGTGAAACTAGATATTACATAGAAGAGAATGTGGATACAGATATATATCTGCCATCTTTATCTTCATTTAATACTCAGATTACAGTAAACAATATGTCTGAGATAAGTAATATGAAAGGACTGGACGAGATTAGATTTCAAGGTTTCATGACATCAATGTCGCTACCTAGTATGTCCGAAATAGATATACAAAATACTAGTACATTATCATCGAACCCTATAGACTTTGCTACTATATTCGTTAAGAGATAGGATGGCAAGAGTGTTTCAGATATTAGACATATTAATTTGTCTAACACTAGTTTTTGGTCAGGGAACAGTGGCGTTAACTCATTTCCAGTAGATGTATAGAACTATAACAAACTAAAGACAATAGATATATCAAATGGATGTGTAACTTCATTAGCACTACCTAATGCCGCATTATCTGCTCTTACTTTAACAAATTCTGCGATAGAAAGAGTAACTCTAGCTGATCAACCTTTTATTAGTAAAATTGATTTTACAGGATGTAATAAACTACAATCCGTAGAAGTAAGTAATTGTAACTAGATAATAGAATTAGACTTACGTAATTTGAGTGACTTAACTAGTATCAATATTATTGGTTGTGCTAAGCTCGAAAGAATTTATACACCTAACTGTAATAAGTTAGCCACATTTAATGTGTCAAATGCTAATGCACTCAAGTCTGTAACCCTATCTAATTGTAATAATGCTAACTTAAGTATTAGTTTAGTAGGAGCTCCTAATCTTGAAGAATTGAATTTAGATAATACAAATACTACCGATGTAATTGAATTTGCACCAGGATTCAATAAATTGAAAACATTAAATATTTCTTCAAGTAACATTAATGCATTTCAATTTGGAAATGATCCTGTAGCTACTACATCTACAGGTGAAAGAATACTAGATCTTAGTCCATTTACTTTTACTAATCTGTATATGCACTATAATAGTTCTAAGTATGTAAAATTTAAGAATAGTAAAACAAATCCTTTCGCAGTTAATAGTTCTACTTTTAATAACTGTTCTAGTTTAACTAGAGTATTCGGACACATAAAACTAACATCAGGAAGTGTATTCAATACTTGCCCTAACTTCTTTATACACGATGTACTAGAAGACGTGACTATTAAACCAACTAGAGGACAATGGTACGGTCCAGATACAGATACTACAGAAGGTTAGGAATAGTGGGATAACAATCAAGGATTAGAGACTAATATATCCATAGGTACTACTAATTTAAGTAGCTGCTTTGTAGGAACTAAAGTAAACATATATGATGTATATTATATATTGAACATGTGTGATGATGTCGAAAACATTGTTTCTATATTTCATTCTTGTTCAAATGTAATTACAGATTTTAGTAATCCTCTAAGTAGAGACACATTTAAATATTGTGGTAATGTTACTAATGCTTAGCATGCCTTCTATGCTACTAGACTGACAGGTCCTATGTATAGTCCTACTCATACTGGAGATACAATTACTGAATACAATGGTTTATTAAGCCCTTTGAAGAAGTTAGTATCCTGCAGCAGTATGTTCGAAACTGCTGCTGGCAATTTCTACATAGATGATTTATTCTTTGCATAGATAGGTGCTAATCAATATTTACAATTGGCACATCTGTCTAGCATGTTCAATTACGGTGGTAGTAATATAATATTTGTAGATAACTGTGATGAAACTTTAACTTCAGCGGAAGTAGCAGAGGGACGAAGAGCATATGCTAGAGCATCTAAATTATTAAGAGATCTTCCCAATCTAGATACTATAGCTAATATGTTCAATGGTTGTTGGTTTAATTTCGATACAGAAAGTACCGACGATAGTGTAACATATAGTCCGTTGTTTGCTTATAATAACAAACTAAGAGTAGTTATTTGGAGTTTCAGAAATATCAAAGCTAAAGGTTCATTGATTAATCTATTTGGTGGTAATTCAGTATTTGATAGTAGTAATTTATTCTCTAGGCAAATAACTAAATTATTAGGATGTTTCTATATAACTTCTAATGATGGAGACAAGGTGTATTTCCCTATACACAATAGTATGTTTAGATAGATTAAACTTACTTTACAATACATAGGTAATACAGAAGATACTAATCAGATTCCGGATTAGGCTGCTACATGTTTTCATGGTGCTGGTATAAACAGAGTATTTGTTAGAGAGTCTGATGAAACATATCCTTATGATGTGTTTAAAGGAGTTGTCAATCTAATTGCGTGCCCATGTTTCTTTGCTAACATAACTATTCCTAATTCCAGTGGTGTAGTATATGAACTACCAGGAAACATTTTCTAGGACTGTTCAAATCTAGTACAGATAACAGGTTGTTTTAGAAATCAATCAGTAAAGTATAAGTTAACGGGTAAGGGATTTACTAATTGTAAACTTACAAATGTTGCGTATGCATTCTATGAAGATTCAAACAGTTATACAAAAGAAGGAGGAGTTCCATATGGTTTGTTTTATATGGAAAGAGATGTAGTAAGATCTTCTACTGGTTGGAGTCATGCAGATGCACTTAGACTAGGAATAACTGAAAACTTTGGTATAACTGAAGAAGGAGAACATGATCCTGGTGCAGTACTTCCACAAACTATTGATTACAGTGAAACAATAAAAGCTGTTAGAAGTAGTATAACTGATATGCGGTATGTATTAGCAAATTTCTCTAGCCCTAATGCGGAAGGATACATCAGAAAGCAAGTAGAATTAAATACTGTTGAAGACGCAGGAGATTTGATAATAACTAATGAGAATTACAATGTTTCAGAATTCATAGTAAATACTGCGTATGACCCGAGAGATCAAATACCTAATCCAGTGTATGATCCTAATAATCCTGGTTCTACTCCAGAATATATTGATAATCCCAATAAGGATATACATAGAGTAATAAAGAATCCAAACTATAGTCCTTACAAGAAAATATGGAATATTGATTACTATGATGGCGTATATGGTCTAGGGGATCTGATATAGAACAGCACTTTGTATCAGAATATACAATCTGGTGTTATAACAGATATTGATCCTAATATACCATCAGAATTCTTCAATGAAGACGATATGCGATATCCTCTTAGTCCTGCTGGATAGAATAGATTAGATAGTATGAATTACATAGTTCCATCAGATCTATTTAAGTATTGCGTCAATAATACTAATATTAATATATCAGATGTTCTCACAGGCAGTGGTAGAAAAACTGATAAGGGAGTACAAAGATATAATTATGGTATATATGGTAGAATACCAAATAGAATATTCAAAACTCTCACTAACATATCCAGTTTAACTAATGTGTTTGCGTATTGTTGTTGCATTAATCCATATACTTGGAATGACGATAGTAATAATGGACAGATGTTCCCTTCTGATATGTTATCTAACAATACTGCATTAAAAAGCGTTTCAGGACTATTCCGTGGAATATATATACCTGCAAAAGTAGTTATACCTTCTACTTTACTTAGTAAGAACTTAGCTCTTACAGATATATCTTATTTATTCTATGATGCTACATTCCAAGGCTCTGCTGATGATGTTCAACAGTTAAGTGATACTACATTCTAGTATAATTATATATTACAGAATATATCATATGCATTAGCTAGTACCAGTTCTACTGGAGGATGGATGGGACAAGGACCTAAGAAGATAGGATCAAATCTGTTTACTCAATCTAAACATAAGAATCTTACGAATGTAACAGGTTTATTCTATGGAGATACTTCCACAACAGGTTCTGTGCCAGAATTCTGGACATGGCTAAATAATCTTACTAATACGAATAAACAAAATGTATTTGCTTACATGAGTAAGAGTCTTATTACTAATAGTAGTAGTATACCAGAACAATGGGCAACTAACATGAGGGATTAATATGGATGTGAAGTTATTAACTGATAGAGAGTTATTAGAAGGCATATATACTATGTTGTAGTATGTATTAGTCAAGGTAAACGAAATAGATAATGACGATAAACAATTTGGCATGAACTTAGCTGCTGACTTACTCGGCAGCATAGTTTATGACGCTCAACCTAGAACTACAAGATATGCAAATTAAATGGTTAAAAGAAAGTAATAGAATGAAGCACTTGAAGTACGCAATTGTACCGGGTGCTCTGTTCACCATACTATTCGTAGCTGGTCTAGCATCAGGTATGGAGTTTAAAGATAAGACGTATGGTGGTAAATGGGATTGGTTAGACTGGATAGCTACTATAATTGGTGGTACGATAGGTCAAGCAATTCAAGTAGGTATAATATTATTATTGAAGTTATGCATATAATATCAGAAAGAATAGCTAAAAAGAGTACATATACTATAAGTAATATGTATATAGATGGTGTTAAGTTCTGCAATGTTCTTGAAGATGTAGACAGAGGACTTACACAAGATATGCCGTTAGAGGATATATAGAAAGCTAAAGTATATGGTAAGACTGCTATACCTACTGGTACATATAAAGTTACTTTAGATGTTGTATCTCCTAAATTTAGTAAGTACAAACAGTATGAATTCTGCGATGGAAAGCTACCCAGATTGTTAGATGTACCTGGTTTCAATGGTATTCTAATCCACATAGGTAATACAGAGGGGGATACAGATGGGTGCCTGTTAGTAGGAAAAAATAATGTAGTTGGTAAAGTAACAGAGAGTACTGCAACATTTAAAGCATTATATACTAAGATGCAAGAAGCAGTAGAAAATGGAGAAGAAATTACTATTACTATTAAGTAATACAGAGGGGGATACAGATGAAAACAATTTTATATAATCCTATATTCATTAATCCTTAGGCATACTATGTATTTCCAAGGTTAACTAGGTATCTGCAGCCAGACAATGAGTCTACTGCAGAACCAGCTAACTATATAGGTACAATTGAAGTAAAGGTAATAGCATATGGAGATACTACTTTAAAAAGAACCTATACTAATACAGATTCTATAGACCTAAGTGAATTTAAGAATACGTGGATACGTATTAGTCTATTCACTAAAGTAGGTTCATGTGTCTTAGGAGAGTGGAAGATTGGCAATATGGAATCAGATCTTCCTTATATAGATCCAGAAGTATTAGCTTCTCTTAAAGCTGTAGTTATAGTTGGTAATAAGACTAATAATGATTCTGATAGAGCCGTAGTTAAAAATCTAGTTGATGCTAGTAACCCGTTCATCATTAGCAACGCAGCGTATAAGCTGAATAGTGGGTATGGGAAATATGAAGTCGACTTCACCACATGGTCTAAAAGAAATGTAGTGACTAGTAACAATGATAATTCTTTTAGTTTCGAATCAAAAGTATCTAGTAGTCTACTATATTATAGTACCACTATTGGCGTAGATACTCCTTCTTTTAAAATAAAAGCAAATATCAGTAATTGTCTTGTTTACTATTATTATATAAATGACAAAGGAACTCTTAGTAGTATATCTATTCTTGAGAGTGGAGAGTTTGAACTCCCCATTAGTCATAATACCTTATATAATGGTAATATAGGTATTGGATTTGAAATAGGTAGAATTAATGGAACTGGCACTGGAACTATCACTCAAATTCCTTCTTATCAAGGTGCCTTCGTCACCGACGGAATCGACGACCTGATTACTTCCACCAAGACCGTACAAGAGATGGGTATTACTGATGAGGTTACTGTTGTTAGTATGATTCATCAGATAGATTTAAATTCTACATATACCATAGCAACTACTAATTATATAGAAAATAGTAATTCCAGAGAACACGTTAGAAGCGATGTTTATAATTACGGTAAAACTGGGATATACGGTTATAGTGCGTCATTAATTAATAATACTAAATCTGATATAAAAAACATATTAGGAGATGAAGCAGATTATTATGTTAAGTCAACTAATAGTTTACAAACAATATTTGATGCTAAATTCAGTGTTGTAGGAAGAATTAGTGAATTAACCGAAGCAAGTCAAGTCGCTTGGTACTGGACAATCATCGCCAACAAGGTACTGACTACCGACCAAATCAACCAGGTAATAGCCTACTTCAACTTGGATAAGACGCTTAAACCTGATATGCTTTGTAACATAACTAAACAAGGTATTACTAATGATAATCATGCTGACTTTAATGATAAACTTATTGATTATAGTGGTAATGGAAGAGATATTCAAATGAATAATCTGGCTTGGAAAGGTGGTAGTGGTGTTGCAGCTAAACAATATGAAACATTTAAAGATTGGACTAATACTCCTTATCAAACTTCGACAGTAACAGAAATAGATGAGTTTACTAGAGTAGTAGATTCTACTTCTAATGCTTATTGGGTAAGTATGATTAATAGAACTTCTGATTTTGATAAAGTTCATGATTCTATTAATATAGTTCTATACCAAGATGATATGCTATTAATTCATGAATGTAAATATAAGATAGACGAGAATGTTACAACTAAGGCATTATACGAAACTTTAAAATCGGGTGTAAATACAATAACATTAGCAACTATTGATAAGTTTACAGATATACCGGAAGATGCAGAAATAATGAGTCTTGGCGAATGGGTTAATCCTAAAAGTAACAAAGGTTCTGTTAAGATAACTCTATTACCTAGTTACAAAGGAGGATTGTTGCTTGACGGAGTAAATGACTTCGGTAAGGTGACAGGGATGCCGATTTACAAGGATTATACTTTCATTATAGACTATGAACGTATAAGTTATGCTTCATCTGAAAGATGGGTAGCTGGTGTTGTATCTAAATCTCATGTAGCTAATCAAGGAGCTTTTATTTTAATGACAGCTAATACAGAAGTTGAACCGGGTAAACAGGCTTATTCTTTTGGAGGAGTTACTTCGTTTAATAGAGATGATTTTACAAGAGCTTTGTTATATCAAAGTAAATATAAATGTGGAGATGTTGATTTAACAGTAGGCGAAGGAGTTGATAGTGATACTCTTTGGCTAGGAACATTTAGAAGCAATGACCAAAGATTCTTTAACGGAGCTATCTACTCTCTCATGTCCTTCCCCTATAGTATGTCAGAATTCTTAATCGAAAGACAACTAAAGAAACATAAGTTAGGCACACTATACCCTAATATGGTTGAATTTAGACCTGTTATTACAAGTAATGTAGAATATGTTAGGTTAGATTTTTATTTAAATAATTATCAAAAGAGAATTAATATAGGCGACTATATACCCAAAGATGCTTATCTTAGAGCCAATTTTTATCTAAAAAATAATGTTGATGAACTTACAGTATTTACATTTAACGGAGTAAATATTGGTTATAGAAGAAGTTCCGTTGATGATACGGCTTTTAATATTAACCAAATATATAATTATGATTCTCCGCAAGAAGTAAACATCACTATTGATGAGTACATCAGATATGAGGACATTGTGCAGCCGTATCCAGTTCTATTGAGATTCAACGATGAAAACGGTAATGAAGTATCTTGGGGAGGTAAGTTTAGAGTAGGCTCTACTATTACTATAATAGGTTCTGCCGCTGATTCTAATCTACTTCCTAATATATATAATATATTTGGATTATTATTGAATGACAATCAAGTAACTAGTTCTAAAGTTATTGTTGAAAAAACAATGGTATTTAAGGCTAAAAGTGCTTATATATTTGATAATAATGAACCTAACTGTATTCTTTCTCCTAGACTATTGAGAATACCTAACTCTAGCTATAAGATTCTAGGTTACATTCCCGATATATCCGGTCATGGTAATCATGGAGTTATTCATAACTCGGCTTATGCAGAAGGAAGTGGAGTTAATGAAGATGGTTCATACCAATTTGATGGCGTAGACGACTTTGTTACTATTCCTACTGTTACTGGTGGTAAACAGGTGTTGATGAAAGTTAATTGGGATAGTTCTAATTCTGCTTTACTATATGACCAAAGAGGTTATAATAATGAGTTTGCTATCTATAACGGTTCGGCAGATAGTGATGGCAATCCTATTCCGGCTTATAGTGGAAGAAACAATGGACAAACATACATTGATGGAATCTTGAATAGTAATATTAAGGCTTCGGAATTGAGGGCTATTACCCATAACATAACTATTACAAATGAGTTAAGTGCAGGGGTAAATAAATTTTCTCCTGTTATTGGTTCAAACAGAGTACACAATGCTTACTTTACTAATATGGCATTGTACGACTTCATGCTCTTCGACAACATCTCAACAGACGACAAGATTAAAGAGCTGAATGAGTATGTAGGAATAGAAGGCAATACAGAATGGAGAAAGACGAAATAATTGATTTAACTAACCCAATATTTATACAAGAATGAAATATATTGTTGTACCAGCCGAAGTGCTGATTAATATAACACAAGATACACTAGACGAAATGCATTTAGTATTTCGTTATAGTGTAGATGGAACTGAAGTAATCATGAAAGTTGCTAACTATGAATTACTATTCCCATCAGCAATGACATTACCTTTAACAGAAGAAGATGAAACTCCGGAAGTAGTATATCCGTATCCTACTTATGAAGGAGAAGAATTACAGAAATTGTTAAGCAGTGATAAATGGACTAATAAAGAAGAACAACTATGAGAGAAACTATAAATTTCGTACCTAGTAAGTCAACTCCCAATCACAAAGAAGTACAGTATTGGATAGACTTACAAACTGATCCATATGGTAGATGTATTAAAGCATGGACTGGATCTGAATGGAGTACTATTACTGATAATGATCTAATTGAATCTATTAACAAAGAACTAGCCAATAAAGCAAATAAAGCTACTACTCTGTCTGGTTATGGCATTTAGGATGCATATACTAAGGAACAAGTAGATGCTAAAGTAGCATCTGTATATAGAGTGAAAGGTTCTGTAGCTAATTTCGAAGCACTACCTGCTACAGCTGTAGTTGGAGACGTATATAATCTAACAGATACTGGTGCTAACTATGTATGTATTGTAGCTAGTCCTGCTGAATGGGATAAGTTATCTGAAACAGTAGACTTGAGTCACTGTGTAACATCTGATGAAGTATCTACTATAGTATCTATGACTTAGACAGAATATGACACTTTGTCTGTTAAAGATTCTAAAACACTATATTTAATTCACGAATAATATGAAATTAGGAGATAAAAATATTGTAGCTGCATATCTTGGCGATGTTAATGTATTTACTAACTACTACGGAGTTAGCTTTCCCATAGAACCACAGAATACGTTAATGACTAGAACTGGTTACATGCCTTGGCATAAAGAACTTCCTATACATTCTAAGATGAAGTCTTGCACGATTACTTCTGATGGAACAGTTAAATATCTTAATGCTACAGATAGAACCAAGTATGAAGATGGTACTGATAGAGACATGACATTAAATACTATGGTAGAAATACCAGAGTTCTGGTATAAATGTATGAGAGATGATACTACTGTATATTTGAACTTATATCCAGCAAATCCTCATATTCCAGAAGCTGAACATGTGGAGAAGTTCTATATTTCTGCATATGAAGCATCTAATGTAGATAATGTGTTAAAATCTATTAACAATGGATCTATTACTCCAGTAGTAAACATTAATAGAACTACTATGCAATCTAGAGCTAGGGCTAATAACTCCAGTACTACGAATTGGAACATGTATACTTACAGAGCTCATAGAATACTTACTGTGCTTTACTTAGTTGAATATGCATGTACCAACAGTTAGAAAGCTTTCAATGCCGAATTAACTGCAGAAGGATATCATCAAGGAGGCTTAGGAGATGGAGTTACTACAGGTAATATTAAAGTAAATGGAGTAGATACTTGGAGTTGTGTACCTTGCGGAAGTACAGACGAACATGGTAACTTTACTGGAATAACTCCCGTTACAGTTACTAGTACTGATGCAGAAGGTACTACTACTCAAAAGACTTATAGTGTTCCTACTTATAGAGGTATTGAGAATCCATTTGGTCATGTATGGAAAAATTGTATAGACACACTTGTACATTTTAATGCGCAAACTAATAAAAATGACGTTTATATAAATACCGACTTAAGTACATTTGGATCTACTAATATATCAGATTATGACTATCAATGTAGTACTACTATTACTGAAGGTTATAAGAAGAAGTTAGTATACAATGCAGCATTTGATATATTGCCTCCAATAGATGAAACATTCGGTGGTAATACTACAACTTATTGGTGTGACTACAATTGGACTAACAATAGTACAACTGATAGGTTAATATTAATAGGCGGTCATGCTGGTAATGGCGCGGCTGCTGGGTTGCTCGGTGTTTATTCTAGCTATGGGCTTAGCACTGCTTCTGCTACTGTCGGTACTCGATTAATCTATATACCGTAATTTAATTAAAAATATAGATAGGTTGTTCCTCATCATTAAGCAGTAATGCTAGTAATAGCACGAATGCTAGGTTACTCAATGTTAATTCTAACAATGAGCTTAGCAATGCTAATGCTAATGTCAGTACACTGAATCCGTAATTAAACAAATAAAGAAATTAAGAGACTGTAGAGGAAGACCTTACCCCTTGGTAAAAGATAACATACTAATTAACTGTGTTAGTAACTTTTTTTCGTGAAAACTCGGTAATGGATTACAGATGAAAAGATATAATAATTTATTTGACAAAATAGTAACTTTAGACAATTTATATCTAGCAGATAAAAGAGCTAGAAAACAAAAACAACATAGACCTGAAATAATTAATTTTGATAAGAATAGAGAAAAATTACTTTTAGATCTACAGAAGAAATTAATAAATGGTGAATATAAGACTTCTGAATATTATATATTCAAGATATATGAACCTAAAGAAAGAGAAATATTCAAGCTTCCATACTATCCAGATAGAATAGTACATCATGCTATTATGAATATTATGGAACCTATTTGGGTATCATCTTTCATTAAAGGAACTTATAGTTGTATAAAGAATCGTGGTATACATAAAGCGTTGAAAGATGTTAAGTTCGCACTGAAAGATGAAGCCAATACAAAATACTGTCTTAAGTTAGATGTCAGAAAATTTTATCCTTCAATAGATCATGATATATTAAAATAGCTAATAAGAAGAAAAGTAAAAGATAAGAAATTATTAATTATATTAGATGAAATAATAGATTCTGCATAGGGAGTACCAATTGGTAATTACTTATCACAATTCTTTGCTAATCTATATTTAACATATCTAGATCACTGGATCAAAGAAGAAAAACATATAAAATACTATTTCAGATACGCAGATGATATTGTAATACTTCATGGAGACAAAGACTATTTAAGATAGTTATTTAAGGATATGAAGTAGTACTTAGAAGAAAGACTTAATATTAACTTTAAAGACAACTGGCAAATATTTAAAGTTGACGATAGAGGAATAGATTTCGTAGGGTACAAGATATTTCATACACACGTTCTTCTAAGAAAAAGTATTAAGAAAAACTTTTGTAAGAAAATCAGTAAATTAAATAAAAAAGATAATCTAAGTTAGAACGAATACAAATAGAAAATCTGTAGCTATATAGGTTGGATTAAATATTGCAATGGTAAGAATCTATTAAATAAGATGACAAAGTATAAAGAGCTATTGGAATACATTAATACAAACAAACGCAATAGAACCTAATATATATTATTACGTTTTATAAATAGTTTTCAGATTCATTATCATATCCTAGTTCATCAGTTTGTTCTAGGATTTTTAATATATTTCAAATGTTTATAGAGTTTTTACCACAGATACTTACAGGAATAGCTTCTATCGCAGCACTCTGGTTTACTTATAATCAGTATACTAAGAATAAAATGACTGACTATAAGATTGAAAAATGGAGAAAAGAAGAACATCAAAACAATATAAAGAAGGCAGGTAGTATTGCTACTATATATGGTGAATTGTGGGAGTTGTTATACTTCCTCAAGGCAGATAGAGTATACCTAATTCAACCGCATCCTTTGTATAGAGAGACGTTTATCTCTGCTACGCTTGAAGTAAAAAAATATGGAGTATCATCAGTAAGGGAATCTCTATGTGATATTAAGATTGAATCAGTAGCTAATTTCGTATCAGAGTTAGCAAACCAGGATTATTTATTCATAGAAGATATTGAATCATCTAATCTGGATAACAAGATTAAATCTATAATGACAAGCAACGGTTGTCATACTACTGCTATACGAAAATTATCAGATGAAAAGAATAATTGGATTGGAAGTATAGTAATAGGCTACATTCATGATTTCAAATAGAATGAAATAGATGTAGAACTAGTAGAAAAAATGTCTAGATCTAGTGCGCTAGCAATCTAGTATATATTACCAGAGTTTAAAACAGAATAACATGTTATCAGAGATTAAGAGTTATCTCAGTAAATTGGCAGTCATTATCATAATTGGTTTGACTGCCTTTTGTTTTTATTAGAGTAAGAAGATATAGGTTTTAGATGAACGTCTAGGACAAGTAACAAATAATTACGAATATTACCAGAGTTTGACAAGTAGATTAAGAGACGATAATAGAACGCTTCAGTTAAAAGTAACAGATCTAAATAGTTCTAATGATAGTCTACTTTAGACTGCCAAGGAAGTGTAGAAAGAATTAAAGATCAAAGACAAGAACCTCTAGTAGGTACAAGTAATCAATACAGAAATGAAGGATACTATTACTAAAATAATAACTAAAGAAGTAGACTTTAAAGAAGACTTAAAGCTAAATCCTTTAACTACTATCACAGTAGAAAGAAAAGACTCAATCTTAACCGCCATACTAGATTTAAGGAACTCTCAAGTATTGTTCGTAGAAGAGAAAAAAGAATATCGTAATAAGTATAAGAATGGCTTCTAGAGGTTCTTACACTTTGATTGGAAGAAAGATCGTATCAGAAAGTATCAGATATATAACAGCAATGACTTAATTAAAGTAACAGATACTAGGATAGTTGAAGTTACGGAATAATCAAACAAAACATTAAAATTAATCAATAATAATATGCATAGAATAATCCGTACAAAAGCTTATGAAGCTAAGCATGGTCCTCATTTTGATGACGAGCATGCACGTAAAGCTGTAAGTAAAATGGAGAACGAGGATGGCTCTAGAGGTCAACACTGGTCAATAGAGGAGACTTCGGCCTTAGCTAATCAGTATGGAATTCGTTTTGATGACAAGTTCAACAAATACGATTGGTATGTTGCATTGAATATGGTTTACTCTGATTACTATAGAGTGATAGTTAACATGACTGGCTCTAACAACGCTAAGTACTTTGTAGAACTAGCTAAAGCTTGGTTATGTGACAAAGATATCGACGAAGGTAAGATGTGGTATTACTATGTTTATATCATGTGTGACAAGATTAGAGAAGCTGAAGATGAACTCTTCGACAGAAACTACAGCAGATATGAAGATGATGACGATGATGAAGCCTACGGTAACTTTCGTAGAGGCGGAAGAATGGGAAGATCTTCATATGGTAGACGTAGAGAATATGACAGAGAATACGACGAGAGGGACTATGAGAAGGAGAAAATGTTTCCCTACGAAGATGAACTCAAACGTGGTCGTTCTGTGCGCTACATTAGATATTAATCAAATAAAATCAATCCTAAATAAAATCAACAATTATGTTAGAAGATAAAATTATCCTTCAAGACCGCGGTTTTGACGCTGGTCTGGCTGCTTTAATGCAAAACGCAAACAAAGGTATGGACCCTGCTGCTTTGATGGCTATGATGAATAATAATGGCGGATTCGGCGGTAACGGCGGATGGTGGTGGATCTGGATCATCCTGATCTTCTTCTGCTGGGGTGGCTGGGGAGGCAACGGCTTCGGTAACAGAGGCGGTGAAGCTTCTCAACTTGCTTCTCAGTTGAATACTGACGCTAATACTAACCTGTTGATGCAAGCTATCAATGGTAATAAGGAAGCTATCAGTACTTTGTCAAATACTCTGAACTGTGATATCAATTCAGTACAGAACGCTTTAAATACAATCAACACTAGTGTTAGTCAGATTGCTTGTGATACTAAACTGACTGGTTGTCAAGTTATCAATGCAATTACTTCTGGTAATGCACAATTGGCTTCACAACTGGCAAGTTGCTGCTGCGATGTAAGAGAATCTATCGCAGGTGTAAATAATAACATTACTAAGATGGGTTATGAAAACCAGTTAGCTAACTGCAACCAAACTAATACATTGCAGAATGCTATCACATCTGGATTCAACAGCTTGATGTCTGATAACGCATCTAAGTTCAATATAATCGGAGCAAAAATAGACGCTCAGACGTAGATAATCAATGATAAATTCTGTCAGCTTGAAATGCGTGAAATGCAGAACAAGATTGATAGCTTACGTGAAGACAAGGCTGCATTGCAGTTGTCCGCTTCACAACAGGCTCAGACAGCTAATATCGTTAATCAGATTAGACCTTGTCCGGTTCCTGCATATTTAACATGCAACCCTTATGGCTGCAACGGTGGTTTCACTGGTTACGGTTTTAATGGTTACGGCTATAACGACGGTTGTGGCTGTGGATATTAAGAAAGGAGGTAATTATGTTTTTTACCTTTAATCCATATCCATTTAGTAGAAGCAATGTAAGAACGATTGATAATTTTGGTATACCGTCATTAAGAACAATCTATGTTACTACTGATACTACCAATAATACTGTTACTTACGGTATCTGTCCTAGAATATGGAGACAGCTTCCTTGTGAAGGAATGTTCCTATTAAATATAGTAAACACTCCAGCTACTACAGTAACAGCAGCTTCTCTAGTAAGTATTGATACTACTAGAACAGCCAATCAGGTAAATCCTACTACAACTACTTCTACAGGAGCAAGAGCTCTAATCAACGGCTCAGGTGATCAGATGGTTACAGAAGAAATTTCTACAGGTAATAGATATTTAATCTATTATAACAAAGCTAATGGAATATTTCAAACTGTAAATCACATCGTATTACCAGCTGCTGCAAATGCTTAATTTTAACAAGGGCTCTTAGGAGCCCTTAAACAAATACTTATTATGATAACATTCTCACAACTAAGTATAGGTGACCCTATATACGTATTAGAAATTATAGGTACATTCAAGAAGAGTACTAATTACTTTGCTGGTAATATAGTAAGTGTATCTAAAGTATATGATGAACCGCTACCACCTTAGTAGTTTCCAATGCCTAATCAGAGTAGAAAAAGATTAGTTGACATAGTTATAAGTTGTGGTGGTGAACAGAAGAAGCTAACAGTAGAAGAAGGTAAATCATTGATTAATGATACTCAATTAGGTCTTACTGTAGCTACAGATAAACAACATATAGTCAACATGGTTAAGTCTAGTTACAATGAATACAAAGCAAAGAAAGAAGCTGTTGCTAAGTATGATGAAGAAATGACAAAATGTGAGGCTATACTTAAGTAGTTAGACTATACAGAGAAAGAACCTGAAAAGGAAGATCCTAGAATATAGGAACTACAAGATTAGGTTAAAGAACTTAAAGATTTAATAAAGCAGGCAAGTAATATGGTTCCACCTTAGATGAAACAGATGTTACCATAGAATATACAGAATGCAATGAATGAGGCTAGTTAATACTAGCCTTTTTTTTAAGCCTTTTAGACAAACGCTATTATATTACTTGACCAATTGTACTACTACACCTATAAAATGGCTTAGAACGCATCTAAATACGTTATAAAGATATTTAATAAATAATGCATTATGAAATTAAATACACTGAATACTATTATTGATGATATTCTACTTGAATTGCGCAATAGTTCTGTAGCGGAATCAGAACATATAAGTAGGATATAGATCGAACAATGGATAGCCAATTATCGAGCTGTACTCATAAAGCAAGATATAGATAAAGGTAGAGATATTAATCCAATGTACATCCAGACTATGCCATGTATACACTTAGATAAAGTAGATACTGTGGCTGGTAAGATAGAGTACAAGAGTAATATAGAACTGCCTAAACTGATAGACTTCCATTTCAGGACTGGTTTAGTATATGTTAAAGACATGTACGGTAACCTTATTCAGCTAGGTCATGAAACTAAAATGAAATATCAAAGATACAGAAAGTATACCTGTGGTGATTACATAGCTTATATTAAGAACAACAGGTTATATATCGAAGGTAGTGACAATCAACTAGAATGGGTAGAGATAGGAATCATAGCAGAGAATCCAGCAGACTTAAATGAGTGCTTTGATCCTGATAGTGAATACCCTGTACCTGCACATATGATACCGGTTATTAAAGATATGATCTTTAGTAAAGAGTTAAATATCATGCATCAGATGCCTAGTGATGAAACTAATAACTCTAGAGATGATATGTAGAACATTAATGTTAGATAGCAATGAAGAAATCGTATACTATAACAGACTTCTATGAGTTCTACTTATCTTAGATCGAAAGAGATACTGTATATGATGTTGACTACAAAACATACAGGCATATAGTTGAAGATTACTTTAAGTATATAGTAGAGGAAGTTATGGATAACAGCAGAGAGTTTAAACTTCCATGTAGACTGGGTAATCTAAGTATAGTTAAGAGATAGCCTAAGAACTTTGATAACAAGAGCTTAAGAATAGATTATCACGAAAGTAAGATACAAGGTAAACCTATTTACTTTATTAATGAACACAGTAATTACTATAAATTTAGATTCCTGTGGAGTAAGAAGGATTGTTTACTTACTAATAAGACAAAGTATTAGTTCGTAGCTTCAAGAGCTAATAAGAGAAGGCTAGCATAGATAATTAAGAATAGAGAACACGATTATGTTGAAATTCGATAATATATTTGAATTCAAGTAGGACGGATAGTACCAATTTGATGACGTATCTGGGGTATACGCTATAGTTAATCTATTGAACAATAAAAAATATATTGGATCTAGCAGCTCTATAAGAAGAAGATACCGTTAGCATTTCAATGAACTATGTAATAATAAACATTCTAATACTATATTATAGCGCGCTTTCAATAAATATGGATAGAAACATTTCGGTTTTTTGATATTAGAAACTTGCGAAGACGTGAAGGATACTTTGCTATTTATCGAATAGAAATATATAGATGAACTGGGTGACTACAATATATGTAAGGTTGCAGGAAAAACCACTGGAATACACAATAGTGGACACGCTATATCAGAGGCTCATAAGTAGATAATTGCTAATAGTAATAAAAACAGACAGTGGAGCGAGTCAAGTCTATAGAAAAAATCAGAATGGATGAAAACCAGTGCCCTTGTTGCATCACAGAGAAAAAAGATAGATATGTACTCATTAGATAATACTTATATGTGCACATATGATTCTATAGCAGACGCTGCAAAACATATGGGCAATATTAACAAAAGAGTATCTATAAAAAGATGTTGTTAGGGAAAATACAAATCAGCGTACGGATTTAAATGGAAATATCACAAAGATAATAATTATGATAAATAATAATATGGTATCATCCAAAGCAGTTATTGCTAAGATTATAGCTGATTTGGATTTAAAAGAAGACGATATTAAAATAACGGACATACGAGAGTGGATATCTGAAGCCATGGAAAAGATTGGAGCTGTTCAATAGTTAGAACACAAAGTAGCCAATCTGAAGATATGTGACTATCAAGCCAAACTACCGTGTGATCTGTATAGATTAAATCAAGTTGCGTTCTCGTTTGAGAATAGTTGTGGTTGGTTACCAATGAGAAAGGTTACTAACTCTTTTGGTATATATAAGAAGTGTAGTGGGTGCAATCCCAAAATGCTAGTACAAGATAGCGCCTTGATTCCATTGGTTAAGAATATCTTTAATCTAGATGATGATAAGGAAGCTTTAGAGATACTTAATAGTGATAAGAATATTAAACAAACCTTAGATGCTTTAGTAAATCAATATACTGTACCTAGTAATAACGGAAGACTGATAATAGGTAATCCGGCTACTTTTAATACCAGTCTACAGTACTCTACTAAACCTGGTTACATTACTGTTAATGTACCGTGTGGTTGGGTTAAAATATCTTATCACGCCATACCTACTGATGAAGATAGTATGCCCATGATACCAGATATACCCTCATACTTTGAAGCTATATTTTGGTATGTAGCAATGAAGATGTCTTATCCTAAATACTTGAAAGGATAGTTGAACTAGAATATATACTATGATATGAGAAACTCATGGAACTTCTACCGTAAACAAGCATACGCAGAAGCCATGATGCCTACTGTAGATGAATTAGAAACTATCAAGAACGTATGGCATAAACCATATACTGAATTCAGAGATCATGATACTTTCTTTGAAACTACAGGAGATGAACAAATATTATATAACTGGAATAGACCATGAGTAATACATTACAAACAAACACATTTACAGGAGGTCTTAACCTAGATACTGACATTACTATGGTTCCTGATAACCAATATCGTTATGCAGAGAATGTTCGTGTTATAACTGATACTGATGGAAGTACCGGTGTATTGTAGAATATACAAGATGTAAAATTAGTAGAAGGAGGAGACTTTCTGTTCTATGATGAGAAAGTATTAGCTACTACTACCATAGATAAATATGGTATTATCATTACTGTAGATGATGCTCATGTAAATAGAATCTATAGAGTAGATAACTATAACAACCCTCCGCTGAAACATACTATAGTGGTAAAAGGTAAACTTGGTTATACGGAAGACTCTAATATTAAGATAGTAGCTAATTATGAATCTGAAGGCATTATAAAGCTGTACATAGCTTGTCCAGAGTAGATAATAAAGACTCTTAATATAATGGATGATAAGTATGTATACACATCTGGTAAAGATAACTCGTATCTAGATAGTGCAGGTAATTTAAAAAATCCTAGCTTACTAGATATACAAATATCCGCTTTACTTACTCAACCTGAAGTAACTTCACTAGGAGGTGGATAGTTAAAAACCGGAGTTGTACAATACGCATACCAATTGTTTAATGCTCGTGGTTCTAGTACTAATTTCTCTCCAGTAAGTAATGCCATACACTTAACCACTAGTAATGTATCAACAGGTTAGCAGTAGTACATGGGGGCTAATAAAGATATTAACTCTGGTAAGAGTGTTAACTTTACTGTTAAACTTAATGATATTCCCGAAGGATTATTTGATAGTATTAGACTTATACGTATACATTACACAGACTATACAGAAGATCCTATTATCGAAGTATTTCAAGAAGCTACTATATCTACTTCTGTTAGAGAGTATAGCTTTACAGATGTAGGCGGTTCTGCTATCAATACTCTAACTATAGAGGAGTTTAACAAGACATAGGAATCATCATTTGCAGCCGCGACCATAGAAGCTAAAGATAATATTCTATTTGCAGCTAATATAACTGAAGCTACATGGAAGCCTGATTATGATGCAAGAGCTTATCGTTTTACTTCTAATGGCAGATTGATACTTAAAGGAGCTAGTTCTGATTAGGATATAGATGTCACTCTATCTAGTTCTACTCTAAACTCTTATCTAAAAAACATACCAGAGGATCACGATTGTATAAATCCGTATAACTTGACAGACTATGCAATGAGCGCTGCTAACGTAACCAAATATAAATTTGGTAGCAATACTCTTGGTGGTACTGGTCTTAATATAGATTATGAATTTATTACTACGGATATTACATTAGACGAGTAGTACCAGAATACTCTATCTATAACTACTAATGTTACTAAGGATAATACGATCAACATAAGTAAGCTAGATGGTTCTCTAATAGAAACTGTTACTTTAGGTAGCGCATCTGACAGTAGATTTAAAAACTACGCGGATCCATACTTTGCTTCTAAATATAGAAGTCATCATAGAGATGAAATATACAGATACGGTATAGTATTCTTTAATGATAAAAACATTGCAACTCCTGTGTATTGGATAGGGGATATTAAGTTTCCACATTGCTATGAAGCGTGTCCTTGGTATGTAGACAATTAGTCATTGAAAGGAAAACCAATAGGTATTAGATTCAATGTTAGGAATTACCCAGATGGTGCACATACTTATCAGATAGTAAGATGCAAGAGAACTAAGGAAGATAGAACAGTATTAACACAAGCAATAGTATCAGCTACTGTCTCATACCCGTATCACTCAGTTAGAGATGCTGAGTATGATATAGCATCTGAAAACACTAGACGTCCTTATACTTTCTTAGGCAACTCATATTAGAAGAATGGTTTCTGGGCTACCTTTACTGGTTTCTATTATAAGTGGTTGCTAGGAGAAAGAGTAGATAGTAGTATCGTAACTCTGATAAGTCCAGAGATAGATATGAATAAAGATGATATGGCTGCTAATATCAAAGGATGTAGAGGTGATTTGTGCATGTACTTAGATCCTAGAACTAGTAGAATGACAAGTAGAGACAACGAGAAATATTATGGAGCATATATATCTTCTGACAGAACTCAATTGATCGTAGAACATACTCAAGTAAGTGGAGAAATGAAATCTCAGAAGAATGATATGTACCCGTTTAGAGCTGGAGACTTAGTACAAAGCTCAAACGACTTTAATAATATGTTCATAATATCTGTTGATAATGGTACTAATCAAATAGGACATCAGTTCAATGGTATATCTAATATGATTGGCAAGCGTTACGTCGCTCATTATACAGGTTTAAGTAATAACGTGAGAGGTAGTTTTGACATAATTGAAGTTACCAATCCTATTATTATGCAAACTTTGGAATGGAACGACGCAGTGTCTAAACACTCATCTATAGCAGGAAAAACATACCTAAATGCATCCGTGTCACATAATTAGGATTAGAACAATGGAACTAATGCTAATAAGACAGGTTACTTTGGTAATTGCTTAGTTATAAACAGAAGTAATAATAATATAGGAGTACCTAATACTATTAGTACAGATATGTCTACTTCTAATAATCTATCTACTAAAGCTAACTCTGGAGTAGCTTCTGCTATATAGCAATTTAATTATACTCCATTTACTACACCTGTAGTGAATATTAAAACTACTAACATACCATACGGTGGCAATACCTATAATGCACGTAGTAATTCCACATATATAAGTACATATAGTAACCACATAATAGAAAATGAATCTAGTAGTTACGTTAATGTATTTGGAGGAGATACTTACTTAGGCATACTTGATAATAAGACTGTTATTTATATTCCGTAGCTTACTGGAGACAAACAGTCACCAGATACTTACTGTGGAATATCTATATCTGACTATATTCCTTTTGAAACTACTATCAACATGGCTCTAATGTATGGTCAATCGGCATCCAGAGTAGCAAGTGGTGGTTTAGATTACGTTGATCCATATTTAGGGTTAACAGCTGCTGGAGGATCATACGGTGGTCATAGTCAAGAAAAACCTTATTATGCATATAATGACGCTTATAGTGTTCAACCAGATGCTCAGATGTATGCTGTAGATTCTACTTATTCCATAAGTAATCTTAAGTCAGGTAATAGAATTAGATATTCTGGTACTAAGACAGCTAACGAAATAACAGATAGCTGGACTAGTTTTAAGGTTGCTGATTACTTAGATGTAGATTCATCTCATGGAGATATAACTAATCTAAAGAACTTCAATGATCAGTTATTATTCTGGCAGAAGGATGCTGTAGGTATAGCTGCTGTTAGAGATAGATCTTTGATTACGGATAATGATCAAGCATCACTAGTATTAGGTACTGGTGGAGTACTAGATAGATATGATTATGTAACTACTTCTAATGGTTCTGATACACCTAATGATAAGAGTATTATTGGTACTCCTAGTGGTTTGTATTGGTATGATGATAGTAAGAATGAAGTATGTTCATATACTAATCAAGTATAGAAATTATCTAAGGCTAAGAGTGTGCAATCATGGTTTAATGATAATAGTAGGAAAGCAAAAGTAAGTATATATGATCCTAAATTCAATGAAGTACAAATGGGATTTGAAGGAAAGGATTTAGTTTATAATGAGTAGCTGCAATAGTTCTCATCATTTTATACTTTTAATCCTGACAATTGCTTATCTTTTCCGGATAGACTCTTGTATATCAAGAACTAGATGATACAAGAAAACGCAGATTTTCCGTTAAATAAAATGCGTTCTAAGTTATAGATTATAATTAATAAGGATCCATTACTTACTAAAACTTATGATAATGTATTCTTTAGTGGAGAGTTTGATGATGTTCAAGAGATGATGTAGGATATTAAATTTACTACTAAGACTCAAGAAGGAACCATATTTAGAGATAATACTGAGGTAAGTAATCCAATAGAACAAAGAGAAGATACATATAGATTTGCTGTGGGTAGAGAGAAAGAAAGTAAAGATGATATGTCATTACCTGGTAGAATGAAAGGTAAATACATGATATGTGATTACTTAATTAACTGTGACAATCAGCGTAACTTCAAACTCCCTAATATTAACACAACATATAGATATTCATTAGTATGAGAAAAGTAAATAAAAAGAATTGTTTTTCAGGAGGTGGTACTTCTTATAACCCACAGACACTACAATCCCCGTATCTATAGACGGATTTCAGTAAGCAGTTACCTACACAATTAACAGCTCCAACATCTGTATAGCAATATGCACCTGGTAACTATAATCCGGGTAGTTCTGCTAATCCATTGTTTGGTTCTAAAGTATAGAACTTGTTTGGTGGAGCTAGTGCAGGTAGTCAAGGAATAGGAGGTATAGGTCAAGCTGGAGATGCTATTAACTCTATGATAGGTAATGTAACTGCTCCTGCTACAGCTACTACTAAAGGAGAAGCTAATATGCAAACTGTAACTAATACAATCGGTGGAGCAGCTAAGGGAGCAGCAGCTGGGTTTGCAGTTGGTGGACCAGTAGGAGCAATAGTTGGTGGAGTTGCTGGTTTAGCATCTGGTATAACAGGTAATAAAGGTAAAGTAAATCTACAATCTAACCCATACGATGATAATATTACTGTTAATTACGGTACTGGCATCAGAGGTGGAAAAAAGAATAGAAGAAAGATAGAGAGACAAAGAGACCAAGCTATAGCTAATGCTAGAAGTAATCAGGCTAGTTTGGCTATGGGTTATTAGAATGAATAGGAATTCTATCAAGACTACGATACAGATATACAGACAATGGCTTACGGAGGTACAGCTAGTAGTTTGGCGTATGTAGATGATGGAGAGGTACTCAATACTCCACAAGGAAATATAGTTAATGTACCAGAAGAAGGTAAACCAACAGATAGTAATTTGGTTAACTTACCAGAAGGTACTAGAATACTTAGTGATAAGAGAAAAGTACCGGGAAGTAAAGAAACGTTTGCACAGATGGGTAAAAGATTAATGTCTAAGAAAACAAGTAAGTCTAAAGATAAGTATGCAGAGAATGCAGCTATGTTAAACTAGATGCATGACTAGATGATATACGATAGACTGTTTGCTATACAAGAGGGAACTAAAAAGAGTAATAGCAAGGTATAGAAGTTCGATGGTGGAGGTATAGTTACCGCTAATAATAAAGGAAGAATGGTATAGGTTGCAGATAGATTATACAGACCTTGGAACTATTGGGAAGATGTATATGAAAGTAACCAATATGTACCAGGAGCTACGCAACAACCAGCATCTAAAACTCAACCGAGTGTACCAGCATCAACTTATGCCGAAACTCCTAACACTAGTAATTCTAATGATCCTTATGCAAAATAGGACTACTACTTCTCTATGAAGGATATAGTTAGAGTGGCAGATGATGCAGTGAACTCAGGAAATTGGCGTAAAGGCGGCTTACCGTACTGGTTGTTATCTGCTACAGGTCCTTCTACTGTACAACCTACTAACACTAGAACCGTAGTGCCTGCCGCTAAACCGACTACTACTGCCAGTAGTCAAGGTACTAAACAACGTAGCAAAGCATCTGTTGCTAGTAGACCTACTACTAACACTAGAACAATAGAACCAGTGTAGAACACATTGGACCTTAGTGGAGAAACACAAGCAAGAGTACCGTATGAAACAGCTCCGTACATATCTTCTACCTCTAGTACTTCTACTCCTGCTACATCTAATCCTATAGTCACTAGTACTCCTAGTAATGATTGGGGTTCTGGGATAGTGAATCTATTCACAGATGTTGCAGCTTTAGCCCCTACTATATCTAATATGTATGCAAAACCTGAGTCTTTCAATGCAGTATATAATCCATACGAAGCACAGATAAATTAGACAATGGCTAATCGTAGATTCGACATTAGTCCAGCTAAGAGAGCTATTCGTGAGAACAGAGCGATCAGTAACTACAATGCGGCTAATTACAATCCTAATACTGGAGCTAATCTAGCGTACAGAATTCAGAGTCAGGTTGCAGCTAACAAAGCTATATCCGATTTATATTCTACAGCTAGCAATGTTAATAATCAGTATAAAGCAGATTATGCTAGTACTTTGAATAGTTTAGGACAGCAGAGAGTTAATGCTACTAATATGGCAGTAGATATGAATGCTAGAAGCAGAGCTGCTGCTAGAAACATTCAAAGAACAGCTTTGAGTCAATTGAGTCAGTACGCACAGAACAAACAACTTATGAAGAATCAGAAGTCTAGAGATATGGCTATGTTAGAAATGTATGGACCATTCTTGGAAGCTGGTTATAAAGCAAGTGATTTCGCATCATTCATGAAAAAATTTAAGAAAGGATAATATGGCAGCAAATATGTACGATCAAGCCGCATAGGCTTAGTTTATTAATACTTATGTGCCTATCAATTTTGGTGAGTTATACAGAATAGGTGCGGCACAAAAACAAGCAGTAGATCAAGCAGCAGAACAATTTACTACACAGTTACAGAAGTTTGGAGAATTTAGATCACCTTCCAGAGTAGATACAGAAAATTATTATAATATGACTATTGGCAGAGAAGACTTTCAGAATGCCATTAATCAAATGGTATCTAATCCTGACTATATGAAGGACGCTAGTAATAGAGCTCAACTACAATCATTAATAAATAGTGTAGATTATGCTGCTCTGTCTCAGTTAAAGGAAAGCGCAGACTATTAGAGAATGGGTCTACAGACGAGAGCTAAGATGAAAGCAGAAGGTAGACTCAAAGACAGCTGGGACAAGTCAGATATAGCTAACTATGATACTCTAGGTACTGGTAAAATATTTGATGATATTACTCCAGTAGCTTATATGAATCTGAATGAACTCAGTACTCCTTACTTTAATGATCTGAAACCGGGTTTCTTAGGTACGGATTATGTGAATGGTACTAGATATGTAGTAACTGGTAATAATATGGAAGATCTTATGGCAGTAGCTACAGCTAAGTTCAATGATTTAATTGATACTCCACAAGGTCAGAAGTACTTTGAAGAGTATTTAGCTATGAATAACGGTGATGCAAATGCTGCCAAATCTCAATTCATTAATGCAGTAGCTCAATCACAAATTGATAGAACTCGTAGACCTAAGTATGATGTAGATCCTGCTTTCATAGAACAGTTGAGATATAGTTTAAAGGCAAAGGCTGCTGGAGCTTCAGAAGCAAGTCAAGTATTGCCAGACTTATCTAGAATACTGGCTACTACTACTGTACAAAATAACTTAGCTACTCTTGGAGGTTTAACTCCTGAAGAGAGATCCGCAGTTGCTAGTGGACAAGCTAATTCTGAAGTATATCAGAAAGCAAGTAGAAATATGAGCAACAATCTCAAGACAGCATGGAATAGCTTGAGTAAAGCTTCTGGAATAAACAGTGCTTCTAGAAAACTATTAGACATGATCAGTCAGCCTTTATCTAAAGAAGTAGACACTAGCCTACTTGTAGAAGGTGGTGGAGAAGCTCTGGGTAAAGATGCAAAGCTTACTAATAGTACAGCTAATATGACACTTGGCGCAGATATGACGTTTGGATTACTTGGATATGAGAATGGAGCTCTAGGTTATGCAATGAGTAATATGCAGAATGCTTCAGATGAAAAACAAAAAAAAGCATGGAAAGATAGATCTGTGGCAATGGCTACTATTCAACAAGCTTGGTACAACGATCAATTCAGAGATGTTATTGTTAAAGGATCTGGTCAAGTACTTAGTGATAATAATGAAGTATATCACAAACGTAAAGTATATATACCTATAGATCAGTTAAGAAACATTGGTTTCGAATCAATTAGTAAAGGAGACTTCTCTAAGTTAATAGGTAGTAAAGTAGTATCTCTGGGAGATATTATAGATAAACAATAGATAGAGATCACACAAGAATATGATCCAAAAACTGGAGAGGTACTAAAAGGAGAAACTACTAAGAAGTTAACTAGAAAGAAACTAGATGATTCCGATCTGTATGTAGAGTTTGATGCTACTTATCCTCTACAGATAGGTAATAATGAAGCTACTATTACCAGAAATGCCAATTACGAACGACAAGTCAGAACACTTGGAACTAAAGAAAAATATTCATAGGCAGAAGATTCAGCTAACAGATATCTAAGATAATATGGAAGATAACAAATTCATGGTAGGCGCTCCCAAAATGAACGCCATGACTTATGGTTCTATGGATACCGTACAAAATATACCTACTACTTCTGAGAGGAAATAGTAGGTATAGGAGTATGATTATGATATACCTTCTAACTTAGCAGATATATATACTAGAAAAGGCAGTACTGAGACTCCAGAAGAGAAAAGCAACGACTATAACTGGTCTAAGATACTTAACGTTGCTACAGGTATTGCCTTTACTCCTAATGCGGGTATTGCAATAAAAGGAGGTTACGATATATATAATAGCCAGTTAGGTCAATCTGTTGTAGAGAAAGCAGTAGAAACAAATATCAGATCCTTAGAAGGTGATTTAGCCAGAAAAGAACTACGTACTATGCAAAGTATAGAGTTCTTGAAAGACTATGAAGAGAAACTACAAAGATTAAATCAGATACAAAGTACAGGAGAAGGTGATCCATAGGAAGCAACTCAGTTATAGACGTATTTGGATCAGAATGCTTAGACTTATGAGTTACTGATAAGAGGTAACAGTAAGTTAGCTCCTCTGTACTACGATGGATTTGAAACAAACAGTATTACTGGAGAGAAAACAACTTCCATAGGATTGCAAGTAGATCCTAAGAAAGTACCATTATGGGATAGACTTATGCTTAGTATATCTACTATGTTTGATAACAAAGCTGAGGCATACGAGGAGTACGTTAAAACTGGTTATGGTGATGCTGTATTAAATATCAAGCCTAAAGAAAGTGTATGGAATAATCCTGATAGAACTGGTATTATAAACAGTTTGTAGAAGTTATATGATGATAGTATAACATCTCAAGAACTTAAGGTACAAAAGATTAAAGACAGACAAGGTATCTTAAAAGAAGGTAGCTGGTTCTTTGATCCTAATCAAATATCTCCAGAGTTTAGAGAAAGAGTAAACAATAATGAGTTTGCTTGGGGAGATCTAGAATCTTATCCTTACGCAATACCGCAGTTAGGTTCTTCTTTAGGAGAAATTGCTTCTACTGTAGAAACTGCTACTCTTGGTAGACTAGTAAGTATGGCTGCAAAAACTGCCGCTAAGAGAGGAAATCCCTATTCAGCTGCTTTGTTAGCTATCGGGGAGTTTGGTTTAAATGCAGCTAACAGTTATTATCAGCGTACTCAAGAAACCAATGCTGAAGTATTTGATGCTTACTTGAATAACATAGTAAATCAAATGGATTCAGGTAATCTGGATGTAGATAGAATATTAGATCAAGGTATCGAGAAACTACAGGCTAGAGGGATTAATACAGATGAAATGACCATGCCATAGATTCTTGAAGATATGCTTCTGTACAATATCAAAACAGATGATCCTAACTTTGAGAATATAAAACTTAGTGCATACAATGGTCTGGATAATATCTTTACTTCTAACATGGCTTTAGGAGTATGGGATGCCATGGATATGGCTTTATACTCTTATGGAGGTAAGCTTGCTGTGAAATCAGCAAAAGAGTTACTCAAGCAGGGAGGTAAAGGTTTAGCTAAAGCCACTGGACTTACTAAGGTTGCGGATATAGCCGATAAGTTTATAGATAACAGAATAAACAAAGCTCTATACAGAATGGCTTCTAAAGACGTATTTAAAGCCAATAAGTATAGAGATGTACTTAATACTGTGGTAGGTTTAGGTACTAAACTTGGAGTAACCGCATTCGGAGAGGGTACAGAAGAAGGACAGCAGTACTTAATTCAAAGAGATTACGAATTAAGTTCTAAGTATGATCCTAAGAAGATGACATTGCTGGATGCATTCTTTAAGAACTTCCAATATGGTGCAGAAGCCAACATGGCTCTGATGGGTTTACATCCTGATGAAGCTTTGAACAATGACAAAGAACTAGAGCAGAACATGAAAGTTGGTGCTCTTATAGGTTTGTTAATGGGTGGTGCTGGTACTACTATATCTGATGGTCATCAACTTATTAGAGATGTGAAATCTAATAAGATGTTACGTAACATGGCTGCTTATGACATTAGTAATAAAGAAGAAGATATTAAAGTAGACAGATGGTATAATGCAGTAAAGAAGGGTTATACCCAAGATGTGATTCAGAATCTTCAAGACATTAGAGATAGATTTACTCCAGAAGGTCTTACTCAAGAAGATATAGATGAAGATATTAAAAAAGCTAGACAGTTAGAGAGTATATACTATAATCCTAATGTATCTGAGAACTTAGAACAATTAGGAATTAAAGTAGGCAGTGAGGAGCATAAGACGTTTGCTAAGAATGCAATGAAAGCGTATGACTTAGAACGCGTGTTTAACTCTCAAGCTAAGGAAGCCAACAAGAAACTTGCTGAAAAAGTAAATCAAATATATAGTTCTGATGAGTTTAGAAACTCAGTGGATGAGTATTGGGATAATTTGTCTGATGCAGAAAGAGAAGCATGGGGAGTTAAAGAGAACCTAATTAGTATAGTAAGAGATGCTCAGTAGACATTCACTACTCTTAATGTTCTGAATAAGCTGAAGAGACAGCTCAAAGACATGCAATCCTTTATTGCTCAAGCAAAGAAGAACGGTCTGGATGTTAGTGACGAGAATATAGCTTCTGTAGTATATCACATTAATCGTAAACAGAAATAGTTAGAAGATGCTACTAAGAAGGATAAGAAGATGTTCAAATAGCTTAAAGATATATTTGGAATCAATACTGATCCAGAACTAGAGCAATTAATAGCAGATGAAAATATACTTGTTGGATTACTTAGTAAGGCTGTAAACCGACGTGCTGCATATTAGAACGGAGTAGTACTCAGAACTGATATGAACAGACGTGCTGACTTCAACATTCGTAACTGGTCACAATTATCAGAACAAGAACAACAAGAAGTACGTGATAGATATACAAAAGAAGCACAAGACAACGGTCAAGAAGCTCCTAGCGATAGATCTATAATTGCTAGATACAATAGAGATGTACAGCAAAATGATATTATAGACGAGTCTGTAAATGCTGCTAGAAAGTATGCTAATGATATTATTAAGGCAGATCTTGATAGATATACTTAGAATGACAGATCTTATAGTGAAGTAAGCGAAATAGAAGATGCTCAGAATGAGGATACACAAGATACTCAGATGATATCAGAAGAAGAGCCTGACTTTACTCCAACTGGAGAAGGAGATAACTCTGGATCTCAAATAGCATCAACTGACTTAGATGTTAAGCAGAGAGAAGAAGAAACTAGTCTGGTAGAGGATGTATACACTGAATCTGAAGAAGATAAGTTAATTGCTAAGGATGAAGAGACTGGAGACATAGAAGAGATGGATATAAGTGATCTAGTTACTGTAGCAGATGATGCTGAAGATGTATCAAACGAAAGAACTGTTGATGATATAACTGAAGAGGAGATAACTAGAGATACTAAAGACGATACACAAGATAAGATAGATATGGAAAATCTTATGGATGCATCTAACTTTAGAGATCCTGACGATGACTTTGGTTTAACATCTGATGATAATCCTTTCTTAGATCCTCAAACAGAACCCGAGATTCCAGATGCTATAAAAGCTACTATGATAGAAGATCAACCAGAAGAACTTCCTTTCATTGATCCTGTAGCTCTAGAAAGATCAGCAAATAAAGCATTTCCTGATGCAGAGGACTACTTTATAGATAATCAAGGTAGAATGTTCTTGAATGGTAAAGAGGTTACTAAAGAACAGATTGAGAAAGAGAATCTAGCTGAACAATACTCTGATGATTCTACTAAGACCCTATCGGAAAAAGCTAATGAACAGGAGAAGGAAAAGGGTATAGTACCGGGTCTTTCGTCTTCTACTAGCATAATGAATAGTTGGTTAGTAGGAAGAACATTATTTTATAGACCAGATGCTACTAAGCCTATGGATCTTCCATTCAAAGTAAAAGGAGCAAAGAATATACACTCAGGAAAAGAGTTAGGAGAGGCTATGGGTGATCCTAATTTCTTATCTGATGCTAAGGTATACTTTGTTCCGGGACCTACTATGTCCTCAAATGAAGCTGCTTTTGATCCTAATGATCCGACTACATATAGAAATGCAGCTGTCTACATGATTATAGACAAGAATGGAGAGATATATGCTGCGGCATATAGAAGCAACGCTAAAGCTGCAATCGACTATCAACACAGACTAGGTAGTGTACCTAAAGAATCTAAAGCTGCTGAAGACTTAAATACTCTTGCTGCTCAAAAAGAAAAAATAGTATCTTTCTACTTAGAGAAATGTAAGAAGGACAAGAATGGAAAATACATACTACCAGAGGAAGGGCTTACTCATGTAGTACCTACTCAAGTAAATGTATCTAATGGTACATTTAATAACCAAAAAGATGGTAATAAACCTATCTTCAGAAAGTTATCTGAATGTAAAACATTCCAGATTCCTTTGGATCCTAATAAGATACTGACTGAATGTACATTTGGTTATGGAGTTGGTGGTATTCAAGTAGGTTATAAGGCGGATCCGTTTGCTATCAAACAGTTAGGTACTGATGAAGTATTAGCTAGTAGTGGAGGATTTGCTGGCAAGATGGTTATATTTCCAAAGCCTTCTGCTACTCCAAGAGGTAGATATACTGTTCCAGTATACTTGAGTGAAAAATTCTTTAGAGACGAAAGTATTAAGAAACCTTCTGACATTAAGTTGAGAAGTCACGATGAAGCTGGAAATCCTACTCCTAATGGATCATATTCTAACTTTATGGAATATGTACTTGATTTGATTACAGATGGTGATCCGTATGGAGTACTACCGTTGATAGTTAACCAAGGTGAGAAAACACGTCTATCAGCTAAAAAACAGGAAGAAGTACAGTTCCTAGCTAAAAAGCAATTAGGCTTTGATCCCGAAACAGAATTGTTCTACTTTGCTAGTCCTAGAAGTGATAGAAATGGTCTATACTTTAGAACTGATGTACCATTAAGCGAAGTAAAGACTAACCCAATGGCTAGGAAGGCTATCTTGTGGTATATGATGTAGAACTATCACTGGAACATGGATAAGAATGTTCTTAGTCAATCTTTACCAGAAAGACTTAGAGATCTTGCAATTCGCGTACTTGAACCGGGAGATGAAAAATTAGTGCTGTATCCCGGAGAGCTTGAATTTACTTTAGCTGAATTAGGTATTTCAGAGAAAGAAGGCAAACTAGTAAAAGACAAAGTTGCTCCACCGGCAATAGCTTGGGCGGTTAATAGTGGTAAATTGTTAACCGATATGGGAGACTATGCCTTTAGAGACGGTTTTATATACGCAGAAGACATAACTGTGAATGAAGCTCAAACTCCAGTATCAGTATCTACTGAACCGATTAGTGTAGCACAACCTGTTGAGACTAAACCAGAGCCAGTAAAAGAACCAGAAGTACAGCCTGAGAAACCAGTAGAGGAAAAGGTAGAAGAACAACCTAAAGTAAAACCTACTTCTGAAAATCGTCAAAGTAGAAGAGCTAAGGCTCAAGAGCTAGTAAAATCTCTTAACCAACCTGATGCTAGTGCACCTAAAGTAGCTAGATATATGACTAGTGAGGAACGTGAACAATTTGCTGCTTCTCTTGGTTAGAAGGTATCTAAGGAAAACTTCGTATATCTATATGATTTGGATGGTAAACCTCAGATGTTCATAAAATCTATGTTAGAAAAGGTATTCAAAGAAGTTGGGTTAGAACCTACTTTCTATGTTACTGGTATGTATTCTACTGAGGAAAATGAAGTAAATAGAATATCTCAAGACTTACGTGAAGCTAAATCTTGGTTGATGGATAAACTAGGTCTATCTGTAGACCAAGTAATGGTATTCAACGGAGTAATGAGATCTGCTTCTAATGGTCCTAGAGTATATGGTGTTACTAGATTAGCTGCTAACGGAATAGGTAATATTATCCTTGGACAAGGTGCTGGGAAAGGTATTCAGTATCATGAAGCTTGGCATTATATAAACCTACTTGTACATTCTCCTAGAGAAAGACAGATCGTATACGATGATTATGTAAAACATCATCCTGAATATAAGAATGCTTCTATAAATGAAGTAGAGGAAGCTATGGCAGAAGACTTCCGTAGCTGGGCTATTGTTCAGAATGCTAAGTGGTATAATCTTGGTTACTAGACTATTAAGCTATTTAGAGCCATAAAAGACTTTGTTAAGTCTATGTTCAATATATCTGATAGTCTCTATACTACTATATATAAAGGTATAAACAAGGGAAGATATTCTCAATATGAACTGAACTCTGTATCTATGGAGGAATTCCATAAGGCATTTACAGACAATGGTACATTCTTCTCTATACCGGGAGTACCTCAAGACAGATTGAAGAACATGCCTTCTATCATTAATCCAGATGTATTTTATAATGTATTAGACTCACTTACTAGTACATTGTTATCTGTGTTTAATGTTAGACAAGCATCTGATATATCTAAGTTAACAGAGAATCTAGATTATATTCCTTCTATTATAGAGGGAAATATGATGGCTGGTCTTACTCCTGAAGAGAATGAACAACTTATTGAAGAAGTACTTGATAACTGGGATATCTTCAGAAAAGAAATGGCAGAGCAACTATCTACTCTGAATATCAAAGCTGAGGAAGTAGAGGTAGATAAAAATGGTGATACAGAAGGACAGAATAATAATGAGAGATATGATAGAGTTGCTTTTGAATTCTCAAAGAAGCTCAATATGTCTTTCAACGCTAAGCTATTCTTTTACTCTATTCCTAAAATGGAATATGATAAGAATAAAGAACTAGTGCCTGTAGTAGATCCTATCTTTGGACTCAATATGACTGAATCCTTTGATGTGTCTTGGAATAAAATAATGGAAAACCTATGGGATATCGAAAGATGGGAAGATCTAGAATCTAGATGTTTAAGACTTGGTAATGCCGATCCTTTCTTTAAATCTCTATATAACTACATTAGTGGAGATAATAAACCAGATGAAAACACTTGTACTCAAATACTTACTACTATTAAAAGTGCTAAAAACGAGATGACTTCTATAGAATTTAAGGAAGCGTTCGAAAAAGCAAACAGTAGAATACAAGATGAGGATTTAGTATTGGATGTAAAAACATCAATGAGAGCTAAAGCTGGTAAATGGCGAATCCTGGATTCCTCTTTACTTAGATTATAGAATAAATATCCTAGACAATGGGGTAAACTATTCTATGTGTCCGGTATGATAGACAAGAGTAATCCTAATAAGTTTGAAATAGACTAGGACAAACTTGAGGATTTGAATGTCGACTTTATGCTAATAAAAGAGAAGATAGACGAAATAGCTGCTCCATTTACTTCTAAGAGACCCAAAGCCATTACATTCACAGAAGATGATATCCGCAAGGCTAGTGTTACAGCAAAAGAGGAATTAGTGAACTGGTTGAACGGAATAGGTATAGACATAGATATTAAGTCTATAGACTACTTATTATACGGTATGAAGTCAATGAATCCTAAACTACCTACTATTGAAGGATTCGATAAAATGTACACTTTACTTAATGACTCTAGTAAAGGAAATATTCGTAACCAGATATTAGGCAACTTAGATACATTATCTAAGGGAGAAACAAAACTATTAAAGCTAAATAATCCATTCCCGGTAACAGAAGACAGTTTTATATAGAAACTGGCTATTGCTCATGGTAAGTCTCACCCAAATCCATCAGAATTTAGTGTAACTGGTCCTAATAATACTACAGTATACCCAATAACCTAGAATAACTATATGTCTGATAGAATTAGATGGTTTAATACAGATCCTTCAGAAGTATCAAAAACTAGGAAGGCTGTGTATAATCGTCACTCTATACTGTTGCAGGCACTAGAAGACGGATCTAAATTAAGTTTAAGTACCTTTATTGCAGTTCGTAACGAAGATAATAGAACTAGTAGAGATTACTTCTAGATATCTCCAGTAGAGGACTATATATCTAAAATGGTGCTTGCTCATAACGATAGAATACTATTACCTACTATGGCAGATAAGAAGACATGGTATTCTATTAGTGGAGTTAAACTGTTCCACGATATGTTGTCTAAATCTAGATTAACTGAAAGACAGACAGATACGGGTATACAGGTTCAATATGTTGATGATCAGATGTATCATTATTCTGATGATACACTACAGACATTTGCAGATTATTTCCTTGATGAATTTAATGCTATAGAACAGTATTACGCAGATAAATCACAAGTAGAATAGAATCCTAATCTTGCTATTGATAATTACCACGGTAAAATAAAGAATGGTAAGATGGATAATATGGGTAATGGAGGGTATTTCAGATACTTCTCTTCCATCAGAATGAGAGGAGAAGATGGAAACTATAAATACATGCCTTTGAACCAGATGATTTATGCTTGGTCAAAATTTGATTATGATAATAATCAAAATCAAATGCCAACCAGACTTAAACAACTTAAAAATACTTTGTTTAGTAATAGAGAAGTATTATTTGATATGATAAATGCAACTCTACAAGATAAGGTATAGGAAGAACTTGATTTCTTAGTGGATAAAGGTATAATCAAAAAGTATGCCAATGGTGAATATGAGAACTTGTTAATACCATCTAACATGCTAGACGATTATCATGAACGTTCTCGTTCACTTCCTAATGGAGATTCTTCTAAGAGAAGTAAGCCTGCTGCACTTTATTCATTAATTGCAAACCATGTAGCTAACTAGATGGTTTCTATTATAGAAGTAGAGAAAGCATTTGTTGGGGATCCAGCTTACTATAAATGGAAACGCGATAAGAAACAACCATGGATAATAGTAGAAAGATCTGTAGACAAAATTAAACGTCTTGGTTCTGTATTGTCTACTGGAGATAACCTTAGAACTTATTGGGGAGACGGAGATCCTAGAAATAACTCTAAGTTTACAGTATTACATATGAGTGATAATGAGGTAGGATCTATCAAGTTTGACGAGTACAAAAAGATGTTTACCGCTGCTGAAGTGATGAAACATATTCAAAGAACTAACCCAAATATAGACCAGAAACGACTGGTTAATATGGTTAGTAAAGAGAATATTAACAACACTATGAAAACTCTTAATGCTAAAGTAAAGAAAGCTATAGAGGATTCAGTAGCTAGACAGATTGCTGCATATGGTATTGATGAAAACGGTAGGGGTAGGATAAACCAAGCCGATGCTGCTGTGTACATTAGACCTGCATTGTATAAGAGAATTGTCCAAGCAGTAGGAGAATGGTCACCAGAAGTAGAAAGAGCGTTTGATCTATTAGAGAGTCCTGATGAATCATGGTTGTCAGATCCTAAACTATACGCACAAGCTATAGAGACTCTTATCAAACCATTAAAGATGGTATACTTTGGTAATCATGAACTCACTAAGTTAGGATTGAATGTACCGGTATTTGACAAGATGGCTATCTTCCCGATGTTCAGAGTGATGGCAAAAGCAGATAACTATCATCTGTACAATCGTATGAACAATGAAGAACTAGGTGCTATTGATATGCTTACTTTTGAATCTGCGGTTAAAGTAGGTGGTAGAAAGAAATTCAAACCATATAAAGATGCATAGAACAGTAGATTTAACTTAGAAGATCTGAATAAACCGTCCACTTCTATAGTAAATGGTGAGACTAACTTCGAAGGTTTAGATTCTGACAATTCTAAATTGCCTACGTATATTCAAGATTTGCGTAATCTTAGATTACAGATGAATACAGATCCACACGAACATACTGATAGATCGTTAGGTACTCAGTTTGCTAAAGTAGCACTAAGTAACTTGGTTAAGAGTAGACCGTATGGATTAAATAAAGGAGTAGAATATACTGGTAGATAGATTATAGATAATGTATTTAATTCTATTAATAGACTATCTGATCTAGGAGCACAGAAAATTTATGATGAATTTACTGATGATGGAACATTATCTACTAGAAAGTTGTCTAACTTCTTAATACGTCAAGCTAAAGATAGTGGATTATCCAGAGATGTAATATCTTCCTTTGAGATAGATGAATCTACTGGTCAAATGCGTGTTCCTCTGTCAGCACAGAGTAATAGAAGATTTATCGAAAGTAGAATTATATCACAAGTAGGAAAGAGAGCTATTGATATTAATACTCCGGGTGGTTCTGCTATCCAACACGCGTTCTTTGGATTTAAGAATACAACTATAACAGATCAAGAATCTGTGGGTAGAGCATTCAACGATGGTAAAGATCTGAGTCCTTTGAATGAAGATGGTAGTATGGACTGTATGCTTAGCACTAACTTCTTCAGACATGTAGTACCTGCTTCAGTAAGAAAACAGGGTTATACAGCTATCAGAGAATGGTTAATAGAGAAGAATATAATTGGTCAGAATGCTAAGCCATATGCATTAGGTTATCGTATTCCAACGCAGGGTTTATCATCTACTGCATCTCTTAAAGTAACAGATGTACTTCCAGAGTCTATGGGTGATGTTATTGTAGTTCCTAATGACTTTACTGCAATGACTGGTTCTGACTTTGATATTGACAAGTTGTATATAGTTACTGGTTACTATGATAAAGATGGTAATTACTTAGAATGTAATTGGGATGATATAGATAGTAACTCTGAACAGCAATTAGTAAACGGATTAATTGATATGTATCGTATTGCTATATCTGACGATACTAACATAGATCAAACTAAAGCTCCTCTCGATAATCTTACTGAAAAAGTAAAATCAAACATTCTTCCACTAGTAATGGGTACTGCCAAGAATGAAGCTAAACCAATGTACGAGTTACTTCCTTCTTATCAGTTATTTAAAAAGTTTGAATATACTGGTGGTAAAGACGGTATTGCTCCGTTTGCTCTAGCTTCTACTAATCATGCACTTACTCAAGCACTGAATCTTAGAATGGATTTAGGTGAAGTAGCCGATTTATACGACTTAGGTAATATAAATGATATAACTTCTCAGGATGGTGAAAGAATACTTGACTGGCTATCTGCCATGATTAACGCTCACGTAGACGTTGCTAAAGATCCTTACATCATTAACTTGAATGTTAACTCTGTTACTTACAGTATGACTGAATTCTTGCTTAGAACAGGTAAGGGAGAAGCTACATTCTACTTCTTATCACAGCCTATTTTGAAAGATTTTGCTAACATGATTATCAAATTGAACGGTCAATATGGTGTAGATCCTCAAGACGTTTCTTATAGCCAGTTAATAGATGATACGTTATCTGGTTTAAAGAGACAGTATATGAGAGAGTTTGCCAACTTTGTTGACTCACAATCTGATGAAAATGTTAAAAAGAAATTAAATCAAGAATGGGCAGGTCTGTTAGATTTTGAAAATAGTCCAGATACTCCTAGACGAGCAGTAGATGTAGAGTTACTTAAAAAAGCACTTACTTCTAATATAGAGGGAAATAGAGATTTAAACTTCTATCTACAACAAGTATTAGTTGCTACAGCCTATCAAGACATGTTACCATATGCAGAAAGACTAACAAAATTAGTTAGATTATCGCAAATTGATACTAAGAAATATGGTAATACTCTAGCTCAGTAGGCTAACTATAGTAAATCAGTATTTGATTTTATAAGGAATGATGGTGAATTATTCTATCAAACTGATGATAAAGGTGTGAAAATAGAAGATGAAAATCAAAACGCTCTGCTTAACTATTACTCTAATAGCTTCTTGATGAAGAAACTAAAAAATGCGGTAGATATTCCTAGATTCATATTACATCAAGATTTTATTCAAGCTACTGATATGTATGGTGGTTTGTTCAATAATATGATAAACTCTATGATAGGAGAACGAAGTGGAATAAACAAACAATTAGCTATGAAGTTGGATTCTATTGTAGATAGTGTAATTAGAGCTAGAATCGCTAACAGTACTCCAACTATGCATCTAGAATAGGGAGAATTAAAGGAAATGGTAATGGGTAATAGAACTGTTCCTAAGAGATTGCATCAACTTAAGTATGCTATATATAGAAATATAAATGGTAGATACGATAACTTGCTTAATGGAGATGGATCAATAAGTAATGCTTTCTTAAATTACCTAATTCCAACTCTAGCTACAGACAGTACAGAAGGTGGTATTGACGCAATGTCTTTACTTAATAGTTCTATGGCTAACAGCTCTAATTTTGAGAATAGATTAATTGCATACTTTAGTGACTTGATGTCCAGTGAAGATGCAGCTGTAAGACAATTTGCAAATAGATTAGCATTGTATGCTTACTATACATCTTATGACAATAAGGCTCCAAATACGTTCTCACATTTGATATCTAGTCAGTTTAGAGTTGATTCAGGTTATGCAGATAATATAAGACAAGCTATAGGTGATATGAATACTGGACAATGGTTAGGAAATGTGTTTAATGAAACTATAGACGAACCTACGTTAAGCTCATACCCTTCTATCGCATTAAATATTGCTAGAAACAATGCTCAGGATTCTGAAGTAGTTAAGAATGTAGTTAAACCTAAATCTAATAGATATAATAGTAAGTCGTTTATATACGCTCCATCTCCATGGACTGATGGTACAGGTACATATCTTATGTCATTCAGTACTAAACCTAGAAAAGATGAAAGAGATTTCTTATCTATTGATTATCCCGTTTACGGAAAGAGAAATACTGTATTATATGTTAAAATAGGTAGACTTGAAGTATACGACAAGGAGAAAGGTAAAAAACTAGGATAGGCTGGACAGACAATATATGCTGCTGTACCAAGATTAGGAATACAGTCCGGATCAAATACAGTAAATGAGTATTATAAAGACGCTTATTCTCTATCTGACTTTGATGAAAATAATATAAGTGTGTTATCCTACAAGTATTTAAATGACTTCTTTAATGATCAATCTAAGTATAAGATGTGGGTTAAAGGAGTAGACAGCAAAAATATAGATATATCACTTATACCAAGCCAATATTTCAACGAACAGTTCAATGCTCATGGATTAGACAGATTAACAGAAGATGTAGATCTATCAGAGAATTCTGCTGATAACACTATCAGTCAAGAAGTAAATGACGAGAAGCCTACTCAACAGAGTGAGAAACCTAAATCTAAAGCAATGGAAACTAAAGAGTTAGATAGAGATATAGCAGCAGAAGCAGGTTTGTTAGATAAAGGTAATTTAATGACTAAAGTAAATCAACAATTACTAATGACAGAAGCAATGATGGAAGCAGTTCCTTATGAAGATCCTAATGCTGGAGTAGAATCATCTGGTGAAGATATATCAGATATGTTTACTTCTGAAGATGATCTTAATGAGGATAATTTCTCAGACGATGCTTATAATAACTGTAAAGGTAAATAATTATGGCAAAAGGAATATGCCCAAACTTAAGTGATCCGCAGATTAAAGCGGAGTTTGATGAAATGGTAGCTGCTCTTGGAGAAAAACAAGCATATGCTATCTGGGACATGAATAATGGTTATAGTTTAGATAAGGCTCCGAATGGGGAGCCTTCTGTACTATTCGCTAGACTATTAGAATATAATAATGATAATAGACAAGCTGCAATACAAGATAAGGCTAAAATATACACCAATTCATTTATAGAGAGATATGGTAATTGGATAGAAGGAGAGAAGTCTGACAAATTCTCTTATGTAGAAGGAGAACCTATTGTTAGTAAGGAATCCTTAAACATATTTGATAAACAAGACTCTCCGCTCCAACAACAGTCTATGTCTCAAATAGATGAAGCTATGAAGAGGTTTAGAGCCGAACGCTACGATTTTGATAAGACATTAGATACGTTAAGACAACTAATAACTAATGCTGTACAAGCACGTATTAAGTCTATTTAGAATCGTAAGATAGCTAATAAGACTGCTTTACTGGTTCCATTAGAGCAATAGCTATCTGCCCTTAAGAATCCAAATATTGATTCATTACAGACCATAGTATACTGTTTATCAGATATAAAGAGAACTATGACTCGTCCGGTTAATGCCATACTTACTGCTCAAAAGAATCTTAGAGAAGGTAGGGATAGTGGATTTAGTAATCTAGCATTAATACAGCTTCAATAGGATTACTTCGGTATGTATAATAATGTACTAGAGGAAATTGCTAGAAACGTATTTGATTCTGATATTTATAAAGACATACTTGGAGCATAGAGTTTCGATCAGATGAAAACTATGATATCCAATATGCGTACTCAATTTGCAGCAGCTAGACAAGGACTTATCGAACTTACTACGGATTTAGCATAGAAGACTATGTTAAAGTATGGTATTAAGGATGAACAAAGTAGAACAGAATTGGAATAGTATGTAGGAGAGGATCTTATTACTACTGAAAATGATGTTAGTTCTCTAATGAGATGGATAGGGTCTGGAGATAAGATGAATGATAAGGCTGCTAGAGTTATGTTCGATATGATAGCAAACACTAATAATAAGACTCGTTTCGCTACTCATAAGTTCGGTAATAAACTATTACGTTTACAGAAACAGATATCTCTGGGAGATCAAATGAAATTGTTCGAGTATGATTCGGATGGTAAAAAGACTGGTTACTTCATTAGAGATAGAAAGTATGGAGAGTTTCTTAATAATCTTGAAAAAGAACGTAAACGCTTAAAGACTAAGTATAATGTTCCAGAAGGATAGAATATGCCTTTGGAGAAAGAAGCTAGAACTGCTTTCAATAAGGAGATGAATGACTGGTTGAGTAAACATTGCGAACGTAGATATACTAAGAAATATTATGATGCATTTAATTCACTTAGTCAGGAAGCTAGAGATGCTCGAGACGCAATACAATTTAAGATATACAAACTACTAGATGATGTAAGAGATAGTAGAGGAAAAGTACATCTTGAGAATCTAGACGCTAAACAATGGGCACAGTATGAGAACTATAACATATAGAAGAAGCAGTTGATGTCCATGTACTATGAAGACGGTACTCCTAAAACTGATTTAGATAAGCAGATAGCAGAAGAACTTACTGAATTAAACAAGATGCTTCATGAGGGAATGCATTATGTTACCAATGAATAGAAGTTCAATGAAGCTAAACGCGAAGCAAAGGAAAACCTTACTCCAGAACAGTATGAAGCTTGGAAAAAGAGATATACCAGAGTATAGATCAGTGATGAATTCTATAAACAACTATCTTAGATAGAAAAGAAAGAATACGGGGATAGGTACATTGAGTTAAAGAAAATAAGAGAAGAACTTACTAAACCGTATAGAAACGAGTATACTGGAGGGATTGATGTCCAGTATATGTCATCTACTCTACTGCATACTTTAAATAGTTTGGATAGAGAAATGCGTAAAGAGAGAAAGAACGCTCGTAAATCCAAATCTAAGAAAGAAGAATAGTCTGTAGAAGGACTTAAATTCGAAGATATTGCGGAATCAGTGCCTACTGAACAATATAAAAGAGATAAGTAGGCAGCTATAAACAGAGGTATAGAGTTCTATGAACTATGGGAGAATCAACACCATATTAAGTACTATATAGGTGAGAAAGAAGTGATAGTTCCGAAATGGTATTATACTAAGATAGTTCCAAAGGACGAGAGACTTATAAACTACGAAGCACCTACTAGAGAATTTAGCGAAATAGACCCTAATTCAGAGTACTTCAATAGTAAGTTTGATGTAAATATTGACGAGTATTATCAACCTAAAGAATCTCTTTACAAAAATAAGGAGTACGATAATTTATTTAAAGTAAAGAAGGATAAGAATGGCAATGAAGTGGCTACTAGAAACATACCTCTGTGGAACTTATATAAAGAGTTACTCAATGGTATGGAAACATCTAATGATAAGCTTACCTTCTTGACCAGAAATAACCCATATAAGCTACCACAAATGAGTGGTAGTATGTATCAATATGCTAAAGGTGATGGTGTTATAAAAGGATTCTTACAGTATACCAGACAAGGTATAGTAAAAGATGTGGATGATGTAGGTTATGTTGATGCTCCTACAAGTAGACCAGATGGATCTGCTTAGAGAATGATTCCTACTTATTATATAAACAAGTTAGACGATCCTAATAAGATTACAAATGATTTAGTTGGTTCTGTTATAGCTTACTTCAAGATGGCTGAAAACTTCAAGAATAAGACAGAGATACAACCAGATCTAGAAGTAATAAAGATGCAGATGGCTAATCGTGCATATACTGGAAAGCCTATAGGATTAGATGCTCTTAAAAGAAAGATATTTAAACAGAGCGATAAGAAGGTTGGTGCAGATACCAATACTTATAAGTTCATAAGTAGGTTTATGGATATGCAACTGTATGGGGAAGAATCCAAATCCATACTTAAGAAGTTTGCAGAAGATAGCAAGATAGGTAAGTTCTTCGGATTAGCAGGCAAGGAAGTAAACTTCTCTAAAGTAATCCATAGCATTAAGAACTATGGTCAATTACTTGGATTGGGTCTCAACTTAGCTGTTGGAGCTACAGGTATGGCTACAGCTTTTCTGGCTCAGCTAGGTATGGCTGCTAATGGTAGATATTTTGATTTTTCTTCTTTTTCCAAGGCATATTTCAATATGGTGAGTAACTTATTTGGTATAGTATAGTATGCAAAGGATACTACCACTAACAATAAGTACGTAGCATTAATGTAGAGATTCGAAATAGGTACAGAATTCCAGAATGCATTTAGAAATTCTAATAGAGTGGGTATAATAAATACTATAAGTAGAAACTGGGCATTTGGACTTTTTTCGTTTTCTGATTTTGTAATAAAGGGTACTATACTAAATTCGATTATGAATAACTATAGATACTACAATGGAAGATTCTATAATAGTCAATAGTTCAATTAGTTATTCTCTAACAAAGAAGATGCAAAAAACATCTGGAGAACTCTGTAGAGTACTTATGATATAATTGAAATAGAAAATGGAAATATTGTAATTAGAGATAAAGCATAGGCTAAAGCTTTTGCTGAAGTATAGAATGAAATTAGTAATAGTGCTAGATCTCTTTCTGCTACAGCTGATGGGCAATTAACAGAAGAACAGAAAGCACAATTTGCTTCTAACGCTTTTGGTTCTCTTATAATGATGTTTCGTAATTATATACCGAATATTATTAGTGAAAGAATCACTATGAAAAAATAGTATGATTATAACTTAGGTATGGAACGTGAAGCTTTATTAAGAACAATAAGTAGAGTAGTACCTATGTTAATAAAGGATTGGAATAGCCGCAAACAACTAGATGCATCTGATATAGGTAATATTAGACAATTTAGTTATGAAATGACTATGATTGCTCTATTATCATTTGTAGTTAAACCTCTATTAGTTGAAGCTGCTGATGATGATAAAGACAGTTGGGTTAAAAATTTCTTAGCTCTTCTAGTTACTAGAACTGGATTTGAGTATGGTAATCAATATAACCCTCTAGACTTACTTAATACTATTACTTCAGTAAGTTCTATATTTGATATAATGAATCCATTCACTAATCTTATATCGTTTAGTGAAATGTGGGAAGTTTTAGTTAATAATAAAAAGATTAAGTATGGAGCTTATAAGGGCGACACAAAATTAGAAAGATGGTTATGGAAAATGACTCCATTTAAGAATGTCAAAGAAATTCAAGATCCTGCAATCAAACGAAAATATTACGAACAATTATACAAATAAAAATAAAGGCTACTATTTCTAGTAGCCTTTATCATTTGAAGTGCCTTGGAGGTTAGCACTCTTCTGGCATGTCTTCGAAGGGATCTTCGATAACATCACCAAAAGGTATGACGGATTTTACTTCATGAAATTCATTAGTAAACAGCACATTTGGTAGGTTAGTATGAATACCATTGAATAACTCAAGTGTTTTACTCATTTCAGATTTACTTAGTTCTGCAGGTCCACCGCTGATTAGTATATCTCTACGAGTTTTAATTTCTTTAGGTAAAGTAAATACAGCTATTTCATACCATTGGTCATTTATTCGAATCTGACGTAGACTATGAAAATACTTATTCTTTCTTAGCTCGTATTGAAGATTCAACAATGCTTTTATTGTTGTTTCTCTATACATTACAAATAAGTTATCACAGAAATAAGGTTCATCTGGATAATCTGTATATACATTTACAAGATTTTCGTTTACTAACTTCTTATTGTCTATCACTAAGTGCAACAAACAAGCTGTTGCTTCATTTAAGTTCTTCAGTTCCATTATTCTCGTAATATTCACGAGTATGGTCCCAATTTCCTGTCTGATAATGATATGATATTTCTGTCAACGCTTCTGATATTAGGTCTTTACGGGCCAATAACTCTTGTTCGTTTAACATGTTAAATACGCGTATCTCATTATTACCATTACTTTGGATAGCAATGATATACGCTTCAAGATCATAGTCTTCTATATCGTAACCTTCCTCTTTCATATACCAAGTAAGAGCAAGTATATAGAAGGCTATTTGTCTATAATAATCATACTCTTCTACAGAGTGTTTGAAGTTATAGACATCAGCAGTTGTTTTCAGGTCAATGAGTACAATTTTACGTTCTGCATGATCAATTTTAACTCTATCTAGCAGTGATTTACACATGACCTGTTGTTTCTCGGCTTCCCAGTTGATATGAAATTCATTATGGCATTCAATACCAGGCTGGTTTTCAAGCAACTCTTTTGCTTTAATGTGATTATATATATTCTCTTTAATGCGTTTTAGCATTGTAAGATCTGCGAATGATATAATCTTATACGTTTGATTCTTATTTAAGAACTCAATGTATTCAGCAAATTTGAGCTGTAATTCTTTTGCTTTTTTTAACATAGCATCTTTTGACATATTATTGCCAGAGTAAGATGCTTTGTACGCATTTATAAGTTTATCTTCTTCTAGTATTTCAGTAGAATTGAAGTAAGCTTCACAGAAAGCTAACTGTTGAGTTGTCTTGGGTTTCTCATAATCAATTATCATATAATTCTCCCAAAACTCTTCAGGTTGAAGTAGGTACATGTGAATCATAGTTCCTTTATCAAGATACTTACCACTAATACCTTCTTCTTTACCATCAAGCATATCCTTGAGGTATCGCGGTCCTTTCTTTAAGAACCACCCGATTGCTGAATTTGATATTCGCGTGTTATCTTCATAATACGGAATTTCTATTTTCATGCTGCTAAATATAAATCGGTTTCAACTTCCATGTTTGTATTCCATGGGATCTCGTCTTCTATATCCTGACGGATATGTTTAGACATCTTGTATATGACTATCATTAGAAATAAAATCATGATTTAGAATATAGATTCATTTGTAACGAATTCAGAATCATCTTCTTCATCGTTATCGGTATATTCTTCATCCTCATCAGATATCTGTATTTCGTTAGATACTGATCCGGTATCTTGAAAGGATACTTTGTTTTCCTCTTTTATTTCCTTAGTAGAAATATTCATATCTTTAGCTATTTGAGTTAAAGGCATGTCTTCAAAGAGAACAACTTCATCTAAGAATGCAGAAATATTATCAAATGATTTTACTTTCATATATTCGTTAATGAAGTTCACAACTTCATCTATATTCTTAACTCCTTTATCTTCTGCCATATAGCGTACAAATACAGAGTTAGAATTAGCTTCATACTGTTTGAAATAACGAACACGTGAGCATCTGTCAAAGAAGTTTTCATCTATCTTTTCTGCTCTATTACAAGTCATTAATACAAGTTTCTTTGCTGTTGACTCTACTCCATCCAAGAATCCTAATAGATCCTTAGTTTCCCACCAATAATCGTTCTTCTCAATTTCGTCAAACATAATTGCTACAGGAGTAGTAAAGTTTTTGAAGAATGCATTTAGTTTATCAGCAGGATAGTCAGTTGCAACAACAATAATAGGTAGATTACTTTCTAAGGCAATACGTTTAGAGAGCATTGTTTTGCCTGTACCTTTAGTACCAGCAAGTAATACACCTGTTGTTTGGTTAGAACTTTCAGAATTGAAATAAGTAAGCACACGGTTGATAAAGTTATTATCCTCATCTAGCTTATACAGTTTCTTTGGCATATTCAAATCACCATTTTCTACTAGATAAGATTTTCCTTCCATACGATTGAATTTCAAATCGTATACTTTACCTTTAATAAGTTCATATGCTAATCCTTCTAACTTCGGTTTAACTGTGATCTCATTACCTACTTTAATAAATTCTGCCATAACTTCTGTTTTTATGTTTTTAGTTTGTCGATTAACTCATCGACTTGTTTCTACGTGTGTACAACATAGAACGCTGTTTTAGGTTCATGTGTGTACAAATAATAGTTAAACAACTTTTCACGCAAAGGCCAGGCTTCATTTGGAAAGCCTTTGCATTCAATTACGAAACCTTTACCGACAAAGTCTGGTAAATAGGTCATTGGTCTGTATCTTTTGTTTCCAAAAGTAAAAGCTGGAAGAAGTTCGTATCTGTGCTGCTCATAGTCTGCCTAGATCTTTGCTTCTTTCAGCTTTTTATATGTATAAGTTTCTAATTTACTTCGGAATTTTATTCCGTCGTATTCATTAGGAGTTGCATTCCTTACTCGTCCCTATTTCTTCTTTCTCTGAATCATCGTATTCAAATTCGTTAATTGAATTAATTTTCAAAGTTACATCATATACTCCTAGTAACCGGTCAATACCTATACATATTGCTCCACTAAGTATGATAATACATGTAAACGGGAACTGTAAAAAGTTTGAGATGCTTCTCTTTATTTTCTTACTCATAGTTGTTTTGTTAACCAGTTCTTTACCTTTTCAAATCCATTAGCTTTAATAGCATCGGATATATCTTTTGCTTTAAATCTTTTGTGGACTAACATACCTTCTAAGCCTGTTTTTTGGCTTATTTTACGGAGATATTTCACTCCAGCTTCATCTCTATCAAACATTATAATAATACGTTTAAAACGCTTCTTTAAGTGCTCTAAGACGTCATTCGGAATAAATGTTGATTCAGATGAAGGCGAAATGGCAGGTATTCCCATTTCATATAGACACATGACATCCTTCATACTCTTAGTAATTATTAGGATATCACCTTTCTTTGGTAGTTGCTTATAACCTTGAATATCATATTCAGTAAGGTTATTACGCCACTTTGTATATTTATCTGCTAAAGGCTTATATATCTTAAAGTGATTATAAACTTTATAAGCATACATTGGATTATCTTCTTTGTAAATGCTTTTTACTATGCCATTACATAGGTAGTACTTTATACTACTTACTCCGAATTTCTTTAGAGTTTCTACCGATATATTAAACTGCTTCCAGTAATTGATGTCAGTTTCAGTGAATTCCTGACGTACAACACCAATTACTGTTTCAGTTGACGGTATGTATTGCTTAGAGCTAACCAATTGCGTATCATTAGTAATCTTAAGTCTACTTACTATATCTTTAAGTATATCTGAATAGTTAGTAATGCCTGTGTAAAGCTCTATAAACTTTATTACATTACCACATTCTCCAGTGCCATGATCCTTGAAGAGTAATTGCTTAGTCTTTCTACTATAAAAACAACCAAATGATGGTGTTTTATCTTTCCTTAAAGGAGAGTTATAGATCATGCCTACTTTAAAATTACCTATATACGCAGCATATATATCATATTCTGTTACTCTAGCTAATATCCATTCTAGAGTAATACCAAAATTGTCTTTTACTTTACTTGTATCGTAAACCATGATATATATATTATTTAGCGGCAGTGTAGAGATTCGAACTCTACATTAACTAAAAGATGTATCCTTCTTCTAATTAAACCATATCCCTGATACTCCGGGACTGCCATATAAAACGTAGGTTGCATACTATTTCGAATCACTCATTTTTCATAATGCGGTATGCTAACCTACGTATTCCTAGCTTACGCCCTAGGTGGCAGCTGTTTTAAGTACGATTAGAATGGCAGATCGTCTGCTGGATCATTACCTACAGACAGTTCATCTACTTTAGTCTCTTTATCGGCAATTACTGGTTTAGTAAACATGTCGATAGAGAGTTTTGTAATCATACTTTTATTTTCTGGATTTGTCTCTTTATCATAGAACCCTTCTGGAATATCCATAGGTTCAATTACTGCATAAGAAACATATGAAGGCAAGGTTGTGTAACCTTTATCATTATAAGTAACCTTCAATTTCAACAAGATATTCTTATTAGCAGCATTTAGCATAGCAATAGCCCAATCGGAGAACTCCTTATAGCTACTACCATTGAAGTTAATCAATTCTTTTGGATAGAAACATTTCAGTACACGCATAATACGTGTTACTTGATTAGTAATCTTACTCTGACTTTGTTCTTCAGTCTCTTCAGGTTTAATGTTTGGTTCCCATTCAGTATGTAACAATTCTTTCCCGTCTTTTTCAAAACGGAGCTCCATAAAGTTCTTACCAGTAGGAGAGGTTGCTGCTCTCGCACCAGTAAATTTCACATTATCGTGTATACCAGCTTCGAGAAACTTGCTATTCTTGTTACTATCTGTTATTACTATCTTGCTTGCTAATTCTGTACTGTAAATCATAATTTCTTTGTTTTGTATGTTATTCTTCAGGTAAGAAAATACGATCCATATGGAACGTAATATTATTATTTTCATCACTTTCTGCAACGACAATATTCTTACCTCTTAGATGTGGTGCTCTTGCTTCTCTTACTATGTTACTACCACCTTCAAATGAAATGATAGTTTCGTTTTTCTTACGATAAACATATCCAATAGCATCTGCTTCACCACAGATAATGTCTCCTAATCTACCAGTAAGGTCAAGTGTCATTTCTGACATTTCTTGTCCTTCTACATTTATCTGTTTATCTCTCGTATGAGCAATCAATATAAGATGATCACTTAGATCTCTGAACAAGTCGATTACCTTTTTCACAGCCATTCTAAGCCACATATAGCCACTACCATTAGGTAGAGTACGAATGTCTGTTCCTTGATAATTTTTTCCTTGATTCGTGCTTTTATAAAGCTGTATAGCATAACCCATACATATCTCCTCTAGTCGAGTTGCATTATCTATAGTAATATACTTATACGGCTTCTTACCCGTACGACTAATCTCTTCTTTAATTGCTGTAACAATATCTCCAAAATCCTTTACAGATCTTGCTTGAATAACTAAAGCAGATAAAGCCTGGTAACCGTTTTCCAGGTCGATAATCAGATTGTTCTCTAGGGCTGCCATAAGACAGGATTTACCTGCCTTAGGCTTTCCATAGAAAACGGCAAACTTAGGATTACATACCTTTGCTTCGGTTTTTTCTTTTGGTAATACAATCATAAAGCTAATTTATTTCTTGTATTCCGTGTTTTCTGGTAAACTCTGACAAATTCTGATAAGTACGGAATCTTAATATCTTATTTAGAACAAACCACTATTTTTCAACTTAATTGTGATGTCGATAATGGTTTTCTTTGTTTTCGGTTTTAGGTGATTCAGAGAACCTGGTGTAATAGGAATTACATCGTAGCCAATCTGAACAAAATTATCGAAGATACGAATCGGAGTACCGAACTCGTCTTCAAAGTCATAGTCCTTAGCTGTTGTACTAAGAGCACTCATGAATTTAAAGAACTCATCCTCTAAGTCGCTAATATTAAACGGACATTTTGTTCCAGCAGGGCAAGAAATTGTATCCAGATAATAGTAATCAAAGATTTCTTTGTCTTCTTTCTTTTTACCCAGCCAAGGATAAGCGTTCAATATTTTATCAGCAAGAATATTCTTGTTGTTAAAAGCACTAGTATTGTTTTTCTTCGGTAATGTAAATGAATATTTTGTAATCATAATTTTCAGCCTTTAATTGTTATTACTAAAACGAAATCTTCTTTGCAGGTTCCGTATTCTTTAGCGTTTCAATTAAATTATTGTATTTTAAATCATTGTCAAACTCTAGAATTGCGCACTCTCCAGCATCTCTATTCTTTAAGATGTGGAGATATACTTTATTCTTAACTAGTAGACGATTTGGTCCATATTGCTGTATATTGAGCAATTCCGGTCTGTGAATACAGATAACGTAATCTGACGCATGAAATATAGTATCCGCAGAAGAAATATCACTACGCATTGGATAATGCATAGATGGATTGTTAATCCTATCAGGAGCCTCAATGTTTCGGTTCATCTGTGATAACTGGATTATAGTAGTATTAGGGTATTTTTTAACCCTAATAAACAGTTTCTGTAAATCCGAAATCACTTTCAGTGCAGATTCTTGACCTTCTACAAGTAAGGTATGGTCTAGGATAATAATGAATTTCTTATCCTTAGCATAATTCTCATAGAAATAATCAATAGTAGAAGCTATTTCTCCAACCGTCCCAGGTGTATCTACATAATATATCTGGTATGATTTTATTTGTTGAGATGCTTCCTCAACTTCTGCTAATGTTTCATCTGCAAGATCCTCATTAGCACTGTATAGCTGTGCAGTAGTTTGCCTTAACTTACTACTTAATTTTCTACCTACCTGCCTTGAACTTAACATCTCAAACGAGAAATTAAGTACGACGACATCCTGATCTGGATTTAGGTCTATTAAATCAGTTTCTAACGTATTAACAAACGATGATTTACCACTACCTGATATACCTACTATAGTATATATCGTATTTGGTTCAATACCACCCATACAATGTGTATTGAACTTATTCCATCTTGTCTTAAGAGATTGAATCTGATGATTCTTTCTCTCTCTGATATACTCTACTGCTTCATTAGCAGCAGTAGAGATATGACGGAAAGTAAGTGTATTAGTAGAGTTCTGTTCCATAACTATTACTAATTACAGGTTCCTCTACTTTCATTTGCTCCTCGTAAGTTTCCCACTCGTGCTGAGTGAGCCATTTCCACATAGTCTTCATATAACCTATTTTACCGGTTAGCATTTTATTATCTATCTCAAAAGATAAGCAATTCATTATATGCTGATGCATAGCTCTGCTTTTACCGACTATTCGATTATATTCCTTCCTACATTTGTTCACATTAGCCCTCAAGAAACCTTTAGTTCCATCAGGTCTTATAACATAAACTGGAAATAGGTCATAGAATTCATCAAACATAGATTTATCTTCTTTTAGAAGTTCTTCTAGTTTTGCTGTCTTCTTTATGACTGTGGTATCGTCTACAGTGCTGGTAGCGATTAAACCACGAGATTCTAACTCTTGTATCTCTTCTTCATTAACTAGGCTGAGAAGTTTCTGAATGTCTTGATTGATGTTTTTGAAATCACTCAATACAAGTGTTAGGAATACTAGCTGATTAATAGATAAATTTTCAATCCTGTCAAGGATTGAGGTGTCTATTTCTAAAATCATAGTCTCATATATTATATGAGCTTACGGTTTCTGAAATTATCTGATAAAGCCTCTGTTAATCCCATAGGCTCATTTGTAACGGTTTAAGTTCTCTGATTATCTTATAGGCTTCCATAATGTAATACCTATAATTAATCTTTCTCTCTTCTATTGGTTTATCATCTAAGTAATTTAATAAAGTAACACCAGATGCAGTAAGCATATTCTGATACTGCCTTTCTTTGGCTGTATATCTTTGTGTGCCTACATAAGGTACATCGTATTCAACGATTTCACCCTCTTTATAACCTGTTGGTTTCCATTTCCATAAGTAAGCACCATTAGTACTTGCATAGAAACGATTAGTTCTCTGTTGTTCTTTATTATTATACTCAACATGCCATTGTTTACCAGTCTTTTCAGACATTAGAAAGTCTCTAATATCTTGGCAACCTTTTATAGTTTCCTCTACTGGCACTCCGTTCTTAAAAAAGTTTATTACTGCTTTCGGTATGATCTTCGGAGTTAGACCTTTTCCTAATTTTACAGTAGTAATAAACATACCTTTCTCTTTTACTGAATCATCTTCAGCAATAGCGAAATAGTCATTTATAGCATATTGATACATGGCTTTGAAACGTTCTTCCTCAAGTGTTAGCTTAGTAAGTTGTTCCCAATCACGACAAACTTTGTTTACTTTAGAATATACATCTTTCTTAAGTAAGACGAATAAACCATCAGTATTTGCCTGGACGATTCGACATCCTAGTTGGGTAAGTTTCTCTGCTAGCATTAGTAATAGTAACTGTCCATTTATTCTAATTTGCATTACAGCAAATGGACTATAACAGAAATTATGTTCATTCTGTAAGTTACCTGATAAACCATTAAGAGCTAGCTTTAAGGTTTCATTCTTAACCTTATTGCCATTGTGTTTTGCTTCGATACGCTCATCTTTAATCTGCTTATATACTTCTAGGAATTCAGGACCTAAGTGTTTAGGATAGAATTCATATTCTATTAGCATACTTGGATATAGAGATGCAACATCTATATCAATGAGCAACTCGTCTTCTTTCGGAATTATTATTTCTGGCTTATTCACTGAATGAATGCCACCAACTCCTACAGAATACTGTAATCCTTCAAATACGAATTTGTTTTCATATCCTTTTCTTCCAGGAGATACTATCTGACTTTTCATATCAGCTAGTACTTTTTGAAGTACAGGACTATCGTACTTAATAAATGGTAATATAACAGCATTTAACGGTATTACAGACATAGGAGATCTTAAATCTTTAATATCCCACCATGTTTGTCCTGTCTTTTCCAGATACTTCTGGGTTAGGATCTTCATACCAATGTTTACACCATCTTTACTAAGTACTCTTACTCCGTATTCGTCTTCGATAGCGATCCTAAGATCAATATCTTTTTTGCATCTATTGAGTAACTCTTCAGTAGAATTAACATCATTAATATTATACTCAATCATTGAGTCTATTTGACTTTCAGGCAAATCAGCCTGCCAGTCTGTAACAAATTCCTGTACATTTTTGTACTGCATTGTTACTTGAATCTCTTTCAAACCTACTCTTAACTTATTACTATATAACATAGTAAGTAAATCAAAAGAATCGAAACAAACCATATATTTCCACTTCTTCCAAGCGTTGATATCATCTTCACTTGAATCAGTGATTACTTTACTTAGGTTAAATATAGACCTACATATAGTTCTATAACCTTTGTATTTCATAGTATTATAATAATCTATTATATAGTTTATAATAGCATTATCATAATGAAGATTATTATATCCACAGAATAGTTTATCAGTATTAAACTGAATATCTGTAGTATAAAGATCTCCGAATGTATGATTTGTATTTATAGTATGAAAGAACTCTACGAGCTCATCTAATTGATTGCTTCTGCAAGATATTTCAAATTTATGTAACTCACCTGTTTCTGTATTTTTTACAGTACAATGAAAGACATTGGGGAATACCTCAATATCATATACATAAACAATCTTATCTCGTATAATCATAGTTAATGGTGTTAAGTTTGTTCCCCTGGTCGGACTCGAACCGACATTTAGGAATTTTAGCCATTTAAACTACAGGGGTTCCAGCGTATTACCGCATGATTACATTTTTTTAATTATGAAAAATTTAATTCGCAGGCAAAGTTTAGGCGGCCTGCTTAGCCTGTTTCATTGAATAGATTTTTGCTGTGCTATTGCGTGCAAAACCTCTATTCTTCTTGTGACGCCCAGTTCCTTTTTCAGGACATCTAGTGTTTCCTACCTTGTATGTACGAACATACTTGGTCTTAAACTCTACAAGGGAAGCTTTATACTTAGCCTTGTCTTCTTTACTCTGTTTTCTAGCTATTGCTCTGTCAAGCTTAGCTGTAAGCACAATAGTATGCTTAATAGCATCTATGTCTTTATGCTTTAATCCATGCTTAATTGCTTTAGTAAGCATAGCTTCTTTCGCTTTGAGTATGAGAGCCTTTCTATGAGCTTTCTTTGCTTTTCTGCGTTCTTTCAGCTCATCACAGTAAAAGTCTTTAGGTTGAAAGTCAATCTTTGCAGATCGCTCACGAGCTTCACGAATTCTAGCATTTCTTTCTTCTTTCCATTTCTTAGGAACGATAGGTTTCTTTCCTGCTTTTTCGCGAGCTTCAGCTTCTTCAGCAGATATTAACATCTTGCATCCTTGCAAACTTCTTCTGTCGGCTTTCCAGATGTTTCTTAACTCAATTCTCTTTTTGCTACGAGCTATTTTATATTGCTTATTATTCTTGTCCATCATATCTTGATAATATTAATAGTTAATAACTATGCTGCAAGCAGCTTTGACCTAGTATAATAAGTTATACTATTGTCTCCTTCCATATCATAAACGGTAACACCAGTAAAAGAGGAATCCTTTTCAAATTTCTTAGCTTCTTTTACTGCTAATTTGAAAGCGTCTTCTTTAGAAGTAGCTTCAAAATAGTCGGTCTTGAAATCGTATACTCTGTGATCTTCTATAGTTTGTACTACTGCTGGTACAATCTTTTCAGATCTCTTTCGTTGAATTACGTATTTAAATTTACGTTTATTCACTTCCTCTTCGGAAGGAATTACAACTTCTTTCTTAGCAAATAGATTCTTTTTTACAGTACGAGTGAATTTCTTCTTCTCTTTTCTTGTATACTTAATAGTAGGATCGAAGCCAGCACTAGCTAAGATCTGTTTAATACGATCTTTCTTAGCTTGTTTAGCTGTTTTATTCTCTTGTCTTGCATTTTTACCTATATCTGTTGTGTAGCTCTTCTGGCTAACTTTTCCAACGATATTAGTAATACTGACTTTCCCATCTTCTCCTTTAGTAATAAAGGGTGACGGACCCGGACTTCTAAATACTACTTCTGTCTTCTTTGAACGGCGTAGTTTAGAACGGTTAGTTCTGGATAATTTTACTCCAGTTCTCTTATGTTGTACTTTCTGCTTTTTCATCTTGATAATGTTTTAATGGTTATTTACTTGTAAATCCTATTTTAGGACTTACTTTAGTTTCTTCAATATAACAGACATATACAGATCTATTACCAACAATAAGTCTAGTAATCTCACTGTTATCTAAGTCTGATATAGTAGCGAGAGCCGTATTTACTCGGCTCTCATAATGCTTATTTGATTCGAATAAGCGTTGCTTTAGGTAGCATGTTCTTGTTTTTCTATTTTCCATACTTTACGCTGCTAAGCAAATTGGTGCAGACTCTATATCTAGCTCTGCTTTTTCGTTAAAATCTTCTAGGTCTTTTGTCAGTTTATTGATCTCTAACTGAAGCTTATTCTTTAACGTACCAATGAAAGCAGAAGTAAGTTCTTCTGTATTGTTAAGCGCTTTCTTACCTTTAGCACGTTTAAGCTTCGGATCAATAGTTTTAATTCGATTTAAATGATTCAATCGTTCTTGTTTCTCTGAAAGTGAAAATATCGTAATGTAATTATTATCATTAGATAATTCTGAAAACTTCTTATACCCCATATTAATACACTGGAGATATAATTTCATAAGGAAACGTTCTTCTGCCATTTCTTCGATCTTAGTAAGTAATACCTTAAGATCGTAGTTTCGCTTTGCTTCCTTAGAAATAACGTTTTCATTCTGTATTATGTGCCAATACTTAGTTATATCTTTACTAAGATTGTAAATACGTTCTTTTGCATATTTAGATGTAATTGATTTCATATTCAAGTGATTTGTTTTTTAAGTTAATACTCAACCAAATTACGTCTACTAGTTAGTCATGCATGAGAGAATCAAACTCCCGTCTCTCTAAAGAGCGCTCTAATCACTAAGCTAATGCATGGGATTGAAACTGCCCAATTCAGCAGTCTCCATTTTGTGTAGTACCCCATTCAGTACTATAACAAAGAGATTAATTGACAAGTGTCCAATTCAACACTTATTCGTCAATTATAACTGTTTTACCGAGATAACACGGCAATACCCGTCCATCTTCTAGTCTTATACCTATAAAGCCGCGAGGACCTTCGGTCATCTTAACTTTTCGGTTGTGCCCTTTCTCGTCTGCATATTTCTGTAAATACTTCTCATTGATATATTTAGAGTGTAACTCCCCGTTCGGACTACACCGTAAATTATCAAACAAGATGTCTACTATACAGTCGAGATCATTATTATCTTCAGCTTCCTTAAGTATAGCTTTCATCATACCATAGAAAGCCTCTTCGTTTTTTGCTTCTCCAGAGCCAGACATTATGCTTGCTGCTTTGATTGCGATATCTGTAATACTCACCGATCCATGAGTATTAAAGAATCGTTGCAACCATTTCGGACCTGAACCATAATACAAGATAACCTGTCCATTATCTAATATATCTACCTTTTTCGGCTGCTCTTCAAGTCTCCCATTCAATACCTTTACTTTAGCCAAAATAGATGGTTCATATATGATTAGCATACGTAAGAAGTCAACCCGAGAAGGTGACAATCTTCCTATCATAATGTTTATTCGCTCTTTTCAATGTGAACGTTTACCTCAAGTTCTGCACTGCTGATACCGCATTCGCGCATATAGTTAGTGTAGATCCGTCGGTTGTTTTCTGAATATCCACGAACAGTCTTAGCGAGCATCATACACTTACGAGCCATTTCCTCGTACGTATTGATACTACCGTTGTTCGCGATCTCTACGAGCTTGTCAAGGTTCGGCAAGTCTTCAGCAGAGAAGAACATCGGTTTGCTACCTGGCTTACTAAGCCGGTCGATAGCTTCAGTGACTGTTTCACGAGTTGCTTTACTGAAATCCGGTTCAGCGATTTCGAACATCATCGGTTCTACGCCGGGAATACCAACATTGATACCGATCTTCGGCCGTTGATCCAAATCTTTTTCAATAATACTGATACTCATAATGTCAATAGCTTTGACAATATAAGCCTTAATTTCGTTGCGGAAATCATTGATTCCGTTCATAGTGTTTTCCTTCCATTTCGGATCAGGACAAACAGCTACGATAGTAAACACTTGCTTACCGAACAAAGGTCCGTAATACTTCTGAGCGATTTGCCGGTTCTGGGCAAGAATCTGTGCAGCCATAGTTCCAACTACGGGGTTGCCGTTCTGATTAATATTGTCCATAAAAATGTTTCCCTTCTTGATTCCGTACTTGATATACCATACGGATCATTTTAATGTTTTTTTAAGTTAATATTCGTTTTAATGCTCTCTACCGTTCGATTATTTCTTAGCACTACAGTAATGGTAGTGGTGAATTCAATCACATAATCTACTAAGCTTTTAGAATAAATGTCAATTTATTTGAAAATATCATCTGATAAAATCTCTGATAAAATATGACAAAGATTGATAAATGTTTATCGTCCCGTGTCGACGGCTAAGATTCAACTCTTTCGATGCTTAGCGCACCTATCACCGTAATCCTATATCGCGATTGGATGCAATATAGAAAACTAAGTCAATGGCATCTTTTCAGCCTATTAGTATTTCCGGAAATTACGACAATCTATGCGATTGAAGGTCGTTTTATCTAAACATTACTAAAACTCACAAGCCCATTGCTTGAAGCATGGCCCACTTGTACCTCTCGGATTTGTTGTTTATACTGCGCGAATACTGGGATTTCCACCCTTTATCGTTTCCTTACTGCCCAATTGCTCTTGCTATTGGGTCAAAATGTACTTAGCCCTTTAATCTACCGAGACAGGGTGATTGGCTGTAGGTTATTAACGATTCAGCGTTCTCTTTACACATTTATTTGCTGTAAATGTTTTAGGAGTGTCTAATGTCAGCGTAACGGTTGGCAGTCTAAGGGTGACTCGTACTCCATGCGGTCTATCTTACAACTGATAATTTGCCACTTCTGTACTATCATTGAACTTCCTTAATTACATGTGACCATAGCCTTCCTTCACTATGCGTCGATTAATAATATATTAACTATCTCTTAGAACAGATTTAACTAGGCCGGTTCTATTCGGCATTAACTTTCAGATGCAGTAGAGTAACATCATCTGTTCACAATCTTACCTCTCTGGTTCCAGGGTTCTAAGCTGGAGCAGCTTGGCTCTTACTTGTTAACTTATTGTTTTTGACTACTACTAATATCTCCTACTCTGGAATGAGTGTGATAATCTAATAGTACACCTTTTCATATCTTGAAAGGTATAAGCTCTGCTGTTTTTTAATAGGAGTACCAAGACTCTCCTTGCTTATTATTTTATGCCATATCATACTTGCTAAAGGTATGTGACAACTAGAATCAGGGTTATAGCGCCCTCAAACCGCCTGAACACTCTGGGTTCAGTCATTCCTCATTCATTTATACTCACACGAACGACTAAGCACGTGAGTCACTTTAGACTTGAAAGAATGCTATCAATCTCATATAGCTTCATCCCTCATACGTAAGTTCTTTTGCAGCACACTATTTACGATAATGCACAGGATTGGCTCCTGCTCCACGATAATCAATCAGAGTAAAACTACACGTAGTTCTACAATCTGGATCATTGCGTTTCCAGCTTTCATATCCTTACTTTGCATAAGTATGTACCATAACACGGTTATCCTTCATTAGTATCAGTATTTACTTCCCTTCATATAACGGCTATCTACAAGCTTTTACGAGTAGACGAGACAGATTCTCTCCATTAGAACACTAGAAGTTAGCACCCGTATTTTCTCTTTCTGAACGCATACTTGCGCTTTTGTTAAGCGAGTTTGGAGCCCGCTGGAGGACGTTCGTCAGTCCTTAATATAAATATATGTTTCGACGTTCCTTTCCAAAGGGATTAGTCCAAGAGCCGTATTGCCCTTGTTTCAGCATCGTGTTTATACTCCTTTTTGAATCACATCTTGATAGTGCATACGAGCATTAGGATTTCGTTCCTATTTTGGAGATTATGGATATTGTTACTAAGTAGTTTTATTTGTTTATTCTACCAACTATATCTCTCCGATTTGAATTAATTTATGACTAGGGTATCTTCTTGTAGCTCCTAAATCAAGGGTTCTTCACATTTAATATCGCCAGCCGGTTCTCATATTATTTGCGTGGGCTATTCACCCTCTCCCACTTTCCCTACCTTTTTCACCAGTATGGGCTATTATCCTACCTTTTGAGTATCTCACCGTTGTTGCGGCTATGGAGCATCTCATAACTACTCCTGACATATTCTCGGATTCTGTATCTTTTCGGGCTATGTGTTAATGGACACAAACTCCCTGACGCGGTAGTACTTGAAAACTTCCTACTGTGACCGCCGGAGTGATTCACGCTTTGGTTTTACTCCTCTCGAACCATAGTATAATTATAGTATTTGTATAGCGGCTATTACTATTAACTTTTTTCCGCTGAGGATTTATCTTCTCCTGCAATTTCTTGTTCTGGTCTTGCCGGAACAATCTCTCCTGATGGTAGAAATATTGTAGCTACAACTTTCTTGCCACGGCATAGATCAACTACGCCATCTTTTATATCACTACTACTGATATAATCGACAGGATCCATTCTTCCTGGATCAAATCCATCCAAACTAGCACAAATCTTACTTACAGACGAGCGTAAGTACTGTTCTACGAATAAGGTATTACTGATACTAGCTTTCGCTTGTACCTGTATGAGATTAGAATTCTCTCCAGCTACTATAAAGTAGTTGGTTTGGTCTATCACTGAATCTAAATTACGCCTTGCATCTTTGCAACTACGAATGATACGTGATAGCCGTACCATCGTAGTAAGCATAATAAGATTCTTCTTATTCATTTGAGATATCTTTAGTAAAAGGCGCAAGTGGTTTTACATCCTCTGGCATATTCGCGATACTGCGTACCTTTGGAAATCCTGTGTTGACTTCTTTTACTTTAGTTCTCCACTTAACAACCGGTTTAAGTTCACCAGTCGTTGTAACGTTCACAATTGCGTCTGCTGTTCCTTTTACGGATACTTCCTGAGTATTAACGTCATAAGACACAGTAATAGTGTCTACTTTACTCACAGACTGCTTCTCTTCTTTATTAGAGTTCATCATAGACATTAACTCTAAATATGAAGGAACTACAGGTTGTTGTGCCTGCACGGGTTCGACAGTACTGATTAAATTATAACCAACTAATAAGCTGATTGCAAAGAAACCAATTGTCGATAGAATTCTACTATTCATATTGATTATGAGTTAGTGAACAGTTTCTTAAGGTAGTATACGATATTCCACTTAGACGGCGCTGTTAGCTTTTTTTTTCTTCAGCCGGCTTGTCTTCAGTCTTTGGAGTTTCCGGATATTCTCCAACGAGAGTAGGCAGAGGGCCTTCGAATTCAGCTATCTGATCCATTGGTTGACGATATACATTGATGATCTTACCGATTGCGAAACGAATTTGTTCGTTAGTCGGTTCAACCTTGCCTGGATAATAGTTAGCACGTACAAGACTGATAATCTTGCGAGCAGCAGCACGGGATTCCTTGATTTCCATTAACTGCTCATCTGTAGCATTTTCAGGTACAGGGCGAGTATAATCAGCCATCAATTTGTCAACATATTCCAATCCAACACTACCAACTACAGATTGAATAGCCTTATCCTCTGTAGGTTTCGGCTTTTCGGTTTTGATAACATTGCCGTTTGCGTCAATCTTATCTTCCAAGCTATAGCGATAGTTTTCCTGAATCAGTACTTTCAGCAGACTGACAATGTCTTCTTCACTCCAGTTAGGCAATTTGCCATGCAGAATACTGTGAGCAGATACTGGAGAACCTTGCTGTTTCGTATAAAGATATACGGAACGTCCAAGACCCTTCATCAATCCTGCAATTGGAATGAGATGGAAGATTTCGTCAATCCATTCGTTAAGTGGTTTAGCATCGAGTGCAAGCTTAGCATTAGCAGAACTTGCGTTGTTCATACACAACCCACGATACCATTCTAAGGTTTTGTCAATACAAACCGTAATATCACGGTTCTGGTGCATCAAATAGTCCAAAGCTGCACAAATCTTTTCGTGATCTGTACCAACTTTGCCATAGTCGAGATCAGGTACAGTTTGTACCGGAGCTTTCTTATCATTCAATTCTTCGGGAACAACAGTATCCGGTGAAGTGAAATCAATAGCAAGCTGTTTTTCACCTTGCGGGCCTACAATTGCTTTTGGTGCAGCAAGAGTAATACCCAGCATTTCTGCTACTTCGTTCAAAGGCATCAGCTGATCTTCAGGTATCTTCGCAACAATCTGACCACCTGATTTCAGAGCAGCCACTTCATTACGAATATCAACCATAGCAAGCAACCACACAACATCACATACCTGTGCAGTGTGTTTCCAAGCTTCAGGACACTTATCTTTGAACTCTTCATTGTTGATAAAGCGGTTGTAACCATAGGTTACCAACTGTGCTTTAGCATCAGTAGAAGAACGTTTGATTGCGTCCATACCTGTGTTAGATAATGGAACACCAATCTTATTGCCCAGAGCGGTAGTTTCGTCTACCTCTTCAGCAATAACTACCGGAGTCTTGTCTTTCTTCGGCTTCGGCTGTGTGTCAGCCACTTTCTGGGCGGGCTGCTTTTCAGTCTTAGCTTCAGTTTTCTTCTCCTCTTTTTTCTTAGGTTGAGGAGCCGGAGCTGCTGCTGGAGTTTCTGCTTTCGCAGTACCTTTGTTCTCTTTCTCTGTTGTTGCTTTTGTAGTATTATCTACTTTAGCTGTTTCTGCTGGTTTTGCAGCAGTTGCAGCTGCTTGAGCTGCTTGTTTCTTTTTAGATGACATTTTGATAATGTTTTAAATTGTTAATAAAATAGGTGAATTTAGATAGATTGTTTAATGAGGTTCAACTATCATCCTCAAACTCTGGTGAGTCTCTGCCCTTAGTAGTATGATTACCAACTAATGCGTCTGACAATGGTTCAACAAGGTCTATTGTGTAACCTGTTACTCCATGTGTAGCTCCTTCTGTCACTGTGACTACCGGTAACATGCACAATAGATCTACATTGTCTACGGTGTTAGTTAGTGGAGCAATAGAGGCTGTAACTTCTTTCTTTACGAAATGATTTACAGTCTCTTTGCTCAACATACCTACTAATAAGCCAGTCATAATAGTGAATAAGAATATCCACCACATTTTAGTAGAACGCATAATACGTGCACTAATTGCTGCTACAACAAGCAGCACTAAAATCATAGATGCTGACATAATTAGTAAATTTAATCTGTTAATAATTCTTTTAACTTTTCACGTGCTTTATTAAGCCGTGATTTAACTTGAGACTCTGAGAGCCCAAGTTGTTCAGAAATCTGTTTGTAAGACAGATTCTGGATTGAGCGTAGCTCAATTATATTCCTATACTTCCAACGAAGTCGCGACAAGGCATTTTCTAAATTTACACTTTTCTCTGCGAAGATATAATCTTCTTCAGGTGAATAACCGGCCGAGTCATTCAACTGTAGAGAGTTGGCATTATCGTCAATCCAATAGTTCGCTCTTTCCTTTTTAGTATGTCGAATATAGTCTATACTACTGTTGATAGCTATTGTCTTTAACCACATCTCGAAAGATATATTATTAACATAACTATCTAGCTTACTAAAAGCCTTAGTAAATGTAACAGATAATAAATCATCTGCTGCATCTTTGTTATTCACAATATAATAAATAGTATTGTAAATAACTCTATTAAAGCGATTATAAAGCTTTGTGAAGGCAGATTGTTTGCCTTCTTTCGCCTGTTTGATCAGATCGAAAACTTGTTGTTTTTCTTCATCTGTCATATGTACGGGCATTGTGCTGAACTGATAATCATAAGAGTACAGGACGCAAATTTATGTATTATTGAAGTAACTCTTATTTGACCCGTTCAACGGTTAGTGAGTATAGGGCCGATCAAAGCCCTATACCCTTAAAATGGTAATCCTAGTTCGTATCTACAATGATACTCAATGTAATCTTTTGAGAACTTTTGATAAGCATCCCAAATACACTCCATAAACTCTCTTTTCATCTCCATAGATATCTTTGCAGGATTGAGTTTATTAATCATTCCGCATACTATTCTAATGCGGACATTTAGAGTAAAATTAGAATCTCTTCCTATTCTCTGGAGTATATTAGTATCAAACCAATATAATATGTGGTTTACCGGTTTATCAGCCTTAAAAGGTAATGTTTTCCTCTCTCTTTCTGCAAGACTAATATATACCCACCATGATGCTCTCCAGTGAAATAGATTATATCTTTTACCCCATGGAGTATATGCCCTATTTGTAATACTGTATATTACCATTTTCTTTCTTTACTTCTTTGGCTAGTTTGCAAATAACTAGTTGTGCTTGTGCAGCTGACCAACCAGTTCTATCCATAATATACATCTTAGTACTCATAGTTCCTCTTCCAGGAATAGATGTATCATTGATGTATCTACGTTTAAATTCGTTATACTCATCATCTGTTGTGATGGGCATCTTACTGCCACGCATTGATCTTCTTTCAATGGGTAGCTGACATACTTCTGATCCTTCGTATGGATAACATACATAGCTATCTGGATGATTATATATACTCTGGATCTCATAGGATTCTTCCTTTACTTCTCTGAATTTTGCATTCTGAAATGCTTCATTCATGATAATTGCAGATGTTATCCTCAAATAAGGAGCTTCACCAACAACTACTGCTAATAGTTCTATATTACTTCCGACAATTTGATATACGCCGGGTCCATTTAATCTCATGACTTATTAATTTCTTTTTTAAAGTTATCTACTATACCAGAAGCCTGATCAAGAGTTAAGTTTGGATATTTATCCAACACTTTATCTATTGCTTCAATATCTGATTTTGAAGAGTTTAACATTTGTTTGAACTCTCTTTCTTCCTGTTTGGAATCAAACCAAACCCACCATGGTACTACTCGCATTGATATTCGATTTCTTTAATTTTGTTAGTAAGTTTTTCCCATTTTACTAAGTCGATATCTGACGCTTCAACGTAGTAAACTAGCTTATCAGCCGATATGTTAAATACAGACCTAATATAACGCATTCCTTCTTTGTAATGATATCTATTTTTATAGATACGAGGAACATTAGCATGAAGTCGAGTTATTAACTCACTCTTCATTTTCATTTCAGTTGCGGCTTTCTCCCATGACTCTGGAAGATTCTGCCTAATAAAGTTAATTAATCCCATTTCAAATTAATTTATTGATTAAACTTAATTTAATTGTAGTAAGTGGGGATTTGAACCCCTACAGTCCCGAGTCACTTACTTCCGCTTTTTACGACATTAGCTTAGCCGTTCAGACTCATCACGCTACTAAGCGTGTGTAGTCTGTTACATAACTTGTATTGCCAGTTATTCGCATTATTGACCTATTCTATCTCTCGTTGTCGCAGTCAAAACCATAATGCCCCATTAGTTTCTTTTTTGCCCTGTACAAGGAAAGAAATTTAGAACCTAATGTCATGCGTGACTTGTGGAGCATAAGGGAGTCGAACCCTTGTCCTAACGACTGATTAATAGACCTAACAGTCAATTGTGAGTATGTAGGCGACCAAACCTACATACTCTTGGTCTTTTATTTTATGTAACAACGTTTTGATAACTTAAACTTGGAAGTATAAGATACCTTGCGGCCCCTATACGGCATGATGTCTAGCATCGCACGATTCCAAAATGTGCTGATTTGATATCATAAGAATGCTATTGCATAATATACTCATCGAGTATAGAATCTGTATTTATATATTGCGCAATTTATAATTACATCCTCACGATCTTAGGCACATGATCAGTGGCACGTTGTCATACTGTCCTGCTCCGGCATCGGTCGTATTGCTACGCCTTACACTTGTTTGCATGTGTGTTAATTCACACTAGAGTTGCTTATATGAAGATCCAATCCTAAACGATGATCCAAGATTTGCTACTTTCTCTAATCTAGACTATGTAGTCAGTATTTCTACTGCTAGAGTACTATGATTTTGGACGATGCGTGGAAATTACATGGACATACTACTGTATTTCCAATCATAGCGGGCACTCGGATACTGATTATACAGTTTCTTCAACTGTTCATCATACCATTGACCGACTTCACGAATCAGTTTGTTAGCCTCTTTATAGAGTTCTTGACAATCCTTTTCGTAGTCTTCAATAGCGATACCGCCGTTTCGTAATTTGTCATCCTTTTCGGAGAACTTCTTCAGATAGTTGAGCTTGATTTCACGCTCTTTGTCTGTTTTCTTCATACTCAAGTAAGTAGACTTACGAGTATATTCACTACGTAGAGTAGTTTCAACCAGACGTTCTGTCAGTTCTTCTTTACGCTTCTTCGCAATCTGTTCAGCTGCTTCTTTAGCTGCTTCTTCAGTTACTGTAGAACCGGTGTTGATGACTTCTTCAATGTTTTCTACTGAAATTTTGGTAACATCTGCTACCGTTGTTTCTTTTCCTGCCATTTTTTGATAATGTTTAGAAGTTGAACTTATGTTAATAATCTCTGAGTTATTTACTTTTCATTGCAAGTCTACGTTCTTTGTTTAAACGTCTCTTGCGCTGTCTGTAAGACTCACGTGTACCAGCTTTTATTGCTGTACGATTTTCGTAAGATTGTTCTCTTCGCAATTTATTCTCTTGAATAATCTGCAAATAGATAGCTTCTTTAGCTAGATTAGTTTTTACTCTAGCTTCATAAGCTGCGATACGTTCTCTTGCCTTTTCTTTTCCGTATCGTTTGTAAAGATTTTCTCTAATTCTTGCTTGTCCCATATTTTTGATAAATTGGTTACTAATTAAAAAGAACTGCTCTGTGTATTCATATCTCTTATTTCACAGATAACCCCTATCCTTCTCTCCCTTTATCTATAGATATATAGATTGCCGTTGAATAGCCGTTACATTTAACATGTATTAGGGTTTTGGTATATTTGCAGTTCTTTGGGTTGATTGGAATCCACCATACTAACAATTTAAGTTAGAAATATATAACAGCGGGTAGAGGCTCTGGCGGAACCTCTTCTTTGTTATTCGTTGCCATTCTGAGTTTACACTCAAGATCACATTCACTACAGTTGATAATATTATCTTGTGTAGGACAGTCGTTAGAAATTGAATTTGAAGTTTTCATGATCATCTCGACCAAATAAGTGTTTGACAATCAATGGTTTGCATAACTTTGCAAATTCTTGTACTGTTTCTTCGTCTTTGAGTTCCAGGCACGAGCCGACATCAGCATAAGCACCGCCAAGCCCACCGATAGAATAAACACCGAGCAACCCAGCAGGTTTTCTGTTATCTGTGTAATTCCATCCCCATACGCAATATCGTATTTCTTTGGGATCCATTACTTTGGGTTTCCAGTCTCCGTTCAAAGCTTTTGCAACAGTTTCTAACTTGATGAAATTCCTAGTTTCATCTGACAATTTGTAGCTCTTATAATTAGCTACAGGACGGATGCCAAGTAATTTACAAGCATCTTCATACGGATGTTCTTTACTTATTTCCATGACTTTTTGCGATTGTAAGGTTCCATTTTCTTATGCTTAGGACGTTTCTTATAGTCCTGCTTTACTTCTTTCTCCTTATTTGCCATAATCAAAAGAATTTACAGATACCGTTGATTTCTCTTAAGTAAAGAGGAATGTTCGATAAATGATACGAATCAAGGATTTTAGAATGAGCCGGCTTGAGCTTTCCAGTACTGATCAAATACTTTAATACTTCTGTATTGTGCTGTCTAAGGTCGGCATCATTGAGGAATCTCTTAATGAATTCTACCTTAAATGTGCTTTCATTACTGAAGTTCACAGGATCACCTATTGTTGCTGTGATGTCATTGCATAATTTAAGTATGCCATCATCAATAGGATTTACTTTGGATCTGTTCAATGTACCAGCTATTAAAGCTTTAGCGATACTGTCTTCATCAAGACATAAAATGTCTAATGAACAATCTACATCTCCAGTGGTATACTTAGAGATAGTTTTAGCTATCTCTTCTACAGCTTTAGATTCGCTGTTTGGATCAAAATCTCTGCTTAATAGAATTACAATTGCTTTCATAATTATTGATTAATTACTTTTATTTCGATCTCATACTCTTCTAATTCCTTCTTAATCTCATCAGTAGAGAGATTAGAATTAATTTCTAAGTATGGAACGAATTGAATTTCTTCACTTGGTTTACTTCTAGCTAGCCGTTTAGCATCACTAAATGTTATACCTAATATCTTAGTTAACGCTAGGATATTAGCATAGAGATGACCAGTATGTAATATCATACTAGTTATGTGCCTTTTGGATTCCTGTTTTTTAGTTTTCATTTCTACATATACTTAAAATTTTATTGTTAGTAATTTGACGACGTGCCTACAGTGCTATAGGCAAATTTGTTAACGGAGAAAAGATATACAGCACTATATATCCTGACTAATACTACATATTAATCTTATTAATCTCATTTTCAACGAGGTTATTAAAAGAAATCAATTATAGCAATCACTAAGTTTTAAGTATTGGTGAGAGCAATACTAGGGAATAGCAGAAATAGCGGCTAAGCTAATCTTATCAACCCACCTGATTTTTACGTCCGCACGATCATAACATTCTTTTTCTGCTACTTACATCTATAACTGAAGCAGAATGGGTTATAGATATGGAATGTTACTTACGCCCCACAGGCTTGTCATTTACTGAAGACTAGCCTACTTTCACAAGCAAGCTAACCAAATCTGTTTTTCTTCAAATACTATTCGATTATTATGCAAAACGCTGATCTCTAACGCCTTAGAGAGTCTCTTGGATTCTTCACAGAATCTACGGTAAGAATGTTTTTCTGGATATCTGCGCCAGTTTTTATATCTTTGAAATGCTCTTTGTTCGATTCGTATATATAAACTATGTCGCTATTAGACAAAGATGTCCCATGCGTCATAAGAATATCAACAAGAATCGCTTCAGGCATTGCTAAAAATATACTATCTATGCGCATACCTTCTTTCACATCCTCTCTAAATTTGAGAACTTCCTGTATTGTTAGTACAGGCTCACTAGCTTTTGCAGTGTCAATGCAAACTGATTCGTCTTCCGACGTAACAATTTTAGCAATAGGTTCATGACACAGAAACACTATTACTCCAGTAGCGACTACTAATGCAATGACTACTAATATCGTCCAAAAGCATCCATTAGACGATTTTTTTACTACAGGATATTGATTATCTTCCATACTCAATCCTCCAGTTCATCTAGTAGTTTAGATACTACGGACGGAGTCTCGATGATATCGAACTTCTCACCGCATATTGATACTAAACTTCCGTCACTATTTCCACAGCAGTAATCTAATGATACTGATGTGAATGTTAACTCTTCTCCGTCCACTGTATGGACTGTAGCAGATCTTTTTTTTTCCATTTTGATAATGTTTTTAAAATTAATAATTATTTAATAGTATCACCTACAAAGTATACATTCATATATAAATAATCTGTAATATATGCTTTGTATTCATTTCCAGTAACAGGATTTACTAAACGTATTACATATGTATCTTCATCTTCTTGATATTTATCAGATACTACATAATGTTTAAACCTCATTTGCAAATCCACAAAACCATATGGATCTTTAGGCTCCCAGTCTTTTAGCATATGTACTATAACAATAATTGTTATTGACAATACTAATAACTTGCTTATTCCATTTAGAATATTACTACTTTTAATTCTAACTGTCATATTACTTGTTGATTTCCTTCCACAATTCAATTCCTTCGTGTATTATTAGGAAAACAACAACAATTGCTCCTATAAATAGAAGTAAATTGAAAAATGTTGTCATTGTTATTTAATTTGTTAATACTGTTAAATAATTCAAATACATTAGCTTCACATGCAAACTAGGAAGGTTTGTTTTTAACATGTTACTAGACTCTATCACCACGATGAGGTTGTATTTATTGATAGAGAATACTACTACAATACCTTATTAGACTCGGATTTTACATGTAGTAGTTAGGATACGTGACATCCTTATATAGTTTTCAATTAGTAGTCAAATAGAAATAAAGTAAGCGCATTATATTCGCCCTCATGATTTGCAGTCATGCGCAATAATAACTATGCTATTCTCTTACTTTAAATAATACTTATTGTCAGTTAGTATTATACTGTCAAGCACCATGTTGCTACTCCTTATGGTTAAGAATGTTTCTCCCTACTTGCTTAGGATTGGTTGCTCATTATAAGGGTTGCACATCACAGTGAACCTAACTGTGACCCCTTTCCACGTGGATTATTTAACTATTAAATATCAATAATTTACTGTGCATATAAATTAAAGATAAATAATAATTAATTACTTTGACTCTGCATTGTCCACCGACTTGTCACGGCCTTCATTGGTTGCATTAAAGTAATAATACATGTGAAATTACACTATCTTCACAGACCGTGTAATTAAATCAAAAATAATATTATGAAAGATCTCTCGCTAGAGATGCATTTTACACCTAAAACTCTATAAGCGGCAACTCACATCTAATAGATAGTTTGCGTGCATTTTATAATAGAGAAACTGGTGCCCTCAATGTCTTGGGATTGTTACACAACTCCGTAGCTTACGCTACTCCGAAGTTATTGAGTTTTTTAAAAATGCCGGGAATAGATTCTCACTCAGCTATGAGCCTTTTCTCTAACGCTCTTTGAATTGAACGGAGCAATTACGTCGCATTTTATATTTCAATACCCGAAACGCGAAAAGCACAAGAACGGTCTTTCCCGTCTGTCAACCGTCTAAAACTTATAAGGATGAGCCAATGGTGCTATTAACCGTAACCGGCATTTCCATCTTAGACTTATTATAAGAAACTGGTGTTGCAAGACGTCCTATCCTAAGAAGAACCAGACTGTCTTATAGTTTTTTAGTGTTTGTTATTATACTTAAGTTTGAATAAACAAAAGAAAGCTAGTCCGAAGACTAGCCAACTAGAGTGAATATGCCTCTTTATTTTTCGTCTGCATTTTTCATTAATATTAGTATGATATACCAAATGGATATCATCAACGAGAAGATCAGTAAATATTTACCGAAAGTTCCGATTTTGTGATTACTTGCAATTAGATTTGCAGTAATACCGGCACAGAAAAAGTTATAAACCATGCCAACATAGAGTATAATTCTATTCATTTTATAATAAATTATTGATTAATGTTATTACTTATCATGCTTTATTAAGCAACTACGCAGATAGTACATGACGTGAGCTCGGTTCGGCTCGTAATTATGTATTTATCTGCGCATACATAATATTGCCACGATGTCCTTTTAGGGCGCGGACTAGCCTGCCAATATGGAGTTTCAAATGAAATGCAAATTAAGCCTTTTAAAGTCTTGCTTAGGACTACTAGGTAAAGTTTTTTTATAAGATAAACTTATGAAGATCGTTGTCTTCTACATTAATAGGTCTACCAAATATAAATAGATCAGTTTGATCTATAAGTGTCCAGCTAGTAAAAGTCTGTCTACCTATGTAATCTAATCTTGCTCTACCTTCAACGGTGTTAACTATTTCGTTCACTTTAATAGTTTTTCCATTAACTTCTATTTCTTTCATACTTGATATATATTATGGTTAAAAATTCGACTATCTTAATCTATTGCTTCCAATGTTAAGGTCGGAATGAGGGATTTCTCCCTCATAACCTTAGACGTCTACGACGTGGTTGAGTTTGTTCTTCGAACTCATTAGTTAACAACGCATCTCCTCCGGTTTGGTCATTCTCTTTAGGTGCATTTGCGGCGGCTTTCTTAGCTTCAAGTTTCAGTTGCATTGCACACGGCACTATCATTTTACCGCTACCTGCTTGAGTTTCTAGCCCGTTTGTGTAGGCTCTAGCCGCTTTGCGCACTACATTTTCCGTAGGCGTGTCCACTCCGTTTGCATCTGTTTTGCATATAGATGTCACCCAGATTGAACGGAAAACCTTACGTTTAATAGGGTCGCTAGGAAAAGTTTCATCACCTGCTTGCGCTATAATCCAATCCCCCTCCTTAACTCCGTCACCGTCTTTTGTATAACGTCTAAAATACGGCTCGGGCGTTTCTTGTTCAAACCTATTAAGGTTAATAGTAGGAAAAATAGGTTTTTCTCCTTTCTTTTCCCTTTCTTCGTTTGTATACAACAAAGATAAAAAAGCGTTACAAATTTGCGAAGTGTTTGGAAACAAAATAGTCCTAAAGGGCGATATATTAGATTTATTAGCAATATCACTAATATCACCACCCTCAAGAATTAGTTTGTTTAGTTCCTCCTCACTCATTGCATTACTTTCCGTATCAATAGGATTTGCAGTTATTAAAAAACAGTATTCAACATCGTTAAAACCGTCTTTAATTTCGTACTCCGTCATTGATGTAATTTGACACTTCATTTTTGATATTTTAGATACCGAAAACACAGCCGTACCAACGTGGCACGTGTGGGGGTATCTCCTCCGTATCCATATATCGGGGAGTGATTTGGGTGCAGCTTCACACACGCAACCCCTCTCTCAAAATTTTACCTCCCCTAAAAATTTTTATATAATTTTTTGTTAAATAATGTTAAATAATCACTGTTAAATAGCTCTAAACATTGTTAATAATTGTTAACAAATAGGTAACCAAACACAGGTATTAGACGTTTATATGGGGGTAAGGGGGTTACTAAGTAAGTAGTATATAGTTAGTTTAACATACAACTACTCTTACTTTAGATTATTACTTTAAAGTATAACTATATGGAAGATAAAGATTATTTGCTTTCTAGAGTAGAAGAATTAGAAAGTAAATTAAATAAGTTAGAAACACGTTTCAATGATTTCTATAGATATGTGATTACTATAGTAACAAAGAAACCATGGTATAAATTCTGGTAATATGCATAAGATAAATAACAATACAGCTTACTCTGGTAAGTATATAGATTATGATAATAAGAAGTATTTCTTAGCACCTGAGAGAAGTACTTTAGGTTGTAGTGGTTGTTCCTTAGTAGGCAAAGGTAAATGTACTAAGAAAGTAACCGATTACTGTACTCAGGGTTACATATTAGTAGAAGTAAAATGACACTGAAAGAACTATTAGAATTGTGTAGTAAGTATCACATGGATGATGATACAGAAATAATGATTTATGACAATAATCTATTCTGGGAAGTAAATGATGACTTTGTAATAGACGCCAAGGATAGAATAGTTTTAGAGAAGAAAGATTATGACAATATACGATCCAGAACTAGCAGAGATAATTAAAGAGCGTACTCCAGTTGATATAGCTGGAACATCTTACTACATAGAACCGGCTAGAGGGGGTTCTTGTGATGGTTGTGAGTTTAATGGTAAGAAGTGCCCTTAGAGAGCTATTACTTTTTGCACTTCTAATGGTGGAAATATACTGATTAAAGCGGAACCACAGAGTAAATAATACGTTATAAGGGAATAAACTAAGTTAAAATATTATGGAAGATAAAGTACTAGAAACAGTAGTTGACGGCATTAAGTGGAATATGTTAAAGGATGTGTTGGTTAAACCACTGCCTGCAATTATGGTTACTAAGGAGTTTACAGAACAAGTACCTAACGGTAAAGTAGATGAAGAAGGATTTAACGAGTATGATACTAAGACAGAGATAAAAGAGGTAGAATCTGATTGGGCTACTGGTATCGTACTAAAGATTCCTTCACATCTAAAGGATGTTGAGTTCAAAGTAGGTGATACAGTTGCTTATAATAAGAAATTTGCAATGTATTTTGACCTAGTAAAAGATACTCAGTTAGTGAAACCTTATGATCTTATTGCCGTTAAGTAATATGTCTATTAAATATGTTTAACATATTGAGAGAGCTCGACGAAAGTCGGGCTTTCTTTTTATATATTAATTAATTGTTAACAAATGTTAAAAGCTATTAACAATTTTAACATTCTAGCGTTTATTAGGCATATGGAAAAATTAATAGTTGTGGGTCTCTGCTTTTCCATGATATGGCTTGCCATATGGGGACTCGGTAATAAAAATAGAGATTAATATGAAGTACACTTTTAATAGAGATTTTGGCTTTTTCAAAGCAAACGATAGCCTTACTTGGGATGAAGAACTCGGCGCTTTTACTATGGATGTAAAAGACGAGAATGGTTTTAGATCTGCAATGCTCGATGAAAGAACAGCTGAAGACATGTACAGTGAAGGTATTTTGTCAGTTGGTATCGAACCAAGAGATAATAAGATTGATAAAACTGTTGAGTTTATCGACACTCTTCTTGATACTTATGCTAAGGACTACGAAGAGATGAAGAAAAAGGCTGATAAAGGTGAAGTTCAACCGTGTGTTAAGGTTGAAGCTGAAACCGTTTATTATAATCTTACTAAGGTATTAACTAGAATCAAAGACGAATTGACCAATGAATAAATTAGTAAAAGCGGTATCTAAATCCGAATTACTAATGGAATTCTTAAAAAGTCTTAATGGTATACTTGACTTAACTAATAGGGAAATGGAGTTGTTAGCCTGCTTAATAGAGTTAGATGTTAACACTCCTAGACTCCCTAACATTGATAGGAATGTAATATCTACTGAGAATAGAAAGTATGTTAATCGTACTTTAGGCATTACTCCGGATAATTTAAGTAGGTACATAGCTAAGTTTAAGGCTTAGGGTATACTACAGAAAGGTAGAGGAGAGAATGAAGTACATGTTAATAAAGCTTTGATTCCAGAGATAATCGGAGATAGAGTACAAGTAACAATAATACTAAAAGTAAAGAAAGATGAAGATGAGATCACTGCTAATTGATGCAGGTTCAATCATACTTTGGAAAGACTATAACATACTAAACAGATTATGGCACAAATTAAGGGGTAAAGCATTGGCATTCAACAGGTTCTCTGTAGTAGGGCAGAGAACCGAGCTCCTTACTTCAGATGCACTTACTGATGTTATAGTATATGAACCCATCAAAAAGTATAGTAAATCAGAGAGTAACAAACTAAGATGTATATCATATAATTTAGCTTCTACTAAGGATTGGAATGAAGTAGTTACTGTGATTAACCTGATTAGACCAAATACTCTAAATATTGACAGTAGTGTTGAGAAATGTAAATACTACAAGAAAGTTGACTGGAATGAGAAACTAGACGAGTATATATACTAAATTAAGTAATAAGTATAATATACCATATCAAGTAATAGAAGTAATATGCAACAGTCCATTTAAGTTCGCGAATCAATCTATAAGTAATTTAGACCCTAAACCCGTCATGTTTGCTTACTTAGGTAAAATAAAGATAAAGAAACGTTATGAAGAAGATGCCAAAAGTAGATACGTATGACCCAGTAATATATCCTAGAATGTTATGGGTAGCTGGACAAGTAGAAGGACTAGATAAGATGTTCATCTTTAATAAGACGGAAGATACTTCAGAAGAGGATCCAGATGGTTATAAGAGCTTACTCTACGAATCAGATCATGGAACAGGAGTATTAGTTACAGTTCCAGTTACTAAGAAATCTGACAGAACTAAAGGAGCTCTAGTAATAATACTAGATTGGGATGCATTACAAGGTGGAGATGAAGCACACGAGGCTGTACATGCAGCAGATTATATATTTGATGAATTAGGCATGTATACACAGTCTTTCGCTAATCACAATGAGCAATACGCTTACTTAGTTGGATGGATAGCTGGTTGCATTAGTAAAACAATAATAAAATTAAAACAATATGACACACGAAGAGAGTCTGATGATGTGGAAGATAGAGCTTGACAACTTTAATAAGTTAGGTACGGACAAAGCTTCCAAAGATATTAAGAAACTATATGAAGTACTTGATAAGGTAATTACAGCTGGTACTATTACTTACGAGGATTTTACTAAGGATATGATAGATGAATTGACTACTTTAATGGTTGAGGCTGGTAAAGAGGGAAAAGAGCTTGATAGAGCTACTGAAGTTGATACTATTTGCAAACGTTTAACTGAGAAGTATGAAGCGAAATATAACGAGGGAGAGTTTGTAGAAGGAGATCCGGAACTTTCAACAGATAATTCACAGATACAGGACGAATCGGGAGTATGTGAATCCGAATGTGCCTCTGAAGAGAGCAGAGGAGATACTCCAGAGATTGGTTAAGGAAGATTATTTAGGTTATAGAATATAATAACATGGAAAAGATAATTATAAGCAAATCAGGTTTTATAGTATTTGATACTGAAACCAACGTAGTAAGAAGACCCATTGACCTTTACTTTACTAATAGAGTAGCGAGAGTAGTTAAAGGAGGGCAAGTAATCACTGATGATGAAATAATTGATGTAGAATCTAACAGTTATGTGACCGTATTTAATGCATATGACGAAGCAGGGTATACTAGAAGTAAAGTAGTTGTTATTAGTGATCCAGCCACAGTTCATGATCTAGACGAGTTCTACACTGAAACTAGAGAAAGCGTCAGAGATTTTAAGAAAGTCACATGTGATAATGACCTTAAATGTGATCCAGCATAAATAAGAAAGTAAATGAAGCTGTTTGATATACTTGGTGGTAAAGTAATAATTCATTCAGACGCCTTAGGTATCCCATGTTTTAAAAAGATATGGGATGCCGATAAGGCAGACAAAGAGCACGCTACTAAAGTAATCAGTTACATAGTATTGAAGAACAAATGGGATAGTCCATATGTACTTAGTATGAACTCTGATTCTATAGAGACTAAGCTCAAAGAAGAATTATTCAACGACGTCAACTACAGTCTTACTGATGATGAACTGCTCTGTGAAGAGCAATATAAGCAATTCTGCGATACTAACCTACTTAAGATGTTACGTAATATGCGTCGTAAACTAGACAGTTTTAGCGATTACTATGAACAATCTTTAGGTGAGGAACTAGATGAAAAGAAGATCGAGAAGTACTTAGCTGGATTCGAGAAGGTAAAAGGATCTTATATTACTTTAGATTTCTTGGAGAAAGCGGTTAAGACAGAAGAGCTTACAACATCTAAGGTTAAAGGTGATTCTAAGATCAATCCTTATGAGTTGGCAAAATAATACAGTAAAAAATAACCAGAATTAAACAACACGTTATAGGTGTTATAAATAGAACTAAATATGAAAAAGCAATTGATTATTACAATAGACGCTACGCAGGGTTCAGAAAAAGCTTGGGCGGATATTAATGAAGCACATGAAGCAATAATGAAGGCAAGTAAGCCTTCATTGTGGCAAAGAATTAAATCTTGGTTCTAATAACCAAAAGGTCCGACGGGGACGGACAATAAGTATTCCCCGGCACATATTGCCCTATAGTATAATGGTTATTATTCTCGGCTCTAACCCGAGGGATGTCCGTTCGAATCGAGACTAGGGCGACCAATTTTTAAGAAGACATGACAGTAGATTTCGAGAAATAGATCAAAAATAGTGACAAGTTTAGAGGCCCAGCGCTATAGTATTTAGCTACTGGGCATTATTGTTAGTACCCAGAAGGAACTTCAGAGTTTTTTGCGTACTGGGATGAATAGATGGATAGATGTAAGTATGGTTATACTGCTGATGATGGAGACTTTATCAGTGGGTATAACTATTTTTATTTAAACTTCTGTCCTATTCAGAGAATTATCTATAACACTATTACTAATTCAGATGGTTCTACTACGATAAAGAAAACACGTGATCTACAGTTCCCTGACTTCTATGACTATGACTATTACTTCTTCTAGGCAGTAGAACAAGCTGAAACAGAAGGTAAACACTTATGTGCGTTAAAGAGTAGACGTAAAGGTTACTCATACAAGAATGCAGCTATGGCATGTCGTAATTACTATCTGTTTGCAGGTAGTAAGACATATATCTATGCTAGTAATAAGCAGTACCTTACTGAGGATGGTATACTTACTAAGGCTTGGGACTATATGGACTTTATAGACAAGAATACAGCTTGGGGTAAGAAGAGATCTGTGAATACTTAGATGCGTAAACGTGCTGGTTTCTATACTAAGGACGAGTATGGTAATGAGGTTGAATTAGGTTTCAAATCAGAGATTATTGGTGTTACTTTGAAAGATAATCCAGACGTAGTACGTGGTAAAGCAGGTAAGCTTATTATATTCGAAGAGGCTGGTTCTTTCTCTGAATTAGGTGCAGCATGGCAGATTGCTAGACCGTCTGTAGAACAGGATGGTATGGCGTTTGGTACTATGATTGCATTCGGTACTGGTGGTGATGAAGACAGCCATTTTGAGACTCTTAAAGACATGTTCTATAACCCAGATGGTTACAACTGTCTAGGCTTTGATAACATATGGGATGAGACTCCATCTGATAAGAAATGTGGATTCTTTATACCACAGTATACTAATATGGACTTCCGTGATGATAAAGGTAACCGTCTATATATGGATGTAGATGGTAACACATTACGTAAGAAATCTCTAGAGTATATACTAACAGATCGTAGAAAAGTAATAGAAAATGCTACTAACTCTGTAGCAGTAGATAGATACGTCGCAGAGCACTGTATAACGCCTTAGGAGGCATGTTTGGAGTTCGGAGGTAATATCTTCCCTAAGAAGGAGTTACAAGAGCAATTAGCCAAGATTAGGATCAATAAACACCTAAGTAATCATAAGTAGGTAGGTGACTTGGTATGGAATACAGATGGGTCCCTTAAATGGGTTATTAAGAAGTTAGGAGATATAACTCATTACCCATTGAAGAGAGACGATGACCCAACTGGTTCTATAGTAATATGGGAACACCCAGTACCAGATGCCCCTATAGGTTTATACATACTTGGGGTAGACCCGTATGACCATGACTAGTCAGGTACTAATTCATTGGGCTCTACGTTCGTTTACAAGCGATTCTAGAGCTTTGAGAATTATTATGATATAATAGTCGCTGAATACACTGGAAGGCCTTAGACGGCAGAAGAATACTACGAGAACCTGCGTAAACTAGCAATATACTACAATGGTAGAATAATGTATGAGAATGAGCGTAAAGGTCTATTCCCATACTTCACAGCTAAGCATTGTGACTACTTACTTGCTGATCAACCAGATATCATATCAGATATAGTTGGTAATTCCAAAGTATAGAGAAAAAAGGGTTGTCACATGAACAAACAGCTTAAGCAATGGGGTGAAGGCTTAATCAAAGACTGGTTAGATGAAGAACAAGCACCCGGTAAGAAGAACTTACACAACATACTATCAGAGCCGCTATTAGAAGAACTTATAAGCTATAATGACACAGGAAACTTCGATAGGGTCATGGCGTTGATGCAAGTAATGATCTATAGAGAACAGCTCTATAATCTCAAGGTTAAAGAAAAGAAAAAAGAGAATAAGAATAGGGTGCTGTTTGAAGGACCTATCTTTACTCAAGCGTGGTTTCATGACGATGAAGTCACAGATAATTTAGAAGCATATATGTTTTAACTATGAAGAATATTAATCAGTTCCCTATTTAGAAGTTACCCATGTCTAAGAAGACTCAAGCTTGGAGAGAGTCTTGTATAGACTACATAGTAGGAAAGAGTATGGGTGGCTCTAGAAATGGTAATAACAGAACTCGCAAGGAAGAGATGTAGACATACTATGATCTGTATAATAGTATATACAATGAGAAGGATCTAAAGTATGTTACAAACCCATTCAAGCAAGAAGATGGATTCCCTGCAATGGCTTAGGATTATAATATAATCAAGCCTAAAATTGACCTATTACTTGGTGAGGAGACTAAGAGACCGTTTAACTTTAAAGTGGTACGTACTAGTGATATAGCTACCAGCGAGATGCAAGACAAAGCTAAGTAGATGCTAATAGACTATATACAAGCTAGTATCATGAGTAAGTTAGGACCAGAAGAGTAGGCAAGATATCAGCAAGCTTTACAGTCTGGTGAGATTATGCCTCCTGAACAGATACAGAAATACATGAGTAAAGACTATAAAGATATAGCAGAGATTACTGCTTATCATAGTCTTAACTACTTGAAAAATAAGCTGAACATTACTCATGAGTTCTATAAAGGTTGGAAGGATGCATTAATCGGTGGTGAAGAGATATACTATGTTGGTATACAGAATGGTAATCCATGCCTTGAACGTATCAATCCTCTTTACTTTGATTATGATACTGATACATCTGATCTAGAGTTCATTCATGATGCACAATGGTGTGTATATGAGATGAAACTATCAGCTACAGATATCTATGATAGATACTATGATAAACTGTCTGAGAAGCAGTTAAATCAGCTGTTAGACATGATGGAAGATGGTGCTAAAGGTGGTATTAACCCTGAAGTAAGAAAGACGTCTATGGACTTCCCACACTTCAAGATGCACAACATTAACGGTTTCACTACTAACCCATTTGATTCATCTAGTAGTATAAGTGTATGGCACTGTTGCTGGCAGTCATTTAGAAAGATAGCATTTGTAACCATAGCTGACCCTGAAACAGGGGAACCAGTAGAATATATTGTAGACGAGTCATACAATGAGACTGGTATGGAAGTTAGTGTAGAATGGAAATGGATTATTGAAACATGGGAAGGATATAGAGCAGGTGAAGACTTATACTTTGGTATAGAACCTCTTGAATATCAACATGTATCAGCTGATAATCCTAATGCACAAAGACTCCCTTATACTGGTGTAGTATATAACAATACTAACAGTAGACCTAGATCATTAGTAAGTATGATGAAACCATTACAGTATATGTATATTGTAGTAT